>ERZ827194.6-NODE-6-length-407575-cov-9.23039_pt1 | contig 407575 bp, 311 predicted proteins | sample MGYA00519777_ERZ827194 | MGnify/ENA primary metagenome ERZ827194 (study PRJEB31778, sample SAMEA3449277) | human gut metagenome | biome: human gut; feature: human-associated habitat; material: faeces | place: United Kingdom | collected 2010/2012 ...
GTTGTGCGGAACCGGGAGACGGATGCCTCCGAAAAGAAATGATGTGCTTCCCGTTTTGTCATTGCCCCAGGCAAAAGTCTTTGGGGGAGAGGGGGAGGTTTGGAGGGGGAGAGGCCCCTTTCTGGAGAAAGGGGCCTCTCCCCCTCCAATCTTTTCCTAGAAAGATTCCTCAACAACAAGATCCTCCAGCGGCTTGCGCTTGGTGTGCCGCTCGGAGGGGTGCGAATCTTCCGCCGGGTAACCGATGGCGAGGATGTATTCAGGCTCTGTCCCTTCGGGGATGCGGAATTGCTCGCGTATGGGCGCGGGATCGAAATGCATGAGCCAGCAGCTGCCCAAGCCCAGATCCGTCGCTTCCAAAAGCATGTGTGTCGCCGCTATCGCCGCGTCGGTGTCGGGCTTGCTCTTGCCGTCAAAGGGACGCACCCAGACTTCGGAAGCAACACTGCAGACGATGATCGCCAGCGGGTAGCCTTTCACGTTGGTGCAGGCGGAAAGTTTTTTCAGCCTTTCAGGGTGCTGCACGACGAGGAACCTGAACGGCTGGGTATTTTTCGCCGTTGGAGCTACGCGCCCCGCCTCAAGGATGCGCTCAAGCTTTTCTGCCTCAACAGGTTTGGGGAGATACGAGCGGACGGCATATCTTTTTTGGGCAAGCGAAAGGAAATCGTTCATGGCAAACCTCCAAAGTTGTTTACCTGTACTATAGAGGTACGATTCATTCTTGCAAGTACGCACATTTTTATCCTATAGTTCCTAAAAAGATACTAAGGGGACGGCTTGCGGCATGAAGCAGATCAAACCGCAATACAACTGCTCGTTGGAACTGGCGATGGAACTGGTGGGCGGCAAATGGAAGCTCGTTCTTCTGTGGCACCTGCTGAGCGGAACCAAGCGGTTCAGCGAAATCAAGCGCAAGTTGGGGGACATCACCCAGAAGATGCTGACCCTCCAGCTCCGTGAACTGGAGGCTGCCGGGCTGCTTACCCGGACGGTTTATCCGGTCATCCCGCCCCATGTGGAATATTCGTTGACGGAGAGGGGGATGGAGCTCGCCCCGGTGCTGCGGGGCTTGTGCGCATGGTCGGGAAAATACGCCGTGGAGAAGGGCATTACGCTTGCCCCGCTGCCGCCCTCTAGGGACGGAAAGGATTTGCCCGGCGCGGCGGAATCTTTCCCGGAAGCTTGACTTTTGGGATAAAGATGGGTAACGCTCTGGGGCTTACAAATTGTGAAGTTCCTGCATCACGGAGAAGTTCATGTTCGAAAGTTTATCTGACAGGTTGTCCAGCGCGTTCCGCTCCCTGAGCGGCCGGGCGCAGCTCACCGAGGAAAATATCCGCGATGGCCTGCGCGAGGTGCGTCTTGCCCTGTTGGAAGCCGACGTCAACTTCAAGGTCGTCAAGGAGTTCGTGGAGCGTGTGCGTGAGCGCGTGCTCGGCCAGGAAGTCGAAAAAAGCCTGACCCCCACGCAGCAGCTCGTCAAAGCTGTGCATGACGAACTCGTTACCCTGCTCGGCGGCGAAACAACCGAACTGAACCTGCGCGGCGCGCAGCCCGGCGTCATCATGATGGTGGGCCTTCAGGGTTCCGGTAAGACCACATCGGCGGGCAAGCTCGCCAATCTCCTGCGCAAGCAGAAAATGCGGCCTTATCTCGTTCCCGTGGACGTGTACCGTCCCGCCGCCATCGATCAGCTCCGCACGCTCGCCCGGCAGCTCGACATCCCCTGCTTTGCTTCTTCGGCGGATATGAAGCCCGTGGACATTGTCCGCGCCGCGCTCGAAGACGCCAAAGAGAAGCAGTGCACCGTGGTCATCCTCGATACGGCGGGCCGCTTGCACATCGACGCCCCGCTCATGCAGGAGCTGGTGGACATCAAGTCCGCCGTACAGCCGCAGGAAATTTTGTTCGTGGCCGACGCCATGACCGGTCAGGATGCCGTGACCGTGGCCGAAGCCTTCAACAAGGATCTGGCCCTGACCGGTGTGGTCCTGACCAAGATGGACGGCGATGCCCGCGGCGGCGCGGCCCTGTCCATCAAGTCGGTGACGGGCGCTTCGGTCAAGTATGTCGGCGTCGGTGAAAAGCTTTCCGATCTCGAGGTGTTCCACCCCGAGCGCGTGGCGGGGCGTATTCTTGGCATGGGCGATATGCTCACGCTCATCGAAAAGGCGCAAAGCTCTTTCGAGGCGGAAGAAGCCGAAGCCATGGCCAAGAAGCTGCAAAAGGCCACGTTCGATTTTGAGGATTTCCGTACCCAGATGCGCCGCATGAAAAAGATCGGGTCGCTGGAAAATATCCTCAAGCTTATTCCCGGACTTGGCGGTCTGACCTCCAAGCTCGGCGATCTGAAGGCCCCGGAACAGGAGATGGCGCGCACTGAAGCCGTCATCAATTCCATGACCATGAAAGAGCGCCGGAATCCGGATCTCATCAACGGCAGCCGCCGGCAGCGCATCGCCGCCGGGTCCGGCACGACCGTGGCACAGGTCAATCAGGTCCTGCGCCAGTTTACCCAGATGCGTCAGATGATGCAGCAGGTGATGAACCCCAAAGCCAAGGGCGGCAGGCCGAAGATGCCTCCGTTGCCCAAAGGGATGGGGGGAATGGGCGGTATGCCCGGTATGGGAGGGCTCCCCGGCATGGGCGGCCTTTCCGGGATGGGTGGGTTGCCCGGTATGGGCGGACTCCCCGGCATGGGCGGGATGCCCGGTTTGCCCGGAGCTCCGGGCAGCGGTAAATCCGCCACGAAAAAGAAAAAGACGGAACGGCAGAAGCGCAAGAAAAAGCGTTGATCCTCTTCCGTTTGCGGGCCGCGTCGGCACCCGGTCGGTTATTCCCCGGCCGAAAGGCTGGTGGCGAGTTTCCGGCCCAGTCGTGCAGGTCGCAAGGCATTCCCCTTGTCCTTGAGCAACAACTTTATACGATACCAATAGGAGTGTTCCAATGTCCGTTAAACTGAGACTTACCCGCATGGGCAACAAGAAGCGTTCCTTCTTCCGCATCGTGGCCACCAACACCGCCAGCCGCCGTGACGGTCGCCCGCTGGAATTCCTCGGCTACTACAACCCGCAGGTCAGCCCCGCCGACATCAAGATCGACACCGACAAGGTGCAGAAGTGGATGGACCTCGGCGCCGAGATGAGCGACACCGTGCGCTCGCTCATGAAGCAGTATGCCAAGAAGGCCGACGCCTAGTTCGCCTTTCGGTTGTCTAGCTTTTCAGCGACCCGGTCGGCCTCTGCGGGTCGGCTCGGGTCGTTTGTCTTTTTTTATGTTGCTGTGAAGAGAACGGTAGGCGCCCTTCTTTTCTCTACTCCGCATTTGCTGATGGGTGGAGAGGCTCCGCGTCAAAAATTCCGGCGGCACGCTTGGAGAACACATGTTTTCCCGAAAGCCTCTGCAGCTGAGAGCTGTTTTCCCTCACCGAACAGGACAGGTACGCTATGAAAGATTTTGTGGAATTTGTCGCCAAAGGGCTTGTGGACAAGCCTGAAGACGTGCAGGTCGTCGAGGTGGAAGGGGAACAGGGCGCCGTCCTTGAGTTGCGCGTCGCCAAGGAAGATCTCGGCAAGGTGATCGGCAAGCAGGGCCGGACCGCCCGTGCGCTCCGTACGCTGCTCGGCGCGGCCTCTTCCAAGGCCCATCGTCGCGTCATGCTGGAAATCGTGGAGTAGTTCGTGGCGGAACAGCGCAACATCCCGGCCGATCTGGTCGAAATAGGCACGCTCGCCCGTCCCCACGGCATCCGTGGCGAAATCCGCGTCAATTACTATGCCGACTCGTTGGAGCTCCTGCGCGGGGATGTGGTGTATCTTCAGGCCGGGAACAAGCCTCCCAGAAAGATGGAGATCGACACCGTCCGTATGCATCAGGGGACGCCGCTGATCCGGTTTGTCGAGGCCCCCGATCGCACGGCCGCCGAATTCCTGCGCGGGCAGACGCTTCTCATTCCCGAATCCGCGTTGCCCGAACTTGATGAGGACGAGGTGTATCTGCACGATATGCTCGGGCTTTCCGTGGTGCTTGACGCGACGGGGCAAAAGCTCGGCGTGCTGGATCACGTCCTTTTCCACGGAGAGCAGGAACTTTGGTCCATCCTCACGCCGGAAGGCAAGGAAATCCTGCTTCCCGCCGTGCCCGAATTTGTCGCGGACATCGATCTCGATACCGAGATCATCCGCATCACCCCTCCTGAAGGGTTGCTCGAACTCTATATGTAGCGCCTTCACCGCCGTTACCGTACGCCCTCATCTCACCGTTGAGAGCTGGCCATTTCCTCTAAGGGGATTTTTGGGCCGTGGGCATACCGTTTCAGTACGTCGGTGATCTAACGACACCAAAAGGCCGTCCGGAAGGGCGGCCTTTTCTGTTTTCAAGGGAAAGAAACGGCTCCGGTTTGATACGGGTAGGTGTTCCACGAAAGAGTTTTTCAGCCGCCAGAATGGGGGCATCATGCTCTTTCGGCGCACTCCATAAGGATTTCCGCAACATCATCGGGGCGGTGGAGATGGACGTTGTGGCCGGAGGCGATTTCGACGACGCGCCAGAGGGGGAGCCTGCGGGCACGCTCCACAGAAAGGGCGATGGGGTGAAGCTTCACGGGCGTGCAGGAAACATAGGTTACGGGAACGCCGTTGCCCTGGGGGACACGGACGTCGATGCGATCGAAATAGGGCTTGATGGGCTGCGGGGTCATGTGGTCTCTGAACCATTCCCGCATGGCCTCGGTGGCGAAATGTCCCGGAGTCGGGGCGGGAATGCTGATCCCGCCGTCATGGCGCGCCCGGAGGACACGCTGCTCGGCTTCGTCGTTCGGGATCAGATCCATTGCGCATTCGCCGGGTTTGGGGACCATTGCGTCGAGATAGACGATATGGCGGAGGCATTGCGGGATGCGCTCGGCGACCGCCGTCAGGACAATCCCCGCGTAGCTGTGCCCCACAAGCACAACGTCTCGCAGGTCATTGTACTTGATCAGGTTGACCACATCCATAACGTGGGTTTCCAGCGTGATCCGGTCGGAAAGGAGATGGGAGCGCTCGGCAAGCCCGGTGAGGCTCATGGGGAAAACCGTATGCCCGGCATTGCGGAGCCTGTCCGCCACCGGCTTCCAGCACCATGCCCCGCACCATGATCCGGGCACGAGAACAAAAGCCGGTTTCCGTCCCAAAAGCGTTTCCGTGGTATCCATTGCTGACCTGCCTGTAGAAGTTCGTTTCGCCTTTGAGAAGATGTACCAAGAACGGAGCTCCGGTCAACTGGTTTTCCCTGAGAAGCGCGGAGGGGCGGTATATTGTCATCTCGCTGGGCTGATGCTATGTTCGTTGAGCCGCGCTTATGCGCGGATTTTTTGCGGCGCGTTCCTTTTTTCGGCCTCTTTCCGGCCGCGTTTTCTTGTAAGGTGGGGTTTCATGAATAGTACGATGTGTACGGCGTTGTTGACGTTGCTTTCCATGACGCTTTTCGCCGGCAATTCAGTGCTGTGCCGTTTGGCGCTGCTTGAGTACAAAATGGAGCCCGTGACCTATACGGCGGTCCGTCTCATTTCCGGCGCGCTGATGCTGTGGCTGATCATGGCCGTGCGCCACAAGAACGTGTTCAAGTCCGGGACATGGCCCGGCGCGCTGTCCTTGTTTACCTATATGGCGTGTTTTTCGTGGGCCTATGTCGAGCTGCCCACCGCCGTGGGAACGCTGATCATCGCTGTAGCCGTGCAGACCACGATGATCGGTTTCGGATTCTTCTCCGGCGAACGCCCGAGCAGGCAACAGGGCATCGGCATCGGCATTGCGCTGGTCGGCCTTGTCTTCCTGCTGTTGCCGGGATTGACCGCTCCGCCGTTTTTCAGCTCCCTGATCATTTTTATATCCGGTGCGGCATGGGGCGTTTATTGCCTGTGCGGCAAAGGCGTGAGCGATCCCGCCGCATCGACCGCCGGAAACTTCATGAAGGCCGTTCCCTTCACCCTGCTCATGATGCTTTGCCTGCCTTCGCAGGTGAGTTTCGATAATCCCGGCATGTGGTACGCACTGGCGGCCGGCGCGCTGGCTTCCGCCAGCGGCTATGTGATTTGGTACATGGTTGTGGTCCGGTTCACGGTCACTGTTGCGGCTGTCGTCCAGTTGAGCGTTCCCGTGATCACCGCCATCGGCGGCGTGCTGTTCGTCAACGAACCCATTACGCTGCGCGTTGCCCTTAGTTCCGCGGCCATCCTTGGCGGCATTTTCTTTGCGACGGCATTTCGAAGAGGATAGGGCTGAGGAAAGAAGACCGGGGGCGTTTTTTACAAAAAACTCCTCCGGCCCCCATCCTCAAAAAGATCGACTGGTGGAAGGCCGCGCGGCGGAAGTTCCGTAGGCTCGCTTCTTGAAAGGGCATTCCCGATATGGGGCTGTCTGTTTTTATGAGCATAATTCTATGCCCACCCATCCTTTTCCTTCAATTTTTTAAAGAGGTTCTTAAAAGAAGAGCATCCGCATACGGATACTCTTCTTTTTCTCTGATGGGCAACAATTTTCAAGCCGGATACAATCGCCATGAGGGATTCGATAAAGTCGAAAGTCTTGGGATGAGGAGGGGTTGGGGAGGGGAACCTTTCTCCAGAAAGGTTCCCCTCCCCAACCCCAATAGCTTCATTTACCCCATGACCCGATAACAAATAGCCGGGGCAAGGAGGAAATCGCTCTTGCGCATGGTTTCGACGGCCTTGCGGATGGCGGAAACCGAGGCTTCGTGGGTCATGAAGACGAGGGGCACGCCCGCTTCGCTCTGTCCCTTCTGGATTGCCTGCGCGATGCTGACGCCCTGATCGGAGAGCGCCCCGGAAAGGTCGCGCAGGACACCGGGATCGTCCTTGACCATGAAGCGCATGTAATAGGTGTTGCAGGCTTCTTCCGGGGGCAGGATGTCGGCTTGCGGGAGCACCTGCTTGACGAAGCCGGAGTTCAGTTTGTTGTTCTGGCGGGCGATGGAAATAAGGTCCCCGAGCACCGCGCTGGCCGTGGGCAGGCTGCCCGCGCCGAGTCCGTGCAGGAAGAGGGAGCCGACCGCATTGCCTTCCACGCGCACGGCGTTGTACGCGCCGCCCACGCGGGCAAGGAGATAGGTGTGGTTCACCAGCGTCGGGAAGACGCCCGCTTCGAGCTTGCCGTCACGCATCCGGGCGCGGCCGAGGAGCTTGATGCGGTAGCCGAACTCGCGGGCAAAGTCGATGTCCATCTTGTCGAGGTTGCGGATGCCTTCGATGGGCATTTTCGTATAGGGATAGTCCACGCCCCATGCAAGGCGGATAAGCAGCACGAGCTTGTGCGCGGTGTCGAACCCGTCGATGTCCAGCGTGGGATCGGCCTCGGCGTAGCCCTTTTCCTGCGCTTCGGCGAGGGCAGGGGCGAAGTTGACGCCCTTGCTGGTCATTTCCGAAAGGATATAGTTGCCGGTGCCGTTCAAAATGCCTTCGAGCGAAGTGATATGGTTCCCGGTAAGGCTTTCCTTCAGCGTCTGGACGATGGGGATGCCGCCCGCCACGCTGGCTTCATAGAGCAGAGTGGCGCCCTTTTCGTCGGCCAGCCGGAACAGGCTTTCGCCTTCTTCCGCGAGCAGGGCCTTGTTGGCGGTGACGACCTGTTTGCCCTTTGCGAGGCTGCGCGTGATGAGCTCCTTGGCCGTGTCGATGCCGCCCATCAGCTCGATGACCACGTCAATGTCGGGATCGTCGGCAAGGGTCATGGGATCGGTCGTCAGGCGCACGCCCTCCGGAAGATCGCGTTTACGGTTCGGATTGCGGACGGCGACAGCCTTCAGATTAAAGTCGCAGCCGGAGCGGGCCCGGATTTCTTCGGCGTTTTCGGACAGCAGGCGCACAAGGCCGCCGCCGACGGTTCCGAGTCCGGCCAGTCCGATATTCAGGGTCGTATTCATCAACAGATGTCCTTTTGGGCTGAAGTCTTCGCGGAAGGGACGGAAGTACCTGTCCGTAGCGTGAATTTGTATCTATAGTAGGGAACGGCGCCGTCTGTAAAGGGAGGGAAGCGCGCGGCGGCGGAGGCGGAAGCGAAAAAAGTCATGCTCCGCCTGGGGGTTCGTCTCTGGACGCCGAAAACGAATCGTGTTTTGATGGCGGGAGTCACACGGAGGAAAGAGCATTCATGAGCGGAAATACTTTCGGACGTCTTTTTCGTCTGACCACCTACGGGGAATCCCACGGCCCGGCGCTCGGCGGCGTGGTGGACGGTTGCCCGGCGGGCATCGCCCTCTCGGAGGAACTGCTCCAGAAGGAGCTCGACCGGCGGCGTCCCGGCGGCGGCACGGCCGGGACCACGCGCAAGGAGCCGGACGCCGTCCGGTTGCTGTCCGGCGTTTTTGAAGGCGCGACCACGGGAACGCCCATCGGCTTCCAAATCGAGAACACCAACCAGCGCTCCGGCGATTACGGGCCGCTGGCGGCGGTCTGGCGTCCGGGGCACGCGGATATGACCTATGACGCCAAGTACGGCGTGCGCGACTTCCGGGGCGGGGGGCGTTCCTCGGCCCGCGAAACCGCCGCTCGTGTGGTCGGCGGGGCCATTGCCCGCGCGCTGCTCGCGGCGCAGGGGATTTCGGTGCGTTCCTGCACGTTGGAAATCGGCGGTATGCCCGCCCCGGCTTTTACGCCGGAAGACATGGCGGGCGCGGCGTCCCGTCCGTACTGCGCTCCGTGTGAGGCCGCCGTGGAGCCGTGGGAGGCGTTGGTCCGTACCGTACGCGGCGAGGGCGACACGCTCGGCGGCATCGTCCGGGTGGAGGTGCTCGGCGTGCCCTCCGGTCTGGGCGAACCCGTGTTCGATAAGCTGGATGCCGTGCTGGCGCAGGCGCTCATGAGCGTAGGGGCGGTCAAGGGCGTGGAGATCGGCGACGGTTTCGCCGCGGCCCGCAGCCGGGGGAGCTTCAATAACGACGCCTACCGTCCGGCCGGGGCCGGATCGACGCCGGGCAATCCCGCGACCAACCATTGCGGCGGTATCCTCGGCGGCATTTCGACCGGCCAGCCGCTGGTGATGACCGTGGCGATCAAACCCATCCCCTCCATCGCCAAGGAACAGCAAAGCGTGAACGCCGAAGGCAGCCCCGTATCCTTGCGTGTGGGCGGACGGCACGACATCTGCGCCATTCCGCGCGTCAATCCCGTGCTTGAGGCGATGGCCGCCTTGACCGTGGCCGACGCCCTGCTGCTGCAGCGGCGGATGGGGTAGGGCATGACGCAGCTTTCTCTTTCATCCCTCAATGATACGGTGGAATTGCAGGGCACGCTGGAGCGTGTGGTCTTCCATAATGAGGAAAACGGCTACACGGTGTTCCGGGTCAGGCCGGAAGGCAAGGACGAGGTGGATCTCGTCACCGTGGTCGGGCATATGGGCAGCCCGCAGGCGGGCGCGTCCCTGCGCATCAAGGGCCGGTGGGTGAACAACGCCCGCTTCGGCAGGCAGGTGCAGATGGATTCCTTTGAAAGCCTGCTCCCCGCCACCGCCGAGGGCATCAAGCTGTATCTGGCCTCCGGGCTGATCAAGGGCATCGGCAAGAGCATCGCGGCGCGCATCGTCAAGGCGTTCGGCGAAGATACGCTCAGGATTTTCGATGAGGAGCCGCAGCGTCTGCTGGAAATTTCCGGCATCACCCAGAAGAAGCTGGTGACCATCGTCGAGTGCTGGACCGAGCATCAGGGCGTGCGCAATCTGGTGCAGTTCCTCCAGCCGCACGATATCGGCGCTTCCTTCGCCGTCCGTATCTATAAGCATTACGGCCCGCAGGCGCTGTCCATCGTGCAGGAGAACCCCTACCGGCTGGCGATGGACATCAGGGGCATCGGCTTCCTGACGGCGGATGCGCTGGCGGCCAAGCTCGGCTTTGAAAGCGAGCACCCTTTGCGGATTCAGGCGGGCACGCTGTACACGCTGATGAAGCAGATCGACGACGGGCACGTCTATTATCCCCGCCGGGCCTTGGTGGAACAGACCTGTTCCCAGCTCGGCATTGCGGAAGAGTTCGTCGAGGAGGCCGTGGACTGCCTCGCCCGTGAGGAGCGGGTGGTGCTGGAGGAGCTCGACGACGAGATCGGCGTGTACCTGACCCGGTTCCATCATTACGAATCGAAGATTGCCTATTACCTGCGGCGTATCCTCGCCTCGCCGAAGTCAGTGCGGTTCCCAAAAGCCGACGAGGTGGTGGAGAAAGTCGTGTCCCGGCTCGGCATTACGCTGGCCGAGGAACAGCTTGAGGCCGTGCGCACATCGGCGACGTCCAAAGTAATGGTCCTGACCGGCGGCCCCGGTACGGGCAAGACCACCATCCTGAACGCGATCATTCAGGTTTTCGCGGAAAACAAGGCCAAGATTTTGCTGGCCGCGCCCACGGGCCGGGCGGCGAAGCGCATGTCCGAGGCCATCGGCCGGGAAGCCCGCACGATCCACCGCCTGCTCGAATACACGCCCAAGGACGACGGGTTCGCCCGCAACGAGGATAACCCGCTGGCCTGCGGGCTGCTCGTGGTGGACGAGGCGTCCATGATGGACACCATGCTGGCTTACCACCTGCTCAAGGCGGCTCCGCTCGGCGCGACCATCGTGTTCGTGGGCGACGTGCATCAGCTCCCGTCCGTGGGGCCGGGCAATGTGCTCGGGGATTTCATCGCTTCCGGGGCCATGCCCGTGGTCGAGCTGGTGGAGGTGTTCCGGCAGGCGGCGGAAAGTGAAATCGTGTGCAACGCCCACCTGATCAACCGGGGCGAGCTGCCACGCCTCGAATCCTCAAAGGATCGTCTTTCCGATTTCTATTTCATGCGGCAGGACGATCCCGATCGCGCGGCGGACATCATCGTGGATTTGGTCAAGAACCACATCCCCCGCCGTTTCCAGCTTGATCCTTTCGATGAAATCCAGGTGCTTTCGCCCATGCACAAGGGCACCGTGGGCGCGGCGAACCTCAACCTGCGGCTTCAGCAGGCGCTCAATCCCGAAGGGGAGGCCCTGCAGCGCGGAGAGCGGCTCTACCGGCTCGGCGACAAGGTCATGCAGATCCGCAACAACTATGAGAAAGATGTGTACAACGGCGATATCGGGCGGGTTTCCAGTGTGGACGTACAGGAAAAATGCCTTGTTGTCCGGTATGATGACCGTTATGTCGGGTACGATTGGGAAGAACTCGACGAAATAGTGGCGGCCTACGCGATTTCCATTCACAAATCACAGGGTTCGGAATATCCTGCCGTCGTCATTCCGTTGATGACGCAGCACTATATGCTGCTGCAGCGGAATCTCATCTATACGGGGGTGACGCGGGGCAAGCGTCTCGTCGTACTGGTGGGAGAGCCCCGCGCTTTGGCGATGGCCGTTAAAAACAACCGGATGCAGAAGCGGTATACGTGGCTGGCCCGACGTTTGGGGGCGGCCCCGGAGGCCGCCGGTCCGCAAACTGAGGGTGAACGCACATGATGGTTTCTGGTGCCCGCAAGGGCTTTTGGGGTGTGCCGCCGTATGAAAGGCTCGGGGGGCGGGGCGTTGTCTCTGTCCCCCAAATGGTGAAAGGGAGAAGCCTCCGTCTGATTGCTCTCGGCGTATTGCTGTGCTGCGCCCTTGCGCTCGGCGGCTGCGGCGGCGGACGCAAGGGCGGGAGCCTGCCTCCGGCCGAGTCCGGCAGCTTTGAAGGCCCGAAAGGGAGCATTGCGGATTTGCGGCGGTTGCCGCAGGATTTGCTGGTCTATGCCCGGCAGGGCAATCCGGACAAGCCCCTCATGTCGGCTGCGGAGCAGGCCCGGCAGGACGCCCGGTTCAACAGCCTGTTCTTTGGCCCGTGGGAGGCTGTACGCTCCTCCGTTTCCGCCTCCGAGGCGTTCGCCATTTTCGGCGGCCAGAAGAAGCGGAGCAAGGCGCGGGGATGGGCGGAAAACCTGTTGCCGTGGACGCAGGAGAATTGGGACAAGCTGACGGCGAACGCCGCTCGGGATGCGTACCCGTCCCGGTTCGACAAGGCGATTACCGTGCGGCCCACGGTGCTGCGCGAAGCGCCCACCCATAAGCCCCGGTTTGGGAACCCTGCCGAGGCCGGGGAGGGGTATCCCTTCGATATGTTCATGTACTCCACGCTTCCGGTGGGGATGCCGCTGCTTGTCGTGCATACCTCCGCCGATGGCGCATGGGTGTTCGTGGAGACGGGGCTCGTATCCGGCTGGGTTCCCACGGAGGATACGGCTGTGACGGACGCGCCGTTCCGCTCGCGCTACGAGAACGGGACGTATGCGGTCATCGTCCGTGACGACGTCCCGCTGGTGGACGAGCTGGGCCGTTATGTTACCACGGGGAGCCTCGGGACCATGTTGCCTCTGTCCGGCGGATCGGGATCCTCGCTGAGGCTGCTGGCCCCTGTGCGTGATCCGCAGGGCCGTGCCGTGGCCGTACCCGTGCGGGTGTCTCCCTCCGATGCGGTGCGCAAGCCCATTCCCCTGACGGCAAGGGCGGCGGCCGAGATCGGCAACCGCATGATGGGGCAGCCCTACGGCTGGGGCGGATACCTGTTCAACCGGGACTGCTCGCTGGCGATGAGGGATCTTTTCGTCCCTTTTGGGGTGTGGCTGCCACGCAACTCATCGGCGCAGGCCAAGGCATGGCAGTTCATCAGCTTCGTGAAGGCATCCCCCTCGGGTAAGGAAAGCATCATCAAGGACGAAGGGGTTCCGTTCGCCACGCTGCTCTGGCTGCGCGGGCACATTACCTTATATATAGGGGAGTACAAGGGCGAGCCCGTTATGTTCCACAACGTTTGGGGCGTTCGTACCGATGACGGGAACGGCGAAGGCCGGCACATTATCGGGCGGGCCGTCGTCACCTCCCTCCAGCCCGGAGCTGAACTTCCCAACGTCCGCCGCGAGAATCTGATTCTTTCCCGGCTGAAGGGGATGAGCGTTCTGCGGTATGATTGAGGAATGCGGGGGAGAAGGCCCCGGAAGGGGTGCCCTTTCGCGGTTGTTCTTCCGTAAGGCGTTTCTTGAGAGCGTAACGTGGTTTCTCCTGTGACTTGATTTCTTGCTTTGGGGCAGGGCACATTGTTTCAAGAACGTCTGTTGAGGGCGAGAAAAAGCCGTTTCCCGTTTGGGAGGCGGCTTTTTTATTTGTGCCCGTACGTTGTTGTGCGCGGATGGCCGTTTTTGCAGTCCGCGCACAGCGTTGTGCGGTGGGGGTGGGGAAGGGGCCTTCAGTGGGCAGAAGAGGCGGAGGGGCAGCGGGATTGCCGGATTCCCTTTCGTTCAGGCGATTGATTGGCCGTACTCCCCTTTTTGTTTGGGTGTTTTTTCGCAAGAGAGAAAGATTCGCTTTGCCCGAATGGAATCTTTTTTGCGGCTTCATCGTGCTTGTGGCGGGAGATCAGGCCATTTGAGCATGGTGTTTGGTTATCGGATGGTGGATTTTTTCAGAAATATTTCTGTATTCAGAAAATATTCTGATAGAATCATGTATTTTTCTGTTCATTGACGTTTTGTGTGGAGTGTTCTCCTCTAACATATTAGAATATCAGCTCTAGTCGAATATAATGCGTTGGCATGTCCTTTGCTGAACAAGAAATAGGAAAACACCGGATACTCCGGTTGCATAAGTGGCCTTTTCTTTCCTTTTTATTCAGTGAAGCCAAGGAGAAACCATGCTTGTTACAGAAACAGCTTGGGGAAAGCGCATCAAGACCGACGTGCTCATCCTCGGAACCGGCGCTTCAGGTGTCGGTGCAGCCCTGCGCGCGGCGGAACTTAAGGCCGACGTGCTCATGGTGGGGCAGGGGCGGCTGGAAAGCTCCGGCTGCCTCGGCGGCGGCAACGACCATTTCATGGCGGCGCTCGGCACCGACGAACCCAACGACACCCGCGAAGCCTTTGTCGGCTTCTTCATGAAGTCCGCTTTCGGCTACCGCGAAGCCCAGCTCAACCAGTGGTTCGACGCCATCAAGCCTTGCGTGAAAATCCTTGAGGAAGTCGATACGGAATTCCTGATCAAGGACGGCAAGCGGTATCGTTCCGTCGGCTTCGGCCAGCCCGGCGCGTGGTGGCTGCACATCACCAACGGCACGACCATCAAGCGGCATCTGGCCCGCCGCGTGCGCAAGTCCGGCGTCAACATCCTCGACGACTTCCACATCACCCGCCTGTTCGAGCGCGGCGGGCACATCATGGGCTGCATGGGCTTCAACGTCCTGACCCGCGAAGTGTACGCCATCGAATGCAAAACCGCCATCTGTTCCCTCGGCTGGCACCCCCAGCGCTTGACCAACAACTCCACCGGCAACCCCTACAACTGCTGGCATATGCCGTACAACACCGGCAGCTATTTCGTCCTGCCCATGCAGATCGGTGCGTCGCTGGTCAATATCGACATCAGCGGCCGCGCGACGCTCATCCCCAAGGGTTGGGGCGCGCCCGGCATGAACGGCATCAACAACATGGGCGGCAAGGAAATCAACGCGCTCGGCGAACGGTTCATGTTCAAGTATGACCCGATGGGCGAAAACGGCAAGCGCCGCAATCAGGTCATGGGCACGTGGCAGGAACAGGTCGAGGGCAACGGTCCGCCGTTCTATATGGATATGACCCACTTCAGCGACGAGGACGTGCATCACCTCCAGTACGTGCTCATGCCCGCGGACAAGGAAACCTACCTTGATTACTGCGCGGCCCGCGGCATCGAGTTCAAGAAGGCTCCGCTGGAAGTGGAAGTTTCCGAAATGACGGTTTCCGGGATGCTCCTCGCCGACGATCGCTTGGAAACCACGGTGAAGGGCCTATTCGCGGGCAGCAACTTTACGAGTTTCTCCGGCGCGATGTGCTGCGGTTACGTGGCGGCGTTCCATGCCGCGAACGATGCGGCGTCCACCGAGATGGGCGTCATCGACGACGCGGAAGCGCAGGCCGAACACGACCGAATCCTCGCCCCTTGGGAGCGCAAGGGAACCAACCTTCTGAAGTACAACGACTTTGAAGATCCCATCCGTCAGATCATGGACTACTACGCCAAGTACCGCCGGAACATGGCCGGTATGCGTCTCGCTCTCGAAAAGCTCGCCCTTGTGGAGAGCTACACTGATCGCGTTGTAGCCACCAACAACCACGAGCTGATGCGCCTGCACGAGGCGTTCGACCTGCTCGAACTGTGCCGGGCCCATCTGGAAGCCTGTCTCCAGCGCAAGGAAAGCGGGCGGGGCATGTACCAGCTCTCCGATTATCCCGAAAAGGACCCCGAACTCGCCAAGGGGCTGGTGCTCACCCGCAAGGACGGCGCGTTCCAGTTCGGCTGGACGGAGTGATCCCGCATCTTTCACAAGGAGAAACGACATGCCTCCGGTTTTTGATTCCAAGAAATGCGTCAAGTGTGGCCGCTGCGTGAAGGATTGCCCCGGCTACATTCTGGAACTGGATAAGGAACACGACGAAACGCCTCACGTCATCGAAGCATACAAGCGTGAGTGCTGGCATTGCGGCAACTGCCGCATCAGCTGCCCCCATCAGGCCGTTTCCTTTGAATTCCCCTTATACACCCTCGTTTAGGCGGAGCGGACATGAGCAAGCATACCGTTTTTGTGGAAGCCCCGCCGTTCGCCAAGTTCTCCGACGCCGAGATGCGCCGCCTGCTTGATGACGAACGCCTGGAAGTGCTGGACTGGCGCGGGAAGCGCGTGAACACGCCCGGCTTCGTTGAAGCGCTGGCCACCGCCGACATCGCCGTCACCGGCAACAGCCTGACCATCACCGACGAGCTGCTGGAAAAGCTCCCCAACCTCAAGCTGATCGCCAAGCTCGGCACCGGGCTGGACATGATCGACATCCCATCCGTGCTCCGGCGCGGCATCCTGCTTTGCAATACGCCCGGCGCGAACAGCGTGGCCGTGGCGGAACATACCTTCGCGTTGCTGCTCGGCTACCTGCGCAACGTGCCGCAGTGCGACAACGCCGTGCGGACCGGGCAGTGGGAAAAGGCCCGGACCATGGGCGGTGAAATCTGCGGCAAGACCGTGGGCATCATCGGCCTCGGCAACATCGGGAGCCGCGTGGCTTCCCGGATGGCCGGGTTCGAAGCCCGCCTCCTCGGGACCGATCCCTGCTGGCCCGAAGCCCTTGCCGCCAAGTACGGCATCGAGCGCCGGGAACTGAACGAGCTGCTCGCCGAGTCGGACATCGTGTGCGTGCATTGCCCCCTCGACGAAACCACCGCCGGGTTCATCGGCAAGGCGGAACTGGCGCTCATGAAGCCCTCCGCGCTGCTCGTCAATATGGCCCGCGGCGGCATCGTGGACGAGGACGCCCTGTACGAAGCCCTGCGCGGCAAGGTCATCTCCGGCGCGATCATCGACGCCTATTCGCAGGAGCCGCTCACCGCTTCCCCGCTGTTCTCGCTGGACAACGTGATTCTGTCCCCGCACGCCGGGGCCTTCACTACGGATGCGCTCAACGCCATGTCCCGCATGTCCGTTGACCAGTTGTTCCAATACGTGGACGGCGCCACGCCCGACAACCTCGTTACCGCGGAGTAAAGTCATGCCATCCTTTTTGAACGCCATGACGCGCCAAATCCCCAGTTCCAGCATCCATGCCGCCACCCAGAAGGCTGAAGCCTACCGGCGTGAAGGCAAGAAGGTGGTCATTTTCAGTATCGGCCGCCCCGACTTCGATACGCCCGCCCACATCAAGGAAGCCGCCAAGGCCGCGCTGGACAAGGGATACGTGCACTACACCCCAAACATGGGCATCCTGCCCTTGCGCGAAGCCGTCGCCGAGCACATCAAGCGGCAGACCGGCGTCAGCTATGACCCGAAGACCGAGGTCATGATCACCTGCGGCGGGCAGCAGGCCATCCTCCTGACCATGAAGGCCGTGCTTGAGCCCGGCGACGAAGTGCTGCTGCCGTCTCCCGGTTATGGCCTGTATTACAACTGTGCCGCCATCGCCGACGCGCAGGTTCGTGCCTATGCGCTCAAGGCCCCCGATTTCGGCTGGGGCGGCGCGGAAGCGGGCGAACGCACCAAGATGCTGTTCATCAACAGCCCGCACAACCCCACCGGCGCGGTTCTTTCCAAGGAAGAGCTCGGCCAGATCGCCGATTTCGCCAAAGCCAACAACTTGCTGGTGGTTTCCGACGAAGCCTATGACCGCTTGCTGTATGACGGCCTCGAACACCGTTCCATCGCGTCCGAACCGGGTATGCGAGACCGTACCGTCATCCTCGGCTCCTTCTCCAAGACCTATTCCATGACCGGCTGGCGCATCGGCTACCTTGCCGGCCCCGCCGAAGTCATCCGCGGCATGGCCCTGTTGCAGCAGAGCTTCGTGCTCTCCGTCAACAGCTTCGCCCAGTGGGGCGCCGTGGAAGCCATGACCGGCCCGCAGGATTGCGTTGAGGAAATGCGCCAGCAGTTCGACATCCGGCGCAAGGCCATGATGGAAGCCCTGTCCACCATACCCAACGTGTCCTTCGCGGCTCCCAAGGGCGCGTTCTACATCTACCTGAACCACGAGAAGACAGGGCTGGACCCCGTGCAGTTCTGTGCGAAGCTTCTCGACGAATACTATGTGGCCTGCGTGCCCGGTTCCGAATACGGGCCGTACGCGGGGTGCAACACCCGTCTTTCCTGCGCCACCGGGCTGGACGATTGTCTGGAAGGTGTCGACCGCATCCGGAAGATGGTCGCCTCACTGTAGTGTGAATGGGCCGGAGGGGCGGCCCCTCCGGCTCTGCTCCAAGGACAGGAACTGTATAACCCGACTGGAGACGCCATGAAGAGGACATTATTGACATTGACGTTGGCCGCGGCGCTGTGCCTTCCCGCTCTGTTCGCGCAGAAGAGTGCCGCCGAAGAACCCATCGTGCTGACTTTCAACCTTGGGATGCCGCCTATCCATCAGCGGTGGGTCAATGCCATCAAGCCTTGGTGCGACGAGCTCGAAAAGCGTAGCAACGGGCGCATCAAGATTGAACCCTATTTCGCCAACGCCCTTGGCAAGCGTTCCGACGCCATGGACTCCGTCCGCACCGGCATAGCGGACTTGGCCGAAGCGCCTTTCAGCTCCAACCCCGGTGCGTTCCCCTTCCATTCTCAGATTTTTTCCGCCGCCAACCCCAGCATGGCTCTCGGCAATGCCTATGAGATGCTGAGCGATTTCTATAAGGCCCATCCCGAAGTCCTGAAGAAGGAAATCAAGGGCGTCAAGCTCATGTTCATCCACGCCTACCCCGTGGGCGACTGTGTCATGACCAAGTCCGCGCCCATCCTGAAGCTCGACGACATCAAGGGCAAGAAGCTCGGCTTTGAAGGCGGCGGCCTGCGCTTTGAAACCATGCAGGCCCTCGGCGCTTCCGTGGTCGGCATGAACATGTCCGATCTGTATCAGGCCATGCAGGGCGGCATCATCGACGGTATCGTCATGGATTTCGATCCGCTGATTTCCCGGCGCTACGGTGAGGAAGTCAAGCACGTCACGCTGTTGAACATCACCGGAACCGCCTTTTACGTGGTCATGAATCAGGAACGCTACGACAGCCTGCCCGACGACCTCAAGGCCATCGTCGACGATATGTCCCAGAATTACGGCCCCAATCTTTTGGAAAAGTTCTGGGCTGAAAACGTGTACGGCAGCCTCGACAAGTGGATCAAGGAAATGGGCGGCACCGTCCATGTCCTGTCCGACGAGGATTATGCCCGCGCCGACAAGCTGGCCGCCGTCCCGGCGCAGGCGTGGTTCAAGTCGCTCGACAAGGCCGGCTATCGGGGCGCCGAACTGGAGAAGACGTTCCACCAGTTGGAAGCCAAGTATTTCACGCCGTGGCGTCAGTCTGAAGCCTACCGTTACGTCAAGCAGCAGTAAGCCATCGGTTTCGAACGGCGGCGGGGGGTCCCCGCCGCCCAACCTCCCCAATCAAGGTCTGAACTTATGAGCAGCAACGCCATTGAAACGCCCCCGTTGGCCGCCCAGCTGGAATCGCTATCTGCCCTGATACGGCGCACGGAACCGTTTTGCCAGAGGATAAGCGCTGTCGGCATGTATATTTTTATGGGTCTGGTCATCCTGACCTTCGCGGATGTGCTTTTGCGCTATGTTATCGGATCGCCGATCAGCGGCAGCATCGAAATCACCGAAATGCTCATGTCCGTGGTGCTGTTTTCCTCCGTGGCCTATACCTATTGGAGGCGCGGGCACGTCAGCATGGACATCGTGACCGGCAAGCTGAGCGAACTCAATAAGAACCGGCTTGGGGCCATCACCACGGTCTGGAGCCTTGCGGTCGTCTTTTTCTGCATAACCTGCATGGGCAAGTACGCCATGACCACCACCGACACCACCTCGGTATGGAACATGTCCTACAAGCCGTTCATCTGGTTCGCCGTGTTCGGATGCGTCCTGTTGTTCCTTGCCATGCTCAGCCATCTTTTGGATCAGCTTGCCGCCATTATCCGGGGCGGCGGGATGGGGTCGGCTTTCTTGATGCTCGGCATCGGCCTGCTCGGCGTGGCTCTGTCGGTTTGGGTGGCGGTCGAGCGTCTGCCCGGCATCAGCGCGCCCGCGCAGGGCGTCATCGGCATGGTGTATATGTTTACCATGTTTTTCTTGGGGATGCCCGTGGCCTTCGCGCTCATGGGGACCTCGCTCGTCTTCATCGCCAGCCTGCGCGGCCTGACGGCGGCTCTGAACCTGTTCGGGACGGCATGGTTCTCCACGTGCAGCAGTTACACGTGGGCGCCCCTGATGTTCTTTCTGCTGATGGGCTTCCTCTGTTTCTACAGCCGGTTCGGCGAAGACCTGTACCGCACGGCCCGCAACTGGTGCGGCCATTTCCGCGGCGGCCTCGCCATAGCCAGCGTGTGCGCCTGTACCGCCCTCGGCGCAGTGGTGGGCGACGCCTTGGTCGGCTGTATCGCCATGATGACCATCGCCCTGCCCGAAATGCGGCGGCACGGCTATGACGACAAGCTGGCCATCGGGACGCTGGCCTGTTCCGGCGGCATCGGCAGCCTCATCCCGCCGAGCTCGAATTTCATCATCTACGGCGTCCTTGCGGAACAGAGCATCGCCGACCTGTTCATCGCCGGCGTGTTCCCCGGCCTCGTGTGCATGGCCTGTTTCATCGTCGTCATCATGATCATGGTCTGGCGCAATCCCGAGCTGGCCCCCGCCTTGCCCCGCGTGCCCATGCATGAACGGCTCGTTTCGCTCAAGACCGGCCTGCCCATCATTATCATCTTCATCGTGGTCATCGGGGGCATCTACGCCGGCATGTTCACGGCCACGGAAGGCGGCGGCATCGGCGCGTTCACGACCGTGTTTCTCGCCCTCGTCATGGGCCGCCTGAGCTGGTCCATCGTCACCAGCGGCCTCAACGACACCGGCAAGACGATCAGCATGGCCTTTACGGTCCTCGGCGGCGCGGGCGTGTTCAGCTACTTCATGACCATGAGCAAGATCCCCATGATCCTCGCCGGCGTCATCGCCTCCATGAACATGCCGCCCATGGCCGTCATGCTCGCCATCGTCGTGTGCATGAGCCTGCTCGGCTGCTTCATCCCCGCCATCCCGCTGATGCTCATCTGCGTGCCCATCTTCCTGCCGCTCGCCACGCTGTTTGGCTGGAACCTGATTTGGTTCGGCGTCATCATCAATATCCTCGTGACCATGGCCGGCATGACCCCGCCCTTTGGCGTCAGCCTGTTCGTCGCCAAGGAACTGGCGGATGTTCCGCTCTCGCTGGTGTACCGCTCCTCGATACCCTTCGTCCTTGCGTTCTTCCTGTGCCTCGGCTTCTGCATCGCCTTTGAGCCGCTGAGCACGTGGCTGCCCGCCATGATGCGGTAAGTGAAAAAGGGATCCCCGCATGGCGGGGGTCCCGTCCCCGGATGCTTTCGGGGAGGCGTTGCGGCGCTTTCCCCGGAAGCGAAACAAAAAGCGTGTCGTCGCGAAGCGCGAAAGACGTTGCCGTTCAAGAGGCGAAAAGGAGAACGCCATGAAGGTCCTCAGCCTGCTCCCCCGTTCCCGGTTTACGGAATCCGGTATGACCCTTCCGGAAACCCTTTCTCTGCATTTTTTGCCTCCCAACGGCAGCCACGTCCTGATCGCGGCGGCAGAGAGCGCGCAGGCGCTTCTGCTCCCGCCGTCCCAGCCGTATGTGGACGCCTTCTGCCTCGAACGGATGCCGTCCATCCGCTTCATCCAGACCACGGGCGCGGGCTTTGATTCCGTTGACCACCTCACGGCGGCGGAGCTCGGTATTCCGGTATCGAATTCGCCGAACATGAACGCGTCCTCGGTCGCGGAATACGTGATGGCCGCCATTGTGAACCTCCAGCGCGGCCTCGCATGGGCCGACGGGGAAATCCGCCGCGGACGCTATGCGGCTTCGCGTGCCGAACTTCTGGAGCAGGGCGGCCTTGAGCTGCGCGGATGCCGGATCGGGCTGTTCGGGCTCGGCAATATCGGGCGCGCGGTCGTCCCGCTCGCCAAGGCTTTTGGGTGTTCCGTGGCCGCTTGCGACGCCTTCTGGCCTGAAGAGTTCGCGGCTGAAAACGGGGTCGAGCGTATGGATGTGGCGGAGCTGTTCGCCGAGTGCGACGTGGTTTCCCTGCATTGCCCGCTCAACGGCAGTACCCGCAACCTTGTGGATTACAACCTGCTTTCGTCCATGAAGCCCCATGCCCTGTTGATCAACGCGGCCCGGAGCGGTGTGGTGGTGGAAGCGGATCTGGCCCGTATCCTCGCGGAAGGGCGGATACGCGGCGCGGCGCTCGACTGCTTTGCGGACGACGGGCGCGCCGAAAATCCTTTCTTGTCCATTCCCGCCGAACGCGTCCTGCTGACGCCGCATCTCGCGGGCGTAACCCGCGCCGCGTTCGGAAGGATGCTCTCTCAGGCGCTTGAAAACTTGGAGCGTGTGCTCGTTCATGGCCAGCCGCCCCGTTTCGTGGTGAACGGCGTGTTGGCCGACTATTCCGATTAGCCTTGCGCGGCTGACGTCCCCTTTGTGGGCCGGTGTCTCGCTGTTTGTTCCCTCCTTTTTGGGGAGGGTAGGAGCTTTGTACCCTTTGTTAAGATAAAATAATTAATAAAAACAATAAATTACAAAGAAAGTTTTTGTCCAGGCCCCGTCGCCCGAATCGTTTTGGACGGTGGGGGAAGGGACGCAGGGAGGAGGGCGGAACGCCGTTCTCAAAGAGCATTCCTTTTCCCGTATTCCCGCTTTCTTCCACAGGAGCCTTTTCATGCTGCAACATTTTTCGGAACTGATCGACAAGGTGAAGGCCATGCCCCGGACAGTGGTGTGCGTGGCGAACGCGGACAGTGAAACCGTGGAAGCCGCGCGCATGGCTCTGGATAAAGGGCTGGCCGACGTTATCCTGTACGGTGATGAGGCGGTTGTACGCCCGTTGGTTGAACAGGCGGGCATCGAAGGCCGGGCCGAACTCCGCCATGCCGCCGATCCCGCGACGGCGCTGCGGGAGGCCGTGCGCTCGGTGCGCGGCGGGGAATCCGGGGTACTCATGAAGGGTATGCTCAACTCTTCGGACTTCCTGCGCGGTGTGCTGAACAAGGAAGAAGGGCTGCGCACGGGCCGGAGGCTGTCGCACATCGCCGCCGTGGAACTGCCGGGCTATCACAAGCTCATTTACAGTACCGACGGCGGGATGAACATCAATCCCGACCTTGCCGCCAAGAAGGACATCCTCGCCAACGCGCTGCTGGCTCTGCGCTCGTGGGGCTACGAATGCCCCAAGGTCGCCTGCCTCGCCGCCAACGAGCGCGTCGATCCGCACAATCCCGCGACCATCGACGCCGCCGGGCTGGTCGAGGCATGGGAACGGGGCGAGTTCCCCACGCAATGCATCGTTGAAGGCCCCATTGCCATGGACGTGGCCCTGAACCGCGAATCCGCCCTGCACAAGGGCATCGAAAGCCGGGTTTCCGGCGACGCCGATATTTTCCTCATGCCGATCATGGAAGTGGGCAACGTGGCGATCAAGGGGCTGCTGCACTTCCTCAAGGGCAGTCAGGTGGCCGGGCTCATCCTCGGGGCAGCCGCGCCCGTGGTCATGACTTCGCGCTCGGAGCCGCCGTCCGCCAAACTGTATGCCACCGCGTTGGGATGCCTCGCCGCCCGGAACGCCTAATTGCCTGTGAGGTCAGCATGTTTCGCATTCTTGTGATCAACCCGGGGTCCACCTCGACCAAAATCGCCATGTACGAGGACGAGGCCCCGCTGTTTGTGGAAAGCCGCGACCACGATACCGCCAAACTGTCCCCGGCGGTCATGGAGCAGTTTGAGCTGCGCCACCGCCTGCTGCTCGACGTATTGACGGAAAAAGGCATTGATCCCGCGTCCCTGCACGCTTGTGTGGGGCGGGGTGGGCTGCTGCCGCCGGTGCGTTCCGGGGCGTATCGTGTCAATGATGCCATGCTCGACGTGCTGCGCCACCGTCCGGTCATGCAACATGCCTCGAACCTTGGGGCCGTGCTTGCGGACGCTGTGGCGAGGCCGCTCGGCATCCCGGCGTTCATCTATGATCCCGTCACCGTGGACGAAATGGATCCCATCGCCCGCATCACCGGGTTTTCGTCCATAGAGCGCAAGAGCGTGGGGCACATGCTCAACATGCGGGCCTGCGCGTTGCGCTACGCCACGCAGAACAATGCGAAATACCCCGAGCTATCCTTGATTGTCGCGCACATGGGCGGGGGGATCACCCTTTCCCTGCATGTGGGCGGGCGTGTCGTGGATATGATTTCCGACGATGAAGGGCCGTTCGCGCCCGAGCGTTCCGGCGGCTTGCCGTGCTTCCAGCTTGCGGAAATGGCGACGCAGGACGGCGTCACCTTCCCCGAGATGATGCGCCGGATGCAGCGGAAGGGGGGGCTGATGGACTGGTTCGGGACGTCCGACGCGCGGGAAATCGAGCGCCGCATCCACGAGGGTGACGGGAAGGCCGCGCTGGTTTACGAGGCCATGGCCCACAATCTGGCGAAAAATATCGGCAAGCTCGCCGTGGTGACACGGGGCCGCCTCGACGCCATTCTGCTTACGGGCGGCGTCGCCCGCTCCCGGATGCTCACGGACTGGGTGGCGGAGCGTGTGTCCTTCCTCGCTCCGGTACATGTGCTGCCCGGCGAAAACGAGATGGAATCCCTCGCCCTCGGCGTGCTGCGCGTCCTGCGCGGCGAAGAAGAAGCGCATACCTTTGCGGAGCGGACGGAGGCATCATGAAAACGCCGAGCCGTCTGATCATCCTGTTGGCGGGGCTTGTGCTGTGCACGGTCTGCGGCGTTCTGTATGCGTGGTCGATTTTCGTGGTCCCGTTGGAACAGGCTTTTGGTTGGCAGCGTCCCGAGACGTCCCTGACCTTCACTTTCATGATCACCTTCTTCTCGCTCGGCATGTTCGCCGGGGGAAAGCTTCTCCGGTTCGGGCCCGCCCGTGCGGTGCAGATCGGCGGCGCGTTGCTGTGCGTCGGGCTGCTGTGGGCGTCGCGCATCGACTCCGTGATCGGCCTCTACCTCAGCTACGGGGTGGTGTCCGGGTTCGGCATCGGCATCGTGAACCTTGTCCCCGCCGCCGTATGCCTGCGCTGGTATCCTGAGCGCAAGGGGCTGGTGAGCGGCCTGCTGACGATGGCCCTTGCGCTCGGCACGCTCCTGTTCGGGACGGTCGGCGCGGGCTGGCTCATCGGCAAGGTGGGCGTTTCCAGCACGTTCATGGCGCTGGCGGTGCTCTTCCTTGGCATCATTGTGCTCGGCTCGCTGTTCCTGCGTATGCCCGAAGCGGCTCCCGGCAAGGAAGAGGGCGACGGCGTCGGCCTGCGGGACATGCTCCATACGCCGTCCTACTGGATGATCTGGGGCTGGATGCTGACGATCCAGATCGGCGGGCTGATGATCATCGGGCACATCGTTCCCTATGCGCTGGAATGCGGGCTGACCGCGGCTCAGGCCGGGCTCGGCATGGGCGTGTACGCGATAGCGAACGGCGTGGGCCGGTTGTTCTTCGGATACGTCCACGATCGGTTCGGCCGGGCGTGGGGCATGGGGCTGGACGCCGTGTTCATGGGATGCGGGCTGGTGCTGCTGGCGGCGCTGCCGTCCCGGTTCGGCATGGCGGGCTTCCTGATTGCGGCGGTTCCGGTGGCACTGGCGTTCGGCGGGACCATTCCCCAGCTTGCGGCCTTGATCATGGCCTTTTTCGGGCCGCGCCACTTCGGGGTGAACTACGGGTTCAGCACGAGCCCGCTCATGGTCGCCTCGGTGTGCGGGCCGTTCATCGGCGGCCTGATCCGGGCATGGTCCGGAGATTACCTCGTGGCCCTTTATGTGGCTGCGGCCATAACCCTGCTGGGCGTCGCCCCGGCGGTTGTGCTCAGGGAAAAGGCCCATAAGAGAGAATCGGTTGCACGGGAGGGCTGCCCTTCCCCCGCCTCCCTTTCTTCTCAGAATGGTTGATGGGTGGAAGGAGGTCGGCGGCGAAGGCCTCCGCGCCTCGAAAGGGCGCAGGCAGCCGCAGGCGGAACCCCATAACACTATGTATGGAATCAACACGATAAAGGAGACGTTATGTCAGTGCTTCTCGAACGTGAAATCGGCAAAAAGGCGTTGCTCATGGGCAACGAGGCGCTCGTGCGGGGCGCGTATGAAGCCGGGCTCGACTACGCGAGCTGCTATCCCGGCACCCCTTCCTCGGAAGTGAGCAACCTGCTGTACGAATTGCAGGGCGCGGGCGGTTTCCGCATGGATTTCGCCACCAACGAGAAAGTGGCGATGGAAGCCGTTGCGGGCGCGTCCATGGGCGGCCTGAACTGTCTGACCGCCATGAAGCACGTCGGCCTCAACGTAGCCTCCGATCCGCTCGGCACGCTGACGTATCTCGGCGTCCGCGGGAGCCTCGTGGTGTACAGCGCCGACGACCCGAGCATGTTCTCCAGCCAGAACGAGCAGGATAATCGGCAGTATGCCCGCCTGTTCGGGCTTCCCTGCTTCGAACCCGCCACCGCGCAGGAAATGAAGGATATGACCGTGGCGGCGTTCGCACTTTCGGCGCAAATGGGGATGCCCGTGATGGTTCGGGCGACCACCCGCGTGGCGCACAGCCGCGGCGTGGTGGAGCTTGGCGACATCCGCCCCAAGGCCGGGCCGCGCCACTATGAAAAGGATTACGCGTTCGTGCCGCTGCCGGGCAATGCCGTGCGCCATCACAAGCGTCTGGTCGAGCGTATGCGCAGCCTGGTTCCGGTGAGCGACGCCAGCCCGTTCAACCGTGTGGAAGGCCCGGCGGATACGCGCCTCGGCGTGGTCGCCAGCAGTGCCGCGGTCAACTATGTGCTTGATGCCGTGAAGGAATGCGGCCTTTCGGATACCGTGGGCGTGTTCCGCCTCGGCATGGCGTGGCCTCTGCCTGAAAACGCCCTGCTGGAATTCCTGCGCGGCAAGGATACGGTGCTTGTGCTTGAGGAGCTGGAGCCGCTGGTTGAGGAAGCCCTCCGCGCGATGGCGCAGAAGAACGGCCTTACCCTGACCATCCTCGGCAAGGGGACCGCCGACCTTTCCACGCTGTACGAATATACCCCCGCCCGTGTGAGCGCCGCCGTAGCCGAAGCCTTCGGCGTCGCCGACGTGACCCCCGCGCCGCTGGATCTCACGGATGCCCCGCAGCTGGTCAACCGTCCTCCGTCCCTGTGTGCGGGCTGTCCTCACCGCATGTCCTACTATGGCGTGAAACTCGGCTGCGAAGGCCGCGACGTCATCTTCGCCACGGACATCGGGTGTTACTCCCTCGGATTCATGCCGCCTCTGCGCATGGCCGACATCGGCGTGTGCATGGGCGCGGCGGCCTCCATGCCCGCCGGTCTGGAACTGGCGGTCGGGGCGGAACAGCGCATCGTCGGCTTCATCGGCGACAGTACGCTGTTCCACTCCGGTTTGACCGGGATCGCCAACGCCGTCTACAACCACCACCGCTTCGTGCTGGTCGTCCTCGACAACATGGTTACGGCCATGACCGGGCATCAGCCTTCACCGGGCCGCGACGCGTCCCTGCCGCAGGCTCCGGGCACGCCTCCGCTGACCAGCATCGACATGGAAGCCGTCATCAGGGCGCTCGGCGTGGAGCACATCCAGACCGTCCGGCCCACCAACCTTAAGAAGGTGGCGGAAGCGACCCGCGCCGCGCTGGATCACGACGGCGTTTCCGTGATCATTTGCCGCGAACCCTGCCCGCTACACATGCGCCGCCTGTCCAAGGCCAAGAAACCCGTGTTCGGCATCGACGGGGAACGCTGCGTCAACTGCCATACCTGTGTGGACACGTTCGGCTGTCCGGCCTTCCAGCTTCGGGACGGCAAGGTGTCCATCGATCCCGTCCAGTGCATCGGCTGCGCCGTATGTGCCCAAGTTTGCCCGAACAATGCGATCCGTCCCCAAAAATAAGTAAGGAGCCGTCATGAATACCTTGAGAATCTATATTGTGGGCGTGGGAGGACAAGGCAACGTGCTGGCCTCCAAAATGATCGGCGAGGCCGCTCTGAGCATGGGCGTGCCCGTCCTCATGAGCGAAACCCACGGCATGGCCCAGCGCGGCGGCGTGGTGGAGTCCACGGTCGTGCTCGGCGGCGCGCAGAGCCCCACCATTTCCGACAACTGCGCGGACATCCTGCTGGCCTTCGAGCCGATGGAAGCCGTGCGCGCCCTGAGCAAGGCCAATGCCGACACCATCGTGATCACCAACACCGCGCCTGTGGTGCCGTTTATTCCCGGCGGTTCGGCGGCATATCCCCCCGTCGATGAGCTGCTTGCCTGCCTGCGCGCCAAAGTGGGCCGCGTGATCGCGTTCGACGCCCGCAAGGAATCGCTGGAAGCGGGCAACCCGCTCGGCCTGAACATGGTCATGCTCGGTGCGCTGTACGGGGCCGCGGACATGCCGCTTACGAAGGAGAGCCAGATGGAGGCGATCCGCAAGAACGGTAAGCCCGCCTTTGTGGAAAGCAACCTGAACTGCTTCGAGCGCGGTTTCAAGGCCGCTTCCGAGGAAACGGCGAAGGACTGATCCGCTCTGTAAAATCCGCCGGGGGGAGGCTCTCCTCCCGGCTTTCACGAGATGTGTTGCGGGTGGTCTTTGATTGTCCGGCTGTGTTTTCCACCTGAAGGTTCGCTGTCCGGCATTACACGGGGCGACCGGCACAAGCCGGGAACCTCCCGGCTTTACGGGTCGGTATCCTTGATGTGGCTATTGGGCGGCCGGCACGGGCCGGAAAACACTGGAACCCTAGAATCCCGCAACACCTCGCCTGAAGAGAAGAGGGCGGAATTTTTCCCGCCTGAGCAAGTAAAGGAAAGGCTATGCCGCCAGTTGAAACGCTAGGGGCTTTTTTTGTTGCATCGGTGGTCATGGGGCTCGCCCCCGGACCGGACATTCTTTTTGTGCTGACGCAATCGGCGCTGTACGGCGCGCGTGCGGGGTTCGCCACAACCTGCGGGCTGATCACCGGTCTGTTCGTACATATCACCGCCGTATCGCTTGGGGTCGCCGCTCTGTTCCAGAGTTCGGAAACGGCGTTCAATGTGCTGAAATTCGCGGGGGCCGCCTATCTGCTGTATCTGGCGTGGCTCTCTTTCCGCAGCGGAACCTCAAAGGCTTCGCTCCAGAAGGCGCAATTCCCCGGATACGGCACGCTGTACCGGAGAGGGGTGATCATGAACATCACCAACCCCAAGGTGACGCTGTTCTTCCTTGCTTTCCTGCCTCAGTTCGCCGATCCCGCGCGGGGCGGCCTTACGGCGCAGATCATTGTCCTTGGCGCGCTGTTCCAGCTTGCCACGCTGCTGGTCTTTGGTTGCGTGTCACTGCTTGCGGGGCGGGTCGCCGGGCGTTTCAACAGTTCCGTCAAGGGGCAGCTGTTCCTGAACCGTGCCGCCGGTTGCGTTTTCACCGGGCTGGCGGTCATGCTGCTTGTCTCTTCCCGTTGATCGCTCCCCCGATACTTCCCCCCTATACCCCGACGGCCTTCCGTAAAGGAAGATACCCCTTCCGCTACAAAGACCCCTTTCATGGAGGGCCGCCGGGCAACTTCCCCGTTCCAGCCAAAAGGCGGGAAGCATCCTCCTGCTGAGAAGATTGCCTCCCGCCCTGATTGCCTTGCCGCTCGTGTCATGGAAGGTATCCCCGCATCACGGAAGCGGTTCCCGTGCCTTGCCGCAACTTTTTTAGGCCTCGGGAACAATGCCCGCGCAAGCCGTCCGGGTCAGCGGTACCGCAACGACTGGATCTGCTCCCATGTGACGCCTTGCGATTTGAGATACTTGTTGAGCCTGGTCGTATCGTCGGCATGTTTTTTTCGGCCACGCGAAACGCCGAACAGTTTACGTCCGGCCTCCGTGCGTGTGGAGCAGTCACAGCATACCCTGATGACGTTTTCCAGCTGTATCTTGTCGAACAGATCCATCTGATCAAGCTGGGAGGGGGTGAACAGCCTTGACAGCAGCGAGGCCCCCTGTTTCGGGGCGGGAAGCTCGGCGAGGGCCGGGGTATGCCATATCGCACGCAGCCGGATGATCTCCTCCTCCACAAGCTCCTCGTTGATGATGCCGCCGAGGGCGTAGCTCTGCATCCGTTCGATGGACGAGGACAAGTCGCGGAAGTTCCCCGGCCAGATGGCTTCGGGCGACATGGCGAAGTTCAGATAGCGTTCCCGCGCTTCGGGCAGGAAATCCGCCTTGAAGCCTTTCAGCCGCGTGTGGCGGTCAAGTTCGTAGTTGATGTTCGGCTCGATGTCCTCCAACCGTTCCCTGAGTGCGGGAAGCCGGAAATGCCACATGTTGATGCGTGACAACAAGTCGAGGCGGAAGCGCCCCTGCCGGACTTCTTCGGCAAGATCCCGGTTCGTGCCGCAGATAAGCTGAAAGTCGCTGTGTACCGGCGTATCCGATCCGAAGGGGTAGAATTTTTTCTCTTCGATGGCCTTGAGGAGGATCACCTGTATCTGGAGCGGGATCTCCGCGATTTCGTCAAGGAAGAGGATGCCTTCATGCGCCGTCTTGAGCAGCCCCTGACGCACTGTCGTCGCGCCGGTAAAGGAGCCGCGCACATGGCCGAACAGGTTGGAAAGCACGCTTTCGCCCTGCAGTGTCGCGCAGTTCACTTCGACGAAGGAACCCGGGACTAGTCCTTTATTGTAGCGGAGTTCGTAAATTTTTCTGGCAAGATGGGATTTGCCGGAGCCGGTGGGGCCGGAAAGCAGGACGGGCGCGGTGGAGTGGGTGGCCACATGCTCCATTTCTTCGATCAGCTTGTTGAATACGGGGTTTCGGGTTTCGATGCACGACTTGAGGAATGTCTGGGCCGCGACATTGCGTTTTTCCGAATCCGCGATGCTGGCGATCCACTTGCGGATATCCCCCTCGTAGATCTCCATGATGATGTCGCCCGGCTTTTCCGGGTTGGGGGCCAGACGGAGCATCTGGAAGGGCAGGCGCTTGAAGTGGAACAGCATGATCAGCATGAGCGCATGTTGGAACAGGTTGCCCGGCCCCAGATGAAAAAAATACCGCTCGTTGCTCAGATCGAAGCGGTATTGTTCAAAGTAGGCGCTGAACACCTTGTAGGCCGGGGCGATGTCCTCGTAGGTGAGCACGCCGTTGAGGTTGGTGATCACGGGGACAATCTCGGTCTCCGGGCAGACGTTGTTCATGTCCTTGACCAGCGTGGGGACGATGTGCCGGTACAGGTGGCTGATGAAGAAATACAGCCTGTCCACCTTGAAGTCGTGAATGCGCAGCAGCTCCAGCAGAGGGCGCCAGCGGTCTTTCCGATCTTCGCCGGTGTACATATCTAGATGGGAAACCGTGCTGAATACGATGGAACGCATGTGCCCTCCCGCCCGGATACGGAGTTTCCCCTTTGGTTACCAGCACGTGGGCGTGCTGTCCATCCCTTTGGTATTCAAGGCGGATATGAATCGGGTTCAAAGAGGTCCCGTCTGGTCGGAGCGGAAACGGCAATAAGCTGATGTTCGTACTCTTCCCAACGGAGAAGCGCCCTCCGCTCCAGCGGAGCCGAAGGCGCATGCCCCTCACAAGGCGTTTCGCCATAGGGGGCGCGGTACGGCGACCCTACATGACCCCGGCAAGAGCCTTGAGGAGGCGTTCGGCATCGTCGGCCTTGGGGGAAGTGGGCAGGGGCATGAGGATGCCGAGCCCTTCCGTGGCTTCGTGGAATTCGTCGGGGTCCATGTCGCTGACGACGGCGGTGTGGACGCTGGCGTTGATCATCATGATGTCGATGACGGCCTGACGGAGAGCCTTTCCTTCAAGCTCCAGATCGAGGATAGCGAGAACGGGCGGCGTGTGGCGGATGATCGGCGCGGCATCTTCCAGCGATGCGGCCTGTTGGAGCGTGTTGCCCCCGCGCTGAAACACCGGCAGGCATTCATTCCAGACTTCGGGGCGAGGCGTGACGAGCAGCAGTTCCATAATGATTCCTCATACAATGCAACAATAATGGTAAAGGGGATCTTCCCTTCTTCGATTCCCGGGAAAACTGCGGACAGGGATTCGATAAGCGCGAAAGTCTTTGGAGAGGGTGGGGGGGAGGTTTGGAGGGGGTGCGGGAGAACCTTTCCGGAGAAAGGATCTCCCGCACCCCCTCCAATTCCCAATGCCCTAGTGATTCCCGCCGCCGCAGGTGAATTCGGTGGAGAAGGCGGGGAGCTTGCCGTCGAGGAACGCCTGCACGGCCAAACCGACGGTGGGATAATTGCCCGCATAGTAGACGGAAACGCCCGCCTGCTGGAAGCCCATGAGCGGACGCATACCCATGCCACCGGCGAGGAGCGCGGTTACGCCGTGTGAGGCAAGATGCTGCACAGGGGCGAGGCAGCCGCCCTGCTGGTGGGGCACGTTGGGCAGGGTGCCCACGGATTTGATCGCGCCGTCCTCGATCTGCACGATGGTATAGATGTCGCAGTGGCCGAAATGCATACCCATACCGGCTTCAAGGCCACCGGGAAGTGCGGAAGGGATAGCGAGAGTAGACGTGCTCATTGGATTGACTCCTGTTGGTTAAAGTATTGGCAAACGCCGCTGCCGCAGGGCGGATCAGCCGCGCTTTCGAGGTGCGTAAGCCAGTTCGCGGATACGGCCCCAGATGGCGGAGAGCGTGGACGCGAGCGGCGAATCCGTCTCGGTCAGCGCCTTGCGCCGGATCATGGCTCCCGTTACCGCCGGATCAAAGGGCAGTGCTCCCACGACGGTGTAGCCCTTGTCGTCGGCAAGCCGGGTAATGGCCTGTACTTCCTCATGGTTGAGGTCCGCCTTGTTGATGAGGACCGCGACCGGGATGCGGAAGTGGTCGCACAGGGCCGCGACGCGCTCGAAGTCGTGACGGCCCGAAGGCGTGGGCTCCACCACAGCCACGGCGAGGCTCGCGCCGGAGAGCGAGCTGATGACCGGGCATCCCACGCCCGGCGAACCGTCGCAAATGACGAGATCAAGCCCTTGCCGTTTGGCGAGCTCGCGGGCCTGCTGTTTGAGCAGGGTCACGAGCCGCCCGGAATTTTCCTGTCCGGGATAGAGCTGCGCGTGGACGAACGGGCCGAAGCGCGTGTCGCTGACATACCACTCGCCGCACTCCTTTTCGGGAAAGGCGATGGCCTTGGCCGGGCAGAGCGCCACGCACACGCCGCAGCCCTCACAGCGCAGGGGATCGATGCCGTAGACGTCTCCGTCCTTTTTCACAGCATCAAAACGGCAGTGCTCGAAACAGATCCCGCAACGGCGGCAGGCATCCCTGTCGATGACGGCTTCGTTGCCGGAGACGAACGCCTCGCGGGTGTGGACCTGCGGATCAAGCAGGATGTGCATGTCGGGCGCGTCCACGTCGAGATCGCAGACGACCTTGTTCTGGGCCAGATGGGCAAGGCTCGCGCAGACGGACGTTTTGCCCGTGCCGCCCTTGCCGCTGATGACGACGATCTCACGCATGACAGGCTCCTTCGGCGAACGTCAGCACGGCATCGCGCAGGGATTCGAACCGCACCCTCCATTCCGGCGAGGTTGCGGCAATGAGGCGTCCCTTTGCGTACGTTTCGGCGGCGGCGCGATCAAAGGGCAGCTCGCCGAGCACGCGAAGGCCCTGTTCCGCGCAATACGCGCGCAGCGCGCCGTCTCCCTCGGCATTGCCCGGCATGGCGGCCCGGTTCATGATTACGGCCACGGGCTTTCCGATCTGCCGGAAAGCCTGATGCGCCAGCCGGAAATCGTGGAATCCGAACGGCGTGGGCTCGGCCACCAGCAGGACGGCGTCGGCGTCGAGGCCAACGGTCATGGCGGGACAGCTTACGCCGGGGGGCGAATCGATGAGGGCGTCGGCGGGGATCGCCGTGAGCATCAGATCCAGTTTTTTACGCAGGGCGCGCAGGAGCGGCGGGGTCATGGCTTCCCCGATGCGGGAGCGCCCCATGAGGAAGCGGCCCCGGCCTTCCAGTACGGTCCCCTGATCCAGCACGCCGAGTTCGCGGCTGCCGGGCGTAAGGGCTTGGGAGGGGCAAACGGCGAAACAGCCGCCGCAGCCGTGGCACATGTCCGTAAAGATCGTGAGGCGCGAAGCGAACTGGGCGATGGCCTTGTAGCGGCAGATGGCGCGGCAGGCTCCGCACAGGGTGCAGCGCTCGGGATCGAGGATGGGGACTTCCAGTCCGACGGTTTCCGAGGCTTCCACGGCGGGGGGCAGGAACAGGTGCAGGTTCGGGGCCTCCACGTCCGTGTCCACTGCGATGAAGGGGCGGTCCCAGACCGACGCGAGCGACGCCGTAACCGTGGTCTTGCCCGCGCCGCCCTTGCCGCTGGCGATGGCGATACGCATGGCGGGCCTACTTGTTGGGCGCGTCGGCGAAGGGCGCGTCCCCGTTTTTGTATTTTTCCACGGCCTCACGGACGGTCATGCCGTCCAGATCCTGACAAACCTTGATTCCGGCGGCCTTGAGGGCCTCAAACGCCTTGGGGCCGACGTAGCCGCTGAGGACCACGGTCACGCCCGCGGCGGACATGCGCTCGGCGGTTTCAATGCCCGCGCCCTGCGCCATGGTCTGGGAGGCCCCGTTGTCGAGGTAGGACGTTTCCATCGTCTCGGGATTCACGATGACGAAACCGCCCGCCCGCCCGAAGCGCGGGTCCACCATATCGTCGAGCGAAGGGCCTTCGCTGGAAACGGCAACTTTCTGCATGTGAAACTCCTTGTGAGGCTTGTCCGCCTCGGGTTGGGGCGGCAGGACGGCGTAAGTCCCGCCTTCGATGCACAGTGCCCGTCCGTTGACGAGCGCATCGGCCACGGCTCGCCGGGCTTCGGCCAGCGTGCGGCCGAAGGTGTGGCGCGAAACGCGCATCCGTTCAGCGCCTTCTCCGGTGGTGAGCCCTTCCAGATCGGCAAGGCGCAAGGCTTCCAGACCTTCAACGGTCAACAGCGTTTCCGTGAGTTCGGTCATGGGGATCCCGCGCGGCTTGAAATAGGTCACGTGGGGCTTGCGTTCGACGTAGCGACAATTTCTGGGCCTTGCCATGTGCATCTCCGAATAATGTTCAAATGAGCATAACTCAGAAAAAGGCCGTGTCAAGAAAAAGCCGCAGGGAAATCCCAAAAAAGGGCCGCCCTGCTCATCCCGACGAAAACGGAGCCCGCACACGGCAGGCCGTCGAAAAACGGCTTTTCAAGGGGGGATCGAGGTTTTTTATGCCGCAACTCTTGGCAATGGGTGGCCGGACTGCTACAAGAAGCAATGCCCGGCGGAGTCCGGGTGAGGTCTGATATGGAAAGAGAGAACATCAGCGTGGACATCATCACCGTACACGGGCATGAACATGTAGTCGTGATCAACGGCATGGCTTTCGAACTGGATCCCGGTATGTTCGATCCGGCTATCCACAAGATCGAATGGGTGGCTGGACAAGGGGTCATTTATTGGGAAGATGGTCGGGAAAACACGCTGTTCGGGAAAGATGGCTATGATGTTCATATCGCCCCGCTGGTTAGGGCGTTCGGCGAGGAGCAGAGACGGGTCGAGGACAATGTGATCATCCTCGACGCTGAGCGCCGCCAGAGAACCTATGCCACGGCTAAGCAGCGGGCCAACCTGTTGAGCCAGATCCGCGAAGTCGAGGAAAAAATGGCCCGTTCCACACAGGCAATCCTTGCGGCGCAGCTCGCCGGAAAAGTTCCCGAGGGTGAAGACGTGCACCATTTCCTTTCCAACTATACCAGAAAATTGGAACTCAGGGCGCAGCTCACTACGCTGGATACGGATATGTAACCGCCTCGCCCCCGCATGGGGATAGCCATATGCTTAATCATAGAATGACCAGGCCGCCCGTACCCCAAAACAGGGTATGGACGGCTTGATGCGTTTGGGCCAAATCCCGGGGAACAGCGGCATGGGGTGGGGAACCGGATGGGCTGCGGGCTTGGGCCGCTCCCTTTTGTCCCGTCCCCCAGCCATTGGTGTGCCGTGTCGAAAGCTTCTCCCGGTGAAAAGAAGCCCCGGTCAGAAGGCGCGTAGGCTGAAAGAGCCTATCCCGCTGAAACGGTTCGCCCACACAGGCAAGACGCCGCACAGGGTATCGCTGCCTTGGGGCACCGCTGTTTTTTATTTTCCGGATAACCGGTTCAACGCCGGTTCCACGGCATGTGCGAAAGCAGCACGCCGAGGCCGCAGAACCCGGAAATCCCGGCGAAGACCAGCCCCGCGCCGACAAAGGCGGACAGCCAGAAGAACGGATGCCAGAAGGCACTGCCGATGACGCCGATGAGCACCAGGGAACCGGCCGCGATCTGAATCTGACGGAACAGAGGGATGGTTGAGGAGATATGCTCCACGGGAAGCCCCGCCTTCTCCCAGCCGGAGATGCCGCCGTCAAGACGATAGGCCTGCACGTCGCCGGCGAGGCGCTCCAGCAGATCGGAAGCGTTGGCGGTACGGTTGCCCGAATGGCAGAAGAAGACGATGGGCTTGTCCGGGGCGTCGGCGTCCTTCAGAGGGTGTTTGGCGATGATCGAGAGCGGGATCAGCCGGGAACCCGGCACGAACTCTTGGGTGTACTCGTCGGTTTCGCGGATGTCGACAAGCCTGGCTTCGCCCTTGGAAAAACGCTCGAAAGCTTCTTGCGGGGATATGGCTGGAAGCATGGGGACTCCTTTGCCGCGTCTGCATAAGGCGGCTGGTCTTGGGTGGGGTGTTTTTCCCGTAGCACAATACGCTGTAAAAGCGTACGGCACTAGAGAGGCTGGAGCGCGGCGAATCCGTTGTGCCGGCCTCGCGGATAACAGGCCTGTTGGACTGGAAAAGGGATGAAATGGCACTGTTTCTTGCCTCAATCCCGTCGGCGTGATATTCACGGGCCTTCTTTTCACGGCTGCCTTTCTAGGACACGCCCTTATTTTATCGGAGCTGATTATGGCGGAAACCTCTCGCGATCTGTTTGCTTCACGCCTTGGCATGTTGGCGGCCACGCTCGGATCGTCGGTCGGATTGGGCAATATTTGGAAATTCCCCGCCTTGACGGGCGAGCACGGCGGCGCTTCGTTTCTCCTCGTGTATATCCTGTCCACGCTGGTTGTGGGGCTTCCGCTCATGATCGCGGAACTGCTCATCGGCCGTTCGACGCGCTCCAATGCGTATCAGGCTTTCAAGACGCTGTCCTCGAACCGGTTTTGGTGGATTATCGGCGGATTGGGCATTGCCGGTGCGGTGACGATCCTGAGCTTTTATTCGGATGTGGCGGGCTGGGTGTTCGCCTATATCCCCAAGGCCCTTACCGGAAGCGTGCACACGCAGGATCCCGCCGTGGCCAAGGAAGCTTTTTCATCCCTGCTCGCCTGCCCGTGGAAGTCGCTGTTCTGGCAATGGCTGGTGCTCGGGCTGACGGCTTCGGTCATCCTGCGTGGGGCGTCCGGCGGCATTGAAAAAGCCACCCGCATCCTGATCCCGCTTTTGTTCATTCTGCTTGTGGTGGTCTGCATACGCAGCCTGACCTTGCCCAACGCGATGGAAGGCCTGAAGTTCCTGTTCATGCCCGATTTCTCGCGTATCGACGGCTCGGTGGTGCTTATGGCGATGGGGCTGGCTTTCTTCAAAATGTCCATCGGGTTCGGCTGCATGATCACATACGGGAGCTATTTCAGGTCGGATACGCATGTGCCGTTCCTTGCCGTTCGCGTGATGGTCTGCGATCTGCTGGTGTCCATTTTGGCGGGCATTGCCGTGTTCCCCGCCGTGTTCAGCTTCGGTTTTGAACCCACGGCCGGGACAAGCCTGCTGTTCCTGACCATCCCCGCCGTGTTCGCGTCCATGCCCGGCGGGCAGCTTTTCACCACGTTGTTTTTTGTCCTGTCCGCCGTAGCTTCAATGGGCGCGATGCTGTCCCTGCTTGAAGTGCCGGTGGCGTGGCTTTCCGAAACCTTCCGCATCTCCCGCCCCCGCGCAACCGTGCTCATGACCCTTGCGCTGATCCTGCTCGGCGCTCCCGCGACCTTGTCCACCAGCGTGCTATCTGACGTTACCGTATTCGGGCTGTCCCTGTTCGACCTGTACGATTTCCTGTCTTCCAACCTGATGCTGCCGTTGGACGGCCTGCTTCTGAGCCTGTTCGTCGGGTACGTCTGGAGCCGCAGCGACGCGCTGGATGCCCTGACCAACGGCGGGACGCTGCACAACCTCGCCTGCGCCAAGGCTATATTGTTTCTGTGCCGCTACGTCACTCCTATTCTTATCGTTATTATCCTGTTGAACGGATTGAAGGTGTTCTAGAGCGGATACGCTTTGAGGCTATGGGGAGTGTGGAAGGAGGGCTTTTCTGAAGAAAAGCCCTCCTTCCGTTCCTTCCAGAGGTTTGCCGAGTAGGAAGATGGTGCGGGAAGGGCACATTTCATTGTTGATTGCGTAAGATTGGTATACGGTTGCAACGAGGGCGGAACTTCGGTTGCAGCCGTTTCCTGTTTTTGGGCAATATGTTGAAGGTGGACTTCAACGGCATATCGGGAAAGTGCCAGTTTTTTCATGAGTGGGCACCAAGCGCCTGTTTCCGGAGGCGTATTGGGGGCCGTACGCGTGAAAAAAGGGCGGCAGGCCATCGTTCCCCTCAGATAGGAGAAAGGTATGAAATGTCTGTTATGCGACATCAACCCTGCTATGCGTGAAGCGTGGGAAAAAGAGCTGGAGCGGCGGCCCAGGCTGGCGGCGCTGTGTTCGGTCGTGGCGGGAGGCATTACGGACTTGCGGGTGGATGCGGTCGTGTCCCCGGCGAATTCGTTTGGTTTTATGCGCGGCGGAGTGGACGGCGTCTATACCCGCGTTTTCGGGGAAGGCGTGGAAAGCCGGCTACAGGCAATCATCCGTACGCTTCCCGCTGAGGAACTGCCGGTCGGGGAAGCTCTTATCGTGCCTACCGGACATTCGGGCATCCCGTGGCTGATCTCCGCGCCGACCATGCGCAGGCCTTCCGTGCTTCATGACGGCGATCCCGTGAGGCGTTCGGCGCGGGCCGCCATGCGTGCGGGGCTTGAACAAGCATTTGCGTCCATAGCTTTTCCGGGCATGGGTACGGGAACGGGCCGCCTGCCGTTCGATGCGGCTGCGAAGGCCATGTTTGATGGCATGGAAGAGGCGCTTTTTTCTCCACGCTGAGAGCGGCGTTAAACGGGGTTGCCTTCTGGAACAACCGGACAATGCCTGTTTGGTGAAACGGACAGCAAAGGAGCGTGTTATGGGAAAGAATATCCTGTGTATTCTGAGCAGCCCGCGGCAAAACAGCAATTCGGGGCTGTTGGCCGAGGCCGTGCTTGAAGGTGCCGCCGAACACGGCGGCAAGGCCGAAGTCATCCGGCTTGTGGAGCGGAACATCAATCCCTGTCACGGCTGTTTCGCCTGCACCCGTTCCGACAGGGGATGCGTGCAGCACGACGGTATGACGGATCTGTATCCTTTGATCGCTTCCGCCGATGCGCTGGTAATGGCTACCCCTATTTATTATTTCAACATGTCCGGTCAGCTCAAGACGTTTATCGACCGCTGCATCGCCGTGGACGTCGGGGGCGGCAAACGCGGCCTGCGCGGCAAGAAGCTGGCGGTGACGATGGCCTATGAAGGGGAAGATCCCTTCGATTCCGGCTGTATCAATGCTATCCGCTGTTTTCAGGATATCTGCCGCTATACGGGCATGGAGCTGAAAGGGCAGGCGTACGGGACCGCCCTTGAGCCCGGCGCGATCCTCGCCAACAAGAAACTTCTTGATGAGGCCCGCGAGTTGGGGCGTATCCTTTTATCCTGACACCCAATCCCTCTTATCCGAACAAAAAGCGACCTCGACGCAATACCGCCGCATTTCCGCAACAGGGAACGCGGCGGAGAGGGATTCGATAAGGCCGAAAGCCTCGGGACGGGAGGGGCCGGGGAAGAAAACTTTCTCCAGAGAGGCCTCTCCCCCGATACCTTTCTTCCTTACCGGAAATACGATGCCAGCCGGGCGTACAGCGTCTCCGGTTCGATAGGCTTGGCCAGATGTTCGTTCATGCCCGCCTTGCGCGACCGCTCAATGTCCTCGGCAAAGGCGTTGGCGGTCATGGCGAGGATGGGGACGGTCGCGGCGTCGGCCCGGTCCAGGCCCCGGATGGCCTGAGTGGCCGCGATGCCGTCCATGACGGGCATACGCACATCCATGAGCACGGCGTCGTAATGGTTTTGGGGCGAGGAGCGGAACATCTCCACGGCCTGCTGCCCGTTACAAGCCCCGTCCACGGACGCGTTGCGGAACTCCAGCAGCGTGCGGGCGATTTCCATATTGATTTCATTGTCTTCCACAAGCAGGATGCGTCTTCCCGCGAAATCCTCTTTCTGCACGGGAAGCGTGGCGGCGGATTGTCTGCGGCGCGTGGCCTTGAGCAGCACGTCTTGCACGACGGATTGGAATATGGGTTTGGAAATGAAGAAGTCCACCCCCGCCTCACGCGCCCTGGCCTCTATTTCCGTCCAGTCATAAGCCGACATGATGATCACCAGCGTATCGGGCCCCACGATGCGACGGATGGAGCGGGCCGTTTCCACGCCGTCCATGTCCGGCATTTTCCAGTCCACAAGCGCGATGTTGTAGCAGGTGTGCCGTTGCAGGGCCGATTTGACGCGGGTGACGGCCGCCTTTCCTGATGTGACGTACTCGGCGTCCACGCCGATCCTGTTCAGGATCAGGGTGGTGTGCTCACATGTGACAAGATCGTCGTCCACAACCAGTACCCGGATGTCTTCGAGGGAAACGTCCTGTTTCGGCGTATTGTCCGGAACGGTGAGCAGGGGGAGTTCCACCACGAACTCCGAGCCGACGCCGGGGGTCGAGCTCACGGAGATGTGGCCGTTCATCAGTGATATGAGGTTGCTGCTGATGGCGAGCCCGAGCCCAGAACCTCCATAGCTGTGGGAAATGGAAGCCCCGCCTTGCTCGAAGGGTTCGAAAATCCGTTCCAGCAAGCCCTTTTCCATACCGATGCCGGTATCGCGCACGATGAATTGGAGATAGGCGCGATCGCGCACCCGCCGGGTTTCCCGGATGCTGAGGTGCACGCTGCGCCATTCCGGGGTAAATTTCAACGCATTGGACAGAATATTGATAAGCACTTGATTGAGGCGCAGGGGATCGCCCCTGTAGCGCTCGTCCACCACGCCTTCTATGTTCAGGTCAAAGACAATGTTCTTGTTTTTCGCTTGCGGATAGATGAGCGAACTGATGCCCTCCACGAAAGACCGGAAATCGAATTCTTCATTAATGATGGATACCTTACCGCTCTCGATGCGCGACATGTCCAGAATGTCGTTGATCAGCGAGAGGAGGTAACGGGACGAAAGCCCGATCTTGCCGAGGCAGTCGGTCAGCTTGTCCCTGTTGTCCAGCGAGGCGGCGGCGATGGTGGTCATGCCGATGACCGCGTTCATGGGCGTGCGGATCTCGTGGCTCATCCGTGAAAGGAAGTCGGATTTGGCACGGCTGGCCTGTTCCGCCGCGGTCAGGGCGTCCTTGATGATTTGCCGGTTCCGTTCCGCCTCGCGTTCCTTTTCCTGCTGCTCCAGCACCAGCTTGGTGATGTCGAGGATATAGGAAAGCATGTATTCGCGGTTGTCATCATAACGGTACAGGGACATGTTCCATGTCTTGTAGGCCGGGGAGCCGTTGGTATTCACCGTGTACTTGATGGAGCATGAGCCGCCTTCCCTGCGCATACGGCTCAGCGCTTCCGGGAGTGAGACCGCCCGCAGGAAGGACTCCCGGTCTTCGGGAGCTACATAGCGTTCGGAGTAGCGGGCGATCAGCGAGCCGTAGTCGGAGCAGGCTTCGAGGGGATAACGGTTGATCAGCGTGGGGAGATGGAGGGTATAGCTCTTTGTCTCCACATCCGTTTCTATGATGTATTCGCATGTTTCGCGCAGGATGGCCCGGAAGCGGTTTTCCTCCTGCTGCTGTGCGATGCGGATGTCGTGGACGTCCCGCACATTGAGCAGGATGGAACCGTCGTCGCCGAAGTAGGTATAGCGGGCGCATTTCCACCGCAGGCTCCCGTCCGGAGTCAGCACACGGTAGTAGCAGGTGCCCTCCTTTTCTTCCTCAAGCGTTTTGAGCATGTTGCCGATGCTCAGGGTTTTGAGGCACGTTTCCTGGTCCTCGCCGCATACGATGCGGGAGATGGCGTGCGCCAGTTCTTCGGAAAAAATGCCTGATGTCGGTATATCGTAATAGGAGGCGTTTGAAGGCGTCCACATGACGTATCTGCCTGTGGAGGGATTGATCTGGCAGATACTTTCATAGTCGCGGCGCAGTTCGAGATCGAAAATCCGTTGGAGGCGCTCCTTCTCCTGGCTGATGCGTTTATTCTCCGTGATGTCGCGGATGATGCCGACCACGCGGGCAAGCGCGCCGTTCTCATAGACGGGTTGGCCTTGCAGGAGGCACCAGACATAGTCTCCATTGATCTTGAGGTTGCGGAGCCGGACTTCCGCGGAGCCGCCCTGAGTGCCCGAGAATACCCGCATGGCCGTTTCCGCATCTTCGGGATGGGCAATTTTCTGATCGTAAAGTTTCTTGCTGAAGTTTGGGGATACGTGTTTGGCAATCTCGGTTTCGTCCCCCCGGCGGATCGTCTCATAGAAGACGACCGTATCCGTTTTGCGATCATACTCATAGATCACGTCCGCGGAGTTTTCCATAATGATGCGGTAACGGTCGCGTTCCCGATAGAGCTGGATCTGTGCCGTCTTCTGCTTGGTGATGTCAATGAAGACGCATTGATAGACTTTTGCGCCGTGCGCGTTTTCCACAAACCGGGCGATGAGGTGGATCCAGATGGTCTGCTCGTTATCGAAGCGGCGGCAGCGGTATTCGATGTCTACCGGCGCATCCGTTTCGGCGGCTTCCATGAACGCGGTTACGATTGCGCCGCGATCCGCCGGGGCGACGGCACTGAGCGTCCCTTTGTATGCGGTTCGGTCCGTGCCGAGCATCTGGAAGAAATTGTCGTTGGCCTCAAGCAGGGAAAGCTGTCATAGGTGGAGTCGCGTTCCCGCTCGACGCGCTGAAGCTCCGTGACGTCTGAATAGGCGGCTTGGATGACGGGTACTCCGTCCATATTGTTGATGATGTTGGCGCTGGCGCAAACCCAGCGGACAGCCCCGTCCCGCCGGATGATACGGCAGTTATAGACGGTGGGGCGGAGATCCGCGATGAGGCGCTCGATGTGTTCCCGCACAGTGTCCACATCGCAGGGGTGGACGATGCTCATGAGCGATCCGCCGGTTTCCGTGCGGAACTGCTCTTCGGTGTAGCCGATGACATCGAAGGTGAAGGCGTTCGCGTTGAGGAAGGTTCCGTTGAGATCATATTGGACCAGCGCGCACAGCGTGGTGTCATAAAGGGATTGGAAAAACGCTTTCTGCCGCCGGATGGTATCGTTGGTGTGGCGCCGTTCCGTGATATCCACAATGACGCTGTTGATAACGGTCTTGCCTTCCTCGTTTTTGCTTTTGCTGCCCGTGTCCCAAACCCATATGAGTTTCCCGTCTTTCCGCTGCATACGGTATTCGGTGGAGTAGGTCAGGGAATTGGCGAAGCAGCGCTCGCAATCCGCCAGGGCCTGCGGCAAGTCCGGCGGATAGACGAGTTCGGTCATCCTGCCGCGGCATTTGGCCATGAGCTCCTCTTCGGTATACCCGAGCATCCGGCACAGGCCCTCGTTCACGTAGAACAGCGAATAGCATTCGTCATCCCAGTTGGCCTTGAGGCCGGAGGAGACGGTGCTGTTCAGGAGGGCTATCTGGCGGCTCTTCTCCACAAGGAGGCGCTGGAGGTATTCGTAGCTCTGCCTGCCGATCTGTGCAGGGAAGTCTTCCCCTTCCCGCATGTCTGCATAAGGATTGGAGATATGGATGAGCGTTATTTTCAGCTCTCCATCCACGAGCTTATAGGAGAAGGTCACGCGTTGATGGGCGCGGAGGACATAGCCTGTTTCGGGCTTGGTGGCGATCCAGCAGCGCCCGGCGACGAGGCATGAATGCTCATCCCACGAAACAAGGCGGTAGTCCTCATCGGTGATGATGCAGTCGGGCACGGCCTTTTCCGCATAGGTACGGAGAAAAAAGTCCTTTATCATCTCGTAGTCGTAGCAGATCTGATCTTCGCCCGCCCCGATCCACGTGAGGGTTTCGTGAAATAAAGGAAGGATTTTGTCGAGGTCATGTTCGCAATAGTGGGCGCGCATGATTTCGGCGGTCAGTTGGGGAGCCTTCAGAAACAACGTGTTCATTCTTGATCCTGCGGTTGCGGAGAAAAGCCGGATGAGCGGCGGTGGAAGCGGAAGGAACGGACGGACGCCGCATGGGGACGGCGGAGAACGCCCGAAGAGGAGAGTGGGGCACGGATACTGACGGTGACGCATCCCTCTGCCGCTTTCCCGGATGGTTCAAGGTGTCGTGGGGCGCCTCCGGCATTTCAGGCGGACACCCGTTGAGACTCCCGTTTTTTCCTTGAACTAGCTCAAAAAAAAGGAAGGGGCAAGGTGAAGGGGAATTCTTCAAGCCGTGTACGCTGGACAATCAATACGCCGGGCAGTATTTTTCACAAAGGGGCTCTGCAATGCCCAAGGGGGTGCCATGTACCAGAAGGAAAAAGGGTTCACACTGATCGAGATCATTTCCGTACTCGTGGTTCTAGGCATTCTCGCCGCCGTGGCCCTCCCGAAATACTATGACCTGCAGGAAGAAGCCCGCATCAAGGCCGCCACCGCCGCGGTATCCGAAGCGCAGGCCCGCATCAACCTGGCTTTTGCGCAGTATTTATTGAATCATGGAGAATGTAAGGATATAGCCGCGCTTCTGATGACCCCGTTGGGAGATGGAAAGGGTGACGGTTCATTGTATATAGGGGATGATGATGCCCATTTCGAAGATAAGACTGCGGGCAAGGTCGGGGGGTGGATATTTTGGGTCGATGAGTCGAAGAAGCTTGAAACGGTCAATGAGGACACTCGGGTAGGGCTCCTCGAGGACCCGGATGGGAACAAGATCGATATGAGCGAAACCGGCCTGTACCTTCGTATACCCCAGTGTAATTCCTCAAACAAAGATGAAAAATGACCAGAACCGATGGCCCCTTTCGTTCTCTGATCCGGGAACTCCATTCCTGGGTCCGAAAATCCATAATGCATGTTCAATGTATGTTTTCCCCATACGGGGGGGCTGCTTGCGCCGTTTCCGCGCGATTGCGGAATGCCTTTGCGAATGTTATTGAAAGCACATATTGTATAGCCGTGTTCAGGTGTAGCATAAAAGAGTGAATAAGGGCAGGGAAGGGCGTTCTTCACGGGGCGCTGTTTTGGTGCGTCTGCGGGAACCGGATACGTCCTCCGGCGATGGGAAGGCATGATGGGAACGGAAAAAAGGCAGATCCTCATCGTCGACGATGTGGAGCTGAACCGGGCGATCCTCGCCGAACTTTTTCAGGATTCATACGAAGTCCTTGAAGCTGAAAACGGCTGTCAGGCGCTGGAACTGCTGGAAGCGCACCATGATAATATCCTGATCGTGCTTCTGGATATCATCATGCCGGTTATGGACGGCTTCGAGATGCTTCAGAACATGGCCCACCGCACGTGGAAGGAAGAAATCCCCGTCGTCCTCATCACCTCCGAAAATTCCGACAACGCCCTTTTAAAGGGCTACGAACTCGGCGTTTCGGACATCATCAACAAGCCGTTCAATCCGAATATCGTCAAGCGCCGCGTCGACAACACCATCGAACTCTACCTGCACAAGCGCCATCTTGAGGCGCTCGTCCGGCAGCAGGTGGAAACCCTTGAAAAGCAGACGCTGAAGCTTAACCGTTTCAACGAATTCATTATCGATACCCTGAGCACCGTCGTTGAGTTCCGGAGCTGCGAATCCGGGACGCATATCAGGCGGGTCCGCGAAATCACCCGGCTTTTGCTGGAATCCCTGTCTTTCAGATATCCTGAATACGACCTTCCGCACGGCGCCATCGACAAGATGGTCAGTGCCGCCTCCATGCATGATATCGGCAAGATCGCCATCCCCGACGCGGTGCTCAACAAACCGGGCAGGCTCACGGCGGAAGAATTCGAGATCATGAAGACGCACTCCCTCAAGGGATGCGAACTGCTGCAAAGCATCAACGAAGGGCAGGACGAAGAGTACTACCGCTTTTGCTACGACATCTGCCGGTCCCACCATGAGCGCTGGGACGGGAGCGGGTATCCGGACGGCCTTGCGGGCAATAACATCCCGATCTGGGCACAGGTCGTTTCATTGGCGGACGTGTACGATGCGTTGACCAGCGAGCGCGTGTACAAGGCCGCGTATACGCACGCGCAGGCCGTTTCGATGATTCTGAACGGCGAATGCGGCGTCTTCAATCCCCGGTTGCTGAACAGCTTCCTGAGCGTCGCCTCGCGGCTGGAAAACGGGGAGATCGGGCCCATGTTCAGGGAACGGGCGGCCGCACCCGCGAAGCCTTCGCACAAAAAACACTCACTTTCGGCCCGGACCTTGTGGCTGCTAGAGCGTGAACGCGAAAAATACCGCGTCCTTTCCGAGCTTTCGGGGGATATCGTCTTCAATTACGACGTGAAGCGGGACATGTTGGAGTGTTCCGAGAAGTGGCATGAGGTGTTCGGCTGGGACATCACCGTGCCCAACGCCCGGAAAACCCTCCTGCGCTCCTCGTTCATCCATGAGGATGACAGGGCGATTGTCTTGAAGGGGCTTTCCGGAATCACGCCGAAGCACCCCCGCTGCCGTATGGAGATCCGGCTTATGACCTCCGGGGGCGGTTACGAATGGTTCGACGTGTATGCGAACGCCTTGTGGGATGCTGATTCCGGCAGCAGGCTAGGCTATCTCGGCAAGCTGACCAACATCAACGAACGGAAGAGCGAAGTAAACCGTTGGCGGGAACAGGCGAATACCGATCCGTTGACCGGGCTGTCCAACCGCAAGCGCATAGAGGAGCAGATTGCCCAGGCGCTTGAGGATGACAAGGAGAACGGGGCGGCGTTCCTGTTCATTGATGTGGACAATTTCAAGGCCGTCAATGACACGCTCGGCCATATGTTCGGCGATGAGGTGCTCCGGCATGTTGCCAGTGAAATCCGGCGCACGGTCCGCACGTCGGATATTGTAGGGCGCGTGGGCGGGGATGAATTCATCGTGTTTCTGCGCAATATCCGTTCACTGGATGCCATTTCCAAAAAAGCCGGAGAGATTTGCGCGGCTTTCAAATCAAAGTACAGTGAAGCCATTCCGCATGGCGGCATATCGTGCAGCGTGGGCATAGCGCTGTATCCCGGAGACGGGGCGTGCTACGAAGATCTGATGCATAAGGCCGATCAGGCCCTGTACGCCGCCAAGGAAAAAGGGAAAAACTGTTTCGCGTTCTATGACGTCACATTCCGCAACAGGGCGTTCCCGTCCGTGCTCTCCGAAGTCGAAAGCGGGGCATAGCCAGCGGTATTCTCGCATTTCAAGCCGCGTGGGGCTCTCTCCGTCCGCCGCCGGTTTTCCAATGGGCCTGTGCACCGTATGAAACGCTCTTCCCTAGGGCCGTTCATCCGCCATACGGCTTGCGCGAGGAGCCGCCAGCGCATCGGCAGGAAAAAACACGGGCACGAAAACGTTTTCCCGCACATTGGAACCACGGCGTCCGAAACGGCGTCTTGTTCCATCCTGATCGGAAAAGCGGGTAACTCTTTTTTCACCTTCAAGCGAAAGGAAGGACGGCATGAGACGATGGAACCGGCTGTGGGACGTTGTTTTGGGGGTGATAGTGTCCCTGTTGTGCGCCTTCCCCGTATCCGCCCGAGAAAAAGTGATTTTAGACAGCGACATGGTGGAAGGCTTCGATGACGGGGTCGCCATGCTGGCGCTGGCGCAATCCCCCGGCATCGAGCTGATAGGGGTGACCATCGTGGCCGGCAACACATGGGTTTCCGACGGCGTGGCCTATGCGTTGCGCCAGCTCGAAATCGCGGGCCAGAACATCCCCGTGGCTGCGGGCGTGGATCGTCCGTTCAGGCCGCAGCGGTACGAATTGTTCGGGCTGGAGCGGCAGCTGTTCGGCATGGGGCATGATGCGTGGGTCGGCGCGTTCGGATACCCAAAACCGGAATCATGGCAAAAGGTTTATCGGGAGCGATACGGCAAAGAGCCTCAGTCGCGCCCCGATCCCCGTCATGCGGTGGATTTCATCATTGAAGAGGTGCGGAAACACCCCGGAGAGCTTACCATTGCGGAGATCGGCCCGTGCAGCAACCTGGCGCTGGCCGTGCTCAAGGCCCCTGACATCGTGCCGCTGATCAAGCGGGTGATCTTTATGGGCGGCTCGTTTTTCAAGCCCGGCAATGTGACCCCGACCGCCGAGTTCAACTGGTGGTTCGATCCCGAAGCGGCGCGCATCGTTGTGCGGACGCCGTTCCGCGAGCAAATCATGGTCGGGCTCGACGTCTGCGAGAAAATGCCCTTTTCCTCTGATCGCTATCAGGCTTTCCTTGCCGGACAACGCCCGGAGATGAAAAAGCTTTTGGAATCCACGTATGCGGGGCAGCAGTTCGCCAAGGACAAGGCCTTCAGCCAGTACGTCTGGGATGTGCTGGCAGCCGCGATTCTGATCGATCCGAGCCTGATCACCGAGGAACGTACATGCGCCGTGGACGTGAACGCGGAATTCGGGCCATCCTACGGGCAGGCGCTGGCCTATCCCGACAACGGGCCGCAGGGAAGCCAAAAAGCCCGGATCGTCATGACGATCGATCAGGAACGCTTTTGGAACATGCTGACGGCACGCTGAACCGTTCAACCGATGGGCTTTGAACCGGTTCAGGGATGGGCCGCTCCATATAGGCAAAACGCCGTGGAGTTTTTCCCGGCGTTTTGTTTTCCCCTGTCTGACACGTTCCGTCTCCAAAAAACAGGCATCCCGATACAACGGAATTCCTTTTATACCATCTCATTCCCCGCCAAAGGCTTTGGAGAAGAGGCGGCTTGGCGGTGAGGGGGCGACCCTTCATCAGAAGGATGTCCCCCTCCCCGCCAATACTGATTTCTCCTTCCCCTCTTACGCCGCTAGCTGTTCTTCGTATGGCAAGGGTTACAGCCCTTGAACTTTTCCTTCAGATCGGGATTTTCCGCCACAGCCTTCTGATGGCAGCCCATGCAGGACTTTTCGGACTTCTTGTTGTGCATGGTGAAGTAGTAGCCGTGCTCGCTCTTGTCCTTCTTGTCCATGTTGTCGTGGCAGCCCTTGGCGGCGCAGCCGACATAGATGTTGCCTTCCACGGCCTTGTGGTGGCAGAACGCGCAGTCCGTCTTGGCGTGGGCGCTGTGGGTGAAGATAACCTGTTTCTTCTCGTTGCCCGTGTTGTTCATGGTCATGGGCTTTTCGATCTGAGCCTTTTGTTCGGGCGTGGGATCGGTGGCCAAGGCCGGGATGCAGAGGCCAGCGACGGCCAGCGCACAGAGAATGAGTCTTTTCACGGTATCCTCCAATAGGGTTTCAGACGATCCGGCGATGCCGGCGCGTCCGTTTGGGAACACGGGTTACTTCGCCAGAATGCGCGGCATGGTGACGGTGAAGGTACTGCCTTCGCCCTTGACGGAAGCCACCTCGATCCTGCCGCCGTGCTGCATGACCACCTGGCGGGCGACGTACAGGCCGATGCCCGTACCGCCCTTGCCCTTTGAGGAGAAGAACAGGGTGAACAGCTTGGTACGGGTTTCCTCGGTCATGCCGATGCCGTTGTCCTCGATGCGCACCTCCACGGCGTCGGGAAGCCCCTTGACGCTCACCCGTACGTAGTGCTCCTTCTTGGAGCCGTCGGCGCGGCAGGCGTCCACGGCGTTCTCAAGCAGGTTGACCAGCGCGGCGCTGAGGGCGGAGGCGTCGGCCTCGAAGGTGCCGGGATCGCCGTCGGCCTCCAGCGTCATGGCGATGCCCGCTTCTGCGGCCTTGTCCGAGACCGTGGAAACAACGGAACGCATGAACTCCTCCGCGACCAGAATGTTCCAGTCGAGCTTGCGTTCCTTGGCGAAATACAGGATGTCGAGCACCATCTTGCGCAGTCGGGCCACAAGCTGGCGCATGTCCTTGAGGGAATCACGGGTCCGGGCCTCGTCGCCTTTGTCGATGCCGGAGCCGAGGCGGTAGACGCTGCCGTCCAGCGCGGTGAGCATACCCTTGATGCCGTGGGCGGTGGAGCCCATGAGCAGGCCGAGGGAGGCGAGCCGATCCTGCAGCTGGCGCAGTTCCGTAATGTCCGTGGCCATTTCGATGCATTCGGTGATGTTGCCCGAAGTGTCGCGCAAAGGTGCGGTCCAGACGAGCACGTTGACCGGACGGCCTTCGTGGTCGATGACCACTTTTTCCGTATGGCATGGCTTGCCGTCCTGAAAGGAGCGCTGCACTGGGCACTCGTCGCAGGGCGCGGACGAACCGGCGAACAGCTCGTAACAGCGCTTGCCGCTCTGCATACCGAACGTGTGGCGGAAGGCGCGGTTGGCTTCAAGCACCTGCAAATCACGGCCCACCACGGAGACGTAGCAGGGGCTCTCTTCAAACAGCTGGCGGAAGCGTTCGCGGGTGACGCGCAGTTCCTCGCGCAGGCGGCGGCTTTCCTGCTCGTCCACGCTCAGTTCGAGCACGAGCTCCACTTCGCCTTCGTTATTGAGGATCGGTGCCGTATGCACCAGCACGGGGATTTCCTTGCCGTTCTTGTCGCGCAGGATCTGCTCGCTGCGCGCGCCGCGGCCCTCCACAATGGCCCGCTCCACGGGGAACATGGCCTCGTTGCTGTGCAGGACATAGGGCTCCCAGCTCGGGTGCCCCACGAGATTGCCGAGGCGTTCGCGGTAGAGATCGTTGACGGCAAGGACTTCCATAAACCTGTCGTGCATGGCGATGAAACAGGGCAGCTCGTTGAAGGCCTGCTGCTCTCCGCTCATGGACGAGCCGAGGGTGTGCAGCCCGAAGGCAAAGCCGTCCACGACCTGCCGGGCGGCGAGCTGGCGCTCCGCCTCCACGAGCTGCGCGGACTTCTCATTGATCATTTTTTCGAGATTCGACGTGTATTCTTTGAGCTTGTTGCGCATGGCGATGCGCTCAAGGGCGCGTTTCAGGGAAATGTGCAGCAGATCGTCGTCGATGGGTTTGGTGATGAAGTCGGACGCTTCCAGCTTGAGCCCCTGAATCGCCATTTCCAGATCCGCATGTCCGGAAATGAGGATGACTTCGGTTTCCGGCGCGAGGATCTTGATGTGCTTCAGGAGATCCAGCCCGTTCATGCCGGGCATCCTGATGTCGGTGATCACGATGGGGATGGGCCGTTCCGCGAAAAGCTGCAGGGCTTCCTCCCCCGAGGCCACGGTGATGACGTTGTACCCGGCGTCGCGGAGCGAAAGACCCATGACGGTACGGATGCCCTGTTCGTCGTCGACGAGGAGAATGGTTTCTTTCATGAGTCCTCCCTGAGATGGTTCGCCTCGGCGGCAGCGGGGGTGCGCTCCACGCGCAGCGGCAACACGATGCGGAACAGCGCTCCGCTGTCGGGCAGGTTCTCCCACAGGAGCCGGCCGCCCATTTCCAAAAGCGCTTTGCGCGTTCCGAGCAGTCCGAACCCTGTACCATCTTTTTTGGTCGTAAACAAACCGTCCCGGAGCCGTTCGGCGGCTTCCGCGCTCAGCCCCGTGCCGTTGTCCCGCACGTCGTAGATGAGGGCGTCGGGCGTGCGGGCGATCTCGACCCGGACTTCGGCGGGGCGGGCGCGCAGCCCCGGCGCGGGGAAGGCCTCCAGCGCGTTGCCCACCAGATTGAGCAGGCAGCCTTCGAGGCGTTCGGCATCCAGAGGGATGGGGTCTGAATCGGCGGCATCCTGAAACTGGAGCGCTATGCTCAGACTGGCGGCCCGGCCTTCCAGACGCTTGACCACATGGCGGACGGGCTGCACCGGGTCCACAAGGCATTCGCGCAGTTCCGTCTGCTGCCCGATATGCAGCAGGTGCAAGAGCTTGTCGCGCACCCGCGAAATGTCTTCTTCGAGCATGGCCCAGCCGTCGTCGAGATACTCCCGGTTCCCGGACTCCATCCCCTGCTTGAGGACAAAGAGGCTCCCTTCGAGCGCCGCCGCGAGGTTTTTGATGGTGTGGGCCATACAGGCCACGGTTTCGCCCACGACGGCGACCCGGTGGGCTTCCAGCAGTTCCTGCGTGCGCGAGGCGACGAGCTCCTCCAGATGTTCGGTGTGGCGGCGGATCTGTTCGCGCAGGGAGTATTGTTCGGCGGCACGTTTCAGCGAGTGCTCCAGCAGGTCGTCGTTGACGGGCTTGGCGATGAAGTCCGCCGCGCCGAGGCGCAGGCATTCGACGGCGTTGTCCATGTCGCCGTGCCCGGTGATCATGACGACCTGCGTGTCGGGATTCTGATTGCGTACCCGTTCGAGCAGGGCCAGGCCGTCCATGCCCGGCATACGGATGTCGGTGACCACGATGGGGAAGGGATTGGCGGTGAACGCCTCCAGCGCTTCGCGGGCGCTCTCGGCGGTGTGGACGTCATAGCCGAAATCCCTGATCAGGGCCCCGAGGACATGGCGGATGCCGGGTTCATCATCAACGAGCAAAACGCGAACGGAAGTGTCCATGCAGTATCCTTGCTTCAAGAAATCTGTTCCGGTTGCGGGCCGGAAACGCCTCCGGCCCTGTTCCCGTCGGCGGGCGCGTTCGGGGCGAGATCCCCGCGCCGGGTGATGGGGAGCCGGATTTCGAAGAGCGCCCCGCCTTCGTCGCGGTTCCGGGCGGAGATGGAGCCGCCGAAATCCTTGACCAGCCCGTAAATGATGGAAAGGCCGAGGCCGGTCCCCTTGCCGACGGGCTTGGTGGTGAAGAACGGCTCGAAAATTTTATTCAGCAGGTGGGCGGGAATGCCGGTCCCGGTATCCCAGACGGACAGCAGCACCGTGTTGCCGTCCATAACCGTGGAGACGCCGATGACGGCGGGCGGTTCGGGCGCGCTTTTGACGCGTTCCTCCACGGCGTCCCGGGCGTTGAGGATGAGGTTGACGATCACCTGTTCCAGACGGTTGGGGATGGCGAGGACGGGCGGCAGGGCCGGGGCGAGCGAGGTCTCCAGCGTGATGCCGTGTACCACGAGCTGGCGGCCGAACAGATCGCAGGCCTGCGCCACGACGCCGTTGATGTCCGTATCCAGCAGCGCAAGATCGGATTTGCGGCCGAAGGCGCGCATGTGGTTGATGATGTCGCTGGCGCGGTCGACCTGCCCGCTGATTTCCACGGACAGCTCGGAGAGCGTCTCCGGCGCGATGGGTTCGCTGCGGCGGGTCTTGCGCAGAAAATAGCTTGCCGCGCCCTTGATGACGGTAAGCGGCTGGTTCAGCTCATGGGCCACCCCGGTCGCCATTTCGCCGAGCGTCGCCATCTTTCCGGCCTGAATGAATTTCTGTTCCATCTCGATGCGTTCGGTGACGTCGGTGGCGCAGAGGATGCGGACGCGGCGGTTTTCGATCATGGCCGAGGCGGAACGGATGTCCACGCGCAGGGGCGTGCCGTCGGCCTTGATGTTCGTCACGCCGGAAAAGACGGTGAAGGCCCGCAGCTGGGAGGCGTACTGCTCGCGCTCCTCGGGCAGGAACAGATCGAGGATGCCGCGCCCGATCAGTTCGTTTTCCCGCTGGCGTCCGTACATTTTGACGGAAGCGGGGTTGCAGTCGAGGATGGTGAGCTCGGCGGCATCCAGGAGGAAGACGGCATTGGGGATGCTGTCGAAAATGGCCTTGTGGGTGCGCTCGGACGCCTGCAGCTGGTGCTGGAGGGTATGGATGAGCGTCATGTCGATGCTCATTTCCATAACCGAGGACACGTTGCCGTCCTTGTCGAACAGGGGCACGGTCTGCACGAACCAGTAGTCCCGCGTCCCGTCGGGGTTGACGCGGCTTTCCTGATTGCACTGGACGGCCCCTTCCTCCCATGTGCGCTGGACCGAGCATTCGGGGCAGGGGGTGGTCCGTCCTTTGTAGACCTCGTAGCAGGTGTTGCCCGGCTGCGGATCGTACCGGACGGCGAAGCTGTGGTTCCAGCGCAGGAGGCGGTATTCGCGGTCCTGCACGGAAATGCCGCAGGGGACCATGTCGAACAGCCGCTGGAAGTCGTCCTTCCGGCGGCGCACTTCTTCGAGGTGGTGCTGATTGCGGATGCTGAATTCAACGATGGCCCGCGCGAGCTGGCCGAATTCGTCGTCGCGGCGGGCGTCGTCGAGGGTGACGGCCTGCCCTTCGCGCATGGCCTGCATGCTGGCGATCATGCGGCCGATGGGCAGACGCACTTCATACCAATAAAGGGCCACCGAGACGGCGCAAAGGAGCAGGGTAACGGCGGGCAGGACAATCCAGAGCCATTCGTAGGGCATCAGCCACAGAACGGCCCCCACCCCGGCGAGAAACAGCAGCGCCGTCATGGTGATGGTCTTGACCATGAGGCGGTAGGCTCCGAATCGGCTATGCATCGTCAACCCCGGTTTCCGGCGGTCCGCAGGGAACCGCCGGAACGGAAACGGTTATTCCCCGTCCATGGCCTTGCGGGCGGCGTCCTTGGACTCAAGCACCCGGTTGACGATGGAGAGCAGCTCTTCGGGATCGAAGGGCTTCTGGAGGGTGGCCACGGCGTTGCGGATGGCGAGGTGGATGCCCTGGAGGCCGCTGATCACGATGACGGGCGTGTCCTTGAATGCGGGGTTCATGGACATCTTGCGGTAAAAGCGCGGCCCCCATTCGTCGGGCATTTCCATGTCCAGCGTGACGAGATCGGGCCTTTCGGCTTCGAGGACGGAAAGGGCTTCCTCGACGCTGGATGCGGAACAGGTCGCGTAGCCGTTGTCGGAGAGAACTTCGGTGATGTACTTGACGATATACGGGTCGTCGTCGATGGTCAGGATCTTCTTGGGCATGGGGCTTCTCCTTGCGTTCGGATCAGGCGGTGGTTGGTTCGGGAACGAGCCGGTTGACGACCTCAAGCAGGGCTTCCGGCGTACACGGTTTTTCAAGGCAGGCCGCGGGGGCGGGAAGCGGGCCCTGCGTCAGGCCGATCGTGGCGAACGCATGTTCCCGGACGGAGATCGGCACGGCGGACAGCATGACCACGGGAATGCGTTTCCAGTCCTCGTCGCGGCAGACGGCCCCGTAAAAGGTCAGGCCGCTTTGCTCCGGCATCATGACGTCCAGCGTGATGACGTCCGGCCTCCACGAGCGGAGCACGTCCAGCGCTTCGATCCCGTTGCGGGCCATCTTCACGGCGAACCCGGCCTTTTCGAGGAGCACTCTGAGAAAGTACCGGAAATGGACCTCGTCATCAATGACGAGAGCACGCCTTCCGTCCATGTCACCGGGCCTCGGGCCGGGTCACGCTGGCGACGGGACAGGCGGAACGCAGCACAACCTGTTCCACCGTGGAGCCGATGTCCGCGTCGTCATCGGACAGCTCCGAGGAATGGTGGGCCATGACGATGAGATCCGCCTCGTTCTCCCGGGCGACCTTGAGGATTTCGACATAGGGAATGCCTTCGCGCACAATGACCTCGGCGTTGGCGAAACCGTCGAGCTTGGACAGGTACAGCTTGTCGATCTTCTCGCGCATCTGCTCGGCATGGCGCTCGATCTCGGACTGGTCCATCGTCATGCCCTGGATGGACGTGATGTCGACGGCGTGCGTGATGTACAGTTTGGCGTTCAGCTGGCGGGCGGTATTCAGGGCGAAACGGAACGCATGGTTGGCTGCTTCGCTGAAGTCGGTGCAGAAGACGATGTTCGAGAACAGGTGCCAGCAGGTGGTGCAGGGGCGGTTGACGATGAGCACCGGGCAGGGGGCCTTCTTCGCCACGGCGCGCACCGTGTTGCCCACGATGGAGCGCATACGGGCGGCGTTGGGATCGCTGGCGGCGCTGCTCGCGCCCATGACGATGAGATCGGGCTTGATCTGGCGGGCGTAGCGCAAAATTTCGGTGGAAGGCATACCCACGCTCAGTTCCATGCGGAAGGGGCGGGTACAGGCTTCAATCTGATAGGCATAGGCCGTATTGAGTTCTTCGCGCACCATCTCCTGATACGCCTCATCCGGCTGCTCAAGGCTGCCGCTGCGGGTATCGGTGACGTTGGTGGTGAACCCACGGGAGGGGACGCCGCAGCAATGGTAGAGCGTCAGTTCCGCCTGCTGCTTTTCCGCCAACCCAAAAGCCAGTTTCGCGGCGTTGTCGCTGCCGGCCGTTCCCGAACTCGCAAACAGGATGTTCTTGAACAACATCTCGCTACTCCTTGAGATTACAGGTGAGTGAGCCGCCTTGGAACCCGAGTTCCCAGCCCATGCCTTCCAACAGATCAAACACTGTAAAGCTGGTTTCCGCGTCCAACGCGGTCGCTGTCTCGCCGAGCAGGACATGCCGGGCCGTCCCCGTTTGCAACGGGGTGTCCAGCATGTCCCGCAGGCGGAAAAAACGCAGTTCCGGCAGTTCGTCGCCGACGCCTTCGACGGCAAGGTAGACGTCCACGCGGGGCGTGCCGGGAAATCCCGTCAATTCCACGCGTTTGCCGAGGCGCAGGGCTTCGAGGCCGGGATAGCGGCAGCCGGAGGCGGGGCAGGCTTCGGCTTCGGCGAGGGCGTCGCCAAGGCCGGGGACCAGTTCCCGCGCCAGCGGATTCCGCTTGAGCAGCCTGAAGAACGAGCGCAGCGTAACGTCTCCGTCGAGTTCGAGCCTCATCCGGAGAAGCCCCGCGAATGGGGCTTCGGACGAAAGCGTCCCGTCAGAATGCAGCCGGATGGCGTCCATGATCCTGTCCTACTTGTGGCAAGCGCCGCAAGTGGTCGGGCCCTTGTTCTGGGCCGTATGGCATTCGATGCAGTTCTTGTGGTAGGCACGCATGAGCGGCGTGCGTCCGCTGGGCATGTTGGCCTTGTGGCATTCGGAACAGGGCTGATCTTCCGAGCTCACCTCGGGGTCTATGACGCCGTTTTCGCCGCCGTGGTGGCAGACGATACAGTCTTCGATCTTGGCGCGCTCGTTATGGTTGTCGTGATCGAAGGTGACGGCGGGGCGGCGGTGAGTCTTGAACTCTTCGGATTTCAGGGTCAGCGCATGGGCCGTCCCGACGAGGCCAAGCAGCAACGTGACGGCGAGACCGGCGCGGGCAAGGGCGTGCAGGGGCATAGTTCACTCCAGTGATTCACGGAGGCGGCGCCTCCAAAAGCGGTGTACGGGGTCCGGAGCGCTGCGGGGAGCCCTCCCGGTGCCGGGAAGGCCCCTCGCGGGCTGACTATACTTCGGGCTTTTCCATCAGTTCATAGATGAGGTCGCCGATGAACTTGGTGTGCATGCCGAGCTTGTAATGCTTGATGATGTCTTCCAGTCCGCCGTGGCAGTTGTGGCACGGGGCGACCACGGTGTGGACTCCGGTGTTGCGGAGCTGATCGGCTTTCACCCGGTTGCCTTCCATGCGCACGCTCTTGAAGGGCGGGCCGCAGTTGATGATCCCGCCGCCCGCGCTGCAGCAGAAGTTGTGCTCGCGGTTGGGCGTCATTTCGACCACGTTGGCGCAGAGGAAGTGCACCACGTCGCGCAGCTTGTCGGCAAGGCCGCGGCCGCGGATGGTGTTGCAGGGATCATGGATGGTGACCGGATCTTCGAACTGGTGCGTGATCTTGATCTTGCCTTCGTTGATGAGCTCCCAATAGAACTCGATGGCATGGACCACCGGGACCGGGGAGTCCTTCCAGGCGAGCCAGCGGTTGCCCTGATCGTACACGGAGCGGAAGGCGTGCCCGCATTCGCCCATGACGATGCGCTTGACGCGCAGCTTCTGGGCCAGCTCGAAGTGGGCGCGCTTGATGCGGCCCATCATTTCGTAGTCGCCCGTGAACATGCACATGTCGCTGTTGTCCCAGCCGGGGCGGGAGGGCATGGTCCAGTCGCTGCCCGCCTGATGGAAGATCGCGGCGGCCTGATAGATAAGCTGCGTGCGGAACTTCGGCTCGGGCGCGATGACCGAGTACATGAAGTCCGCGCCTTCCTTGTCGAGCGGGATGCGGATGCCGGGGAATTCCTCGCGGGCTTCCTCTTCCTGCCAGACGAGGCTGTCGATCCATTCGTCTTCGCGCACCCACATCTGGTTGAACGTGGCGGAATGGCTGTTGGCGGTGTCCTGAATGAAGGTCGGGGTGATGCCGAGCTTGTTGCAGATGCGCCGCACGAGGCTCATCAGGTAGGCGATGTCCACGCCCACGGGACAGTAATGGATGCAGCGGCGGCACATGTTGCATTCGGTGTGCGCGATCTGCGCGATGCCCCGCATCTGTTCGGCGTTGAGCTTCCCGCTCTCGCGGACCATCTTGAAGATGGTCTTGTCGAGCTTGGCGACGGGCGTATAGGACGCGTCGTCCGGGTGGGAAAGGCTGAAGTGGCAGGCCTTGGCGCAGGCGCCGCAGCGCATGCAGGTCTGTTCGTATACTTTGACTCGCGCGCCTACCTCGCCCTTCAGGACGTCGCGGATCACTTTGGTGATGCGCTCCGGCGTGGCAAGCTGCATGCCGCGCGTCAGGTTGGCGTCTTCGATTAAGCGTTTTTCAATACCCATCGTGTGCCTCCAAAATTACCAGTCGCAGGTACGACGGACGCCGATGGATTCGGAACCCATGTAGGCGCGGGTGAAGGGAATCAGAATGGCGTGGCTCAGGCGCGTGAAGGGCAGGCAGATGAGGATCGCCTCGCCGAACAGCACGTGGAGCAGAGCCATGAAGCTTTCGCTTCCGAACCCATGCGCGGAGGCAAAGCCGGTCACCATGACGCCGGTGACGAGCAGCAGGGAGAACCAATCGGCCTGTCGGGTCACGTAGCTCGACGCCGGGACTGCCAGTCGGCGCCAGCCGAGGACCAGACAGGCCAGAATGGTAGCTAGGGTGACGGCGTCCATAAAGCCGTCGGGCAGGGAAGGAAGGGAAAAACCGAAATTGTAGTCCCACATGACGTTGTGGGCCGAGTAGAACAGCACGGCGAGCAGGATGCCGATGTGCAGCACGAAGTTCGCCACGGTCAGCAGCGGGTTCTCGCGCCAGCCGCAGGTGGAGAAGGGCAGCGTCCAACGGATGATCGACGTCAGCGAGTCTTTCCAGTTCATGTAGGCGAGGGCCGAGGCGTCGCGCTGGCGGGCGAGGCGTCCGAGCGACCACAGCCGCCAGATCATCCCGCCGATGCACACCGTGAAGGCGATCCATGCCAGCGGGCCTACCGCAAAATTGTACAGGGCATTCATGATGAGTTCCTTGTTGCAGTTGGATGCCTAGAGCCGCACGGTGTGGCGGGAGAACACGCCGTCCTTGAGGGAACAGAACAGCAGGACTGTGCCGTCCGGGCTGAACGTGGGGTTCCACACGCCGTCGAGGTTTTCGATCACGGCGTTGCCGTCGACGTACAGGGCGAACTTGCCGCCGCGGCGGACCTTGGCGGCGGCGCGGTCCCCGGCGGGCGAGAACACGACGGGCCACGCCATATCAAAGGCATCGTCCCACACTTTGCCGTCCACGGCGATCTGGAACCGGCTGTTGTTCTGGCTGCCGAGGGCGGCGGCGTGCTTGCCGTCCGGGGACAGGACGAGATCCGTCACGGACGGGAAACGGCAGTTCCACGGGGTGGCGTTGCAGGCCACGGTGAAGGCACCGTAGGAAGGCGCGGCGACGGCCCAGATGTATTCGCCGTCGGTGGCGGCTGCCTGAGGCGCCCAGCACTGCGCGAACATGGGCTTCCAGAAGAGGGAGCCGTTGCGGGCGAGGCCCCATTTGCCTTCCTTGCGGATGGGCGCGATGACGTCGCCGGATTTGGGCTCGAAGATGGGTTCCCACGCACAGGGGTAGGTTTCGCTCCAGCGCTGGCCGTTGATGGAAATGGTATATTCGTACGGCGTGACGCGCACGGTGCTGGCGACCCGGTGGCCTTCCCTGTCGAAGCAGGGCGACCACGCGTTCAGGTAGCACTCTTCCCATGCTTGGCCGTCGACGGCGATGGTATAGATGCCCTTGCTGAAGCCTTCCAGATCGGCCTGGCCAAGCCCGGCGGTCTGGACCACGGCGGCGGTTTTGCCGGTTTCCGAAAGGACGAAATCGGTGGCGGCGGTGTAGAGCTGTTCCCACGGCGCGCCGTCGACCAGCATCCCGTATTCCATGCCGGTCTGCATGGGCACGGCGATGGTCCCGGCCTTGTTGAACCGGGTTCCCCACAAGTAGTCGGCGTGTTCTTCGCTTTCCGCGTCGTCGACCACAATGGCCCACTCGCCGTCGCTCTGAGACAGAGCCGTCAGCCGCCCGTCGGGGGCGAACTGGCAGTTATACATCTTGTCGGTGCGCGTTTCCCACAACGCACCGTTCAAGCGTACGGTAAAAGTGCCGTCTTCGAGGGCAGAAACCGCCGCGAACGATTCGCAGTCCGGAGAAATCTGCCATTCCTCCTGCCATGCCGTTTCGGGCAACATCTCCGTTTCCCCGAGCTTTCTGACAGAAGGTTCCCAATCATACCGTTTCTGATCTTCCATACAGTCCCCCACTGGGTGTGAAGCTACTTTTGGGCAGGAGCATACCGCGAAATCACGTTCTGTAAAGGCGCTCCGCCTGGAACGGGTATTACCCCGTGCTCAGACTGGGCATTGTCCTAAAAGGAACAGCACGATTTTTCCGGCATCAAAGGAAAAACGTGAAGAACGGGAAAAATGCCGTGTTAGAGGAATACGGGATATCACCCCTTCTTGTTTCCCATACCAAAAGTGAGGCTAATAACTTGAAAGAACACTCGTTCTTTTTTGGGTAATCGAGCCCCGAAACGGCGCATATTTTGTGAAAAGGCAGGATTGAGGTTACGGATCGGCAACACGAAAAAAAGTCAAAAAAATTGTATTCAGAAGAAAGGGAGGAAAACACTTTTGAAAACACGAGGTTGCCTCAAGAAAGCGTGTAAAGTGAGGAAAAATCAAAAAAAGTTTTTGTTCAGAGAGCGTATTCTTGTTCCATAAAAAGAGAGCAGTCTTTTGTGGCGGATACTGAATCTTCTTTATTAAGAACGATTTCTAAGAACTAGCCTGCCGGAAACGGATGGTTTTGACGTCCGGTAGGGAAGGGACGTTCCCCCCTCGGATGGGCTTATGTGGAGAGGGGGCGGAGCAGGCCCGCTTGAAAGTTCGACGGGCGTTTGCCATAGTTCCGCCAGCGTCTTGCCCCTCATACTCTGGACCCCAAGCAAGCCGGCGGAACAACCGCCACGCTGGATGCCGTGCCCGTTTGGGGCTTGCGGAGACGGCCATTCGTCCGTAGCGTGCCCGGTTATCGGTCCGTTCTTGAAGACGGGTCCGGCAGCGTTGAGGGCTGTTTTTACGGAATGCCGGACAAATGGAAGGCCCTTTGGGGCCTACCGCGACTGCCGCGCAGAAGAGGCCTTTGCATACTTATGGGGTTTACCCGGCCGCTCATGTCGGTGGCGTCGTTGTTGCTGGAAAATCATAGATTCGCTTGGGGCGACGGTGTTTGCTTTGAGAGCTGGCCGCGCCTTTGGAAGCGGTACGGAAGAGAATCGGAAAAAGGAGTTGCTCATGAAACGTATTCTGATGTTGGGCCTGTTGGCCCTGAGCCTGCTGTGCGGCACGGCGTTCGCCAAAACGGGCGAAGGCATGACGATCTGGTTTGATACGGGCGGTTCCGTAGGGGATGGTTACGGCACCATCGTTCAGAACGGGGCCAAGGCCGCTGCCGCCGATATGGGGTGCGAGCTGCGTTTGCTGTATTCCGACTGGAACCCTGAAACCATGATCACGCATTTCCGCAATGCCGTGGCCGCACGTCCGGACGGTATCGTCGTCATGGGGCATCCCGGAGACGCCGCATTCGGCCCGCTGGTCGATGCTGCGGTCAAGCAGGGGATCGTCGTGACCTCGATCGACACGGCCTTGCCGGAAACGCAGGCTCGGCATCGCGCCAAGGGTTTCGGCTATGTGGGGACGGACAACTACACGCAGGGCAAGGCTCTCGCTGAGGAAGTGCTGCGCCGCACGAACTTGAAGAAAGGCGACCGCGCCTTTGTCTGGGGCCTGAAGCGCATCCCCGATCGCGGGCGGCGCGCGCAGGCTATCGTCGAAATGCTGGAACAGGCGGGCGTGACCGTGGATTATCAGGAAATCACCCCAGAAATCGACAAGGACCCCGTGCTCGGTGCCCCGGTCGTGGCGGGGCAGCTCGGGCGTCACCCCGACACCAAGGTCATCATCGTGGATCACGGCTCCCTGACCGCGCAGATGGGCAACCACCTCAAGAACGCGGGCGTCAAGCCGAATACGGTATATGTGGCGGGATTCTCGCTGTCTCCGGCGACGGCGGCGGCCATTGAAAACGGCTATGTCCAGCTTGTTTCCGAAGCGCAGCCGTATGTGATGGGCTACTTCGGCGTCGTACAGACCGTGTTGAGCAAAAAGTACGGTTTTACCGGATTCAGCATCGATACGGGCGGCGGCATCGTGGACGCCGCCAATATCGGCGCGGTGTCCGCCTTTGCCAAGCAGGGTTTGCGGTAGAGGAAACGCCCCCAAAAGGGAGAAGGGAGCTTCTGAAGAAGTATCCCCTTTTCTTTTTTCCGGACAGGCAGGCTAGCGCTTTTTTACTTTTGAAAGAATAGAGAGGCATTGGGGAAGGGAGCGGAGCGTTTTCCTTGAGGAGCGCTTCCCTTCCCCAAAACCGCCAGCGCGGAACCTCTCTCCTTTCAAAGACGTTCGTGCCTATCAAATCCTTGCCCGCAGTCTCTTCCGGCACAGATTGTCTTTGAAAATACGGTCAAAGTGGAAGGCTTGTCTCATGGCGGTCGAGAGATGTTTTTCCAGCGGCTGCGCGGCGGAACTCCCGCTGATGCGGGGCGTCAAAGTGACATGGATGCGTTATGGGAATGCTGCTCAGTGTAAGAGGGATACGGAAATCGTTCGGAGCGGTGGCGGCGTTGCGGCACGCCGATCTGGACATGGCGGAAGGTGAGGTCGTGGCACTGCTTGGCGATAACGGCGCGGGCAAGTCCACGTTCGTCCGCCTGCTCTCCGGGGCCGGGCGTCCCGACGGCGGCACATTCAGGTTTGGGGGGAATCCCGTTGATCTGGCGAAATACAGCGTCCGCAAGGCCCGGGATATGGGCATCGAGACGGTGCATCAGGATCGCTGCCTGTGCGAGGGGCAGTCGCTCTGGAGGAATATGTTTGTGGGGCGCCACGTGAGGACGCGCTGGGGATTCATCGACATTGCCGCCGAACGCGAGGCAACCCGGGTGATGCTGGGGGAGTGGCTCGGGCTCGGCGGGGCGGGGCTGGACCCCGATGCCGACGTACGGGTGTTGTCCGGCGGCGAGCGGCAGGCGCTGGCGATCGGGCGGGCCATGTATTTCGGGGCGCGGCTGGTCATCTTGGACGAACCCACCACGGCCCTCTCGTTAAAAGAGGTGAAACGCGTTCTGGAATTCATCCAGGCCCTGCGGGACAAGGGGCGCTCCGTGCTGCTGGTGTCCCACCATGTGCATCAGGCGTATGATGTGGCGGATCGGTTCCTGTTCATGGATAAGGGCAGGACGGTCGGTGAAGTACGGCGCGAGGGGACGTCCCCGGCGGATCTGACGGAACGGCTGCTGTCCCTCGCCGAAGGGAGAGGTGCGTGATGGGCGGGCGCATCCGGTGGGCGTTGCCCGCAAGCACACGCAACCAGCTGTGGCTGACGGGGTTGTTCTTGGCGTTGCTTGCGCTGTTCATGATGACGGGCGCGCGGGCGTTTCTGGCGTGGCCCATGTACGAGAGTCTGCTTTCAACCTTGCCCCTGTACGGTTTTCTGGCGCTCGGGCTCACGTTGGTGGTCGCGGCGGGGGAGATGGATTTGTGTTTCCCCTCGACGCTGGCGGTAGCCGGATTCGGCTTTGCGCTCACGGCGATACACACGGGGCAGGTCTGGCTCGGCGTCATCGTCGCCATCCTGATCGGCTTGGGGATCGGTCTCTGCAACGGCTTTCTGGTCGCGTATGTCGGCGTGCCGTCCATCATAGCGACCATCGGGACGCAGTTTTTCTGGCGCGGCGCTGTCATGCTGCTGAGCCAGGGACTCGCACTCGGGCTGGCGGATCTGGGGGGAAGCCCCATGCATAGCGTGCTGGCAGGGAGGCTTGGCGGCTTCCTGCCCATGCAATCGCTCTGGCTGATTGTAATGGCGCTTGCCCTTTGGCTTCTCCTGAACCGCCACCCGCTCGGCGACGCCATCCGGTTTACGGGCGAGCAGGCGGACATCGCATCCCGGCTCGGCATCAACGTCCCGGCGGCCCGTCTTGGCGTACACACGCTCATGGGCGGCATAGCGGGCTTTGCCGGGGCCATCGGATGCATGGAAATGGGGTCGTGGTGGCCCACACAGGGAGACGGGTACATGCTGCTGGTGTTCGCCGCCGTGTTCATCGGTGGGACCAGCGTATTCGGAGGCTCCGGGAGGCTGTACGGCACGTTGATCGGCATCGCCATCGTCGGGATGATCGAGGCGGGCATCGTCAGTTCCGGCCTGTCGGGATTCTGGACTCGCGCCGTGCACGGCATGGTCATCGTTGTCGCGGTATCGAGTTACGCGATTCTCTCAGGGAATGCCGACGAGCGTATTTTGCGTCTGGTACGGTGGAGAAAAAGGTAGAGCCTCTTCAAAGCCACTGAGCCGAGAAAAGCGGCAAGTGGCGAGCGGCGCGCATTGCCTGATCGGTACAACACAGGGAAACGCGTTTCCTGACCTCGGTTCCGGATGGTGGAAAGAGCAACAAAAGGGAGGCTTCAACCTCCCTTTTGTTATCGCCGGACAGCTACAAGTCTCGTCGCTCGACAAGCAGTTTATCCAGTTCTTCCATGAATGCGGCAAGCAGGGCTTCCTGCCCGCGCACGGAGCGGATGACTTCGCCTTTACGGAAGATGATGCCCTTGTCGCGGCCTCCCGCCATGCCGAGATCGGCTTCCCGCGCCTCGCCGGGTCCGTTCACCACACAGCCCATGACCGCGACCTTGATGGGCGCGTTTTCCGTGCGCAGGCGGCGCTCCACTTCTTGAGCGAGGCCGATGAGATCTATTTCCGTACGCCCGCAGGTGGGGCAGGAGATGATTTCCGGCCCGCGCTGGCGCAATCCGAGGGCGCGGAGCAGTTCCCACGCCACGGTCATCTCTTCTTCCGGGGCAGCCGTCAAAGAGACGCGCAGGGTGTCGCCGATGCCCTCGCTGAGGAGGACCCCCATGCCGACCGAGGATTTGATGGCTCCGCGCAGTACGCCGCCCGCCTCGGTGACGCCAAGGTGCAGCGGGTAATCGCAGCGTTGCGATAATAGCCGGTAACATTCAATGGTATTGAGGACCGAAGACGACTTGATGGAAATTTTCGTATCGTAAAAGCCGTGTTCCTCAAGGATGCGGACATGCCCGAGTGCGCTTTCAACCATTGCTTGCGGGGTGGGGCCTCCGTACTGCTCCAGCAGCCGTTTTTCTACCGAACCACTGTTGACGCCCACGCGGATCACCGCGCCCCGCGCTTTGGCGGCATCGACCACCATTTCCACGTTTTTGCGTTCGCCGATGTTGCCGGGGTTGATGCGTAAGCCTTCCAATCCCGCTTCCAGTGCCATGAGGGCCAGACGGTAGTCAAAATGAATGTCCGCGATGACCGGGATGGGGCTGGCGTCATGAATGGCGCGCAGGGCCCTGGCTGCCGTCTCGTCGGGTACGGCGACGCGCACGATTTCGCAGCCCGCGTCGTGCAAGCGTTTGATCTGGCCGAGGGTGGCCTCCACGTCCCGCGTGTCGGTATTCGTCATGCTCTGGACGACAATGGGTGCACCTCCGCCGATACGGACGGAGCCGAGTTTCAATTGTCGAGTCTGTTTGCGGGGGAGTTCCATATACTATCCTTTTGGGGAGGAATCTGGGGGAAGGCGTTTTTTATAAAAAGCGCCTTCCCCCAGACCCCCACCCGCAAAAATGTTGACTGGTGGGGAGGCTGCGCGACAGGAGTTCGTTTCAGCCGGAGAGGGAATACAGAGAAGAGGCCATGCTCTGTCGGGATAAGATAGCTGGCTGTTGTTTTTAACAATACCGTTTCAACAAAAACCGTCGGGGGATGATCCGTCTGAGGAACATCCCCCGACGGTCGTTTTTCCGAAACTGCCGGGGTCCGGGGGGGAGGCTCTCCCCCCGGGCAGGTCCGGGCGGCAGCCCGGCGGGTCTGAGGCAGAGCCTCAGCAGGTGCAGGGCTGCACCCTGCGTGTATTCACGTTACGCCAGCTTCTTGCGTTGTTCGGCCAGAGCCGCAGCCTGTTCCTCAAAGGTGGCGAAACCGGCCTGATGCAGGGCGTCCTCGACGGTCTCGTTCCAGTTCCACGCGGCATAGATGACCGGCTTGTGGAACGTGGCGCGGAAGGTCTTAAGAGCCTTGCGGGCGGTGTTTTCGCGGCTTCCGCCGAGGCTGTCACGGAGTTCGCCGTGCAGACGGGCGGTTTCCGCATCGTACCAGGCGCGGATCTTGGCCGGATCGGAGGCGAGCTTGGCGATATCGGCCTTTCCGGCGGCTTCAAGCAGCTTGACCAGCTTGGCCTGGTGCTGTTCGCCAAGCCACTTGCCAAGGCCGGAAGCCGAGATGTTCAGGGCTTCGGCGGCCGCGAAGTCCTGCTTCGTGCGGTAGTAGGTATCGGGCACGACGGAGGCGGAGGTGATGCCGCTGATAGCCACGAGGCCGCGCAGCACTTCGCTGTTCGCCACGCCCTGGCCGCAGAAGCCGACCTTTTTGCCGAACTTCTGCCCGGAGAAGATGGTCACCAGAATCGCCCAGACCACGGCGGGGTCTTCCTCGTCGTAGATGTGCGAGAGCGAGCTGTTGTCGCGGTCGGTGGCCAGCACCATCTGGGTCATGTCGTTGGAGCCGATGGAGAAGCCGTCGAACTCCTGGATGAACTGCCGCGCCAGAATGGCGTTGGAAGGCAGCTCGGACATGAGGATGATCTTGAGGCCGTCCTCGCCGCTGCGCAGGTTGTGCACGGTGTCGAGGTAGCCGCGCATGGCACGGGCCTGTTCCAGCGTGCGCACGAAGGGCAACATGAGCTGGAGGTTGTGCGCGCCGTAAGCCGAGCGGGCCAGCTTGAAGGACTCGATTTCCCAGTCGTGGATATCGCGGGATACGCCGCGATAGCCGAGCATCGGGTTGTCTTCGTGATCTTCGAAGAGGTTGCCGCCGAGCAGGTTGCGGTACTCGTTGGTCTTGAAGTCGGTGGTACGGTACACGATGGGCTTGCCGTAGAAGGCCATCGCAAACAGGGCCAATCCCTGAGACAGCGTCTGCACGTAGTGGTCGTGGCCGTTCTTGTGGCCGCGGGCGCGGATGAGCGTGCCGATTTCGCCGGGGATGGAACGCAGGGCGGCGATTTCCTTGGCGAGGCCGCAGCGGGCGCCCACGTCTTCACGCAGCGCGGCGATCTGGCGCAGGGTTTCCTGCACCGCCGGATTGAGCGCGGCGTAGCTGACCTGATCGCCGATTTCCTTTTCGATGGCGGCGCGGCGCGCCTTCACTTCGGGGGAATCGCCGGACAGGGTCAGCAGTTCGGACTCGTAGCCCATGATGATGCGGACGTGTTCGGCCAGATCCGCGGACGTCTCCAGCGTGCTGTAGAAGCGCGCGGCACGTTCGGTGTATTCGTCCAGCAGCTTTTCAACTTCGCGCATACGCCGATACACGGCCATGATTTCGTCGGGATTGCGGAGATCGTCCTTTTTGCCGAGCTTTTCCAGTTCTTCCGCGAAGCCGGTGATGTTGCCGACGTGTTCGCGGAGGCGGAGATCCAACGACACGAGGCCAGCGTCAAGCTGTTCGCGGATGGTCTTGCGCAACTTGGAGTCCAGTTCGCCGATCTTCTTCTGGACGAGGCGTTCCAGTTCGCCGTTGTCGAAGGCTTCCAGCGCGGCGGGGTGCACGCCCACGTTGCCGAGCATGAATTCGGCGCGCAGCAGGCCCACTTCAAAGTCCGGCACGTTGCGGAGGCGGGACAGGAACAGGGCCTGCCCGATGTCCGCGAGCACGAGGCCGACTCGGGTTTTCGTCTGGGGCAGGGCTTCCACGTCCATTTCGCCGCCGACTTCATGCAGCGGGAGCAGGCCGCGGTACACGCGCCCACGGGTGCCGTCGACGGTGACGTCCAGACCGTCCAGAGCCTGAAGGGCCGTGGGGTTCTGGATGCCGATGACCGCGGCGATGCCGAGTTCGCGGGAGGTGATGGCCGCGTGGCTGGTGTCGCCGCCCACGTCGGCGAGGATGGCGGAGGCCACGCGCATACCGGGAACCATATCGGGGTCGGTACGTTCGGCGGCGAGGATTTCGCCCTTACCCACGCGGTTCAGTTCCAGCGCGGAGCGGAGGAAGCGGACCTTACCCTGTCCGGCACCACGGGAGGCCCCGTTACCGGTCAACAATATCTCGGCGGCAGCGGCGGCCTTGGGCTCCACTTCGCGGCGGCGCATGAAGATGGTGTGGGGATGCAGGGCCAGTTCTTCATTCCAGCGTGTTTCGGGGCGCGCCTGCACGAACCACAGCATCCCCTTGGAGTCGATGCAGAACTCGGTGTCCATGATCATGCCGTCGTAGGCCTTGCTCACGGCGCGCACGCCCTTGGCGACCTGCTCGGCCTGCGTGGGGGTCAGGGCCCAGAGCATACACTCGCGTTCCGGAACGGGCACTTCCTTGGTGCCGCCGTTTTCGTCATAGACGATCTTCATGGTTTTGCTGCCCATGAAGCGGATCACGACTTCGCTGCCGTCGTCCTTCTGGTAGACATACAGCTTGTCGGGCGTCACGCGGCCGCCCACCACGGCTTCACCGAGGCCGTAGCTGGTGTCGATGCTCACGAGGTCCTTGCGGACGGTGCCGCGGCAACCCGTGGCGGTGTCGGCGCTGAACGCCGTACCGGACACCACCGGATTGATCATGCGCATGATGCACACGGAAAGGGACGTGTTCTCGATGGACCATTCCTTCTTCGCCTGCGCGGCAAGCTCTTCCTGGCCCGTGGTTTCGGACTGGGTCAGAGCATCGAGGATGGCTTCCCGGCGGTAAATCATGGAGCGCAGGTTATAGGCCGAGGCGCAGTCCCACAGGTACGCGGTGACCACTGCGTCGTCGCCGACCATGTTCAGGAAGGTGTCCTGAAGGCCCGCGAAGGCTTTCTTGCGGGAGTCCTCACCGGCGGCGGAGGAACGCACGGCCACGGGCACGTCGCTTTCCTGCGCTTCGGCGCAGATGTCGCGGTAGGCGGAACGGACGGCCTTGTCGACGCGTTCGGGCAGGGGGCAGGACAGGATGGCGGCCTGCACCATGACGGAACGCTTGCGGAGCTGGTCGATGCCTTCCTGCGAGGAGGCGAAGCCGTCGACCACGTTGTTGACGAACGTGCGCAGGCGGATATGCGGCAGTTCCGGATCGGCTTCGGAAGCCTTGCGGATCTCGGCTGCGACGGAACGCACGAATTTCGGCAGGAACTCGTGATCCTTGGTGACTTCGGGGGAAGCCCAATCGATGCGGTTATAGGCTTCGTCGACCATGGAACGGATCAGCGCCGCGCACACCTTGCATTCGTCGAGCACGATGTGGAACGCCACGGACGAAATGGCGCGGAACTGAGGAATGCGAACGCCTTCAACCCGGCTGATCAGTGCCGTGTTGTAGTTTTTGCCACCCACCAGCAGCTCGGCGTCCTCGCCGATCCGCACGATGTCCGCGCCGGTCAGGACCAAGCGCTTGAGAAGATCTTCCACCGGAACCTCGTCTTGTCGGTTTTTGGTTGCGGAAGGAGTTTTCGTCATGAGGATTGCCTCCCAGGCTCTCTCTTCGTATCGGTTGATGTCCCTTAGATCCGGCTGAGCCGTTCCCCGCAGTAGGGACAGAACTCGATGTCATTCATGGGCAACGGACGACTGCACGCCTCGTTGGTGCAGATGCGCGGAACCGGCCCGAGCTCCACGATGAGCTCGCCTTCGCGGACGGTTTCCATCTTCCTGGTTTCCTTGTAGTCGGCGGTCTTGAGCACACGCTTGACGATGCCGGCCACAGGAGCCAGAACGGCTTTTTCCTGCTTCATGATGGACACGTTGAACAGTTCTTCGCCCTCCTCGACGATGTCGCCGGGATGGACGTACATCACCCAGAGGTCGCCGTTGCTCGGCGCGCCGACCTGATACTTGTCCGCAGGATCGGCCATCACCGCGCCCCCGGCACCGCCGTTCTTGGGCGGGGCGACCTTGACGAGCTGGCTGAAGATTTCCGAGTCAAGCACGAAGCGGACCATGGATTCGCCCGCGTCGTTGGCCGGGGACATGCTCACCAGCAGGAACTGGTGCGGCTTGCCGGACGTATCCACAAAGTTGATTTCCTCGCCGACGGAGCAGCCTTCAAACCAGACGGGCAGCGGCAGTCGGTTGGGATCGCCGTATTTGGCACGGAACTGAACCGTCTTCACGGCGTCGCCGGGATGGTTCAGGTACATGACCATTTCTTCTTCCGTGGGTTCGCGCTTGATGATGTCGCGGAACGCCTTGCGCTCAGCCTCAATGTCCATGTCGGTGAGCTTTTCCAGCGGCGAATGCGTGGTCCGGTCGGCAATGGCCTGCTTCCATGCGTTGCCGAACGCGCTCTCATACACCCAATCCGGCGGGAAGCCCAGAGGCAGCTTGCCGAATTTGCCCAAAAGGAGGTTGCGGAACGCGTCGTTGCAATCCTGATAGAGGGCGAGGCGGGCCGCGCGGGTGCCTTCGCTGAGTTCGGCTTCGTCGGGCACGTCGTTGACGCGATCAAGCACGCCGAGCAGGTATTTGACCTCTTCTTCGCCGCCGCGCTTGTACGCGCCGGTCACGGCGAGGAAAGCGGTGTTCCACGTGATCTGGGAGCCGGGGGTCACGTCGTGGTAACGGACGAGCTTGCGGGTCCCGGCAAGGAACTTGAGCATGTAGGGCAGCAGGTGGATGTAGCCCTGCTTGAGCGCGCCTTCCTGCGACGAGGAGGTCGCGCCGCCGGGCATGGCGTGCTCGGTCACGTCGTTGTCGATGCCCTGGAAGTACGGAGCGCAATAGCGGTCGTAGTAGGGGATGACCTGCTTGAGCACGAAGTTGGCGTCGCGCACCATATCCTTGTTCATGGCGGTCTTGAGGCCGAGTTCGCCTTCCATGTAGGCAGCGGTGGCGAGGGTGTCGCCCTGGCCGTAGCTGCGGACGCACGCGCCGAGGTTCGTATCCACGATCTGGACGCCAGCCTTGGCAGCCGCGCCCACGGAGGGAACGAAAAGGCCGTCCGTCATATGGCGATGGTAGTGCAGCACCAGCTCGGGCCACCGTTTGCGCAGCGCCGTGACCACTTCGGTCATGAAGCGGGGCGGGCATACGCCGGCCATGTCCTTGAGGCCAAGGATGATATGGCGGGAGACTTCCTTTTCGCTCATGCCGGCCACATCGCCGCACACGGAAAGGACGTTCTCGGCCACGCCGAGGTAGTGAGCAACGTCAAAGCCGTTGGCCCACGACATGGAAATGGCGGGTTCGAAGACCACGTCCCTGCGGCTCAACGCGACTTCGGCGAAGGGACGCATGTTGTCGATGTGGTTCAGGAAGTCGAAGCAGCGGATGATCTGGAAGTTGTCGCAGATCATTTCGCCGGTCAGACGCATGAGGTTCTTGGGCTGCGGGCTGTAGCCGAGCACGTTGGTCGAGCGGATCAGGATCTGCTTGAGGGTCTTCGGGGCGAACTTGTTCCATTCCTTCGCCTCGGTGAAGGGGTAGGTCATGTTCGCCATCATGGCGACGTGGAAGTGCGCGCCGCCGCCGTTCTCAAGGGAGAAAAAGCCGCAGTTGTCCAGGTAGGGCCCCACGAGGCGGTCTTCGGCGAGGCGGAAGCGGTTGCCGCTGTTGGATTGGGTGCTGTCGCGGGTGGTCGTGTCCGTGAAGTGGACACGGCCGCTGTCGCGGACGTAATCGAGCAGGGCCACGCGGTCGCCGTGCGGATAGGGAGAGGGCTCTTTGCGTACTTTGGAGGGGATGGCAGGGAGCACCACATCCTGACGCGGCAGGCGGGGCGTGGTGTGGGAACGGTATTCGCCGAGCTGGACGAAGGGGTTGTAGCCCTTGGCCGAGATTTCCGCGATGAGCTTGGCGAGGCGTTCGCTTTCCGGCGCGAGGTCGGCGTATATCATGAGCTCGGGCGCGGACGGGATGAAGCCCGTGTCGAACATGCCCGCCCGGAAGGCCGGGTGCTTGAGGACCTGACGATAGAAGGGGATCGTGGTCTTCACGCCGCCGACCATGTATTCGGTCAGGGCGCGGTCCATGATGCCGAGCACTTTCTGCCAGTCGCGGCCATAGGCGATGAGAAGCGAACCGGCGGAGTCGTAGTTCGGGGGGAACTCGTACCCGGCGGAAAGGTTGGAGTCGATGCGCACGCCGGGGCCGCCGGGCGACACGTAGCGGGTAATCAGGCCGGAGTTCGGGGCGAAGTTGTTCTGCGGGTCTTCGCAGTTGATGCGGACCTGCATGGCGAAGTGGGACGGCTTGGTGTTTTCTTCGGTCAGGCGCAGCTTCGCGCCGAAGGCCACGGCGATCTGCTCTTCGACGAGGTCGACGCCGTAACGGCTTTCGGTGATGCCGTGTTCCACCTGAAGGCGGGTGTTCACTTCGATGAGGTAGGGTTCACCCTGCGGGGTGACGAGGAACTCCACCGTGGCGAGGGAGTAATAACCCACCTCGCGGACCAGCATACGGGAGTATTCCTTCAGGCGTTCGCGCAGCTCGGGCGTGATGCCCGCCCACGGGGACGGGGTGATTTCCACGAGCTTCTGGTGGTTGCGCTGCACGGAGCAGTCGCGTTCGTCAAAGGCGAACACGTTGCCGTGCTGGTCGGCGATGACCTGGATTTCGATGTGGCGGACCTGTTCGAGGTACTTTTCCACGTACAGGCGGGGGTTGCCGAAGGACGCCTGCGCCATGGCGGAGGCCTTAAAAAAGGCATCTTCCAGTTCGCTTTTTTCACGAACAAGGAAAATGCCGCGCCCGCCTCCGCCGCCCTCAGCCTTCAGCATGATGGGGAGGGTGATTTCGTCGACGACCTTGCGTGCGGCGGGCACGTCGACCGCGCCTTCCGAGCCGGGCACCACGGGGATGCCGAGCCGCTTGGCGATCTTGCGGACCTGCACCTTGTTGCCGAGCAGGTTCATGGAGTCGGCTTTGGAGCCGATGAAGGTGATGCCCGCCTCTTCGCATTTCTGGGGGAACCGCTCGTCTTCCGACGCGAAGCCCCAGCCGGGATGGATGGCGATGATACCGCGCTGCTTCGCCTTGGCGATGATGAGATCGAGATCAAGGTACGCGCGAGGATCGGAACCGAGCAGGAGCAGTTCCTGCGCGGACGAAGCGGCCGGCGCGGCCTTGTCGATGTCGGTGGCGGTCATTACGGGCACTGCGGCGAAGCGTTCACGGATGGCCCGGCAGATTCGACGTGCCGGAATGCCCCGGTTGGCTACGAGTATGGGCTTGCCCCGAACTTCGTCCAGTACCTGTTCAAACGTCTTGGCGGCCATGCTTTCAACCTTTTCAATAAAGAAATGTTTAGACCCGGCAAAAGCCGGTCTTGTTCAGGACGCACCCCGAAACGGCATCGGGGACACCTGTGATCCGCCTCCGCACCGCTGCGGAAGGCCGTTCCCGGCGCCGCGCATGGCGCTTCGCGTCACGGCTGCATGGGAGGGCGGTCCAACCGAAGGCTCCCGGAAAGGAAACTGTTTGTTCCCTTACGATTTCGCAGGCGCAACCCGCCGAAATCGTCCAGCCCTTCAAGAATGCCTGTGTGGCGTTCCTGTTCGTCGGGGCCGTCCGTCAGAAGGACCGTTTGCCCGAGGAAGGCGAGGTGGCGTTCAGCAAGTGAACGCCACGCGGTTTTCCCCTTGGCGTCAATCTCTTCGACATAACAGAAAAAGATACGGCTCACAAGTCGCATCCACAGTCCCGCAACGGAAAGCGGCGAGACATTGGATTTTGTTGCAGAAGAGAGGAGCCCGGCCGGAACGGCGCGCTGCGCCCGCATGAGGGCGGCCGGGGGGGAGGATACGAGGTTCAGGCCGATCCCGGCGACAAGCAGGTTTTCGGCGGGCGTTTCCCTATGCGGGGGCAGGGGGCGTTCCTCCAGAAGAATGCCGCCGACCTTGCACCAGCCGGGGCCTTCCTCCTGTTCCTCGCGCCGCAGCAAGTCGTTGGGCCATTTCATATGAACGTCGAACCCCATGTGGGTCAGCGCTTCGGCGATGAGCCCGCCCACGGCGGGGGCCGCGGCCGTGCCCGTGAACGGGTGGCTCTGGGGCAGGCGGAGCGCCGCGTAGACGTTGCCTTCGGGCGAAACCCAGTTGCGCCCGAGCTGCCCCCGGCCGCTGCGCTGGCTCAGGGCGAGCACGCTCCCCCAGACGGGAAGCTGCCCGTGCGCGGCGAGGGCCCGGGCGACATCCATACTTGAAGTGGCGGAGCCGCACAGATACACTGGCGCCGGTACGCTGGCCGTTTCGGGAGTGTTTCCCGTCTGGGAAACCGGCGCAGTGAAGAATTGTTCGAGATACGGGCAGGCCGTGCTTGTGCCCGGTATGGTGAACGCCGCTTCGGGAAGCCCGTTCCAGAGGGCGGAGCCGGCCGCGTGATCAGCCGGAAACGGATCGGCGAGGCGGTCGTGCGGAGGGCGTTCGGAGTGGACGCCTTCGTGCAGAAGCCGCACCGTGCCGTTGAGACGAAAAGTGGAGTCGTGTGTCATGGCAATCGAAAATTGGCCGGAAACGGGCCGGATACCGGTCTATCTGGTGGGTGGGGCCGTTCGGGACCGCCTGTTGGGGCGGACGCCTCGAGAATATGATTTCGCGTTTGACGCGGACGAAGCCACGTTTCTACAGCGGAATCCCGAGGCCCGCAAGGTCGGGAAGAGCGTTTCGGTCTTTTTGTTGCGCGGTCAGGAATTTATGCCGCTTGAGGGGACGCTGGAAGAGGACATGCGCCGCCGCGATCTGACCATCAACGCGTTGGCCGAGGATCGGGACGGCAACCTTCTCGGGCATCCCCATGCGCTTTCGGATCTGCGGGAAGGCATCCTGCGGCCCGTTTCGCCGACGAGTTTCCGGGATGAGCCCGTGCGGGTGTTCCGGCTGGCCCGCATGGCTTGCGAATTGCCGTCGTTCACGGTTCATCCCGAGGCTGTGGCGCAGATGCGCGCCGTGGCGGGGGAGGGCTTGCTTGGGCGCATTCCCGCCGAACGCGTGGGGCGCGAACTCATGAAGGCGCTGGCCTCGCCGAAGCCATCGCGCTGGCTGTCCGTGCTGGCGGAAGGGAATTGCCTTTCCCCGTGGTTCCGGGAGCTGGAAACTTCGATGGATATTCCGGCGGGCCCCGTGGCGTACCATTCAGGTTCGGTGATGGCACATCTGATGGACGTGATGGATGCGGTGGCGGGCGATCCCCTGTGCGTCTGGATGGCCCTGTGCCATGATCTCGGCAAGATCGGCACGGACCCGGCCTTGCTGCCGCACCACTACGGGCACGAGCTGCGCGGGGCAGAACCCGCCGAGCATGTCGCCAAGCGCCTCGCCTTGCCCGCGCGTTACGGCGCGGCGGGCGTGCTGTCGTCGCAGCTGCACATGAAAGCCGGTATCTATGAAATGCTGCGGGCAGGAACCCGTTGCGATCTGCTGATGCAGGTCCACAATGCCGAGCTGGACGGGCCGTTCTGGAAACTGGCCGAAGCCGACAGCGGGCGTTCGCTGCGTCCTGTCGTCAATGACGATCTTGCTGTGCTGCTCAGGATTTCACTGCCTCCGGAATGGCGGGACAGGGGCAAGGAGTCCGGAAGGCGGCTCCGGGCGATGCGTTGTCAGGCCCTCGCCATGCATATGGCGAAGCGCAAACGGGAGAATGCCGATGGCTGATGGCACGGGCATGGCGGGTGCGCCTTTGGATGTGAGCGGACGGAAGCCCGGGGCGGCTGGCGGCATACATGCCGTGGATTCGGGTGCCGCCGTAGTCGTGGATGCCGTCCACGCGGCTCAAGGCGTGCGTGTCGTGGATTTATCCGGCCTCAACCACATCCTTCCTGTGGAAGCGGGGCAGACGCTTGCCCAGACGATCTGGCTGTCCGGCGAACTGTCCCCTCCCGCGCTGTGTTCGGGGCTCGGGCGCTGCGGGGCGTGCCGGGTACGGTTTCTTGAAAGGACGCCCGAGCCGTGCGACGCGGATAGCGCCATCCTCGGCGCGGAGGCCGTGCGCGGAGGCTGGCGGCTGGCCTGCCGCCATGCCGCCGTTGCGGGTATGGTTGTTGAGTTGCCGCCTCCGCCGTCCGGAAAACGGAAACGGATGGACATAAGGCCGGATGCGGGCCCGTTCCGGCTGGCCGTGGATCTGGGGACGACATCCATCCATTGGCGGCTCCTCGACGGCACGGGGCATGAGGCTGCGTCCGGGCAGGCCCTCAATCCGCAGATGGGCGCGGGGAGCGATGTGGTGTCGCGCCTTGCCGCCGCCCGGAATCAGGAGGGCCGGGAACGGCTGGGGCATCTCGTGCTCCGCTTCCTGCAACGCGTTGTCTCGGACGTGGGCGTCCCAGTGGCGGAACTGTGCATCGCGGGGAATACCGCCATGACCTCCATCCTGTTGAATGAAGATGTGGCCGGATTGTGTGCCGCCCCGTACCGGCTGACGGAGCCGGGAGGCCGCACGGCGGAGCTGCCCGGTCTGCCTCCGGCGTGGATCCCCCCGCAGCCCGCCCCGTTCGTGGGCGGGGACATCAGCGCGGGCATGGCGGCCCTTTTGTACGGGGAATCGCCGGAATTTCCTTTTCTGCTTGCGGACATGGGGACGAACGGCGAATTCGTGCTCGCTCTGGATAAGGAACGCTCCTTCATTGCCAGCGTTCCGCTCGGCCCGTCGCTCGAAGGCATCGGGCTCCGCTACGGCGGGGTGGCGGATACGGGCAGCGTCTCGGGATTCCGGCTCGGTCCGTTCGGCCTGTCTCCCGTGGTCATCGGCAACACGGAACCGAAACGGATTTGCGGCACGGGCTATTTGTCGCTGCTGGATGCGCTGTTGCGGACAGGTTTCCTCGACGCCACGGGTCGCCTTGCGTCGGCTCCTGTTTCACCTCTGGCCGCCCGCCTACTCGGGACCGTCGAACGCGGGGCCGCTGGCTGGAGCCTGCCGTTGCCCGGCGGCATGGAGCTTGCCGGGGCCGACGTGGAGGAAATCCTCAAGGTCAAGGCCGCGTTTTCGCTGGCTTTGGAAAGCCTGCTGGCGGCGTCCGGGCTGGAGAGCAGGGCGCTCGCGCGGGTTTGCCTCGGCGGTGCGCTCGGGGAACACATGCCGGAAACCGCACTGGAGCGGCTGGGCTTTCTGCCGCAGGGCCTGCAGGCGCGCACTGTGGCGGAGGGCAACACCTCCCTGCGCGGGGCGGCGCTTCTGCTGACGCGCCCGGAACTGCGGGAGAGGCTGGTCCGCTGGAGTTCCGGGTGTACGCTTGTGGATCTGGCGGCCCGTCCCGATTTTACGGCCCTGTACATGCGGCATATGGTTTTCGGATAAGCGCCGTCCGTTTGCAAGAAGCCGCGTTTTGTGGCATTGCCTCCGTATTCGATACCCTGTAGCGCAACCTCTTTTTTAGGAGGAGAACAATGAACGTACGTCTCATGTCCGACCTTGATCTGCAAGGGAAGACCGTTGTTTTTCGTGAAGACCTCAATGTCCCAGTCAAGGAAGGGAAAATCACCAGCGACAAGCGCATCCGGGCGGCCATTCCGTCCTTGAAGTTCGCGCTGGATAAAGGCGCCGGCATCATCGTGCTCTCGCACCTTGGCCGTCCCGAAGAAGGCGTTTACTCCGAAGAAGCTTCGCTGGCTCCCGTGGCCAAACGCCTTGAGGAACTGCTCGGCGTTCCGGTCAGGCTTGAGAAGGACTATCTGGACGGCGTCAGCGTAAAGCCCGGCGAATGCGTCCTGTGCGAGAACGTGCGCTTCAACAAGGGCGAAAAGAAGAATAATGAGGAAGTGGCCCGCAAGCTGGCCGCGCTCGGCGACGTGTACGTCATGGATGCGTTCGCCACGGCGCACCGCGCGCAGGCTTCCACCGAAGGGGCCATCCGTTTCGCCAAGGTCGCCTGCGTGGGCCTGCTCATGGCCGCCGAACTCGAAGCCGTAACCCGTATCCTCCATGCGCCCAAGCATCCGCTGCTCGCCATCATCGGCGGCTCCAAGGTTTCGACCAAACTTGAAGTCCTGAACAATCTTTCCAAGCGCGTGGACAAGCTTATCGTGGGCGGCGGCATCGCCAATACCTTCCTGAAGGCCGCCGGATACGAAGTGGGCAAGTCCCTGTATGAGCCGGATCTGGTGGAGTCCGCCGCCAAGATCATGGAAGAGGCCAAAGGGCGCGGCGCGGCCATCCCGCTGCCCGTCGACGTCGTTGTCGGCCCGGCGCTGGAAGAACACGCTCCGGCGACCGTGCTCAAGGTCGAGGAAGTGCGCCCTGACGACATGATCCTCGATATCGGCCCCGCCACCGCCGCAATGTACGCCCAGATCATCGCCGAGGCGGGCACCGTGGTTTGGAACGGTCCTGTGGGCGCGTTTGAAATCGACCAGTTCGGCAAGGGAACGGAAGCCATCGCCAAGGCCGTTGCGGAAACGTCCGCCTATACGGTTACCGGAGGCGGTGACAGTATCGCGGCCCTCGAGAAGTACGGCTACGCCAGTCAGGTGGATTATATTTCCACGGCGGGCGGCGCGTTCCTCGAAGTGCTGGAAGGCAAAACCCTGCCGGCCGTGGCCGCTCTTGAGGCGCGTGCGGCATCGTGAGCCAGTCATCCTCCCCTAAACGTAGAAACAACGCGGGGACTTCCGAAAAGGGGGCCCCGCGTTCCCCGTCCCGTGGCCCGGCGGAAAAGCGCCCCGCACCCCGGCAGGACAGCCGCGCCGATCAGGAACGTCCCGCCCGGAACAGCCATGCAGGGCAGGGGCGTTCCGGAAACAATCCGAAGAACGGTCCCGGAGAACGCCGCCCCGGTGGGCCGCGTGCCGACGGTCCGGTAAGGCCCATGCCCGTGCCGGTCAAGCACGCGGCAGGGCATCCGATGTGCCGCCCGTTGTTTTCTCCGCTGGACGCTTTTTGCCGCAACGCGCTGGCGCAGCTCCCCAAGGCGCTGGATGCGGTGATGCCGCTGTCCCGCAACCACCGCGCCGATTTGCCGGAGGCCATCCGTGACCTGTCCGCCATGCTCACCTATGAGCGCGGTGGGCTCGGGCGTTCCTACTGGAGCGCGCCCCGGTATGTGTCGGCATATCTGCGTTATTTTTTGCCGTGGAATCTTGTGCGGCTGTCCGGCCTCTTGCCGGGTTTGGATTTGCCCGTCCCCGTTTGCGACGCCGAAACGCCGGTGACCATCGCCGACCTCGGAAGCGGGCCGCTGACCCTGCCTATTGCTTTGTGGCTGTCCCGTCCCGACTGGCGGGCTGTGCCGCTGACGCTGGTCTGCGTGGATACGGTTCCCCGTCCCATGGAAATGGGGCGCTCCATACTGGAACACATGGCGAAACTCTCCGGTGAACCGCTGAACTGGACGATCCGTCTGGTGCGTTCGCCGCTGATGCAGTCATTCCGCGAGTTGCGCTCCCCGTATCTGCTCATGGCGGGCAATGTGCTCAACGAATTGAAGGACAAGCCGGGCGTCAGCGTCGATGAACGCATGGCGGATCTCGCCGTCGCCGTGGGGCGGACGCTGCATCCTGAAGGCACGGCGCTGTTCGTTGAGCCCGGTACGCGGCTCGGCGGCACGCTTACCGCGAAGCTCCGGGAAACGGCGCTGGAGGAGGGGCTGACGCCTGTGGCTCCTTGTCCGCATCTTGGTCCGTGTCCGCTGTTGGAGACGCGCGAGCGTCGCTGGTGCCACGCGTCGCAGCTTGCTGTGGCCCCGGCATGGCTGGCGGATCTGGCCCGTTACGCCAAGCTGCCCAAGGATTCGCTGAGCTTGTCGTTCATGCAGCTTCGGCCTGAATCGGAGGCCGCTCCCATCGCCAAAACAGCTCTTTTTCCGGCGATGGACCCCAACGGGGTCGTTGCCCGTATCCTGTCCGAGTCCTTCCCCGTCCCCGGCATGGGACATGCCCGCTATGCCTGTACGGAAGACGGGTTCGCCATTATCCCCGCAGCCGGGGACATCCCCTCCGGGGCGCTTGTCGCCTGCCGCCGTCCCGCGTCTCCACGTAAGGACGCCAAGACGGGGGCCGTTGAACTGCTTTGGCAGCCGGAACAAAAACCTCAACGCTGATTTTTTCAGGAGTCTTTCATGTCTAAGATTATCACCCGGTTCGCGCCGAGCCCGACCGGGCATCTGCATATCGGCGGCGCCCGCACCGCTTTGTTCTGTTGGCTTCTTGCGCGTCACTACGGCGGTGAATTCCGTCTGCGTATCGAGGACACGGACACCGAGCGCTCGAAACAGGAGTACACGGACGCGATTCTGGCCTCCATGCGCTGGCTTGGGCTGGATTGGGATGGCGAGCTGACCTATCAGACGCAGCGCACGGACCGCTATAATGAAGTCATCGACAAGATGATTGAGAGCGGTCATGCCTATTGGTGCTCCTGCACGCCCGAAGAAGTGGAAGCCATGCGTGAAGCCGCCCGTGCCAAAGGTGAAAAGCCCCGCTACGACGGCCGTTGCCGCGAGCGCGGCCTCGATGCCGGGCCCGGCCGCGTCGTGCGCCTGAAGATTCCCACCGAAGGCCGTGTGGTGTTCGATGACATGGTGAAAGGGCATATCGCCACGGACGTTTCCGAGCTCGACGACATGATCCTGCGCCGTAGTGATGGTATGCCCACCTACAATATGGCGGTGGTGGTGGACGACCACGACATGGGGATTACCCACGTCATTCGCGGCGACGACCACGTTTCCAACACGCCGAAGCAGATCCTCATCTATCAGGCGCTTGGGTGGGAACTGCCCGTGTTCGGTCACGTGCCCATGATCCTCGGCAAGGACCGCCAGAAGCTTTCCAAGCGTCACGGAGCGCGTTCCGTGGTGGAGTACCAGAATGACGGCCTCCTGCCGCACGCGCTGGTCAACTGCCTCGTCCGCCTCGGCTGGTCGCACGGGGATCAGGAACTGTTCTCCATGCAGGAACTCATTGATCTTTTTGATGGAAAGAACCTGAACAGTTCCGCTTCCGCTTTCGATCCCGACAAGCTCCTGTGGTTCAACGCCCATTACCTGCGGGAGACGCCGCTTGACGACCTGGCCCGTCTGGTCCTGCCTTTCATTCATCAGAAAGGATTCACGGGTGCGACGGAAGCTTCCATTGAACCGCTGGTTCCCCTGTACCGCGAACGGGCAAAGAACCTTATCGAGCTTGCCGACGGCATTGCCCAGCTGCTCTACAAGTCCGCCGATCTGCCTTATGACGAAGCGGGCGTTGCCAAGTGGCTGACGGACGAAGGCAAGGAGCACGTGAAGGTCATCCGTGATCAGCTTGCGGCGCTTCCTTCTTTTGACAAGGAAAGCATCGAGCACGTGATCCATTCGTACGTGGAAAGCCTCGGCGTGAAGTTCAAGATGGTCGCGCAGCCTGTGCGCGTGGCGATCACCGGTGTGATTGGCGGTCCCGGCTTGCCCGAGTTCATGCTCGCCATCGGCAAGGATGAGACGCTCGCCCGCATGGATCGCGGATTGACCCTGTAATTTTGAGAGTATGAGGCAACCGGGGAAGGGAGGGGAAAACTTCTATAGAAAATGTTCCCCTCCCTTCCCCGGACTCCCTATCCCTCCTCTTTCAAACATTTTTGGCGTTATCGACTCCCTGTCCGTCCTTTTGGGGTAAGAGGGCGTATTGCCTGATAGCGAGAGGAACGTTCCTTTATCACACCGCGAAGACAAGCCGGGATGCAGTTGTATCCCGGCTTTCTTCTTAGAGGCTGAATCAATCTCTGGTCGGACATCCAGCAAAAAGGCAGTGGCGGAATACCGAATACGAGAGTTCGGGAGGGAGGAGAGGCTTGGCGGTCGTCTTCGTTTTTCCCTTCTTCGTTTTTGATGATAATGGGATGTTTTTAACGCCAAAAGATACAAGAAAGGCCGGAACCTCTTCGTGTTGGAGAGATTCCGGCCTTCATTGGACCACGTTGGGCAACAAATTTTTTGAATGGTGGAGGCGGGGGGAATCGAACCCCCGTCCGAGAAAGATTCACGCGAAGCATCTACAGGCTTAGGTTGGGTATCATATCTCGCCTCAGGCTTGGCCCCCAATCAGGGCGTCCGTCGGCCAGTTCACCGTAAAGTCTCGCGCGTCGCCCGGCAAACACAACGCCACGCCAGCCCGATAGTTTTACACCTTGCCAGCTTATCGGGCGTGAGCCGGTTCGGTGTGCCGCTTAATTAAGCAGCGTAAGCGTATTCGTAATCGTTGCCAATTACTATGGTGCCGCTTTTAACGAGGCCAGCGGCGCCTCGGCCTGCCACTTCGGCTTCAACATCCCCGTCGAAACCAATGCGCCCCCAAAGGGATAGGCAGACGTGGAACTCCGTACAACGAAGTCCCCATTCGCGTAGGATGAAGTATAGTCATTCCTGCGGAAAAGGCAAGGCTGGTCCGGCGCTCTCTTATTGAGCCGGAAGGCGCTCTTTTTTATCGGCACTTGATCCTTTTTCCGTGGGACGAGTCTCTCTCTCTCTCTCTCTCTCTCTTGGGCTTGGAACAAAAAAGAGGGGGTTGCCCCCCCTCTTGGTTATCCGTTTACGTGCGTTTTATTTACTTCTTGGCGCCGTCGGGCGTATCGCTCAGAGCCAGCGAGCGGAAGAAGGTCTGCCCCTGACGCTGGAGCTGGAGCATGACGACCCCGCGCTTCTTGGCGTCTTCACGGATGATCTTGCTGAACTCTTCCACGGACTTGATGGGCTTCAGGTTGGCGCTCAGGATGATGTCGCCTTCCCGGAGTTCCGCTTCGGCGGCCAGCTTGCCGGGCTCGACGCCCACGATGAGGAGGCCGGTGCCGGGCTTGACGTTGGCGGTACGGGCTTCTTCCTTGGTCAGAGGCCGGACGGACAGGCCGATGGACGGGGCATCCTGTTCAACGGCGCTGCCGGACTTGCCGGAAGAGGCCTTGAGGTTCCGTTCGCCGAGCTGGACGGTGATGTTCTTGCGTTCGCCGTCACGCCACACAACCATGTTGACCTTGGAACCGGGCGCTTCCGTAGCGATGGCGCGGAGCAGGGCGCTGGAGTCGTCGATCTTCTGGCCATTGACTTCGAGGACCACGTCGCCGTCCTTCATGCCGCCCTTGGCGGCGGGTTCGTCGGGCATCACGGAGCCGATGAGAGCGCCGGTGGCTTCGGGCAGGCCGAGGGCCTTGGCTGTGTTTTCATCCACGTCCTGAATGGTGACGCCGATCCAGCCGCGGCTGACCTTCTTGTCCTGCTTGAGCTGGTTGACGATACGTTCGGCCATGCTGCTCGGGATGGCGAAGCCGATGCCCTGACCGCTGGCGATGATAGCCGTGTTGATGCCGATAACCTTGCCTTCCATGTTGATCAGGGGGCCGCCGCTGTTGCCGGGGTTGATGGAGGCGTCCGTCTGGAGGAAGTTGTCAAACGGCCCGGACTGGATGTTGCGGCCCTTGGCGCTCAGGATGCCCGCGGTAACCGTGTGTCCCAGGCCGAAGGGGTTGCCGATGGCGAGGACCCATTCGCCCACTTCCATCTTGTCGGAGTTGCCGAAGTTCAGGAACGGCAGGGGCGCGTCGGCCTTTACCTTGAGCAGGGCGATGTCGGTTTCTTCGTCAGTCCCGATGACCTGAGCCTTGAGGGAATGCTCCTTGCCGGTGCTGCCCTGAAGGTTGACGAGAACGGTATCCGCGCCAGCAACCACATGGTTGTTGGTCACGATGTAGCCGTCGGAGGAAATGAGGAAGCCGGTACCGAGGGAGCGCTGCGTACGGGGCTTGGCATTGCGGCTGTTGCCTTCGAACTGTTCAAAAAAACGCTCAAATTCCGGGGGAAGCCCGCGGAACATTTCGGAAGGCATACCGCCCCGCTGCATGACTTTCTTTTCGGTGCTGATATTGACGACGGCCTTACCGGCGGACTGGACCAGCGGGACGAAGTCGGGAACCACAGGCGCGGCCTGTGCCGAAAAGACCAATGACATGACGAGCATGACAGCAACGAGTGGCAGCATCTTGTATTTGTGCAACATGTGAAAAACTCCTTTATACCAATGTGGGGACAGTCTCGGTCAAACTGTTTCCTTCATAATAGCCATAGGCAAAAGGTTGTAAATACCTTGATTTGGTACAAACTTCTTTACTTTTTGGCTTATTGGAGCCGTTTCGGCCTCTCTCATTGCCGAACCGTGCAAAATGAAGAACTTATTGAAGATGAAAAATTTGTACTGCTGCAGAGTGGGAGTGATAAGTTTATTGAGATACGGGGAGGAGAGGCGGTTTTGAAAAAGGTTTATTCCCAGCCCTCTTGCCTCCGAAGGTTTCCTGTGCGCGGGGAGGTTGTATGGCGGAAGCGTGTTCCGATGGCTATTTTTTAGGGTAATCTATTCTATATATGTAAGTTATTGAAGGTAGACGACGCGTTGGAACGTTTGAACCGTACGCGCAGGTAACAGTTGTTTCCGGGGGATGGAATAGCTCTTATGATGATAAGGAGAATGGAGAACAATAGCCTGTAGGGATGATTAGAGAGGTTTTCTCTCTGCCATCAATGAGTTGAGATGATATTTCAATATGTTTTCGATAAATGCCTGTGGCGTTCGGCCAAAGAAAAAGGCGGGGATACCCGCCTTTCGGATTTATGGCGTCATCATGCTCAGTGCTTGCGGCAGAGGGTACTCTCGTTGCCGGCCTGAATGGCGACGGCGACGAGCACCGGCCCCGCGAAGACGCCTACCGGCCCAAACGCGGCGAGGCCGCAGAGGATGGAGAGGATCAGCGTAACGACCGACGCGTCGATCCCTGTCTTCAGGAAGAAGGGGCGAAGCAGGTTGTCCACCCCGGCTACGACCAGCGCACACCAGATGGCAAGGCCGATGCAGGCCACCGTGGACCCCGTGAGCCACAGCCAAATGCATACCGGCAGCCAGACGAGAGCCGTGCCGACAAAAGGGATGGGAGCCACGAACGCGGCAATGAGGCCCCAGAACGCGGGTTGGGGGACTTCCGCGATGGCGAAGCCCACACCGCAAAGGAACCCCTGAATGAGCGCGACAAACACGACTCCCACCAAGACGCCGAAGATGGCCTTACGGATGGTTGAAACGAAACGGTCAATGACTTCGGCGGGCCACTGGGTCAGGCGGCAGGCGAATTCGTGGATAAGATCCGCACGGGTTACGCACATCATTGTGATCATGACAAAAAGGAACAGCACCAGCACGGCCTGGAACGCGCCGCCCGCAATGCCCACGCCGCCCGCAAGCACGGTCCGGGCCGCCGTCCCGGCAAGGCCCGCCGCGGTACTGGCAAGCTGATCCAGCCCGCCCTCAAGCCCGGGGAGGTTTTTGAGCCATGCGTCCACGGAAGCGAACCACGCCTGGGCTTCCGGGCTGTGTATCCAGCCGGAGTCGCGCAGGCCGTCGAGAATTTTGAGCCCTGCGACGGCTTGCGGCGTCACCAGCGACACCACGGTGGCGATCGGCAAGATCGTGATGGCCGCGAGGCCCACGGTGTATGTTGTCATGGCCCACGAGGGAGACATTTTCCGGTGCAGCTTGCGGTATGCCGGATAGGTGACGCAGGCCATGCACGTGGCCATAAACGTCGTGATCGGAAAAGGCCAGAGCAGGAAAACCCAAGCTCCGATGGCCAAACAGGCAAGCACTCGTGTCATGGAAAACTCCTCGCCGTATGACGGCGGGTCGGTTTGCTGCATAAAGGGGGCCGGCTGCGGAACAAAGCGTCGCGCGGGAACGGCTCTCCGGCCTCGGCGGGATGGCGCAGCGCCGTCCGTAAGGCTTCGGAGTAGATATCAAACAGATTGGAATCGGTGGGTCCTTATATGCGGGGCGCTTCGGAAAAGGAGGAACGCCTTTCAGCGTTGATCGCCCCACGTCGGAGCGGGCCGCCATACGTCAGGTGCGCATGAGGTGGGATGGTACTGTTACAGATTCCCTGACTCTTCATTGTACTCGCGCACGGCTTTTTCCATCCGTTTGCGGATACGCTCCGCATCTTGCCGGGCAGTGGCGAGATACGCCTCCACGCACTGGCGATAGGCTTCCATGTCGGAGCGATACATCCTCCAGTCCATCGGGCTGTCGCCGGGCAGAGGCCGCAGCGGGGAGCGGCAGTCGGGGGCGGGATAGTCGCCGCCCGGAAGCAGGGACGCGGCTTGCGCCGTAAAGGGCAGAAGGAGCAGGGGCAGCATCAGCAGAGTACGCATATCGTTTCCTTTCCGGGAGGAATTCCGGGATACACGGGGAGTTTCTATCAGAAAAGGCCGGAAGAGTATAGAAATCCTTCTCAAGAGGGCGCGGTGGGGCGTTCCGGGCGGGGGGCGAGCAGGGCGTATCCTCCCCAGACCGCGCAGAGGCACAACACCATGTTAAGGGCTATGTTCAACGCGGCCAAGGATGCATCGCCGGAGCGATAGAGCAGAAACGTGTCGAGCGAGAAGGTCGAAAACGTGGTAAAGCCCCCCAAAAAGCCCGTCCCGAGCAGGCAATAACCCGTGGCGAACGTGTTGCCCGTGCGCCGCATCCAGCCTTGAAGCAGGCCCATCAGGAACCCGCCGAGCACGTTGACGCACAATACGCCCAGCGGAAATCCGGATGGCAGCTTCTCCATCACGGCGAAGCCCGTCATGACGCGGCAGACCGCGCCCGCGCCGCCCCCGAGCATGACGGCAAGGGCATTTCTGGAGAAGATCATGGCGTGATTCCGGTTACGGGACAATGAGAAAATAGGCCGCAGCCGTGGCGGTGAGGCATAACGTTGTATTCAGCCCGATGTTGAGCATTGCCTTGGCGGGATGCCCGGCATGGAAAGCGGCGAGGGTATCCATTGAGAAGGTGGAGAAGGTGGTCAGCGCGCCGAGGAATCCAGCCCCTGCGAACAGCGCGAAAGCGGAAGGCGTTCCCCATCGCTGCCAGCATCCGGCCAGCAGGCCCATGAGCAGCGAACCGGAGACGTTGACGAGCAGCGTCCCACAGGGGAAGGCTTTGCCGAAGCGGTCGGCGCACCAGAGCGAAACACCGTGGCGGCACAGCGCGCCAAGCGCCCCGCCAGCCGCCACGCAGAGCATTTCCGCAGGCATCATCAGCGTTTCCCCGCCATGTGGAAGTTCCGCCAGCGGCAACTGCGCGTTTCGAGCACATTGCACAATTCGTAGAGGGCCACCCCCAGCAGGCTCATGGCGAGGATGCCCGTAAACATCTCAAGCTGATCCCCCCGTCCCCACGCATCCATGATCAAAAAGCCAAGGCCGCGCCGCGTGGCGAAGGACTCCGCCATGAACAGCACCGCCACAGCCGTGCCGCTGGCGACCTTGAGCGCGGTCATGGCGTCGGGCAAGGCGGCGGGGATGAGCACATGCCGCAGCATCTGCAGCGGCGTCCCGCCGAGGGAGCGGAAGGAATCGAGATATTTTTTGTCGAGCCCCTGCGCGCTGGCCCGCGTGACGACGAGGATCTGGTAGCCCGTGGTCAGGGCAATGAGCAGGACGCGGGGCAGATCCCCGAGCCCGAACAAGGTCAGGAACAGGGGGAGCAGCACGATCTTGGGCAGAGGATAGGTCAAAAAGACCATCGGGGACAACGTATTGTCCACGGAACGGACATGGCCCAGAATGAGCCCGAGCGGGAAAGCCACCAGCCATGCGAGGCTCATGGCGGAGAGCACCCGCCAGGCGCTGGCCCCGGCATGTTGCCAGAATGCGCCTGTGGTGAGCGCTTCCCCGAAATAGGCCAGCACGTCCAGAGGACGCGGCAGCAGAAATTCGCCGAGCGCCAGCGATCCGATCTGCCAGATCGCCAACAAGGCCGCCAGCGCCAGCAGGTAACGGAAGAGGGCACGCATGATTTTTTCCTATCAGTAGATAACTGTTGCAAGAGGCTTCGGAGCCCTGTGATGGGAGAGAACACGTTTCCGTATGCCCTCATCCAAGCGCCTGGAAAACGGACGCCCCGGCACGCTTTCATGTATGTACTTGAAAGGGATTCCCTGTGTTTTCCTGCATTGGAATCCTCGCGGGAAGGCTCCGGACATTTCAGAAGAGGCCCTTCAAAACGTCCCTTCCGTTTCCGTTTTTTCCGCCTCAGCTCAGGAATTTGTGCAAAATCCGGGCGGCGAGGGGAACCGTAAGGATGATGGTGTAAAGCCGGACCATTTGATAGGCGAGCACGATGGGAGCGTTGGGGCCCATGTCGGCGGCAAGGCCGACCACCACGTTCAGGCCGCCGGGGCTGGTGGCGAGATAGGCGCTGGTGACGTCGAGGTTGCCGAATTTGACGACGAAAATGGCGATGAGCATCCCAGCGACGAGCACCAGCAAGGTGCTGATCACCAGTACGGGCCACGTGTCCCGGACCGCCAGCAGCATTTCCGGCCGGTACATGTTGCCGACCAGCACGCCAAGGCCAGCATAAATACAGAATTGGAAGGGCCGGGGAAAGGCCGCCTGAGGAAGCGAGGAAAAGCTCTTGAGAAGAATGACGGCTATGATGGCTCCGGTCATGGCCCCACCGGGAAGGCCGAACCATTCGAAGATGAAACCGCCCGCAGCGCCGCACAGCAAGAGGATGATCAGTGTGGACATGAAAAATCCTTCGTTTCCGACAAGGCGGCGTACACCTTTTTCGTCAGTGAGAAATACCGTTCCTCGCCGCGGGGGTCCGCGTCGCCGAAACAGGGATTTTCCAGCCACATGACGTTACGGGCGGGATGGCCGTTCATCACCATGACGTGCTTGCCAAGAAACACGGCTTCAGGAACATTGTGCGTCACAAGGACGCAGGTAGGACGGCGGCGTTGCCACAGCGACAGCACGGTCGTCTGGAGGTGTTCGCGGGTCAGGGCGTCGAGGGAAGAAAAAGGCTCGTCCATAAGCAGGATGTCCGGATCCGTAATCAGGGCCCGGCCTATGGCGACGCGCTGCCGCTGGCCTCCCGAGAGCTGCGCGGGATAGCGCATCCCCAAGCCGCCCAGCCCCAGTTCGTCCAGCATGTCCGCGACGGCTTTCCGGCGCGTGGACGGTGCGACTCCCTGGAGTTCGAGCGGCAGGGACAAGTTCTCCTGCACCGTCTTCCACGGAAAGAGCCCATAATCCTGCAGGATGAACGAAATCCTTCCCTTGTCGCGCCTGCTGACTTCCCCGGTACTTACCGTGCCCCGGTCCGGCTTGTCCAGCCCCGCGAGGAGGTAGAGCAGGGTGCTTTTGCCGCATCCCGAAGGGCCGATGACGGAAAGGGTTTCCCCGGAGGGCAGATCAAAGGAAAGGCCGTCCAGAACCGGGCCTTCGCCGTAGCCCTTGCTCAGATCACGGACGGCGATGCCCGCATCGGACGCACGGCTCACTGAAAGACCACATCCCCATAGGCGGGGTCTTTCTTGAGGATACGGTTGGCCTTCATCCAGTCCGCGAAGGTCTTGATGTCCGCCTCGGAAGGCAGGCCGGTCGGCGTGTGCGTCATGTCGAAACGCACCATCGTATAGTTGGCGGAAGCTCCCTTGGGCAGCAGGCCCTTGGCCTCCATGATCGGGCGGTAGGCATCGGGGGTTTCGTTGATGCGCTTCGCCGCTTCCCTGAGGGCCTCGCGGAATTTCGCCACGGTCTGTGCGCCGTCGGGGGCGTCGAGCACGTCGCGCTTCAGGGCGATGACCGCCAGCGGGGTATTCAGCTTGCAGTCGTTCAGGATGGTGCGCGCTCCTTTTGCCTCCACAAGGGACACCAGCGGCTCGGGGAGCAGGGCGGATTCGATCTGCCCGCTCAGGAGCATCTGGAGGCGTACCGGGATCTGGCGGATATCCTGCCGGTTCAGGAAATAGGGAGCGGCCCCTTCCTGCTGGAGGAGCTGCGCGAGCAGAAAATCAATGATGGTGGCGCTGGAAACCGCAATGTCCTTCCCTTTGAGGTCGGCCAGAGTTTGCGCTTTGGACTTGGGGGAGACGACGAGCCCGAAACAGCGGTTGTCCGGCGAGGAGTGCGAGGTCGTCGCCACAATAGCTTGCGGCGAGCCGCTTTCATTCTGCATGAGGACGTTGATGATGTCCCCGAAATGCCCGCTCAGCGCCCCCGCCCGCATGGCGGCACCGAGCTCCAGCGCGCTCTGGAAGGGGATAAGTTCCACTTCCAGCCCCTGTTTGGCGAACAGGCCTTCGTCTGCCGCGACGTGCAGGACGATGGTGTCGGCGGCGGGGAGGACGCCAAGCTTGAGCAGGGCGCTGTGCGCGGGCTGGACGGCGGCAAGGACGAGCAGGGAAAGGAGGACTAGCAGGCGGCGCATCATGTGAAGTTCCGTTGGGTTAAGAGTGATGATTCCGGCGTATTCTCAATGGAAAAAAGATGGTTGTGCAGATTCGCCGGAACCGATCCTTACACCGGATTGCGGAAAATATCCAGTGTGCCCCGTTCCGCGAGAATGCCGCCGCATCAAGGAAGATGGAAGGGAGAGGGCAAAAAGGGTTGGACAAAATGCGCTCCGTATGATCTGCCTGTGGATAGGCAGAGCTTTTGTGGGAGAACTGCTGAAATGACTCCGGTTCCAGCCGGGCATGGTCCGGCCTTTTCCCGGCGGCGCGGATCTGCTAGGGAAGAGAACGGCAATACGGAACAACATGATCCCGCGCCATCCGCAGGGATACAGGAGCAACACGATGCAGGAAAAGCTGTTTAACCGTCTGATGGACGTCATCGAATACGACGTCGCCCCGTTGACCCGCAAGCGCGTCGCCATCGGCTGCAAGGTCTTCGGCGCGGCGGTGCTGCGGAAGGACGATCTGTCTCTCGTCCTCGCCGAAACCAATATGGAGGCGTTTTCCCCGCTCTGGCACGGCGAAGTCTACGCCATCAAGCAATTCTGGGAGTTGCAGGGCCATCCCGCCCCCAAGGACTGCATTTTCATCGCCACGCATCAGCCTTGCTGCATGTGCGCGTCGGCCATCGCGTGGAGCGGCTTCCCCGAACTGTTTTATCTGTTCGGCTACGAGAATACGAGCAAGGACTTTCATATCCCCCACGATCAGAAGATGATCCGGGAACTGTTCCACTGCACCAGCCCGGCGGAGGATTCCAGCTATTACACAAGCCGCCCCATCATGGGCCTGTGCGATACGCCGGAAGCGGCGGCCCGTTTCGAGCGCATCAAGAACCTGTATGCGGAACTCTCCGCCGTATATCAGGCTGGAGAAAAGAAGATGGTGCTTTCATAGCAGCCTGTGAGACGCACCCATAAAAAACGCCTTGCCGATGTTTTTTCGGCAAGGCGTTTTTTATGAGCGGTCTAGTGGGAAGATGGTTCCTTTCGCGGATTGGAACGGTCGAGCGGAGAAACGGGAATACGTTCAGCGCCCCACGGGTGGAACCGCGAATAGCCTGTACGGGGGGCTTCTCCGCTGTCAGACGGTACCGCCATGCGAGGGCCGGTTAATCTTCATCCTTGAACCATGTATCGGGATCGTAGCTGGCCGTATCCTTGCCCGTCAGATAGGCGTCCACGGCATGGACGACCAGTTTGTAGTCCGCCATGCGTCGTTTTTCCAGCGCCTGATCGCGGGGGATGATCAGCTTGTCCGGATTGACGAACTGCCCTTGCTTCCGGATACGGAAATCGAGATGGGGGCCGGTCGCCGTGCCGGTCGCACCCACGTAGCCGATGGTTTGCCCCTGCCGGACGCGTTTGCCGTTCTTCATGCTTTTGGCAAAACGGGACATATGCCCGTAGAGCGACTCCAGCCCGTTGTCGTGGCGGATAATGATTTGTTTGCCGTAGCCTCCGGCCCGCCCGATATTGGTAATGACCCCGTCGCCCACGGCCATAATGGGGGTTCCGGTAGGGGCGCCGTAATCGATGCCCTGATGGGGCCGGGTGTTGCCGAAGACCGGATGCCGGCGCGCCATGCTGTAGCGCGAGGTCACGCGCAGGAACGAGAGCGGAGCCTTGAGCAGTTCCCGATGGAGGTTGTCGCCTTCCGCATTGTAGTATGTTTCACGGCCGCGTTCGTTGTGGAACAGATAGGCCGTATGCTGCTTGTTTTGATTGGTGAACTTCGCACCGAGCACGCGTCCATACCCCTCAAACGCATCATGGCGGAAACGCTTTTCCACCAGCACCTCGAAGGCGTCGCCTTCCCGTAGATCGCTGATGAAATTGATTTCGGAAGCGAAGACGTTCGCAAGGGCAATGGCCAGCGCCACGTTTTCGCCTTGTTCGGTTACGGCTCCGGAAAGCGTGCTCTTGATCTCTCCTTTGATGACCGCCAGCGAGGTCTGGTAGTCGATCTCTTCAAGCCGGGCGACGAAACGGTCGTCCTTCTTCTCAACGATGAGGTATTTTTCCTGATTGATTTCGTACTTGAAACACCGGAACGCCTTGGTCTGCGGATCTCGGACAACGGCGAAGGGCTGGCCGAAACGGACCTTGGTCAAGGCATATACCGGCTTGGCCGCCGCGAGCAGCTCGGCAAGGTCGTTTGCATCCATCCAGTCCCCAAGGATTTTTCCCGCCGTGTCACCTTTCTGGATCTCGCTGCGGAGGACTTCTCCCTGTTCGGGGTCCTGTTCGATGGTATAGCGCGGATTGGCCTCATAGACGTCGGCTTCCTTGGCGTCTTCCTCTTGGCCATCCTCTTTTTGCACCTCTTCCTCTTCATCCTGTTTGAATTCGTCCACGGCATGTTCGGGAGACAAGGACAACAGCCCTTCCACGTGGGAAACCACGTTTTCGAGCGGAGCGGGAAGGGGGGCGGCATCATCACGGAACCGGAGAAGCAGCGCGAGGCTGAGAAGGATAAGGCACAGGGAGATGATGCACCATAAAATCCGTCGCATGGGCAGACACCTGAATCATTACAAACGAGTTGAAGTTCGCCGGTCGCCGCGCGGAGCCGTTCCCGGATGACGGAAAGCGGCGGAGGGGACATTCCCCGGCGCGGCACGAAACATGCCTCATACCCTATTCGAACAGAACAACCTACCGTTTTTTTGGTAAAAATATTTTTACAAAGTGGTTGCCACCAGATCCGTTCCACAACAGCGGAAGTACGTTGAAGCCTGTTCGGGCCGTATGGAAAGCCGATACGGAGAACGGCGCAGTGAGGGGAGGTGCGGAACGACAGAAGCTATTCACCATGCTGGTTCTGATAAAAACGCGGAATAACGCGGTGTTAGCATGGTCATATTTCTCGGAGAAAAAATTTTTGTCCGAAAGCGAAAAAAGATCTTGCCAAGGAAGGGGCTTTTCGCTAGAAATTTCTTCGCGCCGAAGTGGTGGAATTGGTAGACACGCTAGGTTCAGGGTCTAGTGAAGGTTCCTTCATGGGAGTTCGAGTCTCCCCTTCGGCACCATTTTTTTAAGCCGTTGCAGTAACATGCTGTGACGGCTTTCTTTTTTTGTTTGAAGCCGTTGAGTGAAGGGCTGGAAAGCCCTGCATGAGAGCAAAGTGTGCCACTTTGTGCCACAAGCTAGGTCACAACTGCCGAAAATCGGCAAGGACCAGCTATGCGAACGTCCCACGGCGGAACCCCCACTAGAAAAAATTCCTCATCATCCTCACCTTCATTTCCCGCCTATCTTTACCGACGCGGCGATATCTTTTATTTTCGTCTGAGAATACCCACAGGAAAGCAAGGGAAAGACGTTCCTTCCGAGCTCCGGATAAGCCTGCGTACGTCCTATGTACGCAAAGCAAATTCTTTGGCGCGGCATATCTATTCCGAGCTTCAAGCGCTTTTACAACGTGGTGTGAACTATCAGACTATCCGTAAGCGTCTCAATGGGCTCCTTCGTGTCCTTTTGGAAAAAAACAATAGGCAGCCTGATTATCCTATCGTTGATGTTTCAGGCATCGATGAGATCAGCTATGAGGAATACTCTTTACGTCTTTTTCAAAATACACATCAGTTATTATTGAAAAGCAAAGAAAACCTTGAATGGGATATTAACAAAATTATTCCTTTACTGATTTATTCAGGATTATTTACAGAAAAAGAATTGGCAAAGGATGAAGATAAAATTCTAGCTACAAAATGCTATATGAAAATGATGGCTATGTTTAGCAGTCTTTTCAAAACAAGAGAATTTGGAAAATACGAATTTGAGGAAGATTTCTGGAAAGAGGGTTTAATTGGTAGAAAACAAAAGTTTTATGATATTGAACAAGAAAAAATTAAAAGATATTTGTTGTCTGAAACAATAGAAAATTATATCACTACGAAAGTATCTGACGGTGCATGGAAAGATCATGTTGTTCAGGAGCATAAAGGTAGATTGTTTTTTGCTTTGGATATTCTTGGTGATAGATATATTGACAGCATTAGCCGAAAGGATATTCGAGAGTTTAGAGATAAACTATGCAAACTCCCTCCCCATAGATTTAATCGAAAGGAGTATAAAGGAAAAAGCGTAGATGAGATCATTGCAATGAATCCTCATAAGAGGCTGAGTGTGACACGTATCAATATAATCATTGAAGCTATTTCAAGCTTGTTTGAATGGTGTATCAATGAGGGTATATTATGCAGTCATAATCCGGCAAAGGGATTACAGATTAAAGATGAAAGGTCTGTGATAGAGTTTAGAGAACCGTTCAGCGTTGACGATTTAAATAAAATTTTTTTATCAGATGAGTTTAAAGATAAAAAGCGTGTAAATGAAGCTTACTATTGGTGTCCGCTTATAAGTCTCTACTCTGGAATGCGTTTAGAGGAAATAAGTCAACTGAGTGTAGATGACGTTTATTTTGTAGATGGAATATGGGTTTTTGATGTGAATACTAAGCCATCACGGGATGGGAGAAATGATAAGCAGGTAAAGAACAAGAATGCAGTTAGGATTGTTCCTATGCATAATAAATTGATAGATCTTGGATTTATTGAATATGTTGATAGTATCAAGATAAAGGGAGAAGAAAGATTGTTTTACAAGTTAAATAAGACAGAAAGGTCTCCAAGATACGGAAAGCAGGTAGGTAAGAATTTTAGTGATATCATCAAAATATGCGGAATAAAGGGAAAGAAGAGTTTTCATTCATTGCGCCATACATTTAGTGATTTTTATAAAAAACGTCATCTTCAGAACGATGTGTTCAGACAGGTGTTTGGGCATGACATTCCTGAATTGGCGGCAAAACAGTATGGTTCAAAGTTTAGTCCAAAACAATGTTTTGATGAATTGATTAGTCAAATTGAATATGAAATACATGTATGAATTAGTTTAACTAAATACAGTCACTATATAAAAATAAGGTAATGATTTATGAATGGTTACTGTGAAAATGATTATATTTCAAATCAGCAAAAGGAGGATTTCTTTTTACGTATTGAATATTGTAAACGTCATTTTGAAGAATTTTCTTCAGAAGAAGAGTTTAATAAGTTAATATCCATAATACATGATCTTGAAAAGGAATATGAACTAATCGATGTCCGCGAGTGTATATATAAATACGACAGAGAAATTAGTTTATGTATGTATAATCCATCGAGTGACAGGAAAAATATTGAAATAGATATTGATACTGTATCTTTTTTATATGATATTTCTAAAAAGTATAAAGTATATGCATCTGATATTTTATATCCTACTGATATGAAAGATTTGCTTAATAGATTGGGCGACAAAAGTTTTTATTTGCCATTTTTTGATCCGTTTGATGAAGAAGATGATAGTATCCATACTTTTGAGAAATATGGATACCTTTTAGTAGCAAACGAATATGATAAAAAACTCAATATTTATATAGACTTTGATGATAAATATGAAAAACAGGACGATTTAATATTGCAATTAAGTTATGAGATATGTCTTTTTAAAGAAAATAAAGGTATTTATTTGTCAAATAGTGATAAGGAAATTTTAAATAAACTTGTGTCTGCTGACAAAACGGAATCATATAGAACAAATTCTTTTTATAAAAGGATAATTGGTTTGTATACTTGGGATATTTTAAGAGAAAACAGAAAGACAAATTTTACTGATATAAGGAATAGGATTGTATCTGAAAAACTATATAAGTATAATAAGAAAATATGCTCATTAGAAGAATGTAAAATGTGCTCTTCAAATGAAAATTGCTTAAAATCATTTATAATGAATTACAAGATAGCAGCATATTCAATCAAAAATCAAAAAACGACCCCGACATCTGAAACACCGGAAATGTATAAACCTACAGGAGAACATTATCTTGAGCGTTGTCCACTAGAAAATTAACAGTATATGCGAATAGTTTGAAGGCCTAGCGGTATACCGTCAGGCCTTTTCATATATTGCAGATAAGATTCAGTATGCGCGAATGTATCTTGGGAGGGGAACAAGCTTTTTGTCTTATTCCCCCCTGACATGGACACGAGAGCAAGTGTATTTCTCCGGATAAATAGGAAAGCACTCTTGGGAAGTAGTCTTCCTCTGTGCGGTCCGTTCCCCCTATTATCACAAAAACGGAGAAAGAGTCATGTCCGAATCACCCAAAAAGTCCCCCAGGCAACGGTTTCGTGAAGAACATGCGCAGTTTCTTGAAAGATTGTCCGCAGGCCTGACGGATCTTGAAATCATGCGCCAGATGGCGTGGAACAAGCTTCAGCTCAAGCGTCATCAGGCCGAGGCCTTTGCGGCTGGGCATCAGCGGACAAAGGCGGCTTACCAGACGGTTTCGCTGACAGACATGCCGGAGGACATTCGTAGGCTGTTTCCTGATGCGTCTCCGGACGCGCTGCTGAAGATCGAGACAGATGTTTCCGGTTTCATCGCCTCCCTGATGTAACAGTCCAAATGTGCGGGGGAGTTTTCCCCCGCAAAAGGAACTCCAGTATGTACGATGGACGGTCGCTACGAATCCGACGCTCGCGTGACAGGTTGCTTGAGGAAATTCGGGGTGCAAAGTTTTTTGCTGAAGTTCCCGAGAAGACCTTCTCCAAGTTGCCATTGCCACCCGTAACGAAGGAAATCGTTTCCGCAATTTCTTCCGCCAGACATGCGGATTTCAATCTCGTTTTTTTGGCTTGGCTCGGTGCCGTTGCCTTGGCGAACCACGGCAGGGCTTCCGTTTACCTTCCGGGAGCTGGAATTAAAAGCCCACTTTCCCTCCTGCTTATGGTTGGTGCGGAATCTGGAACCGGTAAATCTGCCGCCACTGTGGAGTTTTTAGATTTTTTCAAGAAAATTGATGAAAAAATTTTACTCCACTACGAAGAGCTCAATGCCAAGATTGCCGTCGACAACAGAGTGCGGGTTCGTCGCATGCGAGAGCTTTGTAACTCCTACATGCGTACGGGAAATCCTGAACAGTATGAGAAAATGTTACAAGCCGAGAAAGAAAAGAAAACCAAATTGGTGCCTCCATGTTTTACGCTTTCTGAGCTCACAAGCGCCGCCTATTCCCAACGCATGGCCTCCCAAGGTTTTGTAGGAAGGATTGATCCGGAGGGCATACCACTGCCCAAGGGGGCAATGGATCAGCTCCGCAAATATTGGTCAGGCGAACCCCATGCTCAGGATTGTATTTCACGTGGGCAGACTGTAAGTTACGATCCCGCTATCATTGACGTTACCTTCACGCAACTCGGGCCTTTCCAAGCATTGCTCCATGATCAGGAAGCGAATAATCGCGGATTGATTGCACGCATGCTTGTCTACCGACACTTGCCTGATGAAATCGTCTATAGGCACGAGAGGTATCCTTTGAGCGATGAGATACGGCAACGCATGGAAAACGTTTTATCCCGAATCATTGGGGCACTAGATGCCGTGCATGAAAAGGCGTGCTTTAGCATGGAGTTAAGCCATGATGCGGAACAATTTTGGAATAGTGAAAATGAACTCTGGATGCAGGAGCTGAGAAATTGGGAAGAGCTTTGGAAAATTGAAGAATGGGTAAGACGTATAGGGGAACATGCTCTCCGTATTGCGGGGATACTTCACCTTGCAGAGTACTCTGATCCGGAAATTTCTTCAATTGATGAAAGCGAGATACGTCTTGCGTTCGATATCCTTGATGTCTTTGCTCATCACATGCAGATATGTGCTCGTAGTACGGCTGATGAGCGTGAACAAGCCTGTGCACGCGATGTTGCCTTATGGATTTTGGAGTACAACGTGGAAACGTTCATTGCAACTCAACTGAAGCAACGTCTCAAGTCCTCTTATCGGGCATCTGAAATTGATGTGGCGCTTTATTGTCTTGAGCAACACGGGATCATTGCATCTATCGACAATGATATCACCCTTCGGAGAAGAGGAAGGCCACGAAGTTGTGAATACAGAAATTTGTACTTTCAACCTAGTCTGATATGAAGCGAAGAGGTTGATAAATTCAATGTATTTCAATGGGGATAGGGACAATGCCTTATCCCCATCACTTATCTATGACATCAAGGAGAAGAATCCAGTCATACGGTTATACTCATGACAAAAACTATACCACTGTCAATGGGATGGCAGTAGGATTTATTACCTTGCAACCTTATGTAGCATTTTATATTCTGATATGATGTAAGGTGACATCTTCTGTTCTCAATGCAACGCTGAATCAGGTTTATGCGTTCTGGATGAGAGAAGGGATATTTTCAAAATTGAAAATGATTTTTTAGGTTCTATTAAATGATTTTAGCGCCTAAAAAATATATTTTGGGGGTTGCTTTTTTTCGTCTCAACTGTTCGCTAGATTCAGTAAGTTTGAAGAAAAGATATTTTAAGTTATCAAGGGATATATACATATGCATAGTTTTTAGTAATATGATTTTGCCTGTGCGATGTGCGTTTACAAACCAAAATCTGTGCGATGAATTTACCGATAGGAGAGCGAGAAATGACCCGTCGCACGCCGCACAAGTCGCACAGTACTTTAGTATATTAAATAAAAAATACAAGTAGGTTGGCTAAGTGGGACGCTTTCAGAATATCTTTTGAAGTATACTTGGGAATAGTTTGTAGAAATTGATGTAAGGAATAGGTCCATGCACGTACAGCGTGCATGGACCTCTCTTTTTTGCACATGGTAATAGAGCAGGCCTTTGCTCACAAGCTGGAAGGCTTTTTACCCTTCACTCCTGTTGCCTAACTATGAGTTTATATTTGTTATCGTGCTCAGAAAATTATTTGTATTTATTTAGAATCATTATGACGTAACAATATAGCGTCGTCAGCCTCAGCTTGCGATTTGGAGATATGCCGGTCTTAGAGATAACCTTATATTTTTTGTAGAAGTATATATCTGTGTATTAACCAAAGAATTTTAGATTTTGTATCTCTATGTAGATTATCAAAAGATAACTTTATAGTGTTTGTATAAATATCCTGATTGATCCTTTTCTGACTATAATATGTAGTTAAAAATATATCAAAAGGATCACGTCATGGAAACTCAAAATGTAAAAGTTTGTTATGTTGTAAACACGAATGAAGAAGTAAAATCAATTTATAAAATTGATGACACGCCGGATAAAAGAAATGATGCGAGATATCAGGGTGCAACAGCTTTTTCTGTGTATTCATATTCTTTTTATCCTGAAAGATGGAAAGAAGAGCCTGTACGTTATGGTGATTTGAGTGTCTGTATTTATGATAATGATGACGCTGAAAAAGCGTTTGAATATTTTAAAAGTTTTATTAAAATTATAAGTAGTGTTTATGATATTAATCCAGATATATTTAGATATGTCATTACCTGCGATAATAGATACTACCTTATTATTCCAGCATGGTGCTTTGGAGGTGAAAACGGAGATATTTATTTGCCTAGAATATATAAAAGTATGGTTTTTAAAATGTTAGATTCGTACAGAAATTATTGTTCGAATATATTGAATATTGATATATCGTTATATAGCATGGGAAAATTAGGATTCATTTATGACGAAAATGCAAGATTGAGCAACGGAAGATATGCTGTTCCCGTGAAATGGTGCGAAATAGATTCGCTTTCTTTTATTGAGCTTATGGAATTAACCTTACAGGAACGAGTCGTTTCTGATGTAAATATTGAGCACAATATAAACGATAAATTGAAGAAACTTTTTATATCATCTCAAAATGAGATACACTCAAACGATTCTTATAAAAATTTAATGAAGAAATTTGAGTATCTTTATGAATGTGACTTCATTCAACATTGCATTAAAGATATTGAGATCATAAGCGATGTGGAAAGGATGTATCTATTTATTGTTTTGATGAAGTTTGGGAAGGAAGGAGCTAAAATATGCCATGAACTGGCAATGTGTCGTGAAAATTACTCATATGATACGACAGAAAAAGAAATCAGACGTGCTACATTCGTATATGAACCTATAACATGTGATAAAATCAATAAAATTTATTCATGTGAATCTGTTTGTGATGTTACGATGCCAATGCTATTGTTTCAGAAATCAATCATAGATAACAATCCAAATATTTCATGTTACAGGAATCTTGATGATGGATTATATTTTCTTACAAATCCTGATGATGAAAGCAGCAAACAAAAAATCAGTAGTAAAATAGAGGTAAAAGCACAGACACGAGATATTAAGAGCATTTCATGGGGAAAATTGGTTGAATTTTTAGATGGTGATGATGTCAAGCATGAGCTGGTCATCAAAAATGCTGAGTTTAAGGGAAATGGCGAATGTGTTCTCGAAAAGCTTCTGAACGAAGGGCTATGGATTGAACCAACGAGAAAGAGCAAGGAACGAGTCTTGGGATATATCCAGACTATGCAACCGGATTGCAGGGTAAAGCTTGTAGATCGTTCAGGATGGTTGGGGAGGGATTACATTCTTTATGATAAATCATTCGGAGCCAGCACTACTGAAAAATTCATGCCTTCATATACGCTTCATAAAAACCCATATGCCGTGTCCGGCACTCTTGAAGAATGGAAGGATAACATTGCAAAGATGTGTGAGGGCAACCCCCTGATTGAATTTGTGTTGTCTTTTGCTTTTGTCGCTCCTTTACTCACGCCATGCAATAAGGATGGATTCGGTATTCATTTATTCGGCCATTCCTCAAGTGGGAAGACCACGACATGCCGTGTGGCGTCTTCTGTTTATGGAAAAGGAGATCAACATGGATTTATGACTCAATGGAGAACGACAGATAATGCTTTTGAATCATTGGCTGCCCAGAGGAACGACAGTTTGATTTGTCTCGATGAAATAGGTCAGGCTCCTTCAAAGTCCGTTGGTGAGATTGTTTATATGGCTATGAATGGTGTCGGCAAGGGAAGGGCAACACGTGAAGGCAATGCAAGAAGTCGTCATGAATGGCGTATAACATTACTCTCCAATGGTGAAAAGACTTTGAATGACAAGATAAGCGAAAATGGTAAGGACAAGATGATGGCTGGTCAATCTGTCCGTGTCATTGATATAGAAGCTGATGCAGAAATGAATATGGGAATATTTACAAAACTCCCACAAGGAATGGATAGTAAGACATTCAGTACGTATTTATCTCATTCAGCAATCAAATATTATGGTAGTCCCATTGAAGACTTTTTAACTATATTAACGACTGATAAGGAACGATATGCATCTTTTGTCTTAGAAAAATGTGAGCATTTTATTCAGGAATACTGTCCCAAGGACGCTTCAGGACAAGTGGTGCGCGTTGCCGATCACTTTGGAATGATAGCCGGAGCGGGTGAACTTGCGATTCAGTTCGGGATTTTGCCGTGGGATTGTGGAACCGCGATTGCCGCTTCTGAGTATTGTTTCAAAAAATGGCTTGAGCGTCGTTCGAGTGTAGGGGATCTCGAAGTTGAAGAGGTACTCAAACGGATTAAGATTTTTATTCGAAAATACGGAGACAGTGGTTTTAAGGAGATAACTTACAGTAATGTGGGGTCTTGTTATGCGGAGTTCTTTGGGTATAAGTTTAAAGAAAATGATACGATGATTTATTTTATCTTGTCAGAGCCTTTTGAAAGGGAAATTCTTCGGGGCGTATCCAAGAAGAGTGTAAAAAATAAACTTGTAGAGTTGGGCTGGATAGCAAGAAATAGTAATGGAAATATCATGGAGACGAAACGAATTCCGGACAAGAACGCGAATATGAGAGGATGGGCTTTGATTCCATTCAAGTGGGAAAATGAAGTTGTCCAGAATGATGTTGAAAAAGGTAAAGTTCATCAGTTTAGTTTTGATTCTAAAAAGATGAGTGAAGAAAATATATTTTAAATAGTATCTGTGCGATGTGCGATTCCGAATGAAAACTGTGCGACGAATTTGCCGACAGGGTAGTGAAAAATAGCCTGTCGCACGTCGCACAAGTCGCACAGTATATTTTTTATATAGAGAAAAAATTAGTTTATAGAAAAAAGAGTTGCATTTATAAAGAATGCAACTCTTTTTTGTAACCTGATTGAATAGTGTTTGATATGAAAAAAATGGTGTTTTGATGTGCGTCGCACGTCGCACACATATTACAGAATAAAATTAGACAGAACATAGATATTGGATAGATTTTTGATGCAGAATATGCCTGAAAATGGGAAAATATTGTCATGAAATGATTCTCATAATGCACGTCGCAGAAAGTATATTAAAAATACTGTGCGTGCTGTGCGACGTGCGACAGAGAATGTATAGAATATGTAGATAGTATTATATATCTAAATGTAATTACATAATAAAAATAAGTTATTCTTTTTTTTATTAAAATAATAAATATTAATATAATATGTAGAAAAAGACAAAATATTTTACAAAAGGAAAGTAACATGATGTTAGAAGAGCAATTATTTTTTGAAAAGTTAGAAAATGAATTACCACCTGTGTTCACAAGAAACGAAGTCTCAAAACTTACAGGTGGTCTGATTAAGCCTAAAACACTATCCAATCTTGATGCACTGTCTAAAGGACCAACAATCAAAATACGATTTGGCAAAAAAGTTGCTTATGAGAAGGATAATTTTATTCATTGGTTAAGATGTCAAGTTCAACATTGATAGATATTGTTTTCTTGCGTAATTAGTAAATTATGTTATAAATAAGGACGGATGGTATGAAATATTGTGAAGATGATCTTCCTGTTAAAATAGTTTTTGCTAATGATTTGCTTAAATTTTTTGGTGATGCTCTCGTTGCCATGCTCAATGAAGAAAACCCTCCTGCCATACCATCTTCTGTGCGAGAAATGCTTACGGAATGTGCTGAGCTAGGAGGATTGGAATTATTGGATTTGTATCAAGAAGTTGTCGATCTTATAGATGAATATAGAAGAAGCAAATAAATCTGACTTGAAAATGAAAACATTCTCCTGTATCGTTGTTTAAAACGATACAGGAGGTACATCATGGCTCTTGAAGATAAGGATCTGTTCAATGCTATTTTTAATAAATATAGCGATCAACCTATAGAATTTGTCATGGAACAATACGAGAAGGCGAAAATTCTTAACCTTGAAATCGAACGTAGGCAGAGTTTGCGGAGTTGTGTTGATATCACACCTTCATCTGTCGCACAGAATGCCGAGGAACTCAAACAAATAGAAACGACAGTTGATTCTACTCCTAAAAAGAAATTTACCAAACGTGATCTTGTCATCAAACCTAACGAAGCCATTACGGATGAGGCAATTAAATGTTGTCTGTGTGGAAAAGAACGTTCTTCTCTTACTTTGAGACATCTTGCTACGCATGGTATCAGTGTTGATGAATATAAAAAATTGTGTGGATATGCTCCTGGACAAAAACTAATGTCAAATAATCATGCTAAAAAAGTTTGCGATAACGTTATGAAGGCGCAACAAGCAAGAGGAAAAGTAAAAAAGGATGTCATTATAGAAAAAATCAATAAAGAATATGAAAAATCAGAATAATTTATATATTTATTAAAAAGCTATGCTGTCGTACTTTAGATGTACACAGCATAGCTTTTTTATTTTTGTCTGATATGAGGATATGTCATGCAGCAGGCTTCTATCAAAAAATATTAGAATTATTCGTATCAATTGGTGGAATAGTATAGAAAAATAGTTTGCGATAATGGAGAATCTTTTACTGGAAGTGGGTTGGAGATGCCTACCTTGGACAGTTATTTCAAAGCACATGATCAGTCAGTTTCTGTGACGCATCGCTATCCCGTAAGGCTGATTCCTGACGTATTCTGAAAATACATTTCCTCCATCTTGGGGATTCTCTTTTGTAGCGTTCTGCGATAATTTTAAATGCCCTATTTTTTCTCAGGAGAGCACCCATGACCTTCCAAGATCTTCTTGCCAAGTATCGCGCCATTTCCTTTTCAGAACGGGACAAGGGAGATCGCTTTGAACGCCTGATGCAGGCTTTTCTACAAACAGTACCGTGGTATGAAGGCAAGTTCCAGCATGTCTGGCTCTGGCGGGAGTTTCCGTACAAGGAAAACCTCGGAGGCAAGGATACGGGCATAGACCTCGTTGCCCAGACGGTGGAAGGCGATTTCTGGGCCATTCAGTGCAAGTGCTATGATGAAAAGGCCAAGATTGACAAACCCGCTGTGGATAGTTTTCTGGCCACGTCCAGCAAGCAGTTCGTCAACGATCAACACCAGACGACTTCTTTTGCCTTGCGCCTCTGGATTTCTACTACCAACAATTGGGGCAGCGAGGCTGAAAACGCTATCCGGCATCAGGTGCCTCCAGTACAACGCATAAGCCTCGCGGACCTGAAATCGGCTCCTGTGGACTGGAAGGCTCTGGACAGCGGTATTTCCGGTTCAGAAGCCCGTCAGCACAAAAAGTCTCCGCGTCCTCATCAGGAGAAGGCTATTGCGGTCTTTCATGAGCATTTCCAGACTAAAGATCGCGGCAAACTCATCATGGCCTGCGGTACGGGCAAGACGTTCACCTCTCTGAAAATTATGGAGAAGGAAACCGGTGGCAGGGGAGTGGTGCTGTTTCTGGCTCCGTCCATTGCGCTTGTGGGACAAACGCTCCGAGAGTGGACGGCGGAAAGTTCCATACCCATTTTTCCCATCTGCATTTGTTCCGATCCGGAAGTCAGTAAAAGCAAGAAAAAAAGTGATGATGACACTGACGGTTACAGCGTCACAGATTTGGCTTTTCCCGCATCAACGCGAGTGACGGACATCGTGCGACAGTTCCGTCTGTCTGAAAAGTTTCACAAGGATGGAGTGGTCGTTGTTTTTTCCACATACCAGTCCATTGCTGTTGTCGCCAATGCTCAGAAAGAATTCCAGCGGGGTTTTGACCTGATCATCTGCGATGAGGCTCACCGCACCACCGGCGTCACGCTGAAGGATGAAGACGATTCCGCCTTCGTTAAGGTACATGACAACACCTTCATTCAGGCGAAAAAACGTCTGTACATGACGGCTACGCCGCGCCTGTACGCGGAGGAGAGCAAGAAAAAGGCCAAAGAAGCCGATGCCTATCTTTGTTCCATGGATGACGAGGCCATGTATGGGCCGGAAGTTTTCCGCATCGGTTTTGGCGAGGCCGTGGATAAGAACCTGCTGGCGGACTACAAGGTGCTGGTCCTGACTTTGAGTGAAAGTCAGATTCCCGCCGCTTTGCAGGAGGCCGTGGCTGATCGGAGCAAAGAAATAGATACGGATGACGCCAGCAAGCTCATCGGCTGTATCAACGCGCTCTCCAAACGGATGCTTGTTGACGAGGGGCTTTTGAAAGCCTCCGATCCCTCGCCCATGCGCAAGGCTGTGGCGTTTTGTCAGAACATCAGGACGTCTCAAAAAATCAGTGCGGTCTTCTCCAGCTTCAAGGACAGCTATTACGACAGTCTGACGCAGAAAGAGCGAGAGGAAATGGTGGGCGTTGCCGCCGAGCATGTGGACGGCACCATGAGCGCCACGACGAGGGATGAAAAGTTGGCGTGGCTCAATGCCTCGCCTTCCGACGGTAATGAATGCCGTATTCTGACCAATGTACGCTGTCTTTCTGAAGGGGTGGACGTCCCTTCGCTGGATGCGGTTCTTTTTCTTTCAGCGCGCAACTCCCAGATCGACGTGGTGCAGTCCGTTGGGCGCGTCATGCGTACTGCGCCGGGCAAGAAGTTTGGTTATATCATCATTCCGGTGCTCATTCCCGCCAATGTCACGCCGGAAGAAGCGCTCAACGACAACAAGCGTTTTGCCGTAGTCTGGACGGTACTCAACGCATTGCGTGCGCACGATGACCGGTTCAGCGCCACGGTCAACAAAATTGAGCTTAACCGCCATAAACCTGCCGGTGGCGGCTCCGTGCTGATCGGCGGTATTGGTGACGGCTCTGGAACAGATACGGGTGACAGAATTTCCGGAGGAGACGGCAAGGCAAAAGCCGTACAGCTTCCCCTTCCGCAATTGAAGGAACTACAAAACGCCATTTACGCCCGCATGGTACAGAAAGTCGGTAACAAGCGGTATTGGGAGCAATGGGCTGCTGACGTAGCAAAAATTGCCCAAGGGTACATGGAGCGCATCAACCGCCTGATTGCCGCGCCCGGTCCGCATAAAGCCGCTTTTGACGATTTTCTTGACGGATTGCGCAAGAACATCAATCCATCCGTCACGCCCGGAGAAGTGGTGGAAATGCTGGCTCAGCACATGATCACCAAGCCGGTGTTTGAAGCCCTATTCGATAACTACTCCTTTGTGCGGAGCAATCCCGTTTCCAAGGCTCTGCAAGGCATGGTCAACCTTCTGGAAGAACAGGCTCTGGAAAAGGATACGCTGGTTCTGTCACGCTTCTATGAATCCGTGAAAATGCGTGTTTCCGGCATCGACAATGCCGAAGGCAGACAACGCATCATCATCGAGCTGTATGACAAATTTTTCCGCACTGCCTTCCCCCTGACAGTGGAAAAGTTGGGCATCGTGTATACGCCGGTGGAAGTCGTGGATTTCATCAACCGCTCCGTGGCCGATGTACTGCAAGCCACGTTCGGACGTTCGCTGTCGGATGAGAACGTGCATGTGCTCGATCCGTTCACCGGCACGGGGACCTTCATCGCACGCATGATCCAAAGCGGACTCATCAACGCGGAAGCCTTGCCGCGCAAATACGCTTATGAACTGCACGCCAACGAAATCGTTCTTCTGGCGTATTATATCGCTTCCATTAATATCGAAAACGCATACCATGCAACACAGAACGAAGACGTAGCCTATACGCCCTTCAACGGCATCTGTCTGACGGATACTTTCCAGCTTGGAGAAATGGACGATACCAACTGGCTCTATGCCCCGGCGTTGCCGCAAAACTCCGAACGCGTACAGGCGCAGCAGAAAACGCCCATTCAGATCATTATCGGCAATCCTCCGTATTCCGTGGGGCAGAAGTCCGCTAATGACGATGCGCAGAATCAGTCCTATCCCAGACTGGAAAAACGTATCGGCGTTACCTATGCCGCGCAATCGAATCAGACCAACAAAAACTCTCTGTACGATTCCTACATCAAGGCATTCCGTTGGGCATCCGACAGGCTGAACAAAACGCAGGGGGGCATCATCGCCTTTGTTTCCAACGGCTACTGGCTGGACGGCAACGCGATGGACGGTTTCCGCAAATGTCTGGAAAAGGAATTCAGCGTGGCCTATATCTTCAATCTGCGTGGCGCGATACGCGGGAAAATAGGGGAGGCCGCCAAGAGAGAAGGCAAAAATGTTTTCGACATTATGACTGGTGTTGCTATCACTGTTTTGGTAAAAAATTCCGCCCATATTGGCAAGGCTTTTATCAATTATTACGATATTGGCGATTACCTGAGTCGAGAAGAAAAGCTCGCTATTATTACCAAAAAACGCAGCGCCCTCAATCCTGATATGAATTGGCTGCAGCTTCACCCCAACGCGCATGGGGACTGGCTGAATCAGCGCAATGATACGTTTGGCAATTTTATTCCCCTAGGAGACAAAGATAATAAGAACAATAAACAAACGTTTTTTGTACCGCATTATTCCAATGGGCTGAAAACACAGCGGGATGCATGGTGCTACAACGCTTCAATGGCAAAGTTGACTGACAATGTCAAACACACCATTGCTTTTTATAATAGCCTTGTGCACTCGAAAAAAGAAGAACGTCCTTTGCCGCCTGTCTCCAGCAGGGATATTAACATGACGCGGGCATTTCAGAATGATCTAGCGAAAGAACGTGAAAAAATATTCCATCAAAATTCCATATTTACTTCAATATATAGACCGTTTACAAAGATGAACTGCTATTTCCATCCATCACTTAATGAAATGGTCTATAAAATACCGTCCATTTTTCCGACGAATGAGACGAAAAACTTGATGATTTGTGTCAATGGTATTGGTGATAGAAAAGGATTTTCTACGACTATATCGAAATACATAACAGATATTCAGCTTCTTGAAAATGGTCAATGCTTTCCGCTCTACTATTACGAAAAACGCTCAGTCTATCAGCCAACTCTGTTTGACGGGGATGATAACGCACAATACACCCGCAAAGATGGTATTACTAATTTTATTCTTGAGCGTTGCCGGGAAAATTACGGACCTAAGGTGACGAAGGAAGACGTTTTTTACTATGTCTATGGCCTGCTGCACTCGCCGGACTACCGCAAGACCTTTGCGGCGGACTTGAAGAAGATGCTGCCGCGCCTGCCGCTGGTGGAAAAGCCCGTTGATTTTTGGTCTTTCAGCAAGGCTGGACGCTCACTGGCCGATCTGCACCTGAATTATGAAACACAACCCGCCTGCCCTAAAGTAAAGGTGGAAGGTGCGGAAAGCGGCAATTTTCGTGTGCAGAAGATGCGTTTCCCAAACAAGGGAGACAAGTCAGTAATTGAATACAATCCGTGGATTACGATTTCCAACATCCCGCTGGACGCCTACGAGTATGTGGTCAACGGACGTTCCGCCATTGAATGGATTATGGAGCGCTACCAAATCAAAACCGACAAGGCCAGCGGAATCACTAACGATCCTAATGATTGGGCAACGGAACATGGTAAGCCGCGTTATATTCTGGATTTGCTGTTGAGCATTGTGACAGTGAGTGTGGAGACGATGAAGATTGTGCGAGGGTTGCCAGCTCTTTCGTCCGCGGGACAAGCCGCAACGGTTACACCGGAAGATGTTGCCGCCACCAGACCAAAATCACATCCGCAAGTATTCCCCCACCCAGGGCGCGAAGCGGCAATTCGTCAGCTGCTACCCTATATCCTTCAAGTACAACCTGGTATGGCACAAGACAAAGCCTTCCAACGGGCATGGCTGGCTACCTTTCCCGATGCTTGCGCCACCTTGCTTGCGGACAAGGCCTCGGCTTTCAATACGGCCTTTGCCCAGTCGGAATTGGGGCAATGGACTTTCGCTCAAGATGACCCGGTTCGCGTAAAAAATCTTTGGAAGTCATGGCAAAATAACTTGGGAATTTCTATAACTGCCAATATGGAGTGTTTTTTCTCCGGAGATATTCGGTACCCCATTCAGGGAATAGAAGCCGTGCTCCCTTTCATTCTGGAAGCAGGAGATAATTACGATCAAGGCATTGACCAGCTTTTGGCACAAGAGCGTTTCCAGAAAGCCAGCCACAAACTGCAAGCCTGTTTTACCATGCTTGCAGAAGCCCAAGAGGCCATAGCCGCATGACGAGGAGGTTAACTTGCAATTTGATTCTTCTTCCACGCCAAAGCTGTGGTTCAAGCGAATTGTCCTTTTCAAGGCGCTGAACCCCATCGAGATTATACGCGAAATTGTCCTGCATCGTGGCCTGAATATCATTGTGGGCAAGTCCTCCCGCAATCCGGCTCTGGCAAACAATCCAATGGCTATGTCCGGGCATTCCGTTGGCAAGACAACCTGTTGTCGCCTTCTACGCTACTGCCTTGGCGAACAGCATTTTTCCACGGAAAGCGGGGAGCAGCGCCTTCGGGCAAGCCTTCCGTATTCTTGGGTTGGCGCGGAGCTGGAGATAGAAGGAACTCCTTGGGCTGTTCTCCGTCCCTTGGGTGCGCAAAAAGCTCCATCTGCCGCCGAACAGGATACTTCCATTGAAGAATTGGCTGCCGCTCCCCAGAAAGGTGCCAGCTATTTTGAGTTTCGCCAGGAACTGAACAAATTGTTGCCTCCTGGAGTCCATCATCCAGAACTTACTTACAAATGGGAACACCTGTTATCATGGATGACACGGGATCAGGAGTGCCGACTCAGAAAATTTGAAGTCTGGCGGGATGCCGAGAGTGGTTCCGATGTGCCGGGGTTTCGCAAGCCAAAAGAATACCCGATACATCTGGTTCGCGGGGTGCTCGATCTGCTGACTCCGCAAGAATCCGAATGGAGCCATACCTTGTCGGAGCTTGCAAAACGGCAATCAAGCTTGAAGGAAGAACAGCGCAGCGCGTCGCAGGATGCCGACTATTTTTATCGCGATGCAAGCAGACGGCTTGCCGAGTTCGTTGGAGAGTTTCCGGACACCAGAGCAGATTCCGCGCCACGACTGGATGGCCCGGTCATGCAAGCAGAAACTCGTAAGCTCAAATTCCGCGAAGAATACGAAAAGCTAGAAAAACAATTTGAGGAGACAGACCACAAATTCCGCAATTGGCAACGCTATGTTGATAACGCGCTGGAAAGGAAAAGACTGCTTGACGCTTTAAGTGTGGCGACTCTACCCGCGTCCGTGACGCAGCCGCTACAAACAAAGCTATCCACCGAATACGAACAAAAGCAGAAAGAATTGGCGGATATTTCCGCCCAGGTAGATAGCGGCGGTGAATGTTTACTGGTCGATCAGATGCCCCTGGCACAATGTAGTTATGTTACGGCGCATATTGAGGAGTTGAAAAATTTTAAACCCGTCCTCAGTTTGTCGGCGGAGTGTCAAAAACGGGCTATTGCGGAAATGGATGCAAAACAACGCGAAAAAATTCAAGCCATAATCAACCAGAAAACAGCCGCCCAAGATGCTCTGGATAAGGCCGTGCGACAGGCGGAGCGCTATGACGGTGAGCGCAAAAAGGTTCTAAAGAAACTCTCTTCGCTTGAAAAAGAAATGGATCGACTGGATCGGGCATTACAGGCATTTCAACATGCAGAACGGCTCGCTGCGGGAGACGTGCAAAACTCTAAAATCCACCAGCTCAGGGAAAGACTGGAAAAAATTGATTCGGAAATCCACTACGCAAAAAATCAGTTGGACTTTTACCGAGAGCAGTCCGCAAAAAAAGGCCAAGAGCTACAAAAACTTTTTGATGAACTCGTGCGACGAATTCTTAAGGCTGATTATTCCGGTTCGATTACAACGTCCGCCGTGGATTTCACACCACAAATACAGCAGGGCAGTGCTATTGCTGGCGCAGCTGTGGAAAGTCTGAGTTTTCTCTTGATGGACATCACTTCTATGTTGGCCGCTTCAAGAGGAATCGGGTACCACCCTGGCTTTTTGGTGCACGACAGCCCGCGTGAAGCTGATCTTGATATTGGCCCCTATCATAGTCTTTTTACCGAGATGGCAACACTCACCAAAGAGAATGGTGGCAAAGATAGCGCACCTTTCCAATACATCATCACTACGACAACTGAGCCACCTGCAGAGCTGAATGATCTGATACGCCTGTCACTTGCAGCGTACCCCGAAGAAATGATGCTTTTCCGGCAGAGGCTGAGGAACATGGGAGCGTTGATTGGGGATGCTGAATAGGTGTCATTCTACGGATTTCAGTGGAAGGATGCTCCTGATGAATACGGTCCGCACGAAAACCTGTACTATCGGTTTGTCGGGTGGAGCAAACTCGGTGTGCTCAATAAAATTTTTACTAAGTAGACAAATCAGACGCCTTTTAATAGCATCCCTGATGCTCTCTCCACCTACCTCAAGACTCACCGCACAGCGGCAAGTCTGCTCAAAAAGGGCATTCTCCACATCTCATCGGTCGAATGAAAGGAGACCTAAATTCCAAACTCCATATCGTTTGTGCCGGGCATAGGCGTCCCGTCCTGCTTTTGCTGACTGAAGGGCTGGTCAGCGACCTACAAGGGGCAGCCATCCTCTAGTACCTCCTCCCCAAACAGTACGTTTCCGGCAGACGGAGGCTATGACGTAACGTGGTTGCGCGAAGCTCTGAAAACTAGAGGGATGACGGTCTGCATGCACCCTGAAAAACCAGAAATGAAGCATTTTCCTTTGACAACACGCTGTATAACTAGCGGTATCTTATTGAAAATACATTCAGCAGGCTGAAGGATTGGTACCTATCACGACTCGGTATGACCCTGTGCCCATATCTTTTTCTCAGCTATCTGCCTTGCTGTTACCGTTATCTTTTATCTTAATTAATGAGTCCTGACTCTAGCCTGATGTGAGGATACGTCATGTGGCAGATTTCTATCAAAGATGTTGAAAATATCCGAATTGGACAGGCGGAAAACCTCAGCGCGGGAACAGGGTGTACGGTTGTCATTTGCGATAGAGGCGCACCGACTGGGCTGGATATTCGCGGAGGTGGACCCGCAACGCGAGAGACAGGCTTGCTTTCTCCTCTTGCAAGCGCCGACAAAATACATGCGATTGTGTTGAGCGGAGGAAGTGCGTTTGGTTTGGACGCGGCTGGTGGGGTGATGCGTTATCTGGAGGAACGGCACATCGGGTTTGACGTGGGAGTGACCAAAGTACCCCTTGTATGCCAGTCGAGCTTGTTTGATCTGACCGTTGGAGATTGTGCTGTCCGTCCCGATGCCCATATGGCGTATGCCGCTTGCGTCGCGTCGGAAAAAGGAAACTATCGAGATGGAAACTACGGTGCGGGTACAGGGGCAACGGTCGGAAAGTATCGGGGTATGAGCTATTGCATGAAATCCGGTATCGGAAGCCACGCCGTCCAAATTGGTGAGCTGAAGGTTGGAGCACTGGTCGCAGTAAACGCGCTGGGTGACGTTTATGACTGGAAAACGGGGAAAATGGTTGCCGGTATGCTGAACGGGGAAAAGAACGACTTTCGTCCGACCGTCGAGGATATGTATGCTGGCTATACGGTCATAGAAAACAAGTTTACCGGCAATACAACCATCGGTATTGTCATGACAAACGCTTGTTTCGATAAGTCCAGACTTTGTAAAATCGCTGGAATGGCACAAAATGGTCTTGCCCGCTCTATACGCCCCGTACATACGTCAGCTGACGGAGACAGCGTCTACGCCATGTCTGTTGGCACTGTTCAGGCTGACATGGATATGGTGGGTACGCTGGCTGCCGACGTCATGTCGGAAGCCATTTTGAGCGCAGTAAAAAATGCTGAAACAGCGTATGGTTACATTTCCGCAAATGATTTTTTAACCGAATATTGATATCCTTCCTCCGCCTAGGCAAGAGAAGGAAGTCAAACGATAGATAAATGATTACGCGAAAGACTACGACTGTACCAGCAAATTCCCTTAAAGTAGTCTTCGGGGGGAGCTATGAAAAACAAAATTGACGAAACAAGTCTGGATAATGCCCACAGGTTGTTTGATTCCGGTGTTCTCGACACCATGGAAGTCGGTACGACCAAGGGACTTCAGCAGATTCACAAGTATCTGTTCGATGGGCTATATGATTTTGCGGGCGTTATCCGCGAGGTAAATATTTCCAAGGGGAATTTTCGTTTTGCTAATAGTCTGTATTTGAAGGAAGCTCTCGCCGCTATTGAAAAAATGCCCGAGAGGACCTTTGAGGAAATTATTGCCAAATACGTGGAAATGAACATCGCCCACCCCTTCACGGAAGGGAATGGACGTTCTACACGTATCTGGTTGGATATGATCCTGAAAAAGAACCTTCAGAAGGTCGTAGATTGGCAGCAAATAGACAAAGATCGTTACCTGCAAGCGATGGAAAGAAGCCCTGTCAATGATCTGGAACTGCGTGTGCTTATCCAGCCGAACCTGACAGCCAGGATCAATGATCGCGAAGTCATATTCAAGGGAATTGAACAGTCCTACTACTATGAAGGATTCAGAAGAAAGCGATGCTCTTTACGGCGCGTTAGATAAAGAGAGGTTCTCTGTCTAAAGAACCTCTCTTTATGTTTTGATTAATATATAAGCTTATCGTTTTCAGATGATTTTATAAAATTTTTGAATGCATATTTTATTTTTCCATAACCAGTTTGTTTCTCATCAATTTTACCGTCTGAAAAACATTCAATGTGATCTTTGTATATCAAAAATGTAATTTTATTATATGTATCTCCAGATAAATATATTTCAACCTCGTCAAAGTTATTACTTCTTTTTATATTTATATCTTGTATTTTAAAGGCCTGATAGTAATACCTTTTAAAAAATATTTTATTTTTAATAAAAGAATGCTGTTTTTGTTTATCAATTTCCAAATAATTAAAATTTATATCGAATGTAATACATTCTGATTTTTTATCATTTAAATAATTTCCAGATATTTGCTTTGATAGTTTTTCTATTATTATCTTTTTTTCTTTATCTTTTTTTAATTTCTCCTCTTTTTTTAATTTCTCCATGTTTAATATTTCTTGTACTTTTCTTCTTTCTTCTTGTTGTCTCCTCTTTTCCTCTTCTTGTTGTCTTCTCTTTTCTTCTTCTTGCTGTTTTCTCTTTTCTTCCTGCTTCATTTTTAGTTCATACTGCTCTTTATTGTATTTTTCTTGCAATTCTTTAATAAATTTTTCATTTTCTTGTTTTACTTTGTCTGGATATAACAAATCTGATATAGTAAGATTATTTATTTGAGTTTTATTATTTATATTTTTATCTGTAATTAATAAAAAATCTACGCTTTTACCATATGAATTGATAAATTCTTTTTTACCTTCTTTGTAGTTTAATCTATAATCCGTGATTGAAAATGATATCCATTGCATGGGGTCATTTTTGTGATCAAATTCTAATTCTTGTAATGTTAACATCTTTTCGCTGTAATCAATTTTATATATATTTAATTTATTATCGTATTCCATGTTGTAAAAATAGTATTTGCTAGGCATCCATCCTTTTTGATCGTCGTATGTTTCTGTTATATAAATATAAACGTACTTGCTACAGGGTTCATGATAGTCTCTATTTTCTATGTATATATATTTTTTGTTTTCAACATCGTTTTTAGCTAAGAAATTTTTGTATCTCTTAGTTAGTCTTTCGTTTTCTTTTTCCATTTCTTGTTTGAATATTATTTCATGTTTTTCTCTTATGGATTCGTCTTGCTCCCATACATATTCAAGAACAGATAGTGTTCCAAATTTTTCATTATTTATTATTTTGCTAATTAATTTTTCTTTATCTATTTTTAATTCAACTCCATCACGATGACATCCTATATATTCAACGGAAAAATGTTCATTTCCATAAATAAGAAATTGTATAGTAATATTGATGTCTCTATTGACATCTTTTTGTTCATCCTTCCAGAATTTCTTTATGCCTGATTTTGCTATAAGCCATTTTAAATCTTCATCTTGAATGATATAACATGCGTCAAACTGAACAATTGTTCTACCTTGATTTGTTTTGAAATTTTTCCATTTGCATGTTTCTTTTCTAAAATATGAATAGCCTTCTAAAATATCTTTTGTTTTTGCTGATGGATCAAGAGGAAAAGGAGCTTCTTTTACTTGATCCTCAATTGATGAAAAGAAACTAAAAGCGTATACATTGCTAGTCGAAAATAGCATAACGACTATGAATAGTATAATGTATTTTTTCATAATTATTTCCTATAGAAATATTTGTATCAATTTTTTAAGAAAATAGCGCATCCATCGAGATTGTAATCCTTATCAATACTACAATTTAATACAGTATCTTCCGTTAATATTTCTAGTGATACAATATATTTGTCTTTTTCTCTCTTAATTTTTGCTTCTGTACCGAAAGCTTTTATGGAATATTTGTTGATGCTATTGATAATTTTTTCAAAAGATATATCCAATACTTCTCTTTTTGATTCTATATCATTTTTATATTCTTTTGCAATTCCATATAAACAACCATCATGAAATGTTATTATATCTATTATTCCATCAGTTGCATGTATATTTATAATTGGAACTCCATATTTATTTTGTACGTATACATCTCCTAAGTCCCATTCTATTTCTATATCTCTAATTTTCAGTGTATTTTTTGTTTCAATTTTATAGTTATTATTTTTGTTTATTTTATTGAATATTTCAACCCAATCTGAAAATTTCATTCCTAATGTGGCTCCATACACGGTGAAAGGAATGCCTTTTTCAGAAAATATTTCTTGTTTGTATTGCTGATTGTAATCAGAATATTGCGTATTTTTGATGTCTGGTTTATAATCTTGACATGGTTCACCGGATAGATTGTATCCAATAGTGATAGTAGATAGACTGACTTCAGAAAAATTATGCTTAATTAAATTAGATATATCATTTCCACAATAATCTGTATTTGTGGCTAACCATTCATCATCACGAATTTTTTCTATCTCTTTTCCAAATTTTTCATAGGCTTTGTCAAAGTCAGTCCTTGGTTTTCCATCGTATTTTGATGAAACTTTAATTTCTAAGAAATCTTGGGCTCGTGAAAGCATGGTATGTCCATCAACCCATGGATCAAGCGAGTTGCCACATGACCCCTTGAAACAGTGAGCTTCGTACTCTAATGGTATATCGCGTTCAAAATCACCAAAAGTCATGCCATAAGCTGAAGTTCCATGATTCGTAAATTCACTCATGTCTACAGTGCATTGAGGCGTCAGGTGAAGAGTTATTGATTCTATTGTTTTCTCTCCTGAAGTTTCCACAATGCATCCATCAATATCATAGACTCTGGTTATACCAAAATCTTTTTTAGCTGGGCCATATTCTTTATCAAAATATGGTACTGTCGTATTAATATTTTCAGCTCTAAAAAGCCTAGAGAGCTTTTCAGGATAGATAATTGAGGAGGATATTTTATTTTGGTTTTGTATTATAACAGATGTTTCATAATTGATTTGATTCAATTCTGTATTTATATAACAAGTCAATAGTTCATTTTCTTCTGTATAGTAGGCAGTAACTTCATTTCCTTGTAGAGATGTCGTAATTTCTCCATATTGAGGATTATCTTTCAATATTTTCATTTTCCAGCAATCATCCGTTTCAGGGATACATACACCTACTATTGCATAATCGCTTTTTTGAACAGGAGATGGCTGGATATACAATTGAGATTCATTGACGGATTGTATAGCAACAGGACTATTCATACTAAATTTTATAGCTACATTTTTTTGTTTATTTCTTGATATCTCTTTAAGAGTTTTTTTGACTTGTTTGTCAATATTATCATCAATATTTCCTGTGAATGTATATGAGTCTGGGGCATCTTCTCCTTCACTAAAATCAAAATAGTATTTTTCATTTGACACATGATAATTAGAAATTAAACCTATCATAATGTTATCAAAGTTTAGAGGAGTAGCCATACTTGTATTTGATAACAGGACAACAGATATTAGCAAAAAAAATGAAAAATATTTTTTCATATTTTCTTCCTATTTTTTATAATTAATTATATCAAATAGAGTTAACTAAATATTTTTAAAATAATTCCAGCTCCAAAAGCTCCTCCAGCAGCAGCTCCTATAGCTTGTGGCCCTGCTGCCCAAAATAGCTTTGATAGAAGAATGTCTTTCATTCCGCCTTTTACTATTATGGCGTCTGGTTTTGCAATATTTCGTATCACCTCACCTGCAAAAGCCCCTATATAGCCAACGATTAACGCACCTAAAAAAATAAGGCATCGCATAGTAATTGTTTGCTCTGCTACAGCCTTAGGATCAAAAAAGAAGAGCAAAGCAACCACAATAGCCAAAATCATATTTAATGGGCTAATTTTTTTAGTGAAATCTAATGATGACATTATGCTTACTCCTATTTAGTTCTTTGATGTCAGAATGGGGCCTCTGTCAGTGGATTATTTCATTTTAACTCCAATACTTTGATATATTTAAATAATTATATTTAATATAATTTTACATGCAATAAAAATACATTTCAACCCTAAAATCCCTACCGTACCCTTTTTTATCCCAAAAAGGAGTACGATGTGGCAGAACGTGAAGTACAGCGACTCGCTAAAATACTTGGAAATTCTATCGTTGAGAGACGGAAAATTTTGGGTATGACGCAGATTGAACTTGCCAATCGCTTGGATATGGCTCCTGACGCCCTGTCGCGTATCGAAAATGGGTATGTTGCCCCTAGATTTAACCGAATTGAAGAGATGGCGAAGGTTTTGGAGTGTTCCGTTGCGGAGCTTTTTCGAGAAAAAAACGATTCGCTGAGAGCACGAGCTGACAGTATTGCCGACATCATCAGCCCACTTCCGGCAGAAAAACAGGAAGAAGTAATCAGCCTCGTTTCCCATTTCGTCAGTATCCTAAGAAAATGACTTTTTGCTTATGAAATGATTTTAAATATATATTACCATTTTGAATCGGTAGTTTTTTCTTGAAAAAGACCTGTCCGGAAGACTCGGGCAGGTCTTTTTATGTTCAGGAGGAACAGATGGAATCATTTTGTTCGGATCAGATACGCGAGCTGGCGCAGGCACTCATCAAAGTTCAGGAACAACTCCAACCGGCAACCAAGGATGCCAACAATCCCTTTACCAAGAGTAAGTACGCCACTCTCAACAGCATCATGGACTCGTGCCGTGACGCCTTGCTTTCCAACGGCATCTGGCTCTGCCAGTATCCGGTTCCCACCGAGCCGGGATATCTTGGCTTGGTCACGAAGCTCACCCATGCGGAGTCGGGACAATGGCAGTCGAGTCTTGCCGTGGTTCCCCTACCCAAGGCTGATCCTCAGGGAGTGGGCATCAGCATGACCTATATTCGCCGTTATGCGCTTTCAGCCATGCTCGGTATTGTTACAGAGGAGGATACGGACGGAGAGTTCACCCTAGACAAGCTGAATAGACCTCAGAAACAGAAAAACGCCGTAAACGCCTCACAGAGAGGCAAAACGACTCTGGATGATTCAGGACAAGCAAAAAAGATTTCCCCCCCCTTAAATCGAACGCCAGAAGGACTTTTCAAATTGCCTCGTCTGGATGGAGTTTCATACGAAATCGTATCGGCACAGGATGGTCGGGAGTGCATCCTCGCCACAGGAAACACGGCGGCGAAAAAGGAACAGCTTTCGGCGGCTGGGTTTCACTGGAATCCGCAACGAAAAATCTGGTGGAAGTATGCGGCATAGTAGAAAGGGCCGTCCTTGATGGGGCGGCTCTTTCTGTTTCTGCTATCAGCACAGGAGAAGTGGATGGACGGAACAATCAGAAATATGGGAGCGGAAGGGGTGCTAGAAATTCCCTGCTGTGGCCTGGAACGGGATGCGGAACAGCGAACGGCAAATTGGCTTGGGGACCGCTCCCGGTATGTTGGGTTATCGGATATCGCCAAGATGCTGGGCTGCCCACGGGCGGCACTGGCTGCCAAACTCTGCCTGCCTGAATACAAAAACGCTGGTGAAGCTCTCAAACATCAACTGCTCCTCCAACGGGGACACTGGTTCGAGACGGGCGTACACCAAGCTCTCATGAGATATGCCCTCTCTCCCTTGTCCCAATTGGAAATCGAGATTTCACACGGAGACGTCCCCATCAAGGCCCATCTGGACTTCACGCTGGTGGCTGACCACTCCCAGCCAACAGTACGAATTCTGGAAGTCAAATCCACCGCAAGGCTGCCGACAACGCTTCCCGGGAGTTACGCCATGCAGATCGGCGGGCAGACGGCATTGCTCAAAGCCTACTGGAACCATCCGGTTTTCAACTTGGTACTGGACACCGGAGAAGTCCTCCACCACAGGACATTCCCTGAAATCTGTAATGAATGCCTTGGGGTATCCCTTCCTGAAGCTTCAGCTTGTGACATTCAAGGATGGGTTCTCTGCCTGTCCATGTGCGATGTAAAAGTCTTTGGCCCGTTTCTTCCTGAAGATACAGATGTTGCCCGGTGTCTGGATATGGCTTCCGAATTTTGGGAAACCATGAATGATCTCAGGGAAAACAAAGTGAATCTGAATACGGTTCAAACGGCACAGGGACTTTCCCTCCTGTGCCCATCGTGTTTTTGGAAGAAGGATTGTCCGCACTTCAAAGGTTCTTCACATCCTGAGTGGGAGGATACCCTCGCAAAGTTTATCAAACTGAAAATACAGAAAAAATCCATTGAAGCAGAGATCGGAGAATTGGAATCCCGTTTGAAAGCCGCCTACCAGCTTTCCCATATGGTCAAAGGAGAGTGGATCAACACAGGAAATCACACGTTCCGTGTAATCCCACAGAACGGGAGAGTAACGCTGGATCGAAAACGGCTGAATGAGGAACTTGAAACATTGTTGGGAGAACAGGAAGCCCAGATGCTCATGGCGAGGTGCGAAAAACAGGGCGCTCCCTTTGAAAGGCTCTATGCGATTCGGATATGAAAGGCAGAGCTCCAGCTTGACAGTTCAATAAAAAGCACCTAATTTAAAGTATAAATAGATGCTAAAAAGAGGTCTAAAATGGAAACTATCCACGCAGACATGACAGTGAGCGTAACGGAACTGAAGCGAAATTTTGCGGGTATTCTTGCTTCTGCGCAGGGAAACCCTGTTGCCGTGTTGAATCATAACAAGCCGGAAGCCTACCTTATCCCCGCCCGGCATTACGAACAGCTTTTGAGCCGGTTGGAAGATGCCGAAGACAAAAAACTTGTCCTTGAGCGCAGTGATGGCCCGTTTGTCGAGGTATCACTGGATGAGCTATAAACTTCGATTCCATGAGCAGGCCCTTAAAGAGTGGAAAAAACTTGGGACGACATTACAGGAGCAATTTAAAAAGAAACTCGCAGAACGATTGGAACAGCCACGGATTCCTTCCGCTGCTCTCTCAGGTATGTCTGATTGCTATAAAATCAAGCTGAAGGCGGCTGGTTATCGTCTTGTATACCGTGTTGAAGACGACATTATGTATGTTACCGTAATCGCTGTCGGGAAACGAGAGCGCAGCAACAGTACTGCACACAGTCACATGTAAGATAAGAAAAAAGATTTATCACATCCCGGTTTCTCTTCGGAGAAGCCGGGATTTTTTATTTTCAAAGGAGAAAACCATGAATCAGAATCTGTTCAAGGAATTGGCCTCCCTCGTTCCGGCGCAGCTCGATGCCGGACAGGTCTTCACGGGGACGCCAACAGGGAAGGCTGTCAACAGGATACCCAATGACTTATGGTAAAATGCGAAAAGCAGGGAGAACCCTTTGAGCGATTGCATACTGTTGAGGTATAAAACGGTTGAAACTCTTGACTGTGTACCTGGATAAACTATACATTAACAAAAAATATCAGGGAGTTGTTATGCCACTTTCACTAGAGGAAATGACTGCCGTCGCCATACGAAATCAGCATCTCATTTTGGCGGAGGAACTCAAAAAGGGGGTTCCGTTAAATTATCGGGATGAGCTGGGCAGGAATATTTTGGAGTATCCTGATGGGCATATTGAAATAACACAAAATGTTATTCCACCTTATATTCAGAATCAAATGAAGTCATGCAACCACGATTGATTTGCATCTGTGGTCCAAATGGTGCGGGGAAGAGTACCTATACTCGTACCGTAGCGACAATGGAAAATCTGCTGGTCATTGATCCAGATAAGCTTGCGGCTGATGGGTTGTCTCCGATTGCTGCCGGAAAAGCTGCTGCCAAAATGGCCCGCCTTTTTCTTGAAAATGGCGTATCTTTTGCTCGAGAATCTACTTTGACTTCACATTTTGATTTCATTTTGATGAGTGAGGCCAAGAAAAAGGGATATTCCATCGAATTGGTTTATATAGGGCTTGAATCTTCAGACCTAGCGTGGGCACGAGTCGCTTCGCGAGCCGCTCGTGGCGGGCATTCTGTCCCCTATGAAGATGTTATCCGCAGATTTGCACGAAGTTTGGAAAATTTGCCTAAAGCCATTGCATTGGCGGATAAAGCCACGATTTTGGATAATTCGACGCAAGGTTATAGACTTATTCAAGTAGCCAAGTAATCTTTCACACATAGGAAAACATAATCCCGGTTTCTCTTCGGAGAGACCGGGATTTTTTTGTTTTTGAACCTTTGAGAGGAGAATCATCATGAAATCACAGAAGATTATGGAACTGGAAACCCTTATGCCAACGGAAATGGATGCCGGACAGGTCTTCACGGGGACGCCAACAGGGAAGGCTGTCAAAGGCTACAAGGAAACGTGTTCGTACACCCCGTCCGTTGATCCAAGGTACATTTTTCATGAATCGGCACGGGATGTGGTCGTCTGGTTCATGCATGACCTTGATCCTCTGTATCTGTACGGCCCCACTGGATGCGGGAAGACGACGCTCATCAAGCAGCTTGCCGCACGGCTGAACTATCCCACATTTGAAGTCACCGGGCATGGACGATTGGAGTTTGCCGATCTGTGCGGCCATATTTCCCTGCAAAAAGGCAGTATGGTCTATGAGTACGGTCCATTGCCGCTTGCCATGCGGTACGGGGGAATTCTTTTGATCAATGAGGCGGATTTGCTTTCCCCTGAAGTTGCCGTTGGCCTCAACGGTGTTCTGGACGGTGCGCCTTTGTGTCTGCCGGAGAATGGAGGAGAGGTCATTTCCCCGCATGAAATGTTCCGAATCGCATGTACCGCGAACACCAACGGAGGCGGTGACGACACGGGGCTCTATCAGGGAGCCGTTCGCCAAAACCTTGCGCTGCTCGACAGGTACATGGCCTGCGAAGTCGGTTATCCCACGCCTGAAACGGAAAAGGAACTTCTGTTCCGGCAGTTCCCGAACCTTCCCGAACACGTCGCCTCGAACATGGTCAGTTTCGCCAATGAAGTTCGGAAACTCTTCATGGGCGATGCCGATTCCTATGAAAACACCATCGAAGTGACGCTTTCCACCAGAACCCTCATCCGTTGGGCCGATCTTGCCCTCAAGTTCCAGCCGCTGGCCAATCAGGGCATCGAGCCGCTTTCCTATGCGCTGGATCGTGCCCTCGCATTCAAAGCCACACGGCCAACGAGAGCGATGCTTCATGAACTTGTGCAGCGTATCTTTGCCGTAACATTCTAACCATAGAGAGGAAACTATGAATACAGCCATCCGTTCCGACATCAAAATTCTGGACAGCCTTGTGGCTCTGAACCTCAACATCAGCGTGTGGTCCGCCCGAAAGAAGATGTGCCTTGAAGACTTCGGCGGTGCGGAACTTCCCCCTGAAGACCTTGCCTCTTTGGGGAGCAAGCGTATCGCCGATCCCGACAGCCTCAAGATATTCACCACATTGAAGGCCCGTGCCTTCAACTACCTTGACCGTCATGGCATTCGTTTTATGTCCGGCTGGGCCATCCCGGAAGACAAGGCTGGGGACATCATTGACGAACTGATCCGGATCAGGGAAACGTTCCTTCACGAAAAGGAATCTTTCCTCGCCGATTACGACCAGTCCATCGAGAACTGGATTGTCAAACACTGCAAGTGGGGAAATATCATCCGGGAATCCACGGTAGGGCCGGACTACGTTCGTTCAAGGCTGTCCTTCTCGTGGCAGCTTTACAAGGTCTCGCCGCTCACCGAACACGATAATCCCAACGCCGTATGTGAATCCGGGCTGAATGAGGAAGTGGAAGGTCTTGCCGGAACGCTGTTCAACGAAATAGCCAGCTCAGCCAACGAGATATGGCAAAAGGTCTATGCCGGAAAGGACACGGTGACGCACAAGGCCCTTTCCCCGCTCAGGACCCTGCACCAAAAGCTCTGCGGGCTGACTTTCATCGAGCCTCACGTAGCTCCGGTAGCCAGCCTTATCCAGACCGCCATTAACAGCATACCCGCCAAGGGCAACATCACCGGAAAGGACATCCTCCTTTTGCAGGGCGTTGTCTCCATGCTCCGCGATCCGTCCTCAATGCTGCAACACAGCCAGAGGCTCATCGAAGGGCATTCCCCTCAGGACGTCATGAACGCGCTTCTCGCCAATGACGTATTCACCGTATGCCAACAATCCGCCATCCCTGAAGAAGTCCCCTTTGTGCCCGTCCCGCAAAACCATTCCGCAAATATCCCCAACATCGGACTGTGGTGAGCCATGCTCAGGACCAAAGACATCATGTCCTGTCTGCCTTTGTTGGCCTGTATTCTGGGAAAGCAATACAACATCACCGTGGAAATAGGAGGAACTACAGCCTATACGAATGGAAAAACGATCCATATACCCTCTCTTAAAATAGATACTGATGAAATGTATATCAATATGACAAGGGGATACGTTGACCACGAAGCGGCACATATTAGATACACAGACTTTCAACTGCTTCAGAAGGCCAATCTCACTAGATTGCAATTTCATCTTTTCAACATCATCGAAGACTGGAGGGTTGAAACACTGCTTGGAAAACACTTTCCGGGATGCAGAAAAAACTTCGATTTCATCATTGCGTATCTTTTTGGGAAAGAAAGACAAAAGGCCGGAAGCAACGCTCCGGACTTTTTTGTTTTGGAGTACATCCTTTTGACTATAAGGAGTTGGAATAGTTCCGAAGTGGAAAAGAATAGAGCATGTTCAAAAAAAGAGATGGTTACGGCCTATCCGGGAATTGAAAAAGAACTGGATGCCTGTCTCAAAAAGATTCATGCAAACACACGGACGACACAGGATGCGATTGGCCACGCGCTGTTGCTGGAATCCATCATCAAAAAATGGATACCCGAACAGCCGCAGAGGAGTACGTCTCAAATGGAAAAACGAAATGATCATCCCGATGGGGGGCAGAGCGTCATTCCAGAAGAAAAAGACGGAGCACAGGAAGCTTATGAAGATTCGTTTCCCAAAACGATGGGAACGGTTTTGAAGGAAAAGCTCTCGGCACAGACGGGAGGCATAGACGCGGAACACTGGACGGTCGCCAAGATTCGCCCCGTTACGCCTGATGTCATCCACCCGGATACGCTGAGAAGGATAGAACTGATTACGAGAGGATTGTCCATCAGGATTCAGGGACTCATGCAGTCGCTCTCCATGTCGGCTTCCTATCCTTCCACAAAGGGGAGGCTTAATACTGCAAAGTTGTACAGAATCAAAACGGAAAATCCGAAAATATTCATCCAACGGATGGAGTGCGTTGCCGTCAATACGAGTCTCCACATCCTGCTGGACGCTTCCGCCAGCATGTACGGCAAACCTATGGAACTTGCGACGGCATCTTGCCATGCCATTGCGTCGGCCTGTTCAGCCATCAAGGGGCTCAATATTGCCGTAACAGCCTTCAATGGAAATTATAGGGGGGATGTTGGTCTGGTCTATCCGCTGCTCAAGCATGGACATCCTGTTCATGCCCGCTTCAACCTCATGCCGAGCGGAGGAACGCCTCTCGCTCCCGCACTCTGGTGGGTCATGCAGCAACTTCTATTCGCTAAAGAACGGAGAAAAATGCTGTTCGTCCTGACGGATGGGCAACCCACCGATATGACCGCCACGAGAAAGGCACTTAAAATGGCGCACAAAATCGGTCTGGAAGTCTACGGGGTGGGAATATTGGATGGTAGTATCAACAACATTCTGCCTGATGCCAGCCGGGTTATCTACCAGCTGGAGGAACTTCCCGCCATGTTGTTTGAGCTGCTGCATGACGTTCTTACGAGGAAGAATGGCTCATGTTTATAGGAAAACGTGCATGGAAGTGCCCAAGATGCGGCTATGTAGGCGTGCCCGATTCCACCAGATTGGGAGAAAGGCTTGGAACAGCCATAGGCGGAGCTATCGGAGGCTTTGTCGGGTACTGTGCCTTTGGCTCGTTCACTCAGTTTCCTGTTCCCAGAGCAGAAAATTACAGAGGGCTTGTCTCCGGCCTTCTGTTCGGAGCTTCGACGGGAAACCAGATAGGCCGTGTCCTTGATGCGTATCTGATTCATGTGTGTAGATGTCCTCGTTGTCAAAAAATCACTATATGTTAACAGATTAAATGGACAAGGCAGGTATTACGCCTGCCTTGTCACAAGGAGTTCTTATGGAAAAGCTTCTGTATTTTGTTGGTGGGATCATCGTCGGAAGTATTAGTACGCTGGCGGCTTTCGGGTTCTCGGAAGAGGAATTGGACGGAGTAGGGGGGGAGGATTTTGAACAGGAAAACCTAGAAATGAAGTAAGAGGAAAGCGAAAAATAAGATCGGTTATAGTTGATTTTACTGTGCCACAACGGTATAAAAAAACAACACGACCTAGCTTTTTTATTTTGTTAAAGTATTGTATTGCAGTGTGTTATAAGAACGGATAGTGCTGAAAACTTCGAGTCTCCCCTTCGGCACCATAAGAAAGTAAACGGGCTGGCAGAGCAATTTGCCGGTCCGTTTTGTTTTTTTCGTCATCGTCTTTTGAGGCTCTGTACGCTGGCAAAAGCTCATGGAGGAACCGATGCCGGACAATAGACGTACTGTCGGTGATCTGCGGGCGTTCAGAAGAGTGGCCATGTTTTTTATGTACGTTCGAATCGTTCTCGCTATTGTCGGCCCCCAACTTGAGGCCTTTTTAGGTATGCGATGAGTGAATGAGATTGGGCTGTTTCCAGCCTTTGCACGCGAGATTTTTCAACGCGCCGGAATTCTTGATGAGAGAAGTTCGGCGCTTTTTTTCGCCCTTTTTTCAGCAGGATCCTTTGTGCTTTCACCATGTGTTGAATTTCTTGTTTTGAAGCTCCTGGGACGTTTGCGGAACTCGCCTGTCCTGTGCGTTTCGAAACTGAGGCGGGTTCCGGAAGGCTCAGGCGTCGTTTTTCCTTGGCAGGCTACACTGAGAGAATAAGGCAAGAATAAAAGAGGATCGTATCTGTTCTTCGGCATAGTGACAGGATATGTTTCTTACAGAAAAAATGGTCGGCAAAGGAGTCCGTCATATGGAAAAAGATATGCTTTCCACCGCCGTGAGCGAACCGGTCATCCTGCGCAACGGTTCGCAGCCTTCCATCAAGGGGCCGGATGCATGGTTTACCGGCACGGTCCGCATCGATCCCCTGTTTCCGGCCCATACGCCGGCACGTGCCTCAATCGCTTACGTCACTTTCGAGCCGGGCTCCCGTACGGCATGGCATACCCATCCTCTGGGGCAGGCTCTGATCATCACGGCTGGGGTCGGCAGGGTTCAGGTGTAGGGTGGGCCGATTCAGGAGGTCCGCCCTGGCGATACGGTCTGGTTCCCTCCATACGTCAAACACTGGCACGGAGCCGCTCCCGGCGTTGCCATGACCCATATTTCCGTGGCTGAAGAAGAGGGTGGGAACAACGTCGAGTGGCTGGAAAAAGTAACGGAAGAGCAATACACGGGAAATTAGAGCCGTTGTTCCGAAAGGCCGGATTGTGCGGGGCAATGCCTTATGTGTACCGTGCGTTGGGAACACGGAGAACATATGCAGTGTGTATATGTTTCCCGTCATCCTGCTGCAGGGTGTCATAAGAGTTCTTTGAAAGAAGAATGAATAAAAAGGTTGCAAGCATCATTGCGGAGAGGCAATCAAGGAGTTCATAATATGGCTGAACAGTTTTCCCGCCGGAGTTTTCTGAAGGGCGGAGCGCTCACTGTAGGGGCCTTCGCTTTTGGGGGCTTCCCCAGGATCGATACTGCTATGGCCGCGCCGCAGGAAAAGGCCAAGGTCTTTTTCACGAAGGACATCAGCCTCGAAGGGTTGATGAAGGTCTATGCCCGCGTCAATCATGGCATGAGCGGCAAGATCGCCATCAAGCTGCATACGGGCGAACCGCATGGTCCGAATATTTTGCCCCGCGAAATGGTCAGGGGATTCCAAGCGAATATTCCGGACAGCAGCATTGTGGAATGCAATGTTTTGTATCCCAGTCCGAGGCAGACCACGGAAGGGCATCGTGAAACCCTGAGGACCAACGGCTGGACCTTCTGCCCCGTCGACATCATGGATGAGGACGGGGACGTAAGCCTTCCCATTCCCGGCGGGAAATGGCTTACGGAACTGTCCGTCGGCAAACATATCCTGAATTATGACGCCATGCTGGTGCTGACCCACTTCAAAGGCCATACTGTGGGCGGTTTCGGCGGTTCGCTCAAAAACATTTCCATCGGCTGCGCCTCAGGGAAACTGGGCAAGCAACAGATCCATCAGCTGCCGGGCGACGGGACCTGGCCGGGAGGCCCGCTGTTCATGGAACGGATGGTGGAAGGCGGCAAAGCCATTACCAATCATTTTGGGCAACATATTACCTATATCAACGTGCTCCGGAACATGTCCGTGGATTGCGACTGCGCCGGGCTCGGCGCGGCGGCACCCACCACGCCGGATTTGGGGATCATTGCCTCGACGGATATTCTGGCCGTCGATCAGGCTTCGGTGGACATGGTTTATGCATTGCCCGAAGCGCAGCGGCGCGACCTTGTGGAACGCATTGAGTCCCGCAGTGGCCTGCGCCAACTCGAGTACATGAAGCTTCAAGGCATGGGGAACAATCAATACGATCTGATCACCGTGTAAGGTATTCGGGATCTCCGCCGATGCGCGCGAAGGGCATCGGCGGGGGACGGTAGGGCGGTTCCGAGGAATAGTCGGGGCCGCCTTGCCGTATCCCGTCCGCGTCTGAAAAGAGAGAATGTCTGGAGATTCCATGAGAAGGGGTATGCGCGTGGCGTTCGGTCTGGTCCTTTTACTCTGTATTCTTATCGGGGGAGGGTATGCTTTTATGTCGCAGGCTTCATTCGGCAAGTTGCCTGAAGGTGAACGCCTTGACGCGATATCGCAGTCGCCTCACTATGAGGGCGGTGCCTTTCGCAATACGGAGCCGCTGCCGCCCATAAAGGGGAACGGCGGCATTGTGGGCGCGTTGATGAAATACGTTTTTTCGTCAACGGAAGGCCAGAAGCCGACTCGTCCCATTCCTTCAGCGAAAACCGACCTGCGGGGGCTCGACAGGAATACGGATACCGTCGTCTGGCTCGGCCATTCTACCTACTTCGTGCAGCTCGGCGGCAGACGCCTTTTGATAGATCCCGTGTTCAGTACCTATGCTTCGCCGGTCTTTTTCGCCAACAGGGCGTTCGAGGGGACGAACCTTTACACCGTCGAGGACATGCCGGACATCGATTATCTGCTCATTTCTCACGACCACTGGGATCATCTGGATTATGCCACGGCAACGGCGCTTCGGTCCAAGGTGGGGCAGGTCGTCTGCCCCCTCGGCGTCGGGGCCCATTTTGAGGCTTGGGGCTACGGCAAGGAAACGGTTTTTGAGGGAGACTGGTATTCCGTCCTTGAGGGGAAAGGCGGCTTCGCCATCCACATCCTGCCCGCCCGCCATTTTTCGGGCCGCTCACTGACCCGGAACAAGACCCTTTGGGCGGGCTTTGCCCTTGTTACCCCTGAACGCAGGATTTTTTTCAGCGGAGACAGCGGATACGGCAAGCATTTCGCGGAAATCGGCGCCCGCTTCGGCGGGTTTGATCTCGCTATGCTCGACTGCGGGCAATACGACGAGAACTGGCGGTACGTCCATATGATGCCGGAAGACACGGCGCAGGCCGCGGAAGATTTGCGTGCCCGCGCGCTGCTCCCGGGCCACGTGGGGAAGTTCGCCATTGCCTACCATACGTGGGATGATCCGTTCAAACGGATTGTGGCGGCGAGCCGAGGCAAGCCGTATCGGCTTCTCCTGCCCCTGATCGGTGAGCCCGTCGCCCTGCCCATCGCTTCGGACGGTGAGAGCCTCCGCTGGTGGGAGGCAGGACGGTGACACGGCTTCATTGATGGGCGAAAAGGCCCCGGCATTTCCCTTGACTGAGCAGGGAATGCCGGGGCCTTTCTTCTTTATGGAAGGGATGGCTCACTTTTCTCCAGAAACGTTTTCCTTCTCTTCCACAATTTCTTCACACGGCTTGAGAGCTCATCCACATGAGCGGGCGTATTTTTTAGCCTGTTCGCTGATCAGATCCATATCCTCAAAATAGTTGATTTTCATGGCCCGTCTTACGTCATCCAGCGTCCGGGCGGCGGCTTCGCGGGCCCGCATACTGCCTTCCTTGAGGATGTCATAGATGGCGGGAATATCCTTTTCGAGTTCCCGGCGGCGATTGCGGATAGGTTCCAGTTCGTCCTGCAGGACGTTGTTCAGGAACTTTTTGACCTTCATGTCGCCGAGGCCTCCACGGGTATAGTGGGCCTTCATTTCTTCGATGTTCTGATAGTCCGGGAAGTGGCGCTCGAAATGTTCGGGGCGGCTGAAAGCGTCCAGATAGATGAATACGGGGTTATCCTCGACCTGACCGGGGTCTTCCACGCGGAGGTGGTTCGGGTCGGTGAACATGGACATGACCTTCTTTTTGACCTCGTCCGCGTCTTCGCCCAGATAGATGCAGTTGCCGAGCGACTTGCTCATCTTGGCCTTGCCGTCGATGCCGGGCAGGCGCAGGCAGGCCTTGTTGTCCGGGAGCAGCATCTCGGGCTCGACCAGCGTGTCCCCGTAAACCGCATTGAATTTGCGGACGATTTCCTTGGTCTGCTCCAGCATCGGGGCCTGATCTTCGCCCACGGGCACGGCCGTTGCCTTGAAGGCCGTGATGTCGGACGCCTGGCTGATCGGGTAGGTGAAGAAACCGACCGGGATGCTGGCTTCAAAGTTGCGCATCTGGATTTCGGATTTCACTGTGGGGTTGCGCTGGAGCCGGGCCACGGTCACAAGGTTCATATAGTAGAAAGAGAGTTCGCAGAGTTCGGGGATCTGCGACTGGATGAACATCGTGGATTTTACCGGATCAAGGCCGCAGGCGAGGTAGTCGAGGGCGACTTCGATGATGTTCTGGCGCACCTTTTCGGGATGCTCGGCGTTGTCTGTCAGCGCCTGCGCATCCGCGATCATGATGAAAATCTTGTCGTACTTGCCGGAGTTCTGGAGCTCCACCCGGCGCTTCAGCGAACCGACGTAGTGGCCGACATGCAATCTTCCGGTGGGCCGATCTCCAGTCAATATAATCTGTTCCATTACAGCTTTCCTTTCGCCTGTTTCGTTTTTTTCGGTTGACGCTTGAGGCGTGCGCGGTTGGCGTCGTAGCGCGTCTCTCCATATCCGGGCTCCGCTTCGTAACGGTTTCTGTTCATACATGATAGGGCGATGAAGTTCAAACGCCCGGTGTTACCCTTGGATGGAGGAGGGGGCGGGGCCTTGCAGCAGCCTCCCCACACCTTTTTTGCGCTGCGCCAGCGGGCCTCGCCGCCCCGGAGCCCGCATTCCGCCTCGCTTATGTCGATATAGGGAAGACGGCCTCTTTCTTAATGGTGAATGCATATTTGAATAAACTTTTCTTATTCCAAAACGGAATATTGCTTATGAAAAAAAGAAATAGTTTATAGTATTATAAAAAAATCCCTCTTTTTAATATTTTTCTATTGGAAATATGCTTGATATAATCCTGAATAATGCATGAAAATGCTTCGAACACTTATAGTTATTTGTGCAAAAATGCTTTTTATCCATATCTCTTTTAAAGAAAGACAGTTATTGTTAATGTACAAAATATCACAAGGCGGAAAAATACAATTCATCAATCGACTGTTTCATTAATCAATTTACGTTTTCGAAAGGAAAATCAATTTTTATTTATGAAAAAAATAAAAAAGATCTATTTGACTTTCTTTTTAGATAAAACTAAAAATAGCCTCATGAGGAAAACGCAAGGCGGAAAAAGCCGATGTTTCCTTTATCGCGTCACGTTGGACTGGCTTTATGAATTGTTTTTCTGGTTTGAAGAACAAAGGAATGTTGAGTTGATGGTGGCATTGAGAACATGAATTCCTGAAGAAGGGGCATCACATGGCCAAATTTCTGGAATATCAGGGCAAGGAATGGCTCGCGAAAGGCGGGATGCCCGTCCCAAAAGGGCGAGTGGCATCTTCTCCTGAAGAAGCGGAGGAAGCCGCCCGCTGGATCGGCGGCCCCGTAGCCGTCAAGGGGCAGGTACAGGCTGGCGGGCGCGGCAAGGCCGGGATCGTCAAGCTGGCCGATACGCCCGAGGAAGCGCGTGCCCTCGCTGAAGAAATCCTCGCCAAGACCGTAAAGGGGCTTCCGGTCGAGAAAGTCCTCATCGAAGAAAAACTGGACATCAGGAAAGAGTATTACTGTTCATTCGTCATCAACAACGCCCGCGAAGCCCGCTGCCCCATGCTGATGTTCAGCACGGAAGGCGGCATGGACATCGAAAGCGTTGACGAAAGCTTGCTGTTCAGGCTGAACATCGATCCGCAGTATGGCCTCCAGTCCTACGACGCCATCGATGTCTGCACCCAGGCCGGGATTGCTCCGGCAGACCTCTCCAAGTTCGCCTCTTTCCTCACCAAACTGTCCAAGCTCTACAAGAAGTACGACTGCCAGACGCTTGAAATCAATCCCTTCGTGATGACCGGGGACGGCAGCCTCTATTGTGCCGACTGCAAGATGGAGATCGACAACAGCGCCGTGTTCCGTCACCCCGATTTCGGGATCAAGATCGCCCGCGACCTGCCCGGCCAGCCCACGGATCTGGACGTCATCGGCTGGGGCATCGAAGAAACCGACGCCCGCGGCACCGGCTTCCTCATGAACATGGGCTACGATGAAGTGAGCCCCGGCTACGTGGGCTACCATCCCATCGGCGGCGGCTCCGCCATGATGGGCCTCGACGCGCTGAACGCCGTGGGGCTCAAGGCCGCCAACTACGCCGACACCAGCGGCAACCCCGTTGCTGCCAAGATTTACCGCGTCGCCAAGGCGACCCTCTCCCAGCCCAACATTGAAGGGTATCTGCTCGGCGGCTTCATGATGGCGAATCAGGAGCAGTGGCACCACGCCCACGCGCTGGTCAAGGTGCTGCGCGAGATGCTGCCCAAGAAGCCCGGCTTCCCCTGCGTGCTGCTGCTGTGCGGCAACCGTGAAGACGAATCCCTCGAGATACTGCGTACCGGCCTCGCCGACATGATGACCCCGGACGGCATCGGCAGGCGCATCGAGATCTACGGGCGGGAACACGTCACGGACACGAAGTTCATCGGCGAACGGCTGCTTGCTCTGTGCAAGGAATACAGCGCTGAGAAAACGTCTCAGAAGGCAGGGTAGATCCTTGGAAATCAAAGAAAAATCCTCGACTGTCTCGATCGATGTCAGCAAGTGCCTCTCCTGCGAGACCAAGGCGTGCGTCGCCGCCTGTAAAAAATATGCGCGGGGCATCCTTGAATTGAAGGACGGCGTGCCCTCGGTCGAGCATCTGACGGCGGAAGAAGTGCTCCGTCTCGGCACGGAATGCCTTGCCTGTGAATTCGCCTGTACCTTCCACGGCAACAAGGCCATCACCATCGATGTCCCTGTCGCCGGGCTGCCGGAATATCTGGCCAAGCGCGGATTGGCCTGACGCGTCGCGTCGGGTCGGGCAACCATCTTTGACCAAAAGGATTGGGGTATGGGCATACTGATCAACAAGAATACGAAAGTGGTCGTTCAGGGCATCACGGGCCGTGAAGGGTCCGTGCGCACGAAATACATGAAAAGCTACGGAACCCATGTCGTCGGCGGCACCAGCCCCGGCAAGAAGGGCTCCGACGTTCACGGCGTCCCGGTCTACAATACGGTGAAGGAAATCGCCCGCGAACACGGCGAGATCGACTTCAGCGTCATCTTCGTGCCCGGGCATGTGCTCAAGACCGCGGTCATGGAGGCGGCGGATGCGGGCGTCAAGAACGTGATCCCCTGCGTGGAAGGCACCCCCATCCACGACATCATGGAGATGATCGCCTACTGCAAGGCCAAGGGGACCCGCCTGCTCGGGCCCGGCTCCATCGGGATCATCACGCCGGGAGAAGCCGTGGTCGGCTGGCTCGGCGGCAATGTGGAATGGGCCAATACCTTCTTCAAAAGAGGGTCCATCGGCGTGTTCTCGCGCAGCGGCGGCCAGTCGGGAACCATCCCGTGGGTGCTCCGCGAAGGCGGCTTCGGCGTGAGCACGGTCATCCATACCGGCACGGAGCCGGTTCTCGGCACCTCGATGGCGGATCTGCTTCCGCTGTTCGAGGAAGATCCCGAAACCGAAGGCGTGGCGGTTTATGCCGAAATAGGTGGTTCGCAGGAAGAGGAGTGCGCCGAGGTCATCGCCTCCGGGAAGTTCACCAAGCCTTTCGTGGTGTACGTTTCCGGCGCATGGGCCCCCGAAGGCCAGCGCTTCTCCCATGCATCCAATATCGTGGAGCGCGGTCGCGGTTCGGCCAAGAGCAAAATGGACGCGATCACGAAAGCCGGGGGGTACGTTGCCATGACGCCTACCGACATCCCGGTCATCCTGCACGAGAAATTGAAGAAATAGCTTCGGTCCGATTGGTATCTTTTCAACCAACTTTTTTCCTCAAAGGAGAATTCCCATGGCCGTTATGCGTTCTATCATGTATGTTCCCGGCAATAACCCCAAGATGGTTGAAAAAGCTCCCAGCATCCCCGCCGACATCATTACCCTCGACCTCGAAGACTCCGTGCCCCCGTCCGAAAAGGAAGCGGCCCGCAAGCTCGTTGCCGAAAAGCTTAAATACGCCGGTTCCGGCGGCGCTCAGGTGTACGTCCGCATCAACAACTGGGAAACCGAAATGACCAACGACGACCTCGAAGCCGTCGTGTGGGAAGGCCTTGACGGCGTGACCCTCGCCAAGACCGGCCACCCGGATGACGTCAAGCGTCTTGACTGGAAGCTCGAAGAACTGGAACGCCGCCGCGGTATCCCGGTCGGGACCGTGAAGATCTCCATGCTGCTCGAAACCGCCAAGGGCATCATGAACGCCTACGAATGCTGCATGGCCAGTTCCCGCAACGTGAACGCCATCTTCGGCGCCGTGGACTACTGCCGCGACATGCGCGTGAAGCTGACCTCCGAAGCCGTCGAACAGATGTGGGGCCGCGCCAAGATGGCCATCGCCGCCCGCGCCGCCGGCATCGTCGCCATCGACGCCCCCTTCGTGGCCTATCAGGATATCCCGGCTTTCGAACGCAACGTGATGGAAGGCAAGCAGATGGGCTATGAAGGCCGCATGATCATCCATCCCAGCCAGGTGGAACCCTCCAACCGCCTCTACGCTCCCGATCCCGCCGACGTGGAATGGGCCAACGGCGTTGTGAAGGTGTTTGAGGAAGAGGGGCTCGCCAAGGGCAAGGCCGCCGTTTCCTACCTCGGCAAGATGGTCGATACCCCGGTGTATCTCAACGCGAAGGACATTTTGGCCGCTCAGGCCGAAATCGACGCCAAGGTAAAGAAATAGGTTGTTACGCGGGGCATGCCCGTCGGACATGCCCCGCCCCTTGACGGTTTGAAAGGACGTTTTGGGCGTTGCGGCGCGACAAGCGGGTTTGCCCGTTCCGGCACCTTCGCGTGCAGGGATGGGCCGCCTCCGGAAGCAGGTGTTTTTCCGGGGAGGTGGGGGCCTCCTTCGGGGCTGCGGCGGATTCCCGGAACGTCTCTTCATACCGTCAAGGCCGGTTCACAGCGACAGTCCGTTTCCTCTGTTCATGACTCCCTGATACGCTCGCGCTTTCCGGCAGGATCGGAAAGGGCGGCGGAATTGCTCCCTTATTTTTCAAGATCTCGGATCATGCCCTGTACGGGAGATCCGCTCTCCGAACACAAAGGTGTAACGCCGTGGGGGACGGTGCTCTGTTGTCGTACCCTTTTTTCGGCGCTCCGCCGTTACCCTAATGAAGAGGCTCCCCATGTCACGTATCAAAAATCTCCGTGAAGAAGCTCTGGCCCTGCATAAGGACAACGTCGGCAAGATCGACATCCGGATCAAGGTTCCCGCGCGCGACAACGATGACCTGACGCTTGCCTATTCGCCCGGTGTGGCCGAGCCGTGCAAGGAAATCAACAAAGATCCCGCCATGCTCGACGTCTACACCAACCATTCGAATTTCGTGTGCGTGGTGTCCAACGGGACCGCCGTGCTTGGGCTCGGCGACATCGGCGCGGGTGCCGCCATGCCGGTCATGGAAGGCAAATCTTTGCTGTTCAAACGGTTTGGCGACGTGGATGCCTTCCCGCTGTGCGTGGACACCAAGGATACCGCCAAGATTGTCGAGCTGGTGGAGCTTGTGGCCCCCACGTTCGGCGGCGTGAACCTTGAGGACATCAAGGCCCCCGAGTGCTTCGAGATCGAGGACAGCCTGAAGGCGCGCGGCGTCTTTAAAGGCCCTATCTTTCATGACGACCAGCACGGGACCGCCGTGGTGACGCTTGCGGGCCTCCTCAATGCCCTCAAGATTGTGGGCAAGAACATCGAGGACATCAAAGTCGTGACCAGCGGCGCGGGCGCTGCCGGAACGGCGATCATCAAGCTGCTCATGGCCGTCGGGCTCAAGAACGTCATCATGTGCGACTCCAAGGGCCCCATTTGGGAAGGCCGCCCCGAGGGCATGAACAAGTATAAGGACGCCATCGCCAAGGCGACCAATCCCGACAAGGTGAAGGGCACGCTTGCCGACGCCATCAAGGGGGCGGACGTGTTCATCGGCGTTTCCGTGCCGGATTCTCTGAATGAGGACATGATCCGCAGTATGGCGAAAGCCCCCATCATCTTCGCGCAGGCCAACCCCATTCCGGAAATCTGGCCCATTGAGCGCGCGACGCAGGCCGGAGCGAAGGTTGTGGCCACGGGCCGTTCCGACATCAAGAATCAGATCAACAACGTGCTGGCCTTCCCCGGCATTTTCCGCGGCGCCATTGACGTGCGCGCCACCGATATCAATGACGCCATGAAGATCGCCGCCGCCCACGCCATCGCGGATCTGGTTACGCCCGAAAAGCTCAGCCCGGACTACATCATCCCGCCCGCGACGGATCCCGACGTCGCGCCCGCCGTTGCCGCTGCCACGGCGCGGGCCGCTATCGAAAGCGGCATCGCCCGTAATCCCGTAGACCCGCAGTCCGTGGCGGAAAACCTCCGCAAGCGCCTGTCGTAACCGGCCTGAACCCTTTCCTTTACGTTCAACCTTTGGAGTTCATCAATGCCTAGCGCTTCTCTCATAAAGGAATTTGAACAGCTTGTCGGCAAGGAAAACGTCTTCAGCAGCGAGGCGGATCGCCAGAGTTACGCGTATGACGCGGCGGTTTTGAAGCCCATGATCCCCAGCCTCGTGGTGCGCCCCACCGAGGTGGAACAACTCGGGCAGGTGGTGAAACGCTGCTACGAGGAAGGCATCCCCATGACCGTTCGCGGTTCGGGCACGAACCTTACCGGCGGCACCATCCCGGACTGTTCCGACACCATCGTCATTCTGACGACGGGATTGAACAAGATCCTTGAAATCAACACGGAGGATCTGTACGCCACCGTGCAGCCCGGCGTGATCACGGCGAAATTCGCCGCCGCCGTGGCCGCCAAAGGCTTGTTCTATCCTCCGGATCCCGGCTCCATGTCCGTGTCCACCATCGGCGGCAACGTCGCGGAAAGCTCAGGCGGCCTGCGCGGCCTCAAGTACGGCACGACCAAAGATTACGTCATGGGCATGGAAGTCTTCGCCAACACCGGTGATCTGGTGAAGACGGGCTCCCGCACCGTGAAATGCGCCACGGGCTACAACATTGCGCCGCTGCTGGTGGGTTCCGAAGGCACCCTCGCGGTCACGAGCAAGGTTACGCTCAAGCTTATTCCGCCGCCGAAGGCTTCCAAGGCCATGATGGCCCTGTTCAAGGACATGGACGGCGCGTCACAGGCCGTCGCCGGGATCATCGCGGCCCATGTGGTGCCCTGCACGCTGGAATTCCTTGACCACGCCTCGATCAACTACATTGAAGACTACGTGAAAATCGGCCTCCCCCGTGATGCCGGGGCCATGCTGCTCATCGAGGTGGACGGCCACCCCGCGCAGGTCGAGGACGAAGCCGTGATCGTGGAAAAGGTGCTGCGCGACAACAGCGCCACGGAAATCGTGGTCGCCCGCGACGCCGCGGAAAAGAGCCGGATTTGGGAAGCCCGCCGCGTGGCCATTCCCGCGCTGGCCCGCTGCCGTCCCACGCTGATGCTGGAAGACGCCACGGTGCCGCGCTCCAAGATCCCGGCCATGATCAAGGCCCTCGACGAGATCGCCGCCCGCCACAACGTCACCATCGCCACCTTCGGCCATGCCGGTGACGGCAATCTGCATCCGTCCATCCTCTGCGACCGCCGCGACAAGGAAGAGTTCTCGCGCGTGGAACGGGCTGTGGACGACCTCTTCAACGCCGCGTTGGAGCTTGGCGGCACGCTGTCCGGCGAGCACGGCATCGGCACCGCCAAAATCAAATGGCTGGAGCAGGAAACCTCCCACGGGACGATCATGTTCTCGCGGCGCCTGCGCAAGGCGTTTGACCCGAAGGGGTTGTTCAACCCGAGCAAGATCGTGGGATTCGGGGACTAGCTGTAGGAAGGGAACGGGAGGAGGGCTTTGGAAAGCGGGCTTCTCCCTGCCCTTCAAAGGATTTGAACGGCAGGGGAGGCGGCATGAAGGGGGTGGCCGAACGGCGCTTTCGCTGCTCCGTGGCCAATGACAGGGGCCCCTGCTTTCCTCTCCGGTCAACTTTCCGAATCCGGCACAGAACCGCCCGCGCCTTGAAGGAAGCGGGCGACCACCCCGGCGGGCGTCCGGGAAAGGGACTGATTCATGGATGAGATTTCAAGTCTTGCCAAGTCGTTGATGGTTCTGGACGACAAACTGGCTTCCTGTATGAAATGCGGTTTCTGTCAGGCCTTCTGTCCGGTTTTCGACACCACCGGGAAGGAAGGGGACGTGACCCGCGGCAAAATCGCGCTGGTCGAGAATCTGGCGCATCTCATCATTCAGGACCCGGAAGCGGTGAACGAAAAGCTGTCCCGCTGCCTGCTGTGCGGCGGGTGCCAGTTCAGCTGCCCTTCCGGCGTGCCGACGCTGGAAATCTTTATGGAAGCGCGGGCCATCGTCACGGCCTATCTGGGATTGTCCCCGGTCAAGAAGGCCATTTTCAGAAAGCTTCTTCCCAACCCGCGCGTGGTGGATACGCTCCTGCGCGCCGGTTCGCCGTTCCAGAAACTTCTCTTGAAAGATGAGCAAAATCCCCAGAAGACCGCCTGCGCGCCGCTGCTCAAGAGCCTGTTCGGGGATCGGCACATGCCGCTGCTGGCGGACAAGCCTCTGCGTTCCAAGGTTGGGAAGGTGGACAGGCCCGCCGGAAAGAGCGGCCTGCGCGTCGCGTTCTTCCCCGGCTGTATGGGCGACAAGATTTATACCGGCGTGTCGGAAGCCTGCCTCAAGGTTTTTGAGCACCACGGTGTCGGGGTGTTCCTGTCCGACAACTTTGCCTGCTGCGGCATCCCCGCGCTGGTGTCCGGCGACCGCGAGGGCGTTGAAAAGATGATCGAGCATAACCTCGGCATCCTTTCGCGGACCCACTTCGACTACATTGTGACGCCGTGCTCGTCCTGCACGATGACCATCAAGGAATACTGGCCCGAGATGTCGCGGAATTTGCCCGCTTCGGTGCAGGAAACCGCCAAGAAGTTTGGCGCCAAGGCCATAGACATCAACGCGTTCCTCGTGGATGTGTTGGGCGTGCATCCCGAAGGGCCCGCCAAGGGTGGCCTGAAGGTGACGTACCACGAATCCTGCCACCTGAAGAAATCTCTCGGCGTCAGCAAGCAGCCGCGCGAGCTTATCAACATGAACAAGAACTGCGAACTGGTGGAGATGGTGGAGCCTGATCGCTGCTGCGGTTGCGGCGGCAGCTTCACGCTGACCCACTACGACATTTCGCAGCAGATCGGCCAGAAGAAGCGTGACAGCATCGTTGCCACAGGGGCCGACGTCGTCGCCACAGGGTGCCCGGCGTGCATGATGCAGCTGTCCGACATGCTGGCACGGAACGGCGACCGCGCACGGGTCAGGCACACCGTCGAGCTGTACGCCGACACACTGTAACCATTGCCTCCCACTCCCTGCTGAAGGCGCTCTCCGTGAACGGACGGGGGCGCCTTTTTTTGCGGCCGATGATATAAGCGGGGTTCGGCTCCGGACCCCGGCAAACGCGTCGCCTCTGCACACCGCGAGATACGGGCTGATCCGCCAGTACGGTTCGCGTCTTGCCCCGGCGGCTTTCCGTTCAACGTTGGATGGTTAGGGGTTGCGCGGGGTGGGACTGCTTGTCGTCTCGAAGATGGGCTTCTTGCGTCCGGGAAGCAGGCTGTCGCCGTCGTCCTTGCGGAGGAGCATGAAAACGAAGGCGGCCATCATGGTGATCCCGCCGATGGTGATGAACGTATAGTGGAAATGATCGAGCAGCGTCCCCGAGGCGAACGAGTTGTAGAACCGAAGCACCACGGTGCTGCTCGCCACGCCGAAGCTGATGGAAAGCTGCTGGGTTACGGAGAGCAAGCCGTTTCCGGTGCTGGCGTCTTCGGTGGAAAGGTCTCCGAGGGTGATGCTGTTCATGGCCGTGAATTGGGTGGACATGGCCATGCCGAGCATGAACAGGGGGAGAATGAGCATCCACAGGGGCAGGGTGGGCGTCTGGAGGGCGAACTGGGCAATCATGAGGCCGATGCAGACGGTGACGCCCGTGAGGGTCACCCGGTAGCCGAACCGGTTGAGGATCTTCATGGCGAAAGTTTTGGCGGTGATGGAGCCTATGGCCGTGGGAGCCATCATGGCCCCGGCCACCAGAGCGGGGTACCCGAGCCCGACCTGGAGCATGAGCGGCATGAGGAACGGTACACAGCCCGTACCGAGGCGGGACAGGATATTCCCGCCGATGCCCACGGAGAAGGTGCGCGTGCGGAAAACCGACAGCCTGATAAGCGGGGAGGGATGCCGCCGGGCATGGCGGATGTACAGTCCGAGCAGGGCTATGCCGCTGATGAGCAGTACGGGAGGGAGAAAATCGGGGCCGACCCTGTCGCCGAAGACTTCAAGGCCGCTGGAAAAGGAAACGAGGCTCAGGCCGAACAGGAAAAAGCCCATCCAGTCGAAGGGGCGGCGCGGAGCCGTGAAATCCGGCATGATGTGGTAGGCGTAGAGGATGCCGATGAGCCCGATGGGGATGTTGATCAGGAAGATCCAGTGCCATGTGGCATACGTCACCAGCCAGCCGCCGAGCAGAGGGCCGACCACGGGGCCGACGAGGCCGGGAATGCTGATGAAGTTGAGTACGGCGACCAGCTCGGTGCGCGGGTAAGCCCGGAGCACGGCGAGGCGCGCCACAGGCATCATCATGGCTCCCCCGATACCCTGCAGCACCCGCGAGGCGACGAGCATGGGAAGCGAGGTGGACAGGGCGCAGAGCAGGGAGCCCAGAATGAAGAAGTTCACGGCGGAGATGAAAACGCGCCGTGTCCCGAACCGGTCGGCCAGCCAGCCGCTCACGGGGATGAGCATGGCGACGGTGAGGGTATAGCCCACCACGGCGAGCTGCATGGCCAGCGGGGAACGGTCGAGGCTGCGCGCCACGGCGGGGAGTGCCGTGTTAAGAATGGTGGCGTCCAGTGCCTGCATAAAAAAGGCGGCCGCCGCGATGGCAGGCAGTCCAACCAGTTTGTGTAAGGAAAAGGTCATAACGTACGCTGCCTTGTCTTCACAGTTCGCGCTGTGGGTGTCCGATGGTCCGGAAATATGCTCGCTTTCGTTTGTATCCCTTTTACATAGCGAGAAAAGATGTTGCCTTCAAGCTGTTCCGGGAGGTATCTGTAGCCCCTTCTTATCGCTTCCGTTCTTCTTCCGGAGGGGGCTGGTGCCTGAGGAACGCGCCCTTTTCCCCTTGAATATAGGAATGGCCCGGAGCCGAAGCGCGGTTCGGAGGAGAAGGGGAAGGCCCTTTCGCGTGAGGCAACCCGCGCCGCACTCCATTGGCTGCATACGATGGGCGAAGATGCTCCCGCGTAGGGAAAACCGATAGATGCTACATGCCCAAGGCGGCGCTCAACCTGATTTTTTTGTGCGTATGGAGCGAGGCATACGCGGGGATGCCGGATGGGGCGGCGGGGCTTTTTTTATGTACCTTTGGCGAGGGTTGGCGATACCCTACGGAGGGATGAATGTTTTTTGACGCGGCAAGTGTTGTGGCGGCGCATGGTTGGAAGATCCCCGCCAGCTTTGGCGGACGGCGGGCCCGCTGCATATATGGACCTATCGCCTGTTTTAGAGGATACTCGCTCCCCTCTATCGTTTTTGTAACCGGGATGCCCCACAGGGGAAAGCAGTCCGTGCGGCATGGAGATCCGATGCCGCCGGAGAAATTTCACCCCAAAACCTGCCGTGATGCAGGAACAAACGGGAGAAGGCATGGGTTCTCAAGGCAATGTTTTGGGCGGCACGATGATCATCGCCGGGACGGCCATCGGTGCCGGGATGCTGGCGCTGCCGATGATTTCGGCGGGCATGTGGATTTACTGGTCCCTATTGCTGATGGTCCTTACGTGGATGTTGATGTTGCGTGCGAGCCAGGCGATTCTGGAAGTGAATCTGCATTACGAGCCGGGCAGCAGCTTCCACACGCTCGTTCAGGATACGCTCGGTCCAGTCTGGAGCACGATCAACGGGCTTGCCGTGGCCTTCGTCCTGTATATTCTGGTGTATGCCTATGTCAGCGGCGGCGGGTCCACCGTGCAGCAGACCGTCATGGCGGTGACGGGCAACGATCCCGGGATGATGGGCTCGAGCCTGTTTTTCTCGTTGATCCTCATGGCCTGTGTCTGGTGGAGTACCCGGTTCGTGGATCGGCTTTCGGTTATCCTGATGGGCGGCATGGTGTTGACCTTCATCCTGTCCATGACCGGTATGCTGTCGCAGATCCGTTTGCCCGTACTGCTTGACCTGGGCGAAAACGGTTCCGGCGGCGGGGCGGTCATTTTCATTTGGTGCGCGCTTTCCACCTACCTCACCTCGTTCTGTTTCCACGCCTCCGTGCCCAGTCTGGTCAAGTATTTCGGCAAAAGGCCGGCCGACATCAACAAGTGCCTGCGCTATGGTACGCTGATTGCCCTTGTCTGTTATGTGGCCTGGATTGTGGCCGCCGACGGGATCATCTCGCGCGGGCAGTTCAAGGCCGTCATCGCCGCGGGCGGCAATGTCGGGGACCTCATCCGTGCAGCCGGTTCCGGTATCGACAGCAGCTTCATCCTCCGCATGTTGGAGGCGTTTTCCTTCTTCGCGGTGGCGACCTCGTTCCTTGGCGCGGGGCTCGGACTTTTCGACTACATGGCCGACCTGTGCAAGTTCGATGACTCCGTCATGGGCAGGGCCAAAACGACCCTCGTGACCTTCCTGCCGCCCCTGCTCGGCGGGCTCATCAAGCCGGACGGCTTCCTCGCCGCCATCGGATGGGCGGGCCTCGCCGCAACCATCTGGTCGGTCATCGTCCCGGCCCTCATGCTGCGGGCCAGCCGCAAGAAGTTCCCGGCGGCGGCCTATAGCGCCCCGGGCGGCTCTTTGACCATTTATGTCCTGCTTGTATACGGCTGCATTACCGCCGTGTGCCATATCCTTTTCGTGCTGCACTATCTGCCCATGTACGAATAGGGCTTCCGCATATCCGTTTTTCGTCCTCCCGTTCGGTCGATCGGGAGGACTTTTTTATGGGTGCCGTGGACGTTTTCAGGGATGCGCGGTCTGTCTGTCTGGCATGAGCCTTGTTGGAAAAGTCTTGCTTCTCGGAAATAAATGATCTAATAGTCTGCTGTCAGTAACTATTACTAGATACCGCTTTCCGAATAGGGCGGTTCAGAGAGGAGCAGGCATGAGTGATATTCTGTTGTGGATGCATCCGTTGATGCAGGTATGCGCCGCCGTTCTCGGGGTATGGGCCATGTGGCAGGGGCTGAAGCGGGTGGCGATGCTGCTTGGCAAGAAGACACTTTTCCCGTGGAAGCAGCATGTAAAGCTCGGGACGTTGGCCCTCGTTTTATGGATTCTTGGGGCGCTCGGTTTTTATGTGACGCTGGATTTGTTCGGCAGCACCCACATTACCGGACTGCACGCCGAACTGGCGTGGCCGATCATCGGGCTGGCCATCCTTGGGCTGATCACCGGGTACATCATGAACCGCTACAAGAAGAAGCGGAAGATCCTGCCCCTCATCCACGGGACCATCAATGTCCTTCTGATCATTCTTGTCGCCGTGGAGTGCTATACCGGCGTACAGGTGTGGAAAGATTTTTCGTAAGACGGGAAGCGGGGGAGAGAGGCAAAGACGGCCCGTTCCCCGTACCTTCTTTGTTCTGGCAGGCGGGAGCCTCCGGTGAAGAGCCGGATAACCGAGCGGCCCTGAAATCCAAGGATTTCAGGGCCGCTCGGTTGTGAAACCGTGTAAGCTTACAGGCGGCGTTCCAGGATGGTCTTGACGTCGTCGGAAGTCATCGCCGCGGGATTGTTGGCGAATACGGCTGGCATACTGTCCAGTGCCGTTCGGGACAGCCAGTCGAGCTGGCTTTCCCGAACGCCGAGATCGGACAGGGTGAAGGCGATCCCCAGCGTTTTCAGAAGGGCGTCCACCTGCTCGACGGCGCGCAGCGAGGCTTCCTCTTCCGTAAGGCCGGAAGTCTCCGCGCCCAGAAGCCGGGCCAGCTCGGCAAAATCCGCTTGCGCGTGGGGGCGCATGAACCGCATGTATTCCGGGTAAATGGCGGCAAGCCCTTCGCCGTGCGCGACGTTGAGCAGGCCGCTGATCGGATGTTCGATGCCGTGCGGGGCGGTACAGCCCGCGTTGCCTATGGCGATGCCCGAGAACGTGCTCCCCAGCGCCACCCGTTCCCATGTTTCGAGATCGGAGGGGCTGGCCTGTACCTTGGGCAGGCCTTCGCTCAGCCAGAGGATTGCCTGACGCGAATACAGCTTGCTGAACGGATTGGCGCGGACGGAGAGGAACGACTCGATGGCGTGGGCCAGCGCGTCGAAGCCGGGCCCTGCGATGCCCCTGCTGGAGAGCGTGGTCATGAGCTCCGGATCGACGATGCTTTCCTTGGGATACAGGGCGGGCAGGGCGAATCCCTTTTTCACATGGTCCGTGTCGGTGAACACGGCGGTCCAGTTGCCCTCGCTGCCCGTCCCCGCCGTGGTGGCGATGAGCAGGATGGGCAGGGCCTGCCCGCCCTGTTTGCGCCCGTAGATGTATTCGAAGATCGGCGCGTCGTTGTAATAGGCGAAGGCGATGCCCTTGCTTGCGTCCATGACGCTGCCGCCGCCGATCCCGATGACCATGTCGCACCAGTTGTCGCGGGCCGCCTGAGCACCCTCGGCCGCCATGGAGCCCAACGGGTTGGGACGGATGCCGTTGTAGTGCGCCCAGCCGAGCCCGGCGGCTTCCAGCGAAGCGCCCGCTTCTTCGGCGAGCGCCCGGGAGTGCGCGCTGCCGGTGGTGACGATGAGCGCCTTTTTCCCGTATTTCGCGGCCAGCGCCCCGATCTGGCGGCGCATACCGGGGCCGGAATGGATGCTGACGGGGTTGTGGAAGTGGCAATGCATGGGAATCCCCTCCTTACGTCGGTTCGATCGCGTCCGGGTTAGTTCTTCGCGCCCTTCAACTGCCACATCCAGCTGTCGCGGACCATGTCGTCGAGGGTTTTCACGGCTTTCCAGCCCAGCTCCTCAAACGCCTTGGACGGATCGGCGTAGCAGCTCGCCACGTCGCCGGGACGTCTGGCAACGATGCGGTAGGGTACGCTTACACCGTTGACGGCTTCGAAGCGGTGGACCATTTCGAGGACGCTGGTTCCGTTGCCCGTGCCGAGGTTGTGGATGATGCAGCCGGGTTTTGTTTCCAGCTTTTTCAGTGCGGCGATGTGCCCGGAGATGAGGTCGGTCACATGGATGTAGTCGCGCACGCCCGTACCGTCCGGCGTGTCGTAGTCGTCGCCGAACACCTGCAATTCCTTGCGGATGCCCGCCGCCGTCTGGCAGACGAACGGCATGAGGTTGTTGGGGATGCCGTTGGGGTTTTCGCCGATGAGCCCGGACTCGTGCGCGCCGACCGGGTTGAAGTAGCGCAGGATGGAGACGTTGAACTCGGGATGCGCCAGCGCCACGTCACGGATCGTTTCTTCGATGTACAGCTTGGTGCGGCCGTAGGGATTGACCGCGCTGAGGGGATGGTCCTCGGTGAGGGGGAGGAAGTGGGGCACGCCGTACACCGTGGCGGACGAGCTGAAGACGAGGGCGCTGCCGTGCTTGAGGCACATTTCAAGAATGGTCAGCGCGGAGTCATAGTTGTTGCGGTAGTACATGAGCGGGTGCGCCACGGATTCGCCTACGGCCTTGTGGCCTGCGAAGTGGATGACCGCGTCGATCTGGTATTCGGCGAACAAGGCGCGCATGGCGGCGACGTCGCCCGCGTCGGCCTTGATGAAGGGGATTTCTTTGCCGCAAATTTCCTTCACGGCGAGGAGGACGGACGGATTGCTGTTGTGGAGGTTGTCCACGCACAGGGGCTCGTAGCCCTGCTTGACGAGCTCCACAAGCATGTGCGTGCCGAGATAGCCGGTTCCGCCGGTGACGAGAATCTTACCCATATTGTTTTTCTCCTAACGCCCGGTCTGTCCGGGCTGAATCTCTCTTGCTGCTTAATCCAGCCGGGCGATCCGCGCAAGAGCCGGCGGTGGGGTTCTGCCGGCGATTGGGTGACGTTTGCACAACAACGTATCGGAAAAGATGTTTTGCCATAGGAAGATAAGGAGGGCCAAAGCGAGATGCCATTGCCGATGACAGCATTGGGGCGCTGCCCGCTTTGCCAATCCATTTTCTTTATTGGAGAAGATGTTCCGGCAGCGCCGGGGCCGATACGCCCCGGCCGCCGGTTGAAGGGACAGGGGACCAAGCGGTAGGGGCTTTCCTGCGGATTTTCGTTTTGGAGCCGCGCTTGTCAGGGATATCCGAACGCGTATAAGGAAAAAACTTTCCGGATACAGCAACAAACAATGAGAGAGCCATGAAACTGCAAGGGAAAACAGCCATCATCACCGGAGCGGCCAAAGGCATCGGCGCTGCCGCCGTCCGCCGTTTCGCCGCCGAAGGCGCTCGGATCGTCTTGGCCGACAAGGATGAAGCCAATGGGCATGAGGTAGCAAAAGCCATTGTCAAAGAGGGAGGCGAAGCTGCATTCTGCCTGTGCGATGTGGGGAATGAAGCCGATGTGCAGGCGGCCTTGGACACGGCGGCCCGTACATACGGGAAGCTGGACATTGTGGTGAACAATGCCGGATGGCAGCTCAACAAGACGCTTTTGGAAACGACGGCTGAAGAATTCAACGCCGTACTGAATACGAATCTGACCAGCATGTTCCTGTTCACGAAAGGGGCGGCGAATATGTTCATTGCCCAGAAGACGGGCGGGGCCATCGTCAACGTCTGCTCGACCTTCGCGGTGGTGGGATCTCCGGGATACGTCGCCTACCATGCTTCCAAGGGCGGGGTGGCCTCGTTTACGCGGGCGGCGGCGATTTCCCTGATGCCGCACAATATCCGCGTCAACGCCGTCGGCCCCGGGACCACGGAAACCCCCGGATTGCACGATGGCGCAAGGGATACCGGCGACGAGGCCAAAGGTATGGCGAGCTTTCTGGCCCTGCAGCCGCTCAAGCGTTTCGGCAAACCGGAGGAAATCGCCTCGGTGATCGCCTTCCTTGCCAGCGATGAAGCCAGTTTCGTCACGGGAGCGTTGTGGATGGCTGACGGAGGCTATACCATCGTGTAGGCCGCTTCGGCGTTTCCTCTTTCGGAAATCCCGCTTGCGCGGAACAACGGGATGGGGAGGGGGGCTTTGCAAGCGGGAAAGCCGACGAAGATCCAATATAAGGTGTATGGTAGGTCAGAAATCGGCAGGGTGGGCTCATGTATGCTGCTCGCCGCATGAAACGGAAGCGGCAGGGTGCCCGTGCCGCCTGGCAATCTGGTATTGCTTTGGGGAGATCCCGAATTGGGCGGAAAAAGCCTTGGTGAGATGGCTCGGACTGGAAAATCCGCACAGATACGCTATTTCGGTGATGTTTTTTCCCTTTTCGTTGAGAAGCCTTCGGGCGCACTCCAGACGCTCCCGGCGCAGGATGCCGAAGACAGTGTCCTCGAAGAGCATCCTGAACAAGGCCGTCAGCCGTGTGCGGTTGACCCCCACGGCGGCTGCCAGTTCGGGCAAGCTCGGCGGCTTTCCGATATCCTGAAGCAGTATGGCATAGGCTCGGTGCGCGGCCCGGCACTCCGCCGGGCTGACGCATTTGTGGCTGTTTTCCCTGTCCAAGAGTTCGATCTGTTGATAGAGCAGTTCGTATTTCTTGTGCGCCAGGAATACGTCTCGCAAGAGGCCGTCGTCCCGGCAGTTGAGGATCTGCTCGAGGAGAATGCGAAGGTGCAGCGGGATGTCTCCTTTGAGCGTCCGGGATGAGCTTTTCCTGAGCCCATCGTGGACAAAACCGAGCTGGCAGGCAAACAGGCGCAGGCATTCCGGACGGAGCTGGAGCCCCACGGCCTGAATCCGCTTCCCGGCGCGTGAGATGGAAAAGCCTCCGTTCAGGCAAAAAAGCAGGCTGTTTCCCTTGCCGATTTCTTCGGAAAAGGCCTCCCCATCGGCGGCCTGCGCGTCGATGCGTGCCTGTCCGTTCAGGCAATAGAAGAAGGTCATGCGTGCCCCGTCCTGTTGCAGGCGGAACGGGCCCGCGGCGTGCGAGTCGTCATCAATGACGAACAGGGTCACGTCGGGGCAGGAGCACTGCCCCTGATGGAAAAAGCGGCAGGTGCAGGTGGAGTGGATACTTGTAGGCGTCATCAGTCTCACTCGGTTTCGGAGATGTTCCGAAGAAAGGCGCGTCGCCGCGCCGTGTCGGGATACGTCAGAAGGCGTAGCGCAGGGTCAGGTAGACGAAATCGTTGTCCGTGTATTCGCCGAGGATGGTGTCCTCCCCGCCTGTCCAGAACATGACGCCCGTGGATGCCTTCCAATGATCGTCCAGTTCGTATTCAAGGAACACTTCAGTAAGCGTGCCCTCCCCGCTGGTGTAGAGTTTGCCCCGGACCCCCGTTTTGAGCGCGTCCCGGAACCATTTGCCGCTGATTTCATAGGTCGCGCCGTGCCATGTCCGGCTGCCGGAAGCTTCCGAGCCTTCCTGAACGTCCCCGAAAAGCTGGAAGTTCAGGTAATACTTGCTGTCGATGTCGTAGTCCCAGCCGAGGACGCCCTGCCACAGATCGGCCCGGTGAAAACCGAAGCTCCCCTGTACCGGAAAACGCGGCTTATAGGCGACCTCGCCCCGGACGGTCTGGCTGCCGAAGCCTTTCGCGAAGGAAGTTCCGAAAGCCGTGAAGCGGGGGTATTCGGCGGTCCAGCGAATCCCGCCGCCGTTGTTCCTGCTTACGAACATCGGGTTGTCGACAAAACCGTGGAAGGCCATGAGCGCCAGATCCCACCCCCCGAGATTGGCGGAGAGGCGCCCGCCGTATTCCACATCCCGGAACCATCTGTCCGGTTCGTCGGGAGCCGTGATCGTGAAGAGGCCGTCGTCCCGCTGCCGCCGGAGTTCGCGCAGGGCGCGCGGTTCCCACGGGTTGCCGGAGCGGGGCAGGGCGTTGACCTCGGCCTTGGGAAGGAACACTCCCTCGAAACTGATCCCGTTCCCCGAAACCGTGCCGCTGAACAGCCATACCGGGAGCCGGTTGTCGGCACGCCCGGTCGTGACCGGGTCCCGCGTATCCAGCGGATTGATGAGATCCATGGGGTTGATGCCGTCGCCCGTCCCCCATCGGTGGGTCTTCCGCCCGAGAAAGATATCTATATTGTCTGTATCATAGGTCAGATACAATTCCCGGAGATCGGCTTTCCACGGGGAATGGTCGCCCGGCCACGTGTGGGCGGCCCCTTCGTAGCTGCCTTCAAGGCTGCCGAAAAGCGACAAGACGTCGCGCCGCCAGAGCGCCTCGACCTGCACTTTCTGCCGCAGGGAAATCGGGGTTTCTGGATCGTTCAGGGAAAATTGGTTGCGCGATTCCGCGAACCCTCCGAGCAGGAACGTATCGGAAGCCTCAATCGCATGTAGATCGGAAAAGGCCTGTCCGTCCGAAAAGGGATCGCCCTCCACGGCGGCATGGGCGAAACCGAACCAGAAGAGGCAGACGGCGCAGGCCCGGAACAGGGTTTTCATGCCTACCTCTTGAGATCCTGCGGCAGAAAGATATCTTCGGCGATCGGCGTGTTGTAGGCCACTTCCCGTATTTCCATGATCGTTTCCGAGTCCGATCCCACGGTGCGCATGCGCTGGCGGGTGGCGGTCCAGATGCCCTGTATCTCCTTGTAGCCGCCGAAAACCAGCTCCTTGCACCGGTTCCCGCCCTGATCGTAGAAGTCGATTTTCGCGGGCAGCCAGATATCTTTTCTGATCCAGATAATCCGTTTGGAATAGTTCGTCTTTTCTGGGAAGACCGCTTTCGCCTCCAGTACGTGGCAGTCCACGCCGGAGAGGGCTTCGTCGGGCAGCAGGGTATAGGTGTCCTTGTCGACTTCCCGCCGTGAAATGTCCTCATTGGCGTAGTCGCTGCGCATGAAGGAGCCCTTTTTGCTGCCTCCGCTGATGCGGCGGACCAGCGACTCGGCGGGCATGTAGACCCACATGTCATCGTCTTTGTTGATATCCCTGTAACTCCACGTGAGATAGGCCGTATTCCGGATGTCCCCCGGTTCGAGAAAGCGGATGTGCTGCTTTTCCGAATCGGGGAACTTCTTTTTCTTCATGGCCATGAAGCGGACAAGCTGCTGATCGCCGCGTTTGATGATCATCGCCATAGACATGTCGGAGGTACGGCTGGTGTCTACCTGATCCGCCTTGAGCGCCACATCCCTGCCGGTGAGCGCCCAGCCCGAGGCGGGGAGGATGAGCTGGACGCCGAGCAGGGCGGCGAGGACGATGCCGGATTTCCGTGAAAACATGAACTGCATGGAATCTCCTCGTATCAGCATGAAGGAAAAAGGGTTTCGCAGGCCACGGCGGCGACGTGGCCTGCAAGGGGAGTGCATTCCGCGAGGGCCGCCCCGTCCAGACGGAGCGTATCGCCGCATGGGTGGAGCGCGAAGCTGTCCAGAGGCCGCCCAAGGCCTTCGCCCGTGGCCTTGAGGAAGGCTTCGCGGCAGACCCAACAACGCAGGAAGGCGCGATCCCGATCGTCGGATGCGGCGATCCAACGGATCTCGGGGGCCGAGAACCAGCGGCAGGCGATGAGCATGGCCTCGGGCAGAGGGCGCACGGGTTCGACGTCCACGCCTACCGGGGCGTCTTGGCGCACGGCGAGCAGGGCCAGCGAATCCGAATGCGCCAGGTTGAAGTGCAGCGAACCGTGCGCAAGCCGGGGCTTGCCGTCCGGACCGGAGCGGAACCGGAGCGTTTCGGGCGGGGTATCCAGATAGCGGGACAGCACGGAGCGCATCCAGCCGTGGGCCTGCCGGTACCGTTCCGCCAGCTCCGGGGTGTGGAAGCGGGAAGCGGCCGCGCATTCCTCCTCGGAGAGCAGATCCCGGAAACCGGACTGTGTCGGGCCGGTTAAGGGGCGGCTCCAGACATGGACGCAATCGGAATCCGCAGGCGGGGCAGCGGCGTCCCCGGAAAGGAGCAGGAGCCGGAACCCGTCCGAAGGCTTGCCGTACCCGCAAGGGGGCGTGGGTGGCGGGGCTGCCACGGTCTTTGTAGAAAGGGCGGAGGGAGGGAACACGGAGAAACCTCATTATTGAATTTGAATTTCAATATCTGATAATAAAGGACGGGGAACGCTGTCAAACTTCCCGAAAAATTTTTGTACATGCAGAAACGGGATCAAAAGCTGACAAAGGGAGATGGTTTTTCTCAGTGAAATTTACCTGTTACAGCAACAGAACCGCACGGCTGGAGAAGCGGGTGGCCTTATAATCGGGCGTTTTTTCTGCCGCAAATACAAAAAAAAGATACGCAGATAAAAGTAAGCGGGCGTGAGTTGTCTTAAGTTGGCCCCATCGGACGGCGTAAGCCCTGTTCATAATGAAAATGAAATTCAAATTCATTTTTACACCAGTTTTTGGAACGGTCATGAAGCACTCCCTGTTGTTCTGGTCCCGCAAATCCCACTGTTGGGCGGGCGTTTACCTGAGCGCCGTCACCCTGCTTTGGCTGGGCGAAATGGCGCTCCTGCCCGCTGTCTACGAGCCGCGGTTCGAGGTTGCGTCCCCATCCCCCGCCGTATCCTCCGTGGGAACGCCTGCGGTGTCCGTACAGGATGTGCTGGATCGCTTCAGTCACGAACGGGTGGACGGCGAACCGTTGACGCCCGATACGGTGACTTTTTTACCGAAGGAGGGTTCGTGGGTTGTCCGCGACGCCGGGCGGTACGTGTCCGTGACCTACGACGTCCGTACTGGTGAGGCGCGTGAGCGGGCCTTTGATTCGGCCAAACTGGTCGAAGAAAAGAACGGGCTGGCGTGGCTCAGCCCTGAACTGGGGGCCGCGCTCAAGCTTTCCTTTCAGCCGTTGTTCATTCTGCTGTGCGTGACAGGAATTCACCTGCTTTTGGGACGGAATCGCCGCCCCGGAAAGGAAAAGGAACGTGTCGCCACGCTGGACGCCGTGCGGACGGGTGAAACCTGCCTGTATGAGCGGGCGGATGATCCATGCCTTGCCGGGCGCCTTGCCTCTCTCGGCTTTCTGCCGGGCGTCGCCGTACGGATGCTGCGTAACGCCAAGCGTGGGCCGTTGCTCGTGCTGGCGAGGCATACGCGGGTGGCCCTCGGGCGAGAGATCGCGTCGGGCATCGTTGTGGCGAGGAAGGGCTGAGCATGGGCGCTTTACGGAATCATCCGGCGGGGAAATCCTTGACTGTCGCGGTGGCGGGCCAGCCCAACACCGGGAAGTCTACACTGTTCAACCGGCTGACCGGGCTGAACCAGCGTGTAGGCAACTGGACGGGGAAGACCGTGGATCGCAAGGAAGGCGCGGCCCTTTGGAATGGCGTGGCCTTTACCTTCGTGGATCTGCCCGGCTGCTACGGGATGACCCCGCATTCGCCTGAAGAGGAAGTTGCCCGCGACTACCTGCTTTCCGGCGGACCCGACGCCGTGCTCGCCGTGGTCAACGCGGCGAGCGTGGAACGGAGCCTGTATATCGTGTCCGAGCTGGTGGCGCTCGGCCTGCCTGTGGTCGTTGCGCTCAACATGACCGACGTTGCGGAGCAGGAGGGCAGGGCTGTGGATGCCGTTGCGTTGTCTTCGGCCCTTGGCCTGCCCGTGATCCCGCTGGTGGGCACGTCGGCGGACGGGACCGCCGTGGATGCGCTGCTCCGGGCGCTTACGGAGGCATCTCGCCCAGCCAGTATGCCCGCCGTGCCCGCCAAGGTGGCGTTGCTCGCGGAGATCATCGGGGCGGCCCTGCCGTACGCCCCGCTCTGGGCGGCGTGCAAGCTGTTCGAGGGCGACGAGGGGCTGCTGGCCCGGACGGAAACCCTTTCCGGGGAGAAGCGGGAGGCGATCCGTGTGCTGCTGGGCGACCCCTCGGTCGCACCGGAGCTGTACGCGTCCCGGCAGGCATGGATCGACGCCGCATGTGGCAAGGCCGTCCGTACATCCGGTACGGGCCGGGGGCTGACCGAGCGCTGGGACCGGGTTCTCCTTCATCCGCTATGGGGACGGTTGGCCGCGTTTCTGGTCATCCCGGCGGGCTGCGTGCTCGGCGCGGCGCTTGGCATGATGACCGGCGGCCTTGTGCTGTTCGCGGTGCTGGCGTGGGCTCCCGATCTCAAGGCGGCCTATCCCGGCCCGCTGGGGAGCCTCGCCGCCGATGCCCTGCTGCCCGCCTTCGGGTGGGTGGTCGCCCTGTTGAGCATGATCAGCGCGCTCTACGCCATTTTTTCTTTTCTGGAGGACACCGGCTACCTCGCGCGGGTGGCGTACCTCATGGATTCCTTCCTCAGCGGTCTGGGCATTGACGGGAAATCCGCCATCCCTCTGATGATGGGATTCCTGTGCAACACGGTGTCCATCGCCGGGAGCCGGGTCGTGGATTCGCCGCGCCGCCGCCTCATTACCTTATGTATGCTGCCGTTTATCCCGTGCAGCGGGCAGATGGGCGTGGCCTTCCTGTTCGCCTTTGCCCTGTTCCCTGCGGGTACGGCCCTGCTCGTAGTGCTCGGCGTGAGTTGCCTTAACCTGTTCATGGCCGGGGCTGTGGGCAGGATCATGCACGCAACGCTTCCCGGCCGCTACGCCAACGGCCTCATCATGGAGCTTCCGCTGTACCACCGCCCCAATTTCAGGACGATCTTCGGCAACGTGCGCACCCGTGCCGTGCTGTTCCTGCGCGGCGCTGCGGTCAACATCTTCGCGGCTCTGATCGTCGTCTGGGCGATCAGCACGTTCCCCGGCGGCACGGTGGAGACGAGCTGGCTGTACCGTTTCGGGCGGTGGCTGGAACCCCTCGGTTCGTTTCTGGGGTTTGACTGGCGGTTTACGGTCGCGCTGCTGAGTTCCTTCGTCGCCAAGGAAACGACGGCGGGGACGCTGGCGGTCCTGTTCTCCGTGGGCGCGACCGACCATGAGGCCGTCGTGCAGGCTCTGCGGGCTTCCATCACCCCGGCGGGAGCGCTGGCCTTCATCGTGGCTTCCAACCTGTACATTCCGTGCATCGCCTCCATCAGCGTCCTGCGCAGTGAACTGGGGAGCTGGGGCAGGACGCTGGCGTTGCTGGCAGCCATGTTCGCCTTGGCGATGGGCATGGCGTGCGCGGTCTATCATATAGCCGTATTTGTTTAACCATTTTACGAGAGGACAATGATGAACCAGATCCATCCCGAACCGCTTTCGGGCACGCTCGTCGACATTCTGGAGGAGACGGCGGCCCGGTATCCCGAACATGGCATTTTCCATGTCGCGTCGGGGGACACCTCGGAGGAGTTCCAGAGCTACCCCGAATTGCTGCGCAACGCCAAGGAGATGGCGCAGGTGCTGTACCGGCGCGGGCTCCGGCCCCGTACGCCGCTGATCCTTTCGGTGGACGCTTCGCGCACGTTCCTTGAAATCTTTTGGGGATGCTTGTTCAGCGGCGTCCTGCCAGCGCCGCTCGCCCACATGCGCACGCCCAAAGCGGATTCGATGGAGGCGCAGAAGATTTTTCACGTCTGGGAGGCAATCAAGGCTCCCATCGTGGCCGATTCGTCCAACGAGCGGGCCTTTGCCGTGCTGACGGACATGTTCAAAGGGACGGGGGCCACGCTCATAGCCAGCGAAGACCTCATCACGGAGGCCCGCATCGTCGATTTCCAGGAGGACGACCGCTACATCCCGCAGCATGACGATTCCGCCGTGCTCCAGTTCTCCTCCGGCAGCACGGGTATGCCCAAGGGCGCGCGCCTCACGCACCGCAACCTCATTGCGAACATCCGCGCCCTGCGGGCCATCGAAGGCGGCACATCCGAGGACAGGCTGGTGACGTGGTTGCCGTACTTCCATGATTTCGGGCTGTTCGGATGCCACCTCATGCCTATGCTCGCGGGCATGGATCAGATCAAGATGGACCCGTTCCAGTTTGCTCAGCGTCCGTTCCTGTGGATGGAAAAAATCCACGAGCACCGGGGCACCATCACCTCCGCCACCAATACCGGCATCGAGCATCTTTCCGCATACATAGGCTTGCGTGCCGACCGGCTGCCCGAAGTGGATCTCTCGTGCCTCAAAGTGTGGACGGTGGGCGCGGAAATGATTTCCGCCGAATCGTGCCGCATCCTGCAGGAGCAGCTCGCGCCGATGGGCCTCGCCCCGCACCTGCTCATGCCCGGCTACGGGCTTACCGAGACGACGCTGGTGGCGACGTGCCACCCGCGCAATACCCCGGTGAAGACGTTCACCCTCGACCGCAGGCTCATGGTGTCGGAGCAGGTTGTCCGCTACGTGCCCAAAGGCGAAGACGCGGCCGAGTTCACCAGCGTGGGCAAGCCCGTCCAGTATTGCGAAGTCCGCATTGCCGACAAGGACGGCAAGCCCCTGCCCGCCGACCGTGTGGGCGTGGTGGAAATCCGGGGCGACAACGTCATCTCCGACTACTTCGACAATCCCGAAGCGACCGAGTCCTCGTTCAACGGAGACTGGTTCTCCACCGGCGACATGGGCTTCATGGACGCCGAGGGCGACCTGTGCATCGTGGGCCGTTCCAAGGAAATCATCATCGTGCGCGGGCAGAACTATTACCCCGCCGACATCGAGCACATCGCCCTGTCCGGCATGGAAAAGGCGTTCCGGCTCGTGGTAGCGTGCGGCGTGTACGATCCCCGGGAAGGCCGCGAGATCATCCTGATGTTCTACATCCCGGCGAAAAAGGGCGCTGATGCGGAACTGGCGCAGCTCCTGCACCGCATGAACGAACAGGTTTCCACGCTCGCCGGGTTCTCCGTCGACCGCTTCATCGCCGCGCGGCAGGGCGACATCCCGCGCACGTCCAGCGGAAAGGTCATGCGCAAGGCGCTGTGCGAGGGTTACCTCAACGGCGATTTCGACGGCAAGATCACCGTGCTTGAGCATGAGGATCCCGTCGTCGATCCCGCTTCGATGGATCACGAGCAGATCGTGCTCGGCGTGTGGAGCGACGTGCTTGAACTGCCCGTTGACGCCATCGGCACGAAGAAGAACCTGTTCCGCCTTGGCGGGGATTCCATCCGGGCCATGCGTATGCAGGCGCGGCTTGAGGACATCTATCGGGCCAAGATGGAAAGCAATTTCTGCTACCTGTTCCCCACGGTGGAGCAGCAGGTGCAGTATTTCCGCACCCGCGACTTCAGCATCGAGCCGCCTCAGAACGAGATCGAGGCGCTCCTTCAGAAGATCGTGGCTTCCAGCCTCGGCATCAAAGCCGAAGCCGTGAGCGTCAGCGCGGAACTCATGCCCCTCATCGGGGACATCTCCAAGGCGTTCGCCCTGTTCGACGCTATCCGCGAGGTGTTTGCGGAAGCGGAGATCGGCGAGGACTTCCTGCGTCTGACCACCATCCGGCAGATGGCGGACTACCTGTGGCCCCGCGTCTTTTGCGAAACGCACGCGGACGGCGACGTGGCCTACTTTCCGCTGATGCATTTTCAGGAAACGCTGTATTTCCACCGCAAAGGCTTCGTGCAGAACGAGCCGAGCGGCCTGAGCTGCTACATCTACCTCAACGCCCGCATGGACGGCGACTTCCGGCCCGACGTGTTTGACAAGGCGCTGAACTATGTGGTCGGCCGCCATCCCATCATGCGCTCGGTCATCGACGAGGAACGCGAGAAGCCCCGTTTCAAGGTCTTCAAAACGGTGCCCGAAGTGTACGCCAGACATATCGACGTGTCGCATCTGCCGCCTTCGGAGGAACGGGCCTACATCCTGCAGCGCGGCCTCGAACTCAACGACTACCGTTTCGATCTGGGCGAATGGCCCCTGTTCTTCTGCGAGATCACGAAATTCGCCAATGATCGCTATGTGTTCGCCATGAACATCGACCACATGCTCGTGGACGGCTTCAGCTACATGCAGGTGTTCGACGAACTGTTCAACACCTACGACCGCATGGTGCTCGGCGAGCCGTGGGAATTGCCCGAAGCGGCCATGACCTTCGGCGACTATGTGCGTGTGGAAAACCTGCGCCAGCGCACGCAGGAATACAAGAACGCGCTGGAGTTCCAGCTCGGGCTGTTCAAGGATCTGCCCTCCAAGGCCCTCCTGCCCACCAAGCGCAACCCGGCCCTGTTGAAAGAAGTGTATTTCGACACCTTCTATCAGGAGATCCGGCCCGAAATCATCGAGGGCCTCAACGCCATTGCCGCCGAGGAGCAGATCAGCCTCAACGCCCTGCTGCTCGCGGCCTACTTCAAGCTGATGAACGTGTGGTGCCATCAGGACGACATGATCATCAACATGCCGGTGTTCAACCGCGAACAGTATTTCGCCGGGGCCCGCAAGACCGTGGGCAGCTTCATCGACATCTTCCCGGTACGCCTGCAGACCCACTTCGACGAGCCCATCGTCCAGATCGCCCGCAAGGCCGAGGCGTTCACCCGCAAGCTCCTTGAGGTGCCCGTCTCCTCCATCGAGCTCTCCCGCGAGCTGTTCGAGCGGCAGGGCCTGCGCGCCACGTCCATGAGCTCGATCATCTTCAGCAACTCCATCGGGATGTACGCGGGTGAAGTCAGCGGCATGAAGACCATCAAGCTGGAGACGCCCGAATTCCGTACCGGCGCGCCGGGCACGTTCATCGATCTCGTGATCTACGACTACCGCGTGCGCCGCAACGACAACGACGTCTTCTACTTCAACTGGAACTATATCCGCGATCTCTTCGACCGCGAATTCATCGAGACGCTGGCGAAGCAGTACCACATCCTGCTCGAACAGCTCATCCGTTATCGGAATGAGCCGGATCATCCGTTCTCCGGCGAGGACATCGTGCCGGAGCGGTACCGTTCGCTCATCGCGTCGCTCAACCGTACCGAAGCGGCTATTCCCGAGTCCACGCTGCACGGCCTGATCGAGGAGCAGATCCGGCGCACCCCGGACAGAGAGGCCCTGACCTACGAAGGGCGGAGCCTCACCTATGCGGCCTTCGGGGAGCGGGCCGATCAGGTGGCCGGGCTGCTGCGGCACCTCGGCGTCTCTTCCAACGAGTTCGTCGCGCTGTTCCTGAACCGCAGCTTCGACACGCTGGCGGGGCAGCTCGGCATCATGAAGGCCGGGGCCGCCTACCTGCCCATTGGGGTTGACTATCCCACGGATCGCGTCGCCTACATGCTGGAGGACTCCGGGGCGCGGGTACTGCTCACCCAGTCCGCACACCTCAAGGAACTGGAAGGCGCGCTCGGCAGGGTGGAGCACATCCTCGTCATGGACGAGGGCGCAAGCGCCGCCGCCATCCCGGAATCGCTCCGGGAACGGGTGGTCATGCCGTCCGGCATCTATGTTGACCGCCCGGACGTGGCCCTGCCCGCCGGATCGCCGGACGACCTCGCGTACATGATTTATACCTCCGGTTCCACGGGCAAGCCCAAGGGGGCCATGATTACCCACCGGAATATCGTCAACTTCCTGACGTGGGTGAAGGAGGAACTGGGCATCACGGCGGCGGAACGGCTGGCCTTCGTGACCTCCTACGCCTTCGACATGACCATGACCAGCAACTGGACGCCGTTCCTCGTCGGGGCCTCGCTGCATGTGCTGTCCGAGGAGAAGACCAAGGACGTCAATAACCTGCTGCGCTTCATCAGCGAGAAGGGCATCACGTTCCTGAACATCACGCCTTCGCATTTCTCGCTGCTCTCCAGCGCGCGGGAATTCCTCGCCGATGCGGACATTCCCCTGCCCGAGACCATGCGGATCATGCTCGGCGGCGAGGTGATCAGCACCAAAGACCTCAACCAGTGGTTGAAGTTTTACCCCGGCCACCGGTTCATCAACGAATACGGCCCCACCGAGGCGACCGTGGCCTCGACGTACTTCAGGATTCCGGTCAACGCGGACAATCAGGTGGATCTGCCCGTGGTGCCCATCGGCAAGCCCGTCTACAACACGCAGATCTACATCCTGAACCGCTTCCGCGAGCATTGCATGCCCGGCGTGCCCGGCGAGCTGTACATCGGCGGCATGGGCGTGAGCAGGGGCTACCACAACAAGCCGGAGAAGAACGCCGAAGCCTTCGTGCCCAATCCCTTCAACCCGGCTGATCCGTCCGACAGGCTCTACCGCACCGGAGACGTGGTGCGGATGCTCGACACCGGCGACCTCGAATTCCTCGGCCGCGAGGATCACCAGATCAACCTGCGCGGCTACCGCATCGAGGCGGGCGAGATCGAAAGCGCGCTGCGCGAGCACGAGTCCGTGACCGAGGCTGTGGTCGTGCCCCGCGAGGACACGGCGGGAAGCCTCACGCTGGTGGCCTTCCATACCGGTTCCGAGGTTCCCGCGGCGGCCCTGCGCGACCATCTCGCCAAACGGCTGCCCGAATACATGATCCCGGCCCACTTCGAGCTGCTCGGCGAAATGCCGTGCACGCCGAGCGGCAAGCTGGACAAGAACCGGCTCCCCGACGTGGTGATCGAGGCCGGGAAACGAGACGCCGCCGTGATCCGCCCGGTGACGGAACTGGAAAAGCGCATCACCGCCATCTGGGAGGATGTGCTCGGCGTCACGGATCTCGGCATGACCAGCAATTTCTGGGACGTGGGCGGCGACTCGCTCAAGGCCATGCGCCTCATCATGCGCATGAAGAAGGAAGGCTTCATCGACTTCGGCCTCAAGGAAGCCTTCGAATACCAGACGGTCGCCTCCATCGTGAGCCGCATCCTCCGCAAGGGCGAAGGCAAGGCGGAAGAGGCGGGCATCGTGGCGCTGACGGATGTGGAACGCCCTGAAGCAAGGCTCTTTTGCCTGCCCTACGCGTGCGGCAACCCTACCATGTACCGGCAGTTCGGCAGGCTGCTGCCCGCATCCTACGCCGTGCTCGCCGCGAACCTGCCCGGACACGGCAAGGCCGGGGAGCCCATGCGCTCCATTCCCGAAATGGCGGCCCTGTGCGTGGAGCAGCTTGCGGCCTTCAACGACGGCACGCCGCTGTTCCTGCTCGGCTACTCGTTCGGCGGGTTCCTCGCCTACGAGATCGCGCGGCGGCTTGAGGAAAAGGGGCGCCCCGTCGCCGGGGTCGTGCTGGTGGCGAGCCCGCCTCCGGGCGTGATCGGCGGCCTGCGGGCAATCATCGACAGCTCGGAGGACGAGATCGTGCGCGTCTCGAAGGAGGTCTATCATTACGATTTCGCGGAGATGACCGAAGCCGAGCGCCGGGACTATCTGAACACGCTCCGGGTGGACACGCAGGCGATGCTTGATTTCGCTTTCGGGGCCGCCGTGGAAGCCCCCATGCTGAACCTCGTCGGCACGCTTGAAGAGGAAGAAGAGCTGAAGACGATGGCCGAGGCGTGGAACGCGGTGTTCGCCAACCCGTCCCATGACCGGACGGAAGGCGCGCACATGCTGATCAAGACGCATCCGGAGGAACTGGCCGGGAAGGTCAGGCATTTCATGAACGAGCTGTTGAAAAGGGAAGGGAAGGCATGAAGAGAAACGGCATAGCGGGTATCCTTGCGGCGGTTTTGCTGTCGGCGTGGTCGCTGCCCGCTGGGGCGGAGGAAACCTATAAACTCGATCCCGTGCTGGTCACGGCCGAAAAGCGTACGGAGAACGTGCAGGACGTGCCGGTCAGCGTGACCGCCATTTCCGAGCAGCAGATCAAGGATTCGGGCATCCGCTCGATTCAGGATGTCGCCCGGCAGGTTCCGAACCTGTTCATCGCCAATTGGGGGTTCCGGGGCAACTCGTACGCCTTCATACGCGGCATCGGGGCCGTCAACAACGACCCGGCCATCGGCTTTTATGTGGACGACGTGAACTATATGGACTCCCGCGTGTTCGACACCAACCTGTTCGACATCGAGCGGATCGAAGTGCTGCGCGGGCCGCAGGGGACGTTGTACGGAAGGAACAGCCTTGGCGGCGTCGTCAACATCGTCACGAAAAAACCTGACAATGAATTTCATTATGGTCTTGAGCAGACGGTCGGCAATGAAAACCTCTACGAGACGACGCTCTACATGCGCGCGCCGCTCATCAAGGACAAGCTCTTCTTCGGCGTATCCGGCACGTCGGAGCAGATGGACGGCTACAACACAAACGACTTTCTGGACAAGAAGGTGGATCGCCGCCGGGGCCTCAACGGCAGGATGCAGCTGCGCTGGATGCCCACGGACAAGCTGGACGTCACGGCCAACGTGGACGGGGAAAAGGTCAACGACGGCGTATTCCCGCTGACGGACATGGATCAGGCCGACAAGAACCCGCACCACGTCTCCTATAACTACGAGGGCAGGGACAAGCGCGACACGCTCGGCTCCTCGCTGCGCGTGGCCTACGACGCGCCGTGGTTCAAGATGACCTCCATCACCGCCTACCGGGGATACAACGACGTGACCCGGAACGATCAGGACTTCACGCCCTATGACCTCATCACCGCCAGGGAGGATATCAAGGATCGCCAGTTCACGCAGGAATTCCGGTTCGCATCGCCCGAAGGCTCCGGGCCGCTCAAGTGGCTTGGCGGGCTGTACCTCTACAAGAAGCATCAGGATCACACGCTGGATTTGAACTACGGGCAGGGCGCCGCCGACATGGGCATGGTTCCGATGGCGATGACCAACACGGCGGATTCGGACATCAAGACTTACGGTTACGCCGTGTTCGGGCAAGCCACCTATACGCTGTTCGACAAGCTCGATCTGACCGCCGGGCTCCGCTACGAGTATGAGAAGAACAAGCTGGACTACGCCTCGGACTATCTCGCGGGCGGGATGGTCGTCCCCGGCATGAGCTCGGACATCAGAGGCCGGAAGCACGACGACGTGTTTCTGCCCAAGGCGCAGATCGCCTATCGCTGGACGCCGGACTTCATGACCTACGCCGGGGTGTCGCGCGGCTACCGCAGCGGCGGTTTCAACACGAGTTTCCTCGATGTGTCGGATCTGGCCTTTGATCCCGAATACAGCTGGAACTACGAGGTTGGCTTCAAGTCCTCGTGGTTCAACAACCGCGTCAACTTCAACACCTCGCTGTTCTACATCGACCTGAGCGACCAGCAGGTGACGCAGGTGCTGCCCACCGCGAACACGGTCATCCGCAACGCGGGCAAATCCAGAAGCATGGGCTTTGAAGTGGAAGCCTCCGCGCTGATCACGGAGGGCCTGCTTTTCGAGGGCAGCTTCGGGTACACGGACGCCAAGTACCGCCGCTATTCGGACAAGGTTTCCGGCATGGACTACGCGGGCAACCGCACGCCTCTGGCCCCCGAATACACCTACAACCTCGCGTTGCAGTACAGTCTGCCGCTGCTGGAGTCCTTCGACTTCTTCCACAAGGAGGACTCGCTCACGTGGATCACCCGCGCCGAACTACAGGGCGTCGGCAAGTTCTACTGGAACGACGCCAACACCCTCAAGCAGGATCCGTATGAGCTGGTGAACCTGCGCACGGGGCTGGAAACGGACAATTATTCCATCACGTTCTGGGCGAAGAACGTGTTCGACAAAAAGTACAATTGCGTGGCCTTCGCCTTCTCCGGCTCGTCGGCGCTCGCGCAGGTGGGGGCCCCGCGCTCCTTCGGCGTGACCTTCCGGGCCGATTTCTAAGCCGTACCCACCGTTCCCGGCCTGTCCGGGAGCGGCTCTGCCGCCCGGGGCCGATCCGCTGATCGGCCCCGGTTCCTCTCCACAGACGCAATCCGGCGGGAAGCCCCGCCGACTATCCGCAGGTGAGTATGTCCTCCTTTTTCTTTGGCCGCCTGACCGACTGGGTCCTCCGCAGACGGGGCGCGGTTGCCGTCCTGATCGTGCTGTTGACGGCGTTTTTCCTGTGGAAGATGCAGGATCTGCAATTCGACAATTCCAACGAGATATGGTTTTCCGAGGGCGATCCCTCGCTGGAGCGCATCAACACGTTTCACAAGCTCTTCGGGAACGACGATTTCGTCTATTTGGTGTTTGACGCGGACACGCTGTTCTCTCCCGAATCGCTGCGCCTGCTTTCCGATCTCGTGTCCGATATCCGTAAAAAGGTCCCGTACCTGCGCGACGTGACCTGGCTTGGGAACGCCGAGCGCATCGAAGCCGACGCCGAGGGGATCGTCGTTTCGGATTTCATCGATCCGGAAACGTACGACGCCGCGTCCATGCCGGAACTCCGGCGGCGGGCGCTGGCCGAGAAGAACTATCGGGACAACCTCATTTCCTCGGACGGGAAGACCGTGGGGATGCTCCTTGAAATGCGGACGTATCCCAGGGACAGCGTGGAGCCGCGCTCGGAAGTGACCCATGCGCTGCGCGAGGTGCTGGCGCAGCCGGAGTATGCCGGATTTTCGATCCACGCCGTGGGCCAGCCCATCCTGCACAACGACTACAACGAGCTGTCCTTCAAGGAATCCGCTACCTTTTTCGGGCTGTGCCTGCTCGTCCAGATGGTTCTGCTGTTCTGGCTCGGCAAGGGCGTGCGCGGCGTGATCGGCCCCATTTCCGTGGTGGTGCTGAGCGTGATCTGGACGCTCGGCATGATTCAGGTGCTCGGCTTTACCCTGAACTTGTTCATCATCCTGATCCCGACCCTGCTGATCTGCGTGTGCATCGGCGATTCCATGCACATCATCGCCACCTATAACCAGCACCGCCGGGAAGGGCTCGGTGCCGTCGCGGCCCTGCGGCAGGCCATGTCCGAGACGGGTATGCCGTGCCTGCTCACCAGCCTGACCACGGCGGCGGGATTCCTCGGTTTCTGCGCGGCGGATATCCAGCCGTTCCGGGAAATGGGCGTCTACGCGTCCGTGGGCGCGCTCATGGCCTATATCCTCAGTATCCTCGTCGTGCTGCTCCTTTACAGTACGGAGAGGGATAAGGCGCCGTCCGCGCCCACTCCGGGGATGCCCGGTGCACCCGCCCGTACTGCCTCCCCGTCAACGCCGATCCGGATCGGAAAGCCGGACATCTTCGACCGTTTCCTCGGCAGGGTCTACCTGATCAATGTCCGGTATCCCAAAGTATTGCTGGCGCTGTTTGTGGTGCTGCTCGGGGTGTCCGTCTACGGATACACCTTGGTTGAGGTGGAGACGGGCACGGCCCGGATGCTCTCGAAGTCCCTCCCGCTGCGGCAGGCCTACGACTTTGTGGATGAACGCATGGGCGGTTCCATGTCCGTCGAGATCATGCTCGACACCGGGCGGGAGAACGGGGTGAAGTCGCAGGCGTTCCTGCGCGGGCTTGAGCGCCTCCAGCAGCACCTCGATGTATCGCCGCTGGTCACCAAAACGGTCAGCGTCCTCGATATCATCAAGAAAATCAACGAGTCCATGCATGGCGGGGACAAGGCGGCCTATGCGCTTCCCGACGGGGACGATGCCGCCATCGCCCAATATCTGCTGCTGTACGAAATGTCCGACGGGCGCGAGCTGGACAAGCTGGTGAGCTTCGACAGCCGCGTGGCCCGCCTGACCGCCAAGACCCGCACCCTCGGCACCGGGGACGTGCGCCGCCTGTCCGAGGACGTCGCCGCCTTCTCGCGGGGCGTGTTCGGGGACACGGTCAAGGTGCGCATGGCGGGGAACCTCGACTGGACGAAGTCCATGAACGACCTCCTCGCGGATGGCCAGCGCCAGAGCTTTCTGGCGGCCCTGCTGGTCGTGAGCGTGATCATGTGCTTCGCGCTCGGTTCCCTCCGGCTCGGCCTCCTCAGTATGCTGCCCAACATCTTTCCGGTATTCGTCACCCTCGGCCTGATGGGGGTGTCCGGGATTTACATGGACATGCCGCTCATGAGCTTCAGCGCGATCATCATCGGGGTGGTGGTCGACGACACGATACACTTCCTGTTTCATTACCGCGAATCCTTCGCCCGCACCGGCTCCTATGAGAAGGCGCTTGAAGAGACGCTGCTGTCCACCGGGCGGCCCATGCTGTTCACGACCATGACCATGCTGTGCGGGTTCTCCGTGCTCCTGTTCTCGGACATGGTGGGCGTGGTGAAGTTCGGGGGCCTCGGCTGCTTCGCCTTTGGCTGGGCGCTGCTTGCGGATTATTTCCTCGTACCCGCCATACTGCTGACATTCCGTCCGCTTAAGGCCCCTTCCAACCCTCCTTTTTCGGGGGAGACGGCGCGGAGGGGCGTATGAACGGCCGTATGATCGGGGTGATTGGCGGTACTGGCCGGGTGGGGCGCGAATGCCTCCGCTATCTGCATGAAAACACGGCGTTCGGGTTGCTCATCGGCGGGAGGAAGCCGCCGAGGGAAGCGCTTCCCGGTTCCTTCCTGTCCGTGGATGTCTTTGACGAAGCTTCGCTCGCCCGTTTTTGCGGACAATGCTCCCTTGTCATCAACTGCGCGGGGCCCGCTTCCGCCGTCCGGGAACGGGTGGCCGCCGCTGCGCTGGTCGGCGGCTGCCATTACGTTGATCCGGGCGGGTATACGCCGCTGTTTCCGATACTCTCTTCCCGGAGGCCGGAAATCCGCGCCAAGCGGCTGACGTTCCTGCTCACGCTCGGCATCCTGCCGGGCCTGTCCGAACTCTTCCCCGTGTATGTGGCCCGGACGTGCTTCGATCAGGTGGAAGGCTTTGAATACGCGTGCGTGGGGCGGGATCGCTGGACGTTCCCGTCCGCGTGGGACATCGCGTGGGGCGTCGGCAACATCGGCAACGGCGAAGCGCCCGTCTACTACGAACAGGGCGTGCGCAGGCAGGCCGGGCTGCTCGCTTCGGGCAGGCGCATGGATCTTCCCGCGCCCGTGGGGAGGCATACGGTCTTCCGGCTGATGCGCGATGACTTGCAGCGGTTTGTCGAGGAGTCGGGCATCAGCGAGGCGCACGTGTACGGCAACAACTGGGGGCGCTGGGTAACTCTTGCCACGGTGCTGGTACGGCTGGCCGGATGGTACGGCACGGAACGGCGGCTGGCGCAGTCGGCCCGGCTGATCATGCGGGCGGCGGAACTGGACATGCGCGGCAGGAAGCCGGGGTTCATGCTGCACTTGCGTATGCGCGGGACGCTGCGGGGCCAGCCCCGGAGCGTGGTCAGGACGTTGTTCCTTGAGGATACCTATCGGGCCACCGGATTGTGCGCCGCCATCGGCGCGCGCCTTGCGGCGGAGGGTATGGAGCCGGATGTGTTCCGGGCGGCGCAGATGCCGGATCCGCAAGCCTTCATGCGGCATTTTCTGGCGCAGGGATATGTGATTACCGGGGGCGCTCTTCCCGGAGAATGGGGGCGCCTATGAAACTGTATGCCCGCCTCGTGGTCGCGCTCGGGTTCCCCATCGCGGCGGTGTGCACCCTGTCGCTGCCGTTGATCCTGCTCGGCGCCGTCGCCCCGGACCCGCGCCCGTGGAACTGGCCCACCGTGTACATCGTCGATTTCCTGTACGGGCTGGCGCTGTTCTCGCAGCTTGTGGGCTTCCTGTGCCGCACCTCGCGCAATCGGCTCTGGACGGCGGCTGTGGGCGGCTATACGGCCCTCGCCTTCGGTCAGGCCGCACTGGAGGCGCTGCTTGATCTGCTCGGCGTGCAGCCAGCCCCCATTACCGCAAAATGGTTCATTTTCATCTTCATGTCCGCCGGGCTGATCCTCGGGGCGCTGATGCTGCTGCTCGCGTTCCGGCATGGGCGGTACTGGACGGCGTTTTCCCTTTCTCAGGAGCGTTGAACATGACGAATCTTGCCTCTGCCCCGGCTTACGGACGGCCCGGCGTGTTGCTCACCGGCGCGACCGGTTTTCTCGGCGGCTATCTCCTCAAGGAACTTGTCGAGCGTACCGAAATGCCGATCTATTGCCTGACCCGTTCGGACGGCACGCTCGGCGCGCGGGCCCGGCTCATGGACAACCTGCATTTCCTGTTTGGTGCGGACGCCGTGGAAGCGTGGCCGCTTGAGCGCATCGCCATCGTGGAAGGGGATCTGGCGAAAGAGCGGTTCGGACTTTCCGAAGCGGGATATGCGGAGCTCGCGGAGCGCACGGGCGCGGTCTTCCACGCCGCCGCCATGCTCTGGCATTTCGGCAAGCTGGAACAGTTCCTGAAAGTGAACGTGCAGGGCACGGAAAACCTGCTCGCCTTCTGCTCGGCAGGAATGCCCAAGACGCTGAACCACATTTCGACGCTGGCGGTGAGCGGGCGGCGCTGCGACAACCCAAAGAACCTGTTCACGGAAGCGGACTTCCACGAAAGCATGGAATGCCCCAACGTGTACGTCGAAACCAAATACGAGGCGGAAAAGCGCCTGCGTCCCGCCATGCTCGCCGGGCACGCTGTGCGGATTTTCCGTCCGGGCTTTATTATGGGCGATTCGAAGACGGGCCGCTTCAAGAAGCACATCACGTCCGACGCCCAGTATCTGCACCTTCAGGGGCACATATTCATGCGCACGGCCCCGCCGCTGTATGACGACGACTACATGGATCTGACTCCGGTGGATTACGCCGCGGCGGCCATCGTCCACATCGCGTTCCAGCCGGACACGCCTCCGGGCACGTATCATGTGTGCAACCCGCAGCCCATCCTCAAGTCCCAGATATGGGACATCATCCGTGACTACGGGTTCCCCGTGCGCACCGTGCCAGCGGAGCGTTACCTTGAGGAAGTGCTTGATTCGGACGACGAACTTTTCTTGCGCGGCCTGCAAAGCGTGATCGTCTATCTGGGCGACTACGAGAAGTCCCCCGCCATCTTTGATGCCAGCGAAACGCTGCGGCGGCTCAAGGGATCGGGCATAAGCTGCCCGCCGCCCGATCCGGCCCTGCTGCGCCGCTATCTGGACTATTGCGTCGACATCGGCTTCCTGCCGCATCCCTCAACGCTTGGCGGGCTTGAATGGTCATGAGCGCTTCGTCTTTTTCCGGTTTTCCCGCGGATGCCCGCATTCTTGGCTTGGACATTGGTTCAATAAGTGTCGATGTGGTCCTTCTCGACGGGTTGGGGACACCCCTGTACAGCCGGTATGTCCGTCATCACGGACAGCCGGATAAGGTGTTGTGCGCCGAGCTTGAGGCGCTGGAGCGGACGCACGCAGGCATCGCCGCGGCGGTCACGGGCACGGGCGCGGATCGTGTGGGCCGTCTGCTCGGCGCGTGCGCTGTAAACGAGGTCATCGCGCAGGTGGCGGCGGCTTCGTCCCGCTACCCGCAGGCGCGTTCCGTCATCGACATCGGCGGGCAGGACAGCAAGTACATCCAGCTTGAGCCCGCCGGGGAGGGGGACGGCCTGCGGCTCAAGGACTTTTCGGTCAGCTCCATGTGCGCGTCCGGCACGGGCAGCTTCCTCGATCAGCAGGCTACCCGCCTCGGCCTCGACATCGAAACCGAATTCGGGGAGGCCGCGCTCCGGTCGAGGGCTCCCGCCCGTATTGCCGGGCGCTGCTCGGTCTTTGCCAAGTCGGACATGATCCACCTCCAGCAGAAGGGCACCCCCGTAGAGGACATCGTAGCCGGGCTGTGCCACGCGCTGGCCCGCAGCTTCAAGGCCAACGTGGTGGGTGTGAAGGCGTTGGAACTGCCCGTGGCGCTGGTCGGCGGGGTTGCCGCCAACGCGGGCGTAGTCAAGGCCCTGCGTTCCGTCCTGCACCTTGAGGAGGATGGGCTGTTCGTGCCCGAGGATTTCGCGCTTTCCGGCGCGTTCGGCGCGGCGTTGTTCCTGCTTGGAGGGCAGGGGGAAGCAGTGCCCTACAAGGGGCTGGCCGCGTTCCGGGAAGGGCTCCGGCAGCGGGTGCCCATGAAAACGCTGGTTCCGTTGCAGCCCGTCAGCGTGCCCCCTCCGGGATGCCGGGGAGCGTCGGATGAAGGGCCGAAGGTTTCCGCGGGGTTCATGCCGCCGCTCCGTCCGTCCGCCTCCTCCCTGCCGGACGGAGCGGGAACGCGCGGTCTGCCGGGGCGTCCCGAGGCGCGCATCCCGGAGGGCGGCTCTCCGTCCTCCGCACCCCGCGAGCCGGCGGCTTCCCCGCTCGCGGCGGACGACGGCGACTCGATCCGGAGCAGCCTGTGCCTGCCGCTGGAGCGCCGTACCCGGGTGTTCCTCGGCATCGACATCGGTTCCATCTCCACCAATATAGTGCTCATGGATGAAAACCGTGAGGTCGTGGCGAAGTACTACCTCATGACCGCCAGCCGTCCCATCGAGGCGGTGCGGACGGGGTTCCGGGATATCCTTGAACGGTACGGGGAGCTTGCGGACGTGCAGGCCGTGGGCGTGACCGGTTCGGGGCGCCACCTCATCGGGGATCTGGCCGGGGCGGACGTGGTGGTCAACGAGATCACGGCCCATGCCACGGCTTCGGCGTTCATCTGCCCGGAGGTGGACACCATTTTCGAGATCGGAGGGCAGGATTCCAAGTACGTGCGGCTGGAGAACGGCCTCGTCAAGGATTTCACCATGAACAAGGCCTGCGCCGCCGGGACGGGCAGCTTCCTTGAAGAACAGGCGGAAAAGCTCGGCATCAGCATCAAGCGGGATTTCGCGCGTCTGGCCCTTGCCGCTGAGCACCCCGTGGACTGCGGCGAACAGTGTACCGTGTTCATCGACTCCGAGGTGGTGCGCCACCAGCAGCGGGGCACGCCGGTCAGCGACATCGCCGGGGGCCTCGCCTACAGCATCGCCACCAACTATCTGCACAGGGTCGTGGAAAAGCGGCCCGTGGGCGATCATATCCTGTTTCAGGGCGGGGTGGCCTTCAATACGGCGGTGCTTGCGGCCTTTGAGCGGCTCACCGGGAAGGCGATCACAGTACCCCCGCACAATGAGGTGATGGGGGCCATCGGGTGCTGCCTCATCGCGCGGCGCAAGATGCTGGAAACGCCGGGGTTCGCCACCGGGTTCACAGGGTTTGGGGTGCTCGAAAAAGGGTACCGGCAGGAATCCTTCCAGTGCAATTTGTGCACGAACCAGTGCGATATCAGCAAGATATTGGTCGAAGGGCATCGGCCCCTGTTTTACGGCGGGCGTTGCGAACGCTACGAGGTGCGGCGCTCTTCGGGGGGCGGGGGGCTGCGGGATCTGTTCGCGGAGCGCGAACGCCTGCTCATGTCCGCCTATCAGCCGAAGGGCAAGGCGGGCTCGAGGGGCGTCATCGGCTATCCCCGTATGCTGACCTTTCATGAATATTTCCCGTTCTTTCAGGCCTTTTTCTCGGAATTGGGCTTTTCGCTCCTGCTTTCGCCGCCCACCAACGCGGAGATCGTCCGGCGGGGCGTTTCCGGGGTGGCCAGCGCCGCCTGCTTCCCTACCAAGGTGGCGCACGGACATGCGGCGTGGATGAAGGAGGCCGTGCTGGAAGGCAAGGCCGGGGCCATGCTTATCCCGTCCCTGCGGGAAACGTTCCCCACCGCCGAGGCGCATCCCTATGCCAACCATTGCAGCTACATCCAGTTCATCCCCGATCTGGTGAATGAGGCGTTCAAACTGGAGGCGTCCGGCATCCGGCTGATCCGTCCGGCGCTGCATTTCCGCATGGGGCGGGAGCAGGTGCTGCGCGAACTGGAACGTACGGCGGCGTCCCTCGGCGTCTCTTCAAGGGCGGAGGTGCGGCGCGCCTGCGATGAGGCCTATGCCGCGCAGGCCCGGTTCCGCGAGGCCCGCAACGCCCTCGGCAGGGAGGCGCTCGACGCTCTGGGGCCGGACGGCAAGGCCGTGGTGCTGGTGGGCAAGGCCCACAACATCCACGATCCCGGCACCAACTTGAACCTTGCCCGCATCCTGCGGGGCATGGGCATCCAGACCATCCCCAGCGATCTGCTGGATCTGTTCCATTCGCCGGATGTGGGCGAGGCGTGGCGCAATATGACGCTTGCGATGGGGCAGCGCACGCTTGCCGCCGCCGACATCATCCGGCGGGACGCGCGGCTCAACGCCATCTATCTGGCGAATTTCGGCTGCGTCAACGATTCCATGTACCCGCGTTTCTTTGGCAGGGAAATGGGCGAAAAGCCGTTCCTGCTGCTTGAGATCGACGAGCATTCCGCCGAGGCGGGCGTGGTCACGCGCTGCGAGGCGTTCCTTGATGCTGTGGCGAACTTCGACGCCGCGCGGGAGATCGCGCCCCGGCGCACGCGCAAGATCGAATTCGATCCCGGCGGCGATCGCGTGCTGTACCTGCCCCATGCCGCCAACGGCATGGCGGTGTGGGCCGCCGCGCTCAGGGCGCACGGCATCAACGCCAAACTCCTCCCGCCGCCCGACGAGCGGAGCCTCGAATGGGGCCGCCGCTGCCTCGATGGGAAGGAATGTTTGCCCTGCACCCTCATGACCGGGGATATGGTGCGTCTGATCAAGGAGGACGGCGTGGACCCGGCGAAGGCCGCGTTCTTCATGCCCGGCTCGTGCGGGAGCTGCCGCTACGACCTTTTCAATACGCTCCAGCAGATCGTCTTTGAGGATATGGGGCTCGGCGGGGCGGCGCTTGTGGACGAGTATCAGGGTGCAAACCGCAAGCTTCACGCGATCATGTCCGGGGCCTCCTGCGGCATGTTGGCGTGGCGCGGCTTTATTGCGGCGGACATCTTGGAAAAGCTGCGTCTGCACATCCGGCCCTACGAGACCGGGGCGGGGGACACGGACAGGGCCTACTACGCCTGCCTCGACCGGCTCGTGGAGGTCGTGGAGGCAAAGGGCGACGTGGAGCGGGCCGTGATCAGCATGGTGGAAGCCATGCGCGCCGTGCCCGTGGATCGGAGCAGGCCGCGTCCCCTCATCGGGCTCGTGGGCGAGGCGTACCTCCGCAACGTGGATTACGCCAGCAACAACATCATCCAGAGTGTGGAGCAGATGGGCGGGGAGATACGTATGCCCGCGATCATGGAGGTGCTGTGGTACTCGCTCTACAAGCAGCGGTACTTTCAGGAACTGGGGCGGCACCGCGTCAAGGCGTTCATCCACCGCGTCCAGCACGGCATCCTCAACCGCATTGAGCGCAAGATGCGCCGCCATGCGGCCTCCGTGCTTCCCGATCCGTATGAAAAGCCTATCTGGGAGGTCATCGGGCAGAGCGGCCTGAGCCTCGATGCGGGCCTCGGTTTCGGGGCGTCCGTGGAAATGGCCCGGAGCGGCATCAGCGGGATCATCCACGCCATTCCCTTTAACTGCGTGCCGGGCACGGTGATCCAGGGCCTTGAGGGGCGTTTCCGCTCGCTGTTCCCCGGCATCCCGTTCATGACCGTAGGGTTCAGCGGGCAGGCCGATCTCGGCGTCCGCATCCGTCTCGAAGCGCTGGTGCACCAGTGCCGGAGCCTCGCCCCGGGGCACGCCGCCAGAATGTAACCCTTACCCGTTCACGGCGCGGTTGGCCGCCCTCCGGCGGGGTTGTCCCCCGGAATCAGGCTGCGGCCGCCGCGCCGCCGAACAAGGAACGACATGTTTCGCTATACGAACCACGTTTGCAAGAAATGCTTCCTCCAGAACGATCCCTTCCACAAGGTCACGCTCAATGAGGACGGCGTGTGCTCCCTGTGCGCCAAACCGGCCCCGGAAGAGGCCCGGCGCGATTGGGATGCGCTGGAAAAACGCTTTGCCGCCCATCTGGACCGCGTGCGCGGCACCCGGCCCTACGAGGGCCTGATCATGATGAGCGGCGGCAAGGACAGCGCGTATCTGGCGGATCTCCTGAAGGAGACCTACGGAATGCGGCTTCTCGGCTTCATCATCGACATCAACTATGAGTACCCGGAGACGTTCGAGAACGCGAAGACCATCGCCCGGAAGCTGGATCTGCCCTATGTCGTCTTCCGTCAGGAACCGGAGGCCATGCGCCGCTACTACCGCTTCCTGTTCACCGAGAAGGCGCTGCTCCAGCCGGACGGCGGGCAGGTGTGCACGTTCTGCGGGCGCTTCCTCATCCATTCGGCGTGCGCGTTCGCCCGGCGCATGGGCATCCCGCTGGTGTTTTCGGGGCACAACCCGGATCAGATTTTCCTCATGGGCGAAAGCATCCACAACACCCCGGAGCAGGATGTGCTTATCGAGTTTCTCATGGAAACGCTGTCCGAGGAGACGGGCAAGGCGTTGGCCCGCTGGCGGGAGAGCTACGGGGAGCCGGAGCTGCCGCTGTTCCCGGATTCCATCCACGTGGAGGGGACGGAACTGCTGTTCCCGTTCCAGTATTTCCCCTACCGCCCCGAAGCCATGATGCGCCACGTGCGCGAACGCCTCCAGTGGCTGCCGATCAAGCGGTTCTCCAAGACGTACATCGCCTCAGGGTGCCGCCTCGTAAAGCTGTGGGCGTACATGGCCTATCTCAACAATACCAACAGCTACGTCGATTTTGAATTCTGCAACCAGATCCGCAACGGCACGCTTTCCGCGGACACGGTGCGGCAATTCTACGAGCAGGCCGAGATTGATTACGAGGAGCTTGCGGAGCTCATTGCCGAGCTGGACATGGCCGGGCCCATGAAGGCGCTTTTGACCCCTTATGGAGAGAAGGCGGAAGCGCTGCTCCGGTTGCTTCCTTGACGCATTCCTTCTTCCGTAACCCGTTTATGATTCTGAAAGGATGTCCGATGAGCCAGATATTCCTGTCACCTTTTGCCATGCCTGAGCTTGACCGCGTGGTCGAGCAGTTGTGCGCCCCCTCGTCGCTGGAGGGGGTCTTCCACCGCCCGCTCCACGATGCGCCCATGCCTTCGCTGGACGTGCTGGGAGAAATCCTGTCGCGCCTGAAGATAGCCTTGTTCCCCGGTTACTTCGGCATGTCCAACGTGCGTATGGAGTCCATGCGCTACCATCTTTCCGCCAACCTCGATTCCATTTTCCGCAAGCTGGCGGAGCAGATCCGCTGCGGCGCGTGCTTTGCGTGCGCGGAATACGCGCAGGAGTGCCTTGAGTGCGAGCGTATCTCGCGGGAAAAGGCGCTTGAGTTCATCGAGCGGCTTCCGCACATCCGGCGTCTGCTCGCCACGGACGCAAGGGCCGCCTATCAGGGCGACCCGGCTGCGACCAGCGCGGGCGAAACCATTTTTTGCTACCCGTCCATCCTGACCATGATCCACTACCGCATCGCGCACGAGCTGTACCTGCTCGAAGTGCCGATCATCCCGCGCATCCTGTGCGAAATGGCCCACGCCATCACCGGCATCGACATCCATCCCGGCGCGTCCGTCGGGGAGGCGTTCTTCATCGATCACGGCACCGGCGTGGTCATTGGGGAAACGTGCGTCATCGGCAGGGGATGCCGCTTGTATCAGGGGGTTACGCTCGGCGCGCTGTCCTTCCCCAAGGGGGCCGACGGGGTGCTCATCAAGGGCATCCCCCGCCATCCGAAGCTGGAGGACGACGTGACCGTGTACGCGGGCGCGACCATCCTCGGCAACATCACCATCGGGGCGGGATCGGTCATCGGCGCGAATACATGGGTCACGCGGGACGTGCCCCGCAACAGTAAAGTCGTTTCGGGAGACTGACATGGAAAACACGAACAGCCTCGGCCTGCTGCTGTCCTTCGCGCGGCCTTGCCGCAGGCTTCTCGCCGCCTCGGTGGGCCTTGCCGTGCTCGGCGTGGCTTCGGGCATGGTGCCGTATTTCGCGGTATCATACATGATCGTGGATCTGTATGCGGGTACGGCGACGCCGGAAAGCCTGTTCCTCTTCGCCCTGATAGCCCTGTTGGGGCAGGCCGGGCGCGTGGCGCTCGGCACGGCGTCCACCGTGCTCTCCCACCGCGCGGCCTTCGCCATCCTGAAAGGCATCAGGACGGACATCGCGGCCAAGCTGTCCCGTATGCCGCTGGGCAGCGTGATCGAGACCCCCTCCGGCAAGCTCAAGACGCTCATCGTGGACACGGTGGAAAAGATGGAGGTGCCCCTCGCGCACCTCATCCCCGAACTGACCTCGAATCTGCTCGTGCCGTTGTTCATGGCCGCCTACCTGTTCTGGCTGGACTGGCGCATGGCGCTTCTGGCGCTGGCCACGTTCCCGGTGGGGCTGTTTTGCTACATGGCCATGACCAAGGATTACGCGGAGCGCTACGCCACGGTTCAGGACGCGGGGAAGGGCATGAACGCCGCCATTGTGGAATATATCAACGGGATTGAGGTCATCAAGGCGTTCAACCAGTCCTCGGCCTCCTACGGGAAATTCGTAGCGGCGGTCAGGGCCAACCGGGACGCCATGAAAGACTGGTTCCGCGCCACCAACGGCTATTACGTCGCGGGGATGGCCATTGCCCCGGCCTCGTTGATCACCGTGCTGCCCGCCGGGATATACTTCCACATGAGCGGAACGCTGGACGCCCCCTCCGCGATCACCTGCTTTATCCTGTCGCTCGGGCTCATCCAGCCGATTTTGCAGGCGCTCGGCTACACGGACAGCCTCGCCATGATGGACAGCACCCTCAAGGAGGTTTCCGACTTGCTGGGCAGGCCGGAAATGGTGCGCCCTTCCAACTGCGCGCCGTTGCGCGGGCATGGGATCGAGTTTGATCAGGTGTCGTTCGCCTATACGGGGACGGGGCGGGAGGTCTTGCAGGATGTGTCTTTCAAGATCGTGGAAGGCGGCATGACCGCCATCGTCGGACCGTCCGGCTCGGGCAAGTCCACGCTCGCCAAGCTGCTGGTCAGCTTTTGGGAAGCGGATCGCGGGCGCATCCTGCTCGGCGGGGTGGATGTCCGCAAGCTCCCGTTGTCTCAGGTCATGCAGTCCGTCGCCTATGTCTCGCAGGACAATTTCCTGTTCAACGTCAGCCTGCGGGAGAATATCCGCCTCGGCAGGCCGGACGCCACGGACAGGGAAGTGGAAGAGGCTGCGGAGGCTGCCGCGTGCGGCTTCATCAAGGCATTGCCCGGCGGATATGATACGCCTGCCGGGGATGCCGGGGCGCGCCTTTCCGGGGGCGAGCGCCAGCGCATCGCCATTGCGCGGGCCATGCTCAAGGACAGCCCCATCGTGGTGCTGGACGAGGCGACGGCCTTTGCCGATCCCGAAAACGAGGCGTTCATTCAGGAGTCGATCAGCCGCCTCGTCAAGGACAAGACGCTGGTGGTCATTGCGCACCGCCTTTCCACCATCGTCCGCGCGGATCGCATTGTGGTCATGGACGGGGGCCGCGTGTCCGCCGTGGGCACGCACGCGGAACTGCTGCAAACCTCGCCTTTGTACGGGCGACTCTGGGAATCGCATACCGGGGCACGGGATGCCGAAGGAGCGGAACATGATTGAGACGATCCGCAGGCTGCTCGATTTTTCAGGCCGTTGCCGCACGGATTTGCTGTGTGCCTTTGGCTACGGGGTGCTGTACTCCGTTTCGGAAGTCATTCCGGTGCTCGCCATCGTGGTGGCGCTGGAGGCCGTGCTGTCCCCGTCCGGCGGTGGCTGGTTCGCCGTTGCCGCGTCGGGCGGGCTTATGGGCCTGAGCGTCGCCGGAAAAATCATATTCGGAAAGAGGGCCACGGAACGCCGTATGCTCGCCAGCTACGATATGTGCGCGGACAAGCGCATTGAAGTGGGGGAAATCCTCAAGCGCGTGCCGCTCGGCTATTTCAGCCAGAATCGGCTCGGCGAGCTGACAGCCACGCTCACCACCACGCTCGGCGAGATCGAAACCAACGCCGTGGCAATCCTCGACAAGGTGGCGAACGGCTTCGTGCACGCGGTGGCCATCACTCTGCTGATTTCGTGGTACGATTGGCACGCCGGCCTGATCACGGCGGCGGGGCTCGTGGTGTCCCTGTTCGTATACGGGGCCATGCAGCGGAAGGGCAGGAAGCTCTCCCCGGTACGCCAGGCGGCGCAGTCGAGGCTGGTGGCGGCGGTTTTGGAATATGTTCAGGGGATGGCCGTGGTGAAGGCGTTCGGGCTTGGGGACCGCTCCAACAGGGCGGTGGATGAGGCCATCGAAGCCTGCCGCGCCAGCAACACCGATCTGGAGCGTTCCTTCTCCACGTTGGCCGCAGCCTACCAGCTGGTGTTCAAGGTGGCGGCGTTCGGCGTGCTCCTCTCTTCGGGGCTGCTGTACCTGAGCGGCGATATGGATCTGATCAAATGCCTGCTGCTCATGGTTTCGAGCTTCATGCTGTACGCGCACATCGAAATGATGGGCAGCGTTTCCGCGCTGTCCCGCGTCATTTCCGTAGCGCTGGATCGCATGGAAGCCCTGAAGAATGCCCCGCTTCTGGACGAGCGCGGGGAAGATTTCGTGCCGGAGTCCTTCGACATCCGCATGGAGGATGTGGTGTTTTCCTACGACGGGACGCGCCTCCTCGAAGGGATCAATCTTGTGATCCCGCAGGGGACGACCACCGCGATCGTCGGGCCTTCCGGCAGCGGCAAGACGACCCTGTGCAGCTTGATCGCCCGGTTCTGGGACGTGCAGGAGGGCAGGGTGCTGTTCGGCGGGCGCGACGTGCGGGAGTACACCTGCGACGGCCTGCTGCGCAACATCAGCATGGTGTTTCAGAACGTATACCTGTTTGAGGACACCATCCTGAACAATATCCGCTTCGGCAAGCCCGACGCCACGATGGAGGAAGTCCGCGAAGCCGCGCGCAAGGCCCGCTGCCATGACTTCATCATGGCTCTGCCCGAAGGGTATGAGACGCCCGTGGGCGAGGGGGGCGTATCTCTTTCCGGCGGGGAACGGCAACGCATTTCGCTGGCCCGCGCCATGCTGAAGGACGCGCCCGTGATCATCTTGGACGAGGCCACGGCCAGCGTGGACCCCGAAAACGAACGCCAGCTTCAGGAAGCCTTTGAAGCCCTGACCCGCGACAAGACGGTCATCATGATCGCACACCGTCTTTCCACCGTGCGCAAGGCGGATCAGATCCTCGTGCTCGACAAGGGGCGGATCATCCAGCGCGGGCGGCATGAGGAGCTTATGGAGCAGGGCGGCCTCTATGCGGACTTCATCCGCATCAGGGAACAGGCTGTCGGCTGGTCGCTGTGAGCTTGGGCAATGCTTGGAAGGGGTAGAAGCCTCCCCCCGGTGAGCCGCCTTCTGTTTTATCTTTAAACGTAACTGGGCTTCCGCCAACCAAAGAGAGAAGGCAGACGGCCGAAAAGAACGCATGGAACCTCGCCCAGCGAGGACGGATAAGCCGGTTCCGGTTGAAGGGAACGGCATAAACGGGTTTGCCGGGCTTTTCGCTAACAGGGAAGAAGGGGCGATGCTCCCATCGGATAGGCAACGCGGGCCTGACGCGGCGCGACGTTGAAAATCTGATGGGGGCTTTTTTCGGGAAAATTTCATTCGGTTAAAGTGTACGGGCCGTTACCTCCACCGGGAATTTGGAGCAGATCATGTCTCTCCAGTAAATAACGGGTACGCTGCAGATGTGTCGTAAACGTGGCAACCCGTAGCCCCCGATACGCTACCGGGTATTTGGTCGGCGTGGACAAAAAACGCAGATTGGTGGAGATTGAGGGGGTAAGGAAAAACGCCCTGTTCCCGTCAAGGGTAGGGAATATGCCGTGGGGTGCCGCATGGTACACAAGGATTTGATATACGAGATACTTTCTGTTGTTGAGGAAATACCGGAAGGGTGTGTTGCCACGTACGGCCAGATTGCGCGGCTGATCGGCAGGGACAAGAACTCCAGGCTGGTGGGAAAGGTCCTGAGCATGGCGGAATATTATGGTGACTATCCGTGTCACAGGGTCGTCAATCATGCGGGGCGTCTTGTACCCGGATGGCTGGAACAGCGTCTTTTACTGGAAGCGGAACAGGTCGTCATGAAGGACGACAGGCATGTGGACTTGAAAAAATGCCGATGGGATTACTGAAAAGGAGGGGACGGTGAACCGCATAACGTACCACACAACGCCCTTGGGACGGGTCATGCTTGCGGCGAAAGGCGATGCTCTTGCCGGACTCTGGATTGAAGGCCAGAAGTATTTCGCGGATGGCTTGAAAGGGGAAGCCCGGGAACAGGACGATTTCCCGGTGTTCGTTCAGGCCAAGGAATGGCTCGATCGGTATTTCGCCGGCGAGAAACCTCGTATATCAGAGTTGAAGCTTGAGCCGGCAGGAAGTGAATTCAGGAAGGCGGTATGGGAAGCCCTCTGCCAGATTCCTTATGGCGAAGTCGTAACCTATGGGGAGCTGGCCCAAAAAATGGCCGTACTCCACAATAGGGAACGGATGTCCGCGCAAGCGGTAGGCGGCGCAGTGGGGCACAATGCCATTTCCATCATCATTCCTTGCCATCGTGTCGTCGGGGCTAACGGAAGTTTGACAGGCTATGCCGGTGGGATCGATAAAAAAATAAAACTGCTGACCCATGAGGGGGCATATTCGGAAAGCTTTTTTGTGCCGAAAAAGAGTACCGCCCCATAACCCACTGGTTTCGCGCTATGCTGTCATCCGCATCCCGAACCATGCCGATCCCCACAGCCCGCTGTTCATGTCGGTGAAACGGCGTACGGGGATGCGTTCGAGCAGCCTCCGGTGCGGGCCTTCATAAAAGGCTTCCCGGAAAGCGGCACACTCGGTCACGAGGGGGTTGCGGAGGGCTATGCCGCCGGTGACGAACAGCCCGCCCGTGCAAAGTGTGGACAACGCCCAGTTCCGGCAGGCCCGGGCGTAGAAACGGGCGTACCAGCGCAGCGTCCCGGTTTCGCTCCCGAGCGCTTCGGCGGCGATTTCGTGAGCCTCCCGGCGTTCTCCGGTGAGAAACAGATGGAGCAGGCGAAGCCCGCGCCCTGACAGCACATCATCGCCGCTCAAGCAGGCGAGCCCGAGTTCCCGCGCCGCGAAATCCTGAAACGCCTCCTCCTCTTTGCCGATGAAAGGAAATATGACATGCCCTCCCTCGGCTGGAAGGGGGAGCCATGAGCCGTGGCTGTCCCGGATGAGCGAGGCCGTGCCCAGCCCCGTGCCTGCGCCGATGATGCCGATGGGCCCGTCGGGACGGGGGCCGGGAGCGCCGAGCACGCAATGGGCGCTCGAACCGGCTTCGGTCAGGCACGCGCAGGCTTCCGCCGTGAAATCGTTGATTATCCGGCAAGAGCGGATGCCGTACCGCTCCCCGGCGTCGGTCAGATCCACTTCCAGAGGCGCGTTGGTCAGCCGGGCTTTCAGCGGATCGGCGACGGGGCCAGCCATGCCGACGACGAACGCGTCGGCAGTGCGGGGATGCCGATCCAAGGCCGTTCCGCAGGCGCTGATGAGTGCGCCCGTGTCCGGGAGTTCCGCCGTTTTGCGCTTGCCCATGCGGTGCAGGGAGAGGATCCCCTTGTCCAGCGTGAACCCGGCAAAACGGCAATTGGTGCCGCCGAGATCGACGGCCATAATGTACGGCATGGGGCCTCCTTTTGGGATTGCCGTGGCAACCCCGAAGCATAAAGGGAAGTATGCCAGCTGATGCGGGCCGGAGACAAGCGGGTAGAGAGTGCCCCCTGATGGGGGCGGGTGGGCGTCTCAAACAGGCGGGCACCCCGTAACGATACGGAATGCCCGCAAAAGAGGGCCTGTGGCGGGCTGAAATCTTCCGCAACGGGAGCCCCGGGTTGCTCGGGGCCCTTTAGGGCTGTTCGCTGCCGTGCGGCTCCGCCGCTTCGGACGGCATGTGTTGCTGCCGGTTGAGCAGGGACGCGTAGGCTTGTTCCGCGTTGTAGCTGCTGCGGACCAGCGGGGCCGAAAAGACGAAGGGGATGCCCAGTTCCCGCCCCTTTTGGGCATAGCTTTCGAAGATGCCGGGATGGACGTAGCGCTCCACTGGGTGGTGCTTCTGGGACGGGCGCATGTATTGCCCGATGGTCACGATGTCGCATCCCGCGGCGGCGAGATCGGCCAGTACGCCGAGCACTTCCTCATCCGTTTCCCCAAGCCCGACCATCAGGCCGCTCTTGCTGACGCGCCCGGCTTCCTTGACGCGGCGCAGGAGCTCAAGGCTCTGCTGATAGTCGGCCTGAGGCCGGATGCGGCTGTAATGCGCGGGAGGGGTTTCCACATTGTGGTTGATGATGTGGGGCTCGGCGTCCATGACGGTTCGCAGGGCCTCGCGGCTGCCGCGAAAATCGGGGATGAGCACTTCGATGGTGGGGCAGGTTTCGCCGCTGTCCCGGATGGCCCGGATGGTTGCCGCGAAGTGGGCCGATCCGCCGTCCGGCAGGTCGTCCCGCGTCACGGACGTCACCACGGCATGGCGCAGGCCGAGGGCCGCCGCTGCCTTGCCCACGCGGGCGGGCTCTCCGGGATCGGGCGCGAGGATGATGCCGCCGCCGATGTTGCAGAAGGCACAGTTGCGGGTGCAGGTGTTGCCGAGGATGAGGAACGTGGCGGTCTTGCGTGAGAAGCATTCGAACATGTTCGGACACTTGGCGCTGTGGCAGACCGTGTGCAGATCAAGCCCTTCCACGAGGGCGCGGGTATCGGAGAAGGTGTGGTTGCAGGGCAGCTTAACACGGAGCCACGGGGGGATCCGCAAAGAGGGTTTGGAATTCTCGGGTGCAGACATCTTTGACCTCCTGCATGGAAAGGGAATCGTCGCCGCACTCGCGGGACAGGGATGTGGCCTCGGCATCGTGGAGGCCGCACAGGGTAATGGCGCTGAAAAGGGAAAGATCGTTCCCCACGTTGAGCGCGAAGCCGTGGAAGGACACCCAGTGGCGCACGCACATGCCGAGCGAGCACAGCTTGCGGTTGTCGATCCATACGCCGGGGCGGCCTTCCCAGCGGGCGGCCTCGACCCCGAACGCGGCGGCGGAGCGGATGACGATTTCTTCCAGCGTGCGGACGAAACCGTGCAGCCCGTTCGTGCGCTTGCCGACGCGGAACACGGGATAGGCTACGAGCTGGCCCGGAAAATGGCAGGTGATGTTGCCGCCGCGATCTGTCTTGACGATTTCGACGCCGCGTGCCGCCAGTTCCGCCCGGTCGAGGAGCAGGTTCTCCTCGCCGCCGTGACGTCCGAAGGTGATCACGGGCGGGTGCTCCACCAGAAATAACGTATCTTCTTCGCCTTGCCGTACGCGCTCATGGCATTCGAGCTGAACGGCCAGCGCTTCGCTGTAGGGCATCACGCCCAGATCGACGATGTTCACATTGCCTTGCCTGCGTTACGTAAGTGCCGTTGCACGGAAACGGCCGAGGCCCGCCGCCCTTTCCATGCGTCTCCTAGTGTCACGGGATGACCTGCAATAATCCTCGTATGGTGTCAATATGCCCGGGCAACATCTTATCGGAGAAATGAAGGCAAGGCCGTTTTTATGTGCATGGAACATACGGCTCTATTCTTTCTCATAGTGCCCGGAGCGGGTTTCACGGTATGTATAAAAGCGGATTCCGTCGGGGCATGATACGCATCGTGTCGCGTGATGGTTGCGGAAAGGCCGCCGGAAATGGGCCTGACGGGAACGGATGGTGCACGTTTCCGTTTTTTTTCGAAGTGATGTTGACCGAATGCGCCGTGTTTCGTATACAAAAAGAAAAAACCTGTCGTCTTCATCAATGAGGAGATCGCCCATGCGGTACGTGTATCTGTTTCATGAAGGCAATGCGCGGATGAAGGAGCTTTTGGGCGGCAAGGGGGCCAACCTTGCGGAAATGACGAACATCGGCCTACCGGTTCCCTGCGGCATGACGATCACGACGGACGCCTGCCGGGAGTATTACAACAACGGCAAGAAGTTGCCGGAAGGGCTCGTCGAAGAGGTCACACGGAATCTGAAGGCCATCGAGGCGGAGGCGGGCAAGCGCTTCGGGGACGAGGATGATCCCTTGCTGCTCTCGGTCCGTTCCGGTGCGGTCTTCTCCATGCCCGGCATGATGGACACCATCCTGAACCTCGGCCTCAACGCCGCCACGTTCAAGGCGCTGGCCAGGCATACCGGAAACATGTGGTTCGCCTGCGACACCTACCGGCGGTTTATCCAGATGTTCTCGGATGTGGTCATGGAAATCCCCAAGGACAAGTTCGAGCATATCCTGCAGGAGCAGAAGGCCGCGCAAGGCGTCACGCAGGATCAGGAGCTCAGCGTCGAGTCGCTGCTTGCCGTGATCGATAAGAGCAAGGCGCTGTATCGGCAGGAAATCGAAGAAGATTTTCCGGAAGACGTGACGCGGCAGCTTTTCCTGTCCATTGAGGCGGTGTTCCGCTCGTGGAACAACCACCGGGCCATCGTCTACCGCAATCTGAACAAGATCGACCACAATCTGGGGACCGCCGTCAATATCCAGGCAATGGTCTTCGGCAACATGGGCGAAGACTCGGGCAGCGGCGTGGCCTTCTCGCGCAACCCTTCCACCGGCGAGAGGAAGCTGTACGGCGAATACTTGATCAACGCGCAGGGCGAGGACGTGGTGGCGGGCGTGCGCACTCCCCGGCCCATCGCCGAACTCGGCGAGGATATGCCGGAGATTTTCGAACAGTTCCGGTCCATTGCCGAGAAGCTTGAGCGACATTACCGGGACATGCAGGACATTGAGCTGACCATTGAGCGCGGCAAGCTGTATATCCTCCAGACCCGGAACGGCAAGCGTACGGCGCAGGCGGCCCTCAAGATCGCGCACGACATGGTGGGCGAGGGGTTGATCGACAAGAAGGAAGCCCTGTTGCGCATCGATCCGGAGCATCTGGCCCACGTGCTGCACCGACAGATCGATAGTTCTGCGGACCTCACGGTGCTTGCCGCCGGATTGGCGGCCTCTCCGGGCGCGGCGTTCGGCTCCGTGGTGTTCGACGCCAACGAGGCCGAGCATTTGGGGCGTATCGGCTCCAAGGTGATTCTGGTGCGTGTGGAGACGACGCCGGACGACATCCACGGCATCGTGCAGGCACAGGGCATCCTGACCAGCCGGGGAGGCATGACCAGCCACGCGGCGGTCGTGACCCGGGGCATGGGCAAGCCGTGCGTGTGCGGCTGCGAGGCCGTCAAGGTCGATTATGAGCAACAACTGTTCACGGTCGGTTCGACAGTCGTCAGGAAGGGTGAGCTTATTTCCATCGACGGGACCACGGGGCAGGTCATTTTGGGGGCCGTGCCGTTGAAGGACCCGGAACTTTCCAAGGAATACCAGACGATTCTGGAATGGGCGGACGAGGTGCGGACGTTACAGGTCCGGGCCAACGCGGACACGCCGGAAGACGCGGAAAAGTCCCGCAAGTTCGGTGCGCAGGGCATCGGCCTGACCCGTACCGAGCACATGTTTATGGCGCAGGAACGGCTTCCCTACGTCCAGAGGATGATTTTGGCGACGACCACCGAGGAGCGCATGGGTGCGCTCCTGCCGCTCAGGATCATGCAGGAGAACGATTTTTACAGCATCCTCAAGGCAATGCACGATTTGCCCGTGTGCATCCGGTTGCTGGACCCGCCGCTGCATGAATTCCTGCCGAGCTTGGAAAAGCTGCTGGTCGAGACGACCGAGCTTCGGATACGCAAGGACAATCCGCAACTTCTGGAAGAGAAGGAGCGCCTTCTCGCGCAGGTGGTCAAGCTGCACGAGGCCAACCCCATGATGGGGCATCGCGGCTGCCGCCTTGGGATCACCTATCCCGAAGTCTACGAGATGCAGATGCACGCCATCTTCAACGCGGCGTCCCGCCTGACGCGGGACGGGTACACCGTGTTGCCGGAAATCGAGATTCCGCTGACCATCAGCAAGGCGGAGATGGAGATCCTGAAGGCGCGGTGCGACCGGATCGCCAGGGAGTGCATGGAGCTGCACCGCGTTTCCTTCACCTACCTGTGCGGGAGCATGATCGAACTGCCGCGCGCGGCCCTGCTGGCCGGGGAAATCGCGGAGTCGGCGGAGTTCTTCAGCTTTGGGACCAACGACCTCACGCAGACATGCTTCGGGTTCAGCCGTGACGACGCCGAGGGCAAGTTCCTCCCGGCCTATATTCACCAGCATATCCTGAAGGACAACCCCTTTGCCGTGCTCGACCGCGAGGGCATGGGCCGTTTGATGCGGATTGCGGTGGAAGAAGGCCGTAAGACGCGACCGGATCTGATGATCGGTATTTGCGGCGAACACGGCGGCGACCCCAGTTCCGTTGAGTTCTGCCACGAAATCGGTTTGGATTTGGTAAGCTGCTCGCCGTACCGCATCCCCATCGCCCGCCTTGCCGCCGCGCAGGCGGCCTTGAAGCATCCCCGCCCGGTGGGGTGAGTGCGTTTTTGAAGGAACCGGGGGGAGGGAAACCCTTCTGGAGAAGGGTTTCCCTCCCCCCGGACCCCCCACCTTTCCTAAGACTTTCGACTGATGGGGAGGCGGCGCGGAGGGAGTTCGTCCCGGCAGGGAGAAGGTTTTCCGTTTTTATCTGGTTATACCTCTTTCAAAGTTTAGTTACTCTCTAAAAGGAGTCCCGGACGTATGTTCGGGGCTCTTTTTTTGTGTGCGGGTAGAAAGGAAGAGGAACGGGATTACGCGGGCAGGTTCGTTTTTGCCAGCTCTTCACGGATATTCTCGATGAGCCCTTTGGCTTGCGGGCTCAGGTGTTTGCGTTTGCGGACAAGGATGCCGTAGCGGACTGTGGGGAGGAATTCGTCCAGCGGATAGCTGACGAGAGGCCGCCAGTCCGTCCCGTAGGAGCTGGCCTTGAGGCACATTTCATCCATGATCGCCGCCCCTACGCCGTGGAGGACGTAGCGCAGCATCAAGTGGTAGTTGTTGACGCTGAGCACGGTGTTTTTGACGAAAAGGGTTGCGTCCATGTTTTCAAAGTAGGGTTCGCCGCTGTCGTCCATTCGTTCCGAGAGGAACGAAACGAAGGGCAGGCGTTCCAAATCGCTGAGTTTCGGTTTCTTGGGAAGGTGATAGGTGTTGTCCCGGTGGACGATGAGGAGGGGACGCGCTTGAAAAAGTTCTTCCAGTTCGCTGTGATCGGGAAGAACCGTAACTCCGGTGAGGCCGAAGTCCACCTTGGAGCTTTCCACGTCGTCAACCACTTCGTAGGTCAGGGCGCGCCTGATGCGGATGTTGACGTCGGGGTGCCGCTCCCGAAATCCGGAGATGATCCCGACAATTTGTGCGGCAAAGGGCAAATTGCTGGAAAACGTGACCGTCCCTTGCAGTTTTCCGCTCAGCGTTCCGACCTCTGAACGGAGTCCGCGCAACGTTTCAAACGTGTAAACAGTCCATTCAAAAAGTTTTTTACCCTCTGGAGTGATCCGGAGGCTTTTCTTGTAGCGATCAAAGAGGACGGTGTTGAGTTCCTCTTCCAGCGACCGGATCTGATAGCTGATGGTCGAAGGGTTCCTGTTCATCATCTGGGCGGCCCGGCGGATGCTCCCCGTTTGGGAGACGTAGTAAAAGCCTCGTAACCATTGGAGGAAATCGCCGTTCAGCTCTTCAATCATGGCGGCCTCACTGTATGAATTTTTCGAATGATAAGTGTTTTTTTTCGATTTGACAATACAAGTGTTTTTGATGATGTTTTTTTCACAAAAGGAGGCGTGGGATGCCGCCGATCCTCGGCGCGGCCCGCCCCCGCAGCGAACCTCACAACAGGAAGGAACCATGAATACCTCAACTCATCCTCTCGGTACGCTCATCGAAACGGACGTGCTCGTCATCGGCTCCGGTGCGTCCGGCTGCGGCGCGGCTCTCGGCGCGCGCGAGCAGGGGTTGCGCGTCCTCCTCATGGACAAGGGCAAGTTGGAAAGCTCCGGCTGCATCGGCGGCGGGAATGACCACTATATGGCGGTCCTCGATGAGGAAGGCGTCGCGCACGATGCCGCCGAGGATCTGATCAAGTTCTACGCCAAGCCTTTGAACGGCTGGACCCCAGCCATGCTGCGCAACGGCTGGTACGCCCACATGAGGCCCATGCTTGAAAAGCTGGAGGCGGCGGGCGTCAAATTCGGCAGGACGCCGGACGGCCGCTACCACCGCACGCAGGGCTTCGGGCAGCCGGGGACGTGGTGGGTGCACATCGCCAACGGCATGACCATCAAGCGCGTGATGGCGCGGATCGTCCGGGAGAGCGGGGTGGATGTGCTCGACCGCGTGATGGCGGTCAAGATCCTCACAGACGGCGGCAAGGCCTGCGGCGCGCTCGGCTGGAACGTGAGTACCGGAGAATTCCACATCATCCGTGCGAAGACGGTTGTGTCGGCGCAGGGCCGCTCCGCTACGCGCGGCACCGACAACTCCACGCACAATCCTTACAACGTGTGGATGTATCCCTACAACACCAGCGCGGGCGTGGTGCTCGGTTACGACGCCGGGGCAGCCGTGACGGAGCTGGATACCTACCAGCGCGCGACCATGCTGCCCAAGGGCTACGGCTGTCCGGGCATGAACGGGATCAACAGCTCCGGTGCGCACGAAATCAACGCCCTCGGCGAGCGTTTCATGGGCAAGTACGACCCTATGTGGGAAAACGGCGTGCGCAACAACCAGATTCAGGGCACCTTCCAGGAACAGCTCGAAGGGTCCGGCCCGCCTTTCTATATGGATATGCGGCATGTGGACGAAGCCGTGGTTCGCGAGCTGCAGGACATCCTGATGCCCGGCGACAAGGCCACGTTCGGCGACTGGGCGGAATGCACCGGCACCGACTTCCAGCACAAGCTTCTCGAAGTGGAAATCGGCGAACTGATCTTCGGCGGGACCATCGCCGTGAACGACCAGTTTGAGACGTCCGTGCCCGGCCTGTTCTGTGGCAGCATCTTCCTCTACTGTTCCGGCGCGATGTGCGGCGGGTTCGAGGCGGGCAGGCAGGCTGCATTGAAGGCGTCCGGCATGTCCGCGGCTGGCGCGGTGGACGAGGCTCTGGCCGCCCGCGTGCGTGACGAAATCTTCGCGCCGCTCGGAAACGAGGAGACGCTTTCCTATAAGGAACTGGAAGAGGCCGCCCGCAATGTCATGAATTATTACATGGGATTCCGCCGCTCCATGAGCGGCATGGCCCGCGCGCTGGAAAAGATCCGCTTCCTGTCCGATCAGGCTTCCCGACTGCACGCCGATACGCTGCGCGATCTCATGCGCTGCCACGAGGCGAAGGATGTGCTCACCATATGCGAGCTGGCCATTCAGGCCACCATGGAGCGCAAGGAGTCGGGGCGCTGCGTCTACCGCCTGACCGATTATCCCGAGATCAATCCCGAGATGGCGAAGCCGCTCCTGCTGATGCGCGGCGAGAATGGCCCGGTCTATCAGTGGGGCAAGGCCCCGCTTCTGTAAGGTTCATGGCGCGCCGTCTCCCGCAGGGGAGGCCGATGCGCGGATGTCGTCGAATGCGCCCTGAGCGCCAAGGAGTTTTTTATGCCCCCGAGATATAGCCGAGAAATCGAACAGCCCATCGTCATGGGCGACAGCCTCAAGGACCAGTTCCGCACGTCTCCCTGCGAGGTGTCCTGTCCTGCGGGAAACCCGATCCAGAAGATGCAGTCCCTTGTGGAAAAGGGGCGCTTTGGTGAAGCGTTGCGCTATCTGCGCGCCAGAAACCCGTTCCCCGGCGTGACCGGGCGGGTGTGCCCCCACTTCTGTCAGGCGAAGTGCAACCGGGATCGTCTGGAAGGCTGCGTGAACACGCGGGCGCTGGAACGCGCCGCCTACGATCACGCCCCCAAGGGCATCGAACCTTTCACCCGCGCGCCGGAAACGGGCAAGCATGTCGCCGTGGTGGGCGGCGGTCCCGCCGGGATGACGGCGGCCTATTTCCTGTCCCTCCTCGGGCATGACGTGACCGTGTACGAATCCGGCCCCGTGCTTGGGGGGATTCCCCGCTACGCCGTCCCGGATTTTCGTCTGCCCCGCGACGTGGTTGACCGCGAGATCGGCTGGATACTGGAAACGGGTGTACGCGCCTGTGTCAACGTCACCGTGGGCAAGGACATTTCTTTCGCGGAACTGCGTGCTTCCTCGGATGCCGTTGTCGTCGCCACCGGCACGCCCAAAGAGAACGCCTTGCCCATACCCAACGCGGAATGCGGCCTCAAAGCGGTGGAATTCCTGCGCAAGGCCGCGCTCGGCCAGCGTCCCGACGTGGGCAGGACGGTCGTGATCATGGGCGGCGGAGGGGTGGCCTTCGACTGTGCGTTCACGGCCCGGCGCCTCGGCGCGGCCGATGTGCATGTGCTGTGCCTTGAGGCGGAAGGCGCCATGCGCGCCCCGGAAGAGGATCTGGAACAGGCCCGCCGGGAAGGTGTCCATGTCCATAACAGCTGTACGATGTCCGGCGTCCGCAAGGACGGCGATCGCGTTTCCGGTGTGGACTATTTCGATGTGCAGGAATGCCGTTTCGACGAACAGGGCCGCCTGTCGCTCATCCCTGTTCCCGGTGGGGAGCATGTCCTTGCCTGCGACACCGTGATTTTCGCCGTGGGCATGAAGACGGACCTCGGTTTTTTTGAGGGTGAAGTGCCGGAGTGTACTCCGCGCCAGTGGATTGTGGCGGACGCCGCCCAGAAGACGTCGCTTGAGGGTGTGTTTGCCGCGGGCGACGTGGCTTCGGGGCCGTCGTCCATCGCAGGGGCCGTCGGGGCAGGGCGCAGGGCCGCTTTCGGCGTTCATGCCTACCTGACCGGGGAAAACTCTAGAGTCTATATCATCAATGAAGAAGGCCGGATCGAGGCGCGCGACCGTCTCGCCGCATCTCAGCCTCCCTATGTGGTGCCCTTTGAGGAAATCTACGGGGTGGCGCAGTACGGGCGGGCCGAACCGCAGCGTCAGGGCATTCGGGAAGGGCTGTCCTTCCGGGAGATCAACGAAGGCTACACGCCGGAACAGGCGCGGGACGAAGCTGCGCGCTGTATGCACTGCGGGCATTGCAAGGGGTGCGGGACGTGCGTGGACGATTGCCCCGGCTATGTGCTTGAGCTGAAGCATCTTGAGGAGCGGGATCGTCCGGAAGTGGCCTTTGGGGACGAATGCTGGCATTGCGCCAACTGCCGTACCAGCTGCCCCTGCGGGGCCATCGGCTTCTCGTTCCCATTGCGGATGCAGGTGTGAGGACGCGGGGGCTTTCCTCATGAGGGAAGCCCCTGTCCCACGGGAAATGCTGGGGCGTGCCGGGGAATCGTGCCGAGCGGGGATGATCCTCCTCTCCATGAGAAGGCCGGTGCGCCGAGAGGTTCCCGCCTCTGTTTCTCCAGAATCGAATGTAACCGAATCGAAAGAAGGATGACGCCATGTCCGCGAATGCTCAGATGACGGCAAAAGGCGATGCCATGTATTATGTGCATTCTTTTCTTTGCCTGTTGATCATGTTCGGCTTTGGTCAACTGCCGCCTGTCGAGCCGTTGACGGCGCTCGGCATGAGGCTGATCGGGATTTTTCTCGGCCTGCTGTACGGCTGGATTTTTATCGACATCGTCTGGCCGAGCATGGCCGGATTGCTTGCGCTCATGCTGGTGGGCGGCATGAAGCCCGTAGCGCTGCTCAACCGCAGCTTCGGCGATCCCATCGTGGTGATGATGTTCTTCATCTTCGTGTTCTGCGCGACCATCAACCATTATGGCCTGTCGCGGTTCATCTCCTTGTGGTTCATCACCCGGAAGTTCGTTGCGGGCAGGCCGTGGGTATTCACCTTTACGTTCCTGGCCTCCATGTTCATCCTCGGCGGATTGACCAGCGCTTCGCCCGCCGCCATCATCGGCTGGAGCATCCTGTACGGGATCTGTGACGTATGCGGCTACAAGAAGGGGGACGGCTATCCGACCATGATGGTGTTCGGCATCGTCTTCGCGTCGCAGGTGGGTATGTCCCTGATCCCCTTCAAGCAGGCCGCCCTCACCGTGTTCAGCGCCTACGAGACCATGTCCGGCGTGGGGATCGACTACGCCAAGTACATGCTCATAGCGGCCTGTTCCTGTGTGCTGTGCTCGCTCCTGTTCATCGCGCTCGGCAAGTACGTGTTCAAGCCGGACATGGAAAAGCTCAAGAAGCTGGACGCGAGCAAGCTGGACACCGACGGCGCGCTCAAGCTGAGCAAGGTGCAGAAGCTCATCCTCTGTTTCCTCTTCGCGCTGGTCGCCCTGCTGCTGCTCCCGAACTTCCTGCCCGCCGACCTGTTCATTTCCAAATTCCTGAAGTCCATCGGCAACACGGGGATCTGCGTGTTCCTCGTCACCGTGATGTGTTTCCTCAAGGTGGACGGCAAGCCTTTGCTGAAGTTCAAGGCCATGATCGACTCCGGCGTCGCGTGGGGCATCATCCTCCTGCTCGCCGTGGTGCAGCCGCTTTCCGGGGCCATGGCCGCGCAGGAGAGCGGGATCACGAACTTCCTCATGATGATCGTCGAGCCGATTTTCGGCGGCAGTTCTCCCGTCGTGTTCGCGCTGTTCATCGGCTTTGTGGCCACCGCGCTCACGCAGGTCATGAACAACGGCGCCGTCGGCGTGGCCCTCATGCCCGTCATCTTCAGCTATTGTTCAAGCATGAACGTGGCCCCCGAGCTGCCGCTCATCATGGTCGTCATGGGCGTACACCTCGCCTTCCTGACGCCCGCCGCCAGCGCCAGCGCCGCGCTCCTGCACGGCAACGAGTGGTCGGATTCGGGAAGCATCTGGAAGACGGCACCCCTGGTTATCCTGCTGTCGTGGATAGCGATTGCGGTTGTGACCGTCGTGTTGGGCGGAGTGCTGTTCTAGGCATGGCCCATCTAAGGCAATGAAGGGCGCCGGGGAGCTTTCCCCGGCGTTTTTCGTTTGGAAAAAAGAATGCGGAGGCAGTTTTTTCCTTTGTCGACATTGTATCGGAACTGTTCAGAGGCCATTGGTGATGGCAGAATATTTTTAGAACTTCTTTGGAAAGAGGAGGATAGCGCATTGCCGCAGATGGACGGTATCGGGAGAGTAAGGGGAAATACGTTATGAATGGCACGGGGTCGTTGTTTTTCGATGGAAAATGGAAAAGAAAGCGTTCTTTAAATCACAATTATATTGACAGAAAAAACAGCAGGCTATAGATTGGATTCAAATCAAAGGGAAGAGATCGTATGCAGAGTCAGGTATTGCGATACATTCGCTTTTTTATCTTCGGGTGCTGGGGCATCTTGCTGTTGCTGATGCTTCTGTACGGCCCGTGGATGATTCAGGCGAAGCAGATCACCATTCCTGACATCAGCATCACGAACTTCATGATTCGTGATACGTCCAGTTTCTTCCCCATGCATCAGGAAGCCGCCGAACAGCTCATTGGAGAAGGCAAGGCTGTCCTGTCCGCAACGGAGGCCGTACCCAACAAGTTGCCGAATATGCGGCTTGTCGTTTTTCTTCTGCTTCTCTTCCCTCTGTGTACGAAGGTTCTGCGGACGCGTTTTTCCGAGTCCCTCCTCGTACCCCATCTCTCGGACATCAGAGGAATGCTGCCCCTTCCTCTCGCTCCCCCGTCCGGCTTGTGTTTTTCCTGATCCGTCTCTGTCTCCCACGCTTCGGTCATTGAAGGAGCGGGCCCGGTCCGAAAGGATTGCGGCGGGTATCCTGCGGCATTTTCTCCTCCATGCCATCTTTCGTCATGGCTGGGCAGGGATATTTGCCGGGAATCCCGGATTGCGCCCGGAGTCTTCTCTCGTACCCTCCTTCCAGTGATCCGAAGACGGTGCCTTCCCCACATTCTTCAAACGGAATCCGTTTATTGGAGAAGTCATGTCAGGAATATTGCGCTGGCTCGATGATTGGGCTGAAGAGTTTTGTGTTTCCGTCATGTTGGCTTTGCTCGTCCTGTTGCTCGGCATGGAAGTGTTCTCGCGCTTCCTGCTCGGCAAGTCGTTCTCGTGGATGGAGGAGCTGTGCCGCTATCTGTTCGTGTGGTCATCCTATATCGGCGTCGCCATCGCCGTGAAGCACAAGGAGCAGCTGCGCATCCTTATGTTCATGGATGTGCTGAAGAAGCGTTTCCCGCAGCTGGTCAGGATCCTGTACGTCGTTTCCGAGCTCACGTTCACCGTATTCTGCGCCCTGGTTTTCTATTACAGCCTTGGTATGCTTGAGAATATGATCCGGTTCAAGCAGGTTTCCGCCGCCCTCGAGATCAACGTCATGTACGCGTATCTCATCATTCCGATCAGCATGGCCCTCACCATCTTTCGGACGCTTCAGGGCTTGTACCGCGATATCCGGAACAACACGCTTGAGTTCGAAAGCCGGGAGGACTAACCCATGTTGCTCGTCATATCCTTCGTCGTCTTCATGCTGCTTGGCTTGCCCCTGTTTGGGGTAATCGGTCTGGCCTCCATCATCTCGATGATCGGGATGCCGTTCCCGATGGAGTTCATCCCTCAGAACCTGTACACCGGCATGGACCAGTTCCCGCTCATCGCCACCATCGGTTTCGTAATGGCCGGGTTCCTCATGGAGCCAGCCGGGATCACCGGTGAAATCATTGAAGTCGCCAAGAAGGCGGTGGGCAACATCCGCGGCGGCCTCGCCATGGTGACCATCCTTGCCTGCATGATCTTCGCGGCGCTCAGCGGCTCCGGCCCCGCCACCACAGCCGCCATCGGCAGCATCATGATCCCCGGCATGATCGCCGCCGGATACCGTAAGGACGACGCCGCGGCCGTCTCCGCCACGGGCGGCACGCTCGGCATCCTGATCCCGCCGAGCAACCCGATGATCATTTACGGCGTCGTGGCAAACACATCCATCGCCGGGCTGTTCATGGCCGGATTTATCCCCGGCTTCGTGCTGACGAGCCTTATGTGCATCACTGCGTACTGCATCGCCAAGAAGCGCGGCTATCAGGGCACGAACGAAAAGTTCTCCATTGTCGGCTTGTGCAAGGCCATCTGGGACGGCAAGTGGGCGCTGGCGACCCCGGCGATCATCCTTGGTGGCATCTACTGGGGCGTGTTCACTCCCACCGAAGCCGCCGAAGTGGGCGTACTCTGGACGCTGTTCGTCGGCCTGTTCGTTTACCGCAAGCTGACGTGGAAGAACATTTCCTCGGCGCTTATCCGTACCTCGGCCTTCGCCGGGTCGGCCACGGTGCTGGTCGGCGTCTCGATGGCCTTCTCGCGGCTCCTGACCCTGTACCACATCCCGCAGAGCGTGGGTGCGTTCCTCGGCTCCATCTCTACGGACCCGACGATCACCCTGCTGCTCATTGCATTCTTCATCTTCCTGTGCGGCTTCGTGGCGGATACGCTGGCGATGGTCGTGGTGCTCGCGCCGGTGTTCCTGCCCATCACGAACGCCCTCGGCATCCATCCGATCCAGCTTGGCATCCTGTTTGTGGTATGCTGCGAAACCGGGTTCCTGACGCCTCCCTTTGGTGCGAACCTGTTTATTACCATGAAGATTACGGATGTGAAGCTTGAGGAAGTGGCGTTGAGGGCGTTCCCCTATCTCTTGGCGATGTGGCTGCTCATCATCGTTGTCGCGGCTTGCCCGGACTTCGTCATGTTCCTGCCGCGGCTCTTGATGTAATCAAGCCTGCGGCGATGCCTGCCTGACATGGGCAGATGCTGTATGAGCAAATAAAAGTGCGAACCGGATGTTTCCGGTTCGCACTTTCAGGAGAATGGAAGTTCATGGAGGGCTTGAGCCGCTTGCCCAAGCTTTAGCGGCATGGGGCAAACGGGGCCGGATGGAATACGTATCCCGGATTTCTGGGGTATGCGGGGGACGGATTGCTTTTTCAGATTGGTATGGGTACACGAAAAGCATGGAAAATGAAAAGGCTATTCCCGGCGGACGGGTGGATGGTTCCGGGAACCGCGAGGTGCGGGGCACATGGCGGTTTTCTGGGGAACACCCTTTGTTTGATGAACATTTCCCCGGTGCCCCAAGGGTTCCGGGGACGCTCGTCATTGAGGCCATGCGGGCCGGGGCGGAAGCTCTCTTCCCCGGCTGGCGTGTTCTGGGCGTGAAGCGGTTCCGTTTTCGGCATTTCATTGAGCCGGGGGCGTATGATTACGCGTTTACCCCTCAACTCGATGCGGCGGCGATCCGGTGCGTCTTGCTGTCCGGCGAGCGGCGGATGGCCGAAGGCACGCTCCTTGTTGCGGCGGATCCTGCGCGGGGGGAGGCATGAAGTTGCTTTTCAAAGGGCCGGTCATCATTACGGGGGGAAGCAGCCAGCTCGGTATGGCGTTGGCCCGTGCTCTCCGGGAGGAAGGCGCGAAAACGCTTTCCGTTTGCCGTTCGTCCGAAGGGCTCGCACGTTGCGGGGAAGCGGGGCTTTCCTGCCTTCCCCTTGATGAACCGGAAAGCCTGCCGGAACGATGCCGGGGGCTGCTCGGTGAACCGCCCGCCCATCTGGTCGACCTGATGCATTCGCGCTTCGAAAGCCTGATTGCCGGAGCCGCGCCGGAAGCGATTATGGAATGGGCCGCCGTGGATATCGGCTTGCGTGCCCGCCTCGTCCGCGCGGTGGGACGCTCCATGCTGGCCCGCCGGTTCGGGCGTTGCGTGTTCGTTTCATCCAGCGCCGCCGAGTGCCCGGCTGAAGGACAGGGGTATTATGCGGCCGCCAAGCTGGCTGGCGAGGCTCTGTACCGGAGCCTTGCCGTGGAGCTGTCCGGAAGGGGAGTCACCGCCTGTTCCTTGCGCCTGAGCTGGCTGGATGCCGGGCGGGGCGCGGTATTTTTGGAGCGCAGGAGGGGGGCCGTAGAAAAACGGATGCCTATCGGACGGCTGGTCCGCATGGATGAGGCCGTTGAAACAGTGTTGTTTTTGCTTTCAGCTTCGGCATCCTCGGTCAATGGCACTGTAGTGACGCTGGACGGCGGGCTTTCGGCGACGAAAACCACATTTTGAGGATAGAATGGATTACTCGGAAATAACGGATAAGGTGTGCGGCATTGTTGCCGATATTTTTGAATGCGACCCCCGGGCGCTTTCCGGCGAAACCCGGCTCATGACGGATTTGCCTTGTGAATCCATCGACCTGTTGGAGATCGGCGCGCGGCTGGGCCAGACATTCCACATTCTGATTGATGACGACGTGGTGTTTCTGCGTTCCCTGCGTTACCACGTGGCGCATGGCGGAGAACCGGAAGCGGTTATCCGCCGTGAATATCCCTACCTTTCCCCGGAGCGCGTAAAGGCGCTCGCCCTCGGCTTGTCCAACCCGGATGCCGTCCCGCAGCTCTGCCTTGATGACATTGCGGCGTACATCCGCGCGGCGCTGCCTTCGCAGGAATATGAATAGGGTCGTCATCACCGGCATAGGCTGCTGTACCAGCCTCGGATGGGAGCAGGGCGGCATCGCGCGGGCGTTTGCCGGCGGATGCCCGGCGTTCGCCCCAAGCGAAGCCTTGCCGGGGTATTCTGCCTGCCCCGTTTCCGATTTGGGAGATGATGCGGCGTATTCCCGTTTTTCGGCATGGCGGCACCGCCGTTATCTGAACCGGGGTGCGGCGTTTGCCGTCTTGTCCGGCCTCCGGGCGGCGGCTTCGGCGGGATTCGATCCGCACATGCCTCCACAGACCTGCCTGATAGGGGCATCCGGCCCCATGCTGGATTTCGATCGGGAAAACGGGCTTCCTTCAGCGGATTCTGAGGCGCTCGACGCCCTATGGCTCTTGCGTTGGCTGCCTAATACCGGAAACACCGCGTTGGCGCGTTTTCTCGATATCCACGGAGAGGGCCTCGTGCTCGGGACGGCGTGCGCGTCCGCGCTGCAGGCCATAGGGGAGGGCTTCCGGCGCGTGCGGTACGGCCTTTCGGAAACCGTCCTTTGCTCAGGCGGGGATTCCCGCCTTTCCCGCGGCGGGATGCTCGGGTATGCCAAAGCCCACGCGCTCAGCCGGAACCCCGTGCCATCGGAAGCGTCCCGCCCCTTTGACGAGGCCCGTGACGGTTTTGTTCCCGGCGAAGGTGGAGCCGCATTCGTGCTTGAATCCTTGGAGTCGGCGCGGGCGCGCGGGGCGGCGGTGTTTGCGGAGCTCCTCGGGTTTGGGGCTTCTCTGGACGGAGGTGCGCTCACCGCGCCTGACGAATCGGCCCGCTTTGCGGAGCAGGCGGTACGGGGGGCGCTTGCCGATGCGGGCCTTGAGCCCCATGCCGTTGATTGGGTTTCCGCACACGGTACGGGGACTCCCCTTAATGACCGTAGTGAGGCCGTATTGCTGGAGAGGGTTTTTGCGCAGGCGGAGGCGCGCCCCGCCGTAACCGCCCTCAAGTCATGGATCGGGCATGGCTCCGCCGCCTGCGGGGGGATGGAGCTGGCCTTGATGCTCGCCGCATGGCGATCCGGGCGGTTGCCGCCCATCCGGAACCTGCGCGCACCTTGTTCCGGGCTGTTGGACTTTGCCGTTGCAACGCGTCCGTTTCCCGGCCCGGTGGGGGTATTGGAAAATTTTGGATTCGGCGGGCAAAACGCGGCCTTGGTAGTACGGTGCGGCGATGACTGATGCCCTTCCCGGAGACGCACCCCGGCCCTTTGTCCTGCTGGACGGGGTGAGCGCGGCAGAACCGGATCACCTCACCGCGTGGCGCCGTTTCGGATCAGCCCCCATGTGGCAAGGGCTGGAGGCCGCGGCACAGGCCGCCGCCCTGCATCAGCGGTTCCTTGCGGGATTCTCGTGCCATGCCTTCCTGTTGTCGGTGGATGAATGCCGGTTCCCCACAGATGCGCTCGATGGCTTGATGGTATTCCGTGCGATTTTGCTGGGGCGGTCCTTACGGGCGGCAACGTATCGGGTGGACGTTTGTCCGGCGTGCTCTCTCCCTTTGTCGGAAACGGGGAGTGCGGCGAAAACGGATAAAGGCCTTTTCGGAATGGAATGTGGGAAAGAGGCTGTTCCGGCATGGTCGGTTTCCCTCGGCATCGGGCTGGCTCCTTATGACGATACCTTTAGAAGGGATATGTTGGAACCTCGATACAGGCGGCTTTTTCAATGGCTGACGCAAAACGCACCCTCCGCGAATGTCTCGATGAAAGGCTGAAGGAAGGCCGGGCCCGAGGGCTTGAACGGCGGCCGCCTTTGCTGGACATGGCGGGCGAAGGCCCTGTCGTGCGCATGGGGGGCCGGGCCTTCCTGAATTTTACGCTCAACGACGGGCTGGGTTTGGCCTCATCTCCGGAATGGCGCGCTGAGGTCGGGGAGTGTTTCGCGGCTTTTCCGCCGTCGGCTTCGGCGTCACGTCTGGCCGGCGGACGGAGCCGGATCACCGAAGAAGCGGAACAGGCGGTTGCGGCGTATTTCGGGTTTGACGAATGCCTGTTCCTGCCGAGCGGTTATCAGGGCAATCTCGCTTGCGCTATGGCGTTGATTCATGCTGGACAGCCCGTCTTTGTGGATCGCCGGGTACATGCCAGCATCGCCCGAGGGCTCGTATTGGGGAAAGCCGATGTGCGGACATATGCCCATGCGGATTATGGGCATTTGGAACGGCGGCTCGTTTCCGCCCCTCCCGCCACGGTACAGCCGCTGGTGATGACGGAGTCCTTGTTCAGTATGGACGGTACGGAACTCGATGTGTCCCGTATGGCTGAACTCCGCAGCAAGTATGGTTTTTTCCTGATGGTGGATGAGGCCCATGCGGTGGGCGCGCTCGGCCCCGGAGGGCGCGGGCTGTGCGCCGGGGTGCCGGGTACGGCGGACATCGTCCTGGGAACATTCGGCAAATCGCTTGGGCTGTTCGGTTCGTTCCTGCTGCTCCCCAAGGGGTTTGCCGCCTTTTTCGAAAGCCTTTCCTCGGCTGTCATGCATTCCACAGCCATGCCTCCGGCCCATGCTGCGGCTGTTTTGAAGCTGTTGGAACGCTTGCCGCTGCTTGACGCTGAACGTGCCCGGCTTCGGGATAATGCCGTGTTTTTTCGCACCCGCCTGTGCGAGCTTGGGATTCCTACACGCGGCACCGCTCATATCGTTGCGGTACCTACAGGCGGGGAAGCAAGGACGACCCATCTTGGGGAACAGTTGGCGGAAAGGGGCGTGCTGGCACTGGCGGCCCGCTATCCTACGGTTCCCTACGACGACGGTTTGCTCCGGTTTGGGCTCACCGCCTTGCATACGCAGGGCATGTTGGAGCGGACGGCCCGCCTCCTTGCGGATCTGTGGGGGTAAGCATACGGAGGAGATGGCTGTTTCAGTATCCGTTTCACAAAAAAATGAACGGATATTACAGTATTATGATGCTGGCATGACGATACTCGGAAATGAGGCCGCGGGCGCATGTAAGCCGGGGCGTCGTGTCCGAGTTCGTCATGGCAAATTGTGCATGGCGGCATCGTTGCCGGAGCGGGAGAACGAGCCCCATTCGGGTTATTTGCTTTTGCTGGGTGAGGCCTTCTTCATGCTCTGGACGACGTTTTCGAGGTGCAGGAACATGGCGTCCTGAGCCGCTTTCTCGTCGCGGTTAAGGATGGCCTCGACGATTTTTTTGTGGTGTGCGTAGACCTGCTGGCGGCCTTCCTGCGACGTGAGGAGCTGCGAGTTGAAGTCGCTCATCATTGTCCGCATGGTCTGGAGCATGGTGGCAAGGATGCTGTTCCCGGACGCCACGGCGATGGCCTGGTGAAACGCGTAGTCGGATTTGATGAAGGCCGCCTTGTTAGCGATCTGGCCGCGTGACTGTTCGAGAATTTCCTTGAGCGCGGCGAGATCCTCGTCGCGTGCCCGGAGCACAGCAAAACGCACGTTGGACGTCTCAAGGACCTTGCGGACCTCGATCATCTCTTCGAGGGCGTACTGTTTGATGAGGTGCAGCATCAGGAGATTGTTCATCATAATGCTGTCCCCGTCGGCCACGAAGATGCCTTCGCCCACACGGGTTTCCAGCATACCGGCGTATTCCAGCGCACGAAGGGCTTCGCGGAGGGAAGGGCGGCTCACGCCGAGCATATCCGCAAGCTGGCGTTCGGGCGGGAGGCGATCCCCGCGTTTGAGTTCTCCCTTGACCAGCAGTTCCTTGATCTGCTCAATGACCTGCCCCGGAACGGTGCTTTTGACGACTTTATCGAACATATCCCACTCTTTTTTGAGTCCAAAAGGTTGATGACGGGGCCAACGTTTTTTGGCCGTCGGGAAAAACGCTGTTCCGGCCCGCCTGGGTGGGGGGCGGAGCGGGATGCTGTCTTTCATCCTATCGGAACAGGCGGGAAGAGTCCAGTTTTACCGGGAAGAAGCAAATAGAGCATATTTTATAAAACGTATTGAAATATATGTTTTTGTGAACTGGTAACGGAAAAAATATCAAAAGAAGATTGACAGATTTTGTACAGGGGGCTATTGCTGTTTTTGGTAAGACCATCTGTCCAATGAAACGTCAAAGGCGGCCTTCCGGAGGGTATGCCTTGCCCCGGAAGGCAGGAAACAGTGGATGGGACATCCGGAAACCAACTGCATACGCCGATGCCGCGGCGCGTGCGAAAGGGAACAGGCCCCCGCGAAGGCGCGGGCGGCGCAACCGGGCGGGACGCGGCGAGCGGGCCGCCCGCGGAAGGAGAAGAGTATGGGGTATCCGAGCGATCTGTTGAGTTCCAGAGCCGTAGTGAAGCCGGGCATGTACGCGATCATCCCGCCGGAAGGCCGTGTGTTCAACGTGATCCCCGGCATCGAAGGCTGCCGGATGACCATCCTGTGCACCCCTAAAATGGGTGCGGGCTTCGTCCAGCACATCGGCACGGCCCTGCCCGGCGGCGGGACCACCGTGCCCTACGGCGCGTCCGGCCAGATCGAAACCTTTATCTACGTGCTTGACGGTGAAGGCTCGCTGACCGTCACTGTAGGCGGACGCACCGAAGTCATGCCGCAGGGCGGCTATGCCTATGCGCCCGCCGGGGTGGGCATCTCCTTCCGTAACGAGACGGACAAGCCCCTGCGCTTCCTGCTCTACAAGCAGCGCTACATCCCGCATCCCGATCCCGCGATGCAACCCTACGCCGTGTTCGGCAACACCAACGACATCGAAGAACGCATCTACGACAACATGGAAAACGTGTTCGTGCGCGATCTGCTGCCCGTGGACGAACGCTTCGACATGAACATGCACATCCTGTCCTTCGCGCCCGGCGGCTGCCATCCCTTCGTGGAAACGCACGTGCAGGAGCACGGCGCGTACCTGTACGAAGGGGAGGGCCTGTACCTGCTGAACGACGACTGGGTTCCGGTCAAAGCTGAAGACTTCATCTGGATGGGCGCGTACTGCAAGCAGTGCTGCTACGGTGTGGGCCTCACCCGCCTTTCTTACATCTACTCCAAGGATTGCCACCGCGACGCGGAGATTTGATGCCGGAGGCCCGCCGCGTTTCCGGCGGCGGGCCGCCTCCCCCCACAACACCGCCGTCATACAATGGAGCGTTATCATGACCATTTCCGCAAGCCTCAAGCCGCTGGACCTTCGTGACGAACTTGAAGCCGCCAACATGAAGGGCAAAAACCTGACCTTCCTCGACGACTACAGCAAGGAGGAGCTCGGGCATCTCTTCAAGGCCGCCGAACTGCTGGAGCCGTACTCCAAGAACCAGATTCCGCTGCTTGCCAACAAGCTCCTGTATACACTGTTTTTCCAGCCGAGCACGCGTACCCGGTGCAGCCACGAGGTAGCCATGCACCGCCTCGGGGGGCGCGTGATCACCGAGACTGATCCGATGGGCCATTCCGCGATGGCGAAGAATGAATCCCTGTACGACGGCATCCGGGTCATTTCCCAGTACGCCGACGTGCTGGTGCTGCGCCACGGGGACAGCGAACAGGTCCTGTCCACGCTGGAACGCCTCGGTTCGGACGCTTGCCCGATCATTTCCGGCGGCTACGGGCACGTGACCCATCCCACGCAGGGCCTGCTGGACATGTACACCGCCCTGCGCGCCCTGAAGAAGCCCTTTGAGGACATGCGCATCATCATTTCCACGCCTGACCTGTCCCGCGCACGTTCCGGGCAATCCTTCGCCCTCGGCGCGGCCCGCATGGGTGCGCACATCATCTACACCGGCTCAAGCGGGCTGCGGACCCCGCAGGTCCTGATCGACAAGCTGAAGAGCATGGGCGCGAGCTTTGAGGAACATTTCGATCTGACGCACGACGAAAATGTCGAGCTCATGGCCAGGGCCGATCTGCTGTACCTGCCCGGCAGCTCCCTGAAGAAGGAAGATCCCAACCGCGAGGACTTCATGCGGAAGGTCGCCAACCATTATCTGTACCTCAACGATCTCGAATACATCAAGAAGAAGACCGGGCGCGTGGTCGGTATCATGCATTCCCTGCCGCGCAACGACTTCGAGTTCGAACAGAGCCTCGATAAGAGCGAATTCGAATTGTATTTCAAGCAGATCGGGTTCAGCATCCCACTGCGCATGGCTCTGCTCGCGTCCATTTGCGGCGTGAACTAGCCTTGTACGGGAGATGCGGGGCCGTTTTCGGCGGCCTCCCTCCCCGGCACGTTTCCGTGAGGCCCGCTTCCGGGCCGGTCGCCATCTCGTCCGGATCCTTTTTATCCATCAGCCGGTGGGGCCGTATCCCGGGACCCGCCATCGGGAGAAGCAGACATGCCGACACGCAAGGTCGCAGTTATCGCCATCGGGGGAAATTCGCTCATCCTTAGTAAGGACGCCCAGACCGTACAGGATCAGTACAGGGCCCTGTGCGTCACCGGAAAGCATATCGTGAGCCTCGTGGAGTTGGGATATCAGGTGGTTGTCACCTATGGAAATGGCCCGCAGGTGGGCTTCCTGCTGTGGCGGAGCGAAGTCGCGCACGCCACGTCCGGGCTGCACGGCCTGCCGCTGGTGACTTGCGTGGCGGACACGCAGGGCGGCATTGGGTACCAGATTCAGCAGACGCTGAAGAACGAGTTCCTCCGGCGCGGCCTGTGCGAGGATTCCATCGCCGTGCTGACGCAGGTGGTCGTGGACAAGGACGATCCCGGTTTCCGGAATCCCACGAAGCCCGTGGGCGAATTCTACCCGCCCGAGCGGGCCGAGGTCCTCCGCCGCGAAAATCCCTCGTGGGTGCTCAGGGAAGACGCCGGGCGCGGCTTCCGGCGTTACGTACCCTCTCCACGCCCTTTGGAGATCGTCGAGGAGGCCGGGTTGAAAACGCTCCTTGCCTCGGGCCTGCACCTCATCGCGGGCGGTGGCGGCGGTATCCCGGTGTTCCGTACGGAAGGGGGCTATGAGGGCGTCGATGCCGTGGTGGATAAGGATTTGACCTCCTGCCTGCTCGCCAAACGCATCAAGAGCGACTTGTTTGTCATTTCCACGGCGGTGTCCAACGTCGCCATCCATTTCGGAACGCCCGAGCAGGAAAATATTTCCCGGATGACCGTGGCAGAGGCGATGGCCTGCGTGGAAGCCGGGTACTTCGCTCCGGGCAGTATGCTTCCCAAGGTCCTGGCGGCGGTGGACTTCGTCAAGGCAACCGGCAAGGAGGCCATCATCACCTCGCCGGAAAACGTCCGCGCCGCGGTCGTGGAAGGCAAGGGGACGCATATCGTCCCCTGATCGGTGCCCAATCTTTCGAGAGGACGGATGTCTGCCGCGCCTTGCGCGTCTCGGGAACGCTCCGGAAGGTTTTATGAGGAGAAAAAACGGCAAGGGGTTGCGGAGAGAGGGCTAATACGTTATGATAAACCAAAATAGATAAATAACTTGCTGTAATTTTTTGTTTTATTTAAGCTGGTCAGACAGCTTAACCATCTTACTATGTAGGCGTACGATCCCTCTGCACATCTCTCCGGCGCCTGCCGCCGCCTCTCGGAGCCCGCATGTTCGATTTAGCGATCAGGAACGGAATGTTGGTCACCGCCGATAGGGTTTTCGGCGGGCATCTGTACGTCAGGAACGGGAAAATCGCGGCGATCTCCGATGACGGAACGCTGCCGGCGCGCGAGGAGCTGGATGCCGCCGGATTGTATGTGCTGCCCGGTATGCTGGACTGTCACGCCCATATCAACGATCCCGGCTTCACTTGGCGCGAAGACCTGCCGCACGCCTCGGAAGCGGCGGCGGTGGGCGGGGTGACGACCCTCATCGACATGCCTCTCCAAAACACGCCACCCCTGACCTCCGCGGATGCCTTCGCGAACAAGCTGGCCGTGTTCGAGGGCCGCAGCCTCGTGGACTATGCGCTCTGGGGCGGGCTCGTGACCGACAACGCCGCCGAACTGGCGGGCATGGAGGCGGCCGGGGCCGTGGGTTTCAAGGCCTTCATTGCGCCCGTGTCCCTCGGGTATTCCAGTGTGGACATGGGGCTGGCGCGTGAGGCGTTGTTCCGGATCAAGGCTTTCGGCGGCCTCGCCGGGTTCCACTGTGAGGATCACGCGCTTATCTGCGCCGGTGAAGCGAAGGCGAAGGCCGGGGGCGGGACCCGACGTGCCTTTCTGGACAGCCGCCCCGTGGTCGCGGAAGTCATCGCCACGGCGAACGTCATCGAACTGGCCCGTGAAACCGGTGCCCGCGTGCACATCTGCCACGTCAGCCATCCCCGCGTGGCCGAACTCGTCCGCCGGGCACAGGCCGATGGTTTGTCCGTCACTGGCGAAACCTGCCCCCATTACCTCGTTTTTACAGAAGAAAACCTCTTGTCATGCGGTACGGTCTTCAAGTGTGCGCCGCCCCTGCGGACCGCCGAGGCCCGAGACGGGCTCTGGGAATACGTGCTGGACGGCACCCTGTCCTGTATCGGCTCGGATCATTCGCCGTCGCGTCCCGACGAAAAGGACGAGGCGGTACACGGCGTCATGGGCGCGTGGGGCGGCCTCAGCGGTCTCCAGAGCCTCGTGCAGGTCATGTTCGATCAGGCCGTGACCCGGCGCGGGTGCAGCCCGAGCCTGCTGGCCCGGTTCGCCTCCTCCGCCGCGAGGGTGTTCGGCCTCGACGGCCGCAAGGGCGCGCTCGGCGTCGGGCTCGACGCGGACGCCGTCCTGATCGATCCGGGCAGGGCTTGGACGATCACCGCTCATTCCCTGCGGTATCTCAATCCGTTCTCGGCCTTCGAAGGGCTTGAGGGCGTCGGGCTCCCCGTCTGCACGGTCGTGCGGGGCAGGGTGGTAGCCCGCGAGGGCAATGTACTGGCCCCGTTCGGGCACGGCCTTTTCCAGCCCCGCAAGCCCTGAGTGCGTCCCACCCGTTGCCAAGGCAACGCTAACTCATTAAGGAGTACAACGATGGCAAGTCTCACGAACGGTTGGAAGCTCTTTTCCGCTGCCGCGCTGACGGCGGCGATGCTCTTTACGGCGGTGCCCGCAAAGGCCGAAGCCATCCCCGACGGGGGCACGTTCACGGTGACCTGGGCGCAGAACCCCGTTTCGCTGAACCCCGGCCTGAGTTCCGGCATCTCCTCGGGCATCCCCGGCGCACAGCTTTTTGCGAGCCCGCTCCAGTACGACGACCAGTGGAATCCGCATCCCTACCTTGCCGAAAAGTGGGAGATGGCCCCCGACGGCCTGAGCCTGACCCTGCATCTGGTCAAGGGGGCTAAGTTCCATGACGGCACGCCGATCACCTCCGAGGACGTGGCGTTCTCCATCATGGCGATCAAGGCCAACCATCCCTTCAAGGCCATGTACGCGCCCGTATCCGGCGTGGATACGCCCGATCCGTACACCGCGGTCATCCGGCTTTCCAAGCCGCATCCCGCCATCCTGTTGTGCATGTCCCCGGTGCTGTGCCCGATCATGCCCAAGCACGTCTACGGCACCGATCCCAACATCCGCCAGAATCCCGCGAACAAGGCTCCCATCGGCAGCGGGCCGTTCAAGTTCGTGGAATGGAAGCCCGGCGACTACATCATGCTCGAGAAGAACAAGGACTTTTTCATTAAGGGCAAGCCGCACGTCGACCGCGTCATCATCAAGATCATTCCCGATATGAACAACCGCGTCATGGCCGTCGAGCGCGGCGAAGTGGACGCCATGCCCTTCTTTGACAGCCTCCGCGAAGTGAAGCGTCTCTCCGGCGACAAGAACCTCGTGGTCACCAACAAGGGTTACGTCGGTATCGGCTCCCTCGACTGGGTGGCCTTCAACACAGGCAAGAAGCCGTTCGACGACGTGCGGGTCCGTCAGGCAGCGGCCTACGCCATCGACCGCAATTTTTTCGCCAAGGTCATCATGATGGGCCTTGTGACGCCTTCCGCCACCCCGATCACGCCGTTCAGCCCCTTCTATACGAAGGACGTGAATATGTATGACGTGAACCTCGAAAAGGCCAAGAAGCTGCTCGACGAGGCCGGGTATCCGGTCAAGGCCGACGGCACCCGCTTTACCGTGACCGTGGACTACGCCCCCGGTTCCCCCACCACCAAGATGATGGCCGAATACCTGAAGCCGCAGCTCGCCAAGGTCGGCATCGACGCCAAGATCCGCATTTCTCCCGACTTCGGCACGTGGGCCGAACGGGTGTCCAACTACAACTTCGACATCACCACCGACAACGTGTTCAACTGGGGCGATCCCGTCATCGGCGTGCACCGCACGTATTCCTCCGCCAACATCGTGAAGGGCGTTCCTTTCTCCAATACCCAGCAGTACCGCAATCCCAAGGTCGACGCGATCATGGAACAGGCGGCCTCCGAGGTCGACAACGAGAAGCGCGCGAAGCTGTACAAGGAATTCCAGCAGATCGTCATGAACGACGTGCCGATCTACTTCATGACCACCACCGCCTACCACACCATCTACAACAAGCGTGTCGGCAACGTGCCCGCGTCCATCTGGGGCTTCCTCGCTCCGTATATGGACGTTTACCTGAAGAAGTAGCCGCGCTTGACCGGGCCGGGCGGGGAAACTTTGCGCGGCCCGGCGTCCTCCCGGACAGGGGCTGTTCCGGACGTGCCTGTCTGTCAATTCTCGGAATGGGGCCCCGGCCCATTCGCAACATACGCGGAGAGTTCTTATGACGTTCTTGCGTGTCGTAGGAAAACGATTGTTCTGGGCGGCTGTCCTGCTCGTTCTGGTACTGTGCCTGAACTTCTTCCTCATCCGGCTGGCTCCCGGCGATCCGGCGGTGACCATCGCTGGCGAAATGGGCGGTGCCAGCCCCGAACTGCTTGCCTCCATCCGTGAGCAGTACGGGCTGAACCAGAGCCTGTTCAACCAGTTCGTCGCCTATTTCGGCAAGGTGCTGCACGGCGATCTCGGCTACTCCTATTTCTTCAATCTTCCGGTGATGGAACTCATTCAGGATCGCCTGCCCGCGACGCTGCTGCTCGTGGTCACCGCCGTGTGCGCGGCGGTCCTCATCGGCGTCTGCCTCGGCGTGCAGGCCGGGCGGCGTCCGAACAGCTGGACCAGCCATCTGGTGACCATCGTGGCCCTGATCGGCTTTTCCGCCCCCGCGTTCTGGACCGGCATGATGCTGCTCATCCTGTTCGCATCGTGGATCCCCATCCTGCCCGTGTCGGGCATGACGACCATCGGCGCGGGTTACACGGGGTTTGCCTATGTCCTCGACGTGGCCCATCACCTCATCCTGCCGGTGGTGACGCTGGCGATCCTCTACATCGCCCAGTACAGCCGCATGGAGCGCGCCTCCATGATCGACATCCTCGGCACGGACTACATCCGCACGGCACGGGCCAAGGGCTTGAGGGAACGGACGGTCGTGTACAAGCACGCCTTGAAGAACGCGCTCATCCCGGTGGTGACGCTGGCGGGTATGCAATTCAGCCAGGTGTTCGCCGGGGCCGTGCTCGTGGAAACGGTGTTCAACTGGCCCGGCATGGGGCGGCTCGCCTACGAGTCCATCCTGCGCAAGGACTATCCCACGCTGCTCGGCATCCTCTTCTGCTCCGTGTTCGTGGTCATCATCGCCAACGTCCTGACCGACTTCGCCTACCGGTTTCTTGATCCCAAAATGAGAGTGGGGAGGAGGTAGCCATGTCCGAACAAAGCGCCGCTTGGGAATACAAGGAAGAGTCCCCCCTGCGTGAAGCGTGGAAGATGTACCTGCAAAACCGGGCCGCCGAGCTTGGGCTGGTTCTGCTCGGGGCCGTCCTGCTGCTCACTTGCGTGGGCCCGCTGGTCTACCCGGTGGATCCCTTCGAGATGGTCGCTCCGCCCATGAGCGCGCCCGGTGAATACGGCCTGATCTGCGGCAGCGATTACTTGGGCCGCGACATCTTCGCGGGCATCATCGCCGGGGGCAAGGCCACCATGGCGGTGGGCGGCTTCGCCACGCTGGTGACGCTGTGCATCGGCATTACCATCGGGGCGCTGGCCGGATACCGGCAGGGCATCTGGGACGAACTGCTCATGCGGGCCACGGAATTCTTTCAGGTGTTGCCTCCCCTTCTGCTTGCGATGGTTGTGGTGGCCCTGTTCAGCCCCTCGCTGACCAGCGTGGCCGTATCCATCGGCATCGTGAGCTGGCCGCAGGTCGCCCGCGTCACCCGCGCCGAATTCATGCGGATCAAGGAAATGGACTACGTGGCCGCCGCGAGGACGATGGGCGCGGGAAACGCCACCATCATGTGCCGGGTCATCCTGCCCAACGCCATCCCGCCGCTGGTCATCGTGGCCACCCTGACCATTTCGTCGGCCATCCTGTTCGAGTCTGGCCTGAGCTTCCTTGGCCTCGGCGACCCCAACATCATGACATGGGGCATGATCATCGGCTCCAACAAGGATTACATCATGAATTCTTGGTGGGCGGTCACGTTCCCCGGCCTGGCCATTTTCCTTGTGGTACTTGCCATCGGGCTGATCGGCGACGGCATCAACGATGCGTTCAACCCCCGCCTGCGGCGACGCTAGCGCGGCCCGCAAACCGATTTCGAAACGAGGCGAACCATGGAAGATACGTTGCTTGAAGTCAGGGACCTTCAGGTGGAGTTCTCGACGAAGATGGGGATCGTCAGGGTCCTCGACAAGGTGAACCTGAAAGTCGATCCCCGGCAGACCGTGGGCATCATCGGGGAATCCGGGTGCGGCAAGAGCATGATGGCCCTTTCGATCATGGGGCTCGTGCCCATCCCGCCGGGCCGGATCGCCGGAGGCGAAATCCTGTACCGCGGGACCGACCTTCTCACACTGGAGAAAGACGCCATCCTCGACATCCGGGGAAAGCGGATCGCCATGATCTTTCAGGAGCCCATGAACTCGCTGAACCCTGTGTTCACCGTGGGCAATCAGCTCGTCGAGACGCTGCTGCGGCACGAGGACATGACAAGGCGGGACGCGTGGGACAAGAGCGTCGACATGCTCAAGGCGGTGGGTATCCCTTCCCCCGAGAAGCGGATGCACGACTATTCGTTTCAGATGTCGGGCGGTATGCGCCAGCGCGTGATGATCGCCATGAGCCTGTGCCTCGATCCCGACATCCTCATCGCGGACGAGCCCACCACCGCCCTCGACGTGACCGTGCAGGCGCAGATCCTCGACCTGCTGCGGGAGATGCAGGACCGCGTGGGCGCGTCCATCATCATGATCACCCACGATCTGGGCGTGGTCGCGGAGGTGTCCGACAAGGTCGCCGTGATGTACGCGGGCCGCAAGGTCGAGGAAGGCTCGGTCGAGCAGATTCTGTTCAACCCGCAGCATCCGTATACGAAAGCGCTCAAGGGCTGTATTCCGCACCTCCAGCGGACGCCCACAAGCGGGCGGCACCGCCTGCACGAAATCCCCGGCATGGTGCTCGGCATGGCCGAACTCGGCAAGGACCGCTGTTCGTTCTACGAGCGCTGTCCGTGCGGGAAGCCGGAATGCATGGAGCACAACCCGCCCGCAAAGGCGATCGACGCCGGACATGAAGTGGCCTGCTGGCTCTACAGCTGACGTTGGCCCGTGAAGAGAACACCGTTTACCAAAGGGTGAGCCATGAGCACTGAAAATGAGGGCCTCCTTGAGGTCAGGGACCTGAAGGTTCACTTTCCGCTCCCGAAAAAGTCGCTGTTCGGGGAACGTTCCTACGTGAAGGCTGTGGACGGCGTGTCGTTCCGCGTGCGCAAGGGCACCACGTTCGGCATCGTGGGCGAAAGCGGTTCCGGGAAGACAACCATAGCCAAGGCTGTCATGGGGCTGGTGGGCGTCTCGGGCGGTTCCATCAGGCTGGAGGGCAATGAGCTTGTGGGCATCCCGGAGGATCGGCTCAAGGCTCTGCGCCCCAAGTACCAGATCGTCTTTCAGGACCCGTACTCCTCGCTCAACCCGCGTATGCGCGTGGGCAAGATCGTGCAGGACCCTCTGAATCTTATGGACCTGGGCAGCCACGAGGAACGCGAGGAGCGGGAAAAGGAGGTTTTCGAGCAGATCGGGCTGCATCAGGCGCAGCGGGCGCTGTTCCCGCACCAGTTTTCCGGAGGGCAGCGCCAGCGCATCAGCATTGGCCGGGCGCTGGCGAGCTATCCCGAACTGATCATCTGCGACGAGCCCGTCAGCGCGCTCGACGTGGCCATCCAGGCGCAGATACTCAATCTGTTTATGGACCTCCAGGAAAAGAACAACCTCACGTATTTGTTCATTTCGCATGACCTCGGCGTCGTGCAGCACATGTGCGACGACATCGGGGTCATGTACCTCGGCCGGTTCGCGGAGGTGGCGGACAAGGTGTCCCTGTTCACGTCCCCCGCCCATCCCTACACCTATTCGCTGCTGTCGGTCGTCCCGCAGGTGTCGCGTTCTCCCAAGGGCGGCCGCGTGAAGCTGCTCGGCGATCCCCCGAGCCCCATCGATCTCAAGCCCGGCTGTCGGTTCAACACCCGCTGTCCCTTTGCCGAGGACGTCTGCCGCCATGAGGAGCCGGAACTCAGGAAGATCGGGGACAACCATTTCGTGGCTTGCCATCTGGTCAGGGACGGGCTCGGCCCGCATCAGCGGGGCGGGGAGTGGAAGGCCTGACGGCGGCCCGCGCCGGAACCGGGATTGCGCATCAACGGGGGGATACCCCCATGAAAAGGATTCGTCATGGAAAAGAAAAGACTGACTGTGCACGGCAACGAAGTGACCGACGGGCGTTTTGCGTGGGTGACCCCCGAAAAGGACATCGAGCTGCTCCGCAAGGGCATTCAGGCGGGGTTCAAGTCGCTGGCCTACGGCAACGAGCCGTATGGCTGCGTGCTGGCCGGGCCGTCGGGGGAGCTGCTCCTCGAAGGGCTGAACACCTGCCTCACGGATCACGACCCGACCGCGCACGGGGAACTGAACCTGTGCCGCGAGGCCGCCCAAAAATACGATCCCGAATTTCTGTGGCGGTGTTCGATCTACGTGCCCGGCAGCCCGTGCAGCATGTGCACCTGCGCCATTTTCTACACGAATATCGGGCGTATCGTTCATGCCACGAGCATCTACGACAAGCAGGACTACACTGTGATGGATCTGCCTTATCTCGGGCTGTCTCCGCTGGAAATCCTGCGGCGGGGCAACAAGGACATCGTGATCGACGGCCCCTATCCCGAACTGGCTGAAGAGTGCATGAAGAAGTTTGAGCATTTCGATCCCTCGGGCATCGAGTTCTACGCCAAAAGCGCCCATCATCTCATGAAACGATAGGCCCTAGCTTTGGAAGGGACACCCCGGCACTGCGGGCGTTCCCGGATCTTGGAGAAACGGGCCCTCCGTCCGGCGGGACGGGACAACCCTTGGGGAGAGTATGTTATGAAACGATGCGCGATGGTCCTTCTTGCCTGCGCGGCGCTGGCCGGCTTTGTATCGGGGCGGGCCGTGGCCGCCATTCCGGTCAAGGTGGCTTCCTCGGTCGGCACGAGCGAACAGAACTACGTCAACGTGACCTACGGGAAGCTGGTCGAACTGGCCCAGAAATATTCGGGCGGCGCCTTCGAATTTCAGCTGTATCCCGACATGCGGCTTGGGGACGAACAGAAGACCGTCCGCGCGCTCCAGCACGGCGATATCCAGATGTCCGTGCTGGCGACGAATAACTTCATGCCGTTCGCGCCGTCCTGCGGCTGGCTGAACATGCCGTACCTGTTCGGCTCGCTGGAGGAATTCCGCAAGCTGGTCGATCTGATGTGGGACCAGCACAACGCGTGGGCGGTCAAGGAGAGTGGGGCGCGCGTCCTCGCCATCGTGGACATCGGCTATCGGCAGCTGACCACGGACGCGGCCCATCCCGTCCGCAATCTCGCCGACGCCCGGGGGCTGGCCGTGCGCACACCGCAGAACGCGCTGGCGGTCTCCGCCTTCAACGCCCTTGGCTTCAAGCCGCACCCCGCGTCCTTCGCGGACACCTACGGTATGCTCGCCAAGGGAACCGTCAACGGGCAGGAGGGCTGTTTCAACAACGTGGTGACCATGAAGTTCGCGGATCACCAGAAGTACGCCACCTGCATCAACTATGCGGTCCACAGCGCCAACATCATCGTCAATGAGGAATGGCTTCAGGGCCTGCCTGAACAGGCCCGCGACGCACTGATCCGCGCGGGCCGGGAAGCGATGGCCTACGAGCGGACGAAGGTTTCCCAAATGCTTGTCGCGGACGACAGGGCCTTGCAGGAGCAGGGCATGGAACTGCTCGGCGTGGTGGAGGATCTCTCCGAGTGGACCCGCCTCGGGCGGACTTCGTGGCTCAAATGCTATGACGTGCTCGGGTATGGCAACGCCGACAAGGGCAAGGCGATCATGGCGGTGGTGCTTTCCAAGAAGGAAGCACTGGCCAACGCGTGGGAGGACTGGCTCAGGCAGCCGCCCGCGACGCGCTGAGCCGCCTGCGAAACGCCATACAAAAAGCGGAGCCTCAGAGGTTCCGCTTTTTTGTGCCTTGGTAGAGATGGGCTCCTTAATGTCTTGTACACCATCCCATGCTGTGGCTGTCCAGAGGCCTGTCTTGGGGCTGAGCTTGGCGCTGTTTCAGTTGAGGCGGGGTCCGGGATGCGGCCCACGGCGCGCGTCAGGTATTCGAGGGTGCTATTGATGTGTATAAAATTACAATGCATTTCCTCTTGGTGCCCCTCGGCTCTCCAACAAGAGAGACTCTGGAACGGATATGAGGCCGCCCGACATGGAAACACAGGGGCGGCCTCATGGGTGAACGGGATCAGGCTTCTATGAGTTCGAGCATCAGGTTTTCAGGGCCTCGGACGAAGGCGACGCGGTTCTGATTGGCGGGCATGGACGCCAGCGTACAGCCAAAGCCCTTGACCAAGGATTCCACGCTGGTCTCGAGATGCGGCACATACACCCCCACATGCTCGTAGCCGACCTGGCCGGATTGCAGCTCCTTGGCCTGCGGGATTTCCTTGAAATAGATTTCCAGTCCTCCGAAGCGCATGATCGCACCCGGATCGTCCCCGAAAGTACGGTATTCGACGAATTCCGCACCGAGCGCCTCGCGCCAGAAGCGGATCATTTTTTCCATATCCCGGCATATGACATGCAAATGTGCCAACGTATACATGGCTTCTCCTTGGTGTTGGGGGAGGGCGACGGGTTCCCTGCCGGAAAAGGTGGGAAGGCAGAATTCCATCCCATGAAATTCCGAGGCGTCGCGTGTTGTTGAGGCAGGTCCTGTGGGATCCGGCAGCCTCTGATGCGCGTTGGGCATCCGCCTGATGCCGCAGGCGGGCCGTTCGTATGCCTTGTTTATGGATGGTGGTCAATGGTCTGTCCAATAAATTATCTTACCTTTAACCTTCATGCAAGGCCTTCTTTGCTGGCTGTGGGCGGATAAATCCGTCCGCGCGGGGAAAAGAGAGGCTGTGACGGCAAAAAAGCCTTGAAGGATACATGGATGGGATGGAGGGTAGGGAGAACGGAAAGATTTCCGTTCGTGTGGGAGGACAGGGCAAAATCGTGAAAGCTGCGGAAACCGGAGCTTGCACGTTCCGTGCCCGATAGTGGGGCAGGGGTAGCGTTCGGCTCGGGAAGCGCTGACGGCTGCGAGTTCCATTCCGAAGGGGATCCGCTCCAGCAGATGCGGAGTTGATTTGTATTATAGTAAAAATATCAAGTATATAATATTGATATCCCCCCAAAGCCCCTCTACATTTCACAGAATGGATTCTCACACTGTCGGCTTCAGTGTGCTATCCGGCGAAAAAGCACGTCCCCTTTTTATCCGAAGCCCGCTCACTGAAAAAACGGAACAGGATTGGGCATCAGGCGGATTGCTCCGAATCGGGACATGGCTTCAGGCCCGAGTTTTTCATCACACCCCAAAAAAGGAAAAGGCTCATGAGCGGCGAAACGATGACGGCTGAGATTGAAAAAAGGCCATTGAGCATGATTGTAAACGGCAAGGAGGTCGGCCCGATCGATGTGCCGGTCGGAATGCCGATGATCGATTTTTTACATCACTATCTCAACTTGACCGGCACACATTTCGGCTGTGGGCAAGGTGTCTGCCATGCCTGCACCGTCCTCGAAGTGCAGCCGGACGGGAGGCTGGTCGACACCCGGACCTGTATAGCCAATGCCCATGCTTTCAACGGCAAGACAATCATCACTATCGAAGGCCAGGCAAAAACGGACGCAGAGGGCAATGTCACGGAACTGACGCCGATTCAGAAAGCTTTCATCGAAAAATTTTCGTTCCAGTGCGGCTATTGTACACCCGGTTTCGTCGCGGGCGCGACCGCATTTATCGATCGCCTCAAGCATGAGCCGGTCAAGCGTGCCGATCTGGAGAGCGCAATCGAGGACGCCCTCAATGATCATATTTGCCGCTGCACGGGGTACGTGCGGTATTACGAAGCCGTGCGCGATGTCGCCCTCGCCACGCCCGGCTGTGTGATCGGCTCGGTGGATTAGCTATGAAAAACACTATAATGCGCAATTGGATTGTAGCCATCGTCGTCATTGCCGTGGTAGCGGCGCTTGTCGTTTTATCCGGCCTGTTCCGGACATCAAGCGTAGCTCCGCAGGCGCAGCAGACTCTTTCGCCCGAACGGATGCAAACCCTGATCCCGCGTGGCCGCGAGCTGGCCTTGGCGGGAGACTGCTTCGGTTGCCACTCGATGCCGCAGGGGCCGATGGGAGCTGGCGGTCTGGCGATAGCGACGCCGTTCGGTACGCTCTATTCGACCAACATCACACCGGACAAACAGTACGGCATCGGCAATTACACGCGTGCCGATTTCCATCGCGTAATGCGGGACGGCATCGCCCCGGGCGAGCGCAATCTCTATCCGGCCATGCCCTTTGTCTTCAGTCATATAACGACGCCCGACGACATTGACGCGCTCTATGCCTACAACATGAGCATCCCGGCCATGCCAATCGCCAATAAGTCCAATACGGGCGTGTTCGTGCTGCCGGTGCGTCCGTTCATGGACTTCTGGACGCTGTTGAACTTCCCCGACCGTAAGGTTCTGCGGAATGACCAGCGCTCCGCCGAATGGAACCGGGGAGCCTATCTCGTCGAAGGGTTGGCGCATTGCGGCTCGTGCCACTCGCCGCGCAATTTCATGATGGGCGTTGAATTCTCCCGATCCTTGCAGGGCGGTGAGGTGGACGGGGTGGTTGTCCCCGATATTACCGCAGCGGCGCTTGCCAAGCGGGGCTTCGACGTCCCCACGCTGAGCACCTATCTCGCCACGGGGATGGCACCGCAGGGCACCTCGTTCGACAGCATGTACACGGTCACGCATTTTTCGACCAGTGCGATGGAACCGGAGGACGTCAAGGCGGTCGCCATCTATCTGCTCACCGGCAAGGACGGCAAGCTGGCGCTGCCCGCCGCGTCTCCCGTACCGTTGCCGCAAGCCGCCGTTCCTAAAAACGGTACGCCCATGGCTGCGGGCCGATTGGCCTATATGGCGTCGTGTGCGGGCTGCCACGGCATGGAGGGTGAGGGCATTCCTAATGTCAGTCCGGCTATGAAGGGCAATGCGGCGTTGGCGATGGACAACCCGCAGACGATCATCAATGTCGTCCTCAACGGCACTCCCACACAGATATTCAAGAACGGAGAGCGGATGTACGCCATGCCGCCCTTCGCCCACCGCCTGAATGCCCCCGAGGTTGCCGATCTCGTGACCTGGATCAGAGCGGAATGGGGCGGCCAGACCGTACCGGTGACGGTGGAGCAGGTAAGCGCTCAGGAAACCGCGGTAAAATAAACGGAACAACGGACGGGCCTGCCACAAGGTGTGGCCGTCTTCTTTCATGACGCTTGCAGGTTCTTACGCAAAGGGATTTCGAACTGGAGAAAACGATGACGATGTATAGTTCTCGACGCCAGTTTATCAAACTTGGCATGTTTTTCGGTATTTCCGTGATGATCGGGCGCTTGCCCGATGCCCATGCGCTCGAAGTGCATTCGGGACCCAGTCCGTTGGACTGGATGTCGCCGGACGGCAAGGCCCGTTACCGGTGGGACGCCTTGCGCAAAGTGACCGGACAGAAGACGTTCGCGCGGGACTTTCGCGCACGCGATCTGTCCGGTTGGCCCAAGGAGCAAGCCCACGCATTCTTCATCAAGGCAACGCGGGCCGACCGGATATTCGAGGGCGTGGACTTGAGCCTTCTGGGGCCGAAATTGCAGCCTGACCGCCTCGTCCTGCATGAAGAACTCTTCGGCGACGGCGTGACCGTTCCGCAGCCGGAAAGTCTGGCAGCCGGGTTCTATGGCAAAAACTTTCTGGTTCCCAAAGGGCAGACGCCGCCTCTGATCGGACATCCGGTGGCGCTTCTGGTGTACCACGATTTCGATCGCTTTGAGGCGGCGAAGCGGATGCTGCGTTTTGCGCAGGATGTCGTGAAGTACGGCGCCGCCACCGGCCCGAATACGCCGCCCAATTACGGTGCGGCACGCTATGTCCGGATCGGCGGCGATACCCCGGCCTCGTCGTCTGTCTATTCGCCGATGCAGGATGCCATCATCTGGGGCGCTTTTGACGGCAATAATCCGGTGTGGCCGCCGGAATCTCCGACCGGAGTGTTCGTACCGACCTCTGTGATGTTGAAACAGCGGGGTGGCGGCGGGGTGCGCGATCCGCTTACGGTCGCACGCGAAACCTATGAACCGATGCGGCGCGGCATGGATGCGGCTGCGGATATCGAAAAGGCCATCGAAGCGGCGCGCAAGGATGAAAGCAAGCTTGTACTGGACCGGAGCGGGTTCTCGCAATCGATCGACCCATGCGCGTTGGAGGCCGACAACGGCAATGCGTGGTATGACGCAAAGACGCGCACGCTGCATCTGATCGTGGGCGCGCAGTCGCCTTATGAGGTCGCTCGGGTCGCGGCGCTGATGGTTAAGGACAACAAGCGATTCCCGGTCGAGACGATCAAGCTGCTTTCGGGCACCACCGTCGGGTACGGCTCCAAGGACCATTCGCTTTTCCCGTTCTACGCCATCGCTGCGTGTTTTTATGGAGATGGGCTGCCGGTGCGGCTGGCCAACGACCGCTACGAACAGTTCCAGCTCGGCATAAAGCGCCACTCGGTCGAAATGGATGTAACGATCGTTGCCGACCGCAAGAGCGGCAAGTTTGAGATCCTGAAGGTGTTCTACAAGTTCAATGGAGGCGGCCGCGCGAATTTTTCCTTCTCGGTCGCTCAGGTGGGTGCCACCGCAGCGCAGTCGATCTATTATTTCCCGAAATCCGATCTTACGACCGTCGCGCTTGCGACACCCGCAGTCGAAGCGGGGTCGATGCGCGGTTACGGCACCCTTCAGGCCATGAGCATCACGGAGCTGATGGTCGACGAACTCGCCGTTGAGCTGGGTATGGACCAGATCGAGCTCCGCCGCCGCAATGCATTGCAGGCGGGCTTTGAAAACACGCAGGGAGCCCAGCCGCTGGGCGAGCTGAACAATATTGAAATGCTCGATCTTGCGGCAAAGCATCCTCTGTGGGTGAACCGTGAGAAAGCCAAGGCCGATTTTGATAAGGCCAATCCCGGCAAGCGGTACGGCGTCGGCTTCGCGCAGGTACAGAAGGATTACGGCACGGGTGCGGATACCAGCGCGCTGGCGCTGGAATTTGATGCTGACGGCAAGGTGCGGATGCGCCACTGCGTGCAGGAGATCGGCACCGGCGCGACTACGGCGCAACAGGTCATCGTCCGCGACATGCTGGGCAAGGCTCCCGACTTTGTCGAATTTGGTGTTGCGGAGTTTGCGGAACTGCCAATGGTCAGTAATTGGGAACCCTATTCGACGACGCAGGAACAGCAGGATGAATTTCAGAAGAATCCCTACTGGGTGCCGTTCATGCTGCCGGCAATGAGTGCCTCCAACAGTGCCTATTTCATAGGTTTCGGCACGCGGCAGGCGGCGAGGTTCTTGTTTGAACATACCCTTTGGCCGGCTGCGCGCGCCATCTGGAGCGAGGGGCCGGCTGGCGGGCAGATTGCCAGCGCCCGTATGACGTTGAGTGACCTGCGCGTCGTCGAAGGCGGCATCGGTGGCGGCGGGATGGAGACGCTCTCATTCGAACGGGTTGCCCGGAAAGCCCATGAGATGGGTCTGGTGACAGGAGTTGCCCTGCACTGTTTCAGCCGCTGGGAATGGACGACGGCGACATTCGATATTCCGACGATCGGCTCGATCAGCGTAGCGGCGGACGTCATTTCGGTGCGTTACGGCGATGGTGCCGCGCCGGAACTCAAGCGGCGTATGACCACCGGCGGCTATGACTTCATCAAGAGAAGCAGCGTGAACTATCCTGCCGTTCAGCGCAATAATGCCGGTGTGACGACCTATACGCCCGCTGCCTGCATCGTCGAACTCAACGTCAACACCTTCACGGGCGAGATAGAAATCATGCGCCACCACAGTTTGGTCGACAGTGGCCAAATGATCGTGCCGGAACTCGTATCCGGCCAGTTGCAGGGCGGTTTGGCAATGGGCATCGGGCACGCCTTGATGGAGGAATTACCGCTCTATGAAGACGGGCCGGGCAACGGAACGTGGAACTTCAATCGCTACACGCTGCCACGGGCCAAAAATGTCGCTGTCTGGAACCAGACGGCCGATTATCTTGCGCCGCTGTCTGAAACCTCACCGACCAGAGGGCTGGGGGAGGTGGTGATGGTGCCGATAATCGCCGCAACCGGCAACGCCATCGCCCATGCCATCGGCAAGCGCTTCTATCAGCTCCCCGTGACGCCGGAAAAGATCAGAAAGGCTCTGGCGTTGTAAATGCACATTGAAACAGTGGATGTCGAGAGCGGTTGACGTGACAAATAGATTGCGTCTCTTGGTCTCAGATATTCTCTCCGACATCTGAGCCGTGAGATTCGCTTGTGCATCCTGGCTGCAACGGCACTTTGTGCGGACGATGCGGATCAGAAGTTGCTTTCTTTTGACTGAGCGAGCGTTATTATCTGGCTATATTTATTATGCTACAAAACAAAGGAAGGGTAAATCGAGTATCTATAAATAGTGTTAGAAACTTTACTGCTACAGACAGTCGTTATACCACAGGTATGAACACTGTTCATGTCTGTGGCATAACTTTATTTTTCTGTCAGCCTGTAGCCGTACAGATAAACGATCCGCTACGCTTTGGCCAACAGAATATTCTATTATGAATATCGTATTTATACGATATAATTATTTAATATAGAAATAGTTTTTATAATTACTATCAATTGTATTGATATAGTTTTTATGAATACTACTACCAGATGTTATAAAAATAAGATCTATTAAAGCTACACATGGTTTCTCTTCCTCACTTGTGCCCAAAACGGGTGTAAGTAGAGGAAGAAGTTTACTTGTGTATTCGGGATTCATACATTTCCCCACAAAAAAGCCCCTTGAGCCGGAAACGCAAGGGGCTGAGCGGTTAATTTAGCTTTTTGGTTATTTTCGGGCTTCGATGGACAGGCTGACCACATAGTCGGCCATTTCCTCTCCTTGCGGAAGCGTTTCCGCTATTTGTTTGTACAGAGGATCGTTCCAGTCCTGCATGTTCCGCACATAGTCGGGCTTGGGCGTCAGCACTATGGATGTGAACCCCGTTTTTTCGAGCAGCGCCTTGGTTTCTTCGACCAGAACCGCGCTGGCCACGCAGCCGACGAGAGCAGCGGCCATGTCCCGGACATTGTCGGGAAGAGGTTTCAGCAGCGCAAGGTCGGAAACGGACACCTTGCCCCCGGATTTCAATACACGGTATATTTCCCGCCAAACCTTCGGTTTGTCCGGGGAAAGGTTGATCACGCAGTTGGAAAGCACCACGTCAACGCTGTTGTCAGGTACGGGAAGGCATTCGATTTCGCCAAGACGAAACTCCACATTGTCCAGGCCAGTGCGCTGGCGGTACTGCCCAATATTTTTTCGAGCTTTGGCAAGCATCTCCGACGTCATGTCCACACCGATAACCCTGCCAGATGCCTTCACCTTTTCGCCAGCCTGAAACACGTCAAAGCCGCCTCCGCTGCCAAGGTCCACAACGGTCTGTCCTTCCCGCAACGCGGCGAGGGCAACGGGGTTACCGCAGGAAAGCCCCATATTCGCGCCATCCGGCAGCTTGGCTAGAGACTCGGCATCATATCCTACGGCTGCCGCCAAACGGGCAGGATCGGCCTGGCTGCCGCGCTGGCTGGAGCAGCAACAAGAACGCTGGCCGGTGGCAATGGCCGCGTATCCGGCTCGTACGGTTTCCTTCACGTCTTCGCTGCTTTTTGTTTTATCCGCTGTATCCATAGTCGTTATCTCCGTGTCATACGTTTGTTTTTGGCAATAAACCGATAAAAATTCCGGTTCGATACCGCCTTCCGCCAAGTACGGCTGGCAGTGGGCAGAATTGCCGGAACAACATTCGGACGCGAGGTAGGCTATGGTTTCCAGCATCAATGGAATGTTGGCCCTATAGCGGGTATTACGGCCTTCACGTTCCATGCTGACGAGCCCGCTGTACATGATGTTTTTCAGGTGGAAGGAAAGGTTCGTCTTCGGTATATCCAGCATCTGGGAAATCTCACCGGCAACCAAACCTTCCGGGGCATACTTGACCAATAACCGGAAAATGGAGAGCCGTACTTCCGAAGCCAGGACTTCAAAGATTGTGGTGGCTGTTTTGATTTTCATAGTTCTATTATTCAACACTAATTGAACAGTGTCAAGATGTGCTCTATTTTTTGATGGCGGTCGAGTCGCACGTTTTAATGGCAGCATAAAAACGCATTCTCGAAAAAAGGGGCTCTTTCCACGTCTTCCGTTTCGGCTTTGGCTGGCTAAACCCGGTGCTTGAGCGCGCTACGCACTAGAGTGAGCCGAGGTCTGGGGAACCATTCCCACGCAGAAAAGGCCCTGAGGATCGGGCCCTTGGGAGCGTACAGCCGAATCAGGTCGGGTACACTAATACTATGTTTGTAACATGATAAAATAGAAGGACAACACCAAAGGAATCCCTTGAGGTGTTGTCCTGTGCTTTCTTTATGAAATACGGATGATATACTTATGGCTTTGCACGAATTACAGCCCGTATGGATGCCGCCCCCGAAAGCGTTACGCGCTGACGACCATCTTGATGTCGGCGGGCTTGCCGAAATAGGCCCATGTCGTCACCAGCACGTCCACCCCGGTCGCGGCGACTGCCGCCGCGTTTTCACCGGTCACGCCTCCGGCGGCGAGCACCTGAACGGCGGCGTTGACGGCCTTGACCCCGCGTACCGTTTCTTCAAGATCCGCACAGGTAAAACGTTCGCATTGGATGGAATCGATGCCCGCGCGTGCCAGCAGGAGGGCTTCCTCCGGGGTGGCGACTTCCGCGCCCAGCTTCTGTTCCGGAAACGCCTTGCGGCACTCGGACACCCGGGCGGCGAATCCGTCGAGCCCGCCCGCGAAGACACGATGCTGATCAAAAACCAACAGGGAATCCGAAAGCCCGAGCCGATGCGCGATGGCTCCGCCAGCTTGCGCCGCCGCAAGCGAAAGCCGTTTGGTCCCAGGGAAATGCTTGCGGGTAACGGCCAGCTGCACATGGGGATTGGCCTTGCGCGCGCTTTCCAACATGCCCGCTGCGCGGGTTGCGATGCCGGATGAATATTCCATGACGTTCTGCGCGATTTTGAGGCTCCGGTGGATGGCCCCCGCCGAGCCTTCGGCGCGCAAAAACACCTGCCCCGCCTCCAGCCGATCGCCGCTGGCGGCTTCGCACGCAACCCGGCACCCCGAAGACTCCAGAAGCCGCGCGGCGACCTCCACGCCCGCCACGACACAGGCGGCTTTGGGATGGCACGTCAAAAGCCCCGGTTCGCGCCCGATGCCCAATGCCTCCACGGTCAAATCCATGTACGGACAGTCTTCTTCCAGCAGTTCGTCGATGAAGCGCTGGCTGATGTGAAAACTCATGCCTTCCTCCGTTGCAGTTGATCGATGGCGAGATACAGACACAGGCTGATGCAGGCGAGCAGGATGCACAGCGCCGTGGCCCGCTCGAAGTCGCCGCGCGAAACGGCATTGAACACTTCAAGCGACAACGTGTTCGTCCGTTGCGCGATGTTGCCTCCGAGCATGAGCGAAATGCCCACTTCGCCGAAAGAGCGCGTTACGCCGAGCAACAGCCCCACGACAAGGCTGGTGCGGATCAGCGGAATGACCACGAGAAAAAAGGCGGCTACCGGACCGGCACCGGTCACGCGCGCCGCTTCAGTGAGCTTGCGTACCGTTTCACTGCCGAGCGCCGCCTGGACGGGTTTGATGACCAGAGGCAGCCCCGCGATGTAGGCCGCCAGCACGACCGCCGCCTGAGAAAAAATCAGCCGGACCCCGAACAGCTGCTGGAGCGGCTCCCCAAGCCCGGTCTGCCCCAAGGCCATGAGCAGCAGGTAGCCGAGCGCGATGGGCGGAAACACCAGCGGCAGCGTCACAACAAAATTGAGCGTCCGGCGAAACGGCGCTTTCGGCGACCTCGCCCAGAGAGCCAGCGGAACCGCCGTGATGAGGTGCAGGGCCAGACACACGGCGGCAACCTTCAAGGTAAGCCACACCGAAAACAGTACTTCCTCGTCGTGCAACAGTTCGCCGAGCACGTCGGTTCCCGGTTATGGACGCAGCCCGTGCTTGGCGTAAACGGATCGGGCCTTGTCGGATTGGAGGAACGTCAGAAACGCCTCGACTTCGGGGTCCTTCTCCGCGCCTTTGACCACCGCCGCGACCATTTCGATGGGATCGTAACCGGACTGGATGTCCATAGAGCCTCCGATGGACTTGCCCTGCGCCTTGACGACCGCCGTATTGACGAACCCGGCGTCCAGTTCGCCCGTGGTCAGATAGGAAAACACCTGCGGCACGGTGGAAAACATCCGCAGCTTGTCCTTCAGAGGTCCACGCAGGCCGCTCTGGGTCAGGAATCGCTCAGCGGCCTTTCCGTAAATGGCGCCCTTCTTGTCGGGATAGCCGATGGACTGGATTTTTGGATTTTGGAGGTCCTGCGGCGATTCCACATTCAGGCCCTTTTTCCACGCCAGCACAAGCACGGCGGTGCCCAAAGGCTGAAACGAAGCGAAAGAGACGTCCGAGTCCTCCAGGGTCTGCCTGTCCGAAACGAATACGGAAACCCCGCTTCCGGCCTTGTACTGGGCCAGCGACTGCCCGATGGTGCCGCTGTAGACCTCGGTCAGCTGTTTGCCGGACTCCTGCTTGTACAGCGCGCAGAGTTCGGAAAGCATTTTTTTGTAGCCCATCCCCGTGGTCACGGCTGTCTCGGCCAAGGCCGGTACGACGCTCAGGCCCAACATGACCAGCGCCAGAATCCATCGTTTCATTGCAGTTCCTCCCTGTGCGGCAATCACCGCGAGTTCAGTATTCCGTCAGTTTGCCGTCTTCAAGGTTCAGAACGCGATCCGCCAGAAAACGGCGCTCCGCGTCCGAATGGGTCACATACAGGACGGGTACGCCGAACCGTTCCGGGATCGCCTTGACGTAGGCCATGATTTCTTCTCGTTTGCCCCGATCCAGCCCCGTCAACGGTTCGTCCATGAGCAGCAGCTCGGGACAGGCCAGCAGGGCGCGCCCCACGGCGACACGCTGTTTTTCGCCTCCGGACAGATCGGAAGGCGTGCGGTGCAACAGCCGTCCCAGACCCAAAAGCGCTACCACGTCTTCGAACGATACCCTGGACGGGCCCCGGAACCGCCGCCCGAACAGCATATTCGAGCGCACGGACAGATGCGGGAACAGCCGGACGTCCTGAAAAACATATCCGAGCCGCCTCCGTTCGGGCGCGAGGCATACGCCCCGTTCCGCATCGAACCAGACTGCCTCACGGCAGGCGATCCTCCCTGCATCAGGGCGAAGCAACCCGGCAAGGCACTGCAGTAAGGTGGTCTTACCCGAACCGGAAGCCCCCCACAGTACCGTGATGCCGTGGGAAGCGAGCACAAAAGAAACCTGAAGCGCGAATGCTTCAAGTTGTTTCTGGATGGACACCTGCAACACCCGCATGCTCCGAAAAAAGTCTTTCCTTGCTAACATGCCATAAGAGGACGGAAAAACAATCCGGGTAGGTTTTCGTCAGAATTCGTGACTCAGAGAAGGGAAAGGGAAGTGTGTGACGCCCTTGAGACTCGGCCACAGTCTTCTGGAACCGTCCAAGTACCCCAGCCCTTCACAGAATTTTTTGATGATGCCATAGTCATTTTCCATAACTGGGGAACGTACCTGTACAGTGCCCGCACCGACAAGCATGGACTCCACAGCCTCTTGCCATTCATAGATACCGCCGTTTCAGCGGACATTGATACAATTTTAACATTATGTTGCCATCGGCAGCGTTTGCTACTCAACATGAACCCCTTCGTGTCTTTATTGTGACGATATGCACAAGTTTTACGGCATGTCGCTGGCTCTCGATGACAACAAGTCCGTTGTGACCCTATGCAAACAAGGAGGAAAGCGGTGGTCAACTCTATTGATGTTTCCAAATGCACTGGTTGTGGCACCTGTTTTAAAACCTGCGGCCTTGATGTGTTCCGCTTGGATACGGAGCACCCCGTACTGTCTCCCTGCATGGCCAAATGTCCGGCAGGTACTGTCCATCACTACCGAAAAAGAGCCCCCCAACAGTGTTTACTGCACTGTTGGGGGGGCTCCTTCGAATGAAGTGGGACAAACTTTTACCCAAAGGGAGGTCCTGTCCTTGGGGAAGACGTTAGCCGCACTTTAACTCCTTAATATCTACTCGCTATAGTTTTACAATTCCCCGCATAAAAAGATAGAGCGAGAACAAAGCTACAAGTACGAGCAGCACCAAAAGTACTTTTTCATATTTCAGGAACATGGGGTTCTGATCAGGATGTTGTTTCCGGCTCCAGATATAGACAGGGATACCGATGGCGATAAACACCGATGCCATAAGCAAATAATGCAGCCCAGCAGCGTAAATGAGCCAAAGCCCATAAGCCGACCCTAGAAAGCCGCAGGCCAGCGCCGAAGCGCGTCCGGTTGCGGCCCCCTGGGGATATTGGCCATCCTCGCACGTTTTCCACAAGAAAAGCGTGGAGATGAGATAGGCGGGCAAAACCATGACAGCCGTGATGCTCAGCATCATATTCCAAGCATTGTTGGAAAAATAGACAAGCAGGAGCGCGAGCTGCATGAGCGCGCTTGTCACCCACAAGGACACGGAAGGCGCACCGTTGGCGTTTTCCCTAGAGAACTGGCGTGGAAAGGTTCCGTTTTTTGCCGCGGCAAAAGGCATTTCCGCTGTGATCAATGTCCAGGCAAGCCAGCTGGCCAGAACCGCAATGATCAACCCAATGTTCATAATCCAGCTTCCCCATGTCCCTACGGCCCGTTCCAGTACACCGGCAGTGGAAGGCGTAGGCACGGCGGCCAGTTCCTGTTGGGTCATAAATCCAAAGGGCAATACCGACAACAGGACATATACAATGAGGCAGCCAACAAAACCCATGATCGTGGCCTTGCCTACGTCATCTTGGCTCTGGGCCCGATCTGAAAGGACCACAGCACCTTCAATCCCGATAAAGGCCCAAAGTGTAACCAGCATGGTACTCTTTATCTGAGCACCGAGCCCACCTAAATGCTGTCCATTGTCCACCGCCAGCTTGCCGAAGAAGTCGAAATCGAACTTATCGATATGAAAAACGAAAATCATAATAATGATAAACACGAACAACGGAATGAGTTTGCCGATCGTACCTATGGTATTGATCACGGCAGCCTGCTGTGTCCCGCGCAGTACCACAAAATTGAATAGCCAAATCAGGATGGATCCGCCGATGATGGCGTATATGGTATTGCCGCCGGCGAAATAGGGCGGGAAGAAATAGTTGAGGGCATCCATGGTGATGACTGCGTAGCCTACGTTGCCGAAAATCTGGCACAACCAGTATCCCCAAGCGATGAGGAACCCAACGAAAGAACCGAACCCCTCTCGGCCATACATGTAGATCCCCGCTTTGAGATCCGGTCGGATGTCGGAAAGGATGCGAAAGGAATTCGCCAGGAAAAACATTCCGATACCCGTCACGACCCAAGCGATGATCACAGCCCCTACCGAAGCCTGGGCTGCCATATTCTGGGGCAGGCTATAAATGCCACCCCCCACCATTGAACTCACCACCACACTGGCAAGCGCGATCACACCTAATTTTTTGGTATTATTCGCCATACCCCGCTCCTGTTCACTGACAATCTGTTCCATTTTGCCCGGACCGCCGCCCTGATCTGGCGGTCCGGGATCGGCTATGGGATGACAAAGCTAGCGTTTCACAGGATCAGCAAACTCGAAGTTGAGGAACCCCATAACGGTCAGGCAATATCCATAAGGCTTGGTGAGGTTCAGGTAATTATGCCAGAACTGGAACTCGCTGTGTTGTTCCACCCCGCGCAGGCTCAGCTCATGCTTGAGAGACTTGTTCAACCACATTTCGGCATGAGCCTTAGCGATATCGTCGTCGATCCAAGTGGGGAAGTATTCGACATATTCCGCCGCCCATCCCCCGATGAGTTCGCCCTGTTTGTTTTTTCCCCAGCAGATGCCCAGCCCGGTGGCAATGGCGCGGTGTTCTTCCAATCTGGCCCCATTAGCGGCCATAATGACCTCAAGCACGGCACCGTGTTTGAAGGAAGAAGCTACGGAATCGACAGGAACAATGTTGTTGTACAGTTCTTTCGGCAGTACGGAAGTATAAGGAATGATATTGAAATTTTCGATTTTAGCCTGCATCAGCGCCGAGTCGTAGCAAAACGTCTCAAATGGTTGTGGGGGAATGCCATCCTCTGCTTCTCCCACGCCTCCGGAAATAAACGCCAATGTAGGGTATCTTGTTCCAAGAGTAGTCATTTACGTTCTCCTATCGTTACAGGTTTCGCTTTCTCCACATCAATGCAGAAAAGCATACGATTTAAAAAATCGTAGCACGAGTTATTCGTAAATGATTTTCTCAAGTTATACTGTTGATACTCATCCCTGTTCGTTAGAGTGAGCTCGCTGGAATATGATGATGTACAGATTTCCTAGGGTGCGGAGCCAGTGATTCCCGGTTCCCTTTCGCATCACCGTTTTTTGTCCCTGAGCAAGCATGGCTACACTTTGGCACTGTGTGGTTTGGCTAGCTCCTGATGCGTCTGTTGGGATACTGCTTTCATAGTGCCTTATAAAAAAGAGGAACCCACCGATTGTATTGGTAGGTTCCTCTGTGGTTCTGTTTCCTGAAGAATACGGCGTTATGACGCACTGAGCAAAAACAGTTCTTTTCAAGGCTAATCCCAATCCTGCATGAGTATGATGGAAAAACGGAACCGCTCATCAGGAGCGGTGAACGGATGACGTCGATAAACAGCATTCGCACAGTGCGGTATTGCTGCCCATACTGTGACCTTCTGGGGTTGCGCAAGAACTCTCCGTTCGTCCCGCGGAGGCTTGAACCACATTTCATTTAAGGGAATATTTATAAATATAGTGTAATTGAATTCATTCCCTCTTGACACATAATACTTTTTTTATAAACGTGTTACTTATTCCAGCAAGGAGGGGTTCATGATGCACATTTGGGGAAGGCTCTCCCGTGTGGTGATGGCTTGCGCGCTGTTGGTTCTTTTTTTGGGGGGTACCGGAAAAACGATTTTGGCTGCTCCGGCGATTTCCTTTACCGATATTGCTGGGCGCGAGGTCCAGCTGGATAAACTCCCCAAGACGTTCGTCGTTGCAAACTACATCGCCAATTTTTTGATGGTCGGCGGAGCGGGGAGTCTGGATAAGGTTGTAGGCATGACGTTCGACGGTTGGGAGGAAACCCGGTACGGCGAGTATGTCGTCTATACTGAAACATTTCCTAAACTGAAAGCTATCCCGAGTATCGGCGGATATCACGACAACATCCTCGACTCTGAAAAAATACTGTCTCTTCGGCCTGATGTTTTGTTGGTAGGGCGCTCTCAGTTTGCGGACAACAACCAGAAAATCGACATATTTGAGAAGGCCGGCATCAAGGTTGTAGTCCTTGATTACCATGCCATGAAGGTGGAGAACCACACGAAGAGTACGATGATCCTCGGCCAGCTTCTCGACAGGGAAGCTGTGGCCAAGGAACAATGCGATGTCTACGCCTCCGCGCTTGAAGACGTGTATAGGAAGGTTGCCGCGCTCCCTGATTCCGCCAAGCACAAGACGGTTTACATGGAATTGGGGAACAAGGGCATTGGAGAGTATGGGAACAGCTATAATAAGGATGTACTCTGGGGCGCGATCCTGAAAAACCTTGGAGCCGACAATCTGGCTGAGAATGCCACCCAGCCCTATGCGCCGCTGGATACGGAATTCGTACTTGCATCCAATCCCCAGCTTATCGTCATCGGCGGCGGTATTTGGCGAAACAACGCCGAGGGTGACCAGATGAGCATGGGGCTGACCATCGACGAGGCCACTGCGCAGAAGCGGCTGAAGGGCTTTGCCGAGCGTCCGGCTTGGAAGAATCTCGCTGCGGTCAAGTCTGGAGAGATATATGCCGTGGATCACGGCAGCCTCCGGAACATGATCGACTATACGTTGACACTGTACCTCGCCAAGATCCTCTATCCCAACACCTTCCAAGAAGTGGATCCGATGGGCGATATGCGCGCGTTCTATGCCAAGTATCTCCCTGAACTGAAGTTCGACGGAACCTTTATGATCAAATGTGCACGTTAGCATGAAGGGTAAAGGTATGCCTTCCGGCAATGCACATATGTACAGGCAGCTGAACGGAAGGCGTCTGTTGACTGGTATGGTGCTCGCCATCCTGACGCTAGGCCTCATCGTCGTTGATCTCGGCATGGGGTCTTCCGGCATCGGTCCCGGTGAAGTCGTCGATGCCCTGCTTGGCGGGCCGGACGGTGATACGGCGAATACGGCCATCTTGTGGTCCATCCGCTTGCCCATGACGCTGACCTGTGTTTTTGTGGGAGGCTCGCTCAGCCTTGCCGGTCTGCAAATCCAGACCATTACCAACAACGCTCTGGCGAGCCCCTATACTCTCGGCATTACGGCAAGCGCCAGTTTTGGAGCGGCCATAGCCATTACGTTGGGGCTTTCCGTGGCGGGGTACCTCTGGATCGGGACGGCGCTGCTCGCACTCGTATTCGCGCTTGCCGTCTCCCTCCTCATTTTCTATTTGGGGCGCCTGAAGGGGATGTCCACGAGTACGCTGATCCTTTCGGGGATCATCATGAATTTCTTCTTTCAGGCGTTGCAGCAGTACCTGCAATACCGTGCCTCCCCGGAGATCGCGCAGATCATTTCCGGGTGGACCTTCGGGAACCTGCAACGTTCGTCGTGGATGAGCGTCGTCGTAAGTGGTTGTTTATTGGTAATGGGTGCGGCGCTCCTGTCCGGCTGGTCTTGGCGTCTCACCGTACTGACGACGGGTGAGGAGCGGGCGCGGAGCCTGGGGATCAATGTGGAGAGGTTACGCCTGCATGTCTTTCTGATCTGTTCATTTCTCATTGCCGGTGCCGTTGGTTTTATCGGTACGGTGGCCTTTGTCGGGCTTGTCGCTCCGCATTGTGCGAAGCTCATGTTAGGCGAGGATCAGCGGTATCTGCTTCCCAGCGCGACGATCCTTGGCGGCCTTATGCTGCTTGCGTCCTCGATTGTTTCAAAGCTGCTTTCTGGCGGCTCCATGCTCCCGGTGGGCATTATCACGTCCATTGTAGGCGTTCCGTTTTTGTTCGTTTTGCTCATGAAAAACGGGAGGTGACATGCTGACTTTATCTATTCAGAACCTGTCCGTACATTTTTCGGGAAACCACGTCATCAATGATGTATCCGCAACGCTGCATGGCGGAGAAATGGTGGCGGTGGTTGGCCGAAACGGCGTGGGTAAGACCACACTGATCAAGGCCATCGCGCGGCTGATCAAACGTTCCGGTGACGTGGCCTTGTACGACGATAAAGGCAACCTTTTTTCGGATCGGGACATTGCGTATGTTCCACAGCTCGAATCCGTTACCAGCCGCTTGACGGCCTTTGAAATGGTTCTCCTCGGCCTGGTCAAGGATCTCAGATGGAAAGTGACCGACGAGCAAATCGAAAAAGTGGCGGACACGCTGGCGGAACTTGGGCTCGACAGTCTGAGCCGGAAGCCGGTGTGCAGCCTGAGCGGCGGGCAAAAGCAGCTTGTGTTCATGGCGCAGGCGTTCGTGTCGCGGCCCAAGGTCTTGCTGCTGGACGAACCCACGAGTGCGCTCGATCTGCGCCACCAGCTCGTCGTCATGGATTTGGCCCGGAAATACACGCGGGAAAACGGGGCGATTACACTTTTTGTCGTGCATGATCTCATGTTGGCGTCGCGATACAGCAGCCGTTTGCTCATGCTTCACGAGGGGCGGATCAAGGCCTTTGATACGGCCGAACGGGTGCTGCACCCGCACTTGCTTGGCGACGTCTACGACGTGGAGGCGAGCGTCGAGCGGACGCGCCCCGGTTTTTTGAATGTCATTCCCGTGAGGCCGTTGTGAATAGGTGCCGCCTGGAAACGATCCGGGCCTACTGGTCGGGCAGGGTAGCGGCCTATTCCGCCGTCAATGCGGATGAACTTGGTACTATTCAGGCCAAGGTATGGGATGAACTGATCGCGGAGCAGCTTCCGTGGAAGCACCCTCTGCGTATCCTCGATGCGGGTTGCGGACCCGGCTTTTTCTCCATCCTGATGGCTCGCCGGGGACATGAGATTACGGGGGTGGACTACAGCGAAGCCATGATCGAGTGTGCCCGGGAGAACGTCGAAAACCATTCCCCGGAAGCAAGCGCCTACTTTTCCCAGATGGATGCCCAAAACCTGACATTTGAGGATGATACGTTTGATGTCGTCTTGAGCCGCAACCTTACATGGAATCTGGAACACCCGGACAGGGCGTATGCGGAGTGGCTGCGCGTCCTCAGGCCCGGTGGCGTCCTCCTGAATTTCGATGCGAACTGGCACGCTCATCTGTTCGACCCGGAGCTTGCCCGGCTGTATGCGGAAGATGCCCAAACGCTGCGTGCTATGGGGTATGCCGTGGAGGATGAACACGGAGACCCGATCATGGACGAGCTGATCCCGCAGTTGCCGCTCAGCCGTGAACAGCGCCCCGGGTGGGACAAGGCCTGCCTGGAACGGCTCGGTTACCGCGACGTGCTCGTCAGGGCGGCTCTGCCTCCAGACATCATGAACGATTACTACCGGATTCGGTACACCCATATCCCGATGTTCCTCGTACGGGGCATCAAGCAGTGAGAAGGCCATGACGGAATTGGAAGCGATACGGCGTTACTGGAATACGCGGGCGGAAGGGTACTCCCTGAAGACTGCGTATGATCTTCAACATGCGGAAAAAGTCTGGCTGGAGCGTCTGCGTCCGTTTGTACTTGCGTCCGGCAAATTAGACATTTTGGACATAGGATGCGGGCCAGGATTCTTTTCCATCCTGCTGGCCCGGCTGGGGCATTCCGTGGTCGCCTTCGACTATACGGAAGGGATGCTGGAGCGCGCCTCTCGGAATGCCGCCGAAGCTGACGTCTCTATTGTTGTGCGGCAAGGCGACGCGCAGGACCTTCCGTTTCCGGATGAAACGTTCGAGCTGATCGTGTCCCGCAATCTGATGTGGAACCTCGAACACCCGGAATCAGCCTATGCGGAATGGCTGCGCGTACTCAGACCGGGAGGGCGCCTCGTCAATTTTGACGGCAATCATTACCGCCACCTCTACAGCGAACCCTATGCGGAGGAGTTGAAACAGCCTGACTATACGGATGGCCACAATCCGGACTTCATGCTCGGGGTCGATCCCGCCCCGATCCATGCCATTGCCGCGAACCTGCCTTTGAGCAGAGTCGACCGTCCGCAGTGGGATGTGGAAACGCTCCTCAAACTGGGGGCACGCAATGTGACGGTTGACGTGGAACGAAAACATTTCGTAGACGGCACGGGACAGCCCGTATCCATTATCAAGCGCTTCATGGTATCAGCCCAAAAAGAAGAACAGCAGTGAGATAACGTATCGTTTTCTCTTTTGGATTGATTGGGGACCTTGGTCCTTTGGCTGGGATCTCATTTGGGCCGGGAGCGCCATTCATCAAAATATACTGATTGCAATTTGCTGGGCTGTATACTGATACGGAAAAAGAGCGGCATATCCTATTGTTGGGTTAGGGCACATTACCCTTTGGGGTTTGTTTCATTTTCGGTAGGGTGGGACTTACTGGTTGAAGCCGCCCCAACTCCCTATCCCATATCTTTGGTAATCATTGCCGTACACTCCCCAGCAGTGTTACGAAATAAAAAAAAATACTACCAAGAGGCGACGCAGCGTTTCTTGGCTGGACAATATTGGCCCTCGAAGTGCCATTCATTGCGGAACAGGTGAAGCAAAAAAGCTTTATAGCTCACGTTGTAAACGGAGAGGAATCATGTTCATGGGAAAACTGTTTGTCGTGGTTATCGCACTCTTGGGGCTTGCGGGGTGCTCGCAGGAGGAGCCGCCCTCCAAAGCCGAAGCGCCTCGTACGGAACTGGCGTACGCGAGCACAAAGGATATTCGAAACATCAACCCTCATCTGTATTCCGGTGAGATGGCGGCGCAAAACATGGTGTTCGAACCGCTGGTCGTCAATACGAAGGAGGGCGTCAAACCCTGGCTCGCGGAAAGCTGGGAAATCTCCCCGGATGGGAAGGAATACACCTTCCATCTCCGGAAAGATGTTGCCTTCACGGATGGAACGCCTTTCAACGCCGAGGCCGTCAAAGCGAATATGGACGCCATAGTGAGCAACCTTCCCCGGCACGCGTGGCTGGACATGGTCAACGAAATCGACCGCAATGAGGCCGTTGACGAATATACCTACAAGCTGGTGCTCAAGCATCCCTACTACCCTACGCTGGTAGAGCTGGGGCTGACCCGGCCTTTCCGTTTCATCTCTCCGAAATGTTTCATTGATGGCGAAACCAAGAACGGCGTGTCCGGTTATGTCGGCACGGGGCCGTGGGTTCTGACCGAGCACAAGGACAAGCAGTATGCCGTGTTCACGCGAAATGAACGCTATTGGGGGCCTAAGCCGGCTTTGGAGAGAGTACGCTGGAAGGTTATGCCGGACCATCAGACTATTCTGCTCGCACTCCAGAAGGGGGAAATCGATCTTATTTTCGGTTCCGACGGTGACATGCTGAATCTCGACGCGTTTGCCGCGTTGCAAAAGGAAGGCACGTACAAGACGGAGATCAGCGACCCCGTCGCCTCCCGGGCCATTCTTCTGAACGCGCATCAGCCGATTACCAGGGACATCAACGTGCGCAAGGCGTTCCAGCACGCCATAGACAAGAAGGCCATTGCCGACGGTATACTTAACGGTTCGGAAACGATAGCCGACACGTTGATGGCCAAGACCGTTCCTTATTGCGACGTTGATCTTCCGGTACGCTCCTACGACGTTGTGAAAGCCAATGAATTGATGGAGAAGGCTGGCTGGAGCATGGGCAAGGACGGGTACCGTTACAAGGACGGCAAGAAGTGCGCCGTCACTATCTACTATAATTCCAACAATTCGCAGGAACGGACCATCAGCGAATACATGCAGAACGATCTCAAGAAGATCGGCGTGGAACTCAAGATCGTGGGCGAGGAAAAGCAGGCGTTTCTGGATCGGCAGCGCACCGGCGAATTCGACCTGCAATACTCCCTGTCGTGGGGTACACCGTATGATCCGCAGTCGTATCTGTCTTCTTGGCGCATTCCCGCCCACGGGGATTATCAGGCGCAGGTCGGGTTGGAGCGTAAGGAATGGCTGGACAAGACAATCACCGCGCTCATGATCGAGCCGAATGAGGATACCCGTAAGAATACGTACAAGGAATTGCTGGCGTATATCCATGAACAGGGCGTGTACGTGCCTCTGAGCTATTCGCGTACCAAGGCCGTGCATGTCCCGGCTCTCAAGGGGGTTACGTTCTGTACCTCCCAGTACGAAATCCCCTTTGAAAGGATGTCGTTCTAGCAGACTGGCCCGGGAGACGCGTCTCCCGGGCCGCTTGTGATGCTTAAGGAGTTTCGTATGGGGAGTTATCTTTTTCGTCGCCTGCTCAACCTCATCCCCATCCTTATTGGGATTTCGTTTCTGTCTTTCGTGCTGATCAATCTGAGCCCCAGCGACCCGGCGGAAGTGGCCGTGCGTGTCAATGAAGTCACTCCCACGGAAGAGGTGCTCGCGGAAACCCGTGCAAAGCTCGGCCTGGATAAACCTTTTTTGACGCGTTATGTGGCTTGGCTGAACAACTCCTTGCATGGGGATTTCGGCAATCGTTATGTGGACGACAAACCCGTACTTGGTGAAATCCAAAAGGCGCTGCCCGCGACCCTCGTTCTTGCCGGAGCGGCTCTGTGCCTGACGCTTGTGTGCAGTCTCTCCGCCGGGATCGTCTGTGCGTTGTATGAAGGAACCTTTCTCGACCGGCTCATCCGTGGCGGTGTCTTTCTTGGTACGGCCATGCCCAGTTTCTGGGCCGGGCTTCTCCTCATGTGGCTGTTTGCCGTCAAACTTGATCTCGTTCCGACGAGCGGGATGGACGGTCCCAGCTCCGTCCTTTTACCTGCGGTCACGTTGTCCCTTGCATATATCGCCACCTATACGCGGCTTATCCGCGCCAACATGATTCAGAATAAGCAGGAAAACTACATTCTCTACGCACGGGTACGCGGTTTGCCCGAGCGCTCGATCATCCGCCATATGTTTAAGAATTCGCTTCAGGCTTCGCTGACCGCACTGGGTATGTCGCTGCCCAAGCTTATAGCCGGAACCTTTGTCGTGGAAAGCATTTTCGCATGGCCCGGCATCGGAAGGCTTTGCGTGGCGGCGATCTTCAACCGTGATTTTCCCGTCATCCAGGCCTATGTGCTGATCATGGCGGTTCTTTTTGTAGTCGGTAACGTATTGGTGGATATCCTGAGCGCTGCCGTCGATCCCCGGTTGAGGAAGGAATTCTAGCATGTCCCCGTGGATTCGTCTGCAAAGAGACAGGCTGGCGCTGGTCTGCATGGGGTTCCTGGGGGGTGTTCTTGTATTGGGCCTCCTCGCTCCCATACTTCCCTTGTCCGATCCGACGCTTATCGACGTCGGGGACAAGTTCGCGCCGTGGAGCTGGCATCATCCCTTTGGGACGGATCAGCTTGGGCGCGACGTCCTTTCGCGTCTTGTCTACGGCATACGCGCGACGGTGTTTCTGTCCTTGCTCACTATGGCCATAACTTCCGCGTTGGGGGCGTGCGTCGGCCTTGTTTCCGGTTTTTTCCGCAACCGTATCGACGATGTGCTTATGCGCATATGCGACGTCATGATGTCCTTCCCCAGCGAGGTCATGATTCTCGCCATTGTGGGCATGACGGGCCCGGGCCTGGAAAACGTGGTCATCGCCAACGTGGTGGCCAAGTGGCCGTGGTATGCGCGTATGGTCCGTTCCATCGTCCGGCAGTATTCGGACAAGGACTATATCCGGTTTGCCAAGGTCGCCGGCGGATCATCCATCAGGATCATGATGCGGCATCTGTTGCCCGGCACAGCCGGCGAACTCTTTGTCCTGACGACGCTGGATACGGGAAGCGTGATCCTGATGATTTCAGCATTGTCTTTCCTCGGGTTGGGCGTGCAGCCCCCCACCCCGGAGTGGGGCATGATGCTCAATGAGGCGAAGGAGGTCATGCCCCTGTATCCGTTGCAGATGATCCCGGCTGGCATGGCCATTCTGTTGGTTGTGGCGGCATTCAATTTTTTAGGCGACAGCCTGCGTGACGCCTTTGATCCCAAACACGCGGGCAGGGAACGTTCATGAGCTTACTTGAAGTGCGGGATTTGACTGTCCGAGACTCCCTTACTGGGGCGCTGATCGTACGGGATGTGCATTTTTGCCTTGAACCGGGAACCTGCCTTGGCGTCGTTGGGGAAAGCGGCAGCGGCAAATCGCTGACGTGCCTAGCGCTGTTGGGACTGGCGCCTCCTTCCTTGCGGGTTTCCGGCAGTGTCCGTTTCGGCGGCATCGACCTCTTGCAGGCAGGTCGGGAAACCGTGCGCGGCATCCGCGGCAAGCGAATCGCCATGATAGTCCAGCAACCGATGACGGCGTTCGATCCTCTTTACTCCATGGGGGCGCAGCTTCTTGAAACACTCCGGGCGACGACATCGGCTTTTTCGGAAAAGGAGAGCAGAGGACGCATCGTTGAGGCTCTGGAGATGATGCACATCCACAATCCGTTGGATGTGCTCAAGAAATATCCGTACCAGCTTTCCGGAGGCATGTTGCAGCGGTGTATGATCGCGGTGGCGTTGCTTCAACGCCCCGATATCATCATTGCCGATGAGCCCACAACGGCGCTGGACTCCATGAACCAGCGGGAGGTTGTGGCACAATTCCATTGGATCCGGGAACGGTTCGGGAGCAGCCTGATTTTGGTTTCCCATGATCTTGGCGTCGTCCGCCAGCTCGCGCAGGAAGTCTTGGTCATGAAGGACGGCGTCGGCGTCGAATACGGCGGAGCGGAGCTTTTCTCCGCTCCACGGCATCCCTATACGCGTTATCTCGTGGACACGAGAGCCACGTTGTCCAAAGCCTTCGAGAGGGTGATGCGATGTCGGTAGCACATCGGGAAACGCCGTTGCTTGAGGTCCGCAATGTCTCCAAAAGCTATCCGGTATCGGGAGGCTTTTGGAGGAAAAAACGGCAGCCGATCCTCAGAGACGTGAACCTCACACTGTCCGAAGGCTCTTCCGTAGGGCTCATCGGCGAAAGCGGCGGGGGGAAAAGCACGCTCGGAAGGCTGATCCTTGGCTTGGAACAGCCGGACAGTGGGCAGGTATTCTTGGAAGGCCGCCCTGTTCAGGTATGGAGCAAGGAACATCCTGGGCAAATGAGCGTTGTCTTCCAGGACTATACATCCTCCGCCAACCCGAGATTCACGGTGGAGGAACTCATCAGAGAGCCGTTGGATATCTTGCGGCTGGACGCGTCATGCGCAATCCCGGAACTGCTTGAGCGGGTCGGGCTCCCGGAGGCGCTGCGGAACCGTTATCCCCACGAGTTGAGCGGGGGGCAGCTCCAGCGGGTGTGCATCGCGCGAGCCATAGCGACCAAGCCCCGTTTCATCGTATTCGACGAGGCCGTGAGCTCGCTTGACGTGTCCGTACAGGCGCAAGTGCTGGAACTGCTGTTGGAGCTGAAGGGGGACATGACCTACCTGTTCATTGCCCATGATGTTCAGGCCGTCACCTACTTATGTGATCATATTATGTTTCTTCATGAGGGGACCATCGCGGAATCCTTGGAGAAGGAGTACCTGGCAAGGGCATCCAGCGGATATGCACAACGGCTCCTTCAATCCGTTATCCCCTTTAACCCTGACGCTTGCGTCGCAACAGTATAAGGCTCCGCCATGAATTCCTCCGCACTGTGCTTGGGGGGAGAGCCCATCGTATAACCTTTGACGCTAGAGAGGTGATGATGAAACGTGCAATGATGTTGTTCCTTGCGGCGGGCCTTCTTTTAAGTATGACGAGCGGGGCGCGGGCGGCTGACGTGAATATTAAGGGACAATGGCAAAACGGTTTTTCCTGGGCTGATCGCAACCCCCTCAAATCAGCGAATGCTTCTGTCGATAGATTCAAGGCTTCCACACGGTTGCGCACGCAGATCGATATCGTGGCTTCCGATTCGCTCAAGGGCGTCGTCTTTTTTGAAGTGGGCCATCAAAACTGGGGAACAAATGATGCCGCCCTCGGAACGGACGGTAAGGTCGTCAAGGTGCGTTATAGTTATGTCGACTGGAGTATCCCGGAGACGGACGCAAAAGTCCGTATGGGCCTTCAGCCCTTCGACATCGCGACATTTGCGGTACCGTACGCGGCATTCATGACCGACGGTGCCGGGATCTCGCTTTCCGGAAATTTCACTGAAAACGTGGGGGCCACGCTTTTTTGGGTTCGTGCGTACAATAACGATGAACGTACTGTTTCCGTATATGACAAGGACAACACGTTGCTGTATACATACAACAGCCACGATGCGATGGACGTCATCGGGCTGGCGGTTCCGGTGCAGTTCGATGGCATCAGGATGAACCCCTTCGGAATGTACAGCGCGATCGGTAAAGACACCCGTTTCGGTGCCGGTGCGAACAACAAGACCGGAGTCGCCAGCGGATTGCTTCCCGTTGGCACCGGGAAGGTTGTCGCCGACTCCAAAGACAATCACGGCAACGCATGGTGGGGCGGCCTTTCCGCTGAAATGACGTTGTTCAGCCCGCTCAGGGTCGCCGTAGATGGTGTTTACGGAAAGGTGGACATGGGGAAAACGGGCAATCAAGATCTGAAGCGCGCGGGCTGGTATGCCGCCCTGGCAGCTGAATGCAAAACGGATTTTGTCACACCCGGCCTTACGTTCTGGTACGCTTCCGGTGATGACGCGAACGCGCTTGACGGTTCCGAACGTATGCCCGTCATCGATACTGACGTGGCGTTGACCTCTTTCGGATATGACGGCGGGATGTATAACCGTTCCAGCACGTTTAACGGAACGGATATCAGCGGCAGCTGGGGGATCATGGCGGAGTTGAAGGATATTTCCTTTATTGAAGCTTTGAGTCACGCGTTCCGCGTCGCGATGGTCAAAGGCACGAACAATACGGAAATGGTACGCGGCGGGGTGGTCGCTCGTGACGCAATGGCCACTGTCGGCAATAATATGTACCTCACCACCAAAGACAAACTGTGGGAAGTCAATTTTGATTCCCAATACAAGCTGTACGAGGGGCTTACCCTCGCCTTTGAGCTTGGGTATATCTATCTCGATGCCGATAAAGAGCTCTGGAATGATTTATACAAGGAAAACAATTTCCAGGCAGCTTTTAGCGTAAACTACAAGTTCTAGCTCCAACCTTCCTGAAATGAAAAGGTATGCATGGATACTGGGTACCTGCATACCTTTTCAGACAAGAAATGTTCAGACGAAGAACATGCGTCTTATTCGTTTGGTGCGCTGCGTTTGGCGCGGACAGCCTGACGGAGCCAATCATACCATTCTTCAAGCCCGTCACCCGTACGGCAGGATATTTTAAAGACGGGGAGAGCGGCATTAAGATGGCGGGCATGTCGCGCGGCGGTTTCCATGTCAAAATCCAGATAGGGGAGCAGGTCGATTTTATTCAGGATCATGGCACTGGCACGGTTGAAGAGGAACGGGTACTTTTCGGGCTTATCGTCGCCTTCGGGGAGGCTGAGGAGGGCGATCTTGGCATCCTCGCCACAATCGAACTCCACAGGGCAGACAAGATTTCCCACGTTTTCAATGAACAAGATATCGATTTCGCTCAGGTCGAGCGCCCCCAACGCTTCCATGACAAGATTGCTGTCGAGATGACAGCCGCCTTCCGTGTTGATCTGCACAGCCTGAGCTCCGGTGGCGGCTACACGTTGGGCGTCGTTGTCCGTTTGGAGATCGCCTTCGATAACGGCCATGCGGAACTCGGGGGAAAGATCCGCAAGCGTCCGTTCGAGTAGGGAAGTCTTTCCCGCGCCGGGGGAACTGATGAGGTTCAAGGTAAGAATGCCGTGCCTGGCGAAATGTTCCTTCAGACGTGCCGACAGTTTTTCGTTGGCTTCAAGAACGTTGCGAATAACTGGTATTTCCATGAGATAACTCCTTTATCCCGCTTCCATGCTCTGGATATAGAGTTCCCGTCCCGCTCCTATGGAGTGCCCTTGTTCTTCTCCACAGAAAGGGCACGGTGCCGAAAAACGTTTCTGCCGAGCGGGAGAAAAGATTTGTCCGCATCGAGAACACTTGAGCGAGAGGGGGATTTCTTCGGCTTGCAACACAGCCCCTTCCCAATCCGTTCCTGCCGTAAGAGCCTCGAACGCGACGGACAGTGCTTCCGGAACGATGTTCGCCAGAGCGCCGTACCGTGCGCGTACTTGCAACAGACGGTGCGGGGCGTGCCGTTCCATCTCCTCGCGAATGATGGATAACAAGCTTGTAACAAGAGACATTTCGTGCATAAGAAAACTTTAATTGGCTTCCCTGAACAGGTTTCGCAATTACTGGGGAAACGGCGGCCTTGAGTATGTGTAAAAACAGGGGCTCCAGCGTGTACGCTGAAAAGGGGCGAAGGGGCTTCCGTGCCCACCGGGTGGAATCATATGGTATCTTTGTTTTTTTCAGAAGAATCCAGACGGCATGTCCGTCCACCCGCAACAGTCCCGGCCTCATCGGGGGCCAATGAAAATGTATCCTCTCCAGCCGGATTCCTTATTTGTTTTTGATTGAGCGTCATGACACGTTTCATGGGTCGGCTCGCAGGCGGCGAGGGCATCGGGGAATGGTGTTAGCACCCGTTTGAGTACGCCCTGCGTGAAGGAAATGGCGACGCCGTAGTTCGTCATGGGGATGCCTCTGCTTTGAGCGGAGCGCAGGCGGCCGAGCATTTGCCGCCGCGTGAGTGTACACCCGCCGCAATGGACGATGAGATCGTATGATCCGGGACAGTCCGTAAGGGATTTGCCCGCACACATGTCAAAGCGCAGCTCTCCGCCCGCATACTGCTGGAGCAGGCGGGGAATCTTGATCCGCCCTATATCGTCCTGTTGCGGGTGGTGGGAACAGGCCTCCATCATGAGCACGCTGTCGCCGGGCTTGAGGTTCCCAATGGCGGCGGCCCCGGCGGCGAGGAGCGGCAGATCTCCCTTGAGGCGGGCCATCAGGATCGAGAAGGTCGTCAAAGGGACGGACTGCGGCGTCTCCAGCGCCACGCGGCGCACCACCTGCGAATCGCAGACCACCAGAGCCGGCGGTTCCTTCAGGCAGGCGAAGGCCGCCCCGAGTTCTCCTTCCGTCACCACAAGGCATAACTTGTGTCCATCAAGGGCATCCCGGATGGTTTGCACTTGCGGCAAAATGAGCCGGCCCTTCGGCGCGCCGGAATCGATGGGGACGACGAGGATGACGACTCCCTTCTCGGGAAGCAGATCCGCCACTAGCTGTGCTTCGTGAAGCGATTCGCCAGGCGACAGCCGAACCAGTTCGCGGCGGATCGTTTCGAGGCCTTCGCCCGTTTTCGCGGAAGCGCGTACCATGGGGAGGCCCCTCATGGCATCGGGTAGGCGATCCTTGGAAGCAACGGACGACTCCGTTTTGTTCATGACCACAAGGAACGGAATTGCCTGCTCCCTGAGCCTGCTCACGATGGTTTCTTCGTAGTGACCCCAGACGTTTTCCGCCGTCACCACCAAAGCCATGTCCGTTCGAGGCAATACGGCAAGCGTGCGTTCCGTGCGCTGTCTCCCGAGTTCGCCCTCATCGTCCAATCCCGCCGTATCCAGAAAAACGACTGGCCCCAGCGGGGCGAATTCCAACGTCTTTTCCACCGGATCCGTGGTCGTTCCCGGCGTATCGGATACGATGGACACGGATTGTGCGGCCAACGCGTTGAGCAGCGATGATTTACCCACATTCCGCCGACCCAAAAGGCCGATGTGCAACCTGAGGCCCTTAGGCGCATCCAGCATGTCACCCCTCCCTGTGTAGAGAATGGGTGCGCCCCGCCGATTCGATGACCTGACGGGCCTCATCCATACTGACTCGATGTTTGTTGTCATAAATACAGTAGTCTTCCCGGTGGGCCGCCGGCGTGAAACCGGGCATGAGCACATTGCCGCCGGCGAGCAGGCCCTCCCGTTGCCCTGAAACGGGATCAAGCGACGCCAAAGCCGTTGTCGCGGGGAGATTGGACCACGGCAGAGCGATGCGCAGTACGGCCATGACCCGCAAATTTCATAGCCGGCCCGCCGCAGGCGTTGCAGCGCATCCACCCGTTGCGCGAGCGTGTATCCGGGATGCAGGGCAGCGTACAGGGATGCATCCGCCGTTTCATGCTTCAGAAGGAAGCGGGATGCGCCCGCCTCCTTCCACAGCGCGTAGGAAGCAGTGGGCTGCTCTCCGACACTCAGGGTAACGGCCACGGGGAACCGTGTGCGGAGAGCATCCACCATATGGGCGATACGTTGCGGCTCATCATGGACCTCGCCGGATTGCAGGACGAGAGTGTCCACGCCGAAAGCCACGGCCCGCTCCGCCGCCTCGACAATTTGAGCCTCGTCAAGACGGTAACGTTTCAGGGACGGATTCGCCGAACGCAGGCCGCAGTATCGGCAGTTCCGTTCGCAACGGTTCGAGAATTCGATCAGGCCTCGGACAAAGACATGCTCTCCCTTTTCCCGGGCCCGCACCTCGTCGGCGCGCTCACGCAGAGTCTCGTACGGCGTTTCGAAAAGCAGTTTCAGAATATCGTTCCGTTGCATACCCTTTCTCCTGCCTTCAATCCATCGTTCAACACCCGTTCCTGCGGGAAAGGCAATCGGCAAAGCATCCGGCGCATGGGTTACATGCCGTTTTTGGCGAAGGATTTCATCGCGTTGGTGACCGTTATCTTGTCTCCGAAATGACAGGACCCGATGCAAGGATGGGCAATACAGTTCTGGCACGCGTCGGTCACATTGTATCGTGCGGGAATGCATCCCTGACAGGCCGTATCGCATACGGTCAGGATTGGGGCCGAAGGCTGTTCCCGTTCCAAGGCCTTTTCAGCATACACGGACAGAGGCGTGGAGTCGTCTTCCTCGTCTTCAAGCCGGAATCCGAGCGCGGCCATGACCTGAAAGCGCAATATGGCGCGATCCTTATAAATACAGCATCGACTTGGTCTCGTATTTTTGGGACGCATGACAAAGGGGATGCGTTCCACGCTGTTGCCGAAATCCGCATAGTGGAGAAAGGACTCGGCGATTCGTCTGAGCACTTCACGACGCAATACGTTGATATGGTTCCGTTCCACCATGTATTTCATTCCCTGACGGGACGGCTCCCGGCTCAGGGATTGCCCGATCCGGAAGCCGTCCGCTCTGTTCATTGTAAGAAGGTTCCTAACAGCAGACGTCCCTGCGGCCGTCCCGCACCTTGGCGAGCAGGTTTTCGGAAACCTTCCGGATCCTGCCGTCCATACCGTCCAACGCCGCCGCAATGGCGCGCTCCCCGGCCTCCCGCGCTTCGTGTGTGCCGTAGTCGAGAAGATACTCCTCAAAGGTGGACAGGGCGTTGGGCGCGCATTTTTCCTTGATGAGGCCCGGTTTCGCCAGACCCATGAAATCGTTGCCGGTACGGCCGAGACGATAACAGCCGGTGCAGAAAGAGGGAATGAATTTGTGCTGTCCGAGATCGGCAATCACTTCCGCGAGGGAGCGGTGATCGCCAAGCTGAAATTGTGCCGCCTCGAACTGGCTGGATTCCTGATAGCCACCCGGATTGGTACGGCTGCCCGCCGAAATCTGGGAAACGCCGAGTTCCAGCGTCCGCTGCCGGATAGCCGGTTTTTCCCGAGTGGACATGATAATGCCCGTGTACGGCACGGCAAGGCGCAATATGGCGACAAGCTTGAGAAAATCTTGATCGTTCAAGGTGTACGGCGGCCGGGAGGCCAAATCCGACCCGATGGCCGGTTCGATGCGGCACGCTGATGGTATGACAGCCGACCCCAAACCGCTCCTCAAGATGCGCGATGTGGGCCATGAGCTCCAACGTCTCGAACCGCTAGTCATATAGCCCGTAGAGCAGCCCCATGCCCACGTCGTCGATGCCCGCCTGCATGGCACGGTCGAATACGATGCCCGCCAGTCAAGGTCCTTCTTGGGCCCGGCAAGGTGAACCCTGCCGTAGGTCGGCCGATGGTAGGTTTCCTGAAAAAGCTGGAACGTACCGATGTTCCGTTCCTTCAGGCGGCGGAAATCCTCTACGGACAGGGGGGCGAGGTTCACGTTCACCCGGCGAATGCGGCTGCCATTCTCTTCCGCACCGTAAATCGCGTCAATGAATTCCAGTACATAATCAATACCGCTTCCGGGATACGCCTCGCCAGCCACCATGAGTACGCGCTTATGCCCCTGCCGGAGCAGGATCTTTGTTTCCTGCCAGATCTCGTCCGGATTCAATGCCCGGCGGATCGCCTCTTTATTGGATCGTCGGAATGCGCAGTACAGGCACTCATTGGAACAGAGGTTGGAGATGTACAGAGGAGCAAAAAGGACAATCCTGTTTCCGTAGATCTCTTCCTTCACGGATTTGGCCGTATGAAACAGTTCGTCCAGTAAATCCTGTGAGTGAACGGCCATGAGACCGGCCACGTCCTCAAGCGAGAGCCCCGACAATGAACGGGCTTTATCCAGTACGTCCCAGACATGCTGCCGATCTTCGGCCTGATGTTTTTCCAAAAGCCCTTCAAGCGCAGACTTGTGGAGCCAAACCGCCTTCGTATCCGCCGCATGTTCCATTCCTTCCTTCGGCGGCAAACCGTGCCGTCGACGTTCAGTTATACGGTTATCGCTGGATAAGCTTGAAGAAACGACCTGATAGGCCTGTTGGCCGATGGTATAAAAACGAATCAGTGACATGGAGCGCATTGCTGCGTGGCCGCGAATGTATCGTTTTTTTCCGATGACAGCCAATGCATTATTTTCGCTGGCCTTTATCATATACTGCCCGGGAGCGGCTTCGTTTTGAGCTGGCTCTCCCGTCCATGTCGAGCATTCAGAATTTGTCCTACAAGCCGTATACCGATAACGCCGCGGGTAAGGTCAACATCATCCCATTTCAGGGAAAAGAGTTCGCTCGGGCCGATGCGGGCACCCGTATAAATGCCAAGTAGGATGACGCGCTGGATATGCGGGGCAGCGACGCGCAGAAGTGCATTGAGTTCTGAGACGCTCGGCGGGGGAGTCCTTCTGACTCTTTCTTTTGAAACGGAACAGCTCTCAATGGCTGAAGACAGATATCCTTCTTTTTTTCCAAAATTCGCTACAGAGCGTAGCAAAGAAATGTGCCTGTGGATGGTGGATTGGGCCATGCCAGACATTTTCTGGGATTTGCAGAAGGCCAGGATTTCTTTTTGGATTATGGACGATACCGGTCTGTTTTCCATAAATTCGAGTAGCGGTCTGGCATGATATACATCTTGCTTGATTGTTACCGGGCGTTTTGAGCACAGGCTGAAGTGGTGATCGAACAGTTTCCGGATTGTGATGTCTGGCCACCGTGTCCCCGGAGGAACACGCCAGCTTAATTGGGGGTGTATGGCTATCTTTTCCCAACAAGTAACCTGATGGGTAAATTGCAAAAAACATGCACAGGAAAAGCTCTCATCGCATATGGCCTGCCAATAAAGGTTCGGCGGTAGTGCCTAGGCGAAGGAGGCCCATCCTGGTGAGGTATATATGCAACCGTCTGGCGAGAGAATGCAACACTCACGACCGGGGAGGCCCTGCACGAGCTTCAGGGCGTCGGAGGGAGGGAGGATGGACAGCGCGGTCGCGAGGATGTCCGCCTCCATCGCCGTGCCTGCGACGACCGAGACGCTTCCCACGGCGGGGCTGAAGCCGGAGACCGGGTTGATCAGATGGTGATGCCTGCGCGAGGCATCATAATAGATTTCGTAACTGCCGGACGTCGCAATAGCCTTGCCGGAAAGCGAAAGCTCGCCCGCATAGGCCGGCCCCGTGGGTGACTGCACCGCAACTCGCCACGGCACACCCGGCGACTTATGCCCCGAGGCCATGATGTCCCCGCCCGCATTCACGAGATGGTTCTTCACCCCGGCGGACGTCAGCACGGCGGAAACCCGGTCCGCAATATACCCCTTGGCGATGCCGTCCAGCGTGATGCCCATACCCGAACGCGCAAAGGACAGATCCGCTCCCGAAACCTGAAGTCCCCGGCGGCCCACCAGCGCGCGGGCCGCCCGAAGCTCCGAATCGTCCAGCGTCAGCTCGCCGGAGGGATTGCGGTGTGCCCGGAAGAGATCGATCACCGGCTGCACCGTCACATCGAAACTCCCGCCCGTCAGTGCGCCGTAAAACAGCGACCGGTTCACCACCCGTACCAATTCGGCGGGCGCGGCCCGCAGACGGCCCGCACGGTTCAGCTCGCTCACCGGCGTGCCGCCGTCGTGCCGGCTGAACACCCGCTCCAGACGCGACGCCTCCGCAAAGGCCAGACCCAGCGCGTCCGACGCCTGCATAGAGGAAACGCCCGCCACCGAAACGTCCACGAACGTCCCGAGCATCACTTTCGTCTCGCGGGACACGGCGGCCTGCGCAAGTCCCGGAACCCCTAGCCACAACCCGGCTCCGGCGACGCCCGCCATGCCGAGGAATACCCGTCTCGTCATCATGATACATTCTCCTTCGCTGCGGGAGCGGGGGCCGCTTCCGGGGCCGCCGGGGCGGACTGAACCGGAGCGGGCGCGGCCTTTCCCTGGGATGCCGGGGCGGCCTGCGCTGCGGACTTCGCGTCCAGCGGCTTGCCCGGAGCCGACGTCGCGCCGGCGGGGGCTTCGGACTTCAGAGGCGCGCTCGGACAGAGCACCCGCAGGGCCTCGCGCGCGCACGCGGCGGCGCAGGCTTCCCCGCATTCCGGGCCGTAGGTCAGACAGACCTTATGATTGATGTGGATGCGGTCGTTCTCCAGCGTGACCGCATCGGCGGGACAGCTCTTGACGCAACGCCCGCACTTGATGCAGCCGACCTTGCAGACTTCCGTCACGGCCTTGAGCCTGTCCTTGGTGGAACAGAAGACCATCACCCGGGCGCGAGCCGGAACGAGTTCCAGCACGTTGCGGGGGCAGGTTTCCGCGCACTTTCCGCAGCCCGTACACTTGGAGGCGTTCACCCGCGCAAGGCCACCACGCACTTCGATGGCGTCGAAGGGGCACACCTGCACGCAGTCCCCGAAGCCGAGGCACGAATAGGAGCACGAATCCGAACCGCCCACCAGACCGGCGGCCGCCGCACACGAAGGCATACCCTGATAATCGTAGCGCAGGGCCACGTTGCCCGCCACCTTGTCACAGCGGCGGAACGACACCAGCGGATCCGAGGCCGCCACCGTCTTGCCGGTCAGTTCGCCCACCGCAATGCTTGTTTCCGCACCTCCGGCGCAGCAGCGGTTCGCGGGCACGGCGGGGTCCGTCGCCACGGCGGTTGCGTAACCTTCGCAGCCCGCATAGCCGCAGCCGCCGCAATTCGCGCCGGGCAGGGCCTCCAGCACGGCCTGCACGCGCGGGTCCTCCTCAACATGGAAGACGCGGGACGCCACGGCGAGCACCGTCGCCGTCACCAGCCCGAGCCCGAGGAGCACCAGTACCGATATCATAACCATAACGGTTTTCCTTTTCTATGAGGTCATACCCTTGAAGGCCATGAAGGCCAGCGACATCAGCCCCGCCATGATCAGCGCGATGGGGGTTCCCATGAGTGCCTTGGGCACACGGCAGGTGTCCAGCCGTTCGCGGATGCCCGCCATGAGGATGAGCGCGAGCATGAAGCCGAGGCTCGACGCCACCGCGTAGAGCAGCGAGGTGGTCAGGTCGTACTCCTCGCGCTGCACGAGGATGGTCACGCCCATCACCGCACAGTTGGTGGTGATGAGCGGCAGGAAAATGCCGAGCGCGGAATACAGCGGCGGGATAGCCTTCTTGAGGAACATTTCCACAAACTGCACCAAACCCGCGATCACGAGGATGAACACGATGGTCTGCAAGTAGCCAAGCTCGAAGGGAACCAGCACATACCGCTGCATGAGCCACGTGCACAGCGTCGCCATGAAGATGACGAAGATCACCGCGCTGCCCATGCCGACGGCGACCCCCTTGTCGCGGGAACAGCCGAGGTACGGGCAGTTGCCGAGGTACTGGGCCAGCACGATGTTGTTGACAAAAATGGCGGAGATGAAGAGTTCGAAGACACTCATGATTTGCCTCCCGAGCAGCCACCACAGGACGCGCAGCCGCTGGAGATGTTTTCGGGTTCTTCCCGGCCCTTGCGCTTGGCCTGCCAGCGGTTGATCAGATTCATGGCAGCAAGGATCAACCCGAGGCAAAGAAACGCGCCCGGAGCCTCGACCATAACAGAGAAGGGCCTGAACCCCTCCCACATCACCGGCGTCCCGAACAGCGTTCCAGCCCCGAACACTTCGCGGATGGAACCGAGGAAAGTCAGGGACATGGTGAAGCCCAGCCCCATGCCCAGACCGTCCGCGATGGCGAGCGGGACCGTGTTTTTGGCGGCGAAGGCTTCGGCCCGGCCCAGAATGATGCAGTTCACCACGATGAGCGGCACGAAAATGCCGAGCTGCTGGTACAGCGGGTAGGCGTAGGCCTGCATGAGCAGTTCCACGGCAACCACGAGCGACGCGGAAATGGCGATGAAGCAGACGATGCGGACTTTTTTGGGGATGATGTCGCGCACCAGCGAGATGAGCATGTTGGAGAGCACGAGCACGAAGATGACCGCCAGCCCCATGCCAAGGCCGTTGTCGGCGGTTTTGGTCACGGCGAGGGTCGGGCACAGCCCGAGCACCAGCCGGAACGGGGGAAGCTCGGTCCACAGGCCCTTGGTGAATTCCTTGACGAGTTGCTGCATAGCTTTCCCCTTACTGCCAGGCCTTGACGATTTCAGGCTTGAGCGCCGCATAGACCTTCGCGGCGTTGCCGAGCGCGGTCACCACGCCGGTGGAAGAAATGGTCGCGCCAGAAACGGCGTCGATGTCCCCGCCCTGCGACTTGAGCCGCGCGTCGGCGGGTTTGCCGGTAAACTGTCCGGTGAAGGCCGGGTCCGCCACACGCGTGCCGAGTCCGGGGGTTTCTTTCATGGTGGTGATCCCGATGCCGGTGAGGGTGTCGCGGTTCACGTCGTAGCCGACCATGACGCCCACGTCGCCACCGAAGCCCTTCCCGAAGTGCTCCAGCGCGACGGCGACGAGCTTGCCGTCCTTCTTGCCGGGGAACACGGTCACTTTCGCGCCGTCGAGCGTGAACGTCTTGCGCTCCGCGATGGGCGAGTTGTCGATGTCGGCAAAAACCTTCAGGATCGCAGGCCCCTGCACATAGGTGAGCACCTGCTCCTCAATACGCGGGGCCGTGGAGATCTTGAGGTAGGAGAGCGCGAACCCGGACAGGCCGCAAATCGAGGAGAGCACCACAATCATTCTGATGATGGCAAGCATGACCTACCTCGCTCCGAACGGTTTGGGGTGGATGGAATCGAGCAGCGGGGCCAGCAGGTTGATCAGCAGGATGGCGAAGGGCACGCCGTCCGGATAGATTCCGTAGACGCGGATGATGATCACCATCGCCCCGCCGATGAGTCCGTAGAGCATCATGGGGATTTGCCGTCCCGGCGAGCTGGCCCACTCCGTGGCGAGGAAAAAACCGCCGAGGAAGGTGGAGCCGGTGCACAGGTGGAAGAAGGGGGTGGCGAACCGCTCGGCATCGATTACGTTGTACAGCGCGGCGGTGAGGAACACGCCCACAAAGAAACTGAGGGCGATTTCCCAGCGGATGGTGCCGCGTGCGGCGAGATATGATCCGCCGATGAACAGTGCGCCCGCCTGCGACGCACCCAGCCCGCCGATCTGGTTGCCGAGGAGAAGGTCGGTCAGGTCGATGTGGCTGACCGCTCCGGCTCCGAAATATTTGAGCCGCACCAGCGGATCGATGAAGCTGGTGTCGAGCTGCATGGAGTTCGGGTCCATGAGCGCGGGCCACGAGACGTACAACATGGCCCAGCCGACGAGCGCGGTGTTGACAGCGTTGGCTCCCAACCCGCCGAAGGCCATCTTGCCGAGGCCAATCGCCAGTGCTGCCCCGAGCATAACCAGCCACCACGGGGCGTTGGCGGGCAGCAGGAATGCGAACAGCAGGCAGGAAACCGCTCCGGAAAAATCGTCCACACTGATATCCTGGCCCATGATCTTCTGACAGAGCGCCTCGGTGGCGATCCCGGTCACCATCGCCAGTGCCATAACCCGCGCCGCCGGGATGCCCCAGTGCCACACCGCCATGAACGCCGCCGGAGCCAGTGCCAGCAGCATCGCGTAGCTCGCTTTCTTCACCGTCCGCCCGCAGTGCCAGAACGGCGGCGCGCTCACCGCCAGCAGTACCGGCTGTTGATTCGTTTGCGACATCGGCCATATCCTCCTGAAAGCTTCCCTCTCGCATCCCCAGGCTCCACCCCTCTCCTTTCAAAGACGGTTGTAAGGGGGGCGGGGGCGGTTTGGAAGTCCGTTCCTGTTTGGAGCGCATCGGGCCGCGAATGGTTTTCTTTACGCTTTATCATTACGAATAGATAGTTACGTAAAACCGTTCGCCTTGGACACGCTCCCTGTTCGTCTTTCTCAGCGGTGCGGAGACGATTCCCCGTTCCCGTTCGTTTCCTGTGCCGTACGGAGAAAAGGCTCCGTTCCAGTCTGCTTTTCCAAGCGGGCCGGAATAGGTTTGTTTTCCGGACGCTCTTCCCCGGCGGAGGGGTTTCCTCCCCCAAGTGGCATCATAAAAATGCCGTAACATCAGTTCATTGCTAAAAATATCTGTTTTCAAGAAACCTAAAAGGCAGAGCCGCCCTTCTGGGATTTTCTCCCTAGAGTTACTTCGTCTTCAGTTCGACCAGTCCCTTGTCCCGCTCCATCTCCGCAAGCTTGCGCTTGGCGAGGCGGATGTACTGGAGGACGGGGCGCCGGGCGATGCAGACATACCCGCAGAGGCCGCACTCCAGACAGGATTCGATGTGCTCGGCACGGCAACGTTCGTGCAGAGCGAACTCCGCGTATCGGCTGAGGTTGCTCGGCTTGAGCCGCGCCGGACAGACCAGCACGCACGCCCCGCAGCTTACGCAGGGGCTGTGCCCTTCCATCGGTGGGATGGTTCCGGCCTCGACTACGAAAATGCCGTAGGTCCCTTTGGTGACGCTGCGGTCGAGCCGGTCGAGGCTCTCGCCCCGCAATGGGCCGCCGCGCACCACCGTGTCGCCGTCCTTGAGCCGGATGTTGGCGAATTGCAGCAGCTCCCCGATGGTGGAGCCGTCGCGCACGATGTAGTTGCCCGAGTGTTCGTAACTGCCGATGGTGACGACCGTTTCGATGAGCGGACGTCCGAGGCGGCCCACGCGCCCGAGGCTCCAGATGTTGTGCAAGCCCACGATGCCCACACCCTCGGGGTTCTCCTCGCCGGTCACGGCCTTGATCACCAGCTGGTCTACGCTGTTGGGATATTCCGGCTCGACATAGGCCAGCGGGATGCCCTCATAGGCCACCTTGGAGCCTTTGGGCACGGCGAGGATCACGTTGTCCGCGCGGGCCATGCGGCGGTGCAGCTCCATGCCCGTCCGCAGGTTCTCCACGTGCGACACAAGCATCGGTTCCGCCCACGTTACGCCGGGATCGGGGTTCAGGGCGTTGATGATCAGCGTCTTGCACCGCCGCCCAAGAGAGCGGGTGTTCACGCCCATCTTTTTCACAGCGAGGGCCAGCTCATCGCCTTCCAGCCCCTGCCCGAGCAGGTCCACGGGCTCCACTTCTGGGGCGTCCTTGGAAGGGTCGGTGGCGGCCAGGAACACGCTGCGTTCCGTGATTTCGCTGATTTCGCCGTGGATGGAGGCGAAGAGGTCGCCCTTGTCCGGTGCAGGATGCTCCCCGAGGAGCATACCCGGATAGACGGGGGTTTTCCTTTTCAGACCGGGAACCAGCGTGAAACCTTCCCGGTTGAGCCTGACCAGCTTGGGCGACGGCCCGTAGCTGAAACGCTGCGTCACCCCGTAGACGAGATGGAAACGGGGATCGTTGAGGATCTGGAAACGTTGCTTCATGACAGTCCGCCTATTTCGTGTGGCACTGGTTGCACTGGTCCTTGCGGAACGGCCCCTTGCCGTGCTTTTCGTGGCATTTCATGCAGTTGCCGTGGAGGGCCGCCATGCGGTCGGGGATGAGCTCCGAGGCCTTGACGTCTCCGTGGCAGACCGTGCAGTCGGCATCGCCGGGGTTCACGTCCACGGGCTGCCCGGAGGCGGACAGCTTGCGGTTGTCCGTAAAGGGATGGCAACTTGTGCAGCCCTTCATGCCCGCGTCGAACCATTCCTGATGGCAGTCCGCGCACTTGGCATGTGCCGCAGTCTTCATGTCGGGGATGTCCCCCATCGGCTTGTCGAGGTGGCAGGCCGTGCAGCGGGCGGGTTCCGGCTCGATGTCGGCGTTGGCATGATGGCAGTCCGTACAGGAAAGGTCGTACTCCTCGGCATGGGCCGCGTGGTCCCACTTCGCGGGCGCGCTGCCCATATGGTGGCAGGTCGCGCAGGTCGTCTCGTCGTCCGCAAAGGCAGCGACGTGATCCTCCCGGAAGGAGCCGTCGAAGTCGACGCCGTGGCACGCGCCGCAGGGCTGGACATTTTCGCGCGCCTCCGCCGATTCGTGATGGCAGGTTTCACAGGCTACCTTGTAGTCTTCAGCGTGCCTCCGGTGGTCGAACACGACCCGTCCCCCGGCGTTTTCGAGCAGGAGGCGGACAGGCGTTTTCCCAACCGTGTCATGAGTATAGCCTACGACCGCCACCACGGCCATCAAACAGCAAAAAACGGTGACAAAGACATGACGTCTTGGCATGACAAACATTCCTTATCTTAAAATACGAGGGATCGATAAGGCCGCGGAGTACCGGGGCAGGGTACCCGGAAAAGGGGACGGCTGACGGTGTTGACACCGTTTCCATGTTAGGCGGCATAGCCGAATCGGGCATTGGATATCTATGCCCGCCCCCTGCGGTTACGTACCGCCGTTCCGGCGCAATGCCCCGAGCCTATTCATCGTATGGATAGCCGGATGCGACGAACTCCTTAACGTGACGTGAATTGGGGTATACTCCTTTCGCGGTCAGCTCCTTGAGCGCGCCGGATTTGTCAAACCATTTGGTATGCAACAGTTCTTCCGATTTATGGCCGAGCGGCTTGCCGAGATAGGATTCGTACAGTGTCCGCACTTGCGCGTTGTCTTGGGAAGCTCTTTTGGAGAATTGTTTGTCGGCACCGTAGACGCCATTGATACGATCTCCCATGTACTCCTTAAATGCTTTTACCGCAGCTGCGGCCTTGCCGGTCATGCGGATACCGAGAAGGATTCCCCCTGAAAGCATACAGGCTCCCTTTAGAAAACCGCGCCGGGTCACAGTGGCGAATGACATGGCCTTTCTCCTTTAAACGTTGGCAGATTGGGCGAGACGTTTCCTGAATCCAGCGAAGAAACCGAGGGCTTTGCGCTCAAGCGAGGCGAACAGGGACGGCATAAGCGGCTGTCCTCCGCCGCAGACGCATCCCCCGGGGCAAGCCATGAATTCGATGAAATGGTACGGCGAGTTCCCCGCCTTCACCTGATCGCAGATCTCGGCGAACCGTTTGGCTCCATGCACGACGGCAAGGCGGAGTTCCGTGCCGTTCAGGGTCACGGTATATTCCTTGAGACCGCTCAGCCCACGGACCTGTTTGAAATCCCATGAATCCGGACGGATTCCGGTAACGGCCTGATATGCGAAGCGCAGTGCCGCCTCCATGACGCCTCCGGTCACGCCGAAGATGGTGGCTCCGCCTGTGGATTCTCCCATCAGGCTGTCGCGTTCTCCGTCCGGGAGGCTGGCGAAATCAATGCCTGCCTTACGGATCAGGTAGGCCAGTTCACGGGTCGTCAGAGTGGCGTCGATGTCTTGCTGTCCGCTGGAATTGAGTTCCGGACGCAATCCTTCGTATTTTTTTGCGATACATGGCATGATGGACACTGTATAGATGTCCTTGGGAGCGTATTGCATCCGCTGCGCGCCGTAGGTCTTCGCCAGCGCACCGTTCATGCCGATGGGAGACTTGCAGGACGAAAAATGCGGCAGCAGTTCCGGGTAGAACGTTTCGGCGTATTTCTGCCAGCCGGGGCAGCAAGATGTGAACTGGGAAGATCTTTTTGGCCGCCCAAGCGTTCCACAAACTCAGACGCCTCTTCCCATATGGTGACGTCTGCCGCGAATTCCGTGTCCCAACAGTGAGAGAAGCCCAATGCCTTGAGGGCGGACAGCATCTTCCCAGTAGTCACAGTTCCGACAGGCAGGCCAAAGGCTTCGCCGAGCGCATAGCGTACGGACGGAGCCGGCATGGCCACGCATTTCACGTGGCTGTCCTTGAGCTTTTCTTCCTGTTTTGGGACCCATGATCGAACCTCGTATATCGCCATCGAAGGACAATGGGTCAGGCACTGCCCGCAATTGATACAGATCTCCCGGTATTTGATGGTATGCGGCTCGAAAGTTTCCCCGTAGATGGCTCCAGTAGGGCAGTATTGTTGGCACGTATCGCACCCGATGCACTTTTCCTGATCGATCTCAACAAAGGTCAGGCTGTCAGGTTGTACCCCTGTTTCGGGCACATTGAGTTCGTATTCGACATGTTCCATAACGACACGTGTCATTCTACCCTCCTGTCGCTCATAAGGTTACAAAAAACTGCTCCATCCCCGGCGCGCCATGATGACATCCTCCCCGTGCCGCATGGAGTTAGGGGAACGGAGTGTCGGCTTTCCATAGGATATAGGAATCCGCCGGATGCTCGCCGACGTTAAGGGGCACCGCCGTTGCGGGCAGACGAATGCGGAGAGCATCCACTATATGGGCAAGGTGTTGCTGGTCTTCTGGATCCCACCCGACTGGAGAACGGTAGTGTTACGGTACGTTCCGCTTTCAAAGATAGCCCCTTCGGCAAGGTGGTGGCGGTGTGGCGTGGGGTTGGCCGAGTGCAGCCCGCAATAGCGGCAGTTCCGTTCATAGTGGTTCGAGAACTCGACCCGCCCGCAGACAAAGGTATGCGTCCCCTTCTCGCGTTGGCGCTCCTCACTTGCACGGGTGCAGAGCTCCGTGTAGGGCGTTTTGAACAGCTGTTTAGAAGATCTTCCTGGAACATGGCTGCCTCCCCCCAGAACTGGCGGCTAAAACCTGAAATCTCGCTGTCCGGCCGCGATTTTCTCCAGACGTTCGACCGCGATGTGCCTGATCCTCTCGTTCGGAATGTTGCCCAGTTCCCTCCGGATCAGCGCCGAACCGGTACGTCGCGCCTGTTCGGAGGCGTAGTCCTCCAGATACTCCTTCAAAGTCATCAGCGCGTTGGGATGGCAGCAGTCGGCAATTCTGCCGCTTTTGCACAGCGCCATGAATCGGTCGCCCGTCCTGCCCTCCCGGTAGCAGGCCGTACAGAAGCTCGGGATGAAGCCGAGCTCCATCAGCCAACAGACGACCTCGTCCAGTGTCCTGTTGTCGCTGACGTCGAACTGGGCCGAATTTTCCTCTTCGGAGTCCGGAGAACCGTACCCGCCGACGCTGGTTTTCGACGCCCCGCTGATCTGGGATACGCCGAGCCGGATGACCTTTTCCCGGGTGGCCTTGCTTTCGCGGGTCGAAATGATCATGCCCGTATAGGGGACGGCAAGCCGCAGGCAGGCGCAGATCTTGGCAAATGTTTCGTCGTCGATGCCGTTGCCGAACTCGTCGGGATCGATGTCGTCAGCCCGCTTCACCCGGGGTACGCTTATGGTGTGTGGGCCGACGCCGTGTACGGCTTCAAGATGCTCCGCGTGCATCAGCAGCGCGGCGAACTCGTAGCGATACCTTTCGAGGCCGAACAGGACACCGATGCCCACATCGTCGATTCCACCCTGCATGGCTCTGTCCATCGCTTCGGTATGATAGGCATAATTGTGCTTCGGCCCCGTCGGATGGAGCTTCTCATAACTCTGCTTGTGATACGTTTCTTGGAACAGAATGTAGGTCCCGATTCCGGCGTCCTTGAGTTTTCTGTAGTTCTCGGCGGTGGTTGCGGCTATATTGACGTTGACCCTGCGGATCGACCCATTCCTGTGTTTGACGCTATATATGGTCCTGATGCTTTCCAGAATGTATTCAATGGGATTATTGAGGGGATCCTCGCCGGATTCTATGGCGAGTCGTTTATGCCCCATGTCCTGAAGAGCCGTCACTTCTCGGACGATGTCTTCCTGCGTTAGTTTTTTCCGCGCAATATGCTTGTTTTTCGCATGATATGGACAGTAGGAGCAGCTGTTTATGCAGTAATTCGACAGATACAGTGGTGCGAACATCACGATGCGGTTGCCGTAGATATCCTGTTTGATCCGCTCAGCCAGCGCATAGATTTTCTGAACCTTTTCCGGCACATCGCAGGCCAGAAGAACGGATGCTTCGCGATGAGAGAGCCCCTTCTTTCGTTCCGCCTTTTCGATGATGGAATCGACCAGCCCGAGGTTGTTCCTGTTCTCTGACGCGTATGCTATCGAGGCGAGGGCTTCGTCGTGGCATATGAACTCTTCGGCATTCAATGACGACGGATTATACATGGCTTATGTCCTTGTCATGGTGTTTGATGGAACGGTATTCCCATAATGCCTGTTTGATGCCGGACCTTGTCCATCTCACAACTATTTGGATATAATGAATATAAAATACTATTTTAAAGCCTACGCCCTCGTGTTACTTTTGTCAATATAATGTTACGAAAAAAGCGATTACGTTCTCCAATTCACAATAGTTGACTCGCGGAACAAGTATCCCACTGGAATCACTATCACCAGTTCTGGGTATATTGCTCGTGATATGGGTTTCCCATTACATTCCATCCTGTTATCTCTACCAGAAGGCCATGAGTTGGAAGGCCAGGTAATCACTGTTCCAACGAGGATCGAAGCGCCCACGTTTTTGACGAACTTGTGTAGGATTAAATCTGATTCCACTAGCAGCCAGACTCGGCAAGGCCAGTCTGATTTTTTGTTGTAACTTGTCTGTTTTTATTTCATCTTTTTGATTTATGCTGATCGTAGGATACTTTTAGGCATACAGGCGTCACGAAAAAGACATCCGTTGAAGGATTGGGAGAACAGGAGTTCATAGGCGACGAAGAAGAACCCTCCGATGAACGGATATGGCTTGGAAAGTGTCTTGAGGTCAGGAATGCCCTGTTTCAGAAACAGCAAAAGCGCACCGAGGCTATAGACCGAAGCGGTGCCTAGTGTTGCGCCTAAGGCTTCGGTTACGCTGCGCTAAGCGCAATTAGCATACTCCATATCAAAATGGCGCAAAAGCCGCACAGGGTTGCCTTTATTGGACTCATTGTTTGTTTTTTTCCGTATGATGAGACAAGTCCGGTACACGGAATGAGCGTGTACCGGACTCTGTTTTTATTTCCAGATGGATTCGGCAATTTCCTTTATGAAAGCGATCTTAGTCCATTACTCCTCTTCTGTCAGCAGGTTTCCTTCTTCCGTGGATGCAAAATCGCATTGAGGGCTGAGGCACAGTTGGTTGACGGGCAGATAGTCCGTAGCTTCCCGGATCCTTTCAATGATGGACTGCTTGTCTTCAAGTTGCCCTGTCTTGGATGAAACAAGTCCCAGAACGACCTGCTGGTCCTTCATGAATCGGAGAGGGCTGAAATCTCCAGCTCTGTCGCTATCGTATTCGAGGAAAAAGCCGTCTACCTTGGTATTGCCGAAAAGGATCTCCGCTACGGGTTCGTAACCGCCTGAAGAGAACCATGTGCTGCGGAAATTGCCACGGCAGATGTGCATGGCGACGGTCATATCCACCGGCCGTTCGGAAAGAGCCTCATTGATCATGGACACATAATCCCGTTCGAGGCGATCCATGTCGAAACCGCGGGCGATATACCCGGCTCTTTTTTCCTCCGAGCAGAATTCCCCCCAGCTGGTATCGTCGAATTGCAGATATCGGCATCCCGCCTCGTAAAAGGCCGCGACGGTCTTCTTATAGGTGGCGGCGATGTCCGCAAGAAGCGTGTCATTGTCTCTATATCGCTCAAGGGGCTTGTACTGCTGATTCCGGACGGCGGTAATGAGGTGAAGCATGGACGGGGAGGGAATGGTGAACTTGGCTGGCGAGTCCCCGGCAAGTGTCTGTACAGCCTTGAAGTCTTCAATAAAAGGATGACCACTGAAGCCGACTTTGGAGACGATTTCGATGGTTTCCGCCTTGGTCTGACGTTTCTTGAAAGCAATGGAGCCTTGTTCAGCCGCAACTTTCCGGACGCCGTCGAGGTTCCAGAGGAAATCGAGATGCCACCAGTTGCGGCGGTATTCTCCGTCGGTGACGGCACGGAGGCCGAGGGCTTTTTGTTTGGCTACGAGTTGGGCGATTTCGGCGTCTTCGACCTGGCGGAGCTCCCGTTGGGTTATCCGCCCCTGCGCAAAGCGCTTCCGTGCCTCTTTGAGGGCATCGCTCCTGAGGAAACTGCCGACGATATCGTAACGGAAAGGGGCAACTGTTCTTTGGGATGCAGCGAAAAGGGAACCAGTCATTTGTGGAGTCTCCATTATCGGGTAACCTTGTTTTGCGTGTCCGAGTATTCCTCGCGGAGGACCCACACGGCCTGCACCATGTTGCCAAGCGAAAGCAGCGTTTCAGGCCATCCCCGGGTTTTGAGCCCACAATCGGGATTCACCCAAAGTTTTTCCGGGGCGATAAACCGTAAGCCCTGTTCGAGGCGCTCCAGTATTTCTTCCAGGCCGGGAACGTGGGGGCTATGGATATCATAGACGCCAGGGCCGATTGCGCTTGGGTACTTGAAGTCCACAAAAGCCTGTAACAGATCCATGTTGCTGCGGCTGGCCTCAATGCTGATGACATTGGCATCCATGGCGGCGATCCACTTCAAGATGGCATTGAACTCGCTGTAGCACATATGCGTATGAATTTGTGTCGTGTCCTCGACACCTGAAACAGTCAGGCGGAAGGCGCCGATGGCCCATTGTAGATATTTTTCCGCCTCATCCTTCCTTAGAGGAAGGCCTTCGCGGAGCGCGGCTTCGTCGATCTGGATGATCTTGAGCCCGGCCTGTTCCGGATCGAGCACTTCGTCGCGGAGGGCAAGCGCCAGCTGGCGGTCAACCTCCTCGCGTTCCAGATCATCACGCACAAAGCTCCAGCACAGGATAGTCACCGGCCCGGTGAGCATACCTTTCATGGGTTTTCGGGTGAGGCTCTGTGCATAGGCGAGCCATGAGGCGGTCATTGGCTGCTTTCCGGACACGTCGCCATAGAGGACGGGCGGCTTGACGCAGCGGCTGCCATAGCTCTACACCCAGCCGTGGTCCGTAAAGCAGAACCCTTCGAGCTGTTGGCCGAAATATTCCACCATATCCGTGCGCTCCGGTTCCCCGTGGACCAGCACGTCAAGCCCGAGGGCCTCCTGATGCCCGACGATTTCCCGGATGGTATCTTTCAGGAAAGCTTCGTAGGCGGCGGGGGAGAGTTCGCCCTTCCGGTATTCGCGTCTTGCCTTACGGATAGCCTCCGTTTGTGGATAGGAACCGCTATATAGCCATGTCTCTGAATATGTTTGCGCGGAGGGTTTGGTTGGTTATTGATTCCAAAGTGATAGTTTTTCTTATTCTTAGAAAACAAATAATCGATATGTAAAAACTGTTCATTATTTCATACAGTATTTACAAAAAGTCTATGGAAATTTAGAATGAGAACCTATCCTTTTTCTAGAAGACGGAGGATGCGTCCATATGGTTCGAGATTTGGCTGTATTAGAATCGTTGAATCAGCAGGTGTTAGATGCTCTTCCTTCAGGTATTTTATTCTGTGACACGGATTATATTGTTCGCAGAGTCAATGCCTGCTATGCGGCTTTACTTGGTGGTAAAGTTTCGAGCATCTTGGGGCGGCCATTGACGGAACTGAATCCCGCGACACGGGCCCCTATCGTTATCAAAAACGGCAAACCAGAACTCGGCGATTTGTGCACCTTGCCGTTATTCGGTGATAATTATAAATTTGTGGTCAATCGTGTCCCCGTACGTGACAATCAGGGGGACGTCATCGGTATGGTGTCTCATATCCTGTTTACGGATCCGAATGAGCTCAAGGAACTGCATGACAAGATTGATTTGCTTCAGAAGAAAAAGAAAATATACAATAAAAGTAATAATTCATCTTGTACACGGTATAATGTCGACAGCATTGTAGGCGAAAGCCGGAAAATCGTCGAAATCAAAAGGCAGATCAAGATATACGCCGCGGACTCCCATCCCGTGCTTATTCGTGGAAATACCGGTACAGGGAAAGAACTCGTCGCTCAAGCCCTGCATAGCGGCAGTACCTACGCGTCAGGGAAATTCGTTTCCATCAACTGTGCGGCTGTTCCTACGGAACTGTTTGAAGCGGAGCTTTTCGGTTACGCTCCTGGGGCTTTTTCTGGGGCGCATAAGAGCGGCAAAATGGGCTTGTTGGAGCTAGCCAACGGCGGCACCCTGTTTTTGGATGAAATAGGAGATATTCCGTTGCATGCTCAGGTCAAGCTGTTGCGGGCGTTGGAAGAACAAGAAATCCTTCGGGTCGGTGCCGTTTCACCTGTTAAAGTTGACTTTCGGCTCATTACGGCAACTAACCGAGATCTCAATGCAATGGTGGGGGAGGGGACTTTCCGGGAGGACCTCTATTATAGGATAAATGCCCTGCGCATTTATATGCCGCCCCTGTGCGAAAGGGGAGATGATATTTTGCTTTTGGCGCGACATATCCTGTCCAAGATAGGTTATTTGGACATAGATTTCACTGAGAAGGCTGCTCGGGCGATGAGTGTTTACGAGTGGCCGGGCAATGTGCGGCAGCTGTTCAATGCATTGGTACATGCTTCCATACATTGCACGGATAAGGTTATTGATATTAAAGATTTACCAAATGAACTCGTCAGCAAAAACGTCATCCCGGACAGCCCTTCTCCCGTCACCGCGCACGGTCGTAGCCTTTCGGACTATATGGAGTCCCAAGAGGCTAACTATCTTCTTTCCGTTTTACAGAAGAATAATGGGAACGTCTCCAAGACAGCACAGGAGTTGGGCATCACCCGCGTTACTTTGTATGGAAAATTCAAGCGGTACGGAATCCGGCGAAGTTCTTCTGGTCGTACATGAATGGAGAAATGTATAGGGGAGATTACACCTCACTCATGGCCTGTATGAGGAAATATACAACGTGCGGACAAGTGGAATGCTTTTCCGCATTTTTTTAGGGCAACATTCTGAAAATAAGATCTTTTATCTTCTTTATACATTAAAATAACTGAACATTTTTTGTCACCTTAGGAGGACATGTCGCGGGAACACTCCTTGCAAACTAAGAGAACATCTGGGCGGGATCAGTCGGCCGATCTAACCGGTTTGGGCTCTCAGGGAAAGCATCTCCAATGGCCCTCTCCATGCGGAGCGTGCGTGGACTAAGTTCCAACAATCTTCAATGAAGGAGTGACTCATGAAAAAGGCTCTTATATTTGCGCTATTGTCTTTTGGTATGGTTCTGGGCGGTGTTTCACATGCCAAGGAGTACAAAAGCATGACAGTCCGCATTGCCTGTTCCACTCCTCCCGGTTCTGTGCAGGCGGTACCGCTGGCTCGGCTCGCTGAAATCGTCCATAAGGAATCGAATGGCAAGATTAAATGCGAACTATACACGGGAGGTGTTCTTGGAGACGAACAGGCAGTCGTCAAGCAGCTGCGCAGCAATGAGATCCAGATGGGAGTTCTCGCTGCGGGCAATCTGACACCATTTGCTCCGAAAGCCACGTTGGTCATCCTTCCTTATATGTTTCCTTCAAAGCAGCATGCCTTCACGTTTTTCCGAAACGAGGCATTCATGAAGACTTTTAATGAAGCCATCACGGAGCAAAGTAAGACCCGCCCCTTGGGTTGGCTGATCGGAGGCTACCGCGTACTGACCAATTCCAAACGTCCCATCAAGACCATCGACGATATGGCTGGCCTCAAGTGGCGCGTTCCTCCCGTGGAGTTACAGCTTGCCGCGTTTCGTTCGTGGGGAGTGGAGCCACATCCTCTTCCGTGGATTGAAACCTTCAACGGTCTTCAGCAGGGAGTTATCGACGGTCAGGAAAATCCACACTTGATCAATCGTGACGCCAAATTTTGGGAAGTGCAGAAGTACATCACAGATATCCACTATATGCTGTGGGTGGCTCCCATTCTTGTGAGCGAGCGCTGGTTTGCCAAGCTGGACCCTGATACTCGGGAGCTTTTTGTTCGCGCAGCCAGGGAAGCTGCTGAGTATGAATGGAAGTGGTCTGAAGAAGAGGATGCCAAGGCGCTTCAGCAATGCATCGACGGCGGTATGGTCATAGGCACCGTGTCCGATGAGGACAAGTGGGCGGAAAAGGCTCGCAGCGTATGGCCCAAGTTTTATGATACGGTCGGCGGTAAGCAGTTTGTCGATCAAGCACTTGAAGCCATGAAGTAGCCCTCTTTTTTCGGCGGCCTCCTTGTGCCTTCAGGAGGCCGTCGGCATTTCCGCCGTCTTTACTCAGGAGGTCGCCTACCCCATGCTCCGGACAATATATGATAATTTTGAAGAGTATTTGTGTGTAACTTTGTGCGCTGGTATGATACTCTGTCTGGCTCTGCAAGTCAGCATCCGTATGATTTGGGGATCAGCCCTTGCATGGACTGAAGAGCTGAGTAGGTATTGTTTTATTTGGACTGTGTATATCGGTATGAGCCTGGCGACCAAACGCCTTGCTCAGGTGCGTATTACGGCACAGTTCCTGAAAATGCCGCTGAAGATGCGGTTGTTTTTCCGTATCCTATCCGACATGATTTGTGTTGCTTTCAATGTGATGATTGCATGGTACGCTTGGGAGGTTATCCGCGAGAACTATGAATTCCCTGAAATCTCACCGACGCTTGGTATTGTCAAAGCCCACGTTGAAATGATCATTCCTTGTACGTTTCTTCTGACGAGCTGGCGAATCATAGAGATCTATTTACGGAGGATAAAGGAAGGGACGCTGTATTCATTGGTGAAGAACGTCGGGGAGGAGGACACGGATGGATACGCTTAGCATCTTGTTGATCAGTCTGGTGGTACTCCTGCTGTTTGGTGTACCTGTCTATATGGTGTTGATTTCCTCGACCATGATTTCGTTGTTCGTTTTTTCGAGCCTGCCTCTGACAGTTATCCACAATGCGCTTTTTGAGGGGCTCAACTCCTTTCCGCTATTGGCCATTCCTTGTTTTGTCGTAGCGGGAACCTTAATGGAGCAGGGCGGCGTAACGGGGCAAATCATTGATGTCGTCAAGATGCTGGTGGGGCGCATGTATGGCGGGCTCGGGATCACGACGATCATGGCCTGCACCTTCTTCGCCGCCATCTCGGGTTCGGGGCCGGGGACGGTCGCGGCTGTGGGAACGCTGTTGATTCCGTCTATGCTGCGCCAGGGGTATTCACCTCAATACGCGGCGTCCGTCTCTTCTTCCGGCGGAACCGTGGGCATCCTGATCCCACCCAGCAATCCACTCATTATTTACGGCATCATCGGCAATGTATCCATTACGGGATTGTTTACCGCAGGCTTTATTCCCGGCTTTATCGTCGCCTTTGCTTTGATACTTACGGCTTGGTCTCTTGCCAAACGTGATAAAGTGGGCATCGATGTGGGGCTTCCTCCATTCAGCGCCGTTATCTTTCTGAAGATCTGTTTCAGAAATATTTTTTCGCTGCTTACCCCGTTTATCATCTTGGGTTCCATATACTCAGGCATATGCACTCCGGTGGAAGCTTCAATCGTCGCAATCATCTGGTCGCTGTTTGTAGGTGGTGTCATCAACCGCGCCCTGAATGCGAAAAAGATTTATGCAGCCCTTCTTGAAGGGGCAATGCTGTGCGGCGTTGTCCTTCTGATAGTGGGGGCTTCCACGTTATTTGGAAAAATCCTTACCATCGAGCAGGCTCCTCAACGGCTGGCCAATATCTTTCTCAGCATTTCTCAAGACAAGTATGTCATTCTTCTCCTCATTCAGGCTATGCTTTTTCTCTTGGGCATGTTTTTGGAAACGTTGGCCACCCTTATCATTCTGGTTCCGGTGTTGCTCCCCGTTGTGATCCATGTAGGGGTAGATCCTATCCACTTTGGCATTATCCTTGTCGTTTCCAATGAAATCGCTCTGTTGACGCCACCACTCGGAGTCAATCTGTTCGTTTCATCGCGTATCGCTAATATACCGGTGGAGAAAGTTGCCGTGGGGGTCTTGCCTTACATCATTGTCTTACTGTTCTGTTCTCTGCTCATCACCTTTGTTCCTCAAATATCCTTGTTCTTGCCTCACTTCTTCGGATACTTCTGATAATAAGTGTGGCCCCAAAGGCAAAAAAACCGTCCCGACATGTACAGGGCGGTTTTTTTGCTGTTCTGTTGCGGCTGGGTGAAACCCTTTAGGGCTGGTATGCACTTGAAATACTGGATACTCCCAATCCCTCGGTCAAGCAGTACGCTGTTTTCATCTGATCTCACGCCGCATTGGATCGTGCTGAATTCCTATTTGGAGTCAGTGTCGTTCTTTTTTCAAAATGAAAATGTTTAAGGTTCGACACAGGAGCCTTTTGATGGAGTTTCAACTCAAGGAATGTCGCCTTGTTTTTATCTCTATCTGTTGGAGCGGGGATAAGGACGTACAGTGGATGCCGCAGCTGCAAGCGCTGAGTCTGGTTCATGTCCTTTGCGTTGTACACGATTCTTTACCCTGTTGAGTTCGTGTTCAGGGAATACCTGCAGCGGCGGAAACATGAACGCCCTCCCGAGCGTTCGCCGCAGGCACGACGCCTCAGGAGGGTGTTTGTCGGAATGGCGGGAAGTTTACAGCACGATCGCCAACGGATGTTCCAGAAGATCCTTAAGGCAGGCGAGGAATTGAACGGCGAGCAGGCCGTCGATAAGCCGATGATCGACGGATAGTTGGATGGACATCATGGGACGGATGGCCATGGCGTCTTCGCCGTGCTCGTCCAGTGTTATCACAGCCTTTTTCCGGACGGAGCTGACGGCCAGAATGGCTGCTTCCGGAGGGTTGATGATGGCGGTGAAATTTTCTATGCCGAACATGCCCAAATTGGAGATACTGAAGGTGCCGCCTGAGTATTCTTCCGGCACCAACGTGCCGGATTTAGCCCGTTCCACCAGATCGCGGGTTTCGGAGGCGATCTTGCTGAGGGGCTTTTCTTGCGTATCCTTGACAACGGGTACGATCAGACCTTTGTCTCCCGCTACCGCCATGCCGATATTGATACTTTGGTAGGTGACGATGGTTCCGTCATGTAGGGAAGCATTGATGTTCGGATATTTTTGGAGGGACTTGCTGACGGCCTTGATCAGCAGATCGGACATGGCTACCTTGTTTTCCGGGAGTTCGTTTATCCGCTTACGGAAGGCCAAGCATTCTCCCATATCCACATTTTCCGTGAAATACAGATGCGGTGCTGTGAACAGGCTTTGGCTTAAACGATCGCCTATGATTTTGCGCAGGCCGGTGTATGGTGCGGTGCGCAAAACTTTCGGCCCGGCAGTCACAAAAGAATGAGCCGAAAGCGCTTCCGAGACGCAGGGAGAAGCTATGGCCTGTTCCACATCGGTGCACATGACCTTGCCCGCAATGCCGGTTCCCGTGACGGAGGCCAGATCTATGCCATGCTCTTCCGCGACCTTACGGGCCAGAGGAGAACTTCTGTTCTTGGGTTCAGCGGCATTTTCCAATACTCCTGAAAGAAGGATATCGCGTGCGGTGATGCCCCCCTGAAATCCCGTTCCGGTGACAAGGGCTAGACAAGCTGGTTCGATCCTCCTGTCCCGCATCAGCTTTTGAGCCTTGGGGGACAGACGAAAGGCCTTCAGGCCTTCCAAACCGAGTGAGCCTTCTGAGGCTGGCTCTTCGTTTGTATGCGCATTTGGTTCTTGGCCGGGCGCATCCTGTCCGATGGCGGCGGCAGACAGAGCGGCATCAGCATCTTCTCCCGCGTCGCCTACCACCGCGATGGGCGTGAAGACCGGAACGGCTTCGCCTTCAGCAACAAGTATTTTCAGGAGGATGCCATCACGGGTGGCTTCCACCGGCATTGTTGTTTTATCCGTATTGGTTTCAAACAGCAGATCACCTTTGTTGATCGGATTGCCGACCTGCTTGTGCCATTTGACCAGTTCGCCCTCTTCCTGATTGAAACCGAGTTTGGGCATAACAATGATCTCAGCCATGTCACAGCTCCTTTCATGCCGCGTTGTTACAGCATTTCCCGAATTTTGGCGGCGATGGTCGTCTCGTTAGGCTGCATCGCTTGCTCAAGGCGAGGGGTGAAGGGGATAGGGATGTCTGGCGTACACAGGCGTTGGGCCGGAGCTTCTAGGGAGTAGAACACGTCAGGCATGATCCGGGCGATGATTTCTCCCGTGATCCCGTAACTGGTGTGCCCTTCGTCAACGACCAGCAGACGGCCCGTTTTCCGGACGGAATCGATGATGGTTCCCGTATCCAACGGCGTAATGGTGCGCAAGTCGATCAGTTCGACGGAGATACCCTCTTTGGAGAGCTCCATCGCGGCCTTTTCGCATTTCAAGGTCATGAGGGAACAGGACACGACGGTGATGTCCGAGCCTTCGGAGACTATGCGGGCCTTACCGAGCGGGATCAGTTCGTCGGCTTCCGGAGCGGGCAGATCATCGAACTTCATGTTGTACATGGCTTTGTGTTCAAAGATCAGTACGGGGTTATCATCACGGATCGCGCTTTTGAGGAGTCCCTTGGCTTCCCGTGCGGTGGAGGGCAGGGCGATCTTGAGCCCGGGGCAATTGGCTACCCATGCATGCAGGCATTGGGAATGCTGTGCGGCAAGGGCTCTCCCGCCACCCATGGGGGTCCGGATCACCAAAGGCACGTGGATCTGCCCGCCGGACATATAGTTGATTTTGGCGGCCTGATTGCAAATTTGATCCATGCAGACCAACAAGAAATCCGCGTACATGATTTCGACTATGGGGCGCATTCCCACAATAGCCGCTCCCACGCCGGTTCCCACGATGCCCGCTTCGGAAATCGGCGCATCCTTGCACCGCATATCGCCGTACTTGTCCCGTAATCCGACGGAGCATTTGAAAGATCCCCCGAAGATGCCGACGTCCTCCCCAATCAGAAATACGCGTTCGTCCCTTGCCAGTTCTTCATCCATCGCTTCGCGGATGGCGTCTTTGTACAACAGCTCTCTCATATCGACCAACCTTGTCTAAAAGAATAGGGCAACAGCACCTGAAGCAGATTGGCTTTGAACAAACGTCTTTTCAAAGCCGGAAGGCCTTCTCGAGTCGCGGCAGGAATGTTTTCCTGATATCCCGGAGCCTGACTTTGCAATATCTTAAAAATGGAAAGGATCTGGAGCGGGTTGAGTTGCCCTAATCCACAAAGACATCTGTACCGAGTTCCGAGAGGGGGGGGTATTCGCTTTCTGCGGCGAATGCGCACATATCGGCGATCTCTGCTTCCACATCGGAACGGATGGCGGAAATTTCCTGTTCGGACAGAATGCCGGAACGTTCCAGCAGTCTAAGGGGATCTCTGGATTTCCATTCTGCGACTTCGTCGTCGGGGCGGTATTTGCCGGGATCCCCCACGTTATGCCCTTGCCAGCGGTACGTCAGACACTCGAGCAGGGTCGGGCCCTCACCTCTCCGGGCACGTTCCACCGCTTTGGAGGCCGCTTCATACACGGCAAACACATCATTGCCGTCGACCGTTTCTCCCGGGATGCTGTATGCCAGGGCACGGTTGGAGAGCCGATGTTCCTTGGTCACCCTCGTGAATCCGGTTGAGATCGCATACCTGTTGTTTTCGATGACATAGACGATAGGAAGATCCCATGCCGCCGCCATGTTGATACTTTCGTGGAAAGTGCCCTGATTGGATGCTCCATCCCCGAAGAAGACAACGGACACGCGGGGTTCTTTGCGCAATTTGAAGGCATAGGCCGCACCGGTGGATATGGGGAGCTCCGCGCCCACAATGCCATTTGCCCCCAAGATCCCCCTGTCTCGGGCCATGATGTGCATAGTGCCGCCTTTCCCTTTGGAATATCCTGTTTTTTTGCCCAAAATTTCTGCCATCATGCGCCCCATGTCCGCACCTCGGGCGACAAGGTGGCCATGTCCGCGATGTGTACTGCCGATACAGTCTTCCGGTTTTAGAGCCGTACACACGCCGACCGCTACGGCTTCCTCTCCCAGGTACAGATGCGCCATGCCGGGCATCATTCCCTTTTTATAGAATTCAAAGGCTTCCTCTTCAAAGCGCCTTGCCCGCAGCATGGTGGCATAGAACTGCTCCGCCAATGTCTTTTGGTCCGTTTCGTGCGACATCATTTCCTCCGAATACCAGTTGAATGATGGGGATTATGAATCGCCACAGGCAAAGCAAAGATGATACCAAAATAATATATCTTATAAATTCAAATGATTAAATCATAATATGAACTGCCGTACGTTGGGAGGGGAGCATACTGTTAATCTTCTTTTACAGTTGTGTGCAGCAAAAATGTACAGCTTTCATTTTTTCTCCCCCCCAGCCTATGTCCGTTTGACGGCATATTCTTTTTTATGTCTCATAACATACTATAACTACAATATAAATACTGAAGTAGAGAATGGCGGCGATGTCGGTATGGATATTGCTTTATGTGAGGGGAAATCGTTTTACGGCTTGAGAATGGGCTTGTGGGAGGACGTTATGAGGTTATACCGCCTTGAGAGTACAGATCCATATTACAATCTGGCCGTTGAAGAGCATATCTTGAGCTGTTGGGATGAGGACGTTCTGCTGTTGTGGCGTAACGACAATACGATTGTTGTAGGGCGTAATCAGAACACGGCTGAAGAAATTGACCGATCTTATGCCGACGCGAACGGCATCAACATTATCCGCCGTATCAGTGGGGGCGGTGCAGTGTATCATGATCTGAACAACGTCAATTTTTCTTTTATCGTTGGGCTGAAAGATGTGGCGGGTCAACGTATGGTGGACTTCATGGCGCCGATAGCCGCCGCTCTCAATGTCATGGGGGTTCCCGTAACGCTTGACGGACGCAATGATCTTTCCGTCCACGGAAGAAAGGTATCCGGCAATGCGCAGTCTATTTATAAAAAGCGTATCCTTCACCACGGAACATTGCTTTTTGACGTCAATCTGGATGTGCTCTCCCGGTCGCTTCGCGTAACACCTGAAAAGTTTCAGTCAAAAGCCACAAAATCCGTTCGCGCGCGGGTTGCCAATATTAAAGACTGGCTTCCTGATGTTTCTGTATCGGCTTTTATGGAACGCCTTCAAAGGCAGTTGGCTTCAGGGTTTTCCTCTCAAAATTTGGTATTGCGGGAAGCCGATGAGCTGGCAGTACTGCAGTTGCGCTCCAACAAGTATTTGAGCTGGGATTGGAACTACGGGGAAACTCCTCCTTTTTCCTTCCGTAACAAATGTACATTTCCTGGAGGGAGTGTAGAGGCTCTGCTGGATATTCGGCATGGCATCATAGAGCACTGCACCTTCTTCGGAGATTTCATGGCTCGAGGCGATATCGCCTTGGTGACAAAGGAGCTGTGCGGGCTTCGTTATCAAGTGCGGGATGTGGACGAGGCTTTGGCACGTCTGCCAATAGATATGTGCTTCGGAACTCTGAAGCGCGAAGAGATCCTGAAATGCCTATTTAATTTTGAATCCGGATTTTCCGATGGTTGAGCGAAGGTTGGATGTATATTGTCTATCCAATATGGGCCTGCATGTCCTGATAGATGGACACAGCATTCTGATAGATGCCCTGAATAATGGTGAACAACGTCCATATGCAGGTATTCCACTGGATATGGCACAAACGATTATTCGTGGCGGGCCGCCTTATGAACGTGTCGATATGATGCTCATTTCCCATCATCATGAAGATCATTTCGATGCTGGGCTCGTTGCGCGTTTTGTGCTGGAGAGGCCTCATGTGCCCGTCTATTCCAGTCCGCAGGTGGTCGACGCAGTAGCGCGGTTGGCACCTGAAATGGACAGCCCTGTCAGTATAAAACCGAAGCTTATGCATACCGTTTCCTTTTCCAAAGGGAGACTGGGCGTAACGGCGGTTGCCCTGCGTCATGCAGGCCCGCAATATGCCGATATTCTGAATTTGGCTTTTATTGTCGAAGGATCGCATTCCATTATCTTTGCCGGGGATGCCGCTTTTTCCGAAGAAAATATGGAACGTCTGGCAGAGCTTTGCCCCTGTCCGGCATTACTGGTGATTCCCTTTCCCTGGTTTTCCGTCAAAACGGCATGTCAACGCATGCGGCATATCTTGCGGCCGTCTCGAGTGCTGATAACGCATCTTCCGTGTGAAGAAGGTGATCGCTGGGGCTGGAACAGAGCCGTACGGAATGCGTTGGCTCTGGAGGCCTTTTCCCCGATCTGTTGTGCGGGAATACCGGGGACGAGGTGTTTTTGGCCCGAAGTCTAGATGGCTCGCCCTTGGTTCGTACACGGCTGAGAACAGGCTGCCTTTGACACCTTATTGGGCCCAAAGAATGTTATTCATGTAATAGAGTGTGATTGCATAAATTATTCTGTTTATGGCTCTCTGTATATGCATTCGGAACAGAGCGTTTCAATGTTGAAATATTCCAACAACAAAGGAGGACATCATGAGAGAAAAAACGACGGTCGCCGTTATTGGCGGTGGCCCCGGCGGTTATGTGGCCGCTATTCGGGCGGCCCAACTTGGGGCAGACGTCACACTGATTGAAAAGGAACAGTTGGGGGGAACCTGCCTGAATGTCGGCTGCATTCCTACAAAGGCGCTGCTGCACGGTGCGGAACTATATAATGAGGCCAAGAACGCTTCAGAATGGGGTGTCTATACAGATATACGACTTGATTTTACCGCGATGCAGCGGCGGAAAGCGGCTGTAGTGAGGAAGCTTATTGGTGGGGTTCAAGGTTTGCTCCGGGCCAATGGCGTCAAGGTCATTATAGGGACGGCCCAGTTCTTGGATTCAAAAAAACTTATTGTGAACGTTAAGGATGGCGAGCAGATACTCACGTTTGATCGGATTATTATCGCCTCGGGGTCAGTACCAGCCGTACCGCCCATCCCGGGGATTGATTGCCCGCAATGCATCGACAGTACGGGAGCGTTGGGTTTGGACACCATTCCCGCCTCTTTGATCATCATTGGGGGAGGCGTCATCGGTGTGGAGATGGCAACGCTATACAGTATGCTGGGGAGCCATGTTCATATAGTTGAAATGGCAAATGAGATTTTGCCGATGATGGACGGTGAGCTTGTTGGGATGCTGCGTGCGGATTTCGCACGGAAAGGCCTGAGGATACATACCAGGGCTAAGGTTATACGTATTGAAAACAGGGGGGCACAAGCCGCAGTATATATAGAAGCTGACAATGGTGAACAGATCCTTATTGGTGAAAACGTGCTGTTTTGTGTAGGCCGTAAGGCGAATACGGAAGCTCTCGGTTTAGATGCGTGCGGCATAGACACCGAACGCGGACAGATCCTTGTCAATATGCATATGGAGACGAGCAGGAGCGGCGTGTATGCGGTCGGGGATTGTACCGGTCAGATACTCTTGGCTCATGTCGCTTCCATGCAGGGAGAGGTAGCGGCGGAAAATGCGCTTGGCCATTCGGCAGAATTCAAGGCCGTAACCAATCCTTCCTGTGTATATTCCTGCCCGGAATTGGCTTGTACAGGTCTGACGGAGGAGGCGGCCCAGAGAGTAGGTAAAGCGTATGATGTAGGAGTGTTTCCGCTTGCAGCCAATGGGCGGGCTTTGATCATGAACGGCGGAAACGGGGTGATTAAAGTTCTGGTGGGAAAAACGCATAGGGAAATACTTGGAGTCCATATATATGGTCCCCGTGCTACGGATTTAATTTCTGAAGCCTGTCTAGCCGTCGGTATGGAGGCGACTTCGGATGAAGTACTGGCGACAATACACGGGCATCCTACCCTAGGCGAAGCCCTGCGAGAGGCCGTGTTGGCGGCGGAAGGCCGTGCCGTTCACCTACCTCCCGCAAAGGAGTGACTGTGATAGGAGAGTGCACTGTTCTTATCTCCGTCTTGGGTATTCCATTTTTCATGCGGATTAAAACAGTAGCCACGTGTAAACAGGCTGCTGAATAAAGGGGAATAAGCCGATGGAAGTAGCCGTACAGACATATTGGGAATCTACCCAACAGACAGCTGTTGTGACAGGGGCCGCTCACCCTGCGGGAATCGGTTTTGGTATTGCGGAAGCGCTTGCTTCATGCGGTATGGATGTCGTCATCATGGATCTCCCCTCAACGCTTCTTGGTGAAAGCAGTGCCAAGCTGCAGGAGAACTATGGGGTACGCGTTTTACCTGTGCCCATTGATATCACATCCGATCAGGATGTGGAAAAGGCCGTGGAACAGATAAGGAGATTCACCCCGACGGTTCACGCACTGGTCAACAATGCGGGGATAATGCCCGCCGGTGCCCGTTTGGGAGAGATGGACGAGGGGACCTGGTCGAAAGTGCTGGATATCAATCTCGGCGGCCCGTTCAAAATGATCCGCAAACTTTTACCCATGATGCAGCGGGGAAGTTCCATCGTCAATATCGCCTCCCGAGCAGGCAAACGCCCGTCGCCGGGATACAGTGCCTATTCAGTAAGTAAGGCAGCTCTTATCATGCTTACCAAGTGCTTTGCCGTGGAGTACGCCGCAGAAGGCATCAGGGCGAATGCCATCTGCCCCGGGCAAATATATACGGAGCTCAACAAGGCCCGTTTTGAACGGGAAGCTGCGGAGCAGGGTATCTCTTTGGAAGCGCGAGTAGCGCGCATGGTCGAAACCATCCCCTATGGTAGGATGGGAGCTCCGGAAGACGTGGGACATCTTGTGGCCTTTCTCGTTTCCCCGGAATCCGAATACATTACGGGCCAAGCGTTTAATATCTGCGGAGGCCAACTTACGGAACTTTAGTGTTGATGAATGTTGAAAATCATGGTTTTCAACGGAGTTGCACTAGATGAAGCGCTAGGGGATTTAATTTTTGAAGGTAAAGGACATAGTTATAAAATAGAGAATGTAAATATGGAAAGAATGGGACAAGAGTAGGGTGTGAACTGGCTTTATGCATTCTTTGCCGTACTTGAAGTTATCTATGAGGATTGGATTAAATAGGACGTGAGGGGCATCCGATGTGTTCGGGGTTCATCACTATATAAATGTGTAGGAATTTTTGTGTCTGATTCTTTGATATTGAATATGGAGTTTGAAAATTTTCAAGATATTTCTTGATAAATCAAGATAGACTGCCTAGCTTCAAGAAAAAGAGAAGAAAAATGACGCAATCAACTGCAACAACAGGACAAAAGGTCAAATTCGCAACGCAGCTCTCCTTGGATGCCCTTGCCAAATTGCATCAAATGGCCCATGAAAAGGGACGTCAGATTCAGCCCATTCTTGATGAAGCTCTGAGGGAATATATTGGGAGTAGTAAGCCACGCACTCATGTGATGACCGCTCTTTTTTCAAGTATGACGGAATAGGATGCGCTCTATGAGGCTCTGTCCAAATGAGTCGGGATTATCTTATAACTGCCGATACCCTTGGTTTGCATGTCATACTGTTCAAAAGCTGCTGTTGGGCTTCCGGTATTAGGGATATGGCGCGGTGGAGTCCGCCTATCGGCTTCAATGCCGCTATTACGCCGATGGTGTGGAAGAGGCTTGCATCCTGATGGAATGCTTGTTGAACAGTCACTCTTTTGTGTACGACAACAAAAGGACGGTATTTTCCGCATTTGACGTATTCCTTCGTATTAACGGGTTCAGCAAGGCTATACACTTTGATCATGTAATGGATAGGGCTTCCTCCCTCCATGCGATTACAGAATGATACGCGCTGTGCGACCATTTGTTATGGAGTAAACCAATCTCTGTGTTCTTTCTGACAACAAAGAAAAATCTTTTGAGGGATATCCGACATCTTTCGAGTATCCCTCTTCATCATGTTCGGTAGGAGTTTTTTTGAGTTTGCGCAGCCGTTTTATGGATACGGTCTGTGCAATAAACACAACCAGACGAGTATAAAGTTTAATGCCTTAGCGCAATTAAAACGGAATCTCTCCCCTCTCAGCCATAAATTTCAAGGGATTGTTGAAATCCAGTAAGCCCTTTTTTAGTGTTTCAAATCCACTACATTCTAAAATGTACGCTCTATAACTGACGCGGCGCGCGATTCGGCATAGGTCGGGTTCGATAGAGACCGGGCCAGGTCGAGCCGTCGGACATCGGAAGCATGGCGATATTGCGCCGGGCCGAGTACGTCACCTTGGGGATGGGGCTGGACAGCGATGTCGTGTGCATGGCCCAGATAGCGAACAGCGCCGTGCCGGGGAGGTGAAAATCGGCGGTGATAACTTTGCGGTAATAGTAATAATATATGCAGGAAATGTAGCGCTCCTCGGTCGGTTCGGATGCGCCTGCACCCGGCTGTGAACCATGACACCAGTTCGTTGTACTTGGCGTTGATGCCCGCCGTGCCGGAATTTAGGGGGGAGTGGAGATTCACCAGAAAGATGCCGCGATGCTCGTCCTTCCCCTGAGGGGCGAACATGACGGGCTGCGGCTTGTCCTGCAGGAGGGAAGCGTCGCTTACCGGCTCATCTGGGTCGGGATTGGTGAATGTTTGGTTCTTGTAGGTGGGGAAGGAAGAGAAGAATATTCCTTGATATGATACCCAAAGATGACCCCGTAAGAACATAAGGAAGAAATAGAAAAAGGACTGCTGAGCTTTTCAGCAGTCCCGGCAACTCATGCGCATGAATTATAGAAAAGGTAAGGATGGCGAACAGTCTGAAGTCTTTTACACTTTACGGGACTTCGCACTGTGGTTGCTTGTTGAGCACGCGGTATTTAGACGCTCTTGCCTAGAGCGAAGGCCTGAGCAGGAAATGGTGTCTGATTAATTGCACCCGTAGGCCAGACGCCGGGAACGATGATCCGTCCCGCATCCTTCCAGCCGAGGTATTCCAGCAGTACTTCATAATACGTGAGGATCGGGCTTTCGTTTCTGGGAGAATTGTTTGCGTAGGTCATCATCAGCATAGCTTTCTTGGGGATGTGTATTTCTCCGTTGATGGCATAGAAACGATCAATGACCGTTTTCAGTTGAGCCGAAATCCCGAAGTAATACATGGGGGTTGCAAACGCCACCAGATCGGCGGGAATGATGTGTTCGCGCACCACTTCAAAATCGTCTTTGAACACGCAGGGCCCGTTCATGCCGCATTTGTTGCAGGCAATGCATGGATGCACCTTGCTGGATGCGGCGTCAAAGCGGGTTACTTCGTGCCCGGCCTCTTTGGCTCCGTTGATGAAATGTTCGGCGAGGGTGTTGGAGTTCCCGTTTTTCCGTGGGCTGCCGGTCAGTACCAATATTTTCATTTTTGCATCCTCTGTCGTGTTTGGTACGGTTACCGCCGAGGCGGATGATAGCGGCCCGTCCAAAAGGACGCTTCCGGCCACTGCGGCTGTGGCGGTTAGTGAAGCTTTGATGAACGTTCGTCGGTTCATGACACTCCTCCGGTGTTTCCTTAATGATGCCCCTGAATGGGGTGTGGCATATACAGCTCTTTCAGAAAGGTCATTTCTTCGGGTGAAAGCCGGACGGGTACCGCATTCGCCGCGTCCTCGAGATGCGACATCCTGTAGGAACCGATAACGGGGGAAACCACCGGTTCTTTGTGCAGCACCGGGCCAGAGCTAGCTGTGTTCTGGTGAGGCCGCGCTTTTCGGCCAGTTCTGAAAGCCGATCCACGATCAGCCTGTCCGCTTCCTTGTTCGCCCCATACTTGTTTTGCGCGATGGTATCGGTTTCATAGCGTGCCGTGCTTTCATTCTATGCCCGTGACAAACGCCCGGCAGCCAGCGGACTGTACGGAGTCAGGCCGACGTACATATCCTTCACAAGGGCACCATTTCCCGCTTTTCTTCGCGGTATACCAGGTTGTAGAGGGTCTGCATGGAGACGAACGTTGTCCAGCCATGCCTTTCCGCGATATGCTGTGCTTTCTGGAACTGCCAGACCCACATTGCCGAAACCCCGATGTAGCGGCCCTTGCGCGACAGTCCGCCGCCGTTGGGGCCACTCCTCATGACGCCATGCACCTTGGTGGCGATGACAACCTCGTCCCTCCGGGCAAAATCCTTGATGGCGCGTCCCAGAATTTCCTCGCTTCTGCCGAGGCTGTAGACATTGGCCGTATCAAAGAAATTGATGCCCAGATCCAGAGATCTCTGGATGATGGGTTTGCTGTGTTCTTTGTCCCGCGCCCATTTGTGTATTCAGCCTTCGGGATCGCCAAAGCTCATGCAGCCGAGGCACAGCGGAGAGACATCCAGACCTGTTTGCCGAGTTTCACGTATTCTTTGGTATGGGGCCGAAGGGAGGCTCCTTCTTTCGGCGTAGGGGATTATCGGGTCAATGGCTTTATCAAGTCTGATTAGCTGCCCGGTGCGAGCTGTCCGTCCCCCAGAGCGGCATGGACTCTGACCAGTTCATCCCTGATGGCGATGTGTTGCGGACAAACCGCCTCGCATACGCCGCATTGGACGCATTTGTCAGCGCTCTGCCTGTCATGTCCCCCGACCATCCATTGTTCTTGGACACGCGCCGCGCGTTTGTCTTTATACAACGTCAGGTAGTTCATCGCGATGAACGATCCCGAGATCCCTATGTCGTTGGGACAGACTTTTGCGCAGTAGTTGCAGGTGGTGCAGGGAATGAGCGGAATACTGTTCAACGCCTTCTGCGCTTCCTGTATTGTGGTATGTTCTTCCGCGGACAGAGGAGCAAAGTTCCGCATGTATGAGAGGTTGTCCTCCATCTGTTCCAGATTGCTCATGCCGGACAGTACTGTGATGACCCCTTCGAGGCTCGCCGCGAAACGGATGGCCCAGGAAGCGTTGGAGGCCTGCGGATTTGCCTTACGGAAAATCTTCACCACCGGCTCCGGCGGGGTGGCGAGCATACCCCCCTTGACCGGTTCCATGATGATGACGGGTTTTTCATGCCTTCTCGCCACTTCGTAGCAGGCTCTGGACTGAACGGCGGGATTTTCCCAGTCTCCATAGTTTATTTGCAATTGCACGAATTCCATTTCCGGGTGCGCGGACAGAATCTGCTCCAGTTCCTCCGGCCTGGAGTGGAAGGAGAATCCCACATGCCTGATGAGCCCCTGCCGCTTTTTCTCCTGAACGAAGTCCCACATGTTGAAAACGTCAAAGAAGCGGGTGCGGCTTTCTCCAAGGTTGTGCAGCAGGTAGAAGTCAAAATAGCCCGCGCCCGTCTGCCGCAGCGACGTTTCAAACTGTCCGATAGCCTCTTCCCGGCTTTTGCACTTGATCCATGCCGCGTTTTTCGTGGCCAACTGAAAGGCTTCACGGGGGTGCCGCTCCACCAGAGCCTGCCGGATGGCGTCCTCACTACCGGGATAGGCCCAGGCCGTGTCGAAATAGGTAAAACCGTCAGCAAGAAAGCGGTCCACCATGATCTTGACCTGTTCCACATCTATATTGTCGCCCCTTTTGGGCAGACGCATCAGGCCGAAACCTAGCTTTTTTATTTCATATCCCAAGTGTGACATGACGCGCTCCTTTACTTGAGTTGCTGGTATTCTTCGTCAGATACTTGTTCCAGCCATTCGTTGGAAGCCCCTTCTGCCGGAACAGCCACGGCAAGATGGGAAAACCAGCTGTCCTTGGCCGCGCCGTGCCAGTGTTTGACCCCGGCCGGAATGTTCACCACGTCGCCGGGCTTGAGCGCCAGCGCGGGCTTTTCCCACTGCTGGTACCAGCCGCGTCCTCCGGTTACGAGAAGAATCTGCCCTCCTTTGTGGTGGATGTGCCAGAAGTTGCGGCAGCCGGGTTCAAAGGTCACGTTGGCGATGGTCACGCCTTCGGTGGACAATGCCTGGAGATAGCTGGTGCCGTTGAAATACTGGGCATAGGCGTCGTTGGTCTTTCCTTTGGGGAAGATGCCCTCGCCCTCGGCGTTCATGAAGGCCGGGGCGCTGTGCGTCTCTGCCGCGTGTGCCTTGAGGGAGAATCCGAAGAAAGTGAGTGCCGGAATACATACGGAAAGCAGAAGCCGTTTCATGACAATCTCCTTGTGGTATTCGGGGCCACCGTTTTTGTAGCGGCGGTTATCGGTCCTGTTGCAGGGGAATGGTCAATGCCGTTGTTTGGGGAGCCGGGCCCCTATGGGGAACGCCTCGACCGTCCAGCCCCTTGGCGTGTAGCCATTGCTCGAGGTGATCGGCGATTTCCAGATTGTTCAGGTCGGCAAAGGGCGCGTGGGTGTTGCCCTTGATGCCTATCTCCGGAAGGAAGGCCAGTGTGGCATCGCCACCATTGCGGTTGATGGCGTCTACAAAATGTCTGGCACGAGTGCTGGCTATGCGCCAGACATCCACGTTGAAAATATCGCTGGGCTCTGTGGCGATGTTGTCGCCATAGATGATTAGTATGGGCATTTGGGTCAGTTTCCGAAACGATTCTGATGAAATTTTAATAGGTTGGAGCATCTCGTTGGCCAGCGCATTTTTGAAGGGTATATCCCTCGCCGTTTCGCCTTCGGGAAAAACGAACTGGCCTGGTTCATAGGCGACGATGGCCTTGACGGCGTCCGAGGCCATGGCTGTGAACCAGCCATATTTTCCGCTGTTGGAATGAGTGACCAGTACCGCCGGGCCAGTTTGCCGCAGCAGGGCGGCGGCTGTGTTGCCCATGTACGTCAGATATTCTGTTGTGCGCGGTTCCTGCCCCGTATTGAAGGTCTGCTGGCGGAAGAACTGGTCAATGGCGGCTGGGGCGGACGGGAAACGCACGCCCGGATACAGGGATGCCTTCTGTCCTGGAACCCAGATGCCGTTGCGGAAGGCATTCCAGACGCCGCGCTCGCTGGCCGAGGTAGGGTGGGCGCTCGCGTCGTCTCTGGCGGACGCAGTGTACCCGGCCCTGCCGCGGCGAGGCTGATCAATGATATACAGCGGCCAGTCGCGCCGCGTCAGGAGGGCCTGAAACCCTTCGCGTCCGTCCGGCGTGGATTCCCAGCTTCTGCCGGACTGCCCCATGCCGTGCCACAGAATCAGCGGATAGTTACGGGCCTTTTGCGGGATGTAAAACTGAGCATAACCGTGATCCCCGTGAAAGGTATCCCCGTTCTCCCTCTCGATTACCGTACCGCCGAACAGCAGGCTACCCATGGTTTTCAGGGTGATGGGCTTCTGCTCCTGACCCGCCGCCATGCCGCCGGTCGGAAACGCCGATGCAAGCGACAGGGCAAGGAGGAAGGCGGCGCAGACAATTGCGATACGCTTTCCGGCAGCGTATTCCGCACGGCTTCCAGACGTATGCGCGTGGATGTCGACCGTATCCTTTCCGTTTGCGCCGGTGTCCGAAAGCATATGAAGACTCACCGGCACATCTCCTCTTTTGTTTTCGAACGGTACTGTTTGCATGGCAGATTCCTTGTTGTATCGTTTGGTTATGGAGAGCTATTCGCGTTATCCGTTCTTCTCGTCTTTAAGCATGGCTGGCAGGCCGTATGCACATCTGTTTCAGTGCGGCCTTGTCTTACGGTTTGCATAGGATAATCCACCGTTAGCATGGCAGCCCTTCTTTGAGAGTTCCTGTGATTTGGACTCTATCCGCCCGGTCCGCCGGAAAATAGGGAATTTCTCCACAATTTCTGCCTATTGCTCTATGTCTGACGGCATGACATGGAAGTCGATGTGTGACATTGAGAACATTGACGGGATACGGGATGGCATTATAGGGATGAAAGACGAGGAAATACATGAAGAAAAAAAGGTGGGCACGGGCTGCACAAGCTGGAAAACACTTGGGTAGTTGCCCAATTCTCCACATGAACGGTTTTGCGATAAACAGGGTTACTCTCAAACGAAGGCAAGGTGCCATCATGACAAGGGCGATACGAGTCAATACGGGCAACAGCTGGGCCATTCTCCGGGACATCATCCTTCGGAATACTGCTTCTCGTTCCGAGAGCTATATAACGCCCATCAAAGGTTTCGAGTTCCACCGTCAGGTGAGCAACGCCGATCCTAAGCCGCATTTTTACGAGCCGGTTATCATTGTGGTGGTTCAAGGAAAGAAGCTAGTAAAGATAGGGGCGGAAGAGCACCATTATGGTGAGAACATCTGTTTTGTGTGTGGTGTGGACATGCCGGTCTCCAGCTGCGTCATGGAAGCCAGTAAAGAAACACCCTACCTGTCCATGTCGTTGAAGCTGGATACCGGCCTGATCGCCAGTCTGGCGTCGCAGATACCTTCGCCGTCAGACTCCACGGTCTACAGGGGCGCGGGTACGCAGGAAGTCGATCCGGACTTGCTGGATGCCTTTGTGCGGCTGGCCGAATTGACGGAAAAGCCGGAACAGATTTTGGTGATGCGGGATATGCTGATGCGGGAAATCCATTACCGCCTGCTGGCGGGGGCATTCGGCAATACCCTGCGTTCACTCAATACTCTTGGTTCCCAGGGGCACCAGATTACCAAGGCCATTGCCTGGCTGAAGGAATTCTATAAAGAACCGTTGCTCGTGGAGGACCTCGCTAACCGTTCGCATATGGCGCCATCAACATTCCATAAATACTTCAAAAGGATAACGACGCTGAGCCCCTTGCAGTACCAGAAGCGGCTGCGTCTTGGTGAAGCCCAGCGCCTCATGCTGTCCGAAGGCTATGACGTGACGCAGGCCGCCATGGCTGTCGGGTACGAAAGCGCGACGCAGTTTATCAGGGAGTATAAACGTCTTTTCGGCGATCCGCCGCTCAGAAATGTCATGAGCATGAAGAATATAGCGAAAGGAGCACCGCAGTGGGCGGCCATGTAACTGCGGGGGGGGGAGCCTCAGCTTTTGAGCTGAAAACTTCCCTTGAAAAAAGAAATCTCCGTTTTGATGGAACTGTAAACGTACCATCAGTCGGGCATTACGCCCACGGAGATTTTGTGTTTGTTTTTATTATAGTTGCCGTATTTCGCTGAAGTGTTCCTGTACCATTAGAGGAATACCTCCGCTGCTGGAGAAAATACCTGATACTTTTTCCATACGGTATCCGTGGGCATAACCATCGTCGTCCTGAACGGGATCAGAGAAAAGCGCATTGTAGAACAAAAGTTCTTATTGGGATGTGAAGGTCATCGCGCCATCAAGGCGAATACGCCCCATCCAAGGTATTCACGCGTATACGTGGCATAACGTTTTGGTTCCAAGGTCAGCTGGGTTCGAACTTCTTTTGCAAAGTCGTCGTCAGGGTTCGCTTCGAGCCATCGTCGCATAGTGAGCCATTTGGCTGCCTCATATCTATCCCAGCCTTCCTGGTCAGCCAGAACCATTTCCACAACGTCATAGTTGAGGTCGCCGAAAGATGCGAGAAGTTCTGGAAGTATGAGAAAGTCGATGACGGCATTGGCATGGCAAGCTTTGGCAACATCTTCCGTTGGAGGCAATTGCCGCCAGTAGGGCTCACCGATGAGGATGATACCTCCGGTGCAAAGGCTTTTGGCCAGAAGCTCAATGGTTCCGGCGACCCCCCCACCGATCCATGTGGCACCGATACAGGCCGCCACGCCGACCTTTTCCTCGGTGACGTAGCCGACAGCATCTCCGTGGATGAATTTGACTCTATCTGAGACTTCGAGTTCTTCAGCACGGAGTTTCGCTTGCTCGGAGAATAGCTGACTCATGTCGATGCCAACACCGGTGATTCCGTAATCACGTGCCCATGTGCACAACATTTCGCCCGAACCACTGCCGAGATCGAGTACGCGGGTTCCCCGTTCCAGACGTAACGCAGCACCGAGAGTGGCGAGTTTTTCTGATGTGAAGGGGTTATGGATACGGTGAGCACTTTCGGTAATGTTGAAGATGCGTGGGATGTCCAAAGTAGAAACTCCTTGTGATAAGTGATGATTAAAAACGCTATGTTGTTCAGGTATTGGATGCAACCTACTTCTTGTTTCAGAAAAGAAAAAGCGCCTCGAGCGAAGCCAAAGCGTCTTTATTGTAACTGTTTTTGATGGTGCTAATAATTTCGTATATAGTTTTTCTGACAAGCAATATCATTTCTCCAAGTCGCTAACAGCGCATCGCGCCAGACGTATGGCTAGAATTTGCCTGTTTCTTGCTTGGAGAGTTTTTTGTCTTTGTATATGTAGGGCACTTGTTAGCTGTATTACGTGAAATATAACTCTATTTCCATAGCTAATTCCCATTTAACGTGACGTTCATATTTTTCTTGGTGCTTGACCTTTTCCACCGCCTTTCCTTCGCCATTGGACTCGTTGTTTTTTTATCTCGATGCCGTCCTCCTTTTGTCTCCGAACCGCCGGGCGGCGAGTTCCCAGCAGAGGGGTTCCACATTGCCTTTACGCTGGGCGAAGCTACAAGTTGCGGTCGATCTGTGCTTTGCCCATCCTTGATTGCGGGGTTGTCCGCCCGGGCGTTTCGGTTGTATCCGTCGATTTCCTTCTGATTATTCATATAAAGGGGAATGACAAAGGAGATTATCTGCACGTTGATGTTCTTGTTGAGATAGGGATGCATCCATGTGGCTTTCCCATTCCTGATCGGGATGTAGTACCAGCCTACATGTTCGGTATCCTCCGGGCTGAATCTGGAGAAGTCGGTGGGGAGGTGCTGCCGGAAACTGCCGTCAAGCGTCGTTTTGCTTCAAAACAAGCTCGATGTCGGCGGCGTAAATTCGGGATTGAAGCGGACGTAGACCGCCAGTGCCCCTTCGGTGTTGCTGGCGGCGTTCACCGCGACCGTTTCCAGTTTTTGCGTATAGGCATTGATGTACTCACTGTCGGTTTTGAGGCACTCTACACTCTCAAGCTGCTCTATGGAGTAGACGGCCAGCGTCTTGACCGATTGCTGGATTCTCGAGACAGCGCATTGATTTCCTGTTTTTTCTTTGCACATGAGGTTCATGATTTTTACCGAATCCTCATCCACCACATGCTTGGCGTTCAGAATGCCCGCTCCTCCGATCACGCTTGAGGAGAGGAGAATGCAGCCAAGAATCAAGACAATAAATTTGGTCTGGATGGATTTCATCTTTATGCCTCCCCGTGTGAGATTTGCCGCTCGTCGGTTAAAAGACGTTTGTGTTTCCTGTTGGGGCGATCCGGCCGCAAGCGGATTTCTTGAGCATGATTCAGGAGGACAGTCGTTGGCTTGACGGATAACATAAGGATATGGTTGGCAAATACGTTGATAGGGGCAGGCCGGACACGTGCTTGGTGTCCTTTGTGCTGTGGGGGATATGATGCGGATGTTCGTAAGGAAGAGGGAAGGAGTATGAGCATCCGGCAGCAAACCAGAGAGGATTGGAGGGTACCGCTTTCAGGGCATAGGGAGCAGGAGTTCAGCGCCAGCACCTTTTTATGGGTGGGCTGCCGCAATTGAATGGTCGCCAGCGGATTTTCAACGAGCCTTGCAGCGCCTTCGGCCAGGTCTTTTTATGGCGTTTTTCGGCTCCGTCAGACGCTCGACGGGACTGTTCTCTGCCGCCATTTTCATGAGCAGCCTCCCTATTCCAAACGATGCACTCAAGCTAAACGGCTGAGTACAACAAAAGGACAACGAAAAGAGGGGCTGTCCGCAGAAAGCACAGATATGCCGTCAGCGCACCTTGCTGTCCAAGTAGCCGACCATGAATTCCGCCCAACCATAGTAGTTGGCCATGTATTCGCCGGAATAGGCGTTGACGGCTTCCAGATCCTAGGCAAGGAAGCGGTAGAAATCACAGTCCAGCTTTGTCATATCCACCGCAATGTTATATTGTAGGTCTTGATGATCACGAGGAATACAGCGTGCGGTTGTCAGCAATTCCGTGTTTCCCCGCAGGTATCTGGAGAAGAGCGTCACCGCCTGTTTGGCCTTTGGGGGATCGATATCGCAAAGCTGCCGGATGGCAGTCAGGCTATTGTACGGGAAATGGGGCTGAATTTGGGACAGCATGATGGAGATTCTCGATTGCAAGAGCTGTTTTTCCATAGGGTGATGATCCCCGAAAAGAGCATCATCCTGAGACAGCGTAAAGAGGCAAGGTGCAGCGGAGCGCGTTTCAGGGGCACTTTCATCAGGTGGAGGATCACCCTGATGGCGCCAAGCCCTGCGGCCAGCAGGACGATGACGGCCCCCAGCATGACCAGCACGCCTTCGGTGGGGACGTATTTCAGAAAGAGCGGGGGCGCGTCCCCCACATGGATTTCGTTCAGCAAATAGTCGTAGAGTCCCGGCATATCGCTTCTGGAGCGGCAGGAAAGGATGATGCTTTCGTCCGTGGTCGAAATACCGGGGGAAGTGAGGCTGAGCCAGCCGTTGCCCGCCGTTCTGGTGCCCGGCGGAAGATCCTGGGGCGTCCCAAGGGAACCGATCTTTATGTCGTTTTGATGCAGCTCCATCCCGATATGGCAAATATGGAAGTAGATCTTTCGGTTTTCGGGGATGGGTTTGTCAAAATGTCCCTGCAGCACCACGATGGGGTAGCGGGCATTGTCGAGGGATATTTCCGGCGTCCATACAGCCCACCCGGAACCGACCTCCGGCTGATAGACGCCTGCAAGCGGATTTCCTGCACATCCAGGGAGGATTTGCCGTTGCCCGCCCGCCAGAACTCATATGTCAGCACCAGCGTAATCGCAACAAGCGCCACTGCCAGCAGCGCCCGCATCAGGATTGTCAGTTTGCGTTCCATGACCTCTCCCCCCGCTACTCATTGACATATTCTCATATGTTTTCAAAGAGCCACGGGGGTGCCTTGCCTCCGTTGTTTTGGGTTCATTCGAAAGAGGGGGTCCGGGACACACAAGGCCAAGCCCTGATGGTTGGGGCTTGGCCTTGCTTTTGAAAGAGGAAGGGCAGCGCGGGATCCGCTACAGGAACACCTTGCCGATGAGGATGACCACCGCGCTCGCAACGATGAGCGAGAGCACGATAAGGAACGGGGCGATTTTCCAGATGCTTTTGGTGTTGGTCCAGTCGTTGCCGTGCAGCATGGCGGCTGTGGAGCTTGCGGCGGGCGTGAGGAAGGCCAGGCAGCAAGCGATGGTGATGAGGATGACGGGCAGTTCGGACGACACGCCGTTGGTCGAGCAGTAGGTATGCACCACCGGCATGAGCGCCACGGCCAGAGCTGTATTGTTGATGAACTGCGTCATGATGACGGCCACGATGCCCATGCAGAGCACAAAGATCGTGCCGGAACCCGAGCCGAACAGCGGCTGGAGCATCTCAAGCATGAACGCGGTAATGCCGCTTTTGGGGTCGGACAGCGGCCCGGCCAGAGGCAGCGTGAAGGCGAGGATGAAAATGATGGGCCAGGCCACGCCTTCGTTCACCATGGCGCGCCACGGAAGCAGAGCCTTTCCTTTGACGCGTATGGCGCATAGCAGGGCCACCAGCAGGATGCACACGCCGGTATTGCCGATCTTTTTGAAGAAGATGGTCACGGCAAGGTCTTTGGGGAGGAAACCGGGCAGCATCATGAAGATGATGAGTGCGACGAGGAAGCCCAGAAGCAGCTTCTGGATGCCGGTCAGCGTCATGTCCGATTCCTTGATGATCAGCTTGATGTCGAGCGACTCGAGCTTGCTGACGTCGGGCCGGAACAGGTGCTTGCCCAGAGCGATGAACAGAAGCAGGCAGAAGAGGCATGTGGTCAGGGAGGCGAGCAAGTAGAGCGCGTAGTCCACGGAAGTGCCCGACAGCTTTTCATAGGCGCTGATGGCCACGAGCGGCAGGGATTTGAACGGGACGAGCGACATGCCGAGCTGCGCGGCGAACACGGTGCCGATGATCATCATGATGGGGTAGCCGTCGCCTTTTTTGTAGCCACAGATGTCGAATACGCCGTACAGAAGGCTCCAGCCGATGACGGCCGCGGGCGTGGCGCTGGTCAGGCCGCCCAGGATGGCGATGGCGAGCAGCAACGCGAAGGTAAGCCGCCACGGTTTCCCCATGACGCACTTGCGGCTGACGAACCAAAGCGAGATATACTTCGCCAGGCCGTAGCGATCGAGGGTGGCGCTGAACACGAAGATGAACATCATCATGATGACTGTGGGATCGCCGAAGCCCTTGTTGAGCAGCGCCGTTGCGGGCAGGACGTCGAGCAGCATGAGCGCGAGCAGGCCCACCATGCTGGGCCAGATGATGTCGATAAACACCCACGCGTAGATGACGCCGAGGAACACGCCGATGGTATTCATCCCGAAGGGGGTCAGCGGCGCGATGGGATCGAGCTTGCCGAAAAGGAACGTGATGCAGAGAAAAACTATTATATGGAAGAAATAGTTGACGTTTCCTGAGTTCTGGGGACCGGCGGCAGATGCCATACTGACCTCGTGCAGGTTTCAGGGGAGAGGCCCGCGCACGCGGCCCCCTCCCTCTGTTTTTTTAGTAAGGCTCGGGCGTAGCCCGTCCCCGTTCGGTATCCACGGTGATCGCGTGCTTCGGGCAATAGATGATGCAGAGGAAGCACGACTGGCAGTCTTCACGGTATACGATTTCAGGCGTGGTCTTGCCCTCGCGCAGCACGTCGAGGGGGCATATCTTCACGCATTTGCCGCAATTGACACAACTTTCAGCGTCTATGGAAAAGATGGGCATGGAGAACTCCGGTTCTTGCTGAGAATGAAATGGATAGCCGGGCCTAGCGGGGGAGGACGTCCAGCCCATAGCGTTCGAACTTTTCAAGCGGGATGGGTTCGGCTTCGACCACGATCTTGCCATCCTTAAAGCTCGACTTGAGCCAGACATTCCAGTGTTCGCCGTCGGTTTCCGTGTAGTCTTCACGGTAATGGGACCCACGGCTTTCCTTTCTCTGGAGGGCGCTGGTGAAGGTCAGGCGCGCCGTCGCCAGCATACCGTGCAGCTCGTGGTAGAGCATGAGCTCGTGCATGTCGCGCACGGCTACGTTGGCTTCGATATCGCGTTCCACCTCGTCCAGACCGGCCAGAGCCTCTCTAAGGCTCGCCTCCGAGCGGATGATGTTGTACTTCGCTGGGATAGTCAGCGATTGGATACGGTAGATGGCATCGCCTACGCTCATATGCCCCTTGTGGCCGAACTTGGCGAAGGTTTTTTCCTTGAGGGCGGCGATCTGCGCCTCATCCACGGGGAGTTGCGCTTGGCCTTCACAGGCTTCCGCCGCGCCTTCACCGGCCTTCCAGCCCGTCACCAAAGCCCAACCCAGGTTGATGCCCCCGGGCCCGGCAATTGCGCCCATGACAAGGCCCTGATTGGCCATGTCCCCCGCTGCGAACAGGCCGGGGATGGTGGTGTCGCAGCTGAAGGACTTCAGCGTGAGGCCCGCGCCGCAACTGGTGGAACCCATGAACCCCGGGATCCACTCCACAGGTTCCGAGAAGGGGTCGACGCCCTTGCTGGCGCAGGCTTCAAAAAACATGGGGAGCATCCGCCTGCTCAGATCCTTGTCTTCTTCACTCATCCCCCTGAGGTCAAAAGAGATGGGCCCGCGTCCGGCCCTCACTTCCTGCGTCATGGCGCGGACGAGGATGTGCAGCATGGCGCCTTCGCCCTGCACGGGGTCGTACTTGTGCATAAAGGTTTCGCCAAGGGCGTTGGTGAAACGGCCGCCCAGGCACTGGAAACGGCTCATGCCGCAGATGTCGAAGTCCTTGGCGGTGGCGTTGTAGGTATTGGCGAATTCCATGTTGGTGAATTCCGCGCCCACGCGCAGGGCCATGTCGTTCCCTTCGCCGGACACCATGTCCTGCCCGTGGTACTGTCCCTTGAAGCTGCACGCGCCCGTGGAAAGGACCGTATTCTTCGCTTCGAACACATAGAACTGGCCCGTGCGGACATTGAAGCCCGTAGCCCCGGCCACATGGCCATCCGAGGTCAGGAGTTCCGTGATCATCACGCGGTCGACGATGACCACGCCGAGCTTTTCGAGGATGCCGCGGAGCTTCTTCTGCATTTTGTAGCCGGGGAAGACCACGGCTTCGCGGTGGCCGCGTCCCGGCTTGCGCTTGAAGCGTCCCTGTGCGTCTTTTTCGAACTCCATGCCCCATGAGTCGAGCATCAGGATCAGCTCGTGTACGTTCTTGCCGTACCATTCCAGCCATTCGGGATTGAACATGCTGTCTCCGGCCTTATTCCACCGTTCCAGCCATTCGTGCATGTCGTCCTGCTCAGGGTCGTAATAGAGGATATCGCCGGCGGCGAAAGTACTCTCTCCGCTGCTGCCGACCCACGCCTTATCGGCAAGGATGACGGTACATCCCTTCTTGATCGCTGCCACGGCGCCCATGCACCCGGCCAGGCCTCCTCCGAGAATCAGGACGTCCGCGCTCAGTCTTTCCGTTTTGGGAATCATAAAGCCTCCTCAAGAGTTTGTGCGAAAAAGGACTTTACGTTCCCTGTAGCAAGTAGCGTGCTAACTTTATAACATGGCAATATTCCATAAAAAGAGGAATGGCAAAGAATCCACGGGCATTATTTCTGTTGCATGAAGAGACGAAATGTTTCACCATTGATGAAACATTTTGGAACGGATGCCCGCTTTGCCGCCCGGAGGGATCATGAAAGACATTCTCGTGCTTGTCACGCTCCAGCCTCTACTACGCGCTATTCAAAAGTATATTTTGGAAGAGGACAGAGCCCGCGTCGATATCCAGTATTGCAAGAACCTGAACGGCATCATAGACTTTATTGACAAAAAACTCCCAAGCTCCGTCGAAGTCATTATCAGCACGCCCGGCCCGTCTTTCTTCATCGCGCAGCTCATCAAGAAAAAAATACCTATTCTTCCGCTGGAATATAACAATATAGACATCATCAAATCGCTGCATATGGCCCTCTCCGTGTGCCCCGGCGGCGTTGCCTACGGGCACTATCTCCAAGAAACCCAGTGGCTCGACGATATCCGGAAAATGGTAGGGCAGGATTTCGGCAATTTCCTCTTCGGCAACGACGACGCCACCAACGCGGATATTCTCAAAAAACTGCAGGGCAGGGGGGTGCGCGCCATCGTGGGCGGCGGCTACATCTGCAACATAGCGCAGGAAATGGGGTTTCTCGTCTTCCCGGTCGAGGTCAACAGGTTCACCGTGAAGGAGACCATCCACAAAGCCCTCTCCATCGCCGATACCCAGAAATATGCGCGGTATTCGCAGAAAAACATCGATACCATCCTGAGCAATCAGGCGGAGGCCGTCATCACGGTCGATCAGGACAACGAGATAACCTTCTTCAACAAGAGTGCCGAAAAGCTTTTTGCCGTGTCGGGAGCGGACGTTATCGGCAGAAAATCGTGGAATATATTCCCCCAGAATACGTTCGAGGCCATGCTGAAAGGAGGGGAACCCCAGGAAACCCATCCCCATACGGTGCATGGCGTCGACATCGTGGGGAACTACAGGCCCGTTTTCGACAACGGCAGCGTTATCGGGGCCGTCGGCACGTTCAGCACGATGACGGACATCCAGAAAAAGGATGAGTTCATCCGGAAATACTACGCGCCCAAAACGGCTCAAGCCAAACATTCCTTTGATGATTTCTACGGCGGGGGGCTCCTGTTTCAAGAATTGCTGGAACGCGCCCGTTGTTTTGCCCGGACCGATGAGACGATTCTGATCACGGGCGAAAGCGGTACAGGCAAGGAAGTGATGGCCGGGAGCATACACAATGCGAGCCGGAGAGGTTCCAAACCTTTCCTGTCCATCAACAGCGCCGCCATTCCCGCAACGCTCATGGAAAGCGAACTGTTCGGCTACGAGCCCGGCGCATTCACCGGCGGCAAGAAAAACGGCTCGCCCGGCATGTTTGAATTTGCCCACGGCGGGACGCTCTTTCTCGACGAGATAGGGGAAATGCCCCTTGAGCTGCAATCCAAGCTGCTGCGCGTCATTCAGGAAAAGGAGGTCCGGCGCATCGGCGCTTCGCGGGTCATCCCCGTTGATGTGCGCATCATAGCCGCGACCAACAAGGATCTGAACGGCGAAGTGGCCGCCAACCGCTTCCGGGCGGATCTGTACTACAGGCTGAATATCCTGCACCTGCACCTGCCGCCGCTGCGGGCGTACACGGAAAGCGCCGGAGAGATAGCGGAAAAAATCCTGCGGAAGCTGGCCCCCGGCTCGGAGCCAGACCGCGCCGCGCCGCTTCGTGCCCTGTTGGCAAAGACAGGGCAGTACCGCTGGCCCGGGAACCTGCGCGAACTGGAAAACATCGTCCGGCGTTATCTCGCGCTCAGCCCCTATCTTTCCAGAAGCATCAAACTCAGCGATATCTTTGAGCCCTCCGAGTTGGCGGAAGGGCCGCGCGAGTCTGGAGGATGGGAAAACAGCGGCGAATTGCAAAAAATCCTCTCCACGTATTACCGCATGGGGTGCAGCAAGACGCTGACGGCGCAGGAACTGGGCATTTCCCGTTCCACGCTCTGGAGAAAGCTGAGGCAGATACGGAACCCGGACAGCTGATCAGGCTGGGTGCCCGTACCGCGACCACAGCCATTGGGTTGGCCCGGGCGCGGGGGACCGCCCGCCTCGAAAGCAGGGTATGCGATATGATATGCCCGGCATCGTATGGCTCGCATCGGAGAAGCGGGAATGCGGGCAAAAGTCCTCGGCTGAAAAGGAAAGGGGTGGGGAGCGAACGAAAAGGCACGCCGGATGAAGCCGGGATGTCTAAGGCGGACCCGCCAGCTTGAAAGGGAAAAGGCGGGGCCCTGTAGATGCTTGACGGTATGGCAGGTAGGCGTGTAGGAAAAGAAATTATTTTTATTTAAACGGATGTTGGATGCTGGATACCGTAATCATTGGATAAGTAAGTTCCGCTGACCGTAAGGCCGGTGGAGCGCGACTCTGGCTGGCCGCCCTTGTGCGGCGTCTTGTCGATTATCCATTGTAAGGGGTATTCCCGTGAACATTTCCCGTTTTGAGCAAAGAACCCTCCATGCCCTCGCCAAGGGTGGCAGAATCATAATAATCCGCGACGATTCCGGCAAAGTGGCCGATGTAGAATGCTATACCCGCGAGGGCTGGCTGCTCTGCGATTGTACTGTGGAGATATTCAAGAAATTGAAAAGCAAGAAGCTTATCTGTTCGAAAAACAGTCTTCCCTACCGTATTACCTCGGAAGGCCTGCTTGCCGTGCGCTCCCAGAGTGATAACCGCTGATTGCCGGACATGATGGTATTGGTTCGTCCCCTGCGCCGGAACCACGGCAAAAGATGCGATTGGGCTGATTGCCCGTAACCGTGAACCTCGTCAGAATCCCCCGCTCTCCTTGCTGAGGAGTGGGGGATTCTTTTTATGCCCGGGATCTGCGTTGGATTCCGGCTTTTCCTCCGATTCCGGTATGCGGATTCTTTACCTATAAAGGCCATACAGGCCTCCACGCGAGAAGGGCAGCCCGAACGTGGCGCGGCCGGCGTTCAAACAGGCATTCAAACACCGTAGCAAGGGAGGCCGCGTAAAGTCGCCGCCATTCGTTGGCGATCAGTTTTTTCTCTGCGGTTTCCGCCAATTCTGAAAGAGGTTTTCTTTATCAAAAGAAGCCTTTTTCATACACAATATATGGGTACATTCGGCCAGATCTTTGCGTGCCGCCAAAGGTTGGAGCGATTCCTTTGCCACACGGCATTCCGTGATGACGTCATTCAGGGCGGAGCGGAGTTTGCGGGCATTGTGAGGGACAATGACCTGCGTTTCCGCGAGAATCCGCTGCACGTTGCCGAGGGCGGCCCCGGCGCGGACCACGGAGGTCAATACCTCGGTCCTGTTTTGGGCGGGGGGGACGGCGTTTTCCTCCGCTTCGACTTGCGCCTCCAGCCAGCGCAAAAGGATATTGTTGCCCAGTGTTGAACAGAGGCGCGGTATCATTTCCAGGCTGGGGAGATAGTTGTCCCCCGCGTTGAGATAGCGTTTGATTACGGAAGGAGAAACGGTAAGCCGTTCAGCGATTTCTTCGATAGTAAGGGCGCTTTCATCCTTTGCGAGTTGGAATGCTTCCGTTCCGGTCATATTCTTCAGATCCGCCATGTGGTCTTTTCCTTAAAATGGATACAGTGATTCTTATTCTTAAACCTTATATTTCTTTCCAAATAACGATATATTCACAGGGAGGCAAATGATGAGCTTAAGCAAGGAAGAACTCGTATTGGCAGCATGTCTTTTGGAAACCACGGATGCGTCGCTTTCGGCTGAGGACGCTATGAGTGATGTGAAGCAGATTATAATGCACCTCCCTGAATCGCTTGATCCGGCGTATCGAGGCCTTCTCGCAAAGGCCGCGTGTATTCTGCTTTCGTCAAACAGGTTTTCGCCGGGAGCGGCAATAGCTGAAGCCCGGAAAGTCATGACGCTTGCCGGGTTTTGATACATTCTTATCCATGCCTTTCTTCCGTATCAGGGAGGGGGGAGCCTTGAAGCCTCCATCAGCCCGGATCCTACAGCCATAAGGGAAAGGGCTGATGCCAGTGGAAAAAGGCATCTTGGCATAAGAGGCGCTCAAGAGCATCGGACGCTGAGGGCATAAGAGAAGGCCGAGGATCGGCAACGTCCCCGGCCTTCTTTATTGTTTTGGCTCAAGTGGAGCGGAAGGAAGGGTGCCGCTCCAAGCAACCTATCGTCGTAACGGAGGGTAGGTCGCTTCCTTTTCATGGGGACGCCTAAAAGCGGAATCCGTATGAAACGCCATAGGTATTGAAGCCGGAGTTGTGGTTGTTGAGGCCGGCGTTGGAAAAATGGGCCACGTCAACCTGAACATCATGGCGATAGGATTCTCCAAAGCGGATACCGGCACTTCCTTTGGTGCGGAACTGGAAGTTGCAGCCAAGGGAGTGCGAGGCGATTTTATTGTCGGAAAGCATGAATCCGCCGAAACTCCCCGACACATAAGGCCGCCAAGAGCCTTCCCGCCAGAAATCCACAACGGCTCCGCCCGCAATGCCGCCTCCCCAGATAGCATCGTGATCCCGTTTCCAATAGACGCCGGCGCATTCGATTAAGGGGCGTATTTCCAACATGTCGTTTCCATAAAACGGATTCAATGTATACCGCAGGCTGAGATCGCCGGTTATCGTATCCGCGTCACCTCCGTTCATGCCTAACGAAACAGACCATTCTCCGGCAAAGCAAGGGATACAAAACAAACAGAGTACAGCCGCCGTGAGCAGAAGCTGGCGTAAGGAAACAAGCACATCATACTGCCTATTTTGAAAAAAACGCTTCATGGCTTCCAATACCTCATGCTGCAACGGATTATGGGGTAAAACGATATCGTAATCGGGAACTTTTTTCAATTGCCTTTGGACATTCTTGAGCAATGTGCGGCTTATCCATTGCTTTTTCCTTTTGATACACAGGGAAAGAGGCTTCCCCTCCGTCTGAGGCCGTGTTTTCCGGAAAACGGATGCGCTCTCGCGGGAGGACACCTTTGTGTTAAAGGAAACGGCGGTAAAGGAAGCCGATGACCGGCGCAGCGTACCGCTTGTGCAGGTGAACCTGATGGCTTGCCGGTGGAGTCCGCCGCCGGTTTCGCTTGCGGTTTTGGCCACGGCAAGGGAACAGCCTCCACTTTGAAGTTGTACCGTGTACGAAGTGGCCACATGGCACATGAGGCTGGGCAGACAATCCGGCGCGCTTGGTTGCCCTCCTTCCCTCTTTTTGCTATCCAAAAGTTATTTTATTGACGATTTCAGCGTTGCTATTCGCATATCATTTAAATAACAATAGCCAGCAAGCCGTTTTTCCTTTCTTGTATAGACAAGCCGTTTTTTTAGTAAAGCTGTTTGCGTGACAAGCAAGCGTATCCTCAAAACTGCCAAGTCCTTCCGGTATTCTTTATGAGAAAGTTGTTTTTTGGGTTTATCCTCTCGCAATGCTTTCTTTTATCCGGTTTTTATTTCCAAAGGGGCAATCAGAATGTGGAATACGATAACCCCTCCCTGTACCCGCAAGTTCTGCTGACGTTTTTGGGGGTTCAATACCCGTCCGAAAATAAGGCAGTCACAGAGCATATTTTAAATAACTACTCAAAATCACATCCTAATATCCTCGTCAGTTACGAATGGGTCCCGTTACGCACGTACCCTTGTATCCTCAAGAAGCGTATCTGTTCGAACAGCCTTGACGACGTGTTCATGCTTTCGCTGGACTCCCGGTATCAAGTACCGGAGGGGGTGCTTGCCGATCTCTCCAGCCTGCCGACCTTGGCAGCGTATCGTCAGCAAGTCCTCGCGCAAATGCGGAAGGGTGACACCATCCCGTATGTGACGACCAGCCTTGGAGCGTTCGGCCTGTTCTGCAATTTGAACATGCTTGAGCGGAACCGGCTGAAGGTCCCACAGACTCTGGAAGAGTTCCTTGCCGCCTGTGCCGCCTTCCACCGCATCGGGATCACCCCCCTTGCCGTGACCCGGGAATGTTTGCGTGCTTTGTTCATTGCCAGGGCCTATGAGCCCGCCGTCTTTGGGGACGCCAACGCCTTCTTTCATTCGCTCAATACGGATGAGGCCTTTTTGAGGCGAACACTGCTGAGAGGGTTCCTTTTTCTGGCTCTGCTGCGCGACAAAGAGTATTTTGATGTCGACGACCTCGTCCTGATACGGGAAAACATGCCCGGCATGTTCTTTTCGGCGGGTGAGCAACCGTTCATGATCGGTGGCAGCTGGTTTTCCCCGGTGCTTGGCAAGGCGCAATCCGCGTTTCGCTTTTCCGTTTTTCCTCTTCCGGTGACCAGCCAAGGGGCTGTCACCGTGCTCGGCCTTGATACGCCGCTTTCGGTCAGTTCGCGGGGTGAGCATGTACCGCAGGCCGTCCAGTTGGTGGAAGGGCTGACGAGCCCGGAGAACATCCTGATTTTTAATGATGGGCAGGGCGGCTTCAGTCCGCTGAAGAACGCGCCCCTTCCCGCTGACAAAGCGGTACATCCGCTTTGGAAGAGCATGGATGCGGGGAGGGGGATCTTCCATTCGGATATCAGGCTGCGCTATAATCTTTGGCACAGGCTTGATTCCGGTATCGAATTGATCCTTTCCGGTGCGTCCGCCGAGGAAGCGACGGAAAGCGTCATTCAAGCCTTGCACGACGCCCAACAGGGAAAAGAGGGAAAACAGGGAAAACAGTCATGATGACGTCACGAAGGCAAAACCTGTTTATCGGCGCCGTCGGTGCCTTGCTTTTCGGGGTGTTGTGTTGGATTTCGTTTGATTTCATGCATTCGGTTCAGCAGTCCCTGTGGGATAATTCGGTCAAGAACATTATGGAAAGTACCGCGCGCGGCGCGAATGTGCTCCAGCGCGGATATGTCAAAGATCTTGAAATGCTGCGTATGCTGGCGAGCGAACTTGAGCAGGGAAAATCCTCCGATTCTGGGCGTATCCGCAGTAAGTTGAAGACGTTCCTTTCCGATACGGGCAACCTTTCCGCCCTGATTTTCGAGGATGGGACCGGCTATGTGGACAGCGGGCTTGCCGTTACGCTCACGCCTCAGGAAATGGAGACCTTCAAAGGATTGCACGAGAGCAGCGGCCTGCTGTTCCCACACCGCAACCGAGGGACCGGGCGGAGGACATTCACCATCTATACGGTGGTGGATTTCCCCGACGGGCGCAAGGCGTACTTGTTCAAGGGCTATAATGTTGAGACTCTGTACGCCACCTATGCCATGTCCTTCTATAACAATACGGGGTTTTCCTATGTGGTGGCCCCGGACGGCAATATTGCCATGCGCTCTGTCCATCCCGCCAGCAACAAGACCTTTTCCAACCTGTTCGATCTCATCAGCCAGAGCGAGAACAACCCGGATGTGGTGGAGTCGTTCCGCAATTCCTTGAAAAACGGCAAAATAGGCATAGCCGTGTTCAGCAATCGGCATGAGGAATTTGTTTTTTGCTATGTCCCCATGCCCGAGATGGACGGATGGTATATCGTTTCCATTGTCCCCAATGTGGAGATCATGCGGGAAGCGAACTCCATCATTCAGAAAACATTGTTTATCTGTTTCCTGATTTTTGTGGGTTTTCTGATCTGCTTCCTCATTTACCTGTACATCACGCGGGGCTATCAGAAAGAGATCTACGCGCTTGCGTATACGGACAAGCTCACGGGAGTACGGAATTTTACGAAGTTCAGGCAGGATGGCGAAGGGATGCTTCAAGCCCCGGACGGGCTCCCGTGCGCACTCCTATCCATCAACATGCTCAACTTCAAGATATACAACGACGTGATGGGGTATTCGGAAGGGGACGCGCTGCTGAAAGCCTTTGCGCGCATATTGGAGCGCGAAGCGCCCCGCCCGGTGCTTGTCGCGCGCATGTTGGCCGATGCGTTTCTGGTGCTGTTCCCCTACAAGGGGAAAGAGGAGCTGGTGACGTATTGCGAGGCATATTCCCGTGCGCTCAATGGTTTCATCGTGTCACGGGAGCAAAATTACCAGTTGGAGTTGCGTTCCGGCATCTGCTGCGTGGAAGACAGCGACGCCTCGGACATCAATTCGCTGTTGGATCGCGCCAACATGGCCTTGAAGACGATCAAGGTGAAGGGCGCGGCCCAGTGGAAATTTTACGACCACACCATGCGTGATAAATTGCTGCGGGAAAAGGATCTGGAAATACGCATGGAAAAGGCTCTTGCCGATGGGGAATTCCTCGTCTACATCCAGCCGAAATATTGGGTCGGGACCCGGGCCCTCGCGGGCGGGGAGGCGCTGGTGCGCTGGAAGAGCCCGGATCAGGGATTCCTTTCGCCAGGTGAATTCATTCCGCTTTTTGAAAAGAACCGTTTTATCGTCAAGCTCGATCAGTTCATGTTCACATCCGTATGCGGCCTGTTGCGTCAATGGCTCGACGCCGGGATCGAGCCCCGCCCCCTGTCGGTCAACGTGTCGCGGATGCAGTTCCACACGCCCGATTTCGTCGAACGGTACATCAGGATAAAGTCCCAGTACGCCATCCCCGACGGCCTGTTGGAATTGGAGTTCACCGAGAGCATCTTTTTCGACAATGTGGCGCTGTTGAGTTCCGCCGTGCATGAATTGCGCCGGGCGGGGATAAAGTGCTCCATAGACGATTTTGGGGCGGGGTATTCCTCGCTCAATGTGCTCAAGGCGTTGCCCGTGAGCGTGCTCAAGCTCGACGGCATGTTCTTCCGTACGGCGAAAGACGATGAGCAGGCCAAGATCGTCATCCGGAACATCATGCGCATGGCCGGGGAACTCAAGATGTCCACGGTTGCCGAGGGCGTCGAGACGCATGAGCAGGTGGCATTTCTGGAGACGACGGGATGCGACATCATCCAAGGTTACGTGTTCGCCCGCCCGATGCCCGCAGCGGAATTTACCGAGCTTCTTGCCGGGGAGGGTGGGCACGCGGAGCGTTGATCGGAAAAAGGCGGTTTGTCCGGAAACCGGGTTGGCCCTTGGCCGTCTTTGCCCCGCCCGCGTCAGTGGGGTTGACCCCGGCCCCAACGTGGGGGAGGGGCTTCCCGTTTGGCGGCTTTTCCCCATATCCTGACATCTGTTCCCGATTCCCTGGTGCCCGAGGCATCCGGGGATCGGGCATTTTGCGTCCCGCCTCTTTTTCCTCTTATTCCGAAAGGTGCGGTAGACAGCCACTCTAACAGCGTTATAGTTAGGCTGCTCCCTTCAGGCTCGCCTCGCCGTTGATCCGGCCCGGTCGTCAACATAGCTTCCCGAACAGTATGCTATTCGCTGAAAGGCGAAGGCATTCCAACCGATAAGGGGCTCGACATGCGTTTTTTTGCGGACCGGACCACCACGCTGTTGCAGATTTTCCATGTGATCGTGGACGGATTGTATGACAGCGTGCCCATTTTGCTGTCGTTCATGATCGTCGCTTTTGGCGCGCAGGAAAAGGACGCGGGGGTCATCCTGTCGGTTGCGGCCCTGCTGGGTACGTTGGCGGGCCTGGGCACGAAGGGCTGTTCGCAGCGGTTCGGTTTTTTGCGTACGCTGTGCCTGATCACCGGCGCGTACGGCGTGGGGTATGCGGCGAACACGTTCTCCCAGAATATCTGGTTCTCGGGCTTTTTCTTCGTCATTGCCATGATGGGGTATGGCGTGTTCCACAACGCGGCGTTTTCGTATCTTACGGTGCGCACCGAGCGTTCCATGCTCGGCAAAGTGTTGGGGGACTTCACGGCCATAGGCGACATCGGCCGGATTCCGATCACCGCTTTCGCCGGGTTCCTCGCGGCTTGGAGCGTTGCCGGAATCCCCGGCTGGCGGTTCGTCTGTGCCCTGTTCGGGGCTGTGGCCTGTTGCATTACGTTGTACTTGTTGTGGACATGGCTGCGGAACGGAGACGCTGGCGGTTCGCCCTGCGAGGAGCGCAAGAAGCCGCAATCCCTGTTGCCGCCCCTTTCGCTTCTGCGGGATCGCCATACGGCGTCCACGGTCGTCGCCAATATTCTGGACGGCTTCAGCGGCGATCAGATTTTCGCTTTCCTGCCTTTCCTGCTGTTCGCCAAGGGGATGGATCCCAAGGTCATCGGCAGTTTCGCCTTGGCCTTCACCGTGGGCTGCTTCGCGGGGAAAATGGCCTGCGGGCGGCTGGTGGGCATTTTCGGTTCCCGCAAGGTTTTCATCACATCCAAACTGCTTATGTCCGCCCTGTTGGCGGTGCTTGTGACGGCGCAGGGCTTGCCCGTGATCATCGTCACCTCCATCCTGCTCGGCATCGTCACCAAAGGGACCGTCCCCGTCTTGCAGACACTGCTTGTGGAGCCGGTGACGGATCCGCAAGCCTACGATGATCTGTTCGCCGTCAATACGTTCGCTCGCGGCTCCACCAATATCCTGACGCCGTTGCTGTTCGGGGTCATCGCTTCGGCGTTCTCTGCGGAATACATCTATGTGCTGATGGCGATAGTCTCCGTGTTTGCGGTGGCCCCCGTCCTGTTTGGGCGGCCCATGCGCGCTTAGCGATTCCCTTCGTGGGGGTGGAGAACCTTTCCGGAGAAGATGGCCCTGTTTTTTGCCATTACCGTGCGCGATGTTTCTTGAAGAGGCAGCGTGAGCGACGTACGATGAGGCCGGTCCTAAGAGGCCGTCTTCACCGTGGCGGCACTTCTTTTTCCGTTTCGTCCACAACGGCGTCCAGCCGTTCGCCGGGGCGGACGCCGAACGCCCTCGCAAGCGTAATCAGCATATCCACATTGGGGACGCTGCGTCCGCCCTCCAGTGCGGAAATGGAACCCTTGCTGACTTCGGCGTAGTCAGCAAGCTGCTGTTGGGGCAACCCCGCGGCATCCCTGTAGCGCCTGAGAATCATGGGCATGACGTATTTTGTGATTTTAGTCCGTTCATTTTTCATTCTCCCTTTGTAGCGTTTTTTTACTCTTTGAGTAGTTATAAGTACTCGGTTGAGTGTTTATAGCTACTCGCGAGGTGCGGTGTGGAAACAGGTTGGGAACCGGAAGGGTTTCATCAACCCGGCAAAAAAATTGGTATTATGGCAATAGATGTACTCACGCACATGAGGGAGGCCATAGGGGGAGCAAGGATGAAAGAACTGGGGGCATGGTTGGGAGTGAACCAGTCAGTTCTCTCTGATAGAATATGACGGAACATCATGCCTATCCGTCGTCTACGGCTGTTTGAGGCGGGAACCGTCACAATCCATTTGGGATCCTGACCGGAAAGGGGAAAAAGTACTGGTAAGCTGGCGGGTAGTCTGCGGCAGCGTAAAAGTCCTCTGGGGCAGGAGGCCGCATACGCCAAGAGGCACGATCGTGTCAGGCCCAGGCTTTGGCCTTTTGAGCTGCCGCTGGTCACATTGAGTTCTTCCTGGCGTGACTTTCCGTTCGTTTCAAAATGGCCTGAGGACAGGGCCGAAGGCTTGGGAGTGGGATTTATTCATTTGAAACCCATAGCCCACAACGTTTGGCTTGTTTTCACCTGTCAGTGAAATGGTCCATAGATGAAAAACGGAATACCCTATTTTTCTCCTGTCAGGATATGGCCTTGCATCCAATGGCGCAAGCAGGCAAGGGCTATGGATGCTCCATCCGGCGGAAAGCTCGTTGAGTTCTCCGTCAGCATACTGTACGACGGTAAGAACGCCTGTAGAGGCGAACAAGACGCGTCAAACCGGAAAAGGAGCGTTAAAGACCATGTTGAAGCCAAACGGAGCAGCAGAACTCACTGTATTTACGGAAAAATCTTATAAGGAAACGATAACGCCCATTGTGCCCGGCATTTGGCATGTCCTCGGCGTAGGCCACAGCAACGCCGTCATCATCGAAGGCCGCACCAGCGTCATCCTGGTCGATACGCTCGATACGCTGGAGCGGGGGCAAAAGCTGCTGGAGATTATCAGGAGCAGGACTGAAAAGCCGGTTAAGACCATCCTGTATACGCACGGCCACCCGGATCACCGGGGCGGAGCCGGGGCGTTTTCCGGTACGGACCCGGAAATCATCGCCTTCGCGCCAGCAGCCCCCGTGTTGAAGAAAACGGAAATGTTGCAGGATATCCAGAACCTGCGCGGCATCCGGCAATTCGGGTATGCATTGAGCGATGAAGAAAACATCTCCCAAGGCATCGGGATACGCGAAGGGCTCGCCTACGGGGAGTCCCGAGCTTTCCGGCAGCCGACGACCGTCTACGATGAGGACAAGGTCGTCCGCGAAATCGATGGCGTCCGGCTGGAACTGGTTCGGCTCCCCGGTGAAACGGACGACCAGATCATGATTTGGCTCCCGGAGCGGCAAGTGCTGTGCTGCGGGGACAACTATTACGGCTGTTGGCCAAACCTGTACGCCATACGCGGCAGTCAATACCGCGACATAGCGGGCTGGTTGGACAGCCTCGACGAGATTTTGTCCTATTCGGCGACCTACCTGCTGCCCGGACATACGCGGCCGCTGTGTGGCAAGGAGGAGGTCCGGAGCGTGCTGACGGGTTTCCGCGATGCTATCCGGTATGTTCTTGAGGAAACGCTTGCGGGCATGAATGAAGGAAAGGATATAGACACCCTGGCTTCCGAAATCGTACTCCCGCAGGAGTATGCCTCGCTGCCGTATCTGGGGGAGTATTACGGATGTGTGGAATGGACGGTCCGGGCCATCTTTACCGCGTATCTGGGGTGGTTCGACGGTAACCCCACTAATCTGCACCCGTTGCCGCCGAAGGAGCGTGCGGAAAAGGCCGTTGCGCTGGCGGGCGGGGCGGACGCCGTGTTGCGGGCGGCGGAAGAGGCCGTGCGGAAAGGGGAATGCCAGTGGTGTCTGGAGCTGTGCGATCTGCTGTTGACCATAGGCGTGAACGCCGAGGCCGCTCGGCGGCAAAAAGCCGTTGCCCTGACCAAGCTGGCCGCCTATGAAACCAGCGCCAATGGAAGGCACTATTATTTGGTCTGTGCCCACGAATTGGAAAATCGTCATTAGGAAAATAACGGAATCGTTGAAAAGCGGATCACCGAGTGTCGTAATCCGCTGAAGGAGGCCCTCATCCGTAAGGAAGGGGGCCTTTCGCATTGAATGGAGGCTACCGGAGTGTTGCGCTGAGCCCGGAACCGTCATTCCCTTGCGGGGGCGGTTCGGTGGCATACTGTTGCGGCGCGGTTACTTCAGGATGGCGCCTTCGAAATTTTTGAGGTGGCAGTATTCCGTTCTTTCCTCTCCTTCATTGCTGTGAGCTGGTTGTCCCATACTTTCGCTACTCGGATCCGGTAAGGACACACCTTTTTCTATTGTATGTAATATATTGTGACAAAAGATTTTTTTTGTGAATAGTGTTCTGCCGTGAAGAGTATTTGACTATTTATCATTTTATATATATCAAAAAATCGATATAAGATGTCTCATCTTATGTATGACGGCGTTAGGAAAGCGCCCCACCGATGGGGGACGTCGGCAGCGACGATTGAAAGGAGAACGGACATGCATGAACAGCTTATTAAAGAGATTCAGAAGATGGTAAGAGATGGGGAGGTCCCCGCCAAGAGTGTCGCTGAAGCAGTCGGCAAGCCCTATTCGACGCTGATGCGGGAGATCAACCCTTATGACAAGGGCGCGAAGCTCGGCGTGGAGACGTTCATGGCGATCATCGAAACCACGGGTGACCCCACGCCGCTGAAACTGATGGCGTACGAACTTGGCTATAGGCTCATTCCCGACAAGTGATGTTGGGCTCCGCTGTAGGGGATTTCCCCCGTATCGAGAGGGGCAATCCATTACGGTGGGAAGGCCCCTTCCGGAGCTCATCCCCCGATTCCGAAGGGGAGAGGAAGCCCTGCGGACGATGGGGGCGAACCGTTGTGAAGCTGTACCGCTTGGAGGTGTGGAACCCTGCCGTTGGTAGAAGGACATAAAAAAGAGGAGAAGCAATTCCTTCTCCTCTTTTTTATGCGAAGATATATGGGATTTCCATTCCACGGCAATATTTCCGTAGGCGAATGCGTTGTTACGTTGAAGAGTTCTCTTCCGGTATTCAGCAAGAAAGTTACGCCGTTGTCTATATTGAACTCGCGCCCGCAGCACATATTCCGTCCCGCCTCAGCTGATTACCGGGAATACATGAGAAGATTCCTGTCTCATGTATTCCCTTTTTATCTTTTGAAATTATTCGTGGTGAGGAGGGCTGTCTGGGGAGAGGGGCTCCTCTGAAACCTTAGAACAGGGCCACGCCCAGTGCAACGACAATGGTCGAGATAGTGGCCCATGTTGCGAGGATGACGATGGGCACGGTCCTCCAGATGGCTTTCGTATTCGACCATTCATTGCCGTGCAGCAGCGAGGCGCTCGCGCTGGCGGCCGGAGTGAGGAACGCGATGTGGACGCCCATGACCACCATGATGATGGCAAGCTCGGGAGGAACGTTCATGCCTGTACAGTAGCTGTAGACGACGGGCATCAGGGCGATTCCCGTTGCGCCGTTGTTCATGAACTGCGTGAGGACGGTAGCGAAAAAGCCCATGCACAGCGCGAATACCAGCGAAGATTCGTTTCCGAAGAAGGGTGTCATCAATGCCATGAGGAACTTGGTGATCCCGCTTTCGTCGTTGGCCATGGCATGGGAAAGGGGCATCACCACGGCGAGGATGAGGATGATCCCCCACGTCACGCCGGAATCCACCATCGTCTTGAACCGGAGCAGCGGCTTGCCGTCGACCTTGAGGAGACACATCACGGTTACGAGGAGCATACAGATGCCCGTGTTCCCGATGGTCTTGAAGAAGCGGGCGATGCCGGACGTGGCGGGCAGGATGTTGGGCAAAAGCAGCAGGACGACCAGCGCGAACAGGAACCCCAGCACGATTTTTTGGACTTTATTCAGCCGCAGCGCACCTTCCGTGTCCAGCCCTTCCGTATCCAGCGAGATCAGTTTCTTCATGTCGGGCTTGAACACGTACTTGGCCATGACGATGAACAGCAGGGAGCACAGCGCGCAGCATGTTATCGCAATGATCATGTACTTCGCGTAATCGATGGTCATGCCGGACATGTTTTCATACGCGCCGAGTACGGTAAACGGAACCTGCTTGAACGGGATGATCGACATGCCGATTTGCGCCGCGTACACGATGCCGAAAACCATCATCGTCGGATAGCCTTCGCCCTTTTGGTAGCCGCACTTGTCACAGATGCCGTACAGGATGCTCCAGCCGATAACGACCGCCGGGGATGCGCTGGTCAGTGCCCCCAGCAGCATGATGGACAGGAAAAACGTATAGGTGAACAGCCAGGGCTTCCCCGCGACGCATTTGCGGGTGATGAACCACAGCGAGATGAATTTGGACAAGCCGTAATAGTTGATGGTCGCGCAGAAGACGAAAATGAAGAACATCATCATAACGAGCGGATCGCCGAAACTTGTCTGGAACAGCTCGTTGGGCTTCATGCCGCCGATGAGCATGAGCGCCAGCAGGCCCGCCATGCTCGGCCAGATGATGTCTATGAAAATCCAGCCGTACAGCACGCCGAGAAAGATGCCGATCAGATTCATCCCCAGCGGGGTCAAAGGGGTTATGGGCGTGAGCTGGCCGCAGCCGAACATGATCAGGAGGCTTATCAGGGAGTGGGCGTAGTAGGCGATTTCTTTGTCTTTGCAAGAGGGAAGAAGTGGCATGACCGGTTCTCCTTGCGGGGTGCCTCTGTAACAGGGCTGTTATTGCCTGTTGGCAAAAAGGGGGGAGGCCGTTTCCCGTCCTCTTGCGAAGACGGGAAACGGAGGGTCTCAAAGCCGGGTGGAAGGGGAGGGGGGGGGGCGGAATCAGACGGCCTTGGGAGGCGTCGGCCAGCTGAAGTTGTCCATGTAGTAGCGGTATGGCTTGATGGGGTAGTCGTTCAAGGGAACGGGGACCGTATGGACTTCCCGCTTGCCGTCGACCTGCTTCTGCTCGATCCACTTGAGCCAGTGTTCGTTGTCCCGTTCGGGGTAATCTTCGCGGTAATGTCCGGCGCGGGATTCCTTGCGCATCAGGGCCGCATTGAGGCACAGCTCGGTAAGGAGCACCGTGGACGTGGCCTCGAACAGCTTGGCGAGTTCGTGCGGATCTCGCGCTCCCAGGTGCGGCAGCACTTCCGCACGGATTTCCTCCACACGGTCGAGCCCGCGCGAAAGCCCCTTGCCCGTCTTCATCAGCGCGATGTCGGGGGCGCTCATGACCTCGCGCATGTCGGAGATGACATCCTTGGGCGCGATGCCGTCCCTGCCGAGGTATCCGGTGAACGCTTCAAGCCGGGAGGCGGCGTACGCTTCATCAAAGGCCACTGCATCGTGCCCCTGTACGAACTGCGCGGCGGCTTCCCCGGCCGAATAGCCCGTCGTCGCCGTGATGCATGTGGCCCAGCCGCCCATGTAGACGCCCGGATCGGGATTGCGGGCAAGCCCGGCGGCGTACAGCCCCTTTATGGCGGTGGAGCCGTCGAGATCGGCCACAATGCCGCCGTAGGTATGGCGCACCTGCGGCATCCATTCCAGTTCCTGCCCGAAGAAGTCGATGCCGAGTTCGCGCAGCTTCTTGTCGTTGAGGCCCATCCAGCCCGCTCTGGGGCGCATGGTTTCCACATCCTCGGGCTTCATCTGGCTGCAATCGAAACGGATGGGGCCGTTTCCGGCTCTCACTTCGTGCACCATGCCCCGGGTATTGTAATGGGGATCGGCCTTGGCTCCGAATTTTGGGGAGTATTTCTTCATGAAATCCTCTCCCTTGGCGTTCAGGAACCGGGCTCCCTTGGGAAGAAGGCCCGTTTGCCCTTCCCACGCGAAATCGACAGGCACGTTCCACACCTTCCAGAATTCGAAATTCCGCATGGCGCAACCCGCGTTCCAGGCGATGCTGACGCCTTCGCTGGCTGGCGTGTTCTGATGGTAGGAGGGCTTCCAGCCGCCCGTATTGGTGGCGAGCAGGACGGCGCGGGCCTTGATGAAGACGGGCACCCCGCTCTGGCTGTGGAAGCCCACGGCCCCGGTCACGCGTTCGCCGTCGGTGATGACGTCGGTGATGACCGTGCGCCCAAGCCGCCGCACGCCCCGCTTTTCGCATTCCTGCTTGAGCAGGCGGGCTTTTTCGATGCCGCCCATCCCGTAGGGGTGGTAGTAATAATAGCGCATGTAATCAAGGGCTCGCTGGGGGATGAAGCACAGTTCGCCCTTATCGTTGCGGACGAATTTGTGCCCCAGATTCTCAAAATCCATGAACCGGTCATAGGATTGCGTCAGAATCTGCCCGAGAAGCTTCTGGTCGGCGAGGCCGTCGTAATAATACACGAGATCGTCGAGCAGATCGTCCAGCTTCATATCGGGCTGCTTGACGATCATGTCCCCGCCGGAAAGCCCGCCCAGCCCGCCCCAGTCTCGGGGGCCCTTGTCCACGACCAGCACGTCGCCCAGAAAGTCCCTGGCGCGCATGGCAGCCCACATCCCGCTGAAACCGCAGCCGATAACCAGCAGGTCCGTCGTATATTGATAGCCTTGTTCTTTCATATGCGCCTCGCTTACCGGTTGTCGGCTTCGATTTGATCAAGGGTACGGGCAAAACGTTCCTTGAAGGGATGCACATAGATGGCCCCGGAGGGGCAGTTCAGCTCGCAGTTGAAACAGGTCATACAGTCGTCGGTATAGGTGATGCGGGACTTGCTGCCGCAGGTCATGCAGCGCAGCGCCTCGGCGAAGCAGGCTTCCATATCCAGAGGCCGCAGGGTTTCCGCAAAAGGATCATCGGCCGGGGCGGAGAGGCTGGCACGCTCCTGTCTCGGTTCGTGGCGGATGCCTTCGCGGGGCCATTGTTCTTCGGGAAGCTCGGGACGCTTGCGTTCGCGTTCGCCCCGGATGTCCGCGCCCTTGAGCATCCGATCGATGGAAAAGGCGCATTCGCGTCCGCCGGCAATGGCGCTGACGACGGAAGAGGGGCCCGTGGCGGCGTCGCCTGCGGCGAAGATCCCCCATGCCGATGTGGAGAAGGTGACGTCTTCAATCACGATGCGTCCCTGTTCAGTACACACGTCCTTGGCGAACCCGTCCAGCTCGGATGCTTGGCCGATGGCGAAGATAATATGATCGGCCCGGATGCGCATGGTGGCGTTTTCATCGAACAGGGGCGCGAAACGTCCCTGCTCGTCGACGACCCGGATGCACGTTTTCAGTTCCATGCCCGCGACGTGCCCGTTTTCTTGAAGGATGGTGCCGGGGCCGAACCCGCAATGGCATTCGATGCCCTCCCTCAGGGCGTCCGCCTGATTGTGCGGATACGCGGGCATGGTTTCGCGCGACTCAAGGCAGGCCATGCTGACCTTGGCGGCACCGAGCCTTTTGGCGGTGATGGCGGCATCCACGGCGACGTCTCCGCCTCCGATGACGAGCACGTCTCCGGACAGGCGGGGTTGTTCGTCGCCCCGGTTGGCGCGCAGGAACTCAAGGCCCCAGTGGACGCCGGGAAGCTCGACGCCTTCCATGCGTACCTTGCGGCTGACCGTCGTTCCGGGGGCCAGCATGACGGCTTTGAATCCCAACCGTTTCAGGTCGGAAAGGCTCAGGTCCGCACCTTCGCCGATCTTCGTATTGCAGCGGAAGGCGATGCCCATCGCTTCAAGCCGGGCGATGTGGGCCGCAACGATCGCGTCGGGAAGCCGATACGCGGGGATGCCGTACCGCAACATGCCGCCGGGAAGCGGCATCGCCTCGAAAACCGTCACCGGATACCCCATCTGTGCGAGGAACCACGCGCAGGAAAGCCCCGCCGGGCCGGAACCGATTACCGCGACCTTTGTGATGTGCCTTCGGGCGGGCTTTTCGAGAGGAGCCTTCAGATCCCAGTCGCCCATGATCTGCTCGACGGCATTGATGTTTACCGCCTCGTCCACATGGTTCCGGGCGCACTTTTTCTCGCAGGGATGGAAACATACCCGGCCCGTGATGGCCGGAAACGGCTGGACGCTGCGGTAGCGCCGGGCCGCTTCGCCAAGGTGCCCCTGCTGGATCAGGTAATGGTTACCGCGAATGTCGACCCCGGCGGGGCAAGCCGCCATGCAAGGGGAAAGGGCCTCTTGCGCGGGTTCGAGCCTGAAAACATCCAGTGGGCATGTTTTGGTGCAGGTTCCGCAGCCGGTACAGGCCGCAGGATCGATGCTGTGGATCATATGAACTCCTTTTACGCATCTGATTGGGAAGGTGACTGCCCCTGTGGGGACAGTGTGTCCGAAACATGGCTGCCGCCGTGGTGTTTTTCTTTGGTCGGGAAAGCAATATGAAAGGGACCCTCCTCTAGGCTGCATGGGGACGGACGTCACGGCAGCGAAATGTTGTGCGTCGTTGATAAAGAGTAAGCAAAGGGTGTTCCAGCTCGTTATTGTATCGTTTTTATTGTTTTTTATTTAAAAAGGAAGAATCCGCATTTCTTTTTTTGTCTTGAAAACGGACAATTTTGTATATTGCCGTATTGTTTCCGGACGGCTATGTTGGCGAGGGCTGAACGGTCGATGGGCCGCGGTGAAGGAGAAGGATATGGCGAAAGAAAAGGCGTGGTATGCGGACAGTGCTGTCGGGACGTTGCTCGCGGATCTGTTTGAAGGGAAATGGTCCCCCGAATTGCTCGCACAGCTTGCCCAGATCCCGCTCGCTGAAGCGGAGCGGGGTGCGTTCCCCGGCTGTCCGCCTTCCTCCGGGAGGAAACGCCGGTTCCGTCTGGTGGAGTGCGTCCAAGCCCACAAGGAGGCGTGCTCGTTTTTGCTGGCCCGGCCCTCCGGCTCCGGTATCGAATCGTTTTTGCGGCTGTCTGCGGATGGGGAAGAGCTTGGGGCACTGGAAACGATGTTGGGGCTGGGCTTGAGCCGCATGAACACCTTGCGCCCGGCGGGGATCAATCTCGTCCTCCGCCTCGTCCATCGAAGCCTTCTGGGAGTGGGCTTGCGAGGACTGAACGCCGATGGGGCGAAGCGGTACCGGCGTCTTTGCCGTGACGTGCACCCGCTCATCGTTTGTTCGGGCAGCAATACGCCTTCGCTCGCCCGGCTCTTTTTCCGGGCGCGGGGGCTGGCCGTGAAGTTCGGGGACAGACGCGACATGGCGCTCTTCGACCTGCTCGTCGGTTCCATAAACGTCTGCAATACGCCGGAACACGGGAACCCGCGTTTCCACGCTATCATGGCCCGCGGGTATGCGGCGCTTGAGGCGCTCAAAGAACCGGACCTGTTCGAACAGGCGGCACCCTATCTGGGCATTTACCATTTCATTGAGGGGAACTACGAACAGGCAATGAACCTCTTTTCCCGCGCAAGCCGGAAACTGCGCGCGCAGGAGCACCATCTCGTCGAAATGTTTTATGTCAGGCACTGGAGCTTTGCGGCTTCCTGCCGGGGGAATTTTGAGCTGGCGGCCGGGCTGCTGCTCTCGCGGCTGCGCATGTTCGCCGCGCGCAGCGACAACCAGCTCGCCCGTTCCATACGCGGGCAGCTTGCGGCGTTGTATCTGCGCATGGGGCAATATGAAAAGGCGCTGGAACAGCTGGACATAGCGCAAATAGGCGTTTCGCCGCAGGTGGATATCGTCAGCGGCGTCACCAATGCGCGCCACCTCGCCTACTACCATATGCTGTCCGGAAATCCGAAGGCGGCCTACAAGGTGCTCCATTCGGCACTGGATGAGGCACGGCGTCAGGGGTATGAGCGCCCGATTTATCTGGGGGGCGCACTGCTTGAGCTTTTGTGCGCCTTTCAGGAGCAGGGATGCCCGCCGCTTCCCTGCTATTCGGCGGAGCAGGAGCTGCAACGCTGCCTCAGGGGGCCCAACCGTATGTTGCGGGGCGTTGCGGCCCGCTTGTCCGGCAACGCGCTGATGCGCGGAGGAAATGAGGATGGGGCGCTCGGCTTGTATCAGGACAGCCTCGCACTGCTTGAAAAGATAGGCTGCCCGCTTGAGGCGGCGAAAACGCGGCTGGCGCTGGCTTCACTGGCGTTACGGCGCAACGACAAGGAAAAGGCCGTGCTGCTCGTGAGCGACGCATGGCCCATGTACGATTGTCTCAAGGATTTTTTCTGGCCGGAGGAACTGCTTGCTCTGGTCCCCACCTACATGCGCAAGCATGGGGACGCCAATCTTTCCTCGCGGGCCCTTCTCGAAGCCTACCGTGAAAGTTTTTCCCCCCACAGGACATGGGAACAGTTCGAGGCCTTTTCGCAGGCTTTGTTGGCGGAGTCGGCCCGCATCCTCGGCACTACGCAGGGATACCTCTTTCATGTCCCGTATCCACATGCGCCGATCCGCCTTGTGGCCGTTCTCGGAGGCAAGCTCGAATCCGTGACGTATCCTTATGCCTCCCTGCCCGATCTCATGGAGCTCGTAGCCGAGGGAGCTCCGCTTATTCTGGACAATGTGCAGGAAGGGGGGATGGGGTTCGGAAGCATGTTGATCGGCATCCCCATAGACTGCCGTCCCGATGGGGTTTATGCGCTGTGCCATGTCGGGGCTTTTTTGCCGGAGGTCCGCACCGTCCTTGAAGAGAATGTGCTGAAAGATATCGGGCGTGTCCTTGCCTGGGAGTGTTCCCGCGTCATGGAGCGGGAGCGGCGTCATGCGGAGCGCCTTGAGACGCTTGCAGATACGTCTGGAGAGATGATCTGCGTTTCCGATGAGATGGAACGGTTTCTCGGCGATGTGGAACTTGCGGCGAAAACCGACGCTTCCATCCTGCTTTGCGGGGAATCCGGCGTGGGCAAGGAGATGGTGGCCCGGTACATCCACGAGAAAAGCGGCAGGAGCGGCAGGCTTGTCATCATCAACATGGCGAGTCTTCAGGACGAGTTGTTCGAGAGCGAGTTCTTCGGGCATGAAAAGGGATCTTTCACGGGAGCCATGACCAGCAAGCCCGGTCTGGTGGAAATGGCCGAAAACGGCACGCTGTTTCTGGATGAATTCACGGAGGCCAGCACGCGGGTGCAGGCCAAGCTCCTGCGGGTCCTTCAGGAGCGCTGCTTCCATCGCGTGGGCGGAACGCAGACCATCAGCGTGAACTTCCGCCTTATCGCGGCCTCCAACAGGGACATCACCCATGCGGTCAGGCAGGGGCTCTTCCGCGCGGATCTCTACTATCGCATAGCCGTGATCAATCTGAAAATCCCTCCGCTGCGCGAACGCAAGGCCGATATCCTCGCCATCGCCCGCTACTATCTGCATTTTTTTTCGCACTGGCATCATCGGGAATGCGTTCAGGATTTTTCTCCGGAAAACCGCCGTATTCTGGAAAGCTGGAGTTGGCCGGGGAATATACGCGAGCTGCGCAACGTCATCGAGCAGTCGGTCGTCTTGACCGGGGGGCGACACCTGACGCTTCCTGATCCGGTGGAGCATACCGAGGCTTCCCGAGGCGTCGGGGCTCTGGGAGATGGGGAGATGCCCGAAGAGTTGTTTTCCGGAAATCCGTCTCTGGCGGATCTCGAAAAACGGTATATCGAGAGGACGCTGGAGCAGTCGGGCTGGCGGATTGAAGGGAAGAGAGGAGCACTCGCCGTGCTGCGTATAAGCCGATCAGCATTGTACGACAAGATGCGGCGGTATGGAGTGAAGAGGCCCTTTTGAGGACTGATGCCTCTGAAGGCCGTCATAGCTAAAGTAAAACATGAAGGATGAGCGACATAAAAAACATTCCCAAAACGGGGAAGGGAGGCAAACGCGGGACGGAGAAAAGAGGCTGCCAGCCTTTGCGTGAACGGCTGGCAGCCGCGGAGATGATCTCAGGATTCGTAGACGATGCGCCCTCCGGAGATGGTCTTGAGCACGGAAAGCGTTTCGATGGACTCGGGCGGCACGGTCAGCGGATTTCCGGAAAGCTGCACAAAATCCGCATAGTATCCGGGAGCGATTGTACCGACGGCATGATCCCGTGCGCTGCACTTGGCGGCATTGACGGTGTAGGCTTTGAGGGCGTCGAGCGGCGAGATCCTCTGATCAGGGCCGAGAATGCGCCCCGCCGTGGTTGTGCGGTTGACGGCGGTATGGATGGAACGGATGGCATCCACGGGCTGCACCGGAGAGTCGACATGGAGGCCGAAGGGAATTCCCATGCGCACGCAGGAACCGCAGGGATCGAGCCGCGCGGCCCGCTCTTCGCCGAGGAACAGGTTGACGTGGCGCTCGCCCCAGACGTTGACGTGGCGGACAAAGAACGTCGGCGTGACCCCGCAGGCATGGAGCCGGGACAGCTGTTCGTCAGTCGCCATCTGCACATGGATGATCATGTCTCCGGGGACTTTCCTCGGGCACTTTCGGAGGGCCTCTTCAAACCCCCGCACGACGAATTCGATGGCGGCGTCGCCGTTGGCATGGAAGGCGACGGGGACGCCTTGGCAGTGGTACTTGGCAATCAGTTCGGCGATCTGTTCGGGCGTGAGGACATGATCCCCGCAAAAATCGGGTTTGCAGGCGTAAGGCTCCCCGAGCACGGCGGTCAGGGACTGGATCGAGCCGTCCGCAAACGATTTCACCCCCCCGTAGTAGAGATAGTCGGAAACGGGCATGTTCCATGTGCCGAGTTCGAGCATTTCATCCATGATGTTGGGCATGAAATGCAGGTAGCCTCGGGCGTTCATGCGTTTTTCCCGGGCCAGCCGGTTGTAGGCGCGGAGAATGCCGTGAGCGCCGTTGCTGAGGCCGATGCCTCCATCCTGAAACATCGTGAATCCCGCACGGTTATAGTCGGCGATCGCATATTCGATTTTCTCAGGGAGCTTCTCGGGCGGGCAGGCCGGAATCTTTTGAAATACCTTGAAATAGGCGTTCTCTTTAAGCAGTCCTTCCGGCATCCCGTCATCCCCGAGTACAACCATTCCGCCTTCGACGGAAAAATCCGCGGTGACGCCGAGCTTGGCGAGGCCGAGCGTGTTCGCATACCCCATGTGGCTCGTGATGTGTGATACGAAAACAGGCCGCTCCTGACTGACCGCATCGAGATCATGGCGGGTCAAGTGGCGGTGGTCGCTCATGCCTGTGTCGTCGTAGCAATACCCTATGATCCATTCCGTGTCGGTCTGCGTGGCGGCGTGCGTGCGAAAGGCGGACAGCAGGTTGCCGATGGTCCCGTGGGCCGTATCACAGAAAAATTGGGTGCGGCACTGCGCGTACATGGAAAGGTGGCTGTGCGAGTCTATGAAGCCGGGGAGGAGCACGCCTTCCTCCAGATGGATTTCCTTGCGCCGATGCCGGGGGGCGAGCGCGCGGAGTTCTTCCAGCGTGCCGACGGCGAGAATTTTTCCTTCACTGATGCAAACGGCTTCGGCTGTGGGTTTTCCCTCGTCCATAGTAAGTATTTCCGGGCAGGAGATAAGCGTGCATTCGTTTGTGAGCATAACCATTTCCTTTTTAAACCGATGAGGCGCCGTGCGGGCCGCGCCGCACGTGGAAGAGAAGGACCGTACCACCCCACCGGACTGGTGCGGAGGTACGGCCGCCGTTACCACTGCTTTTGTCCGACCAGCTTCAGGGCGAACATGGCGGCGATGCCAATAACGGTGATCGCGCCGTAGATCATGAGGATTTCCATTCCCGTGAATGTGTAGAACGCGGGGGCGAAGAAATAGAGGATGGGAGCGCACGTTACGAGGATGCCCACATTGAAGAAGGCGAGCTCAAGCGTGGCGGGCGTGCTGAAATCCGGGTCGATGATGCGCAGAAGCAGCAGGCCGGTGGCTGTGGAACCGCAACAGCAGCCGAACTGGCAGAGCACGCGCTCAGGCCCGTAATTGGTCCGGCGTCCGAACCAGAGGTTGAGGGCGAGGGCGAACAGGGTGACGCTGAACGCCACGAGGAAGATGGGGATGACGTACTGCTTGAGGACGACGATATGGATGGACATCAAGGTGGCGGTCAGCAGGTAGTCCACGGAGGCCCCGGTGATGCGGGTCTGGACAACGGGGTCCATGAGCCTGCCCGCGCCGAGCTTGAGGAGCAGGGTACGGAGCAGCCACGCGACGATAAGCCCGTGGATGAAGAACATCGGCATACTGAGGGTGGCCCCGAATCCCTTGAGCCACTTGTATTGGTCAAAGAAGGGCTTGATGTGGGCTTCGATCCAGCTCAGTTCGGCATAGGTGATGAGATAGACGATGCCGACGAGGGCGACATGGAAGGCCAGCGTGTCGATGGTTGAGGCGTGGGTCGTTTCGCGTCCGTTGGTTGCGGTGGACTTCTCGTCCATGATGCCGGTCAGGAATTCTTTGGTGATGGAAGCTCCGGTCTTGTTGGCGTTGAGGCCCTTGCGGACGAACCAGCGGGCGACGGGCACGCCGACGATGGCGGCCGAAAGGAAGCCGAGCGCCGCGTAGATCACGCCGACGGTGGCGCAGTCGGCGATGCCGCCCTTTTCCCACAGCGTGCCAAAGGCATAGGCTTGCCCGGGGCCCTGCGTATAGCCGTGGGTTACGATCATGCCGATGAATTCGCTGAGGCTGTTTCCGGTCGCCAGATTATACAGCCAGATCACCGCGCCGCCGATGAGGGCTTGCGCGGGAAGGCTGATTGTCCAGATCAGCGTCTGCCACATGCCCCCGCGCACGACTTCCTTGGACGTGTTTTCCTGATTGCCGCGCGGGCGTGTCAGCAGAAGCGAAATGTAGCTGATGTTGAAGGCGTGGAACAGGAACCAGTTAAAGCTGCTGCTCGTGATCTGCCATTCTCCTATTTTAAGCCAGCCCGTGGAAACGATGGCAAAGCCGATCAGTCCGCCGATGATGCTGGCGGGGACCAGATAGTCCTGAAACAGTTTGACTTTTGCGCGCAGCAGGGTGCCGATGAGCAGCATCAGCGAAAGGAGGCCGAAAAGGATGAGATTTTCAAAACCGCTTCCCATGACAAAACTCCGTCTTTGAGGTTGACCCGAGCGTTTGAGAGCGCTGAGCCCATGCGGGCTCTCTCTGGACGTATTTGTCTGCAAGCGGTATTCCATAAAAAAAGAATAAATAAATTTCGTTTGTTATGCGTTAAGGACCTTCCCAAAAGTGTCATTTGTCATTATACTGAGACAAAACAATATCATGCTGTATTTATTGGTTTTTAAAGAAAAATGTCTCTTTTTTATGACAGAGATGTCTTGTTCTTCTGCCTGACGTGGGATGCATACACTGGGAGACTTTATGTCCATGCCTTTTCCCATCGCTTCGGATGAGGATTTCAAACGGCTTGTTGAAAACCCGTTGTTCCATCAGCTGCTTGATGCCCTGAGCATCGGCGTTTCGCTCACGGACCCTACGGGGACGGTCAGGTATTTTTCGCAGTCCTGCTACCACATCTATGGGCTTGATCCGTCCCAGAGCGTCGTAGGCAAAAAAATCGACGCCATATTCCAGACGGGAAGGGCGGGCGTCCTCAATTCGTTGCAGACACGGCGGATCAATACGGTGAACAGCATCTCCTACAATGGCGTCGAAGGGTTATGCCGCCGTTGCCCCATTCTGGACGACAAAGGAAATCTGGTCTGCTGCCTTTCGGAAGTGATCGTTACCACGCACGACAATGAGCGCATTGAGGAGCTGTTGCACAACCTCCAGCAGCTCAAACGCAAGGTCGGGTACTTCATCGCACAGGAAACGACGGGCGGGGGCCTGCGTACGTTTGACGATCTCGTCGGCGATACCAGCGTGATGCAGGCACTCAAGGCAATGGGGAAGCGGTTCGCGCGCAGCAGGGAGCCCGTGCTGATCCTCGGGGAAAGCGGCACGGGAAAGGAATTGTTCGCGCAGGCCATCCACAAGGCGAGCCCTCGCGCGAACGGATCCTTCATTTCAGTAAACTGTGCGGCCTTGCCGCGTGAATTGGCTGAATCGGAACTGTTCGGCTATGTGGAGGGCGCCTTTACCGGAGCGCGGAAAGGCGGGCAGAAGGGCAAGTTCGAGCTGGCGGACAAGGGCACGATCTTTCTCGACGAGATCGGCGAACTCCCGCTGTATCTTCAGGCAAAGCTGCTGCGCGTGCTGGAGAGCAATGAGATCCAGAAGATCGGGATGAGCGGCAGCAAGTATTCGGATTTCCGCCTCATCGCAGCAACCAACCGCAACCTGCCGGAACTCGTGGACAAGCGGCAGTTCCGCGAGGATCTGTATCACCGCCTGAACATCCTTGAGCTGAATCTGCCGCCCCTCCGCAAGCACCGTGGAGACATTCCGTCCCTGATCACCCAGCTCATCGAGGGGATCTGCGGACCGCAAAAGGCGCTTGAGATGCGGGTCTCGCAGGACGTGCTCGACCTCTTCATGCGGTACGGCTGGCCGGGGAACGTGCGGGAACTCAAGAATGTGCTCGCCTATGCGTACTGTTGCATGGACGACGACGCGGTCGAACTGACGCCGCGCTATCTGCCCGAGCGGCTTTTCATGGACTCTCGCTCGGAGGATGTGCCCGCAGCTGAGGAGCCGGGCGCGTTTTCTTTTCAGGCCATGCAGCGGGAGGCGGAAAAGAGGGCCATTGAATCCGCGCTGTCGCTGGCGGGCGGCAACAAAAGCAAGGCGGCGAAGCTGCTCGGATTTTCAAGGAACACCCTCTACCTGAAAATGAAGGCGCTGGGCATGGGGCTCAAAAGGAAATAGACGTGAAAAGGCCAAGAGACCCAAGTCTCTCCGCCTATCCTGTTCATGAAACCGTGCGCATATGTCTTTACAAGAATGCGGTCGAAACGATGTCAGAGTGGCCGGAAGCTTGGAAATCGGGCATGATCAGAGTGAGGAGGCCAACGCCTCCTCACTCAGCGCGTTGGGACTCCCCTATATGGCGGTCCAGCCTCCATCGATGTGGATGACCTGCCCCGTGATATAGCCGGACGCGGGGGAAGCGAGGAACATGGTCAACCCTTGGATATCTTCCGCGAAGCCCACCCGGTTCATGGTGGTTTGCCGGGCGAGAGCCTCGACGACTTCCGGCTTGTCGAAGAGCGGGGCGGTGAGTTGCGTCTTGAAGAAGCCCGGCGCGATGGCATTGGCCGTGATGCCCGTTCCGGGCCGCGACCATGCTTCGGCCATGCCCCGCGTGAGTTGGGCTATTCCGCCCTTTGACGCTCCGTAGGGCAGGCCGTTGGGGAAGGCCCGGCTGCTTTGAAGGGAGGCGATGTTGATGATGCGCCCCCATCCTTGCCGCATCATTTCAGGCACGAGGGCCTGAGCGAGGAAGAACGGCGCGGAAAGATTGAGCCGCAGCGTGTATTCCCAAATCTCGGGCGTGAGTTCGTTCCACGGCTTGCGCGGATTCAGCCCGGCGGCATTGACGAGGATGTCCGGCGCGCCGAAAGGCTGGGACGCCTTTTGGGCGAGTTCCCGCAACGTCTTGAGTTCGCTCACATCGAAGGCAATGCAGGCGATGCGTTTGTTTTGGTCCGGGTCCCGATGGGCAGAGCGTGCCGCGGGATCGGAATCGTACGCGAGATGGCCGCCCTGCTGTTTCAAGCTCAAAAAGATCTCGTCCGCCGAGGCCTCGAGGCGATCCAGCGTGCGGCCGACGAGGATAAGATTGGCTCCGGCGTGGAGCAGGGCATGGGCCATATATTTGCCGAGCCCGGAACCCGCGCCGGTGACAAGCGCGGTATGGCCTTGAAGCGAAAAGAGTTGCGTCTGAAGGGGGGAGCATGCTTCCGTATCGCGTTGACAATCCATGAGAGCCTCCGGCCGCGTAGTGTTTTTGTGTTTTGGACTCGGTGCTGTTTAACGAGACGCCGTGTTTCGAAACCGCTATTCGATGTAGATCATCCGTTTGGTCATTCCCCCGTCGACGACGAGGTTGTGCCCGTTGACGAAATCGTTTTCCTCGTGGGCAAGGAACAGGCAGGCGTTGACGATGTCGCGGGGGATACCCACACGCCCGGAAGGATGCTGGGCATGATCCGCGTGGGAAAGCGTTTCATAGCCGTCGACCTGTATCCAGCCGGGGCTTACGGCGTTGACCGTGATCGGCGTGGCGCTCAGGGAGACGGCCAGCGTGTTCGTGAGGGAGACAAGCCCCCCTTTTGAAGCGCCGTAGGCCTCCCATCCCGCTTCGTTCTGGTTCCAGCGGGTGGAGGCGATATTGATGATGCGCCCGTAATCCTGCCCCGCGTTGGCCTTGATGAAGGCCTGCGCGCACAGGAACGCGCCGCGCAGGTTTACGGAAAGGGCGTTGTCGAATTCGTCGGCGGTCATTTCCATGACGGGCTTGTGGAAATGGGCGAGGGCCGCGTTGTTGACGAGTACATGGACGGCGCCGTGCCGTTCCGTCACCCGCCGGAAGGCCTCGTTGACGGCCTCGGCCTGTCTCAAGTCGGTTTGGATGAAGCCAATACCGTCAGGCAAGGCTTTGTGCTGTTCCACGTCGAGAGCCGTGACCGCATACCCCGCGCGCTGGAAGCCTTCGCAGAGGTGAAGCCCTATGCCGCCTGTGCCGCCCGTGATGACGCATATCCTCATGCCGCACCCCGTTATGCTGAGACAGCCTCAGCGTTTTTTATGTTCTTCTGCGGGAGCTGCGCAAACACGATCGCGCAGAACATAAAGGCGCATCCCATCGTTTCCCGCATGGTCAGTTGCTGGTCCAGCATGACGAATCCGGCCAGCACTGACACCACCGCCTCGAGGCTGAGGATCAGGGAGGCGACCGTGGGATTCATGCCTTTCTGTCCCACGATTTGCAGCGTATAGGCAACGCCGCTCGACATGATCCCCGCATAGAGGACGGGTTTCCATGCGGCGAGGAGCTGCGTGATGTCCGGCGTCTCAAAGAGCAGCATGGGAACCGCGCAGAGCAGGCCGCAGACGAAAAACTGGATGCAGGACATTTTGACGCCGTCCACGCGCAGTGTGAAGTAGTCGATGATCAAAATGTGGATGGAAAACAGGATGGCGCAGATGAAGATCAGGAAATCGCCGAACTGGATGGTCAGGCTCTCCGTAATGCAGAGAAAATAGAGGCCGACGATGGCCAGCGCCACGCCGAGCCAGACGAACAGGCCGCACCGTTTTTTGAAGAACAGCCCGAGGAGCGGGACGATGATGATATAGAAGGCAGTAATGAACCCCGCCTTGCCCACGGACGTGTACATGATGCCGATCTGCTGAAAACAGCTTGCGAAGCAGAGCATCACACCGCAGCACACGCCGCCGATCCAGAGCTGGTCCTTCGATTTCGCGTTCGAAGGCCTGATGCCGCCGGGGGAGACGGGGTTCAGCCTGTTGAGCAGCGCGATGCAGGGAATGAGGAACAGGCCGCCGATAAAGGAGCGCACGCAGGTAAACGTGTAGGGGCCCACATAATCCATGCCTACGCTCTGGGCGACGAAGGCCACTCCCCAGATGACGGCGGTGAGAAGCAGCAGAAAGGAATTCCGGAGTTGCAGCGTGTTCATGGTCGGTGTGATAGCCCGAGAAGGCCGGGGATGCAATAAAGCCGGGCGGCTTTCTTGGCAGGGTGGGGGGCACTGTCCACAAAGGGGAGCCGTGGGTGCCCAGCGTCCTCTGATACTGAGACGCCATTTGGGGAAGAGGCGAGGGCGCCGCGCTTGAGGACGGCTGATGCCTTTTGGATCCTGATCGTCCGACATCTTGATAACACGCTGTTTCTAGCGTAAATGAGATACTTTAGTCGATAATGTGGCTCCAAAAACGTTTTTGGCTCTCATTATTGGAAAAATGGGAAGGAAAACGCGTATAGTGATCCGCCATTTAGCCTTGGCCTGCTGATTCAGGATGTGCGTGGCTGGGCGATTTTGAAAATGGTCGTCATCCAAAATGTGAATGGGTTCGCATTATGACAACATCTTTTTCCAAAGCACAGTATGTTTCCGGTGAACACGAAGACTGCCCGGAGAGCCTGTTGCAGATTATTATGGAGGAAGTGGATGAAATCGTTTATGTAAGCGATATCGCCACGTATGAAATCCTGTATCTGAACGAGTTTGGAAAAAAGGTATTCGGGCTTACGGACATCGGAAAAGGCAGGAAGTGCTATGAAGTCCTGCAAGGCATTGACGCGCCTTGTCCGTTTTGTACGAATCAGTTTCTCAACTGCGAAACGTTCTACACTTGGGAGCTCACGAATCCCATTTCGCACCGCCATTATCTGCTCAGAGACAAGCTGATCCGCTGGAATGGCCGTCTTGCCCGGCTGGAATTCGCCGTCGACATTACGGAAAAGGAAAATATCAGCCAAGCTGTGCAGCGCAAGCTTGATATTGAGAGTACCTTGCTGGAATGCATCCGCATCCTGAACAGGGAAGAAAATTTTCCGCAAGCCGTGGACATGGTCCTGGAGAACCTCGGAATGATGCATCAGGCCGATCGTGCCTATATCTTCGAGTACAGCGTTCTGAAAAACGGCGGGCTCATCGCCAACAACACCTATGAATGGTGTTCAGAAGGTATTTTCCCTCAGAAAGAAGTCCTTCAAAACGTGCCAATCAGCTACATGAGCTGTTGGCAGAAGATGTTCGAGCGGCGTGAGGATGTGGTCATCGACAATCTTGAGTCAATCCGGGACAGCGATTTGGATATGTACAGCGTACTCAAGCCACAAGGTATCGAGAGCCTCATCGTCGTCCCTCTCGTCCTGAACGACGTCATTTCCGGGTTCATCGGCGTGGATAACCCGAAAGCCAATCGGGATGATCATTCCCTGCTGCATTCTCTGGCCTATTTCGTCACGAATGAGCAACGGAAGCGTAATATGCAGAGCGAGCTCAAGCGGATGAGCTACTGCGACGACTTGACGGGGCTGCACAACAGAAACAGCTATATTTCCGTATTGCAGAAGCTCGAAAAAAATCCCCCGGATTCGCTCGGCGTCGTTTTTGTGGATCTCAATGGGTTAAAGCGCATCAACGATCAGCAAGGGCACGACTCCGGCGACAAATACATCCGGGACATCAGCCGGATATTCAGCCGCTATTTCAGGGGAGACGATCTTTTCCGTATTGGCGGAGACGAATTTGTCTTCCTCTGCCCGAACATTCCGGAACGGGTCTTTTATGCGAAGATCGCCGCGCTCCAACGGGAGGCCAATAAAGCGTATCCCGAATCCCTGTCGCTTGGGCAGGTGTGGGCCGAGGGGGACATGCTCATCATGGATATGGTGAGGCAGGCGGATAAACGTATGTATCAGGAAAAAGCGGAGTACCACGCCCGGCGTGGCGATACGGTCTAAAGCAATGCGTAAACAGGCACGCCGTCCTTGAGGATGCCGTGCCTGTTTTTTATTCCATATGGAATATGGAAGGAGCACGAGAAACCGGGATTTCCGGGCCGTCCTGCCCTTCACTCGAAAATACACAAAGACCAAGTTCGAGGGCGTCTTCTTCCGCCAGTCCGCCAAGCGCGATCCGCGAACCGGAGAGTACGACAAAATCTACTGCTTCTGGTACGCTGATCATGAAGGTAAGGGCCACTGGAAAACCGTTGGCAGGCACAGCAAGGGCGTCCGCCCGGCCACGGTCAGAAAGGAGCGGGCAAAGTTCCTTGCCGAGTTTGATGCCACCGGCATCAATCCCATTGAGCGCGACAAAGTTACCATCGGGGAGATAGTGAACGCCTACCTTGCCTGGGGCAGAAGCGAAGGGAAGTACGTTGACCAGCACTACAGCCAGTATTGCGCCCACCCCAAGGCCAAAACCCACGCTTTGCCTATTGCCGATCTGACTCCGAATTTGCTTTCCAGCCTCAAGGCGCAGCTTTTGAAAACGCCTACTGGGAATACAAAGCCCAAAAAGGCCACCAAAAAGCCTAAAGCCAAAGCACCGACGCGAAAAATGCTGACCGGGCAGACCGTCAACAACATCTTCAGCTTTATGCGTTCCGCCATAAACCGTGCCGTCGCCACAGGCATGTGGAGCGGAGTCAACCCGTTGTCCACCAAGGGCGGCACTTGGAAGATGGTAAAGGCTGACAATGAAAGGTTGCGTTTCCTGACCAGAGAGGAAGTCAGGGCGCTTCTGGGCGACCTTGAAAAGCGGCATCCGCAGTTGCACGATATGGCCTTGCTCTCCCTGCGAACCGGCCTTCGTCCCACGGAAATTTTCAAACTGCGCGGGCAGGATGTGGACGGCAATGCCTGCGGCCTCTATATCATTCAGAAGGGAGGAAAGCGGGTATTCGTCCGCCTGCCGGAGGATATGATCCGGATGCTCCAGGCGTATACGCGCAAGCCTGCGGAACCCATCTTCCAACAGCCTCGCAAGAAGACGGCGTTTGAAAAACACCCGTCTGTTTCCAGACCGCCGTCAGAAAGCTCAATCTGGCTCCGGAAGACGGCGACAGTCTGTACGCCGTCACCCTGCACACCATGAGACATACCTTTGCCTCCTGGTTGGCGCAGTCCGGCAAGGTGACGCTCATGGAACTGCAAAAGCTCATGCGTCATAAGAACATCACCATGACCATGCGGTATGCTCATCTGTTCTCTGGTCAGGAAAGCGAAAAGCTCTCGATTATCGGGGATATGCTGGCCTGAGAAGTCCATCACTTGATTGATTCCGAGGTTTGGACACGCCCGGATGCAATATACTCTTCCAATACGGCGCGCTCATAAAAGACACGCCTGCCGAAGTTCGTATATACCGGACCGACGCCTTCCATATGCCAGTAGGCGAGTGTCTTCTGGTGAATGCCGAATTCTCTTTCCACATCTTTCGGGGCAAGCAGTTTTTACCCGGCAAGTCGGGGGCATCCGCCGTTTTCCCCTGCTCAGCGGTACGGACGGCTTTTGTAATGAGAGGAAGCAGTTCTTCCGGCGTGGAAAGTATGATGGTGCGGCCTTCAATTTCCATGTTATGGACCTCACAATTGACGATTTGGATTTGTCCCATGATATTTTGCAATCAATTCCAACATAGAGTTACATTCGTTCGGCAAGAGCATTTTTTCCTTGTGCCGAAGGACGCCGCTGTAGATGATTCCAAGACGTTTACTGATTTCTCTGATGCTCAGACCGCTCATAGCGAGTTCAAAAACTTCCCTGCCGCGCGGTATCAGTCGAATAGTAGATATACTCGCCTCCGGTTCCTCATTGAGGTGGTACAACAGCTCAATGTTGCTATGAACGCCGAAGGCTTTTCGAATTGCTGCCAAATGCCAATATACCGTAGCCACCTCGATGGAGAGATTCCCTGCAATAATTTTTGAGGGGAAATCCTTTCGCCAGCATCTCCACGATTTATCGCTGTTGTCTGGTGAGATTCCGCATAATGAATCCTCCCGATGCTGGTTCAGCACACAAAAGTGCGTACATAATCGCAGTAACACGGTGGATTTTTGCGGAGGAGTGGTAGAATTATTGGTTTTTGAAGTTTTTTCAGCGGGACGGCCTTATTCCGGTTCGGATTGGATGCCGCAAAAAAGCGGCGCGATTCGCCGTTGCCGACACCGCGCCGCATAGTAGAAATTGCTCCAAGAGAATAAATTTGTTCCCCTACGAAGTATTGGAGTGTACTGCGTATAACCTCACACGAACTATCCGTAGCCTAAAATATGATGCACATACCTTTGGGTGTTTACATACCATTTGAATTTTTTCTGAAGCAGACACAGCCGATATTAGGTCTTCCAGAGAATTGTTGTAGATGAAATTTTTGATAGTATAGATGCTCGTTCCCCTTTTTATCCTTTCCAGAGTGTGCAGTTGAAGAGATGTTTAAAGCTGGGGGCGTACACAAAAAACGGACGCTCCCCTTTGTAGACGCTCAGAATTCCCACTTCACCATCAGACTGCCGGTCACGCCTTCGCGCTTGCCGGTGTAGCCCTGCACGCCCAGGTCTACGGTCAGGGGCAGGTCAGCGGAGGGCGTGAGGGAGATGCCCAGTTCGCCGATGCCGGTATTGCCGTGCAGGTTCGGGGCATCGATGTCGAAGCCGTTGGTGGTGGCTCGCGCCTTGCCGTCGAATTCGTGTTCCCAGGCCGCGCCGATGTACGGAGCGACGTGTTCGTTCAGGATATAGGCGAAGCGCCCGCCGAAACGCAGGCGGCTTGAGTTGATGTCGTCGAAACTCAGATGTTCGCCGGTGGACAGGCCCACGCTGTCGCCCTGCTGCCGTGTCCAGAAGTACTTGCCGTACAGGTCAAGGGTGGCGGCATCGTTGATGTTCCAGACGTAGCCCGTGCCGAAATGCAGGCCATAGTAGGGAGAACTGCTGTCGTAGTCCGCCTTACGTCCGGCTGCGTCGCGCAAATCCGAGCTGTCGTACTCGTTGTGCGTCTTGCCCGCGCGTCCGCTGGCTTCGGCGTAGAAGCGGCCCGGCCCAATATTGACGAAGTCCATGCGGGCCAAAATGCCGCCGCCCAGATAGTAGGCATTGCCGTCGCCGTCTACGGAAGCGGCGTTCGTGAAGGAGTTGTGGGTGTCGTAAGAGCCGTTGCCGTATTCAAAGAATGCGCCCAAGGTCAGGCGGCCCGGCGCAAGGTCGATTCCCCAGGACAGGCCGGTAAGCAGGGAAAGGCTGTTCATGTCCAGATGCGAGCCGGTGTTGTAGCGCAACGAACCGCCGGACAGCGCGCCGAACCCGGCAAAGCCGTGCCTTTCCGCGTCGTCCGTACCGGAGGAGGCCCGCACGGCGGAATCCATGCCCCGGCCCGCCACGAGGTCCGCGCCTTGCAGGTTCAGGGCCAGTCCGCCGAGGAAGCCTTCGGACAGGGCCTTGGACTGATCCGTGGCTCTGCCGGGGCTGACTTGAGCGGTGACGGCATTCAGCCGTCTTGTTGTCGGGTCAAGATTCACATCCGCAGTGATGTCGTGCGCCACGGTGGAACCGATCTGCACAATCCCGTTGCCGCGCTGCAAGTTGTTGGCCGTGAGCGTTTTGTCCGGATCGACCTCCAGCAGGGTCAGGGTAGACCCGGAGGCCAGGGACGTACCGCCCGCCAGTCCCACATTGCAGGCACTGCCCGAGACGTCCGCATCGCCGGTGACGCGCAGCAGGGGCTGCGTAGGATGTACCGGAGAGATGAAATTGAGGGTCGCGTTCCTAGCGGAAAGATCGCCTTTGTACATGGAGCTCTGGCCGTTGGCCCCATTGACACTCAGGATACCGTTGTCCAGGCTGTGGTTGTGGCTTCCCCGGTCGAATACCGTGCCGCCGTACAGAGTGAGTTGATTGGATGTCAGATCGCTGCCCAGGGCCAACGTCCCGCTCCGTACCGTGGTCATGCCGGTGTAGGTATTGGTTCCCGAAAGGGTCAGTGTGCCCGCGCCGGTCTTGAGCAGGCTGGTGTTGCTGTTGTCGATGATCCCGGCGAAGTCGCCGCTCTGGACGGTGAGGCCGTTGGTGTTGAGGATCTTGCCGCCGCCGTTGAGGCCACCCACGGAGCGAGCCTTGTTGGCACCGTCATAGGTGGCGCTGTCGGCGATGCTCAAATCCGTGCCGCTGGCGATGTTGCCCTTCAGGGTTCCTTCGCTGATGGTGGTGCCGCCCGTGTAGGCGTTGGTCCCGGTAAGGGTGAGCGTGCCCGCGCCGGTCTTGATCAGGCTGGTATTGCTGTTGCCAATGACGCCGCCAAACGTGCCGCTCTGGACGGTGAGGCCGTCGGTGTTGAGGATGTTGCCGCCGCCGTTGAGGCCACCCACGGAGCGAGCCTTGTTATCGCCGTCATAGGTGGCGTTGTCGACAATGCTTAAATCCGTGCCGCTGGCGATGTTGCCCTTCAGGGTTCCTTCGCTGATGGTGGTGCCGCCCGTGTAGGCGTTGTTTCTGGTCAGGGTGAGCGTGCCCGCGCCGGTCTTGGTCAGGCTGGTGTTGCTGTTGTCGATGACGCCGCCAAACGTGCCGTTCTGGACGGTGAGGCCGTCGGTGTTGAGGATCTTGCCGTCGCCGTTGAGGCCACCCACGGAGCGAGCCTTGTTGTCGCCGTCATAGGTGGCGCTGTCGGCGATGCTCAAATCCGTGCCGCTGGCGATGTTGCCCTTCAGGGTTCCGTCGCTGATGGTGGTGCTGCCCGTGTAGGCATTGTTTCCGGTGAGGGTCAGCGTGCCCGCGCCGTTCTTGAGCAGGCTGGTGTTGCTGTTGTCGATGATCCCGGCGAAGTCGCCGCTCTGGACGGTGAGGCCGTTGGTGTTGAGGATCTTGCCGCCGCCGTTGAGGCCACCCACGGAGCGAGCCTTGTTGGCACCGTCATAGGTGGCGCTGTCGGCGATGCTCAAATCCGTGCCGCTGGCGATGTTGCCCTTCAGGGTTCCGTCGCTGATGGTGGTGCTGCCCGTGTAGGCATTGTTTCCGGTGAGGGTCAGCGTGCCCGCGCCGTTCTTGAGCAGGCTGGTGTTGCTGTTGTCGATGATCCCGGCGAAGTCGCCGCTCTGGACGGTGAGGCCGTTGGTGTTGAGGATCTTGCCGCCGCCGTTGAGGCCACCCACGGAGCGAGCCTTGTTGGCACCGTCATAGGTGGCGCTGTCGGCGATGCTCAAATCCGTGCCGCTGGCGATGTTGCCCTTCAGGGTTCCGGCGCTGATCGTGGTGCCGCCGGAATAGGTGTTGGTTCCGGAAAGAATCAGCGTTCCCGCGCCGGTTTTGGTTATGGAGCCGGAACCGGAAATAACGCCGTCAAAGGACACGTTGTTGGCATTGGTGTTCACTGTCACGCCGGAGAGTGCGCTGCCGGTCGGCGTGCTATCCAGCTCCCCAATGTTGGCGTTTCCGCTGTAGCCAAAATTTACTGATGCAAAGTTTCGTGCGATATGTACCGCGGCGTCGCTGTTTTTGTTCAACGTATTGCCGGTGAAGGCGTCGCTGCTTGAGATTCCGCCCGCTACGGTTGCAGTGCTCAGATCTGCATTGCCGGAAATGTTCACAATATTGCCCGTGGCCTTGCCGCTACCCGAGGCAACAAAACCGCCATTGACGTTGCTTTGGACCGTCCCGCCGCTGATGCTTACTATGTTGCCCGTGGCACTGCCGGAATTAGATTCGCCGCCGCTGACGCCGGTCAGCGTGCCGCCGCTGATGTTAACGCTGTTGCCGATGACATTGCCGTTGGCGCTGTAGCCGCCCAGCAGCCACTTGGCGGAACCGTTTGTCATGGTCACGCTGTTGTTCTGTGCAAGGCCGGCTGCGCTCATCCCCCCGTAGATGTTGTTTGTCACGCTGCCGCCATTGAAGGTGACGCTGTTGTCCGAAGCCTCTCCGCTGCCGCTGTCCACATAGCCGCCGAAGGCATTGTTTTGTACCGTGCCGCTGTGGAGGGCCAGGCTGTTGCCCGTGGCGCTGCCGGAGCCGCTGTAGCCACCCTGTACATATGTTGCCGTTACATTGGAGAAGTCGACGCTGTTGCCTGTGGCATTGCCGCTGGTCGTTTCGCCGCCGTTGACGCCACCGCTCAATGTGCCGCCGCTGACCTCCACACGGTTGCCGCTCGCATCGCCGCTGTTGCTGTAACCGCCCAGTAGCCACTTGGCGGAACCGTTTGTCATGGTCACGCTGTTGTTCTGTGCAGGGCCGTTTACGCTCCGCCCGCCATAGACATTTTCTGTCACGCTGCCGCCGTTGAAGATGACGCTGTTGCCCGTGGCAGCGCCGCTGCCGTTTTGCACGTAACCGCCGATGAGATGTTCTCCCACTGCACCGCCGCTCATGGTCACGTGGTTGTCCTGAGCCTGCCCGCCGTCAGCGGTGGCGATGCCGCCAAAAATTCCCAAGGTCACGCTGCCGTTTTTCATGACAACGGCGTTTTCCCGGGCAGTGCCCTGTTCCACGCGTCCGCCGTAAATGACGTTTGCTTGGGACGCCGCGCCGTCCAACGTCACGCTGTTATTCAGAGCGTTCCCCTTACCGCTTTGACCGCCGTAGATATCTCTTACGGTTCCGCCGCTGATGGTAACTGTGTTCCCGATAACATGAGAATTTACCGAGCGGCTGTAGCCGCCGAGGACGTTGCCGGTTACGGAACCAGAATCGAAGATGGAGACGTCGTTTCCGTTTACGGTTCCCTCTGCAGCGCCGTAGCCGCCATAGACGCTGCCTAATACTGAACCGAAACCGGAGATGGAGACGTTGTTGTCGGTCACGGCACCATTGTTGGCTCCGCCCAGGATGTCGCCGCCGACCGAGCCGCCCGACAGAATGACCGTATTATTGCTGACCGGGCTGAACGCGGCGTCCACGTCATTGCCATAAACGTCGCCGCCCACATTGCCGCTGTTGATGGTGACCACATTGTCGCTGAGGCTCCCCGCAGGAAAAAGGCTGTTGTCGATATTCCAGAGGGGGCCTTTGTCAAGGTTTGAGCCGGGGTAGGTAACGTCAGCGGCGTTGGCCGAAGGCGCAAAGCCGGGCGGCCCAACCAGCAGGGCGGCCAGCGCGCAGGCTGGAAGAAGCCTTGTGCAGGTAAAGCGGAATCTATGCGTCATAGGTAGCCTCCTCATGTTGTAAGGGTGAAGGATGCGGCTTGCGGCAAACGGCGCGCAACGCAAAAGGCCTCACCCCGAGAAGGGGCAAGGCCATGTTTTTGGACGGAGTGGAAACGCGGAAAGCCGCGCTACGCCTGGACGCGAGCGCGGTGGATGGGCGATGAGCTGTGTGTGTGTGTGTGTGTGTGTGTGTAGCAAGAAGCGGACCGGAACGCGCTTGCGTTCAGGGCCGCTTCCGCCGGCCACGTTCCTTGCTTACACGCAACCCGGCCCACCGTCAAAGGATGACGGCGGAAGGACGGCGGATGGTGAAGCGGAACACGCGGCATGGAAGACATCCGATGATTACGGGCAAAAAGGTATTTATGTCAGTTTATGTCTCCTTTTGGGAAAAAAAGCAAATAATTTCTGCGTCTCACCCCTTTGGGGTGATACCAGGATGCCGTTGAGCGAGTCGCACCTCATTGTATTTTGAAAGGGCACAAAGGACAATAAACAGTACAAACGTCTCTTCAGGGGCCATACTGAGGATAAGGCGAAGCGTGTATCAGTCCGCTTCTCCTTCCTTCGCCCGTCTGTTGCGACGATTTCGCTATTTTTCCCCGTGGAGAAGTCTTCTCAGTTCCGGGCGGTTGTTCGCGCCGCATTTCCGGTACACAGTCTTCAGGTGCGTTTTGACGGTGTTGAGGCCGAGGCCCACGCGGCATGCGATCTCCGGGCCGGTGCGTCCCTCGGCGGCGAGCCGCGCGATCTCATACTGTTTGACGGACAGACCGAACGGAATTTCCGAAGCGCGTGTTCCGGGCAGTCCCAGATGGCGCAGCCACGGTTCCGCCAGGGCCAGAATGCGCCGCACGCCGTCTTCATGGCGCGTCTCTTGCGGCGCGAGCAACAGCAGCAGGACAAGATCGGCGTTTTCCACAAAAGGCATGAGCACATCGTCCGGCAGGGCCGCGTCCAGAGCGGCGCGCAGAGACTCAAGCGCCTTTTCCCGCGCGTCGAGCATGGCATGGGCGGCGGCCAAGAAGATATGGGCGTAGATGAAGAACAGGCGGTGCTTGTCGAAGAGAGGGGTTTGCAGCAGGGCGTGGAACAGGCCGAGCACGGCGGCGGCATCCCCGGCCAGCAGTAGGGCGCGGCCCTGCGCCAGCCGGAAATCGCCCTGGGCGAAGGCGTACATGCGTTCACCCCTGCCCTCGTGCACCCACGCGGGGATTTCATCCGGACGCCGGAGGAGGCCGGAGAGGCGCGCCGCGCAGACCTCCGCCGTGTGCAGCAGAAAATAATCCTGTTTTTTGGTGATCAGATCGCGCATCTCCCGCACGGCGGCGCAGGCCGTCGAGGTGTTTTTCCGCGCCAGAGCCAGACGCGCGCGCAAAAACAGGGCGCAAAGCGTATTGCATAGTTGCCCGTGCAGCGCGGCCACGGTCTCGGCCTGACGGCAGAGGCGGAGCGCCTCGGTAAAATCCCCCGCCATGTACAGGGCTTCCGCCTCGAAAAGCAGCTCGCCGCCCGCGCCGTGCCAGGCCGCCGCCTTGTAGTAATGCGGCATACATTCCCGCATCAGCCTGACTTCCTCCCGGATGTTGCCGCTTTCCCGGTGGAACATGAACAGCACGGAGGGGCAGCCCATGCTCCAGGTGGATTCCGGCGGATACAGTCCCGTGGGGCGGCCCAGCAGTTCCCATGCCCTGCGGTGGCGGACGGACATGGCCGCGATGTCGTTGTATTCCGCAAGGGCCAGCAGCATTTCCAGTTCGCCGCGCAGCACGGGAGTGGCTGGATGCGCCTCGTCCAGCGCCGCGCAGTAGCGCGCCAGCCAGCGGCAGCGGTCGGCAAAGGCCGGAAAGTCGGACGCGGAAAGCGCGGCCAGGGCGTGCTTGAACGCCGCCTTGGGGTGCCGGGACAGAACCTCCTCCGGGCAATCCTGAAAGAGCCGGGCGAAGAAGGCGGCGCTTTCCGTGACCAGATGGCGGGCCATGTCCCGTTCCATGACCGAAAGTGCCCGCTCGAAATCGCGCGCCGCGTGATAGTGCTCCATCGCGGGAATGAATTCGTCCTCCGCCGCGAACCAGTCGCCGCAGCGGCGGTGGACGGCCTGCCGCTGTTCGCGTGGAAGTGCACGGAACAAGCGCAGCAGCAGGCTCCGGAATATGGCGTGGACGGTGTACACGCCGCTCCCTTCCCGGCGGCGGACAAACGAGTTCTGTCGGACAAGCGCCTCCAGAGCTGCCCGAGTATCCGTGCCGCAGCAGAAATCCGCCTGCGGCAGGGTGAACTGCTCCAGCGGGCAGAGTGCGAAAAGCATGTCCCGCACGTCCGGGGAGAGTGGGCGATAAAGCTGTTCTTCCAAAAGGGCGGCCATATCCGGTGGCAGTTCGTTCTCGGAATACTGCGGGGAAGATAAGGAGGAAGATTGCGGGGAGGGCAGGGTGAAAGAACGGGCGAAGGCGGGCAGGGAAAAAGCCCCGTGTTGCGCGTAATGGCGGCAATGCAGATATACGCCGCTGACCCATCCGCCCGTGGCCCCATGCAGGGCGCGGATCTGGTCCGGGCTGATCTTGAGGCCGCACAGGGCGCAGTATGCCCGGATGTCTTCTTCCGAAAACGCCAGCAGGGCCGGGCCGAGGCGGGCGAGCTCTCCCTTGAGGTCCGATAGCAGGGCGTCGTCCGTTTGGAAATGCCGGGTGGTGAGCACGATGTGCAGATTGCTCATGGCCTGCCGGGCCAGTATCTGGAAAAAGCGGACGCACGACGGCGCGGAAGCCAGCAGGTGCACATCGTCCACGACCAGCACGGTGGGTCTGGCAAAGTCGAGGCTCTCCAGCAGTTCCAGCGCCGCATCGCGTCGGGCCGCGTCATCGGGCGCGAAAGGCGGGCCGAGGCTGCGCAGCGCTCGCGCCGTTTCCGCCGTCTCGGGCAGACGCTCAAACTCCCTGCACAGGGAGCGCCAGAAGGCGCCGTCCGGGGAATCCAGCACGGAAACCCAGATCACGGCCAGGTTTTCCCGGCGCAGAAACTCGCGCACGGCCACGGTCTTGCCGTAACCCATCGGAGCCTCAATGACGGTCAGGGGTGAGGAAAGAATGCCCGTAAGCGCGGCCAGCAGACGCGGGCTGAAGTAACGGACATCCGAGATGCCGGTGCAAACATTGTGTTCCATAGGAACCGCCTGAGGAGGATTTTCCCTGACGGTATCCTGTTTGGTGCTCCCTTGGCAAAGCGTATTCGGTGGCATCCGAAGTGGACGGCGTTCGCTCCTCATTCCTCATTCGGTCTGTCCGGTTTGAGACTGAATCCTGAAGGAGGTTCCGTTTCATTCCGCACAGCTTTTTCTACATCCCTCATCTCACTGTTCAGGGTGGAATATTCCTGTTTTTGGCCTGTCCATTTTTTCAGTAAGGAGAGCGGTGTACCCCTCCCTTAAAATAGTGGAGACCAAAACTGGAGACTTCTGGTAAACCCTCCCCAGGAGGGAGCCATGAAGAAGTCACGGTTTTCTGAACACCAAATCATCACAATCCTGAAGTCTGTCGAAGCGGGCAGGACTGCCAAGGACGTATGTCGTGAGCACGGTATCAGCAGTGCCACGTTCTACGCCTGGAAGAGCAAGTTCGGCGGCATGGAAGCTTCGGACATCAAGCGTATGCGCGACCTTGAGCATGAAAACGCCCTTCTCAAACAAATGTATGTGGACTTAAGCCTGGAAAATCGGCCCTTGAAGGATGTGATCGAAAAAAAGCTCTGAAGCCAGGCCGAGAAGCGTGACGTCGTGCTGTTCGTTCACGAAGAGCATGGACTTTCCGTCAGCAAGGCGTGCACGGCATTGCGCATAAGTCGAAGCATGTTTCTTTACAAACCAACGTCGCGTGACGGCAGCCTTGTGATAACGACGCTTCTTGAGCTGGCCGAACGCTACCCGCGATACGGATTTGCCAAATATTTTGTTGTGCTGCGTCGCGAGGGATATACATGGAACCATAAGCGCGCGTCTACCGAATTTATCGGCAGCTGCAGTTGAACATGCGCCGCAAAAAAAAACGGCATCTGCCCAGCCGAGCTCCCGTCCGTCTGGAGGCGCAAACCGTCGTCAACGGTTGCTGGTCTGTGGACTTTATGAGCGATGCGCTGATGCACGGTCAGCGTGCTTGACGATTTCAGCCGTGAAGGCCCGGAATTGGTCTCGGCGCAACTTGCCGGATGGGCTGAACAACACTGGATTGACCTTGAGTTCACTCAACCCGGCAAACCCACGCAAAACTCATATGTGGAGCGGTTCAACCGCATCTTCCGCGAGGAGGTACTGAACTTCTATGTTTTTAGCAGGCTGAGTGAGGTTCGCACCATCGTTGACGCATGGGTACAAGAATACAACGAGCAAAGGCCACACGAATCATTGGGCAATTTCACGCCAGAAGAGTTTGCCCTCAACATGCCGGGGGCCCCAGTTTTGCTTTACACTAACTGTGGGGGCTTTGCACTCGGCCCTAGTATCTTTCTATAACTATAAGAAACTAAAGAAAAAATATCTATATCAGACGTGTTAGTCAGATATCTGAGGGACTCTCTCTCTCTCTCTCTCTCTCTCTCTTCCACATGGCCTGACTGTGTTTTTCACGTTCATATCTCTTTCGCAAACATGCTCAAGAACGCTATGATGAGAAAGAGGCAGCAGAACAGAATGGCTTTTTCAGCGAAGAGGGCGGACAAGGCGGCTCCCAGTGTCGCGCCGAGCGCGAAAAAGACGACGATTTCGTAGTAGCTGAGGATGGTTTTCTTTGTATCGGGGTCTCGTGTGCGGACATAATGGAATATCTGCTCGGTAGCGCTGCGGAGATTGCCGGTACACATGGTCGTCGCCACGCTGTGCCCGTTGACTTTCCTGAAACTTTCCACTTGTACGGCGCAGACGAAGGAAACCAGGATGTTGACGGCCGTATCCCACATCCCCGAGGCCATGAAGGCCGGAAAAAACAGGAGAAGCGCCTCGAAGAAAACAACGATCTGCCTCCAGTGCAGCAGATCGTATTCCTTGAACTTGGCCCGTATCCATTCCGTGAACAGGATGCCCAGGGCAAACGCGATGATGGGGAAGAGGTAAAAGGCGACTTCCTTGATATTGCCTTCCGCAAGGTTGAGCCCGAGGAGCACGACATTCCCTGTCTGCGCATTGGCAAAGACATGTCCTCGCGTGATGTAGGTGTAGACATCAAGGAATCCTCCCGTCATCGTCAGCAGGGCGCAGAGCAGGAAAGATTCCGATACCTGAATGTGTTTGCCGTGTTTCATCCTTTGATTCAACCCGAACGGCGACTTTCCCTTGGAAAGTCGCCGGATGCGCCGGCCGGTTCCTTTTCTCCTGTGGGAGGGCGGCTGGCCGTATTCCTGTTTGCCTGCGTTCCGCAACCTTTTGCAGAAAGTATTTGGAACGCAACGGGGTGAACAGGTATCCCCGTTGGATTGAGAAGTCAAGTAAAGCAATGTGATACATCATACGGAGAAGCGTTTTTCATTTCTCCCTGTCCATTTTTCTCTTCTCTTTTCGCAACGCGGCAATAGAAATGTGCGTGGCATGTTTTCGGGGGAACACGCCACGCACATTATGGGGAGGAGATACAGCTTACGCGGTATCCCTGTTGGAGCGCTGAAGGAATGCCAGCGGTACATCCGTATAAAACCAGACAGAAAGCTATGGAAATCACGAAGGGAAAAGATGAACGTTTCCCATTGATCCGCTATGTGGCGGCGAGGCTTTCTTCAGGCTTATGGGATTGATCAAAGGAAGGACATCCTGTGTTGCCATGTCCGTATTCAGCACATGAGTACGCTCTTTTTCTATCATACTGAAAGAATATCCAAAAGGCAATGCGCCTCGGCAAGGCTGCAATGTCCAGGAAGAAAAACGAAACATGGCAACGCGGGCTACGCCGCCGCAGCAAACAAAAAGCCCTGCCGGGAATCCCGGCAGGGCATAAAGGCGGGGAAGTAAAGACGGCTTAGTTGGCGGGAACCACAGCGCCTTCGTACTTCTTGGTCATGAATTCCTTGACCTGATCGCTCTTGAGAGCGTCGATCAGCGCCTTGAGTTCAGGACGGTTTTCATCTCCGGCACGCACGGCGAGGATATTGGCGTAGGTCGTCGCGGCGATGGAGTCGGCCTTTTCGGCGGACAGCGCGTCGGCCACTTTGAGGCCGCCGAGGATGGCGTAGTTGCCGTTGATGATCGCGAGGTCGACGTCAGGCAGGGCGCGGACGAGCTGAGCCGCTTCGATTTCTTCGATCTTGAGCTTCTTGGGGTTTTCCGCGATGTCGCGGCGGGTGGCGGTGAGGCCGGCGCCGTCCTTCAGCTTGATGAGCCCGTTGGACTGGAGGAGCAGCAGTGCGCGGGCTTCGTTGGTGGTGTCGTTGGGCACGGCCACCATAGCGCCGTCCTTCAGGGCGCCAAGGGACTTCGTCTTGCCGGCGTAGATGCCGAAGGGTTCGTAGTGCACGGTACCGATGGAGACCAGCTTGGTGCCCTTTTCCTTGTTGAAATCGTCAAGATAGGGCTTGTGCTGGAAGAAGTTGGCATCCAGCTCCTTGCCTTCGAGCGCCATGTTGGGCTGCACGTAGTCGGAGTATTCGATGATCTGGAGTTCATAACCCTGCGGTTTCAGAACATCGTTGGCGACCTTGAGGATTTCCGCGTGAGGCGTCGGGGAAGCGCCGACACGGATTTTCGTGGTGGCCTGAGCCGCGGTTGCGGAACCGGCTGCGACGACAAGGGACAGGGCCGCGGCCAGAAGGGCGGAGCGGAAGTTTTTCATGATACCGTATCCTTATCAAAGGTTAAAGGTTCACGGCCGCGGGCGTGGGCCCAAGAAGCCGTTTGTCGCGGAAAAAGATCAGGAAATGCGCCTGTCGCTTCGCTTGGTGGCCCAGTTGCCGAAGCTCTGGAATACCTGCACGATGACGATGAGCAGGACGACGGTGATGAACATGATGTCGGTCTGGTAGCGGTTGTACCCGTACATGATCGCCAGTTTGCCGAGGCCCCCGCCGCCGACGGCGCCCGACATGGCGGAGTAGCCGAGGATCGTGGTTGCCGCGATGGCGCTGCCGTTGATGAGCGAAGGCAGCGCTTCGGGCAAAAGCACCTTCATGATGATCTGCATGGTGGACGCCCCCATGGACTGCGCCGCCTCAATGACGCCGCCGTCCACTTCGAGCAGGGAGGATTCCACAAGCCGGGCCACGAAGGGCGCGGCGGCGATGACCAGCGGGACGACCGTGGCGTTGTTGCCGATGGTCGTTCCCACGAGCAGGCGGGTCAGGGGAATGACCGCGATCATGAGGATAAGAAATGGGAACGAGCGGGTCAGGTTCACAACGACATCAAGCACGGCGTAGATCATGGGCCGGGGCGTGATGCCGTCCTGACGGCAGATGACGAGGACCGTCCCCATCATCATGCCGAACACATAGGAAAAAAAGGTGGAAACCAGCGTCATGTACAACGTGTCCACGACGCCTTCAAGCAACATTTCGATGGTAGCCTGATCAAACATTCTTCATTTCCTCCAGCATCAGTCCCTTGGAGTCGGCATAGGCGAGGATACGCCGGACGACCTCTTCGTTGTCCGGAAGTTGCAGCACCATCTGGCCGAATGCCGTCCCGCCGATGTCGCGCGTGTCGGCAAACATGATGTTGACGGGAGCCCCGCATTCCAGCACCAGATTGCTGATGACCGGCTCAAACGAGGAGCGGCCGTTGAAAATGATCCGGTACAGCCTGCTGTGCGGCATGTCCTGCAAGGCCTCGGGAATGACGAGCTGGCGCGCCTCTTCGGTCTGAGGGTGGAAGAAAACCTCTTCGACCGAGCCGGTTTCGGCAATCCGCCCGTGGCTGATGATGGCGACCTGATTGCAGATTTTCTCGATCACGCTCATTTCGTGCGTGATGATGATGGCGGTGATCCCCAGGCGCCGGTTGATGTCCTTGATGAGCGAAAGGATGGATTCCGTAGTGGCGGGGTCGAGGGCGGAAGTGGCCTCGTCGCACAGGAGGATCTTGGGGTTGGTAGCCAGAGCGCGGGCGATGGCCACACGCTGCTTTTGCCCGCCCGAAAGCTGCGACGGGTAGGACTGTGCCCGGTCGGATAGGTTGACCAGCTCAAGCAGCTCGCGCGCCCGCTCGCGGGCGGCGTCCTTTTTGACTCCGGCAAGCTCCAGCGGAAAGCAGATGTTTTCCTCAGCCGTGCGCTGCATGAGGAGGTTGAACTGCTGGAAGATCATGCCCATGCTGCGGCGGGCGATCTGCAAATCCCGGGAACCCAAACGGCACATGTCCCTGCCTTCGAACATGACGCTTCCGCCGGTAGGCCGCTCAAGCATGTTGATGCAGCGCACCAGCGTGCTTTTCCCGGCGCCGCTTTTGCCGATGATCCCGAAAATATCCCCTTTCCTGATGGTCAGGTTGATGCCCTGGAGGGCATAGACTTCGGTATTTTTGCTCCTGAACCGCTTTTCAAGGTCCTGGATCTGAATGATGGCTTCCGTCATCCGCGTTTTTCTCCTGTTCCGTTTACATCAGGAGCTACAATAGTAGCGTGCGCGCACGCCGTCAAACGTCCGTGCGCGCGATACTATTACCTACTTTTGGCTCTTTGAGAACGCCGGAAGCATCATTTTTCTGACGAAAAAATTGATCTATTATTCTTGATGGATAGGACGGTGATCCATCTCGTTTCCCGCGAATGGGGAAACGTGACGCTTATGGTGCTTCGCGGCGGGCTGGGGTTGTGCTCACAGATCTATGGATTTGATGTGCGGATTGTCGCTGAGCAGGCTCATCAGTTGCGTCACGTTGTAATTCCTCGGCAATTTTACATAAAGGTCCAGCGAAATAAGCCCATTGCCGTTATTCCGGGACTTCATGCTGATGATTTCGAGGTTGTGGCTCAGGAGCTTGTCCCGGATGGAGGCGACACCGTCCCCCGTATCCTCGATTTCCATCGAGATCTGCTCGGCCACGGGGAAGTTGAGCCATGTAAAGTTTTTGTGGAGCGTCATCTGGGCCGCTACGATGAGCAGGGTGGCCGCCACGCCGAGGAAGTAGAGCCCAGCGCCGATGGTCATGCCGATACCTGCCGTGGCCCAGACGCCCGCCGCCGTGGTCAGGCCGCTGATGGTCTGGTTGCGGACGAAGATCATGCCCGCGCCGAGAAAGCCCACGCCCGTCACGATCTGCGCGGCGATACGGGAAGGATCCAGCGCCACGCCCTTGAGGGTGGTCACGTCGGAAAAGCCGTATTTGGAAACAACCATGATGAGCGCCGCCGCCAGTGCCACGATCAGGTGCGTGCGGATTCCGGCCTCTTTCAGACGGTTGTTGCGTTCGTAACCGATGAGGCCGCCGCATATCCCGGCGATGAGGATGCGAAAAAAGAATTCCAGCTCTGTAAAGACGGTGATGTCCATGAGCCTCCCCGCTTGTTGGAAAGTACAATCATTGTCATATGCCAGTTGTGGTGTGGCAGTTCATGCTGTTCCCGTCAAGTCCCGAAAGGAGACATGGGCAGCGGAGAAAGGCGCTTTGGAAGGGGAAGCAATACGGGAAAAGCATATGGGTTCCTCCCTGATCGGCTACAACGATACAAGGCTTTGACCGCAATTCCGCGTCGGCGCTGCAACATTCCGGTGTGCATCACGGCGTCAAACGGTGTTCGTCCATGACGGAAAAAGCCCTACGGGCCATCTGCAACAAAAAAAGCTCTCCTCGGGGGAGAGCCTTGTGCGTTTCGGGTATTGGAACGCGGATCACGCGTAGAGGATCAAGGCGATGAATTCGAGATCTTCAGTACCGTCGTTCTCCAGCATGTGCTCCTCTCCGTCTTTGCAGATCATCACGTCACCGGCGGTTACTGGCTTCAGTTCGCCATTGTCGAAGTACAGGCCAGTGCCGCTGAGAACATGGTACACCTCGAAATCACCGACATGGCGATGCCGGCCGACGGAACAGCCGGGTTTGAGCACGCAATGGTTGAAAACGCGGCCCTTACCCGCGAAATCTTCGCCGTTGAGCAGTTCCGCGGCGAGGATATGCCCTTTGCCGCCTTTGTGCTGCATGTCCAATTTGGTCAGTTCATCATAATGCCGTATCATGAAAATGCTCCTTTCGGCCCATGATACGGCACTTCATGACCGTTGTGAATGATGGGCGAGCGGCATTACTTGATCCCCGTGAATGTATACGGATCATCTCCGATATGTTCGCCGCAGTCCAGCGCATCAATCCGATCCATATCGCCCGGTGTGAGTATGAAGGAAAACACGTCGCCGTTTTCATGTATCCTGCTTTCGTTGCTTGATTTAGGGATGGCGATGTGCCCTTTCTGGATATGCCAGCGCAGAATAATCTGGCCCGGCGTTTTCCCGTGGGCGGCGGCGATTTCTACGATGGCCGGATGCTGCATGAGTTTGCCCCGGAACAGCGGTCCCCACGCCACGAGCCGTATGCCGTTTTCCCGGCAGTATGCGCACAAATCACGCTCCTGATAAAGAGGGTGCAGCTCGATCTGGTTGAGTACGGGGAACCTGCCGAACGCGCTCCGGATTTCCTCCAGATGTTTGATCTGGAAATTGGATACGCCAACCCGGCGGACGAATCCTTCCTCACGTCGCCTCAGAAGTTTTTCGTATGCGCTGAGACGTTGTTTCCGATCCGTCCCCGGCCAGTGGAGAAGGCAGCAGTCCAAAACGTCTATTCCCAGATCCCGCAATGATTGCGCAAGGGAAGCATCCGGATCGTCAAAACGGGTCGGCCAGATTTTCGAGGAGATGAAAAGGTCCTCACGCTGTACGCCGCATGTACGGATCGCTTCGCCAACCTCGGCTTCATTTCCATACATGGCCGCCGAATCGATGTATCGGTAGCCGTCCCGGACGGCCCAGCGGATCGCGTTGATGATTTCTTCACCGTGCGCGGCGTAACACCCAAAGCCATATCCCGGCATGGCCGTGCCGTCATTCAGAGACACGGGCTCCGCTATGTCGCGAATGCTCATGGCTGTTCCCCCTAAGGAAATGTTTTTTCGGAACTATCGGACAGGGAATGAAAAGAAGCAAGGGAAGGGTGCCGGCATATGAAGACGTATGTGCGGAATGATTGCTTTTTGACGAGGAGTCCTTTAGGCAGGAAAGACATGTACCGGATCTCCCTTTTTTACCCACAGGAGTGAACAAGCATGATTGAGCGTACCCTTTCCCTGATCAAACCCGATGCCGTACAACGGAATCTGACCGGCGAAATCCTTGCCATGATCCAAGGGGCTGGCCTTAAGGTCGTGGCCCTCAAGATGATCCACATGACCAAGGCACAGGCGGAAGGGTTTTACGCCGTACACCGGGAACGTCCTTTTTTTGACAGCCTGACCGACTATATGAGCTCCGGCCCGGTGGTTTGCTCCATTCTGGAAGGTGAGGACGCCATCCATCGGTATCGTGAACTCATGGGTGCCACCAACCCGGAAAAGGCCGCTGAAGGGACGATCCGCAAGAAATACGCGGTCAGCCTCGAGGCGAACTCCGTGCACGGTTCCGACGCGCCGGAAACGGCGGCTTTCGAAACCCGGTATTTCTTCAGCGCGTTTGAAATAGTGTAGGGTTTACCTGTTCAAAAAGAACATGAAGGCCACGAGGACAACGAACAACAAAACCAGCGACGTGGTAATCATACGAGCCTCCCTTTGTGAAAAGCCCCGGTCATCCCGGGGCTTTTTCGTTACATGCCGAACCATGTGTAGCCGCTGTAGAACAGGGCGCGTCCGCAGACCTCACCCGCTACGATGAGCAGGAGGATGATCCCGGCCCTGATCCAGAGCGGGCAGGGGCAGGTTCGGCAAGCGCCCGGAAGCATCTCATTGACGCCATTACGGATGAGCAGCAGAGGGCCCAGCGCTGCGCCGAAGAGCAGGAGCGTCAAATGCCATGCCAGCAGATAGGTGGAGAACGGCGATTGCGCCAACAACAGCTGCAACGGGATCACCAGCATTTGGAGTATGAAGGCCAATACGATGAATACGGGATACCAGCCGAGCAGGAGCGCTGCCTTCTTTTCGGGATCCTTCCGGGCGGCAAGGGCGTCCATGAAGAGCAGCAGGCTGGAACCGAGCAGCAGGCTGGTGGCGAGAAAGAGCCAGTAGGTGAACAGCGAATTCCAAAAAGGAACGGTCGGGATGGTGTAAACCCGGCTCATGACATAGACAAAAGCAAGGCCGAGGATGGCGGCCAGACGGCGTGCCCATGCATTGAGCGTGATCAGCCAGAGGAGAAGCCCGGCTCCAAACAGCCCGACGAACAGGATTTCGCGGCTCAGCCACGATGTCCCCACGTTGGTGATCGTGTAAAAGCTTACCGTAGGATCGGAAAGATGTTCCAGTGAAGCCAGCGCGCCCACGCCGAGCAGGATGCAGGCGGCCCACGCCTTGGCCCGCGACGTGTCGGCGGTACGGCTGAAGAAGGACAGGATCAGCATACCCGCCGCGGCTTGGCCGAGCAGGGTGAAGATGACGAGACTCCAATAACCGTGCATGGCTAAACCTCCTCGGGGTTGCTGATGCGTTTCCCGCGCAGCCCTTCAGTGCTGCCTTGCGGTTTGGAATGACGGTTGGGAGCACAGATGAAGTGGGGACGGGTGAGTTCCGGCCCCGGAAGCGGCGCGATGGCGGCCTGTTCCCCATAACGCTTGAGCAGTTCGTCGTATTCGCCGTAATCCAGCGCGCGGCAAGGGCAGGCCGCGACGCAGGACGGGGGCAGGCCTTGCTCAAGATAGTCGCGGCAGAAGTCGCATTTGGTCATCTTCTTGCGCTCGGGGTCAAACTGCGGCGCGCCGTAGGGACAGTTCCATTCGCAGTAGCGGCACCCCACACAACGGTCCGGATCCACGGAGACGATGCCGTTCTCGTCCTTGTGCATGGCCTGCGTGGGGCAGGCTTCGGCACAGACGGGGTTCTCGCAATGGTTGCACGACAGCGACACGTAGTAGGCGAAGACGTTTTGTTCATAGGCGTCGCCCACGGGAAGCCATTCACCGCCGGAATATTCCAGAACCCGCCGCCACAACACGCCTTTGTTCAGGTTATGCTTGTCGATGCAGGCGATCATGCAGGCCTTGCAGCCGGTGCACAGTTCCGAATTGAAGTAGAATGCAGGATTTTTGATCATGAATCGGTCCTTTTCTTCGGCCTGAGATACGGCCGCCCGGAGAAGCGGCCGTCCCTCCGGAGCGGTTACGCTTTTTCCACCTGCACGAGATTGGTGTGGTGAGGGTTCCCCTTGGCCAGGGCTGTCGGGAGAAGCTTGGTCAGCACGTTGACGCAGCCGTTGGTGTCTTCCCCGGCGGCGTTGGGCGTATGCCATGCGCCTTCGGGAAGTGACACCACGCCCGGCATGATGCGGGGCGTGATCTTGGCTTTGACGAAGGAAACGCCGCGCCCGTTGAACACCTTCACACGATCCCCGAATTCGATGCCGCGGGCTTTCGCGTCGATGGGGTTGATCCAGAGCTCTTGCGGCGCGACTTCCTGCAGCCACCAGCAGTTCCCGTAGGTCGAGTGCGTGCGCTGCTTGTAGTGGTGCCCGATGAGCTGCAGCGGCCACTCCTTGCGTTCCGGGCTGATAGCGCCTTCGGGGTTGGGGATGTACTCGGGCAGCGCGGTGATGGCCTGACCGGGCAGCAGGGTCCATGTTTCCGCCAGCTCGGCGAGGCGCGGAGAATAGATCTCGATTTTGCCCGACGGCGAGGGCAAGGGATTGGCCTCGGGATCGTCCCGGAATGCTTTATAGGCGATATGGTTTTCGGGGAAGTACCTTTTGTACACGCCCATCGTGTAGGCTTCCTCCAGCGTGGGCGGCAGTTCGGGGATGGCCTTGCGGGACTCCGCGTACAGTTTCTCCAGCCATTGGTATTGGGTACGGCCTTCCGTGAAGGCCTCCTTCACGCCGAGCTCGTTGGCAACGCCCGCGCAGATGTCATAGATGCTTTTGGCTTCGCCGAGCGGCTCAATGCACTTGTTATCGAAGATCACGTAGGCGATGTTGCTGTCGCCGTCGGAAGTCCAGTCATGCTCCTCAAGGTTCAAACAGCTTGGCAGCAGAAAGTCCGCATAACGGGCGGAAGGCGTCAGTGTCGTGTCGATGACCACGATGGTCTCGCACTTTTTGTCGTCCAGCAGGATGGGGTGCATCTGGTTGATGCCGCCGTGCTGGTTCGTCAGGCAGTTCCCCGCGTAGTTCCAGATGAATTTGATCGGCGCGATGAGCCTTTCGCGTCCCCGGATGCCTTCCGTGGTGGCGGTCATCTGCTTGTAGTCGTCGATGGCCTGATACCAGTTGAAGCAGGAGAGTTCCGTCTTCACGGGATTTTCCAGCGTGGGGAAGGTCGCCATGGGAAGCTTGTATCCCGCGTTTTCGCGCGCCCCGGTATTCCCGCCCTTGATGCCCACGTTGCCGGTGAGCACGGCGAGCATACCGATGGCGCGGGAAATGTTTTCCCCGTTGGTGGTGCGCTGCGGGCCCCAGCCCTGACAGATGAAGCACGGCCTGGCCCCGGCGATCTCGCGGGCCAGCTTCTCGATGCGGGCCGGGGGAATCCCGGTGATGCGCGAGGCCCATGCCGGAGTCTTTGGCGTCTTGTCCGGGCCTTGCCCCAGAATGTAGGATTTGTAGGACGAACCGGCTGGAGCGCCCTTGGGCAGGGATTCCTCATCATAGCCGATGGTGTATTTGGCGAGGAAGGGCTTGTCGATAAGGTCTTCGGTGATCATCACGTAGGCCAGCGCCGCGCTGAGGGCCGCGTCCGTACCTGGGCGGATGGGAATCCATTCGTCGCCCACGGACACCATGGAATCGGTATAACGCGGATCGATGATGATGACGCGGGTGTTACGGGTGAAACGGGCGTGCTGGAGCGTTTTGGCCTTGCACCCCGACATGCGCGTTTCCGAGGGGTTGTTGCCGAAGAACACGGCCAGTTCGCTGTTTTCCATGTCGGAAAGCGAGTTCCCGTCAACCCAGCTCCCGCCGTACAAATAGGGCATACCTACCGTGATCTGGCAGGTGGAGTAGTCCGAATAGTGGTTCAGGTAACCACCCACGAGATTCATGAGCCGGGCCACGGGCGTGGCGGCCGGAGGCCAGCTTTTGCCCATGGTGCTGCCGAGGGCACCCGTGCCGTAGTTGAGATAGACGGCCTCGTTGCCGTAGGTGTCTATGGTGCCGCGCAGCCTTTGTCCGATTTCCTTGAAGGCTTCCTCCCAGCTGATACGTTCGAATTTGCCTTCTCCTCTGTTGCCCACTCGGCGCAGGGGATAGGGGATGCGCTGTTCGGCATAGATGCGCTGACGCATGGAGCGTCCGCGCGGACAAGCACGGAGCTGCTGCATACCGTAGCGGTCGTCTCCGGTGTTGTCCGTCTCTACGCGGGTGATCACGCCGTCTTTGACGTGCACCCGCAGGGCGCAACGGCTGCCGCAGTTGACGTTGCAGGAGTTCCAGAGGATGCGCTCTTCCCCTGTCCCCGAGGGGGCGGGCGGTGCGGCGACGGCGCTTCCCGCATTGAGGATTTCAATGGAAAAAGGAAAGAATGCCGAAGCGAGGACGACGGCGCCGCCCTTGATCACGTCGCGCCGTTTGAGCAATGCCTGCTCGGTACAATGAGGTTTCCGCATGAGCCCTCCGCAGAAAAAGGATTCCGTTCCCGGAACGTCCCGATGGGACGGGATTCGAGGAACAGGCAGGCTTGCAGCATACCGCACAGGAAAGGCGGCTGTCAGTGATAAGTGGGGGCCGGAGGTTCACGTTATGGGACGCAAAAAGGGGAAGGCCGGAGCCTTCCCCATATGGAAACGAGCGTGCTTGAAGCGCTACTTGAAGAACTTGTCGATATACCCCTGCACGAAAACGAAGAACACGATGAACGGCAGGACATATTTGACGTACAGGCGCAGCCCCTTCGGGAACATGAGGCCCTTACCGGTGTCCGCTTCGGCGATGAAGTTGTCCCATCCCCAGCCGCGCTTGTAACAGCAGAAGAACAGGAACACCATAGAGCCGAGGGGCAGCAGGTTGTTGCTGACGATGAAGTCTTCCAGATCGAGGATCATGGAGCCGGGGCCGAAGGGCTGGATGCCGGACAGCACGTTGAAGCCGAGGGCGCAGGGCAGGGAGAGCAGGAAGACCAGAACGAAGTTGACGGTGACCGCCTTCTTGCGGGTCCATTTGAGCACGTCGATGCCGTAGGCTACGATGTTTTCCAGCACGGCGATGATCGTGGTGAGGGCCGCGAAGCTCATGAAGACGAAGAAGAGCATGCCCCACAGCTGTCCGCCGGGCATGCTGTTGAACACGTTGGGAAGGGTGACGAACACGAGGCCGGGACCGGAGCCCGCATCGACGTCGAAGGCGAAACAGGCCGGGAAGATGATGAGGCCCGCCATGAGCGCGACGAACGTATCCAGCAGCAAGATGTGGATGGACTCGCCGGTCAGGGAGCGCTGCTTGTCGATGTAGCTGCCGAAGATGGTCATGGCGCCGATGCCGAGGCTCAGGGTGAAGAACGCCTGCCCCATGGCGGCATAGATGGGCTCCCAGATGCCGTGCTGGAACATCTTGCCGAAGTCGGGCTTCAAATAGAACAGGATGCCTTTTTCGGCCCCCGGCAGGGTGACGGAGCGGATCACCAGAAAGAGCATGACGACAAGCAGGCAACCCATCATGATTTTGGTAATGCGCTCGACGCCCCTCTGCAACCCCATGGAGCAGACGAGGAATCCGGCGACGACCGTAACGGCCATCCAGCCGACCTGATCAAAAGGATCGCCGAGCGTCCCGCCGAAGAACGCGCCGATTTGCTCGGGCGTAAGGCTCGAAAGCTGACCCGAGCCCATGTACCAGCAGTAGGACAGCATCCACCCGGTGACGGTCGTATAGAACATCATCAGCACGTAACAGCCGATGATGCCCCCGTAGCCGTACAGATGCCAGAACGTCCCCTTGGGTTCCAGCTTGCGGAACGCCAGGCCGATGCCCTGCTTGGCGGCCCGGCCCACGGAGAACTCCATCACCATAATGGGAAGGCCGAGAATGACGAGAAAAACGAGATAGATGAGGACGAAAGCCGCCCCACCGTAGGCTCCGGTGATGAAGGGGAAGCGCCAGACGTTGCCGAGGCCGATGGCGCAGCCGGCCGATAACAGCAGGAAGCCGAGGCGGCTCCCCAACTTTTCGCGTTCGATACCCTGTTCCACTGTTGTTCCTCCTTAGGGTGTGGGAGGATGAATAGGTGACTTTTGCGCCTGAGGCAAGCGGAGACTGCCCGCCGGAAAACGTGCCGATTTCTCGCGCCAAAGGGAAAGGCGATACGTTGTCGGGGATTAGGCCATGTTCTTATACCGAAGAGCAGCCGGGCCCGCTGACGACGCTGCGGCCTCCGGTTTTGGGAGTGACCTGTATCTGCGTCCCGATGCGCTCCTTCAAGGCCGCCACATGCGAAATCACGCCGATGAGCTTGCCGTCCCGGTGCAGCCCGGCCAGCGTATCCAGCGCGGTGTCCAGCGTATCCTCATCCAGCGTGCCGAACCCTTCGTCGAGGAAAAGGGAGTCCACCCGCACCGTCTTGCTGGCCATTTGCGAAAGCCCGAGGGCGAGGGCAAGGCTCACGATGAAACTCTCGCCGCCGGACAGGTTTTTGGTGGAGCGGACTTCTCCGGCCTGATAGCCGTCGATGACGTCGAGCTCCAACGGCTGCTCCTTGTTGCGGAGAAGCAGATATCGGTCGGTCATGCGCCGTAGCTGGCGGTTGGCGTGCTCGATCATGATTTCAAACGTCAACACCTGCACGAAATTGCGGTATTTTTTCCCGTCGGCGGAGCCGATGAGATCGTGCAGATCGTTCCAGCGGCGGCACTCGCGGCGCTGCGCCTCCACCGCCGCCGTGCGCTCCTGATGCGCCAGCTTGACCATGTGGTTGTCGTGGAGCTTCTGCCTCAGGCCGCCAATGGCTTCTTGCTGGGTCTTCAGCGTGTCCCGAAGCGTTGCCAGCGTCTCGTCGAGTTCTTCCCGCGTGCGATCCGTCACCTGTTTTTCGCGCTCGGCAGCCAGTTGCGCGATACGGTCGGCCAGGCGCGCTTCCAGCTCGGCCCGTTCCGTGAGCAGCTCCTGTTCCCTTTGAGCCAGCGTGTTCCGCACCGTTTCAGTGAGGCAGGCGTCCCGGTATTCCGCTTCGTCGGCGAAGCCGGTTTGTGAGAGGCGAAGCCGGAAATCCTCTTCCAGCGGCCCAATTTGTGCCTGACGTTCCGCGATCGAGCGATCGAGCGTTTCCCGTTTGCTGGTCAGCCCAGCAAAGCGCTGTTTGGCGGCATCGACGGTTTGGCGGACGCCTTCAAGCCGCTTTTCGGCTTCTTCGACGAGCCCGTTGAGCCGTTTCTCTTCCTCATCCGGGGATTTGTCCCCGAGCAGCCGCCTCCGGTCGAGCCGCAGCTTTTCCCGATCCTCCGACAGGGAGCGGGCCGCTTCCCGCTGCTTGCCCAGATCTTTCTCCATATCGAGAAGCCGGGAAGCGAGATGCCGGGACTCCAGTTCCAGCGCGCTCATTTTTTGCTGTAAGAGGTCACGCCGCTTTTCCCGGGATACCCAGCGTTCACGGCGTTCAGACAGGCTGTGGAGCAAGGTTTCCGGCCCGTCGGCGGCCAGCGCTTCGATGCCGTAAGGCCGCAGTTCCTGCAAAACGGTTTGGCGCAAGGCCGTGTACTGCTCCAGAAGCGAACTCCGCTCGCGTTCGGCGCGTACGGCTTCCTGCTCGGCGCTGCCCTTATGGTGGAGGGCGGTTTGCAGGGCCAGTTCCAGCCGGTTTGCTTCGTGCCGGGCCTTCTCCCATGCCGTCATGTCGGCTTGCAGCCCGGCGTCCTCCTGTTCAGCCTGTTGCAGGATGCGTTCAGCCAGCCGCCGCTCGGTCTCCGTCGTTTCCCGCAGATTTTGGAGCGTAAGGAGCAGGGTGGCCGGAAGCGGCTGCTTTGGCGTGGCGGGGGTGATGGAGGGATGTGCCAGTGCGGCAAGGCATTCGCGCACGTGCGTTTCGTGTTCGGACAGTGTGGCGGCTTCTTTTTGCAGCTGTTCCGTCACCCATTCCCGTTCACGCGACAGCCCGGCGAGATCGCCTTGGAGGGAAGCCAAAGCGTTTCCGGAGCGTTTCAGTTCTTCCTTGAGCCGCGCAAGATGTTCCTCCGGCCCGGCGGGGGCGGGAACGGAAAATCCGGTGAAGGGGTGTTCCGTGGCTCCGCACAACGGGCACGGTTCCCCGTTATGGAGATGCCTCCGCGCTTCCTCAAAAGCCCGCAGGCGAGAGCATTCGGCCTGTTCGGCTTCCCGTTTCTCATATTCCGCCTCCAGACGGCGGTGCTCTTTTTCGGCGGATTGCAGGCGCTGCGTGAGTTCGGCCTCATTGCGGGCACGTTTTTCTTGCCGCTGCTCAAGTGTCTTGATTCCCAGAAGGCAGGTTTCGTATTGCCGCCGCGCCTCTTCGGTTTTGTCCAGCAGGCTGCTGCGGGTTGCCGTGTTCATGAGGCCTGCCCGCCAGTCGGCGACGCTCCGATCGCCTAAGAGTTCCGCCAGGGCCTTCCGGCGCAAGGCGACCGCTTGTTCCAGACGGGCCGTTTCCCGATCCTGCCGTTCCTTGAGGGCAAGCGCGTCCATATGCGCTTTGGCCGTCTCTTGTTGCCGGGCCAACGCCGCCTCGAGGGCACGTTTTTTTTCGCGCCCCGTTTCGGCCAGTTGACGCAATTGTCCGCAGGAATGCTGGATAGCGGACAGGTGCTCGATAAGTCCCTGATCCGCAGCCGTGCGTTCCAGGGCTTCGAGCACGCCCGCAAGGGCGGCCTGGGCTTCGGCACGCTGGGCGGTCAGGTTCCGGCTGGTTGCCTGCGCGGTTGCAAAAGCGGCTTCCCGGTCGGCGAGTTCCCGCTTGAGGGCGGACAAGGCCGTTTCTTTTTCGGCAAGTTTGACATCGTATTCCCGTACGGAACGGATCGTCTTCAAGCCTTGTTCGCGTTCCCGCTTGGCGTGTTCCAGCGTCGCTCCGGATGAGGCGAACGCCGTTTCCGTTTGCCGCAATTCAGCTTCACATACGGGCAAAGCCTCGCCGTATTCTTTTTGCTGGCGGAGATCCTGCGCCTGGGCGTTCCGGAGGGAAACGAGCCCGGCATACGCCCCGGAAAGCTCCAGCGCCTTGTTGGCGCGTTCCAGCTTGCGGCGTTCCGGCTGAAACGCTTCGAGCCGTTCCGCAAGCTGTTTCTTGCGGTTTTCCAGCATGGCCAGTTCAGCCTGAAGGGTACGGATGCCCTCCAGCCAGAGCAGGGCCTGTTGCGTCCGGTCGGACTGCCGCGCCGCTTCGGAAGCCTGTTCGATCAATGATGCCAGATCCGCATGGAGGCGCTGTTCTTCCGCTTCTTCAAGGAGGTGGATGCCCGCCAGCTCCGCCTCCAGCGTTTCGAGCTTGGTACGCTCAAGCACGACTCGCGCGTGCACGCGTTTAGATATATCCGAATAGATTTCCGTGCCCGTGAGCTGTTCCAGAATGGGGGCGCGCTGATCCGCAGGCGCTTGCAGGAACGCGGCGAAGCCCCCCTGCGCAAGGAGCATGGAGCGCGTGAAGCGTTCGAAGTCCATCCCTGTGGCTTCCTCCACTTTGTCGGCCACGCCTTGAACATTGCTTTCGAGGATCTGACCCGAAATGGCGTCGGAAAGTTCGCGGCGCGGGGCCTGCAATTCCCCGGAGGCTTTTTTCCTCGCCCGCCACTGGTGCCAGTGGCAGCGGAATGTTCCCGAGCGGGTTTCGAAGGTGACTTCGGCAAAACATTCCCCGGTCTGGCGGGACATGATTTCGTTTTCGCTTTTGGTGACGCGGGGCAGGCGCGGCGTGCGTCCGTACAGGGCAAGGCACACGGCGTCGAGGATGGTCGTCTTGCCCGCACCCGTGGGGCCGGTGATGACGAAAATGCCGTCCGACAAAAAAGCCGGATGCGTAAGATCAATGGCCCATTCCCCGGCAAGGGAATTGAGGTTCTTGAAGCGGATCTGGAGAATGCGCATGGTGTTTCCGTTAGGCGTGAGGGTCTTCTTCGAGGAATGAGGCGACGGTTTCCCTGTAGGCCAGACGGAGATCAGGCCTTTGCTCGTCGGGCACGCCGTGGGCGGCGAGACAGCGCTCAAACACCTCGTATACGTCCAGCGCATCCAGCGTGTCGGCATCGTCATCCCGTTCCAGGGCGCGTTCCATGATCCGGGCGTTCTTGATGCGCAGGACTTCCATGTCCGCTCCCGCCGTAAGCGCTTCGACCCGGTCGCGGAGATCGCTGATGAGTTCGCTGCCCGTATAGATGATTTCGAGCCACGGATTCCCCCCCTCGGCGGCAATGGCCTTCAGGCGGGATTCGATGGCCTCCCATGCCCCTTCAATGCGTTCCAGCTCCTGAAAAACAGGAACGGGCAGGCACTCCACGGATGCCTGACGGCCCGCGAAATCCACGAGGCAGACGCTCTTGGCGCCGCGCTCACCGAAGCCCATGGGCACGGGGGAACCGCTGTAGCGCCGGGTTTCGGAGCCGCCGATTTTTTGTGGGATATGCAGATGCCCGAGGGCGAGATAGTCGATGTTGTCCGGGAAGCAGTCGGCGGTCACTTGTGCGAGCGACCCGACATAGAGTTGTCGCACGCCGTCGCCGTCGGCGGTCTGGCCGCCCGACGCGAAGAGGTGCCCGGTTGCGAGAATGGGGAGATCCGGTCGCGTCCGGTACGTTTCGGCCTGCGCGCTGATGGCGGCGTAGTGGCGGCGGATGCCGTCGATGAGGTTCCGCTCCTTGTCTTCAATGCTTTCGCCGGGCTCAACCACTCGGATGTCCCGATCCCGAAGATAAGGGACGGCGCAGACGATGAGCTCGGGCTCACCGTCCGGGCCGTCGAGCCGAAGGATCTCGTGTCCGGGGTCGTCCGAGATCGAGCCTACGACATGGACGTTGAGGGCGCGCAGGAGCTCTTTCGGCGCGGTCAGGAAGGAGGGCGAGTCATGATTGCCCGCCACCACGACGATATGGCGGCAGAAAGGCATGACCCGGCAGAGGAAGCGGTAATACAGCTCTTGCGCACGGTTGCTTGGGGCGCTGGTATCGAACACGTCTCCGGCGACGATCAGTACGTCAACGTGTCGGTCGCGGACCGTATCCGCCAGCCAGTCGAGGAAGGCGGAAAAGGTTTCGTAGCGCCTGCGCCCGTAGAGGGTGCGCCCGATATGCCAGTCGGACGTATGCAGTATTCGTAAGGATGTTGTTTTCATATCGAAGGCTCCGTAGCCGGCCTCCGTCAGAGGCCGGTTTCTACAGATAGCCTGTGAGCACGGGGCGGGCAAGCCCCCCTTACTTGGCCGAAGGGGCGGGAACCTTGGGAGCGGCGATGTCGCTAGTCTGTTCCTGCTTTGCCGGATGCCGCTTCTGATACTCCTTCCAGCCCCAATAGCCGCCTCCGGCGAGCAGTGCGGCGAGGCAGACGACGCCGAGCGCCACGGCCCATTTTTTCCAGCGGCTCTGCTTGCGGAAGGGATCGTCAAAGGAGCGGCTGGCATTGGGAGGCAAGGCCGCCGCGTCGGTCAGGCAGGATCCGAGCATGAAATTGATGGGGATTTGGCTGTTCACCGCCCATCCCGAGGCATCAAGGACAGGACCGAGCGTCCTGCGCCGCAGCTTCAGCCATGCGAGGAACATGGAGGGGCCGGATATGCACAGGAAGATCCCCACGAACAGCAGGGGAAACTGCCACCATGCCAGAGAGAACAACGCCGCCGCGATGCTGGCGAGCGCCGTGCCGATGGCGCCGAGGGCGAGCCCGATAGCCGCGAAGATCCCCATGCTCCGCCCGATGTCGAACGGCTTGGCTTCCTTCTGGGCATCCGTAGTCAGTTTATCAATGGATTTGGAGGCGTCGGACATGAGCGCTGAATCTTTGGACGACGCGAGCTTTTCGAGCTGGTCGGTGATCATGCGCCCGAACCGTTTGTAAGGCGCGAACATGGCTGTACGGATACTGATGGGGTTATCCACCAGCTTGACCAAAACGGCTTCCCAGCTCTGCCCTTGCGTGTCCACAAAAACGCCGTGCCGCCCCGGTATCAGCAGGTTGGAGTCACCCGCCGTAACCGCCGCGACGATATTCATCTTTTGGCCCGTGTCGAGGCGTGAGCACTCGCAATAGGCAAGGCAGAGATGGCTGGGCTGGGCCTGTGCCGCGTGGTTGGTGATGTCGTCCACGCGCAGGCAGAGATTGCAACCTCTGCCGTCGATGAACAGCGTGCCGATCTGAAAGGTCGTAGGCCGTGAAAGGGCGTAGAAGTCGCAGAAGGAAACGAAGTTCATCAACAGCCGGTGCAGGTGGTGATGGTAGAGGACGAGGCGCTCCACGTCCGTGAGCGTTTTGAGGTGGCCCGCCGCGTCTTCGTCCTGTTGCGTCAGCGCCTCGAAACGGGACGGGAGGTCGCTGGAGAGCAGTTCTCCAAGACGTTCCATGCCGAGTTTTTCCACACCGTTTTCGGGCTTGCGGGCAACCAGTTCCGCATACGGGGCGAAACGCGTTTTGATGGTCTGCCATTTATCGGAGGTCAGCTCGTCCCGTACGCCGAGGAGAGGAACGGCAATCGTATCTTTCAGAGCGATGATCTGATCGCGCCATGCGGGGTTGAGGCCTTTTTCAAGAGGAAGCGGCTGATCCGCCGCGATATGCGCGAGAGGCAGTTCGCGCATGGCCTCGTCATCCGTGTTGAGGGGGTGATCGACAAGCTGGGCAAAAATCGTTTCCGGGGCATTGAGCGCATCCGAGGCCCGAACGTCAAAGGCGACAAGCTGACAGCGCGTGAAGTAGTCATCGATTTTGGGTCGTACGGATTGGAAAATCTGGAAGGCCGTGTCCGTACCGGAACCAAGCGGAAACGTGTCCGCATAGGCCGCAAGTTCGTCGAACCACGCCTTGTAATCCTGTATGTTGCGCATGAACGTTTGGGCCAGTTCGAGCGTGGCGCCTTGCTGGCCTCCGGCGTCGGTTGCTCCGCCCGTCGTTGCGACGATGTCTTCGATGAAGCGGTTCATATCGGGATCGAAGGAAGGGTGCGGCGTCATCACGCCGTCGCCGTTGAAGGCGGTCTGTGTAGCCGCGTCAATGGCTTCCGCTATATCCTCCTGCGTGAGAGCCCCCTCTTTTCCACCTTGCGTGAGGATACGGCTTGCTGTGGAATAAAGCAGGCGGCCTTCATCCGTATCCTGCCTGATTTCCTCAAGGGCCAACTCCGGACGGCTTTCGGCCAGCAGTGCCGGATCGCTGAGGCGGTCCACAGTCCAGCGAACGGCGTCGAGAACCTCTTGAATGCGGATGCGCCCGTCCTTGTCGGCGTCAAGCAGTTCCAGCGTCCGTGCGTCGAACTGGAGTTTGTCGATAGGGCAACTGAGCGCGACCCAGAGTTTGGGGTCAAGCTCGTTGAGGTGCAGCAGTTCTTCAGGCGTCCGCAAGGTCACCTGATCCAGACCGCCGATCCTGTGAAACTTCCAATTGAAGGCCGCATGATTGGGCATGGCGTTCTCCTCTAAGCATGGTGTTCTTTTGGCTGTAGCCCGGATCGGGGATGTTTCAAATGAAAATATGCGGGGGGTGGCGTACGGACCGTAGCCTTTTGCGTGAAGAAGACGTACAAACGGGAGACCTCGCCTCAGTGGAGAGGTTTTTCCCTGAAAAGGCGTAACAGAAACCTAAAGGATATGACAATGCCGAAGTTGCAAGCGGCGCGAGTGACGCAATGCGGGCTGGATTTCGCGGTGGTGCTGGTCGACCCCAAGCTGTTTATGAATCCCAGCGAACTGGAAGCGTTTTCGGAACGCGCCCAAGCGCTCTTTCCCGGCGTTCCGGTGGCGATGCTGAGTTATGACGATCTCAAGGTGACCCGCTATCATGGCCCCGATGATGTTGTAGCCTTCCTCAAGCAGGTGCGTGTGGTCAGCCTGCCGTGGGTTGAGTACACCATCGGTGAATAAATCGAAGGGACCGAAGCGATTCGGTCCCTTTCCGTTACGGCGCAAGCAGGCGGAGCGGGGCGGAAACCACAATATCCAGAATGTTGAGGACTCCGCTGCCGATACTGTTGAAGACATTGGCTAAAATACCGGTAGCGTTGAAACTGCGCTGCGGCGCGTCAAGGCTGCCGTAGTAGCGCACTGGAATTTCCGGGATACCGGGCCCGGTTACGTTCAAGGCATAGTTGAGCGTTTTGTTGATAAGATTGATGCTGCCTTGGCCTCGGACGGACAGGCCGCCGGAGAGGTTGAGATCGCGTGTGGTCAGGATTCCCTTGGAAAGCGCCCCGGAAGCGCTCAGGGAACTGAAACGGCTCATAGGGCCGGGTTTCTTCGCATCCAATTCCCCGTTCCGGATAACGAAATTGAGAGTGCCACTCAGGGCGGCGGGGATATCCGCGCCGGAGCGGAGCAGGCCGGAAACGTCCGCGTCAAGGCTTCCCGTGCCGGACAGCAGTTGCTCCTGCCCCCGTTCCTTGCACAGCGTCAGGACATTGACGGCGCTCAGCGTATACCGCAATCGCGCGAGCAGCCCTCCCGCAGTGCCCTCCGCGCGCAATCCGGCCCCCGCCGTTCCCCCAGCGACACGGGCCTTGATGGGGTCGGCCGTGAGCACACCGTTTTTGATGGTCACGGGAACGGTCAGGTTTTCATGCGGAATGCGGGCGATGACCAGACGTTCCACACTGAGATCCCCATCCAGCTGCACTTTTCTGAGCCATTCGGTCTGCCACGGTGTACTCGGTTGGGCGTATTTGGAAGACGCGGGCAGATAGTCCCCCAGACGCAATGTCCCAAGCCGGAGCTTGGCGGTCCAGTGCGGAGGAGTTCCTTTGGTGCCTTCGATTTGGCCGGCAAGGCGGGTATCATCGACGCGCCCTTCAAGCTCTGAAAGGCGCAGTATGGACTCGTCCGCCCGGATTTTTGCTTTGATCTGCGCCTGCCTGAGCGCCTGTTGGGGAAGGCTGGAGGGCAACATGCCCCATTGGGCGAGGAGGGCACGGAGGTTTCCCGTGGAAACGGACAACGAAGCGTCCCATGCCGGATTGGCATCCAGACGGGTTCCGCTTACGGAACCGGTGAACGAGGCGGAGGCGTCTTTCGTGAGAAGCTGCCCGGAGAGCTCTTTAGCCTCCAGCGTGTTGGCTTGCGTATTGAGGGACAGTTTGCCTGAAGCCTGCCCGCCGATGCCGTTGGCTGAGAGCTTGCCTGAAGCGGAAACGGCGTCGGCGAAAAGATTGAAAGGACCGCTCGTTGGGAACTGGAGCGCACCCGTCAGGTCGAGCGAACTCTGCCCGGCCGGCGTCGTCAGGCTGCCCTGCCATTTCCCGGTGTAGGCATAACGCGGCTGCGTTCCCTGCGTCCGGCTTCCCGCCCCCTGAAAAGCGACGCGCAATTGAGAGAAGGCGAGATTTTTTTCTTTTTTGGCCCGAGAAAGCGATAGATTGCCTTTCTCGATAAGCGCTTCCCCCTTGCCTTTCAGCGAGGAGAGGAAAGCGGCGGGCGAAGTCGACCGTGCCGTAAAACTGGCCGAACCTGTCAATGTGCCTTTCAGAACGGGATATCCCGCTACAGGGCTGAACAGGCTGTCGACGTTGACGCCGCTGGCCGTGAGGTTCAGGGCCATGACGTCGCCGGGGATGAGATCGCCTTGTGCCGATCCGCCGTACAGTGAGCCACAGCGGATGGCGACTTTGGTCTGTTCCGTTCTACTGGCCGGATCGGGCGTAATGCGGACGGAAACGCCGTTGGCCGCCCACTTCCAGAATGTGGCGCGGGCGGCTTCCAAATGGATGTCATAGCCCACCGCCGCATTGGAATCGTCTCCTCCGAGAAGCGGCGGCACTTTGTAGGACGGCGCGGAAACCGCTTTGTTTTCCACTTCGGGGAATACCCGGTTCAATGGGGCGTCTTTGGTCGCAAGGTGCAGCGCAATGACAGGGTTGGAAAAATCGCTGACGCCTCCGCCTCCCGCAAAGACGGTATTCAGCGTCGTCGCGGTGACGGAAGAGGCGACGAGTTTTTGCGGGGTCAGCTCAAAAGGAAGCGTTCCCGAGATGTTATCCAAGGCGACTTGCACGCCCGGCGGGAGATCCCGCGCAAAGCCGAACCAGCGGGGAAGGCTGAGGTGCTTGAGGGCGAGCGTCCCCCGCAGCGTCGGCACATAATCCGCGCCGAAGATCAGCCGTCCGTCCAACGTGGCCTGATCCCCTTCGACTTTGAGGCTGGCCCCTTTGATGGCGATCTGCGGGAGAGGGGCACCTTGAAAGAGGGAGCCCAAAGGGGCTTCCGTCGTGAACGGAAGCAGGACATGGACGGGAACGGATTGGCGTTTCAGTGAAAAAGTGCCGTCAAGGGAGGCCACGCCGTCAATGGCGAGCGTGCCTTGAGTGGTGTGGGCCGTCACACCGAGGACAAACCGGGGGCTGCCCTCGCCAAAGGAAAGCGGCATGGCGCAAGTGGCTTTGAACCGGAGCATGGCCGTGGCATCAGCCGGGAACGCATATTCCAGATCGGATATTTCCAGATCAACATTGCTGAGGGTTTGGATTGGGGTGGCCTGCCCGTCCTTTTCCGGCGGCGAGTTTCCGTACCATTCCATCTTGCCCACCGAGAGCGAGAGCTCACCGGGTTCTCCGCTTCCCGGAACGGTGGCGCTTCCGGAAATGCCGGACATCCGCCACTGAGAGTGAACCCCGGACTTGTTCGCGCCGGGAAGGAGAGAGGCGATGGTTCCGTCTTCGAGATCGATATCCATTTCAGCAAGTTGCGGTGGTATGGAGAATCGCGGCTGTTGCGTCGCGTCCGGCGTCGTTCCGGCTGGCGACTCAAGCAGCAGCGTGGGCTTGAGAAGACGGACTCCGGCGATGCGCATTTCTCCGTGGAGCAGGGCCCAGAAATCAGGATAGACGGCCCCTTCGTCCACGAACAGCGTCATTGCCGGGGTACGGATGGTCAGGCCGGAAACGCTGGCCGCCGGACGCGGAAAGAGGGAGAGCGAAGCTTGATCCGCCGACAGGACAAAACCGGCTTCAGGAGCGGAAAAGCGGGCGGACAGCGAGCGGGCGAGCCCAACGGGATCTTGATTGAACGTATAGATGAAGAAGCCGAACGCAAGGACGAGCGCCCAGAAAAGGGGGAGCAAAACATAAAGGAGGATGGAGGTGGAACGCTTCATGTCTGTAGCTGTTTGTAATCAAGGCGTTTGAGATCGAGGTATACCAGTACGCCTCGGACAGGCCGGGGCGCCGCCTTGGAAATGAGGCGCATATAGCGTTGGAGCTGGATTTCGTGCGCTGGAGTTGGCGCTCCCGTTTTGTATTCGACCACGGTAATCCGTTTCCCGTCGTCGACTACAAGGTCGGAGCGGTACAATTCGCCGGATTCGTCAATGATCTCCTGCTCGGGCGTCCCGTATCGCAGCCATTCCCCGGCCTCGGGCAGGGCCGCGTACCATGCCAGCATCTCCACGATTTCGTGTTCGACCGTTTCGGGGTCACGGATCGGGAGCGGGAACGTGCGCAAGCCCTGTTTGAAGGCTTGGCGGGCATCCTCTTCCGGGTGCCCCGTCAGTTGCCCCGCCGTTTGCAGGCAAGCCAGACAGTGGTGCGCGAACGTGCCGCGGCGTTTTTGGGTAAACGAAAATTCTTCCAGCGGATTTCGGAAGATGCGCAAACGCGGCAACCAGTGCATGGGACGCCAGCGTTCGTTGCCTTGTCCTACCGGGATGCTTTCCGGTTCGATCAGTGCCAGCTCTTCGGCAACAGCCTTGCCATCCCGCATCGTTTTGGGCTCCCGAGCCTGTTCGGCGGGGCGGACGAAAGGAGGCGCACCTGTCTCAAACGTTTCTTCAGTCATGGGAAGCGCGCCGAGAAGCACGTTCAGGCCGCTTCCGAGCCCCGATGCATTGCGGCTGGAGGACGTTTCCGTCAGGAAGGCGTGCAGCTCCTCTTCCGCCCGCGTCCACGCCACATAAAGCAGGTGCAGCGCTTCACGGGCGTTGTCCGCAATGGCCTTGTAGTGTGCGTAGCCGGAGGCCGGGCCGCGCGGAGCAAGCACCGTCAGCCCGTCCACATGCGTCTCCACGGCAGGGCTGTCCACCCGTTGGGAAAAGTTGTGCCACGGCACGATGACGACGGGGAATTGCAGCCCCTTCGATTTGTGCATGGTCATGACCCGCACGGCGTCTAGGGTTTCCGGCATGGGGGCTTTTTCCTGTTGCCCGTGCTTGTTCCAATAGTCGAGGAACGAGGATAACGAACCGTATCCTTGTCCTTCCGCGACGTGAATGATTTCCAGAAAGCGGCGGACAAAGGCGGCCTCATCGGGATAGCGGCTCCATATGTCGAGGCGCCCCAACGCTTCGCGGGTGACGTCATAGGGCGTGAGCAGCCCCGCGTCGGCATGGAAAGGCGCGATCCACTTCCTCCAGATGTCGGGGAAATCTTCACGGAAGGCGATGAACAGCGGCATGTTGCGGCGCTCCGACGTCCGGCGGGCGGCGGCCCAGTCTTCCAGCGCCTGTTCGCTCAGAGGGATAAGCGGCAACAGCATCTGGCGGCCGGAAAGGAATGTCCAGAATGCCAGATCGTTGCGCGGGGAATCGAGGAACGTCAGGAGCGCCGTGAGCTGTTCCACCAGAGGATGCTCGGCGAGCAGGAAGCTGTTGTCGGTGACGACGGGGATCCCTTCCTCCATGAGCCATCCGGCGACCTGTGCGGCCTTCCCGTTGGAGCGCACCAGCACGGTGACGTCCCCCCACGGACGGCGTGAGACGACCTCCTGAACGCATCCCAGCAGACGCTCGCGGACTTCTTCGTCCAGATCTTCGCTCTTGTCGCCGTAGACGCGCTGGAGACGCAGGAAACCTTCGGCCTTGTCGGGCGCGACTTTCTGTTCGGAACCGGCAAAGCCTTCTTTGAGCAGCTGGGCCCCTTCCTCAAGAATGGTTGCCAGGAGGGCGGACGGCGTGTCTTTGGGGAGCATGGCGGACAGCACGGCTTTAGCCGTGGCTGTTTCGGAAAGCTGGCGGAACAGGGTGTTGTTGGTTTCGACGATGGCCCGGCAGCTCCTCCAGTTGGTGGGGAGGATGTCGACGCGCGGTTCGGGCGCGACGGCGCACAGTTCCGCATCGGAGCGGACCTCGTCAAATAGCGTGGCGTCGCCGCCGCGCCAGCCGTAGATGGCCTGTTTGACGTCGCCCACCCATGTGAGCGAACCGCCGCGAGAAAGGGCTTCCAATACAAGGGGATGGATGGCTTCCCACTGTTCGCGGCTGGTATCCTGGAATTCGTCCACGAGGATGTGGGTCAGGCTCGTCCCCAAGCGGCAAAACGCTTCGGGAACGCCATAGTCGCCCGACAGCACCTGACGGGCCAGACGGGGGACGAAGGCGGCGGGAACGGCCCCTTCGCGCTTGAGGAAGTCGGGAACCTGACCGGAGAGTTCCCGCGCCAGTTCCACAAACGGCATGACCGTCTGGGCCCGGCGGAGCAGCACGCCGTCCTCGTCCCATTTCCGGATGATGTCCCGCATGGCGTCGAAAGCCCGTTCCGCGTCGGGCGACGCCTTGCCTTTGGATGCCTTGTTCAGGCAGTCGTCCAGACAGGCTTTGCGCAGCATGGCGGAGTTTGGCGGCAGGTTCGCCGGGGCGGCCTTTCGGCACGTCTCAAGGGCTCTGGCCAGATGCGCGGAGCAGGAAAGTTTTTCTTCGGCAAGCAGGTGATGCAATTGCTCCACGGCATCGCGCAGATCGCGGGTCATGGCTCCCAGGCGTTCCGTAATTTCAGAGGGATGCGCGAGTGTGACGGATTGCGTCCCCATGATCGGAAGAAGCAGTTCCATGACCCGTTCGCGCAGTGTTTCTCCGGCGAGAAAACCGCGCTGCGGGGAATGGAAAAAAACGTTCCGACATGCTTCCTCCAGCAGGGAGTGAAGCCGTTCGTCACGCCGCGACTGTTCCAGCAGGTTGTCCAGAAGCGGCGCGATGGCCTCATCCGTGGCGAATACGGGTTCGAAGTCGGGAGGCAGATCCAGCTCCAGCGCGGTCAGCCTGACGATAAGATGCAGGAGGCTGTCGATGGTACGGACGTTGAGAGCCCCATAGCGGCGGAGGATGATCCCCACCCATCTCCGGGCCTGCTCGCGCGTCCATCCGGGGGCGGGCTTGTCCGTACCGAGGGCGGTATCCTTAAGGCGCCCGATGATCCGTTCCTGCATTTCGGCGGCGGCGCGGTTCGTGAAGGTGACGGCAAGGATTTCGGGCCAGCCGTGCGGTCCGGAATGGACGGCGCTGCACCCGGAAAACGGACCGCCGCCAGCTTCTGCGGCACCCGAAAGGTGCTTCAGGAAGCTGGTGGTCAGTTCATAGGTCTTGCCCGAACCCGCCGAAGCGCGGATCTGCCTGAGCTGTGGATCGTGTGAGGGCATGGAGGACACGGAATGTTACGCTTTTTCGCCTTCGGGCAACATACCGGTCAATTCGCCCTGTCCGGTCGATTCGAGCACGGCACGCCACAGCCCCGAACGGATGTCGAGCTTGCGGCGTTTTTTGGTGACGAGGTCCAGCGGGATATGGACGTAGCGGTCCATGATCTTGGCAACGACCATTTCGGTCCTGCCCGCCATGGCGGCATGGACGGCGTGCTGACCGAGGAAACCGCAATAGACCCGGTCGTTGGCGTTGGCCGGGACGGAACGGATGATGTAGCTTGGGTCGATGTATTTGATGCTGATGGGCATTTTCCCGTGGAAATAGTCGACGATGGACGTCCTCAGCAGGCTCCCCACGTCGGACAGCACGGGATTCCCGGAGGCGTCGCGGGCCTCGTTCTGCTGGAGGAGGTGCTGGCCCGCGCCTTCAGCCGCGATGATGACGGCGTGCCCGCGCAGTTTGAGGCGCCGTTCCAGCGCGGGGAGCAAGCCGCCGTCGCCGTGCAACTGGAACGGCGCTTCGGGGATGAGCACGAAGTTGGCCTCACGCAGGGCGAGGGCGGACTGCGCCGCGATGAATCCGGACTCACGGCCCATGAGCTTGACGATGCCGATGCCGTTGGGCGTGCCCACGGCTTCCACATGCGCGCAGCCGATGGCTTCGGTGGCCTTGTCCACGGCGGTGTCGAAACCAAAGGACTGCGGCACGAAATTGATGTCGTTGTCGATGGTCTTGGGGATGCCGATGATGGAAATGCGGATGTTGCGCTGGCGTACTTCCTTGGCGATGGCGGAGGCGGCCTTCATGGAGCCGTCGCCGCCGATGACGAAGAGGACGCTCACGTTGAGCCGTTCGAGCGCATCGACGATTTCGGAAGGTTCCTGCGGCCCTCTGGAGGAGCCGAGGAGCGTTCCGCCGAACTGGTAAATATGCTCGACGCTGGCCGGCGTCAGCTCCATCACGTTGTGGCTATAGGAGGGGATGAAGCCTTCGAGCCCGTAACGGATGCCCAGAACGGAAGGCGTGTTGTAGGCGTGGTAGGCTTCAAGGACAATGGCCCGGATCACGTCGTTGAGGCCGGGGCAAAGGCCGCCGCAGGTGACGATGGCGCATTTGGTTTTGCCGGGATCGAAATACAGATCCTGACGCGGCCCCGCTTCTTCAAAAAGCAGGGTCTGATGGGTATCGATGTCCTCATCGTATTCGTGGCTCAGGCTCAGCATCACCTTTCCGGTATTGATCATGTTCCCGTAAGGAAGCGGAGAGGGGATTTTGGCCTGGCCGAGCGTGGCAATGGGGATTTCGCGGACCGGGATGCTGTATTCCGATGTCATGGCTATTCTCCGGACGGATTTTTTTCGAGATGCTGGCGGGCGAAGCAGCTTGTCAGGATGCCGCCCGCCTGCGCCACATTGAGCGAATCGAATGTCCGCAGCATGGGGATGTACAGGAGATGGTGGCAGCGTTTGGCAACCTGCGGGCGTATGCCGTGTTCTTCATTGCCGAGGACGAGCAGGGCGGGGGTATGCAGGCGGGTGGTGAAGGCGTCGAGACTGCCTTCGCCGAACGCGGCCCCGTAGATGAGGAATCCCGCGTCCCGTGCCTCATCCAGCGCCCGGGCGATGTTCATGACCTTGGCGACCGGAAGGCGTTCCAGCGCTCCGGCTGCGGCGCGGCGCGCCCCGGCCCCCAGAAAGGTGCCGTTGTGACGGGGGATGACCAGCCCGGCCCCGCCCATCGCGTACAGGGTCCGGGCGAGGGTTCCGGCGTTGCCGGGGTCCTGCACCTGATCAAGCACAAGGATGAGCGGCAGGGGAGCGTCCGTAGCGTCCGTGAGCAGATCGGCGAACTCGGTGAAACCGGCCTCGAAAAGCCGGGCGACGACGCCTTGATGCCCGGCGGGGCAAAGCCGATCGAGGCTCTGGGCATCCGCAAGCGTAAAACGGACTTTGGCGGTACGGCACAGGTCGAGGATGCGATCCGTATCTTGCGAACGTTTGCCCTTGCGGACAAGAACGGCGTCGATGCGTTCCGGTTCCCGTTCCAGGAGTTCCAAAACCGGCTTGACGCCGGAGAGGACGGCTTGTTCTTCTTTGGAATCGGAACAGGAAGCATTTTCAAGAGATGCGTCCTGTTCAAAAGCCTTCGGGGCGGAACGGAACGCCTTGCGTGGGGAGGTATTTTTCTCTGTAATCATGAGATCCTTAAAGGTTGTCACGTCTCGGAGGATTGCCAAGCTCGGCCTCGTCGAGTAGACTGGATATGGATTTATGCCCCCGGAATGGCCCGGGGTAACATCACGAGGTGAGTAGAGTGTATCGTGTTGTCCTTCCCGCGTCTATGTTTCTCCGCAGGGCAATCGGAATGCGCTTGAACGGCGTTTTGCCGTCCTGTGTGGCTTTTCGCCCTTCCGGCGTTTTGGGGGTGCTGCTGTTGTGCGTCCTCGTTGCGCTGACCGGCTGCAGCTCCAAAAATATCACGAGCAAAGGCCCCTTTGTATTGCAGGAGCCCTCCAAAGGGTATCCTTCGGTGCCTTCCTCTTCGGGACAGAAAACGGGAACGGTCTATTTGCCTTCCGACGACGGCAGGCCGCTGACGAAAGCCGAACAGGAAGCGTTCCTGTCCGAAGGGGAAATCGACAGGAATCTGCCGCAGGAAGAGCTTGGGGACGTTCTGCTCCATTTCAAATATCTGGTGCATAAGGATCGTTATACCGTCGAGAAGAACCTCGAGCGCGCGCAGCTGTATATGCCGTTTATTTACGAGACGCTGCGTTCAAGGGGATTGCCGCGCGAACTGGCGTATGTCGCGTTTATCGAGAGCGGATACAACCCGATGGCGACTTCGAGCAGCGGGGCCGCGGGAATGTGGCAATTCATTTCGAGCACGGGCAAGCATTACGGCATGGAGCAGGACTGGTGGATGGATGAGCGCCGCGATCCGTACCAGTCCACGCGGGCGGCGGCGGATTATCTCGACAAGCTTTATAAGATGTTCAACGACTGGCATCTGGCGGTTACGGCCTACAACGCGGGGGAAGGAAAGATCCAGCGCGGGCTCGCCGCTACCGGCGCCAAGACGTTCTTTGAGTTGCGCCGCAAGAACGAGCAGATTTACAGTGTCCGGGATCGCCTGTCCGATGAGAACAAGCAGTATCTCCCCAAGTTTTTGGCTGTCTGCAAAATAGTGCGCAATCTGGATAAATTAGGGTTTTCCTGCGCGACGTTCGCAAGTTCGTCGCAGATTGCGGAAGTCAGGGCCAAACCGGGGACGGACCTCATGCTGTTCTCCAAGAGCATCGGCATGAGCTGGGAGGAGTTTTCGGCGCACAACCCGGCGTATCAGCGCTATGTGAGCCACCCCTCGCGCTCTACCAAGATTTATGTGCCCCGCGCGATGGCTGGCAAGGCGCAGGCCCTGCTTTTCAAGCTGCCTCCGGCAAACAGCGGCAAGAGCTATGCCGGGCTGCGGGATTATAAGATTTCGCGTGGCGACACGATGGCGAGCATATCCCGGAAGACCGGCGTTCCGGTGGCGGAACTCCGGCGCATCAATCAGGTCAGCGAACCTTTGCGTGCTGGCCGTGTGTTGAAGATCCCCGGAACCAACCGGACGGGCGTCGAACCTCGCGCGTTGGCATCCGTGCGGGAAGTTCCGTCGGCAAAGGGGACGTCCGTTGCGTCCGCCGGGCGTCAAGTGACCCCTTCGCGCACGGTTTCCGCTTCCGCGCCGGTGCGTGAGAAAGTCGTATCAACCGCTTCCGCCGCATCGCACGAAGTGAAGCAGGGGGATACCATGTACTCCATTGCGAAGCGGTACGGCGTGACGCAGGAAGCGATCCTCGCCGCAAACGGCATGAAAAATCATAATATTAGCCTTGGCCAGCAGTTGCGGATTCCCGGCAAGGGAGCGGCGGTGGCGTCTCAGTCCGCTAAAAAGGCTCCCGTAGCCTCTTCGGTTCGCCCTGTGGTTGCCTCTGTTTCCAGCGTTCCCGTTTCCCGCCCCGTGGCCGAGGCTAAGGCCACGAATAAGATCGTCCAGTATACGGTTCAAAATGGTGATACCCTCTGGGCCATTGCCCGCAAGTTCAACGTCTCTCCGGTTGAATTGCTTTCGCTGAACAACATGAGCCGGAATACGGCGCTGCGCCCCGGCGACACGGTCCGCGTGGCGGTCAACTAGACAGGTGCGTGCCGTAAGATCCTTTGCCTGCTTCGGTCAAAGCGTGCCGCGGTTTTTCCGGGCATGGCGCGGCGTCATCGCGCTGGCCGTCCTGCTGATCGGAGCGGGGTTGGCCTTGCGCTGGCTGGCGCCTCAGGCTGAAACCGTCACGCGCTGGATAGATGTCTATATGCCGAGCGGTTACATGGGAGGCTTTCTCTATGTCTGCTCGGTGGCGGTGCTGATTTGCCTCGCCGTCCCCCGCCAGCTGCTGAGTTTCGCCGGGGGGTATGCATTCGGCCCGTTGTTCGGAGCCGTGTTCGCAACGCTCGGCGTGACGCTTGGCTGTGTGCTGGCATTCGGCATGGCCCGGTACTGCGGGCGTTCCTTCGTTGAACGGAGGTACGGGGGCAAGGCTGCCGCATTCAATCGTTATGCGGTCCAGCGCCCCTTCATTCTTGCCATCCTGATCCGCCTGTTTCCGTCCGGGAATAACTTGGTGTTCAGTCTGCTTGCCGGGGTCAGCCGCATCCCGGCATGGCCTTTTTTTCTGGGGTCGTGCCTCGGGTATATCCCTCAAAATCTGCTGTTTGCCATGATCGGAAGCGGGATGCGCGTAGATGAAGGATGGAGGATCGGGCTCAGCGCGTTATTGTTTGCCGCCTCCTGTGCTCTGGGATGGTGGCTTTACAAGCGCTATGCCGCCGCGTACCCGATGGGGGCACGGAACGAACATTGAGCGTCTTGCAATGAAAAGGAAATGATATGAAAGGATTGGAACTTTCGAGGGCCTATTGGGAAAAGTGCGCGCTGCCGCTGTTCCGGCGGGAACTGCCCGCGTTTTTGGAACGCGCCGCTGTCGGCCTTGTCGGAGAAGGCTCCGAATGCTTTGGTTTTGATGATGAAATCTCCCAAGACCATGATTGGGGACCGGGATTTTGTCTATGGTTGCCTGAAGGCGAGTGGGCGGAATGGCAGGACGCCGTGGAAGCCTTGCTTGCCCGCTTGCCCGATACGTATGAGGGGTTCCCTGCTCGTATGGCGCCCGCCAAGCGTATGGGACGGGTCGGGCCTTTGTCCATTGAGGGCTTCTATGGCCGGTTCATCGGGATGCCGCAGCCTCCTCAGACGTGGAAACAGTGGCGGCTCGTGCCCGAGCAGTTCCTCGCGGTAAGCACGAACGGCGCTGTGTTCAGTGATCGGCTTGGGGCTTTCACGGCTTTCCGTGAAGCGCTGTTGGGCTTCTATCCGGAAGATGTCCGCCTCAAAAAGATTGCAGCCCGGTGCATGGGCATGGCGCAGGCCGGTCAATACAACTTGCTCCGGTCGTTGAAGCGGGGGGAGACGGCAACGGCCATGCTTGCCGCCGCGCGTTTTTCGGAACAGGCCGTTTCAATGACGTTTCTTTTGAATAAGCGGTACATGCCGTTTTACAAATGGGCGCACCGCGGCGTTGAACAGTTGCCGATCCTCGGCAAGGAAACGGCTGCGTGCGTAACGGCATTGGCCGGGCTGGATTGGCGTCTTGGCCCCCGTGTCGAGGCGGTAGCCGGGGATATTGTGGAATCGTTGTGCCGTGATGTGGCTGGGCGGCTGCGCTCGGACGGTTTGTCCGATGCCGACGGCGATTGGCTGGTGGAACATGGGCCGTCCGTTCAGGCACGCATCGAAACGCCGGAACTGCAGAGGATGTCCGTTATGCTGGAATAGCTTTCCCAGCGGATCGCATGAAAGGAAGGGGCCCAACGGCCCCTTTTATCATCATTGCGCTGCGGATTGTTTCACTGCGTTGCGGCACAGGTTCAGGTTGTTGCGGCAGGTAACGGCCTCCGGGCTGTCGGAAAGCCCGAGGCTCTCATAGCAGGAGAGCGCTTCCTCAAGCGTCTGGGCGGCTTTCTCCCACTGCGCATCCCCGGCCAGCGCCGCGCCGCAGTTGCCGAGCGAGAAGGCCGTTTCCGGATGGATGCCCAGAATTTCTTTACGGATGGACACGGCTTCCTGATGGTACAGGACTCCCTGACGGGTTTCGCCCCGCTCCTCGCAAATGCGGCCGAGATTGTTCAGGCAGGTGGAAACGCCGAAACAGCGGCGGCCTTCCTTGGCTTCCCATAGATGCAACGCCATTTTCAGGTTCGCTTCGGCGGCGTCATATTTTTTGGCGGTGTACTGATGGGAGGAAAGGTTCAGCAGTGCGTCGGCGATGCGCAGATCGTCGGCGGGCAGGTTTTGCTTAAGAATGTCGAGCGCCCGTTCGCCGAGCGTTGCGGCCTCTTCACATTCTCCCCGCTCAGAACGGAGCCGGGCAAGGTTTTGCAGCCCGCCCGCCACATGGATGTGGTTCGGCCCGAATAATTCCTCAAGAAAGCGCAGTGATTCGCGGAAGAACGTTTCGGCCTCTTCCAGCCGTCCTTGAATGTGCAGACAACGCCCGAGGCCGTCCAGAACCAGAACCCGGCCTCCTGCGGGCAGATCGGGTTTCAGCAGATCCCGGTAGATTTTTTCCGCGGCAAGAGCCTTGCCTTCCGCAAAAAACATCCGGGCCTCATTCAAGCGTCGCTGAAAATGTTCGTCAAGCTGCATAGGGCTCTCCCTCTGGAATGAATGCCGAAGAGGCGGCGCGTGTGCCGCCCGACCGGGACAGTCGCCCCTGCCCGCGGGTGCGGGCAGGATCGGACAATGGAGACTGTAGGTCATTTCGCCCCAAAAGGCTACCGAGGGCTTAGCTGGAAGTGCCGCTTTCCAGAATGGAAACGATGGAGAACAGGGTGAAGCAGATCCCGCCAAGGCAGACCATGACCCGGGCCGGGACCATGTAGGCGGGGTTGATCGTCGCCGCCTCGAAGAGGAAGGCCGCGATGAACAGGCAGGTCAGAGCCGTCAGCACCGGGATGAGGGGAATGCGCTTGGCGAGGGGATAGGGATGCCGCCACACCAGCGCCAACAAGAGGACCTTGCTCAGGATGCTGTAGCAGACGATGCCGAGGCCGATAAGGACGAATCCGGGGGCGATGGTGACCGGGCCGTACTGGAAAATCAGCAGGTAAAGACCCCAAAGGATGTCGATGGTGCCCATGACGATGACCAGCCACGGCCAGAAGCGGCGATCCGCTTCGGAGTAGGTATTTTGGATCTGGCGCACGACGCTGGCGACGAGGGCGACGAGGCTTGCGCAGACCAGCCCTATGCCCGCCAAAACGTGTCCTGCCACAACGTTCGGCGTTTCGTCGGATCTGACGATATCGATTCCCCAGACGATACCGATCAGAGCGCAGATGATGGGGATGGCGAACAAAAGGGCGACCATGCCGCCGCTGAACGCTTGATCGGGGTGGTGTCCGGGCCCGGCCTTGGAGTTGCTCGGGATGAGAATGAACTTGGTGGAGGATAAGGCTACGGTGGACACGCAGCATGTGATCAGCCCAAGGCCGAAGACGACATGCCCGGCGACGAAATGTTCGGCCCCTGTGCCGGAACGGACGAAGATCAAGCCTCCGATGATGCCGATGGCCGCGGCCACATACCCGATAAGGGGCAGGGCGACCTTGAAGGCCGCGCTGTAGGTATGGATGAGCTGGCGGATGATGGTCGCTGCCGTTGTAAACAGCGCCACGCAGATGATGCTCAGGAAGAGCACGACATGACCGGCGACGTACGTGTTGGCGTCGCTGCCCATATCCCAGATGTACCAGCCATAGCCAAGGCAGATGGCGCCCATGGCCAGAGGGATGATCCTGAAGAGAACGCTGATCCAGTAATTCATGGCTTGCTCCTTTGCGGGTGGAATGTATGAACAGAGCCAAGCACACAGGATTTATGAATACCATTATAAATTAAATGGGTTAGATGTATTAAAGCCGGGGTTCCATAGCGTTGGCTCCCGGTGTTTCCGTTCGGAATATCAGCTTTTCAGTTTAAGGGGGCTGGTCATTTCGGCGTTCCCACGGTAGAGCTGTGTCCCATGATGCGCTTTATCCAAAATCACGTTTCGTTGTCCGTACGGGCAGGGCTGGCGCTCTTCGGTGCCGTGCTCCTTTGGAGCAGTTCTTTTATAGCGCTCAAGATCGCGGTATCGGCGTTTGATCCGATGGTCATGGTCTTTGGCCGCATGTTGAGCTCCCTGGTGGCGCTGATGCTTTTGCGGGTGACCGTCTGGCGGCGTGCCGAGGCCCCTATGCTGCTGGCCAGGCGGGTGACGCGCCGGGAGTGGAAGTACATTGTGCTGCTGGCGCTGTGCGAGCCCTGCTTCTATTTCGTGTTTGAGGGGTACGCCATGATCTACACGACCGCGTCTCAGGCCGGGATGGTCGTCGCGGCGTTGCCTTTGGCGGTCGTGGTCGCGGCGTGGCTGCTGCTCGGCGAACGTCCGCACCGGCGCGTCTGGATCGGGTTTGTGCTGGCCGTCGTCGGGGTCGTCTGGCTGAGCGCTGGATCCGAAGCCACGGAAAGCGCGCCGAACCCGATTTTCGGCAACTTTCTTGAAGTATTGGCCATGCTGTGCGGCGCTCTTTATGTAGTGTGCGCCAAGCAGCTTTCTTCCCGGTGTTCGCCGGTCTTGATCACGACCATGCAGTCGCTGATCGGCCTTCTTTTTTTCCTGTGCCTGCTGCCGCTTCCCGCGGTCAAACTTCCGGACAGTTTCCCCTTGTTGCCCACGTTGGCCATCCTCTATCTGGGCGTCGGCGTGACCATGCTTTCTTTCTTGCTGTACAATTTCGCCGTCCGTTCCGTGCCCGCCTCGCGCACCGGGGCCTTTCTCAATCTTGTGCCCGTGTTGACGTTGTTCATGGGGATGGTTTTCCTCGACGAGCGGTTGACCGCAGGGCAATGGGCCGCTTCCGCGCTGGTGTTCGGGGGCGTGATCCTCAGCCAGTGGAAAACGGCGCAGTCGGAGGAAAAGGCAGATTCGTCGGCAACGGCTTCCCTTTCGGAAGGTGCGGAATGAAAGAAAGAGAGCGTTTGCCGGAGCTTCTGGTCCCCGCCGGAGGCCGGGAGCAGTTGGAATCCGCCATCCTCTATGGGGCTGATGCCGTATACATGGGAGGGCCGGAACTGAGCCTGCGGACCGCTTGCGAAGGCTTTTCGGGTGAGGAGCTGGGGCTTGCCGTAGCTGACGCGCATACCGCCGGAGTACGGGTGTATTATTGCCTCAACGCCATGCCGTATGACGCGCAATTGCCCGCCGTGGAAGCCGTGTTGGAGCGTTTGCCCGGGATGGGCGTGGACGGCCTCATTGCCGCTGATCCCGGCGTGATCTGGCTGGCGAAGAAACATTGCCCGTCAGTGCCGCTGCATTTGTCCACACAAGCCCATTCCGTAAACGGCGCCGCTGTGGCGTTCTGGCGTGAGGCCGGGGTGGAGCGGATCAATCTGGCCCGGGAACTGGGCTTCAAACAGATCCGAGCACTGGCGGAAGCGTTTCCCGGTGTGGACTTCGAAGTATTCGTGCACGGAGCCATGTGTTTGGCCCTGTCCGGGCATTGCCTGCTGTCGGCGTGGGTGAACAACCGCCCCGCCAACCAAGGGCGGTGTACGCAGCCGTGCCGTTTCGAGTACCGCGGCCTGTCCTTGCTGGTAGAGGAGCAAAAGCGCTCGGGCGAAGCCCTGTGGGAGATCCGCGAGGGCGAAGCGTTCAGCGGTTTTTGGGCCCCGCAGGACTTGTGCCTGTTGCGGTACGTGGGATGCCTGGCTGACTTGGGGGTACGGGCGCTGAAACTGGAAGGTCGCACTAAAAGCGGCGGGTACGTCGCGCAGATTGCGGACGTATACCGTACGGCGCTGGATCGGCACGCGCGCCGCGGAGCGGGAGGTCCCGACTGCGGAAAGGTGGAGATTTCCACGGCGGCGTTGTTCGAAGAATTGTTTCATACGGCGTCACGCCCTCTGTCCACGGGCTTTTTCCTTCCCCGCAGAAGGGTGGAGGCTCCCCCGGCTGGTTTGCTCCCCCGGCCCGTGGTGGCGCGGCTTGCGGAACCGGAGGGCGACGGCTGGAGGGTGCAGGTGCGTTCCCCGTGGTCATCGGATCGTGAAGCGTCCGTTCTCGTGCCGGGGATGCGGCGTCCGGCACTTCTCCCCGGCGCGTATCGGCTTGAAAACCACAGGGGAGAGCGCGTGGATCTCCTGCACCCCGGCATGGAGGGCGTGCTGCATTGCGAAATCGACGGCCTCGGAAAGGGGCTGTACGTGAGGGCGTAGGCGAGTATTTCCATTCTGAAAGGTGGATTCTTCCCAAGGCAATCTGTGCCGGAAAGGGCTGTGGAGCGAGATTGGGTAAGCCCAAAAGTCCTTGGAAAGGGAGAGATGGGCTCCGCGCTCGTAGATTTGGGGAAGGGGAGCGCGTTTCTCCAGAGTTCCCCTTCCAACGTTTCTAGGCTGTTTCAGAGCCCATCCATTCTACTGTTCCAGTTTCGCCCACGTGAGTTCGTGCTTGTTGCAGGACAGGTGCATAAGCCTCGAGCCAGGGATGGCCGCGAATTTCGCTGCGGTGGCGTGGTCCGTCTCGGCCTGGAATTTGAGGGTGCACACGAAGTTGCGGCAGCTCCCCAGCTCGATCCAGCGGCAGATGACCTCATACAGCTTGTCAGGGTAGCAGATCATGTCCGAGAACAGCCAGTCCACGGCTCCGGCATGGCGGGGATCAAGGGCGAAACCGCTGCCGATGCAGTGGCTCACGCCGGGCATGTGATCCACCTGCGGGGCGAGTGGGGCTTTGTCGATGCTGAAAACCTGCGCGCCGAGGCTGGCGAGCACCCATGTCCAGCCGCCGGGGGCCGAACCCAGATCAAGGCACAGATCGCCGGGGCCGGGGCGTTTGGGCAGCAGGGTGAAGGATTCCCAGAGTTTGAGGTAGGCCCGGCTTGGCGGATCGATCTTGTTTTCATGGAACTGCACCACGCCGTCGGGGAACGGCGACGAGCACCGGGCCGAAGCGAGGATGAGGTTGGGCTCCCACAGTGTCCATGAGCCGAGCGGGGCCGTGGGCGCGGCTTCGCCGAAATGACGCGGCTTTTCGGAGACGTGGGGGAGTTTCTCCTGGATGAGGGAGGCCCGGCGATGGTTTTCCTCGGAATGCAGATGCCAGTTCCGCTGGATGGCGGTGAGCTTGCGTGCGCCGTCTCCGATGGATTCGATGGGCAGGAAAACGGGCGTTTCCCATGTGTTTTGAGCCCAGGCTGCGGAGCGGGGCGCGCCCTTGGCGAGCACGAGCCTCCCCCGGACTTCAATGACCTCGTCTCCGAGTTCGGCAAGAAGATCTTCGAGAAAACCCTTCGCGGCAAGATATGCGGTAAAGGGAACCGTAACGGGGGATGCGTTTCCAGAAATGGAGGCGTCGGCGGATATTTTTTTCATAAAGAGAAGAAATGACCTCTGAGGGACAAAATCGGCTGGAATGTTTATGCCTTGCAAAGGCGGTGCCGAGTCTCTATACTCCACCTTTGTTTTATCCACAATCCGCGAATGGGGATTTCCCGCCAGACATAAGGAAACTCACATGCCTCATAAAGGCCCGCACATTTCCATTGCTCCTGATTTTGTCGTCAACCGCATTCTCCGCATCAATCTCGAAGACTTTGCCGACTGGCCGGAATCCGTGCGGCATCTGGCTACCGAAATCGCGGAAGAGTTGTTCCTTGTTGCATACAACCCCTTCGTGGATTCAGCCACGGTCAAGGCGAGTGTGAAGGAACGCTTCGATCGGGAAGTGTTTGCCCTGGCGCACCATTATGCGAACACCATAGGCGAAGGCATCACCCTGTTCTGGAGCGGGCATGAGGCGGAAGTCGCCTTCCGCAAGGAACTGGTCGAGCGCCTAGGCGCCTTCCTGCCGCCCGACGCTATTGTCACCCGTCCGAGCGCGCTGGTGGCCTGCGCCACGGACGCCACCGACTTGCGCATGGAACTTCCGCTCATGGTCGTGGAGCCCGCCAACGCGGAACAGGTGAGCGAACTGGTCAAGCTGGCCAATGAATTGAAGTTCGCGCTGATCCCGCGCGGCGGAGCGTCCGGGCTGACCGGCGGTTCGGTGCCCATGCGGCGGCGTTCCGTCATCGTCCGCACGACCCGGTTCACAAAGATGTCGCCGGTGGATCATGAAAACATGAGCGTAACGCTGGATGCCGGGGTGATCACGCAGGCGGCCATCGACGCCGTGGCGAAGGAAGGGTTCCTCTTTACCGTCGATCCTGCTTCAAAGACCGCTTCGACCATCGGCGGGAACGTTGCGGAAAACTCCGGCGGTCCGTTCGCCTTCGAATACGGGACGACGCTGGACAACCTGCTTTCGTGGCGCATGGTGACGCCGACCGGCGAGATCATCAGCATTGAGCGCAAAAACCATCCCCGCCACAAGATTCTGCCTGACGAAGTGGCCGTGTTTGAGGTCAAGGACATCAGCGGCGGCGTGCGGAGCGTCGTGGAGCTGCACGGTTCCGAAATCCGTCTGCCGGGCCTCGGCAAGGACGTCACCAACAAGGCGCTCGGCGGCCTTCCGGGTATGCAGAAGGAAGGCGTGGACGGCATCATCACCGATGCGACCTTCATCGTGCACAAGAAACCCGCGCAGTCTCGGGTCATGGTATTGGAATTTTACGGGCGCTCCATGCATCAGGCCGCCGTGGTCATCGGCCAGATCGTGGATCTGCGCAACCGCATCCGCGAGGAAGGCGATTACGCCCGTCTGTCGGCACTGGAAGAGTTCAACGCCAAGTATGTGCGCGCCATCGAGTACCAGAAGAAGTCGGACAAGCACGAAGGGATTCCCATTTCCGTCATCATCATTCAGGTGGACGGCGACGAGCCGTACCTGCTGGAGAAGTGCGTTCAGGAAATCGTGGATATCGTGGCCCCGCACGACAACGTGGCGCTCCTCGTGGCGAAGGATGAGAAGGAAGCCGAACTTTTCTGGGAAGATCGCCACCGTCTTTCCGCCATCGCCCGCCGGACGTCCGGATTCAAGATCAACGAGGACGTGGTCATTCCCATGCAGCGCATCCCGGATTTCGCGCTGTTCCTCGAACAGCTCAATCTGGAATGCTCGGCTACCGCATACCGTCAGGCGTTGCAGGAGCTGGGGCGTCTGCCCGGCATGGCGCTGGAGGACAAGGATCTCAACCGCGAATTCGTCAATGTGACCCGCGTGGCGCAGGGCGGCGTCCCTTCCTCCGAGCTTTCCGACGAGGAAATGGAAGAACGCGCGGTGGAATTCCTCCGGCTCATGGCCGAGCGCTATGACCGCCTTGCCCCCAAGATCAAAAAAATCAGCGACAATATGCTTGTCGGCCGCGTTGTGGTGGCGAGCCACATGCACGCGGGCGACGGGAACTGTCACGTCAATATCCCCGTCAACTCCAATGACCTGCACATGCTTGAAATCGCGGAAGAAGCCGCCATGCGGGTCATGGCCGAGGCGCAGGAAATGGGCGGGGCCGTTTCCGGTGAGCACGGCATCGGCATTACCAAGATCGCCTTCCTCGGGAAGGACAAGATGGACGCCATCCGGGAGTTCAAGAACCGGGTGGATCCGCGCGACGTATTCAACCCCGCCAAGCTCACGCAGCGTGAACTTCCCGTGCGTCCGTTCACCTTCTCCTTCAACCGCCTGATCGAAGACATCCGTCAGAGCGGCCTGCCGGATAAGGACCGGCTCATCAGCCTGCTTGCCTCCGTGCAGATGTGCACCCGCTGCGGCAAATGCAAGCAGGTGTGCCCGATGATGTACCCGGAATGCTCTTACCATTTCCATCCTCGGAACAAGAACATGGTGCTTGGGGCGATCATCGAAGCCATCTACTATTCGCAGATCAACAAGGGGCGGCCCGATCCGTCCATCCTTGCCGAACTGCGGGCCATGATGGAGCACTGCACGGGATGCGGCCGTTGTACGTCCGTTTGTCCCGTGAAGATCCCCTCCGCCGATGTGGCGTTGCAGCTCCGCGCCTTCCTTGATGAAGAAGGCGCGGGCGGGCATCCCCTTAAAAGTAAAGTACTGAATTGGCTGGTGCGGGATCCCGCGCACCGTATCCCTCAGGCTGTCAAGGCGGCGGCGCTGGGCCAGAGGATGCAGAACAGGATTATCGGCGTTGTGCCGCAGGCCATCAAGAAGCGTTTGTATAACCCGCTGTTTTCAGGTAAAGGTCCGGAACCGGGGTATAGGAACCTGTATGAGGCGCTGCATCTGGAACGCGGGAACATCTTTGTGCCCCGCTCCGGGGACGGTGCCCCGGTGCAGGAGAATACGGCGCTTAAAGAAGCGGTGTTGTATTTTCCCGGTTGCGGGGGAAGCCTGCTTTCCCGCACTATCGGCTTGTCAGCCTTAGGGCTGTTGCTGCGGACGGGCGTCGCTGTTATCCTGCCCGAAGCGCATTTGTGCTGCGGCTACCCGTTGCTGTCTTCGGGGGCCGACGCACAGTTCGCCTCCAACATGGCGCGGAACAAAAAGGCTTTGCAGGCGACCATCGCTTGCGCGACCAAGCGCGGCTTCCGGGTGACGCACATTGTCACGGCATGTGGTTCGTGCCGTGAAGGTATCGAACGCCTTGAGCCGTCGACGTTGCTTGGTGAAGGGGGCGGGGAACTCGTGCATCTCGACGTGATGCAGTTTGTGCAGGGCCGGATGGACGCCAACCCCGATCTGTTCAAAGGTAACGTTCTGTATCATGCCTCCTGCCATCCCGAATGGGTCGGCGTCCACAAGGTAAAGGGCGTGCAGAAGCAGGCTGGCGCCATTGCCCGGCTGACCGGCGCGGCGATTGAAGTCTCGCCGGGGTGCTGCGGCGAATCGGGTATGGGGGCCATAGCGTCTCCGCTGGTGTACAATACGCTGCGCAAGCGGAAGATGGACGTTCTGGAAGCGGCTTTGGCCGACTATCCGGCGCAGAGCCCCATTCTCGTGGGATGCCCTTCCTGCAAGGTGGGCATTACGCGGAGCCTGATGGCCATGCATGAGCGCAGGCCCGTGCTGCATACGGTGGAATGGCTGGCGACGCTGTTGTTCCGCGAGCGGTGGGGCGAAAAATGGATTCGGGTTTTTCGGCGCCGGATTGCGCCCAGTGCGGATGCGCAGGGCGTGCGGATTGTCGAATTGGATGGATGACCTCCCTTCGGAGGTTCCGGACGCGGCAGGACAAGGGGGCTCGTTCGGGACAGGTGCGACGGGGTAGCTCGGATTTGGTGATTTGAAACAAGGAGTGCCTTACACATGCCAACCACGATCCTGCATAAGGAATCGTTGATTCCTGGTCGAACGAGTAAACTGGTGCTGGATGCGCCGCAGATTGCCGCCACGGCGAAACCGGGGCACTTTGTCATGCTGCGCGTCAACGAGCAGGGGGAGCGCTTCCCTCTGACCATCGCTGATACGGATCCGGAAAAGGGAACGATCACCATCGTCTATCTGGTGATGGGCAAATCGACGATGATGCTGGAAGCGCTTTCCGAAGGCGACAGCATTCTTGACGTCGCTGGCCCGCTCGGGAAAGCCACGCATATCGTCAAGGGCGACAGCGTGATCTGTGTCGGTGGCGGCACGGGCATCGCCGCGATGCACCATATCGCCAAGGGCCACCACAAGGCCGGCAACTACGTGATCGCCATCATCGGCGCGCGCAGCAAGGATTTGCTCCTGTTTGAGAACGAACTGAAATCCTTCTGTGACGAAGTGCTCATTTCGACGGACGACGGAAGCTATGGGCACAAGGGGTTTGTGACCGATCTGCTGAAGGACCGCCTTGAAAAAGACAAGAAGGTTCAGGAAGTCGTTGCCGTGGGTCCGGTGCCCATGATGCAAGCCGTAGCGGGCACGACGCTGCCCTTCGGCGTGGCCACGACCGTCAGCTTGAACTCGCTTATGGTGGACGGCATCGGGATGTGCGGCGCGTGCCGCGTGACAGTTGACGGGGAAACCAAGTTTACCTGTGTCGACGGCCCGGAATTTGATGGGCACAAAGTGGACTTCGCCGAACTGCGTCAGCGCTTGTCCGCCTTCCGGTCTCAGGAAAAGCAATCCATCGAACATCACGAGCACAGGTGCAGCTGCCATGACAAACACTGAGAATGTGAAGAAACCCGCCAAAACGCCCCGCGTCGACATGCCCTGCCAGCCCGCTGCTGTGCGGGCGCACAACTTCAAGGAAGTCGCACTCGGCTACTCGTTGGAACAGGCGCAGCTTGAAGCCAGCCGTTGCCTCCAGTGCAAAAATCCGCGCTGCCGTCAGGGGTGTCCGGTTGAAGTCCGTATTCCCGAATTCATCGCTCAGGTCGTCAAGGGTGACATAGCGGAAGCCTACCGTATCCTGAAGAGCACCAACAGCCTTCCCGCCGTGTGCGGCCGTGTGTGCCCGCAGGAAAACCAGTGTGAAGGCAAGTGCATCCTGGGCGTCAAGGGCGAGCCGGTGGCTATTGGCCGTCTGGAACGCTTTGTCGCCGACAATGCCATGCATGATCCCTGCGTGGGCGTGTCCGATAACGACGCTTGCGCCGTCACCAATCCGGATTTGAAGGTTGCCTGTATCGGCTCCGGCCCGTCTTCCATCACTGTCGCGGGATACCTCGCCGCGCGCGGGATCAAGGTAACGGTGTTTGAAGCGCTCCATGAAGCGGGCGGGGTGCTTATCTACGGCATCCCGGCCTTCCGTCTGCCCAAGGATGTCGTGGCTGCGGAACTTGATGGCCTGCGCCAGAACAACGTTGAGTTCCGTACCAACTGGGTCGGCGGCCGGACGGTTTCCGTTCAGCAGTTGTTCGATGAGGGCTACAAGGCCGTGTTCATCGGCGTGGGGGCGGGTCTGCCTCAATTCCTCGGTATTCCCGGAGAAAACCTCATCGGCGTGTTTTCCGCCAACGAGTACCTGACCCGCGTGAACCTCGGGCGCGCCTATGATTTCCCCAATTTTGACACGCCGACCTATCCCGGCAAGCATGTGACGGTATTTGGCGCCGGGAACGTGGCGATGGACGCCGCGCGTACGGCTCTGCGCCTCGGGGCGGAAAGTTCCACAATCATTTATCGCCGCTCGCGCGCTGAAATGCCCGCGCGTCATGAAGAGATCGAACACGCGGAAGAGGAAGGCGTGAAGCTTTTCGAGCTGGTGGGGCCGTTGCACTTCAACGCCAGCGAGAGCGGCGTTCTGAAGTCCGTGACCTTGCAGCGTATGGCGCTTGGTGAGCCCGATGCCTCCGGACGTCGCCGTCCTATGCCGATTGAAGGGGAGGTTTTTGAGCACGAGACGGATCTCGCGGTTGTAGCCGTGGGGACGCGCTCCAACCCGATCCTGCTTGAAGCGACGCCTGGACTCGAACTCAACAAGCGCGGCTACATCGTCGTCAATGAAGAGACGGGCGAAACGTCCATTCCGAACGTCTTCGCTGGCGGCGATATTGTGACTGGTGCGGCCACGGTTATTTTGGCCATGGGAGCCGGGCGCAAGGCCGCTCAGGAGATCGCCAAGCGTCTGCTCGGCTGATGTCTTTTCACGAGCCGTATTGTAAAGGGAAGGTTTCGGCCTTCCCTTTTTCTGTTTATTCTGTCAATCGGTTCAGGAAACAGGAGAAATCGGAGTGTACTCCTGAAAAGCGGAGAAGCGATATTACTCTATACTTGACAAAGAATTTCAATATCATTATTTCTTTTACTAACGAATGTGCAGCTGCACATCTCCTTGAGAAGGATTGGAGGCAACTCGATGGATATACAGCTTGTTATTGTGAGCCTTATTGTTTTGGCTGCAGTGGGGTATATGGTCTGGCGCGCAAAGAAAGCTCGAAAGGGTCAGTGCTCTTGCGGATGTGGCGGTTGCGGAAAGAGCTGCAAGCCGAAGACGCTTTAAGCCGTCCAAAGGAATATATTATTTTGGGGGATACGCTCTGATAAAAATGTAATGAACGCTTATCGCTTCGTATAGGGCTATCCTATTTCCCAGTGTGTGGCGCTGTGCAGAAGAGATTTTGGCGAAAATGCAAACGCCCTGCAACAACGATCTGTTGCAGGGCGTTCTTGTTGTGTAAGGCGGCGTCTCCTCCGTCCTTTCTCATGATTTCCTTTTTGGAATCGCGTCACCGCAAGGGCAATCCGTGCCAGAAAAACTGTGAACAGACTTCGATAAGCACACATTGGGGGAAAGGGAGGATTGGGGCGCATAAACAGGTTTGGGGAAGGAGAACTTTTCTCCAGAAAAATTCTCCTTCCCCATCCCATGCTTTCAAAGCTAGTCCGCTTTAACGTTCGGCCCCGGCGGCATCAAGCCGATCGGTAATGGTGTTTTTGATCCACTTGGGATCCAGCCAGTCAAGCGGCTGTACCTGGATGCCGTGCATGAGGATGCCGAAGTGCAGATGATCGCCGCCCGCAAGGCCGGTTGTACCGGTAAGTCCGATGATGTCTCCCTTTTTTACCGTAGCGCCGACGTTCGTCTGGATTTCACTCATATGGGAGTAGAGGGACTGCAAGCCAAGCCCGTGGTCGATGATGACGAGGTTGCCGAAAATACCGAGGGGCTCCGCAAAAACGACCTTGCCGTCATTCGCTGCGGGAATCGGCGCGTGGGCCACGGAAGCGAGATCCTGCCCCATATGCGTCTGCTCGTCGATTTTCGTCCCATTGTGCATATACGTGCGCTGATCGCCAAAAGACGCTTTGGAGGCCGACCCCGGCAGGCGCTTGAAAGCGCCGCTCCACAACATGGTGGGAGAGGTATTTTTACCGATTTCCAACAATTTTTTCTCATTGGAAATGCGCACTTCGTTGTTGATCTTCACATACCGTTCAAGGTTTGAGATGTCATCAGGAACCAGTTCTTTAAAAACATCCTCTTTGCTGTTCAGGAAATTGTCGCTGATATTGAGGGTATCCTTGCGGAAATTTCGTTCCCCGGCGTTGACGAGGACCCTGTTCCGGGATTCGTTCCCGGCAAGATCCCGGGTGAGCAGTTCCGGCGTAAATTTTCCCTTTGGGGTGTCCAGCGGGAAGGGGAAGAAGCAGTAGTACAGGCCGTTCGGCTGAAGGAAGGCCGGGAAGAACTGCTCGCCAAGCTGGACGCCGGTCATGCTGGCGTCTTCCGAAACGCTGTAGGCTATGGCTGTCACGCTGCCGCGGCGCAGGGCGGGGACCGTCGTTTTAATGCGGACCTTGGGCGGCTGCGTGTCCAATTGCATATTCCACTTGCGCGTGGTCCCGTTCCCCTTGCCGAAGCTCATGAGGGAATTGTCCCGCGCCGTGATTTCCAGTTCAAAGGCACCGTCCCGCAGGCCCGCGTTCTTGAGGTTGAACGAAGTCGTTTGAACGGGGGCCGGCTCGCTGAATACTTTATCGAGAATAACCAGAGACTGATTATTGCGGTGGATGGTGACGACAACGGAGCGGACCCCGGATTTGGCGTCCGCAAGTTTGAGAGTGATCTCCTGCGTCGGCGAGATCCGCCCGGTATCGGGCGTCATGGTGACTTCAGGCCCGTCAAGGTCGTCCAGAAAGAGATAAATGCAAAAACCTAAGGCAGCTAGAATGAGCGTTACAAAGCCATAGCTGATGGTATTACGAATGATGCGACCCATTTTTTTTCCTTAAAGCGCGCTCGGTGATGAAGGGGGCTCCAGCGGTTTGATGTAATGGAAGATCAGGCGTCGTGCAGCAGCGCGATGGCCAGACGCAGGAAATCTGCTTCGGTAATGATGCCAACGAGTTTGTTGTCCCCATCGAGGACGGGCAAACAGCCGTACTTGTTCCGGTAGAGGATCTCCGCCGCTTCCCGGAGAAGGGTATCGGGCGCAACGGTCCTGACGTCGGTTTGCATGATGTCGCCGACCAAAATAGAGGATTCGATTTCTTCTTGCTCTTCCCGGTTGATTTCCGCAAGATGTGATACCGCATAGCCGAGGAGATCCCGGTGCGTGAGCAGGCCGACGAAACGGTCTCCATCTTCAGTCACGGGAATGTGGCGGATCTTGGCAAGCTGCATAAGGGAACGCACGTCTTGAAGGGTGTCCGTACGTCGAAGCGTAAACACTCTGCTCGTCATCAGGTCACTGACATAAATCATATTTGTTCTCCATAAAAAGGTGCAGCATGGTCCGGCAGAATGGTGAGGATTCGTCGAAGCGCGAATCAAGGGGCCGTGCAAAATACCTGTTTGAGGCGGTGGCGGGAGCTTGCATTCTTACGCAAGACGGTCATACTGTAAGAAAGCATTTTCGCACAGGGAAAGCGTCTAGGCAAGTGTCGGCCAACGCCTTCCGGTATGCTTTTGGAAGCCGTTCGGCGGATACTCGCAGTATTTTTTACTGGAACATTCATGACAGAACTTGGACAGCACAGGATTTTTCCCGACTTCAAACGCCAGCGCGCACGGATGGTCAAACTGCTTGAAGAGCAGGGCATCACGGATGAGGCTGTTCTTGCAGCTATGCGGACGGTCCGGCGTCATCTTTTTGTCCCCGAAGCCCTGCAGGGGAGGGCTTATGAGGATCACGCCCTGCCTATCGGGTTTGGGCAGACAATTTCACAGCCATACATCGTCGCGTTCATGTCACAGCTGCTTGAAGCGAAACCGGGGATGAAAGTGCTTGAAATCGGTACGGGATCCGGATATCAGGCGGCGGTGCTGCGTGAAATGGGGCTTGAAGTGTTTACGATAGAGCGTGTGCGGGAATTGTACGAGGCCGCACGGGAGCTTTTCCCGGAAGGAAGCCCGGGGATCCGCATGAAGCTCAGCGATGGGACCTTGGGCTGGCGTGTCCAGGCCCCTTTTGATCGCATCATCGTGACGGCGGGCGGGCCGAATTTACCGCTGCCGCTTCTTGAGCAGTTGGCCGATCCCGGGATCATGGCTATCCCGGTGGGGCGGGCGCGCAGGGAGCAGAAGCTGCTCCGCGTATCCAAGCGTGAGGGCAGGGTAACGGCAAGGGCTTTCGGCAATGTCGCCTTTGTTGATCTTGTTGGGGATCATGGCTGGTAAGGTTTCTTTTCCCTGCCTTTTGTGGCAAACCGGGAAGGTCCTTTTAGGGGACTAACGCTTTTCAGGAGTCTTTTCATGTCGTCATGTTCCAATCAGGCCCCGCAGGGGCAGGCTACGATCCCCATGACCGCGGCTATGCAGAACAAAGTACTCACGCAAAATCTGAAGGATGTGCGCCACAAGCTGTTCGTCATGAGCGGCAAGGGGGGCGTGGGCAAGAGCTCCGTAACGGTCAATCTTGCCACTGCTCTGGCTTCGCGCGGCTTTACGGTCGGCATCCTTGATGTGGATATTCATGGGCCGAGCGTGCCCCGCCTGCTGGGTGCTTCCGCGTCCGTCATGGCTGACGAAAACGGCAAAATGCTGCCCGTTCCCTGCGGTGAGCGCATGTCGCTTATTTCCATGGATTCCTTCCTGAAGGATAAGGACACGGCGATCCTCTGGCGCGGCCCCAAGAAAACGGGGGCCATCAGACAGTTTTTGACCGACGTACAGTGGGGGGCTTTGGACTATCTGGTCATCGATTCCCCTCCCGGCACGGGTGATGAACATCTGACCGTGCTGGATGCCATCCCCGACGCTGGGTGTATCGTCGTGACCACGCCGCAGGAGATTTCCCTTGCCGACGTCCGCAAAGCGCTCGATTTCCTCAAGCAAGTACAGGCCCCTGTCCTCGGCATCGTCGAGAACATGAGCGGGTTGAGCTGTCCGCACTGCGGGAAGGAAATCGATCTGTTCAAGAAGGGCGGTGGGGAGCAGCTTGCGAAGCAATATGAGCTTCCGTTCCTTGGCGCCATTCCGTTGGATCCCGCTACGGTCATCGCTGCGGATCGGGGTGTGCCGGTTGTCTCCCTGACGGAAAACTCCCCGGCGCGCCAGGGGTTCATGGCCCTTGCGGACGCCGTTATCGCCGCGACCGAGGCCGAATAGGGACTTTCCGCACCCGATATGTTGCAAGGCGGATCAGGCCGCTCTGTCAGCCTGATCCGCCTGTTTTTATATTGCCTTGAACATGGGATAGTTATCCGAAGCAAAACCGCTGTGGCGGAGAATTCTGCTCTTTGCCTTTCACAATGGTTGTGCTATAGAAACCCAACAACTGTCGCCAAAAGCGGGTAATACTATGTTCAATTTGGCAAATCAGCTTACACTGGCCCGGATTTTTTTCGTCGTTCCTATTATTCTCCTGTTGTATTTTCCGGGGAAGAGCACGTGCTTTCTTGCAGCGGTGCTTTTCGGCATCGCCTCGCTCACCGATTTTCTTGATGGGCATATTGCCCGTAAGGGGAATATGGTTACGAGCTTCGGAAAGTTTCTGGATCCCCTTGCCGACAAGTTGCTTATCTGCTCCATCCTGATCATGTTCGTTGAGCTGGGGTGGGTTCCGGCGTGGGTGACTGTCGTCATCATTGGCCGGGAACTTGCCGTGACCGGTTTGCGAGCAATGGCCATTGATGAAGGCGTCGTCATTGCAGCGGACAAATACGGCAAAGTCAAAACCGTCATGCAGATCATCGCCATCATTCCTCTCTTGCTCCATTATCCTCTTTTGGGCGTAAACGTGCATCTGATTGGAAATTTTCTGCTTTACATCGCCCTTGTGCTCACGATATTTTCCGGCCTGAATTACTTCTATAAGTTTTACGGCATCTGGCGGGAAAACGATCGGGCTGCATGATGAACGTACGAAGCACCGCAAATACATCTTCCAAGGCCACGCTTTGGAAAGTTTTTATTCTCATTCTGGCCATTATCGTCAACGTGGTTCTTGCCTCTCGTCTGTTGTGGGGGCCGCAGAGTCTCGTTTCGTATAGGGAACTGGCTTCACAATACGCGGAACTGCTCAAGGAACGCGACGGCTTTGATGTCGTTAATGCCGGGTTGAGCAGAGAAATCCGCCTCTTGCAGTCTGACGAGAAATATGTGGAAAAGATGATCCGGCAGCGGCTGAATTTCGTCCGGAGTAACGAAATTCTTTATCTTTTTACGGAAGATGCGAATGTGCGTGGAGCCCTGCCTCATGATGGAAAAAATTGAGTGGTATCAGGAAGTCCTCAAGCTGGACCCTGATTCCAAGGTTTTTTTCCCGCTGGCGAAACTCCTGAGGGACTCGCAGCAGCCGGACAAGGCCATAGAGGTTTTGCGGGCGGGGCTACAGCATTCGTCTGTTTTTCTTGAAGCGCGCCTCCTGCTGATCCAAATTCTTTTCGAACAGTCGCGTGCCGGTGAGTGTTCTGAGGAACTTTCCACTGTAACGGGATTGCTGGAGCGCTACCCTGCCTTCTGGGAAGTGTGGGCTGAGTCCGTTTCGGAGAAAAACAGGGATCTGGCATTGGCCATCCGGCTGATGGCCTCGACTATACGCCACCCGGAACATTCTCTGAGTCTGATTTTAGAGAGTGGTTTGGGTATATTGCAGGACGTACGCCGCAGTTTTTCCTCTTCCCAATCTATCGAGGCTTCGGATTCCGAGCCCCCATGCGGCGTTTCCCACGAAGAAACGCTTTGCACGGCTACGCCCTCCGCGCAGGAACTATCTTCTTGTACGGTACCCGTTGAGGAATCTTCCATTGCTGATGCGGAACTCCTTGAGAGTATGCTTGAGGAAAGCGCTCCTGTCCGAGAGCACCCTTCATGCGTGACGCCTTTTTTACCAAACAAAGCAAAATCAGTGCATTGGGTTGATCCTGATGAGGATTCAGACCTTATGGCTGATGAAAACCCTGAAGAGCCGACGCTGCGGACCCGTTCTATGGCTGACGTGCTCGCGGAGCAGGGGGACATTGTCGGTGCTCTTGAAATCTATCAGGAGCTTGAGGCCGCTGCGCCTACGCCGGAAGAAGCCAGAGAGTTGCACGATAGTGTCGCCGCATTGGTTTCCCGGATGGCCGGAAACAGTACGGAACCCGGAGAGCAGACGGAAATCGGAGAACCTTCGTATGGCGACGTGGGAGGGCAGAATCAGTTGATGTCCCTTCTGGAGTCGTTAGCGGATCGCCTCGAAGCACGGGCGCGCGTATAGCACGCCCGTTTACATTGGAGAGTTGTGTGTCCTTGCAGAGTTCCTTTATTACGACGGCCCTGATTGGCTCTTTGGTGTTCATCGGAGGCTGTTCCACGTTCGACAGCACATGGAAAAGCACCAAAGCTTTTTACGGTGAGTATATCAATCCCCCCGCCCAGATTGATTATGATGACAAAGGGGTATTGAATGACGCCGAAACGACGCTCGCCTCGCGCATGGTGGGCATAGACATCCAGCTTGAACAGCTCGAGCGGTATCTTCAGAACTCGGACAAGCCGCCGACGGGTGAATCCGTGGCGGTCCTTTTCCATCGTTTCCCGTGGCTTTCCGGCCTCGCGGCGGTGGACGCCAATGGCATGGTCCTCGCGCAGGAGCCCCCGGCGGCCATGAAAGAGCTTGATTTTGCGAAGATGCTGGAGCAGAAAGCCAGAGGCAACGAGTTGCGGGGCCTGCGTGGTCTGGTTGAGGATACGCCGCTTGGGCCCGAAGTGCTGACCGGCATTCCCATCTATTCCGGTTCGGAAATGTTGGGATTGCTTGTGGCTCATTTTGACATGCGGTCGCTGCTCACTTATACCAGCGGCGCTGAGGATCTTGTTGTGTTGGCGCCACAGGGGGTTTTGTGGCCGGGGCGTTTCGAGGTTGACGCCACGCCGCTGACGGGGCAGGACTGGAGCGAACTCACAAAAGATTCCACACATGGCACGGTTTCCAACAAGACCGGATCGTTCATCTGGATGGTACGTTTCCTCGGGACGCAGCCGATTGTGTTTGCGACGCCTTCGGAAGGGCATTTCCCCGAACAGCCCGGGCAGTTGGATGCGTTATCCCACCCGGCGGCCTTCAGTTCTCAGGGCATGATGGCTCCGGTCACGGAATCCCATGTCATCGAAGGCGGGGACAGCAGCATTCTGACAGCGCCGCTTCCCCCCATTAAGGGTTTGGGAATGGAGGAGTCAGCCATTTCGGATTGATCGAGGCGCGTACATGCCCGCTTTTGATGGTTATTCAAAGGCGATTTCTTGATTCACTTTCAGATCGTTCACAGGACCCATAAGGAGGGCTCATGTCTTCTGAAATCACCGTCACCGAACATTTGCTTCTGCAGCAGCAGAGGGCTCCGCAGGCGACGGGCCACTTTACTGCGTTGTTTCATGATCTTGTTCTTTCGGCCAAAATCATAGCCCGCAGCGTAAATAAGGCTGGTCTGCTTGATGTTCTTGGCGGCACCGGGGATATCAACGTTCAGGGTGAGAATGTCCAGAAGCTTGACGATTTTGCCAACAGGGTTCTTTTGTACCGGATGGAGCGTTCCGGTGTGTTGTGCGCCATAGCTTCCGAAGAGAATGCGGAACTGGTGCGCGTTTCGGCGGCATTCCCCCGCGGGGACTACATGCTGGTCTTTGACCCGCTGGATGGCTCCTCCAACATCGATGTGAACATCAACGTCGGGACCATTTTCTCCATCTTGCGCCGTAAGCCCGGCCGTACCGGTGAAGTGCAGCTCGATGAAATCCTCCAGCCCGGTTCCGAACAGGTAGCCGCCGGCTATTTCCTGTACGGCACTTCGACCATGCTGGTTTATACGACCGGTCAGGGCGTGCATGGGTTTACACTTGATCCGAGCGTGGGAGAATTCCTGCTGTCCCATCCCGATATCCGTATCCCCGAGACTGGAAGCATCTATTCGGTCAATGAGGGCAACTGGAATCACTGGGACGACAAGGCCAGAGCCGCGATCGACTACTTCAAGCATCCTGACGATCCGAATGCGACTCCCTGTTCCGCGCGGTACGTCGGCTCACTGGTTGCCGACTTCCATCGTACGCTCCTGTACGGCGGCGTGTACATGTATCCGCCGGACAGCCGCAAGGGAAAGAGCCGTGGGAAGCTGCGGTACCTGTGCGAAGCCTCTCCGTTGGCTTTTGTGGCGGAAAACGCTGGTGGCGCCGCGACCGACGGCCACAACCGTATCCTGGACATCACGCCGACCACGCTGCATGAACGGGTACCTCTGTTTATCGGGTCCCGCAAGGATGTTGAAGCGATCAACGCTATTTACAAGAAGTAAATCCGCGCATGGCCGGATGCGGTCCGGCGGCGTGATAGACGGACGATCGACCTCAGAGCGTGTTCACATGCCGAGAAAGGGTCGATCGTTCGTTTATCAGGGATATCGTTTTTTATATTGAACACGATGGGTTGTCATGCTTTGTCTTGGTATCGAAACATCTTGTGATGAAACGGCGCTGGCGCTGGTCAGAGACGGGAAGTGTGTGGAATCCGTGCTCGCCACGCAGATGGATGTGCACGCCCTGTTCGGGGGGGTCGTCCCGGAGATCGCGTCTCGTGAGCACTACCGTTTTTTGGGTGCACTGTATGACGAGTTGATGCGCCGCACGGGATTGACTCTCGCGGACGTGGACGTCGTAGCGGTGACCCGCGGTCCCGGGCTCCTTGGGGCCTTGCTTGTCGGCGTGGCCTTTGCAAAAGGGCTTTCTCTGGCGGGCAACAAACCGCTTATTGCCGTCAACCATCTCCATGCGCATTTGTTGGCCGTCGGCCTTGAGCATGAGTTGCTGTATCCGTTGCTCGGACTGCTTGTTTCCGGCGGGCATACCCATATTTACAGGGTAGACGCTCCGGAGTCCCTGGAACTGCTCGGGCATACGCTTGATGACGCTGCCGGGGAAGCCTGCGACAAGTTTGCGAAGATGCTGGGGCTGCCATATCCCGGCGGGGTGTTGCTGGATCGTCTCGCCCAGAGGGGGGCTGCCGATGCCCATCTGTTCCCGCGTCCGTACACCCATGTGGATAATCTGGATTTCAGCTTCAGCGGATTGAAGACGGCCGCGCTGACGTATCTCAACGAACATCCCGTGCTCGTGGAGGAGGGCAGGCGTGTCCGCGAAGCCGGTACCGACTCGGCCTCTCCCGCACTGTGTGATGTCTGCGCATCCTATATGCTGGCTGTGGCTGAGACGCTGAGCCTCAAGATGGAGAAGGCGTTTCACCGCGAGCGGCAAAAAGGGATCACCGGGATCGTCGTCGCTGGCGGCGTGGCCGCCAATACGCAGGTTCGAGCCGCGATGCATGTCCTTGCCGAGAAAGTGGGCAAGCCGCTTTTGCTGCCATCGAGATTTCTGTGTACTGACAACGCCGTCATGATCGCGCATGCGGGCGAATTGCTGGCTTGTAAGGGATACGGACAGGGGCTGGCGTTCCCAGCCATTCCTCGCGGGCAAAAACTCCCTGATGATCTTGGGGAGTTGCGTGCACCGCTGCACTCTCTATAAGCAGCTTGAGCCGTTTTTCTCATATAGTGAATCTTTTCCGCAGCATCTTGACACCCTGGGATCTCGCACCTACAATTGCTACGTTGGAGGCACTGCCTTTTCGCGTAAAAAAGTGCACCAGTTTGTTTCTTAACAAGCAACTTTCGTAAGGAGTCGGTAATGGCTACCCAAGTGAATGATTCCAACTTTGATGCCGTTGTGTTGCAGTCCCAGCTTCCCGTTCTGGTTGACTTCTGGGCCCCTTGGTGCGGTCCTTGCCGTGCCATCGGCCCCATCATTGATGAACTCGCCAATGAATACGAAGGCAAGTTGTCCGTGGTCAAACTGAATGTGGATGAAAGCCCCTCGACCCCCGGCAAGTATGGGATTCGCGCCATTCCTACCCTTATTCTTTTTAAGAACGGTGAAGTTGTTGAGCAGGTTACCGGTGCTGTATCCAAGTCCAGCATCGCGACCATGATCGAACAAAAGGCTTTGGCATGAAGCATTACGACGCCATTGTCGTAGGCGGCGGCCCCGCAGGGATCACTGCCGCCCTTTATCTCTGCCGTTCCGGGATTTCCGTGGCCCAGATCGAAATGCTTGCTCCGGGGGGACAGATCCTCAAGACGGAAAGCATCGAGAACTACCCGGGATTCCCCAAAGGGATCAAGGGATGGGAGATGGCTGATGCGTTCGCTGCGCATCTGGATGACTATGAATTGGACCGGTATAATGATGCCGTCCTCAAGATGGAGCAGGTTCCCGGCGGCTGGTCATTCAGCGTAGGGAAAGAGACCATCGTAGGGAAAGCTGTCGTTGTTTGCTCTGGTGCCAATCCCCGTCCTCTGGGGGTACCGCGCGAAACGCAGCTTACGGGACGGGGCGTTTCTTATTGTGCCTTGTGCGACGGCAACTTCTTCCGCGATCAGGTTGTCGCCGTGGTTGGCGGAGGAAACTCCGCGCTGGAAGAAGCGCTGTATCTATCCAGGATCGCCAGCAAGCTGTATCTGATCCACCGGCGGGAAGGCTTCCGCGCCGCCAAGGTCTATCAGGATAAGATCCGCGCCGCTTCGGACAAGATTGAACTTGTGTTGGATACTGTGGTAACCGGTTTGATGGGAGAAGACTCGTTGCAGGGGCTTCATCTGAAAAATGTCAAAACCGGTGAAGAAACACAGCTTCCTGTGGATGGAATGTTCGTCTTTGTGGGCTATGAGCCCCAAAACAGTTTCCTGCCTGTTGGTCTCGAATTGGACCCGCAGGGGTTCATCATCACTGATTGCGAGATGCGGACGAATCTGCCGGGACTCTTTGCGGCGGGGGATATCCGTTCCAAGATGTGCCGTCAGGTGACGACCGCTGTCGGCGATGGGGCTACAGCCGCTACGGCTGCCTTTACGTATCTTGAACAACTGGACGCCTAAGCATGTATTTTCGTCATCTAGTGCTGGCCGCATGTCTCTTGCTTCTTTCTGGATGTGGCATCATTGACTATTTCTTTCTGCCTCCGCCAGAAGATACGGCTCAGGAGCTTTACGAAGGCGCCAATGACGCCATGCAAGAGAAGAACTACTCGCAGGCCGCCCAGTACTATACAAAGCTCAAGGATAACTTCCCGTTCAGCCCTTATACGGTTGAAGCGGAATTGTCGCTTGGTGACGCTTTCTTCCTTGACGGAAAATACCCTGAGGCAGCCGAAGCCTATAAAGAATTTGAATCTCTTCATCCTCGCCATGAGGCTATCCCCTACGTCTTGTACCAGGTGGGGATGTCCAACCTGAAGAGCTTCATTTCCGTGGACAGGCCTACGACGTCGACACAGGAGGCTTTGGAATTCTTCGGACGATTGAGGGAGACCTACCCGAACAGCGAGTATGCCCAGAAATCTGTCGAGGAAATGAAAAATTGCCGTCGGCTCCTTGCCGAACATGAGCTCTATTTGGGGGATGTGTTCTGGAACATGAACAACTATGGCCCGGCTTGGCGGCGCTATACATACATCGTGGATAATTTCCCCGATGTGCCGGAAGTCAGTGCTCATGCAAAGGAAAAAGCTCTGTCCGCATACTATAGATATCGTGAGCAGCAGTCCCAGAAGGCCCGTGAGCAGATCCAAGGATCTTGGAAGCGCTGGTTTGATTGGCTCTAGCCGCTCTTTACGCTGAAAGAAAAACGCCGCCGGGAAATTAATTTCTGGCGGCGTTTTTTATGTGTGGGAAAGCGATAAAATTTGTTCCGCCGACAAAAGGCCGAGCTTCTCCAATTGCTTGTTAAGCATAAAAAAGTCCCCACTTGAATGTGGGGACTTTTCAAGGCACTCTTCTTCACTAACCGTTGATGCGGTCAGCGGGGATAATCGGAATGTTCTTGGCTTTCAGCACTTCGATGGCCTGATCGATACGATCGAAGCGGAAAATCATGGTAGCGCTGCCGCCGCCTTCCTGTACGAACGCGTACATGTATTCCACATTGACGTTTTGGCCGGACAAGGCTTCAAGGATGTTGTTCAGTCCACCGGGCTTATCGTCCACTTCCACGGCGACAACAGCGGTTCGCCCAACGGTGAATCCCGCTTCTTTCATGATGTTGATGGCTTTTTCCGTATCGTTCACGATGAGACGGAGAATGCCGAAATCGGACGTATCGGCCAGAGAGAGGGCTCGGATATTGATTCCCGCTTCCGCCAGCGTTTTGGTTACCTGAGCCAACCGACCGGCTTTGTTCTCAAGAAAAATGGAAAGTTGTTCGACTTTCATGGTGGCCTTCCTTATATGCCTTGCGTTGCTGCCAGCCTCCATCGGAGGAGTGGAATTATTCTGACAGATCTTGCCGAAAAACGCCAGCAAGGACTGAGCCTGAACTGAAATCGGAGCGGGCTATGCGGAATGGGTTGTGTCGTCTTTTTTCTTTTCGTCTTTGGGAGTGATGTCTATTTCGTCGGGCTCCGAGCTGGCCCGCTTGAAATTGCGGATGGCCTTGCCAAGCCCGCCGCCGATCTCGGGGAGTTTCTTGGAACCGAAAATAAGCACTACTATAACGAGAATTAAGAGCAATTCTTGCATGCCGATACCGTACATAAAGGCCTCCGTTTTTATAGGACAGAGATATACCGATGGATCCCGGGCAGGTCAAGCAAAGGGCGTTGCATCCTTCTGTCCATCAGGGTACACAACAAAATGCCGTGGCGGGATGGAGGCCTTGACGAGGCCGGAAGGGCCGAAATCCGCACAAGTGCGGATCACTGGAATCAATGGTAAGCACAGTACGCCTGTGAGGTTTAGAGGTCAAGATTGCAAGGCGGCTGCAAGAGAATTGTTACAAAGGATGTATCATGCAAAAAGAATCGGATGATTCTATTGTATATGTTCCAACGATGCACCGGGAATTCTTCCCTGAGGGGTTTTCGGGATGCGTTAAGCCTCTCTGGCCGGGGCTCTCGAGCCGCTATTGGGGACAACGAAATCCTGATGCATGGCACAAAATTTCTTTGCCCTATACCCCTACGGAGGCAGCGGCTTGTCTTGCGGAGCTGACGCAGCTTGATGAGGCGGGCATTGCGGCCCTTTCGGATACGGTGGCGTCTTCCCGGTCCACGGCTCAGAAAGTTTCACAGGAACGGGATGATTTGAAGTGCTTCGCCAAAACGGGAGAATGCCGAGAGGCCGGAAAAGATACGGTTTCAACAGAAGATATGCGGCGCTGGGCGCAGCGTTTTCTTTTGCTGGGCTGGCTTCAGGAAGAACGGGTTTTGGAGATGGAGCAGCTCTCGGCGCGTTATCGCGCGGGGGCGGAGAAACTGGCGGCCCACCTGGGCACGCGGGATACCGAGAGGGAACCTGCCGATGAAGATGCGGAGATGCTTTCCGGCTTGCTTGGCATGATGCGGGACTTGGTTCCTGAGGATCCGGCCACGCTGTTGCCATCATGGTGCTTTATCTTGGATTTGTTAGCAGTTTTATTGCCGGAAGGAACTATTGCCTGCACGGCGGATCAGCGGATGGCAAAAGCGTTTGCGGAAGCTGGCATATGTCAGGAATCACTGCCTCCGGCGCTTCTGGCACGATTGCCTGAAGGCTGGCATGCGCCTGAAGGCTATGCCGTGACCTATGGCGAAGAGCCGATGTGGAAGCTGATCGGGAAAAAAGCGCCGCAATCGGACAGGCCATGGCTTGACAGACGGCAACTCGTGATTCTTTGTACAGCAGACGATGTGTTGGAGCGGGCATGATGCAATCCTCGGTGACGACATTGGCTTCTCTTCTTGAGAGGACATTTCCCGCAGGGCTTTCCGGCCTCATTTTCGACTGTGACGGGGTCATGGTCGATTCCCGGGATGTGAATATCGGTTATTATAACCTGCTGCTGAGGGAAGTCGGCAAACCTCCGATTACGCCGGAACAGGCCGGATATGTGCAGATGTCCACGGCGAAGGAGGCTCTTGAGTATATTTTTTCGCCGGAGGAGCTGAAGCTGTTGCCGGCCATTGCGGAGCGTTACCCGTATCGGGATGTCGCGTTGCCGCAGTTGGAGCTTGAACCGGGGCTGGCGGATATGCTGCATTGGTTGCGTGAGCGGGGCGTCCGGCTCGGGATCCATACGAATCGCGGAAGCGGCATGTGGGACTTGTTGGCCCGCTTCAACCTGGGCGAAATGTTTGATCCTGTCATGACAGCCGAGATTGTTCCGTCAAAGCCCGATCCCGCCGGGGTTCACCGTATTCTTGAAACATGGAAGTTTGGTCCCGAGTCGGTAGGGTTCATCGGCGATAGCGCTACGGATGCCGCCGCGGCACAAGGCGGCGGAGTTCCCTTGCTGGCATACAATAGCCCGGATTTGCCCGCGGCTGTGCATGTCGACAATTTTGCGCATCTGCGCAGTGCGTTGGAGCGGCTTCCCCGGTTGGGCCGTACTTAAGAAGAACGCCCTTTACACTTATTTTCTAGGAGGTAGCATGTTTGTGCTTGGCAATATCCTCTTCGCCGTAGCGCGGGTTCTGGATACGCTTTTAACTTTGTACTTCTGGGTTGTTATCATTTCCGCCCTGCTGACTTGGGTCCGGCCTGATCCGTATAATCCAGTGGTCCGCACGTTGAATGCCTTAACCGAGCCCGTCCTGTACAGGATCCGCAAATGGCTTCCCTTCACCTATATCAGTGGGTTGGACTTGTCCCCCATCGTGGTGCTCGTCGCCATCCAACTGGTGCAGTCCATCGTGGTCCGTTCCCTGTTCCAGTATGCGGCCATGTTGTAGTAAACCGTGAAAAGCGGAAAGAGGGGCTGGCCGTCAGGAAAGGAAGAAAGCGCCTTTCCGGGAGTCAGCCAGGAATTGCCATTCCCTTTCCTTGTTTTTTGGGCTATGCACTTAAGGAACGGTAACGCACAGCGTCGCGTTCCAGTGTCGTTTTCAAACCTCTATGTATTGGAGAAAGTCTTATGGAACAGCGTGAGCTTCTTCTTCTGGAAAAGTACGCCGCCGTCAATCCTGAACTGAAAGAACTCTGGGAAGACCATATTCTTTATGAAAAGCAGGTAGAAAAGCTCGAAGCCAAGGCCTATCGCACTCCTACGGAAGAACAGACGTTAAAACAGCTGAAGAAACAGAAGCTTGAAGGGAAGACGCGTCTGCACGCCATCCTCGACGGCTATAACGAACAGGAAGGCAACTAATGTTGTGCACCGGGGCCAGGATCCTTTTGGAAAGTCTGAAGCGTGAAGGCGTTGACCTTTTCTTCGGCTATCCCGGCGGGGCTGTCATTGATATCTATGATGAGCTGTCCAACCATCCGGATCTACGCCATATTCTCGTGCGGCATGAGCAGGGTGCTGTCCATGCCGCCGACGGCTATGCGCGGGCTTGCGGAAAGGTTGGGGTTTGTCTCGCTACGTCCGGCCCCGGTGCGACCAATACTGTGACGGGGATTGCTACGGCCTACAGCGATTCCATCCCCATGGTTATTTTTACGGGGCAGGTGTCCACGCCGCTCATCGGGAATGATGCGTTTCAGGAAGTGGATATCATAGGGATCACCCGCCCCTGTACGAAACACAACTTTTTGGTCAAAGACGTCAAAGATTTGGCCGAGACTGTCAGGAAGGCCTTCTATCTGGCGCGTTCTGGACGCCCCGGGCCTGTGCTTGTCGACATTCCTAAGAACATTCAGCAGGCAAGCTGCGAATTCGTTTGGCCGGAAGATGTGGTGATGCGGTCATACTGCCCCACGTTCCGGGCCAATCTGAACCAGCTTCGGCGGGCGATGGACGTCCTCGTTACCTCCAGAAAACCGCTTATCGTGGCTGGTGGTGGCGTGATCATGGCCAATGCCGCAGAGGAACTCTGCACACTGGCCCACCTCATGCACGCTCCGGTCTGTTCCACGCTGATGGGGCTGGGGGCTTTCCCTGGTGATGATCCGTTGTGGATAGGTATGCTCGGTATGCATGGGACCTTCGCGGCAAACCGCGCCGTGACTCAGGCTGACGTCATTCTGGCTGTTGGAGCCCGTTTTGATGACCGCGTCACGGGGAAATTGTCCCAGTTCGCTCCCAACGCGCGAATCGTGCACATCGACATCGACCCGACGACTTTGAGAAAGAATGTCCGGGTGGAAGTGCCGGTTGTGAGCGATGCACTCAGTGCCTTGCAGGGGTTGCGTTCCATTTTGGAGTCCGGTCATGCCCAGAAGGACTGGGCGGGCGATCATGCGGACTGGATGGGGCAGGTGCTGGAATGGCAGAAGGAGCATCCGCTTTCCTGGGCCAAGGGCGATGTGCTGAAGCCGCAGCAGGTCGTCGAGCGCATGTATGAAATCACGAAGGGCGAAGCCATCATTACCACGGAAGTGGGGCAGAACCAGATGTGGGCGGCCCAGTTCTATAAATATCATAAGCCGCGGACATACTTGACTTCAGGTGGCCTCGGCACGATGGGATACGGGCTTCCCGCCGCAATCGGAGCCCAGATGGCTTTCCCGGATCGCCTTGTAGTCGATGTCGCGGGAGACGGTTCCATCCAGATGAACATCCAGGAGCTGATGACGGCTGTCGAAAATGGGCTTCCCGTCAAGATCCTCATTCTGAACAACCGCCATCTCGGCATGGTTCGCCAGTGGCAGGAACTTTTTTATGATGCCAACTACGTCGCCACGGACATGAAGGGGCAGCCCGATTTCGTGAAGCTGGCGGACGCGTATGGCGCGGAAGGCTATCGCATTACGACGGAAGAAGAGCTTGAGGAGCTGTTGCCCAAGGCTCTGGCTTCACCGAGGACCGCTGTTATTGACGTGCTGGTGGACAGGGAAGAGAATGTTTCTCCCATTGTGCCGGCCGGGGCCTCGCTGGACGAGATGTTGATCGTATAGGTGTTGCCCTCTTGGGTGAACTTTAACAGCTCTTGGAGGAAGAATGCGGCGCGTTTTGTCTGTACTTGTTGAGAATGAACCGGGTGTCCTCTCTCGTGTGGCGGGATTGTTCAGCGGTCGCGGTTTCAACATCGAGTCGCTCAATGTGGCCCCCACCCTTGAGGATGGGGTTTCTCTCATGACCATCACCACCAGCGGCGACGAACAGATCATCGAACAGATCGTCAAGCAGTTGCGCAAGCTGGTGACGGTCGTCAAGGTCGTCGACTTTTACGGGATGGCCTATGTTGAAAGGGAAATGATGGTCATCAAGGTCCACGCGGAAGAATCCAAGCGCGGCGAAGTGCTCCGCATAGCGGACATTTTCCGCTGCAAGGTCGTGGACGTGAGCCTTACCGACCTGACGTTGGAAGCGACGGGCGATCACTCCAAGTTGCAGGCGATTATCCAGTTGCTGCAGAAATTCGGCATTAAGGAGCTTGCTCGCACGGGGACGCTCGCTGTCCGGCGTACTATGCAGAGCGACGACATCTAAAACGGTTTTGAAAGTGGCCCGCAGAAATTTTCGCGGGCCGCTTCTTTTTTGGCGTTTATCTTTCGAAATGTTGTTTCTGGGTTCGAAAACAGCCGCAGCAGACTGGATTTCCCCCTTTTTCCGTATATCCGTTATGTTTTTATGGAGAGCGGGATATTGCCAGTCTCTGTGCTCTTGTGTATTTTGAGCTTTCGAGCAATCCGCTTTTAGGCGCATGCCCGCAGGTGATTCTGGGACGGTCCGCGTTGGGCCGTGTTTTCGGAATGTTTGGAGTTACCAGTTAAGGAGAGAACATGAAAGCCTTCTATGAACAGGACGCGAACCTGGATTTTCTCAAAAACAAGACCATTGCCGTTATCGGTTACGGCAGCCAGGGCCATGCGCATGCCCAGAATCTGCGTGATTCCGGCCTAAACGTGATTGTTGGTCAGCGTTCCGGTGGTGCCAACTACGCTCTTGCCAAGGAACACGGCTTTGCCCCCATGTCCGCCGCGGAAGCTGCCGCTGCCGCCGATGTGATCATGATCCTGCTGCCCGACCAGCATCAGGCCCGCGTGTACCGCGAAGACATCGCTCCGAACCTGAAGCCCGGCAAGTCTCTGGTGTTCGCTCACGGCTTCAACATCCATTTCTGCCAGATCGAACCCCCGAAGGACGTGGATGTGTTCATGGTGGCCCCCAAGGGTCCCGGCCATCTGGTTCGCCGCACCTTCACGGAAGGCGGCGGGGTTCCCTGCGTGTTCGCCGTCCATCAGGACGCCACCGGCGAAGCCACCCAGAAGGCGCTGGCCTATGCCAAGGGCATCGGCGGGACGCGTTCCGGCGTGATCGAAACCACCTTCAAGGAAGAAACTGAAACCGACCTCTTCGGCGAACAGGCCGTCCTGTGCGGCGGTGTGACCGAACTGATCAAGGCCGGTTTCGAAACGCTGGTCGCTGCCGGCTATCAGCCCGAAATCGCCTATTTTGAATGCTGCCACGAGATGAAGCTCATCGTTGACCTCATCTATGAAGGCGGCTTCGGCAAGATGCGTCATTCCATCAGCGACACCGCCGAATTCGGCGATTACCGCACCGGCCGCCGCATCATCACCGACGAAACCCGCAAGGCCATGAAGCAGGTCCTGAGCGAAATCCAGGACGGCACGTTCGCTCGTGACTTCATCCTTGAATGCGGCTGCGGCTACCCGAGCTTTAAGGCGAAGCGCCGTATCGAAAACGACCACCAGATCGAACAGGTGGGCGGCAAGCTACGTGCCCTTATGCCTTGGCTGAAGAAGTAAGTTCTGAAGCGACTGTTTGATAAAAAATCCCCCAAACGTTTGTTTGGGGGATTTTTTCTATTCGACGGATCAGGACTTTTTGGGCGCTTCGTTCTTGTGTTCCGAAAACCATTTGCACTTATGGATGCACCACCACGGAGTCACGATGAACCGGCCATCGGCCTTTGTTTTCCTGTCTGGGTGGGCACCACTCGTTGCACAGTCCAGAGAGCACAACATCAGGGCTTGGCATCGCTCTCCGTGGGGGCAACGGTGTAGTTCTTCCTCTTCGGGCATGGGCAAGGGCATCTGTCTATCTCCTCGTTGGCGGTATCGAAAGGAAAGCGGGCCGATACCGTATCCAACTCAGGATACCGGAGAGCCGGGAAGAGGGCAAGCTCACAGGTATGACCGCATTTTCTTCATCGCGTTTCCAGTGGATCATCGGGGAAGCAAAAGGATTCGCCTCTGAGCTGGAGTGACTCTCGGAATCGGCTCAGGGGGGAGAATATGTGGAAGCTGGATCTTCATGGATGAACCGGCGCGAGTATCAAGCAAAACCCGCTTTGGCGGGTAAAACGAAAGGGCCGGAAATGTTTCCGGCCCTTTCGGTATGGACAGTGCTATGAAGCGCAAAGGCGTCCGTTTTTGACAAAGGAAGAGAGGGACCGTTCCGAGAATATACGGTATCCCTCCGCATGATCGGCTTCAATGCGGACGTTGCCGAGCTGATCCAGCATACGCTTCCTGATGCAAAACGTAAAACCGGAAACTTCCGTGGTCACATCGTCGTCTTCCGGTTCATCCAGAATCAATTCCAATGTCGGGCTGTGGCAGCAGCTACATCCGGGTTCAATGCGGAACGTACGTTCGGTACGTCCTCTTAGGCGCTTCAATTCGTCAAGTACCGCTTCGGATAACGTGATCATATTCGCCTCATTTTATAATGTACCGTTGGCGAAGAACCACACGGCATGTATCTCATCTTTAAGAGCCGCATTGTCCTTTTCTAGGGCAACTGTTTGGAAACTTCATGACGGTTTTCCGATAGTTCCGCGTCGTATCGGTTGCGCCTGTTTGTAGGGACAATACCGTTCAGATCAAAGGCGGTGCTTTCCATGCCCGCGAAGGGGCCGAGGCTTTGCCAGACCCGACACTGACAGGAAAGCGCATACCATGCACCTTGCGGAGAGTCGTCAGGTAAAAGGCTGAGTATTCATGGGGTATATAGGTAAAAGTCAATAAAGAGAGTGTATAATGTTCATATGGCTTAGGACGTTTAAAGCCGCTTTGAGAATAAGGTTCTCATGACCTTTTCTCATAAAGGGTACGAGACGAAAACAGGTGTGTCAATAATGCGTTGTAAGAACGATCAGCCAAAAGCGAAAAGAATGAGGACGGTGGAAGCCTATTGTAAAGCATAAACAAAAATGTTGCCCCGGAAATCTATCCGGGGCAACACAGCTGGCCGACGGCAATGGAAAGGTGAACCGGAGAACCCACAGAGGGCTCCCTCCATTTCCGAGTGCGCTACATCAGGCCGATACCGTTCCAATAGGGGACGGCAACCACAACGACAAAGATCCCTACGATGAGCATACGGATCGCCAAGGCGGTTACGATGTGGCGGAGCAGGACCCGTTCAGTGATGAAAATGTAGAGGAAGTAAACGGCTTCATACGGGAAGATGTACTGGTCCAGGCCAAAGTTGAATGCGTAGAACAGCGGGAGCGGGTTTACGTTCATGGCTGTCCCCAGCTCTCCGAAGGCGGGCGTAAACGCGGCCGTCGCCGCAAGCGGGGTGAGCAGGAAGTTGATGACGACCCCGGCGGCATAGGCGCATACGACGGACATGGTTTCGCCCCATCCCTGAAGCAGAGGCACGATGCTCGCCACGGCCCACTTGTTCGCGCCGACGCTACCGCCCACAAAGCCGATAGCCATACAGCCCGTGATAAACACGAGGAATACGATGTTCAGGTTGCTGAAGCTTTCGCGGTCAAGGACATTGATGCCGGGCAGGTAGCTCAGGAGCGCCAGCACGCAACAGACGTATACGGGATCGATATGGGTCAGGGGTTCCAGCATGAAGCCGAGGATGATGCCGAAGACGAGGACCAGCAGCTTGATTTCACGCGGCTGGATGGGGCCCATTTCGCGGCAGCTTTGCTCGATGAACGTGGAGAAGTGCGCTCCGGAGACGAGCGTTTCGCGTCCCTTTACGATATAGACCGTCGCCATCGACAATGCGTAGTATATCAAATTGATGAATGTTGCCTGATAGGCATAGTCCCAGAAGTTGACGGTCTTGTCCGTCCCCTTGAGCATCATCCCGAAAGCCCAGATGAAGGATTCCGAGGAGTGCAGGAACATGAACTGCGGGGCCGCCGCCGCAAAGAAAGCCATCATGACGATGGTGGACGACATGCGGGACTTGGCGTCGAGCTGGAGCGCTTGGATAATGCCTACTGCGATGGCGCAGAAGATGACGACGCGGGCGAGGATGGAAGGAAGAATGACGACGAGCACAAGCCCGGCGAGGAAGAATCCCGCCACAAGGCCGTTGAAGGAGCCGCCCGTCAGCTTGAGACATCGCAAGGCCAGCCGCTTGGCCAGCCCCGTCTTTTCCATGCCTTCACCAATGATGACCGCAGCGAAGCTCAGCCACGGGAGCACGGTGGCCCACGGCCCGAATACGACTTCGGCATCCGCCACGCCGCAAAGGATATAGGCGAACGTGAGCATGGCCGCCACGCCGATGGCGGGGAATACATTGAGCGCCCATGCTATGATGGCGGCGCTGGTAAGCCCCATGTACAGCGGGAAATGCGGCGAGACGTCTTGCGGGGAAAGGAAGTAGACGCCGCAAGGGATAAGCAGGGTCATGGTCCATTTGAGAGCCTGAACGGGATTCATAACGACCTCTGTTGGTATGAGGGAAAAATGGCTTGACCGGACAGGAATGTACAGGCGTTTACCGGGGATATGCTTTGGAATGGTTGGCGGAACTCTGGAAAACAATTGGGGGAAAAGGGCCGTGTGGCGGGGCCGGGGAGGTTCTCTCCCCGGCGTACAGCCTATTTCAGGCGGTCGCGCCATGCCGTGCGGGGCGTGCCGCCTTCCTGCCAAACGCGAAGGAACTTGTCGCGGAGCAAAGGGTTCGTGAAGGTGAAGTCGGCCCGTAAATGACGTCCCCGGCTTTCTTTGCGTTCGCGTGCCGCAATCATGAGCGCTTCGCCGAGATCGAGCAGGTTGAGCACTTCCGCAGCGCGCATCAGTTCGTGGGCATCGGATACCGACATTTCCTTATTGATTTTTTTTCGCAGGTCGCCGATATATTTGATACCTGCCGTCAGCAGCGTATCGGAGCGCAGGCGGTGCGGGCCGCAGTCCGCGTATTCGGTCATGATCTGCTGGAGAGCGAAGTTCGCTTCCTGCCATGACGCGCCGCCGCTGCGTTCATACAGGCTGCTGAAGAATGCCATGCGCTCCTGGCAGAAAGGCGCACCGTCCACATCGGCGGGCTGACCGAGCGTTTTGTAGTCCCCCGCGTGATGCCCCGCGATCCAGCCGTAGACCGCCGCAGCGCCGATATCGCCGCTGATGTTGCCCATCATGTCGCCCGCCGCGAACAGGCCGCGGATATTGCTTTCGCCGTTGATGTCGATTTCGATGCCGTTGGTACAGAGGTTGGCTTCGTACTGCCCGAATTCCACGGCATGTCTGCCGGGATCGATGCCTTCCTTGTCCATATAGTCGAGCAGCGCGGTGAGCCCTTCGCACCGCATGGCCCAGCGCATATGCTCGAGGTCTTCCGGGCTCGCGCCGGAGCAGTCCATATAGGCGGGGCCCGTGCCGTTGAGCTTCAGATCGGTAAAGGCGGACGCCCAGATGTCGCTGGTCATGTCGCCGGTTTCCACGTTGGGCTTGGTGATGAACGGGCCGATGGGCTTGCCGTTGGGATACCGGTAGACGCCGATCCATGTGGCCTTGCCGCAGCGGGCGAGGAAACGGGGCCCGGCATGGCGGTAGGTCTTTTCCATATTGACGAGATGGGCTCCCAAGCGCCACGCCTGTGCGATGGAGTCACCGGTTCCGGAAGGGCACATGTTCGTGTTGAACATCTGGCTCGGCGTGGGATCGGTCGTGAACAGACGGCTGACGTATCCCGTGGCGACCACTACGGCTTTGGCCTTCACGATACGATAGGCCGGCTCGTCGGAGGAAATATCGAGGGCCAGGGCGCCGGTGATGCCGTTATCGTCGCGGAGCAGTTCCAGCACGGGCGAGTGGTTGACGATACGGACGCCTCGTTTCTTGGCCTGTTCCGTGAGCACCTTTTTTTGATTGTGGCCGTCATACTTGAGGAAAATTTTTGGACGCCCCGGATAGGCATGGCCTTCGAAGTGGAAATCCCCGGTAGGCTTCATGTTGATGCCCCAGTCATTCCACATGTTGACGATCGTGGGGCTGGTTTCCAGAAAACGCATGACAAGCGGCGTGTCGTTGCTGGTGGCGTTCTGGCTGTCCATAAATTCTTCATACACCACATTGATGGTGCCGTGCTTCTCCGGGATATAGCAGAGAAAATGATCGTTGCCCGTGGCTCCCGCCCCGCTGCGCTTCGTGTTGGCCTTATCCAGCAGGATTACGCTCGCGCCTTTGTCCGCCGCCGCAATAGCGGCCATAAGTCCGGCGATGCCGCCGCCGACGATGAGAACGTCCGATTCCAGCCTTTCTTTAATGGGGATCATGATGATTGCCTCCGAGTGATAAAAGGATGCTGATGCTGCGGGGTTATTCTTTGGGTTTGAGGGAATCGGAGTCCACATAGAGCAACATGTGCGTCAGAGGAAGCCGAAGCTCGATCGCCTTGGCCCGGCAATCAAGAACGCAGGCGTTGCAATGCCAGCATTCATAGGGGCGGCGTACTTCAGGAATTTTGTCTTTCTTGGGATCGTGGCGAAAGACTTGGAGCGGGCACACGTCCGCGCACATGCCGCAACCAATGCATTTGGTCCTGTCGATGACTGGGGGCATATTCGTTTCCTCCTGAGCAAAACGGTGTTTTCCGAAGTTGGGGTATCATGAGATGTCGTTATGCGTTCTTTCTTTCACAACATGGGTGAGTGCGACTATCGCATATGCGACAAAACGCAAAAAAGCCCGTCATGAAGAATGACGGGATTTTTTGTATTACACTGAAATAATTTAATTAAAATAAAAACAAGCTAAATGGATATTTTTTCACGAAAAGGCGGGCTTTATAGGTGCGCCATATGGCGCAGCCGTTCCATATCAATGATTTCCACGCGGCGGCAGGTAAAGCAGGCAATGATGGCTTCCTGTTTGAGGTGCTGGATTGCCCGCGCCAGTGTAGCGCGATGGACGCCGAACACGGAAGCGAGCTGTTCCTGCGTCATGCCGAGAGGGAACTCATCGGAACCCCGTTCAAGGCTGAGGGAAATGAGAAAGCGGCTGAAACGGGTGACGAAATCATCCATGAGCATGTCAGTGAGATACGTATGGTAGGTGAGGACCAGCGTGCCGAGCAACTCGATAACGGAAAGCATGAGGTTGGGATACCGGGCGGCGAAAACGGGATCATGCAGTACCTTTCCCGGAATTTGCCAGATCACGGCGTCGGTCATGCACTGATACTGCCCGGATGCCTCACACCGGGTGGCCGCGGGAGCGAGGTTGAAGATGCTTCCCGGCTCAAAGGAAACGACCGAACGCATCCTGCCGTCGATCGTGTCGAAAACCACATGGACTTTTCCTTCATCAATATAAAAGAGATCGAAACAGGTTTCGCCCTCAACCTTGACGATGCTTCCGGCGGAGTGGCGCTGCTTGGTGCCAAGATGCAGTATCTCGTGCCATGCCGTAGCCATGTTTCCGATCTTTGGAACGGCAAATGGGGCGAACAGGGGCAGCTTGCTGGATGAAACGGGGATACTGTCGTGCTTGGCCATGATTGCACCTCCAGAGTATAAAGTGTGCAATAGTCCCGGGTGGAAAACAAGGGCCCGCCTCAACGGAGCGGGAGTTCCCTCGGGGCGGATGCAGTCGGTGGTTGTGGAGCGCGCCGGAGGCCGCAAAAAAACGCATTCCGGCCGCTCCGTTTTTTTACTGCAAATTCAGTGAGAAAAAAGGACATCGCATGGTGATGAAGATGCGAAGAGTGCGGGAGGGCGCTTGAGAGAATCTTTTTTTGCTCTTAACATTCTCTTCACGCCCTGTGTAGCATGATAGCTTCACCAATGAATGAGAACCCCCATAAAGGAGTATCCGTATGCGTTACATCATGGCTTTGCTGCTTTCTTTGGCTTTGGCAGTTCCCGCTTTCGCGGGGTTTGAGGGACCTAATGCCAGTACCGGCGGATTCGCTGGCCCCGGCCCTCAGACCATTACGAAAGCGGCGCAGGTACAAAATGCCCTTGATGATACCACCTGCACGCTGGAAGGGAATATTCTGGAACGCCTCAGCAAAAACAAGTATGTATTTCAGGATGATTCCGGAAAGATAACGGTAGAAATCGGCCAGCGGATCTTTGGTTCCAATAGGGTAACGCCGGAGACGCGGGTGAGGCTGACGGGCGAAGTGGATCACAAGAAGCAAGGGCGCGCCAATGAAGTGGACGTGCGGTATCTTGAAATCGTGAAGTAGTTCGTTCGGGAAGGCGGGCGCGGAGATTCTCTGTGCCCGCCTTTTGTTTATGGCATTGCCGGAAGACCGTTTGAGGGAAGCGGAGGAGCGCATGGAAGCAGGCCGGATACGTGCACTGATTATTGAAGACAACCAAGATATTACCGCAAATCTGTACGCGTTCCTCGAACCTCTCGGCTATGAGCTCGACTGTTCCGCCAACGGCCATATCGGATTGGAGATGGCGGTGGCGGGTACCTTTGACGTCATCGTGCTGGACATCATGCTTCCGGGGATGGACGGGTTGGCGGTGTGCCGGGCTTTACGGGAAGAACATGTCGATCCGACGCCGATTCTCATGTTGACGGCCCGTGATACGGTTGCGGATCGTGTGACGGGGCTTGATTGCGGAGCTGACGACTATCTGGTCAAGCCGTTTTCGATGAAGGAGCTGGACGCCCGGTTGCGTGCGCTGGTGCGCCGTGCGCGGGGGCGGCAGACCCGTAGCGTCTTACGTTGGGAAGACATTGAGCTTGATCCCGCGGCCCACAGCGCAACCCGGAGCGGGGTTCCCCTGCGTTTGAGCCCAACAGGGTTCGTCATTTTGGAGACATTGCTGCGGGCCGCTCCGGCCGTCGTCCCCAGAACGGAACTTGAACAAGCCATCTGGGGGGATTTTCCGCCGGACAGCGATGCCTTGCGTACCCATATCCATGAATTGCGCCAGAAGCTGGACAAACCGTTTACCTGTCCGCTCCTCAAGACGATCCCGCATGTAGGCTATACGTTGGTTCGGCATGAATAAAACATCGTCGTTTCTCAATGGACTTTGTGCCGGTTGCAGCGCCTTGTGGCGGGCAATATTCCTTTTCCGTCCGCTGGCGGCATTGCGCAATCGGGTGGCGCGGCGAGTCAGGACACGTTCGCTCAGCAGGCGCATCGCGGAGGCGTTCCTCGTCTTGACGTTGGTCACCGGAGGGATATTCAGCCTGAGCGCCTACCTTTCGTATGACTATGCGATTACACATGTCATCCGGTGGCACATGGAACCGATCATGCGTTTGCTCATAGCTGCTGAGGAAGGGCGCACTCTCCGTAAGGGAGAAAGGCTTTCCGTGGACAGCGAGCTGCTTGCAAAGGAACTGAAGGTAAAATGGTACGTCGGGGAAGCCATTCCTGATGATTTGCGTCCGGAGCGTTCCAAGGTGCGTGAGCTCGTGCGCATCAAACGGGATCGCTATGCCATGACATACCGGGACAAGGAGGGGCAAGAGTACGCCATTGTCGGCAAGATCAAGGACCTTGACGACTTGGAAGAGGTGATGGCCGATATTGCGCTGGCATGTGTCGTGGGGAGCCTGATCGGGGCGGGATTGTTGGCTTATTGGTTGAGCCGTCGGCTGGTCTCGCCGCTTGTCGAGCTGACCGGCAAGGTCAACCGGGGCGAAGCACTGGATGACACCCTATTGTGTTCTCGGGATGACGAGGTCGGTGATCTGGCGCGGGCTTTCGCAGGGAGGGAGCAGGCCTTGCGAGAGTTTTTGAACCGGGAACAGCTGTTCACTGGGGACGTCAGCCATGAGTTGCGCACTCCGCTGACCGTATTGCAGGGCGGGGTGGAGATTTTGGAAAGCCGCTTGGGCGGAGATGACAAACTGCTTCCGATTGTGGTCAGAATGCAGCGGACTGTTGCGTCCATGACGGCGATGGTCGGTACAATGTTGCTTCTTGCGCGTAAGCCGGAGCAGTTGGAATTCCGGCCTTTCGATCTGTGTGTGCTGGCGAGGCAGGAGGAGGTGGAGATCCGGGAACGCTTGCGAGGGAGGCCTGTCACCTTTTCCAGTCTGTTGCCCGACCGGCTGACGGTTTTGGGAAGCCCTGAGTTGGCCGCCATGGTTTTGCACAATCTGCTCGACAACGCATGTCGCTATACCGAACAGGGCCGCATTCTGTTGGAGTTCCGTGCGGATGAAATGCTTCTGACGGATACCGCTCCCGTCATCGATCCTGATGTGCGCACACGCATGTTTGAACGGGGCGTGCGCGGGACCAGCAAAAGCCCCGGAAGCGGGCTGGGGCTCTCTCTTGTGCTGCGCGGCTGTGAACGCTTGGGCTGGAAAGTGGCGCACGAGCATTGGGAAGGCGGAAACCGTTTTCGTGTGCGCTTTTCTCAAGGGTAGGGCCGGGGCTGCGACACTCTAAGGAAATACGCTGATGAAGCCTTTTGATGATGAGCCAGGCCGAGAGGGGGCGGTTATAGCCGTTTCAGTCGCAGGAGCGCCGCTGCCGTGATGGGGCAAAGGGCGGGGGGAGTAGTGCCCTTTGCCTGAGCCATATCTCTCCCGAAGGTGTTTCGGCTGAGAATACTGTCGTTCTTTGAAGGGTGTACCCCAAGAGGAGGGACATCCATCAGGGACGGGAAGGAGCCCCCTCCCGGCTGGCCTCGGGCTGGAGCCCCGTATAGACTTTGAACGCTTTCTCTTTGGCGCGAAGGAGTAAAGGCGTCAGGGGGACACGCGGCATGGTGTCGATGCAGAGGCCGAGATATGCCCCGATGGGCAGCGGCGTTTGCAGGCTGTTGATCTTCCCCCAAAGCCCTTCTTTCTTCCATGTGTTTGGCGGGCCAAGCAATACGGATCGGAAAGAGAGGGTGGCCTTGGGACGGATTCGCCTGACCATACGGGCCAGCGACCAGAAATTCAGGTTATGGCGTCTGTGCCTGTACTCAAGGGTGGGACGGTGCAGGCGCCTTTGTATCTGATAGAGCGAAAAACTGTTCATAAAACCGATGATGACGCCGCGATGGGAAACCCTGATGGCTTCGCGCAGTACGTCTTCCGGGTTGTCCACGTATTCCAACACGGTGAGCAGAGCTGCGTAATCGAATTCTTCATCGTCGAAAGGGAGATGTTCCGGGCGGCCCAGCTGGAATTCAGCCCGGTTCCCCAGCCGTTCCCTCGCCATGTCGAGCAGGTCAGTACCGGTATCAAGCCCCGTGACATCAAATCCATAGTGCCAGAGCATCTCCAAAAAGATACCCGCTCCACACCCTATGTCCAGAAGCGTATGCCCGCGTCGGGGCCACTGAGAGATCAAGTGTTGAAAAAGGCGGTTTTCCTGAGTGATGGCATAGGTTCCCTCAGGCGTTGCATACCAGTTATGCAGGAATTGGGCTGTTTCGGCGTTCCACATCTTTGCCTCCACGTTCTGTATTCATGAGAACAGAGTATCCTTTTGGTGGAGTGCAGGAAAGCCCCTTACTCTGCGGACGGCCAGATGCCGCATGGTCTTGCCGGCGCATAGCCCGACCTGAACGCCTCTTCGAGATCCGAAAAGCGGATTTGATTTTTTTTCGAAATATTGGCCGTGCGCAGACATGCTTTGGAGAAAAAACGTTTGCTGTTCCTATTGCCGATGTAGGGCTCCTGAGCCTGAGGGCGGGTCAGGATGAACCCCCAGCAGCCCGCGCGCTTGTCCAGTGCGTCCTTTTGAGCCGCAGTCAGGCGGCGTACCAACTGGCTGGGGAGGTTCTTGTGCGCGTAAAAAGAAGCCATGCCCTGCTGGAGAAGCTGTTCATTGAGGGAACGCCCGTCGGGAAGGATGATTTCCGCGACAAGCCTTTGATACCGATCTCGGGATGCCCCGGGAAGCGGGATGACCTTGACCCGCTGTTTCCGTGTCCGCTCGCAGGTGAAGCGCGCTGCCTCGCGGGCATAATACTGGGGCGGGGTATCCTTGGAGCCTTTCTCAGGGGTATCGACTCCGGCAAGCCGGACGCGCTGTCCCGTATCAAGCACAAGCGTGTCTCCGTCCGTACACTGCGTCACGGTGGCTGAAAACAAGCCGTCCGCATGGGCGATGGCCGTCTGAAAAAAGAAAAAAGCCGTCACGAGGACGGCGGAAAGCATTTGGGCAAGGGTGTGCATCAAGCGTCCGCGAGCCAGCCGGAGAGGGCATCCACGATCTTGCGAGCCTGTTCCGCGCTGGATATGTTGAATTTGGACTTTTGGCGGTATTCGCCCCCCGACTTCTGATAACGGCGGATAGCATACTTGTCCGGACCGTATTCGCCCGTTTCCGCGTCGAGCTCCTGATAGCGGAAAAGGATTGTCGTCCATGCCCCCTTGGAGAGGATGACCTTGTCCAGTTCCTTGATGAGGATCTGCCCGGATTCTTCGTATTCAATAGTGATTTCGTCTGGTGTGCTGCTCATAACAGTCCTTTCGCCACGCTGTTGCGCACAGTGGCTTTTAAAATGAAAGTTTCTCCTAACGTGTTTCGTAGCTATACGCAAGAGTCCGAAAGAAAATGGCTGGAACAAGGAACGGGAATGAAATGATGGGTCCGGAACCGGTCGAGGCTTCGTCCCACTGGACAAAATTTTTTCTGTCTGTAACAGACTAAAATATATCCTTTTTTTATGCAGTATATATTCAATTAACTATTTGAATATTAAAGATTATTGCATCAAGAGAGAACATATACCCACCATTATATGCTTACTTATTGCTAACCTAGCTGTTTTTCCTCGGCAGTTAGCTCTCTCCCCTTATCCCCTCTCTCACACAAGGCACGCCCACAAAAGTCCTTTGGCTGGCCCTAGGTTACGCCTAACTCGCGGGTCCTTCCGGCCCGTGGGATCTCCCAACGGCAGTTTGACCCCATACTGTGGCCGCGACTTGCGAAATGAACTCCCCGAAATAACGAGATGT